>ERZ772878.17-NODE-17-length-227737-cov-15.9372_pt1 | contig 227737 bp, 199 predicted proteins | sample MGYA00580578_ERZ772878 | MGnify/ENA primary metagenome ERZ772878 (study PRJEB29015, sample SAMEA2737686) | human gut metagenome | biome: human gut; feature: human-associated habitat; material: faeces | place: China | collected 2012 ...
AAATTCTGAAAATACAGGTGGGGCGAGGGTAGAAATATTTTTCCTGAGTAGTCAGGAAACAAGCTAAATAGACCGCAATTAAGCTATGTAAAAGAAATTTTACATGAGAGCCAGCGGTCTGGCAGAGATAGCCAAAGTACTTCAGACTACGCCGAATTATCTGCTGGGTTTTGCAGATAATAATGATGGATTTGCGGATGAAGCGCTTGGTTTGTTGCGAGATGTGAAGTATCAGTCTGTAAGAGAGATTCTTTTGAAGCAGATCAGGGCACTGATTTGAAAAATGTATTGCTTTTGTCCGCACATTGACTTATAATATGGGTAAAAGAAAGGGGCGTGATGATATGGCAGCTAAATCAGCAAATCTTTATGCAAGAATAGAGCCGGATGTTAAAGAACAGGCTGAGGGAATTCTGGCTACTTTGGGGATCCCGGCATCTAATGCTATCAATATGTTTTATAAGCAGATCATTCTAAATAGGGGGCTTCCGTTTGAGGTAAAGATTCCAACTGCGAGACCTGTTGATATTTCGAGAATGAACGTAGAGACTTTGGACATGGAACTTGAGAAAGGATATGCGGATATGCAGGCAGGGCGTACCAAATCTGCAGCTCAGGTTTTTGCGGATATCCGAAGGGATTATAATGTATGAAATATGATGTTACCTTTACGGAGCAGGCTGAGAACGATCTTCGCGGTATCTTTGAGTATATAGCATTTGATCTTCTTTCGCCTGAGAATGCAGCCGGACAGCTTGACCGGATCGAAGAAAAAATCCTTTCCTTGGGAGAGTATCCGGAGAAGTTCCGACAATATGAAAGAGAGCCCTGGAAGAGTCGAAATACACGAGTTGTGCCTGTTGATAATTATGCTATTTTCTATATCCCCGATAAGACAAAGAAATTGGTTACAGTGATTCGGGTTATGTATTCCGGAAGAGATGTAGATAAGCAGCTTGATGAATTTACAAAGTTATAATCATAAATCCTATGAGGCGTATGAGACATTTGGTTTCATACGTCTTTTCTTTTTTACTTTTTTGAGTTGACTACCGGTCAACAGAACAGTCCCTTATTTCAGGGAAACATTATAAGGAGTGAATACTTTCTGTACCAGGCTTTGCGAGAACGAAACGAATCTCAAGGTCATTCAGACGGTGATGGGACACAAGGACATCCCAGTACCACACGCTAAGACATTAGCACGGAACAGGACGGCAATCCTCAAAGACCCTGAAATGCCTTTGGACGGAGCCAAGGGGACAAAGACGGAATAGGACGTAAGAACTGACCAATCCCATCCCGACAATGAAGAGCTTAGACAGTAGCGCTTCCAAGAAAGCTGACGGCAAGTCAGAAGGTGCCCAGACCGCCGGTGATAACAACGGATTCTTCACTCCGAACAGCAAGATCGATTTCTCCAACGTGAAGATTGAGCCCCTGTTCGAGGAAGCCGTAGACTTCGAGACTTTCAGCAAGTCCGATTTCAGAGCTGTTAAGGTAAAAGAGTGCGTGGCAGTACCTAAGTCCAAGAAGCTGTTACAGTTCACTCTGGATGACGGCACCGGCACCGACCGCACCATCCTCTCCGGTATCCACGCTTACTATGAGCCGGAAGAACTGGTTGGAAAGACACGGATCGCCATCACCAACCTGCCCCCCCAGAGCCATGATGGGCATTGAGTCCTGTGGTATGCTGCTGTCCGCAGTATGCGAGGAGAACGGCGAAGAGAAGCTGAACCTGCTCATGGTGGACAACCATATTCCGGCAGGCGCGAAGCTGTACTAAGAGAAAAATAATGAATGCGCCAGAAGGCAGATAAGTCTTCTGGCGCATTTTTTAATAAATTGCTCTGTATACAAAAATCAACCACCGGTAGAATGACATTATTCTCCGAATCTGGTATACTTTCAGTAAAAACAGGAGGTATCCGGGATGGAAAAGGCAAAAGTAACAATGAGAAACTGGGAGCCCTATGTATATGACGGAGAGTACAATCTGTCGGGGACTGCGGATGTACATCCACGGCTGGGAAGAAATGTCTATGTAGCCACGACGTCCACGTTGGTCAAGGCTTCTCTGGAGGAGGATGTTCTGATCTATGAGACCAGAAATACGGTCTATCACTGCCCGCTGAAATATATGATGGTATCGCCGTATGGGAATGTAGTACAGGAATACCGGGAGGAACTGGCTCGTCTTGATACCTCGGAAAATGCACTGGACCGGATCATTGCCGCGGCGGCAAAAATGTCACTGGGAGAGCCGGAGGATACGGCGGATGAAATGGTGAGAAAGATCCGTGCTCTGCAGGAGACAGGACAGCGGGAGATTGCACAGATGGAAGAACAGGAGAAACAGCGCCTGATCGAAATTGCCGGGAAATATGAGGACTGTGTCTACATTGAAGTGTCCAGCGTTCACAGCGGAAGCAAATTGGTATATCATCTCGGGGATGCTGTGGGAATTGTGAATCCGGGAGTTCACATCGGAATGTTTCAGGACAGCGTATTATACATGAAATATGCCACCGAAGAAGATCCCTGCGCATTGGATTTCCGGTATTTTCCGAAGGGATTCGGTGATGTCATGGAGACCTACAGCTGGTCCGATAATATTAAGCAGGCCGTGATCAAAAATCAAAAGGGACACAGCCTGATCTTCAACCATGAAGAAATCGCTCCAGGGGAGACGAAGGTATTTACCCCGGTCACCCATAAGCAGGGACTGTTCAGTCCGGACTGCTATAACGGGAAGTCTTTGTTTACAATGGGGGAGGAAGATGGGGAGAAGGAAGACTGAGAGCGCAGAGTATGGTAAAAAATTCCAAAGAACAAGGAAAATGCAAACAATTAACAGTAGTGAACCGGTTGATCTTGAATTTTTAGGAGATCCAAAGGCAACCAGGGAAGATTTTGATGAAGCATTATATGTAGAGAAGTCTATAATCTCCTACTACGAGAATGATCAGAAGGAGATGAGAGCCAGCGGTCTGGCAGAGATAGCCAAAGTACTTCAGACTAGGCTGATTGCACTATGATGCGTCGAAGTTATACCACAAGTATAATGACAAACTAATGTTGCTGTGGTATTCTGTTGATAACAAAGAAAGAAAAGCGGATCCGAAGCGATGGGTCTGGGAAAGGAAAAAAGAATGTTCACAGCTATTCGATCAAGTTATTTATATCTGGAAAGTTTGAAAAATGCAGCACTCGATTATGAAAAAGAGTGGGGCTTTAGCTTTGTGTATTCAGATAAGAATAAGCTTGAAGGAAATGCTGTGGTGATGGATGTAGGCCTGTCGTAGGGACAGGAGAGGACAACCGGATACATAGATTTTGAACCGCTTATCTTGTGTGGATGCACATGGTAGGCGGTATTTTTTTGCAGATATAAGCCTGATTGGTAAGGCAGTTCTGCGTTATGCTCCGTTAGCTCAATGGCAGAGTACCTGATAAATATCACAGAAATGAGGTAAGAGAAGCATGGATTTAATTGAAATCAAAGGAAAAATAAATACAGCCATCTGCTATGCAAGAGTAGTAGAGGATGAAGCGATAGAACAAATCAGACGTATGTGTGATTATCCGATGACGGAAGGATCAAGAATAAGAATCATGCCTGATGTTCATTCCGGTAAAGGCTGCACTATTGGAACCACAATGACAATTACTGATAAGGCTGTTCCAAATGTAGTGGGTGTTGATATCGGATGCGGTATGTATACCGTGAACTTAGGCAAGGTTGATATTGATTTTGTAAAGGTTGATGAGGCTGCACATTTTATTCCATCGGGAATGAACGTGTGGGAAGGTCGCCAGGAGAGATTTGATTTGACAGAACTTGCTTGCTACAGAGAACTGAAGGACACAAAGAGATTAGAGCGTTCACTTGGAACCCTTGGTGGTGGTAACCACTTTATAGAGATAGATGAAGCGGGTGATGGAACCAAATATCTTGTGATTCATTCAGGCTCACGTAATCTGGGTAAGCAGGTTGCAGAGCTTTATCAGAAGCTGGCGATTAACCTGGACAGAGGCTATGGGGACTATCTTGAGAAGCGTGATGAGATTATCAGAACCTATAAGGAGCAGGGACGTAGAAGTGAGATTCAGGATGCGTTAAAACAGCTTCACTGGCAGGTATATGAGTCTGAGACAAGTATGCCTGAAGATCTGTGCTACTTATCAGGAAAATATCTTGAGGACTACCTTCACGATGTTGAAATCTGCCAGGCTTTTGCAAGACGAAGCAGAGAGAAAATGGCTGAGATTATTCTGGAGAGAACCGGGATGGCTGGCAGAGAAGCCTTCCATACAATTCATAATTATATTGATACAGATGAAATGATTTTGAGAAAGGGCGCAATAGCAGCCCATGGTGGAGAGAAAGTGCTGATTCCAATAAATATGAGAGATGGAAGTGTGCTTGCTGTTGGAAAAGGAAATCCGGAGTGGAATTATTCTGCACCTCACGGAGCAGGACGACTTATGTCCAGAACAAAGGCGAAAGCAAATCTTAGCATGGATGAATACAGAGAGACAATGAAGGGTATTTATACCACTTCGATTAATGAAAATACATTGGACGAGGCACCGATGGCATACAAGAGTCTGGAGGACATCATTGATGTGATCCGAGAGTCTGTAGATGTAATCGATGTGATGAAACCTATATACAATTTTAAGGCTTCTGATTAAGGTGGAGGGCATTCTTCCTTCACCTGCAAAAGCAGAAACGGAGGAAGAAATGTTTACTATACCTACCATCGATATGGTAGCTACCGGAAGGAATATCATGAGACTGAGAGAGGTGGCAGGTCTGACTGTAAGAGACCTGCAGGATATCTTTGGATTTGCTACTCCTCAGGCCATCTACAAGTGGCAGCACGGAACTGCCATGCCTACAATCGATAATCTGGTTGTACTGGCAGCAGTGCTGGATGTTCCGATGGATGAGATTATCGTAATCGATGTAAATAGAACAAAGCAGATTAGCGCATGAAAAGTGAATAAACAGGGCTGAGTTGAAATATATTTAGCCCGCATATGCTCGTATAGTTCAATGGATAGAATGATCGGCTACGGTTCAAATCGTCCGGGGGACGATTGCCCTGAACGGACCGAAGCGGAGCGTAGAACCGATTGATTCAGGTTCGAATCCTGATATGAGCATTATGGTCCCCTAGTCTAAAGGTTAGGACATAGCCCTTTCAAGGCTAAAATGCTCGGTTCAAGTCCGGCGGGGATCACTGAATGGCCCCTTGGTCTAAAGGTTAGGACGGCAGCCTCTCAAGCTGCAAATGTCGAGTTCAAGTCTCGCAGGGGTCACTTATGGGTAGGTCGCATAGTGGCAATTGCAGCGGACTGTAAATCCGCCGACTTTAAGTCTACGCCAGTTCGAGTCTGGCCCTGCCCACTTATGTTTGCGTGTCCGAGTTGGTTTAAGGTGCCACTGGCACATAGCGCCCTTCCGCAAACGCTATTATATTTAACAGGTGATTATTATGGGAAAGGTATATTTAAAAACAAAATATGACAATGAAATGAAAATGGAGATACCTCACAATCATAATTTTGCTTCAGCTATGTTTGGTTTCAGAGAGATGGCTGCGGAAATAGTTCCTTACCATTTGATAGATGATATCTATGATGATTTTAAGCGTGAAGATATTGCCTTGGATTATATTGATCAGTGCAATGTGCTGTTTAACAAGTTTGGGGTGACACCGCATATTCCTGATTATCCAGATGTGCTTAAGCCATTTCTGGGAAGGAAAATATGGAAAGATACAATCAACAGTATTTCAAGAGATGAGAACAAGTGGTCGGCGGGATATTTTGTGAAACCAGCAGTAAGAAGCAAGGCTTTTACCGGCAAGACAATTTCCAGTATAAAAGATCTTATGGGCTGCGGTAATCATGCTGAAGATTATGAGGTATTGGTAAGCGAATCATTAGATATCGCTGCAGAATGGCGTTGCTTTATTACATATGATGAGATAATTGATGTGCGCCCATATGGCATGATAATTGATAAGTCAAGGAAGGGTTATTTATATCATTATGACGCGCAGGTGCTTAATTCTATGATGGAAAGTTTTGTCTCTTGGGAAGATAGGCCTATGGCTTGCAGTATGGATATCTGCGTAACTAAAGATGGCAGGACATTACTCGTAGAATTCAACGATGCGTATTCCCTGGGGGCATATGGATTGGCAGATATATATTATGCTAAGCTGATTTCTGCAAGATGGAGCCAGTTGTTAGGTGTTAAGGATGAGTATCATTTTTAAGATAAAAGATGAATACGATAGCAATTAAACTATTGGTTAAATGCAAGTATGAGGAGATTCTGTTAAGCTTAATCTTTAGAAGGAAAACTATAAACCCGTCCGCACTGAAAGAAGTGGAAGTCTGCGAGTTGCTGTAAATGACCCGGCAGGACGTTAAAGTAAGGCTGCGATCTATTAATCTCATAGAGTAGAGCAGGTTGGTGAGATTATATTGCCATAGGGAATATGATTAAGCGTTAGTAACCATAAAGAGCTCACGGCAGCGATATCCGGGAAACAAGACGGACTCCACTAATCCTCTCTATACATAAATTGCGAATCCTGATTATTACGAGCCTATGGCATGTAAAAAAACTGTAGCAATGAGAACTTGCAAGGTACTGTAACAGGGAGTGAGTATAGGGAAGCTCGCACAGACATTTTAAACTAAAAGTTTAATGCATTTTGTGAATACATCCGATATAATGTAAGTCTACAAATAGAGATTGTGATTCGGGATGGAAGAAAATTACGGAGGTACAGAGAGATGGAACCAATGTATTTGTCAATCCAGCAAAAGGAGACAGGGAAGCAAATTAAGAAACTGCTCATGGAAAATGGTTATACTGTGAAAGATGTGCAGAATGCTATGGGATTTGAGAATCCGCAGGCAATCTACAAATGGATTTCCGGCAGATCATTACCAAGCTTAGACAATTTTGTAATCTTAAGCAGATTACTGCATACCAGTATTGAAGATATCCTCGTCGTTGACGGGGATGTTGTTCGTTTATGGGGAATTATTCATGACTATAGAAAATCTGACTGCGGATTTTCTATGGTATTAAACCGTTGGTACAATGACAAAGCATCTGTCATGCAGTAAGCTAATATCAGAACAAAAAACAAAACAAAATGGAGGTCGTAAGGAAATGCAGACAATGACATCAGCATATGCAAATAAAATGCTTAAGAGCCTGGAAGAAGATAAGGCCTTCTGGGTAAACAAAGAGGCAACATCCAGTACCTATGTTGCAGCTATCAATGAGGAACCTGTCGTACCAGAATATGATTATACGGAGGTTGTAGCTACTATTACATCTCTTGATGAGAAAATTGCAATTATCAAGCATGCGCTTAATGTAACCAATTCTAATGAAAAGGTTCGGGTGGGCGATGCAGAAATGAGCATTGATACAATTCTTATAAAGATGGCTCAGCTGAACAAGAGAAAATCAGTGCTTGATCAGATGCGTAAGCAGCTACCAAAAGCCAGAGAGGAGCAGCGCTCTTATATGTCCAGAAATACGGTTCCGGAATATAGGTATATTAACTATGACCTGGAGCTGATTAAGAAGGAGTATGAGACTGTATCCAAGACCATTATGGAAATGCAGATGGCTCTTGATAAGTACAATCAAACAGTACAGTTTGAAGTAGACATCTAAGAATTTTTCCGTACAAGGCTTTATGAGATTGATGGTGATCCCAGAAGTTTTTGTTTATGGTAAGGGTATGTCTGTTATGGGTTATGTGTTATCGGTTTATGTTCATTGTAGGTTTTAAAATCTGATGCAAGATTTCTTAACAGCGGCCTTGTAGAAAACCTGCAGGAAACTGCGTGTGGAGGTTCGGTTATAAGCACAGGCTGTGGGAGGTCTTCGGATCTTCTGCAGCTATCTTTATGTTGGAGATGATGAGAATGAAGAATTATTGGAAAATGAGTGATTTTTCGTTATTTGCGGTTCCTTATGCTTATGTAGATCATAGCTCTTATCTGGCAGATCAATTGTTTGTGCAGAATAAGATAACTATGAAATTTAAGGGAGAGATGGTCAAGGATGGTTCGTCGTACTGCATTGTATTCTGTAAGGTGCTAAAGAAGGACGTCGCAAGATTTGAGGAAGCTCTAGAACGACTTAAAGATAAAATGCTCTTATTGGGACATAAAGATTATCCTGACGCCTGCGGTGAAATTGCAAAGATGATTGAAGAAGACATGAAAGCGAGGATGAGAAAATGAAGCAATATGTAACGCTTGATAAAAGAAGTAAGAAAGCGCAGAGGGAATATTATGCTAAGCAGCGAACAACATGGGGAGAACTGAATCCGGTCACAAGATCAGTTCCGAGTGGAAAGGCTTACAACAGAAAAAAGGAAAAGCAGAGAATCGGTGTTGAATTCAGAAATGGATTTGATGCCGATTTTTTGCGAAGTTTAGTTTTGCTCATACATTTTAGGACTAGCGAAAGGAGCGAATAATCATGAAGAGATATAAGTTTTGCGGTTTGTAATCGCAAAACGAATTGCATTTTGACAAGAATTGCGATATACTATCTACAAACGGAGGTGATCACGATGATTTACAGACCTTTGTATGTAGAGAAGATCATGGCTTATGTGAATACGCCATTTGTAAAAATCCTTACGGGAGTACGTCGCTGCGGAAAGTCAACGATCCTGAAAATGATTATGGAGAGATTGAAAACGCAGCATAACATTTCGGAGGAGCGCATTGTCAGTTGCCGCTATGACTCAATGGAATATGAGGATATGACGGCAAAGCAGATGTATGCACAGCTTAAAGAGCGTCTTTCGCCCGATGGAAAAACCTATCTGTTTCTCGATGAGGTTCAGGAAATCAAGGGCTGGGAAAAGGTTGTCAATTCGCTGGCATCTGACTTTGATGTTGACCTGTATGTGACAGGTTCCAACTCTCGCATGATGTCCTCTGAGATCTCAACCTATCTGACGGGACGATATGTATCTTTCCGCATCTTCACTTTGTCCTTTGGCGAGTACCTGATGTTCAAAAGCCAATATACCGAGGTGGGAGAGCCGAAGGCGGAGCTTGCCGACTATGTACGCTTGGGCGGTTTCCCGGCAACGCATTTGCAGGAGTTTTCTCAGGACGAGGTTTACACTATCGTGCGTGATATTTACAACTCCACGATCTTCTCGGATATTGTCAAGCGCAATCAGGTGCGGAAGATCGACCAGTTGGAACGAGTGGTCAAGTACACCTTCAACAATGTGGGCAATACCTTCTCGGCAAAGTCCATTTCGGATTACCTGAAAGCGGAACACCGTGCGTTGGACAATGAAACAGTTTACAGTTATTTGGAGAAGCTGGAGAAGGCGTACCTGCTTCATCGATGCTCCCGCTTTGATTTACAGGGCAAGGAGATCCTGAAAACACAGGAGAAATTCTATCTTGCCGATACCGCCCTGCGGTACAGCGTTCTCGGCTATAACGCTGACAGCGTGGCATCCAGTTTAGAGAATGTCGTGTACTTGGAGCTTTGCCGCAGAGGCTATACTGTCAATGTCGGCAAATCCGGCAGCAGCGAGATCGACTTTGTCGCAGTACGGCAAAATGAAAAGCTCTATGTGCAGGTGACGCAGGAGCTTCATTCTCTGAAAACGGAAAAACGGGAATTCGACCGGTTGTTGGAAATCCACGACAACTACCCCAAATATGTTCTCACAACGGATGAGTTCTCGGGAGGAAACTACGAAGGCATCAAGACGATGCATATAGCGGACTTCCTGTTAAGCTCTGAATATTAAACGACAGAATCGCGAAATGGAAGAGTATCGTAGTCCTTTGGAGACGAAAAAGGTGCGATGCACAGTAGAAAAGAAGGGAAAATAACGGTATGGGAATGACTTTATCTATGGAGGAAAAGGTGCAGACAGCAGCTGAGGCGGTGATCCATGCACCTGCAGCTGACGAAACGGTAACGGGCAGGATAGTGCATGCAGAGGATTTTGATCCGCTGTTTGCCATGTCCGAGGAGGATTGTGTCGAAGGGTTTATAAAACGTGAAATGCAGCGCGCCGGGATCACGGAAGAACAGAATCTGATCCCGGAGGATATGCTGCGCAGAAAAAACATACTGAATGCCGTTTTGGCGGTTCTGTTATTCGTATACATATCTCTGTTTTTCTTTCATTTTCCGATGAAAACTTATGTGATCGGACTTATCATCCTGGTGGTATATGCATTTTTGACCAGCCGTTATCAGCTGATAAAATATTTGAAAAAGGAGATCAGATCCAGATCCCAGGAGAAAATCTCGAATATTGTCATGAATGTGAAGGCATCCATGGTGCAGGATTACAGCAAAAAGTTAAAATGGGCTCTCATGGCGGTGGCTGTGGCAGGCTCACTGCTGTTGTTCAGTAAGCCCAGGATCTTCTATGAGCAGGCAGATGACGGATATTATGTGCGATTTTATGTCTATGGTCTGACGAATATGACTACGGCGACCATTCCCGATACCTATCAGGGGGAGAAGGTAGTGGGCCTGCGCGGCAACACCTTTTCCAATATGCCCTTTTTATCAGAGGTAACGCTGCCGGACAGCATTACAGAGATCCGCGGTCAGGCATTTAAAAACTGCAGAAGCCTGGAACGTGTCACATTGCCGGAGCATCTGACGTATCTGGGCGGGGAAGCATTTTACCATTGCAGCAGCCTGGAGGAGGTAAATCTTCCGGCGGGACTGACGGAGATCCGCGGCAACACCTTTGAAGAATGTAGCAGCCTGTTGCGCATAGAGATCCCGGATAACGTGACCAGGATCGGCGGACACGCGTTTTATGGAAATACCAGTCTGGAGGAGGTGGTGATCTCCCCGGACAGCAAGCTGCAGCAGATCGGGTCTTCCGCTTTCCGGTGCTGTGATTCTCTGCGGGAGATCACACTGCCCCGGGGCGTATCTGTCAATGAACGTGCTTTCAAGGAGACACCTGTAAGGATCGATTACTATGAATACTAAATTTATTCATTTGTTATATGTGCCGACCATGGCATGTAACATGCAGTGCCGGTACTGCTATCTGGAGGACCACACCGTAGATACCCTGCGAGGCGGAGATTGCCTGGAGACCCTGCAATATGCCATCGCGAAATTCCGTGAAGCGGATGTGGTGCCCTTTAATATTTCCCTGCACGGCGGCGAGGTGACCACTTTGCCGGAGCAGGAATTCCACGACCTGATCCAATATATCAGCAGATACTATCAGGACATGCGTGAACTCATCACGGATGCCGGCTTCAGGGTGGGGCATCCTCACATCAAGACGAATCTGTACGGACTGGACAGACATATCGAGACCGTCCGGGAGTTCAACGTGTCCATATCGGGCAGCCTGGATCTGCCTCTTTCCCTGCATGAAAAATACAGGGTGACCAAGGGCGGAGAGGGCACACTGGAACGGATACTGGATAATATCCGACTGCTGGAGGAGATCCCTGACAAGAAAAAAGTATCTGCCACGATCTTTCGGGAGCATTTTGAACAGCTGGATCAGATCATCGAGGATATCAGATTCCTGGACCGGAACACGTGCCTGGACATGAATGATTTTAATTTCATGATAGGGTTTGACTACAATTCCTGTGGCCTGCTGCATCACATGAGTGAAGAGGAACAGCTGATCTTTTACCGACGGATGCATGAGGCTTTTGACGGGACCAATCTGGATGCCGGGGTCAACGGTGCATGGTTCGATGAGTTCGGACCGGAATACTGCACCAACTGCGATAATTGCGGAGAAAAATTTTTCCTATTGGAGCGTAACGGAGACATCTATTCCTGTGTCAGAGGGCAGAAGAACGAAGATTTTTACTATGGCAATATCTACCGTGACACGGTGGACACCATTTTGAAAACCGCTGCACGGAAGATCTTCCAAAACCATAACAGACAACCGTTTCCCGAGGAATGTGCGAGGTGCGCTTACCTGTATCTGTGTAAAACGGGCTGCCCTTTTGTGAAAAATGTATATGGCTCTGGCAAAAGCTACACCTGCCTGCTGCAACAGCAGATGTACCGGGACCGCGGCTATGCCCCGGATGCTTCTGCTGACGAGACGACATATGAATATGTGACGAAGATGCGCCTCGAGGAGCCGGAAAAGTATCTGCCTGCAAAAGCATCTGCAGAATATCCTGCACTGGAACAGATCATTGCACAAGATGCGAAGCTGAAATATATCTATGACAGCGGTGTGTTCGAACTGGACGTGGATGGAGACAGATATCCGCTGATCTCCCAGATCCTTAGAAAGTCCAGGGAGATCCTATATCTGACACCCATCAGTACGGTAAAGCTGCGTATGAAAAAGCATATGCTGCAGGAAGAATGCGATTATCCGGAGAACAACGCATTGTACCTGATGCTGTTGTCCGGAGATCTCGTGACTTACGGGGATGAAGGGAGAACAAAGCAGCGGCATATTGCCACACATCAGATTTATAAAGGGGTGCTGGACCATTCCGGGGACAACGAAGAAGAATGGTATGTATATGATATTTCCGGGCTCCTGCGCGAATATGCAAAGGAATATGCCACGGACAGCCCGAACAATCTGCTTGTTACCACCACGGAGCTGAGAGACTGCCATTACCGGAAGCAGGAAAATAATGCCTATTACCATATACAGGCCATCAATCTCCCCTTTCAGAACATTGAATTTTACTATCTGACACTGGATCAAAAGAATGACAAGGAGGCTTTCCATGAATTTTGAACCGCAGACCTATGAAGAACTGATCCGCATGAAGCGTTGCGTGGAACTGACGAAATATTATGAAGTAACAGAGGAGGAGCTCTGGGAGATCTATCATTTCCTGGAGCAGGAGCCGGAGGCTTTCATCAAGGGAGGCAGACAGAATCTGTCCCTCATCATCGGGCAGAATACTGCAACGACCCAGAAGGTGATCATGGCGAACTGCACCGACAGTAGCATTGACGGAATCCTGCTGTCACGGACAGAATTCAAAGTGTTCCCTCATTACACACCATCCTCAGGCTCCGGCAGCAGCGGTGGTTCCTCTTCCAACAACAATAATAACAATAACAACAATAATAACAACAATAACAGATAGGACACGAAAGCAATGGCATTCATATCCGAAACACTTCAAATGCGCAGGCTTACAGAAAGCGGCGTCAATATCAAGACTACCTACATCGTCGATGGCACCCTGAGGTACCGGTCCACAGACGGAACCTGTCAGGATGATGTGCACAGTGGTATCCGCTGCCGCAAAGAGTATTTCCGGCAGGGGAAATTGCTCCATACAGAGAAAATCTTCGATTCCCGCATGGAGTATACCTATGTATCCGGAATGGATGAAGAGGCACAGCATACCTGTGAGAACTGCGGCTTTACCGGCAAAGTAAAGGAATTTGTGAACGGCTGTCCCTGCTGTGATGCGGCCTCCAACATTGACTACGCAGACAAGGAGCTGGGCAGCAAGCACCATTATGACCTGGTATTGCAAAGCCCGGTCTACCGGATCATCACGGGAGTGGTAGACTACATCGTATCATTCCTGCTATGCAGCCTGTGGATCATAAATACCTCCAGGACCTTCAACGGCTATGATGTGGGCAAGATTTTCATCTACAGCACAATCCTGTCTATGATCCTCTATTACTTTTTCTACCTGTGCGATGCTTATGCGGTACTGGGGCCTGTCAGACGCTACAAAGAAAAACAGAACCGTCGGCAGCAGGAATTCTGGACCGGCACCGGCATCGACAAAAAGCGGTTCTATAATAACCTGAACTACGAAGCCGGCAGACGCTACTATTCCCGGCCGGATGTCATTGATTACGATATTATGGACTATACCGGTCTGCAGGAGCATGTGGAGAACGGCATATTGTGCGTGGATGTGGAGTTACAGGTCAGACTGGTGTATCTGCGAGGTGGCCGGATCACATCCGCATATCAGAAGGATACCTTCTCCCTCAGCCACAACGACAGAGTCATGACCCTGGACAGCGGGATCCACGTGATCAAATGCCCCAAATGCGACGCCAATATTGATGTGACCAAAGGCGTGTGTGAATATTGCGGGACCGAAATCGACAGCCTGCAGGAATGGAAGTGAAAAATTACAAAATGTTGATGGAGATATACCGAGGAGGAAGAAAGAATGAAAATATGGTTAGATGATCTCCGCCCGGCACCCTGGGGATATGAGAGCGCCAGATCCGTGAATGAAGCCAAGACACTGATCCGGGAGGCGGAGAGAAACGGCATCGAGATTGAGGTGCTGGATCTCGACCATGACCTGGGAGATTTTGCAAATCAGGGCGGCGATGCCATCAAACTGCTGGACTGGCTGGTGGAGCGGGAGACCTTTTACCCCGTGGAGATACATACCGCGAATCCAGTGGGCAGAGCGAATATGGAGAGCGTGCTGGCGAGGTACTGGGGAGAGGAGTACTGGTAAGGATATCAACCGTGTGGGCGCGGATTCCAGCCACTCCTGGATAACCGGCTTAAACGGATCCAGCTTGGATGGCTGTGCCTGAACAACCGGCGGTGCCGGACTTTTTTGAGGAAAATCCCTTGCTGATTTCAGGAAATTCTGACGCTTTTTTCTGGTAATTTTAGTGTATCATAAACACCCAGTGCTGGTAACAGCCCCTTATAGGGGCAGAAAAAACCACCGGCCCAGCCGGTGGTTATGGTTTATTTAGAAAGATGCCATGTGATCAGTGGGAGGAGGTGTCCGCTGCGTCTAACAGCCATTTCCAGGCAGGGACAACATCAATGACAATGTCATTGCATTCGAGAACTGCTTCTTCACTGTTAGTGATAAGAAGGCATGTAATATCAGGAATAAAGTTCTTGAGTTTAGTGAAAGCTTTGGTTTCTCTTTCTTTCGTATCAATGTTGTCAAGAATCTGCATACTGACCTGAATAGCAAGCTGCTCGGAGGGAACATAGAAATCAATTTCAACATTATTTTCGAAGAAATAAACGTTTTCTATTCCGTAGCGACGAACCAGTTCAATAGCTACGAGATTTTCTAATTGTGCGGACTGACAGTCTAACAGCATAAGACCAAGAAGACCGGTATCCATGAAGTAATATTTTGGTGAGGTTTCTTTTTCAATAAGTTTTGCCGCATAATTCCGGAGTGTAAAAAGCAGATAGGAGTCAGTCATATAACCAACATAATTTATAACGGTTTGTTTTCCCAGGGATGCTCCTGCGTTTTTTAATATATTGGTAAGTCGGCTGAAAGATAAAGGTTTGGTAACGGATTCTGCTATTTTTTTCAAAATCAGTCTCACTGCGAAATCATTTGTAATCTTATTTCTTGTGATAATATCCCCCAGATACACCGTTTGATAAATGCTATTTAGAAAACTTCGTTTATTCCTGATATCGACCAGCTCAGGGAAAGCTCCATAAGTTATATATTCATGATACAAACTGAGAACTTCTGCCCGGTCTTTTGTGCTGATCACGTTAAGATAATTTTTATCTTTGTGATTAGCAACAAGATATTCCGAAAAGGAATAGGGGTAAACATTAAGAATCACAAAACGCCCACCCAGAGTAGAAGCAATTTCATTACTAAGCATTTTGCTGTTACTGCCCGTGATATCTATCCGGTATTTCATATCTGCCATTCTGCGGACAAACTTTTCCCATCCGTCAATATTTTGAATTTCATCAAAAAACAAGTAAGGCCGATTGGCTGTGCCGGAAAGTTCTATTCCGATTTCCAAAATTATATTCAGATCGTCGGAGGTTATTTCCAGGAGACGCTCGTCCTCGAAATTGACATATACGATTTGGGAGACGGGAACCCCCTTTTCTATCAGAGATTGGATTTTCTGATACATCATATAAGATTTACCGGTTCTTCTGATTCCCACAAAACAGTAATTTACATTCTCCTCTAGAAAATACTTCCGGGGAATCAAGGGATTATTGAGGTAGCTTTCTTTTTGGTCGATCATTATTTGCTTCAGTGTGTCTCGATTCATATGAAAATCTCCTTTATATGAAACAATTATATACAAATATTGTCTTGCATGCAAGACAAGAAATGCAACAAATTGACTTGCATATAAATAATAGAAAGTATATGCTGTTTTGAGAAAAAAATACGGAATATAAAAATCAACCACCGGTAGAATGACATTATTCTCCGAATCTGGTATACTTTCAGTAAAAACAGGAGGACAGCGGGAGATTGCGCAGATGGAAGAACAGGAGAAACAGCGCCTGTTCGAAATTGCCGGGAAATATGAAGACTGCGTCTATATCGAAGTATCCAGCGTTCAGAGTGGAAGCACACTGGTATACCACCTGGGAGATGCTGTGGGAATTGTGAAACCGGGAGTTCACATTGGAATGTTTCAGGACAGTGTACTATACATGAAATATGCCACCGAAGAAGATCCCAGCGCATTGGATTTCCGGTATTTTCCGAAGGGATTCGGTGATGTCATGGAGACCTACAACTGGTCCGATAATATTAAGCAGGCCGTGATCAAAAATCAAAGGGGACACAGCCTGATCTTCAATCATGAAGAGATCGCTCCAGGGGAGACGAAGGTATTTACCCCAGTCACCCATAGGCAGGGACTGTTCAGTCCAGATTGCTATAATGGGAAATCTTTGTTTACAATGGGGGAGGAAGACTGCTCGGGCACAAGTGAAAATAAATAAAAGTTTATAAAATGTGGGAATATATGGAAAAATGGCTCATGAAATGTGGAAGAACATGGAATGAGCTGTTTTTTATAATAATATGTATGCATCTGCGTCTTGTCGAAGCTCAAAAAGAATGATATAATTTTCTGAAATGTTGATAAGTAAAACATTTTATCGTTCTAAAATGTTGATAATAAACATTAATTGTAATAAATTCTATCAATTTGAGGTGTATTATGCTAAAAAGAAAAGCAACAACGTTTATTAAAAACTGGCTGGATACAAAGGACAAAAAATGCCTGGTTGTCCAGGGAGCCAGACAAACGGGGAAAACATATATCATCGAGCGGTTTGCGGAAGAGAACTTTGAGGAACTGCTTGAAATTAATTTTAAGCAGATGCCATCTGCAATGGATATTTTTGCTGGAGATCTGACAGTAGACAATATGATTATGGCTATGCGTTTTCGTTTTCCGGAAAAGAAAATTGTTCCCGGGAAAACTTTGATTTTCCTGGATGAAATTCAGGAATGTCAGGAAGCGATCACATCGCTCAAGTTCTGGGCAACAGACAACAGATATGATGTCATTACCTCGGGATCACTTCTGGGAATCGACTATAAACGAGCATCTTCCTATCCTGTAGGGTATGTTGATTATCTGAGAATGTACGGGATGGATTTCGAAGAATTTCTTTGGGGAATTGGGATTTCCGAAGAAATGATAGGGAATCTTTGCGGGTATCTGCATTTAAAGACAGTAATACCGGAGGCAATTCATTCACAGATGATGAATTACTACAGACAGTATGTTGCAACAGGCGGTATGCCGGAAGTGGTACAGAAGTATATAGATACGAAGGATTTCAGAGAAGTTGACAGGGTCCAAAGAAGTCTCTTACAGGGATATCAATATGACATAGCATATTATGCAACCGCTGAAGAAAAGGTGAAGGCAGAGAAGTGCTATCTTTCACTGGCAAAGCAGCTATTAGATAAGGAAAATCATAAATTTCAATATAAAGAAATCGAGCATGGTGGAAGGGCACAAAAATATTATTCAAGTGTGGAATGGCTGCTTCGGGCAGATATGGTGCAATTATGTAAACTGGTTACAGATGTCAGATTTGATCTGGATGATTATGCAAGAGACGACTTTTTCCGGGCGTATACAACAGATTTATCACTGTTGATGGCGATGAAGGACTTTTCTTTAAAGCAACATATTGTGGAAAACACATTAGCAGGAAATTCAAAAGGTGGTATCTATGAATGTGCAATAGCGGATGCTCTTTATAAGAAGGGATATCAGATCTATTTCTATAAAAATGAGACAACGAAAAGAGAAATCGATGTTATCATCCAAAAAGACGGGAGCGTGGTTCCCATTGAAGTCAAGAGCGGAAATACCCGGGCAAATTCATTAAAATGGTTGATGAAAAATAACAAAGATATATCTTATGGATACAAATTTGTGGATGGCAACATAGGTGTGAGCGAAGAGGGGATTGTGACATTGCCATTGTATATGATTGCATTTATTTAGGCAACACAATAGAGTACTGAAAATAGGACATAAAATATAGATAATAGTACTTAATAAGATACTTGAGAGGGGAACAAACGGATGGATCATTTTGAACAGATCAATGAAACTTCCTATTTATCCGTACAGAATGCACCTGTATATCGAAAAATTATGAGGTGCTTTTATCGGGAATATGAAAAGATGCATTTTCAGCTATATAAAGAGGATATCTTTCAATTTTTAAAAGAAGATGACGCGTTTGAACTGTATTCCATGGAACAATTGGTTCAGGATCTGGAAGCACTTGTAAAGTGGAAAAATCTTACACCGATACAGGATCCCGGAAAAGTGTACACGATAGCGGACTATAAAAATAAGCAATATCGCTATACCATGTCGGAATATGCCGTGGAGATCGAGCGTCTGACGGTACGCCTGGAAAATTTATTTCTGGAATCGGGAAATCTGTCGACAAACTTTTTCGTTCGTCTGGAGAGAAGTCTGGATGAGACGGAGGAGATGGAAAACGCGGAACTTCGCACGGTGAACGAATGGTGGCAGACATTACAGGAAGATTTCAAGAGACTCAACCAGAACTATCAGGACTATCTGCGGGATTTCTATTCCGGGAAAACGGAAAAACTGATGAAATCCGTGGAATTCATGGTTCATAAGGACAAATTTATCAAATATCTGAATGAATTTGTACAGGAATTGCAGCGGCATTCCAAACGGATGGAACAATTACTGGAAAAAAATTCAGAGCGTATGGAAAATACAATTCTGGAACGGGTCGTAGAGAGTGAACTGGATATTCCCCATGCTCTGTTGGAAATACATGGGAATGCCGAGCCGAGTATCCGGGAAAATGTATATGGAAAGTGGTATTCTCTGAAAAACTGGTTCGTGGATGGACAGGGTCAGGAATGTGAAGCCAAAAAAGTATTAAAGATTACCAGTGACATCATACGGAACATTATTCAGAATGCGGCATTGATCGTACAGGTCCAGAACTGGGGTATCAGCAGAAAGGATGACTACAAAAAATTTCTGGAGCTGTTTCTGAAATGTGAGGATCTGGAGGAAGCCCATAAATTATCGGCCCATGTCTTCGGAGTGCAGCAGATCGAACATTATAAGACGAATCTTCCGAGAGAAGAGGATAGCATTAATAACAGCGTATATCAGGAAGAACCGTCAATATTTTTATTGAAGCCTCACACGAGAGGGTATCGTGAGAGAAAAGACAGAACAGGTTTTGCCGATAAAACACTGGAAAAAATGGCACAGAGGGAAAGTTACTTACGTCAGGCACAGAAGCAGAAGGAAGTAGTACTTCGGTATATCAGGGAGCATAAGATCCGGTTTGCAGAGATTGACGAAGTGGTTTCCGAAGACACACGAGCCATTTTCCTGCAGTGGATCGCTCAGGCCAATATGAGCTCAGAAAAGACGGGGCGGACGGAATACGGACAGGAGTATCAGCTGAAGAGAAAAGACGGCAGCTGTGTCCTGAAATGCGAAGATGGCGACTTGAAAATGCCGGATTATACATTGGAGTTTAAATAAAAATGAATGAAATCAGAACCTTAATGGAAAAATTCTGGATCTGCCGGGACAGTGACAAGGAGACTTTTTATAAAGTAAAACGGGATATTCCGAATTTTCAGCGATTTATCAGAGAACAACTGGGATGGAAGCTGATACATACAGAGAAGCTGTTAAAACTGGAAAAGAGACCGGCCCATGCGGAAGCATTTATGGGAATCAATGAATTTACGGACATCCGGGATTATTGCATACTATGTGTGGTGTTGATGTATCTGGAGGATGCCGAGGAGGGCAAACAGTTCCTGCTGTCGGAACTGATCGACTATGTGGAAACGCAGCTGAAAAATTACATGCCGGTGGACTGGACTTCTTTTACACAACGAAAATCACTGGTACGGGTATTACAGTATATGGAACGGCTGCAGATGCTCCGGGTATACGAAGGGAAAAGTGAAACCTTCAGTCAGGAAGCTGGACAGGAAGTACTGTATGAAAATACAGGATATTCCAAATATTTCACCAGCAGCTTTACTACGGATATATCCGGATATGAATCCTGGAAGGATTTTGAAAAGACAGATTTCGAAGAATTTGAGGAAAACAGAGGCAGTCTGCGAATTAACCGTGTATACAGACAACTGGCAGTATGCCCGGCATTCTACTGGAATGGAACAGAGGATGCAGATGCATTGTATTTAAAGAATCAAAGGCAGTGGGTCGGCAGATATCTGCGGGAAAACATGGGAGGAAATCTGGAAATCTACCGGAATGCAGCATTTTTTACTTTGGAAGCAGACGATTGCTACGGAACCGTACATCCCCGGGATGCCCAGATTTCGGAAAGCGTATTACTGATCTGTGCAGAGATACAGAGGCGGTTGGAAGAAGGAAACATAGAATTACAGGAAGATGAATGTATTGCCATGTCCGAATCGACATTCAGGGATATCATCGTGGGCAGCAGACGTAAATGGAAGGATGCATGGAGCAAGGAATACGGCGAAATGGATGAAGACAGGCTTGTGGAAACCATTTTGAAGTATATGGAAGACTGGATGATGGCTGACCGCAGGGAGAATCAGATCGTGATATTGCCGGCAGTAGGGAGACTGGCAGGGCAGTACCCGGCGGACTACAAAGGAGGCGGAGAAGAATGAGCGAACGTTGGAAAATGAACCGGATCGGTTTTGTGAATTTCTGGTTATATGATGAAGAGGACTTCGAATTTGAAGACGGAAAGTTACTTCTGCGTGGACAAAACGGTTCTGGAAAATCCATTACGACACAGAGTTTTATCCCGTTTGTACTGGATGGAGACCGTACACCGAGCCGCCTGGATCCTTTTGGCTCCAGTGACCGCCGGATGGAATATTATTTTCTGGGAGAAGAGGGCAAGGAGGAGTCTACCGGCTATCTGTTTCTGGAATTTTGGAAAGAGGATTCCGGAGAATATCGTACCATAGGAATCGGTCAGAAGGCAAAACGTGGGAAACCGATGGATTTCTGGGGCTTCGTGATTCTGGACGGACGCAGAGTAGGATATGATCTGTGGCTGTATAAGGAAGTGGGATCGAATAAAATTCCCCGGGATAAGCGGGAGATGAAGGCGGAACTGGGGGAGGACAATTTTTTCACAGACAGTCCGTCGGAATACAAAAAGCATGTCAACCAATATATTTTCGGTTTCCGAAAAGAAGAACAGTATGAGCAGTTCATCAAACTGCTGGTGAAGGTGCGTGCTCCCAAGCTTTCCAAAGAGTTTAAACCGACCAAAGTGTATGATATTCTGAATGATTCCCTGCAGACTTTGACGGACGAGGATCTGCGGCCCATGGTAGATGCCATGGAAAAGATGGACGAGATCCAGGATAGTCTGGAGATGCTCAACCGTGCCTTCGATGATGTGAAGATCATCCGCAACGAATATACCCGATATAACCAATATATGCTTGCGAAGAAAGCGCAGGGTTATCTGGGCAAGAAGCAGGAAGTGGAGAAAGAACAGGCAATACTGGCAGATCAGGAACAGCGGCAGAGCGAGGCATTGGAAGAGCAGAACCGGGCAGTGCAGGATACGGAGAGACTTACAGCAGAGAAAAAGCTGAAAGAAACGGAACGCAACGCTCTTCTGGATCCGGAACTCGAAGATGCGGACCGGAAACTGGAAAAATTAAAGGCAGAGCATCAGGAGGCTGTGGATGGAGAGCAACGCTGGGAGAAAAAGATCGAAGATGGCAGGGAGCGGATCCGGGAAGAAGAGATTGTACTGAAAAAGCTGGAGGAACAGCTGGAACTGCGTCGTGATACTTTAAAGGAAAAGCGGGAAGATCTGGAAGAACAACAGGAAATTCTGCAATGGGAACATCATGAGAAGGTAAAAGAGAAAATCGGACTGGAGGAATATGAAGAAAGAGACGAGATTGCGGAGCATCTGCAAATATGGAAAAATCATCTGACGACAGGAAGAACAGCACTCAGTCAATATGAATTGATATCCGGACAATACGAGGAAGCCGCCAGCCGACTGGAGGAGACGAAGAAGAAAAAAGCAGCGGAAGAGCAACGGCTGGAGATGGCAGAAGAACAGGTGGCCGACAGAATCGATGCATGGATCACGGAAGTCTTTCACAGAGCGGAAACATCTGAGGAATGGCATCCGGAACGTGAGGTTCTCCTGCAGGCGGAGCAGAAAGCAAGACGATACGATACCGTAGCGGATGGCGTGGAGATACAGGGGGATTTCCGCGCAGATTATGAAAGACAGCGTCAACAGCTTACAGACGCAAAGAATGGGAAACAGTATCAGAGGGAAATTCAGGAAGGAATCCTAAAAGATGTCCGGGAACAGCTTAAAAAGGTGCAGGAACAGCAGGAACTGGAGCCAGAACGGGATGAGACAGTCGAAAAATCCAGAGTATCCCTGGCACAGGCAGGAATCACAGCCATTCCGTTCTACAGAACGGTAGAGTTTGCCAAGGATCTGGAGGAGAGTGCCTGTGCGAGACTGGAAGCACAAATGCAAATGACCGGAATGTTGGATGCCCTGGTGGTGACACCGGAAGATTTTGTGAAAATAAAAGCAGACCATCCGGAGTTCCTGGATGCTGTCCTGCAGACGGACGGGCCGGGGAACAGCCATTTTTCCGGATTGACAGTAAGTGACGATCTACCGCAGGAATTAAGAACTCCGGTATTGGAAATCCTCAGCAATATTTATGAAGAGGAAGGAAAGACACAGGGAATCTGTTTCGGTGCAGATGGCAGCTTCCGGCAGGGAATCTTAGCCGGTAAAGCGGACAAGCAGGCGGCAGAATATGTGGGATATCTGGCGAGGAAACGGAGAAAAGAGCAAAAGATCCGGGAATTGCAGGAGCAGATAGAAAGCATCAGCAGGACCATAGAAGAGTGGAACACCGGAATTGCACAACTGCAGGGACGTATGGACAGATTACAGGTGGAATATCAGGAGATTCCTGACTTTTCGGAGATTCAGATCGCATTGTCGGAGAAACGGGAGTTGGAACGTATTCTGGAGACGTTGGAAAACGAATATCTGAAACAACAGGATCAGGAACACAGACTTTCCGAGCAGAAGAACCGGCAATATCAGGAGGTATTGAAAGCTTGTAAAATGCTGCCCTATAGCAGAACAGTGGCGGCTTATGAGGAAGCCTGCGGTGCAGCAGAAGAATACGGAAGGATATGGCAGAGCGCAAGGCAGGAACTGCTGCATATACAGACGGAACAGATCGGCTGTCTGGACAGAAAAGAACGGATAGAGCAATACCGGGAGAATCTGGAAGAAGCCTATACGGAAAAAAGAACTTACAGCACCCGGGCAAAAGCCAGTGAGATTCAGATCCGTCAGCTGGAAGAGTATCTGAGGAGTCCGGAATTGCTGGAAAAGGCAAACCGGCTGAAACGTTTGAAGGAAGAACTTTCGCAGATCGACAAGGAACTGGAGGATCTGAAACTTCTGGGAGCCACCCTCAAAGAAAGGTTACAGACATTACAGAAAGAACTGCCGGAACAAAAAGAAAAGCTGCAACAGTACATTATAGAAGAAACCACGCTCAGAAACTATTTTGAAGAGGAACTGGATCTGAAACTGATTCTGAACCGGGAAGGACGGACAGTCTATGAATGTGCCAGAGAAGCCTTAAAAATATTGCGGGAAAGCGATAAGAACAGAGAGCCCGGAGAACTGCTGCAGGCATTGCATACAGTATATCTGAAGCATAACGGAAGTCTTGCAAGCTACGGAACTTCCATGGAAGAATGCTTCGGTGATACTGGGGACATCGATGCTGTGCGTAAACGGGTACGTATTATTTCTACCTGGAACGGGAAAAAGGTATATCTGGAGGAATTTTACAATATTCTGAAGACCGCAATCGAAGAGACGGAACTGCTGATACAGAAAAAGGATCGGGAACTTTTTGAAGACATTCTATCCCAGACGATCAGCCAGCAGCTTACGGACCGTATAGCAGAGAGCAGAAAGTGGGCAAAAGACATGTCAAAGCTCATGCAGGAGATCGATACATCCATGGGACTTCGTTTTTCTCTAGAATGGAAGCCCTGCAAAGCTGACAACGAAAAAGAACTGGATACAGCGGATCTGGAGCAGATTCTTCTGCGTGACCGGGAGCTGCTTACCCTGGATGATATTGAAAAAGTAGCAGGGCATTTCCGCAGTAAAATACGTGCAGAAAAGGTAAAACTGGAAGAAACGGGAACGATCATCAATTACATGGAACTGGTAAGAGATGCCCTGGATTACCGGAAATGGTTTGAATTCCAGATGTTTTTCCGGCGCGGCGAAGAGACGAAAAAGCCACTGACAAATGCCGCATTTAACCGTTTCAGCGGAGGCGAAAAAGCAATGGCCATGTATGTGCCGTTGTTCGGAGCGGTAAATGCACAGTATAAAAAGGCAGACAATAAAGATCATCCCAGAATTATTGCACTGGATGAGGCATTTGCCGGTGTCGACGACAAGAATATCAAAAGTATGTTTGAACTGGTTCATAAGCTGGATTTCGACTATATCATGAATTCCCAGGCGCTGTGGGGATGCTTTGAGACGGTCAAAGGCCTTCGGATTGCGGAACTGCATCGTCCGGAGAACTCCCAGGTGGTATCGGTGATCCGGTATACGTGGAACGGACATGAGAGGATTTTAGATGAACAATAATGAAGCATGTGCGGAATATTTTAGAGGAAATTCTGCGTACCGGAGATGCTTTTCGGAATTTGAAAAGAAATGGAAAACTTACGGAAAAGTAACAGGGATCATTACACTGAAAAATACTTCCGAAGAAGAGCGGAGAGCCATCGGTGGGATACTTGGAAAGACATTTTATGAAAATACCATACGTTTTCCTTTTGCGGAATTTGAAAAGGGATTGCAATACACAAAATTTGCTCCTGTGGATTTTGAACAAGTACTGGAAGCATATTTCGGCAGAAAAACGCTGACCACGCAGGAGAGACAGAAGGAGGCAGAGCGGGGAAAGGCAGATTTTTTTGAAACTGTAGAGAGCTATCTGACAGAGTGTAAAGGTCCGGATTCCATTGCGGTCTCCTGGCTACAGGATATGTTTTCTCAAAAAAAGTATGGCTATCAGACAGTAATTAGAGAATATGGAAGGGACAGAGAAAAGACAGAAAAACTGTTGAAAACTGTGGGAAAGGCGATCCTTTTGCTGGAAGATATTCGAGAGACGGAAGAGGAATATCCCCTGGCGGTATTTTCCGCGGAAGTATCTGGAAATCCCCATTACTTTGATCAGGGAACAACCGGAGGACAATTATTGGTTCACGGGATGTGTTATGCCACGGAAGAAGATTATCCGGCAAATGCCCATCAGTGGAGAGAATTACTGTTGTCCAACGGAATCGTACCGGATAATATTTCCTCTATCGTGCATATCTATGGATTGCGATTACAGGTTGACGGTGACTGGCACCCGGCATACGACGCTTTTTGTAGACGACAGGAGCCCTGTGCGGTCACCATGGAAAATCTGCAGGAGCTGACAGCGGTACACCCGACAGGAGATAGGGTCTATATTGTAGAAAATGAGATGGTGTTCAGCTACCTGTTGAAACATCTGGAACAAAGGAATGTGACGTTACTATGTACTTCCGGCCAGCTGCGGAGCGCCGCTGTGAAACTGATTCCCTTTCTGCTGAATAGTGGAGCGGATATCTACTATAGCGGAGACATCGATCCGGACGGGATCCGGATTGCCGACAGACTCTGGAGAAAATACGGTGACCGGATTCATGTGTGGAGAATGTCGGAGGAGGATTATGCGAAAAGTCTTTCGGAAGAAGAGATTGGGAAAATATCCATGAAAAAACTGGACGCTGTAGAGAATCCTGTTCTACGCGAGACAGCAAGAGAGGTAAGAAAGAAGAAAAAGGCGGGGTATCAGGAGAATATATTAAAAGATCTGTTGGAAGATATGAACCGGATAAAACCGGATAAAACCGGATAAAACTCAATTGAAAAAGTAACTTCCAGTTACTAAGGTTTTTATATTTTATAAAACAGAAATAAGTCATACAAACATGAAGATGGAAGATAGTCTTGTAAATAGATGATCTTCCTTTTCTTTTTTGTGTAATAATGGTAATCACTTCAGTAGTGTCAGGAGATGGCAGCAAGACTAAGGAGGATAAATACATGTCATCCTATAAATATAAGCATCTGACACTGGATGATCGCATTACCATACAGAAAGCTTTAAAAGAGGGGCAGACGTTCGTTGAAATAGGCGCTCTGATAGGCAAGGATCCATCAACTGTTTCTAAAGAAGTGAAAGCCCATCTTGATTATCGAAATACTGGTACGCGTTCCAGAGGCTATAATCCATGCAGACACAGAAAGAGATGCACTAAGCAGTATATCTGTGGCGAAGATAGCTGTGGGTTTATTAATCGGTTATGGCACGGAAAAACATACTGTTCTGAGTGTGCTTTGTGCATGGTCAATTGTCCTGATTTTGAAGAGGAAAAATGTTCAAGTCTAAAGAAAGCACCCTATGTTTGCAATTCATGTAAACAGGTACGTTCCTGTACTCTTGCCAAACAGTTCTATGATGCAAAGGAAGCTCATAAAACATACGAAGAGACACGTTCTGATTCCCGTAAGGGTATCGATATAACACCAGAAGAACTGGATCGGCTTGATGCCATCCTTTCGCCTCTTATCAGACAAGGCCAGTCGATTCATCAAATTTGTATGAACAATGCAGCAGAAATCATGGTAGATGAAAGGACCATTTATAACTACATAGATGCCGGCATACTTTCTGCTGGAAATATAGATCTTCCAAGAAAAGTGCGTTATAAAAAACGCAAATCCAAAAAGGTTGTACGTGTCGATAAGAAATGCCATATCGGGCGTACCTACGAAGATTTTGAAGCTTTTATGAAAGGACATCCTGATTTCAACGTGGTGGAAATGGATTCGGTAGAAGGCACCAGGGATTCCACAAAGGTGCTGCTTACAGTATTCTTTAGAAACTGTTCCCTTATGCTGGCATATCTTAGGGAAGCGAATACAGCCAAGTCGGTAACAGAAGCGGTGAACCATCTTTATGAGATACTTGGGCGGGAACAATTCTGTGAGATGTTCCAGGTCATCTTAGCAGATCGCGGAAGCGAATTTACGGATCCGCTGGCAATAGAGTTTGATGAGGATGGAAGACGCAGAACCTATGTGTTTTACTGTGATCCGCAACGTCCTGATCAAAAAGGAAGTATTGAAGTAACTCATGAATTCATCAGAAGGATTGTTCCTAAGAAAACATCATTTGCTTTTCTTACACAGGATAAAGTCAACCTGATGATGAGTCACATTAACTCCTATACAAGAAAGAAGCTGAATAATCGATCCGCACATCAACTATTCAGCTTCTTTTATGGCGCGGATACAGCCTCTAAGCTTAACCTGGAAGCTGTTCCTGCTAATGAAATCATACTAAAACCTGAACTGCTGAAGTAAAACTGCCAATGTCATCTCCTGATCATGTCACCCATATCCCAGAGGTGGAAGTTTCCCTTGCAAACATGCAAACGAAGCGACGACTTCTTATTTGCATACAGTAAAATATGACTTCAAGAGTATAGTAACATGCTAAAAAGCCCTATTTCAAGCGGTTTGTAATACTAAAGTCCACTCCTGCAATACTAATTTCCAGTTGGCGCTGTCTTCGCAATACTTATTTCTGTTTTCAAGGTGCTGATCCCGAAGTTAATCTTGCAAAAATAATTCAAGAAGAAGTTACCTTTGCAAAACGGAAGTTAAATTTGCTATTTACCGTGATTAAAAATATTTCTTTGGCAAATCCTGCAATTCGGTTTGTTGCAGGGGAGACAATTATAATATTTGATGAGATTCAGGAATATCCGGATGTTGCAACGACATTGAAGGCATTTCGACAGGATGGGAGATTTGATGTTATCTGTAGCGGATCTATGTTGGGGATCAATTATAAAAAGATTCATAGTAACAGTGTAGGTAATAAGACAGATTATGAAATGTTTTCTATGGATTTTGAAGAGTTTCTATGGGCAAAAGGATATGGGGAGGAACAGATAGACAGCATTCGGAAACATATGATTGATCTAAAGCCGTTTAGCGAAACGGAGCTGAATATATACAAATCTTTGTTTTTGGACTACTGTGTGTTGGGCGGAATGCCGGAGGTAGTAAGGGGATATGTGGAAACAGGTACGTTCTCCGGATCGCTGGAAACACAGGAGCAGATCCGGTTGGATTATGAGGAAGATGTCAGAAAATATGCAGAAGGTCTGGATCAGGCAAAAATTATAAGTGTATATAGGAGTGTTCCGGCACAGCTAGCAAAGGAAAATAAAAAATTTCAGTTCAGTAAAATTGAAAAAAATGCCAGATCCAGAGAGTATACGGGATGTATTGAGTGGCTGATAGATGCCGGAGTTGTTACGGAATGCAATTGCCTGATTTTCCCGGAACTGCCGTTGAAGGGTAATATTGATGAAAGCAAGTATAAATTATATTATCCGGATACCGGCCTGCTGATATCTGCACTGGATGAGGAAGCCCAGGAAGATCTGAGGGTAAATAAGAACCTGGGTGTATATAAAGGGGCTCTATATGAAAATTTTGTGGCAGAAGCCTTTGTTAAACAGGGATTGGGATTATTTTATTACAAAAAAGACAATTCGACACTGGAAGAGGACTTCTTTGTAAGAACCCGGGATGAATTGATTCCGGTAGAGGTGAAATCTAACAATGACAGATCAAAGTCTCTGACAGCATTGATAAAGAACGAGAATTACAGCGATATAAAGCATGGAATTAAGCTTGGAGACTTTAACGTGGGATATGCAAATGGGATTTATACTTTTCCTTACTTTTGTGCATTTATGATGAAGGCATATTTGAAAAGTTTGGACTGAGTTAGGGAAAATTGTTTTGCACACAATTTTTAGAGGCGTTCACAATTATATCAAAAAACCGGCATTGGCTGAAACGAACCGATGCCGTTTTTTATTTGGGAATAATTAAGTACGGAAAATTGGACGCAAAATATAGATAATAAAAATATCAGAAGGAATTAAAGGACGTCGAAAAGATGGGAAAGGAGCAACAGATGGATATGAGAATTGTAAGCGCAGGATCTGCCGGTAAGGTATATCATCGCCCGGAATGCAGATATGCACGGAAGATTTACAGAAGGAATCGGGAACAAATGCTGTGGGAGAATGCAGAAGCAAAGGGATATCGACCATGTGCCTGTTGTAATGGGATGGAATTCCTCTATGGACTGGAGAGAGACAGCATTGAGAACTATAAAAATCTGTTTCATCTGGATGTAGATATAAAGGATCATAAAATCTATGTCAGGACAGATGCAGGCTGTTGGAAAATAATTTATAAGCGGGATAAACAGCACTTTATTTTGCTGCATCGTAATTATGCAAATGGGCGCACTTCATTGGAAGACGTGGAAAAGGTGCCTTATCACAGGCAGGGAGATATGGCGGAAGCCTCCACCATTATGAAGTATCTGAAGTATATTCGGGCACATGATGATTTTAAACAGATGATGCCCAAGGATTATCATAAGATGCCTCGGAGTACAAAACGTCAGAAGGCATATTATAAAGCGGCAAAACAGCGGGAAGCAAGAAAAAGCGCCAGAAGAGTGGACAACCTGTTTACTATGATCGAGCGCAAAGAAGGAATCAGAGAGATTTCATTTTGTTAACAGATAAGACGAGGAGGATATTAAAATATGGCAAAGATATATTTTACGGTTGCAGGAACAAATCACTATTTCGGACAGGATTTTTTCAAATCCGGAATGAAAGTAAAATTAATCAAAGAACCGGACAACACCTATGACAAAGAAGCAATCCGGGTGGAACTGGCAGGACTGGGTACGGTAGGATATGTGGCGAACAGCCCGTACACGGTCTAGGGCGAAAGCATGAGCGCCGGGCGGCTTTATGACCGCATGGAGGATACTGCCAAGGGGACGGTGAAATATGTTTTGCCGCAAGGGGTATTGTGTGAACTGAGTTGATGTTGGGATGAAGGGTGGGTGAGTTCAGCCCATAGTCCCACAATAGGGTAACTCAACTTGAAATTTCTACTTAATTAGGTTCTGCTTAATTATCCTGATCTCCAAAAAATCTTTTGTAAGATTTTGTCATAAATTGTCATATATATAATGAGGGGCTTTTAGATTGTAAAATAAGTATAAATAGTACCACGGAAAATATTAAGAGGATGTTATATACGAATTCTTAAAAACAGAGTTAGGAGAAGAGATGAAGAAAAATTCACTGGATATATATTGGGAAAATAAATTAGATTTTAAATATGAAGAAGAAATATTACGCTATAAAATGTTGTGTAATGATAAAATTTCAAAAAAATTAGTAAAAAAATACAATATTAATCCCAAATACAATACCTTTAGTGATTGGGAAAAATATATAAAAGAAAAGATATTAAGAATATCAAACGAAGAATTGAAAGAATATCAAAAATATATTAATTTAAAAAGAATAAATGAAGATTCAATATCGGGAACATTAAATAATTTCTTGATTCCTTTTTTGATTGCAGTGGTTGGTCAACTTGTGGTAGAGGGCATTAAATCATATCTACAAATTGAAAACGACAATATAATAGCTGATATAATATATTGGTTGGTGACATATTTTATGTTTGCGTATTTCGTATATTTTATGACAAGGAATATTATAAAAGAGGATAGAGAACAAAAAAGGGATCAGCTTTTTTACAATGATATATATGAAATTGTGCAAAAGGAAATGGTAAAAAGAAACAATTAATAGAGGAAGGGCAATATGAAACGATTATATATTTTAGGAAATGGTTTTGATGTGGCACATAAATTACCTACAGCATATCTTGATTATCGTAAATTTTTGAAAGGCAGTATAGAAAATAAAGATTTCTGTATACGTATGGAAGATACATATGGATTAGGGGAGAATACAGATTATTGGTGGAAAGAATTTGAAACAATGGCTGAATCTGTGATAGATACTATGATTTTAAGAATTAACCAAAGGTACATCTCGAACTTATGGAATACTATAACTGTGTTACAAGCCAGTAAGAGTAATCAAGGCCGTTAGTTTCTTTATTCAGTTTGCGATAGATGCGTTTGGCGGTGTTTTATTGCTTTCTTGGAATCTTTCTGTCTGCCACGGACGAGGTATCAATCAGGGATTTGCAAGGTTCTGGTTTAGGGTACATATCTTTTCGGTGATACAGGTTTAGAAGCATTAAAATCGGTCATGGTAAGATATTTCGTAATGGTCTTGCGACCATGAGCGGTTTTGAAAATAATTTCAGGTAAGTCATGTTGGATGTATAATATTTAACAATATTGAGAAGAGTGACAAGATAAAAATGTCAGATAGTCCTATGAGGGAGCATATTCTATCCATACAGTCGGTAGAAAAGACGATTGCCGTTTGAACATACTACTCTAACATGGTATAATTTAAATATTAGGCATTGGGATATCGCAGAAATAGTTATATAAGGACTTTTGCTGGAAAATTGTATTTAGAAATATAAAGATTTTTTCTATGAAGAAGTATATGATGTTATAATATGAAATATGTATTAGTTTGAATTGACGATATAGGAAAAGACCTCGCATGATAAATTTTTACAGAGGATTTTGGAAAATAATGGTAGACCATAGAATGGAAAAATGAATATTTGATTGAAAGACATAGTATGGGATCTATAATCGTTACAAAATGTGAGGGTGATAAAAAGTTTCATTGAATATAATAGAGGCAATTATTTATAGTTCAAACATGGTGTGGATGATGTTATTAGGTTTCAAATGCCAGAGAAAGAATTGAGGAATAGAAAATGGATTTGTATTCTAAGGATAAAAACAAATTGGATTAATTGCGTCATATTATCTTTTGGGATACAATCTTAATGCAGTAAAGCGTTGGGATATTCTGGGTGGAACAAAGCCTTTAAAGAGCTTGGGAAGCTACTGGACATCACTCGACATAATATTATAAATATAAGAGATAAATTTGATTCATATTTTAATAATCATAGAGTTTGATGCTATTATCAAAGAAGTCTATAATCTATTGAAATTTTGAGCAGATAGGGATATTGAACAGCCAGTCAGGAAATTGTTTAAATCTATAAAAGGAGTAGAGATATTGAATACAAACAATTGTATTTTAAAAGATTTATCGTCTTTGATTACACAAACAACTATACATTATAATGAAGATTTTAAGTGGCAAGATGTTGAACTTACAAGTGAATTCAAGGATGCGTATGAGGAATATTTAGATCGTAATAACTGGAAGATTGAATTTTTTAATGCTACATCAGTAATAACAACTTCTACTTCAAAAAATATATTTGTTCCGAATCAATGGTTTGCTATGGCTTCATATGCCGTCGGTGTATATAGTGAACTTTTTAAATATAAAGAGTATTTTGAACACATTGCAGACAGAGGAAATAACAAGCGAGATGAGTACGCTAAACAATTAAGGGACAATGCTTCGGCTGCTGACAAAATAATATTTTTTGATAACGGGAAACAACTATTGACGGAGGACTTAGGCAATCAAAGCGGAGGTGATAAAGTAATAAGCAGGCTGTGGAGATTTGCAACAGATTATTCATGGTGGTCAGGTCAAAAAACAATAGATAGAGGAGACTTTTATTTGTCTGTTGTTTTGAGTATGCTTAACCTTGTAAATGCAAGCCAAGGGTATGTGGGGGAAATTGTTAATGCATATGGATCAGATGATCAGCTTAAACGATTAACAAGAAATCTTAGTTCGTTTACAACAAATATGGATGGAGAAACATATGATATCGCTTTTGAAGAAGAAATTATAAGTAGGAAAGGGGAAGATAAAGAGCCGGAATTAGTTAAAGGACCGACAAGAAGCAAGATTAGCATATCACAAAACAGTATAACAAAGATTGGTGGTAAATAAAAATGAAAGGTGCTTGGAAGATAGAAAGTAATCATATAGTTTTTCAAACGGAAAATGAACTTTTGCATCCAAATGCAGAGGAACTTTTTGCGGTAGTTAATAGTCTTCCTAGCAATTTTTCTGAAGAATATGAGTGTGAAGATATACACTCTGCATTTCCAGATGTTAGATTTTCTACGATTGGGAGCGATATTCGGGTGGATCTTTTTAGTGATGATAGAGGGGATATTTTTTTGGAATTGTATTGTTACAGGAGAAATAAAAGGGTGTCTGTAGACATCATTCAGGGGGTGATTGTAGATCAGTGTTGTACAAACTCGGAGTGGTTTTATGTTACCGGAGAAGTTCCTCAAATTGAAAAATTGTTTGCTAAATGTCAAATAAAGGAAAAGGGGAAAATATCGCTTTCTCAGTATATAAAATTACTAAGGGATGCGGACTCATTGATAGCATCGACATTGCAGAATAATGTTAGTTTTGATTCATTGAATAAATCAATTGATATGTCAGGTGATTTGCCGCATGGATTGAATGCAACATTATACAAGTATCAAAAAAAAGGTTTTTTTTGGATGATGTATATGCTCAATGAAAGTGGTGGGTGCATTTTAGGCGATGAAATGGGGCTCGGAAAAACACTTCAAGTTATTGCTGTGATACTTGAATATAAACACCAATGCAAAACACCAGTGCTTGTTATTGCTCCGGTATCATTATTACAAAACTGGAAGAGAGAATGTGAAAAGTTTGCTCCAGAATTAAGAGTTGCTATTCATCACGGCCCATCAAGAACTGGAAGATATAAAGAGCTGCAAAAAAATGATGTTGTAATTATGTCATATAGTGCAGTGGTTACAGATAATTCTCTTTTAACAATGATTCATTGGAAACTTGTTGTTCTTGATGAAGCACAGAATATAAAAAATCCACATAGTGATAGAACAATATTTGTCAAAAAAATTCCAAGGGAAACTTGTATAGCAGTTACAGGAACGCCATTTGAAAATCATGTAACAGATATTTGGTCACTAATGGACTTTGTTCTGCCAGGAAGTCTGGGGAGCGAGTTGGAATATAAAGAGTATATTTCAGATGATATTTGTGGTGCAGATAAGGTGGAACCGTTGTTGTCTCCTATAATGCTTAGGAGGAGAGTATGTAATGTGGCAACAGATTTACCCGAGAAGGTAATTATACCACAACCGCTGGGTATGTCAGAAATAGAAGCAATAAAATATGAAGATTATCGAAAGGAAATATGGGAGCAGTCAGCGACGGGTGGATTGGAACTTGCGACTTTACAGAAATTGAGAATGTTTTGTACACACCCTGCAATTTGCAGAGAAGATTTCAAAGGAGATATATATAGGAGTTCAATTAAATATCAAAGAATGTGTGAAATCGTTAATGAAATTGTTCAGTTAAAAGAAAAAGTTATTTTATTTACTTCATATCAAAAGATGTTTGAAATTTTAGAAAAGGATATTCCTGCTCGCTTTGGTATTCCTGTGAAAAAGATAAATGGTTCTACTTCGGTGGAAAAAAGACAAATTATTATTGATGAGTTTACAGAGTATGAGGGAAGCGCTCTTTTGATATTGAATCCAAGAGCTGCGGGAACCGGATTGAACATAACAGCAGCAAATCATGTTATTCATTATAATTTGGAATGGAATCCGGCATTGGAGGATCAGGCATCTGCGAGAGCTTATCGCCGGGGACAGACAAAAAATGTTTTTATCTATCGTTTGTTTTATGAAAATACAATTGAGCAAATTGTAAATGAAAGAATTGAGAAGAAAAGAGAAATGTCTGATGTGGCCGTAGTTGGTACAGAAGGAGAACAAAATAAAAAAGATTTGATTGCTGCATTGGTAATATCACCAACGAGGAAGGGAGAATAGAAATATGATCAAAACTATAAGATCGATAAGTCCAATAGGGGGTATGGGAACCCAGGATCCGGTTGTATGTCCTCCAGATCCAGAAAGAGTTATTGAAGGACTTAGAGATACAGGTTATAACTTTAATACCGCAATGGCAGATATTATAGATAATTCAATTGCGGCTCATGCTACACAAATAGATATTCATATTAATATGAACCCTAAAGGAGAGATTACAGTTTATATCGCTGACAATGGTGATGGTATGAATATGGAGGGACTCATTAATGCGATGACATATGGATCTAAGGTCAGAGATGATTTAAGTAGTCTCGGCAAATTTGGATTAGGATTAAAAACGGCATCTACGGCATTTTGCCGAGCACTGTCAGTAGTGTCTAGAGCTGAGGATAACATTACAAGAAAAGCACAATGGGATTTAGATTTTGTAGCTTCTTCGCATGAGTGGAGTCTTAAACTTCCGGAAGTTTCTGAAGAAGAACAGATTCTTTTAGATACAACATCGAAGAATGGAACGGGAACGCTGATTGTATGGGAACGCGTTGACCGACTGTTAAAAAGTTATAATGCGATTGGTTCAGCAAGAAATGCATTGAATAGAAAGATTGACCAATTGCAGTTTCATGTGTCTATGGTATATCAACGATTTCTTGATCAAGATGATAATCGGGCTGCTAATGTAAATATAACTATAAATGATGTGAATATTGAGGCGTGGGATCCGTTTGCAAGGAAAGAAGAATTAACGGAATTATTAGCAGAAGATACGGTTGAGGTTGATATGCCAGATGGAACATGTCCTTGTTTCACAATGCGTGCATTTATGCTGCCAAATAAAGATAGCTTTTCTACTTCGAAGGCGATGAAGGATGCTCGTATTAGCAATGATATGCAAGGATTTTATGTGTATCGTGAGAATAGACTAATTCACTATGGTGATTGGCTGGGAATGTTTATTAATGAACCTCATGGATCATTATTGAGAGTGGAGTTTTCGTTTGATCATGAATTGGATGCTGCTTTTAATGTTGATATAAAAAAAATCACGTATTCTTCCGGCTGAAGAAATAGTGGATCATATAAAAACGAAATTTATTCCTGCACCCAGAAGAGCTGCTGAGGATAGATACAGACATGGAACTGCGAAGAATGTTTTGCAACGTGCTGAAAAGCGTGACGCACATGCTGAGTCTAATAGAAACATTGAGGAAAAGGCAAAAACAGTTGAAGGGGCAAAGGTAACTGAAACAGAGATTCCAAATGAAGTTCAGATTACAAATCCGAACGGAACATTTTCACATAAGTTAGCTGTTGTCCATTCACAGAAAACAGGACAAACACGAGTAATTCCGAAGGATGACCTGGAGTATGGACAGCTGTGGATGCCGGCGTTAGTTGATGGAAAACATGCCGTATTGATAAATCAGAGTCATCCATATTATCAAAAGGTATATTCTCCTGTTTTAACACAGAATGTTATGGTGACAGGAATGGATGCTTTATTATGGGCATTATCAGAAGCTGAATTAAACACAATAAATGAACTTGATAAGGAACATTATGAAGAAATGAGAATTATTGTTTCGAGGGTTCTAAAGAAATTAGTCGCTGATCTACCGGATCCGGAAGAGGATGATGAATAAGAATGGATAATATTTGCCAAAAGATAAAAGAATCGCTTCAGGACTTGTATGATATTCCATTTAAAGTATCATGTAAAGATGTATTTACAGATCTTGTTTATACAATAATTCCAGAAAATGATTTGGAGGAATTATTTGAGATTACAATTACAATAAAACAGGCAGTAAGAATGATTATAGAGATTTTTCCTCAGAAATATGCAGCTCGTATGCTTTGTGAAATGAAAAATGCAGATGAAGCAAAAAGACATGTTTTTGTTGAATATGTTCATTTGTTTCAGAAAAAAGCAAAAACGGATTTTATTTTAAATCAAATCCGTCGTAATGAAGCTGATTCTGATTTCTGGAGGGATGATTGGAAGCAGTTTAAATTAAGGGCAACACAGATTTTAGATGAAGGTGATAAGGCATCTGAAGATTATTTGATTGAATGGTCAAAACTTGCTGTGGGCTTAATGATGGCTTTGCTTACATTGGAGGACGTAGATAATGAACAAAAATATTTAGAAGGAAAAGTTTCACAGGTTTTAACAAACAAATACGAACGCAATCCGGCTAATAGAGAATTATGCTTGGCAGCAAATGGGTATTTATGCAAAATATGTGGGTTTGATTTTGAGGATAAATATGGAAAAATTGGATATAAATTTATACATGTGCATCACATACAAATGGTTTCATCATTTGGAAGAGAATATTATCTAGATCCCGTGAAGGATCTTATTCCGGTGTGTCCGAATTGTCATGCAATGTTACATAGAACAAATCCGCCTATGAAACCGGAAGAATTAAAAGAATTAATAAGAAAGCAACAGAACGGAGACAAATAAATGGTACAGGCTGAAAAAATAAGAGCACATAGAGAAGAGTTGGGGCTTTCTGTAAAAGAAATGTCTGATGCCATAGGCTTAGGAAAAGAAGGGGATAAACTTTGGAGAAAGTGGGAAGCGGGGGATGAGAAATTACCCAAAAGCCAGTATGAGAAGATAATGAATTTTGCAACATATACGCCATATAGAAATGAAATAGAAGATCCTTGCTTTAGATACATTGATCTCTTTGCGGGAATTGGAGGAATTAGAATACCTTTTCAAGAATTGGGAGGGAAATGTGTATTCACTTCAGAGTGGGATCCTTTTGCGCAAAAAACATATAAAATAAATTTTGGGGGAGAAATAGCAGGAGATATTACTGAAGTGGATGAAAAAACCATTCCAGATTTTGACATACTTCTTGGAGGATTTCCTTGTCAACCATTTTCTCAGGCAGGTTTGCATAAGGGATTTTCGGATACAAGGGGAACGCTTTTTTTTGATATTGAACGTATTATTAGTGAAAAAAGACCGAAAGCCTTCCTTCTTGAAAACGTAAAACAATTAAAGGGGCATGATAATGGAAGAACATACTGGGTTATAGAAGAACATCTGAGAGCATTGGATTATTCGGTTTCTTCTGCCGTGCTAAGAGCTGGTGATTTTGGAGTTCCGCAGAATCGAGAAAGAATATATATTGTTGGTTTCGATAAAAGATATTATAACATACGGGGTGAATATGAGTTTAAATTCCCAGTTCCTCCAAAGACAAAAACATGTTTAGGGGATATATTGGAAAAAAAGGTTGATCCTAAATATACAATTAGTGAGAGACTGTATGAAGGACACAAAAGAAGAAAAGAGGAACACAAAAGGAAGGGCAATGGATTTGGATACTCATTGTTTACTTCAAAATCGGAGTATACAAATACATTAAGCGCGAGATATTACAAAGATGGAAGCGAAATTCTGATAGACCAAGGAAAGGGGATGAGACCACGTAAGCTTACTCCGAGAGAGTGTGCAAGATTACAGGGATTTCCGGAAGAATTTATTATTCCGGTATCAGATACAAGGGCATATAAGCAGTTTGGTAATTCGGTGGCAGTGCCAGTTATAAGAGCACTTGCTAATTCTATGATAAGCGAGTGCCTTCATTTAGAAGAAAAGAGGTGTGAGATTAATGAGTGATACAGGAGTATTTACTAAGAATTTATGTGATTTGTATTCTGTTTCGGCGGGGGCATATACAACTATTACTGAAAGTGAATTAAAGCGTGCAACCTTTAATGTAAAAAAAGACATTAGAGAATTACTGATTTTAATGATTGGGAAAGGAAACTTTTCAACGCCAGAAGATGAAATTAAACACAAGATAAAATTTAAAATCTTAAATGATAACCGTGAGGTTGAATTAGCATGCTATTATGCTAAACGCAATAAAGAGGAAATGTCTATATATTTCACATCTGAGATTATAAATAGATATAACATTGAACCGGATGATATATGGTTCGTGTGTTCAGAAAATGATAATTCTATTCCGATTCTTGGTTTTGCAAAAAAAGAGAAGTGGAAAGCTAATTTTATGAATGTTGAGAAACTAATAGAGGAATCATTGGGAATTGAAGGAAGTGGAGAATTAGAGGACGATTCAGATGATGATGTTGGGGGGAATGAACAGCCATTTGATGCTGATAAAATTCGAATTGACCAGCAAATGTTATCGGTAAAATACATATATGAGTTATATCAATCAAAATTACTGGATACGAATCCAAATTTTCAAAGAAAACCTGTTTGGAACGAATTAAGGAGAAAGTCATTACTAATTGAATCCTTAATGCTACGAATCCCTATTCCTGCATTTTATTTTTATGAAAACGAAGACAGTCTATTTCAAGTAATAGATGGTCAGCAAAGACTATTGACGATTTTTGAGTACATAAATGATGGGTTTAGGCTTAGCAATTTGGAATATTTGAATGATATATGTGGAAAAAGAAAATTTAGTGAATTGGATATTAAGTATCAACAAAGAATATATAGGACTCAGCTTGCAATTAATATTTTGGATGCGAGATCTCCACATAGGGTAATTTATGATATTTTTAGAAGGATTAACACTGGAGGAGTAAACCTGACTCTTCAAGAGATGAGAAATGCTATCTGTACACAGAGGATTCGAGATTATTTAGAGACAGGTGTAAGCAGTACGGAGTATTTGGAAGCAACAAGGCATAAAATAAATGACATCCGAATGGATTCACAAGAACTATTTTTGCGATTTATTGCATTATACAGATTATATGATTATCAGAAGGGATGTTTAAAGCCTTATTACTATTCCAAAATTTCAAAATTATTGGATGATGAAATAGGAGAATTAGCCAGACTGGATGATAATCAGTTGGAAGAAATTTTTACAGCTTTTAAAACTTCTATGAAGCGATGTAAAGCATTGTTTGGAAAATATGCATTTGTGAAAATTTATGAAGAAAACGGAGAAGTTCGTGTAAAAAAAGATTTAATTAATAAGGCTTTGTTTATGTCGGTTTCAGTTGTGCTGGCAAATGATAAGTATCAAAATATGAATTTAGACATGTGCAGGGAGCGTGCAATAAAAACCTTAGCAGTTCAACTTCAAGATAAAAAATTTGATAAATCAATTTCTGGGGGAACAGGAGATAGATCAAATGTTTTGTTAAATTTTGAAATTATTCAAGAGGTGATCGATAGATGTGTAACGGAAGAATAGAGCATATTAAACTAAAGAATTATAAATGTCATAGATCGTTTGAATCGGATTTGAAAAAACTAACTATATTGGCAGGGGAAAATAGTGCTGGAAAATCATCAGTTATACAGGCATTATTAATGCAATATCTTGTGTTGGGTAAAAAAATGTCAAGCATAAATACGTTAAATGTTATGGGGAATAACTTAGGGGTCGCATTGAATCTGATTTCTCCCGAAAGTGTTACCGGCGGCTTTTCTATTGAGACAACGGTAGATGGTGTAGAAAGGATCTTAAATTACTCTGTAAATGAGACTGAAGAGATGGTGTTAGATGTCCAAGGCAATAAGGAATTAATTAAAACAGAATTGTATTATTTGAATGCAGAAAGAATTGGACCAAGACTCGCAAATCAAATATATAATGATTCATGTTATGTTGGAATACATGGAGAAAATGTAATATATGTCATAGAGCAAATGGATAAAATGCTTATGAGCAATCCGGATATTTCATTACCGAGGGATGTCGAAATTGCCAAAATTAAGAGATTCTCAGCAAATGTTGAAGAGTGGTTGGGAATTATTGTTCCTGATACAAAGATTTCTACAAAAGTAAATGTATCTCAAGGGATTGCGTCTGTTGAATACAATACAGGGGGAGATTTTTTTGGGGCTACAGCGACTGGATTTGGCGTAACATATGTGCTCCCTATAATTGTCCAAGCGTTAATAGCGACCACCAAAAAAAATGCATTGATTATAATAGAAAATCCGGAAGCACATCTTCATCCTTATAGTCAGTCAATGTTAGGAAAATTTTTAGCATTAATTGCAGAAAATGGTGTTCAAATTGTGATCGAAACACATAGTGAACATATTATCGATGGATGCAGAATTGAGATGGCAAATACTGGTCATAATGAAGAGATGGGAATTATTTTTTTTAGTAGATCGGGTGGAAGATATGAGCATGAAAATATTACAGTAAATGATGTAGGGGAACTGTCAAGTTGGCCTGCTAAGTTTTTTGATCAATCGATGGAAGATTTAAGGGAGTTACTAAAGATAAAATTATGCAAACAGTAAAATTCGTTTTAAGCCCACTAAATAATATAGTAAGTTTAAATGAGGTTAATATTAATCATGTAGATCTGGTTATAGATAGGATCAAAAGTAATGGTGATAAATTTTTTATTCCGAATGATTTTTATACAACAAAGGACAGAAATGGAAAAACGATTTATGACTACTTGTTCGAACAGGGAAAGCATGAAATAGATTTGTTAAGGCAGATAGTATTGCAAACATCAGGTGTAGATGAATCTTATACAGAATTGTTTTCTCAAGATAAGGTTGGTTATGTAACGTTTGATAAAAGTGGATTTCAAGAAGAGAAAAGAATGCTTTGTGCAGAAAAAATGGAGGACCTTCCCAAAGTATATTTACAAATGATAAATGATTTTACATATAATGATTTGTATGAATGGAGTGAAAGATGCTTTCCCAATCTTATGTTTACGGAAGATTCATTTATACATGCTGAACAAATAGGATCTTTTCAGGACAATAAACTTGATATAATAAATGCGTTAGAAACGTTAGATGAATTAATGGATGAGGAAAGAAAACAATATTCGGAACAGGAATTATTGGAGGTACTACAGGCAAAGTCTGGTGTTACGTGCTCGGGAAAAGGAAGTAATGAATCAGGAACATTCAAAAAGAAAATATTATTGAAAGACGAGAAAAACAGAGAGTTTCATACAGAGATATCATGTATTCCGCATTTTAAGATTGAGAAGAAGCATAGTGACAAACGATTACATTTTTCGTGGGGGAAGGAAGAGATAAGAAAGAATGCAATTATAGTTGTACATGTGGGACAGCATTGGTCATCCGAAAATGAAAAAGAAGCATTGATAAAAAATTATATTCATCATGCATAAGGTGAAAATAAATTTGCTGGGTATTGATTTCTTTCACTTCATTAGTATGCAGTTGGAAAGCGGACATTTTATTATTGATAAAGTAAAATATATAGAAATGGATAGTTTTAGACTATTAGAGATAATAAGACCTCAGCCCAAAATGAATGAAGAAGCTTAAAAGATAATGCCTGATAGGGAAGAAGCAGATTATTAAAATGTTCAAGGGGCAGCCGTGTTAACATCGCCGTTAAATGACGGTTTGTCGGAGAAAATTATGTAAGGAAATTAAGTTAGAAATAAAACTTGACACAGTTGACATTTGTTCATTGGGAGTGTTGTTATGACGGACGTATTAACACCAGAACAGCGCAAAAAGAATATGCAGCATATCAAGTCGAATGATACAAAAATAGAGGTTATTCTTAGAAAAGCCTTGTGGGCGAGAGGATATCGGTACCGCAAAAATTACAAAGAGCTTCCAGGAAAGCCGGACATTGTATTAACCAAGTATAAGATTGCTGTTTTCTGCGATGGAGAATTTTTCCATGGAAAAGATTGGGAAGTTTTGAAACCGCGGTTAGAAAAAAGCAATAACAGTGACTTCTGGATCAGCAAAATATCTAGAAACCGTGAGAGGGATGACGAAATCAATAAGGAATTATTATTTCTCGGATGGACTGTGATTCGGTTCTGGGGCAATGAAATAAAGAAAGACACGGATGCTTGCATAAGGGTAATTGAAGAAACAATTTTTGATGAGAAGATGAGAGCATGTGAAGAACACGATTAGACAAAGAGAAGGGGGTTAGAAGCTAATATGACAAACTTTTTTTGAATGCTGTCTACAGGAGCTAAGCCGGCACCCTGGATATGGATAGGCGGAACGAAGGAAGTTAGGACTCTCCGAAAGTGTGAGATGATCCTGGTAGACACGGGAGGTACGTCGCCGTAGAAGTAAGGGCATACACAAGGCCATGTAAAGCGAAAAAGGAAGACGTTTTATTTTGTATACCCTATAATTCTACTTTTGTACCAGATACGGAAAAATATCCATTCCTATGGCTTATTCTGCTGAGAGTAACCCATAAAAATTTCCTTGATTTTAAAGGAAAAACACTTGATTATATAGGGAGGGAGATTTTTTATTATTAATATAGTTAAGAAACAAGGAGAACTATGCATGGAAGAAGACTGTATGGTAAAGAACCTAAAATATATAATCAACATATTTCACGGTTCTACTTGAAGATTTTTTGAAAACAACAGCATTAGAGTATCATTATAAATGAAATTTTACATACAGAAAATTTATTACAGAATACAGCAAAATATATATATTTACTTATGCATTTTATATATGAGAGGTGTTAGGGGGACGAAAATCACTGACAAGTTTCTTGGTTATAATTGTAAGAGTAAAAACATAAGAAAAATTTTAAATGTACATGGAAAAATTAAGGAAATGTTAAATTATGCGATGGTTGTTTGGTGATTACGTATGATCATCTAGAAATGCCATTTTTGGCCAGCCGTTGTTCGACTGTAGTATCTGCTCGTTTATTCCGATACTGTTGGATGGTGTTTATCCGGTTAGAACTGCGGTCAGTGTGAGGCAAATGATTGATGCGCTTTAAATTGCTCTAAAAATTAATATTTTTTGGACCTTTTAGGGTGTATCATAAAAGTAAGCGCCAAATAATCCAACGGTAGCTATAAATTTGCCCCAACTCATTTTGAGTTGGAACACTTTACTACAAATTCATTCTCATATTTTTAGAGTTTGGAGTTTTTCGCTCCAGGGTGCCAGTTCTGCAAGCTGCTCATCACTCCAGGTTTCATCCGGCCTTTGCTCCAAAACATAGCTGAGGTAACCGTAGATATTTAAGTTGTGTGCCTTCGCCATCTCCACCATCGTGTATGTAATGGCACTGGCCTGTGCACCTTCCACAGAGTCACTGAACAGCCAGTTCTTGCGACCGACCGTGAACGGCTGGATGGTATTTTCACTGAGGTTATTGGTGAAGCTGCAGCGTCCGTCTTCCAGATAAGTCATGGAAGTCTCCCGACGGTTCTTCACATAGGTCAGCGCCTTGTCCAGGCGAGTGTTACGGGTGGGATTCTGACTGTCGACCCACGCCCAAAAGGCCTCGAGAACCGGCTTTTCCTTCTCGAGACTCATCTGTTTGCGTTTTTCATAATCCGTCCCGCATTTGCTGGTAATGGTGCTTTCCAGTCTTGCCAGACGGTCGCAGTAGTGGACACCCTGTACTGCCGGCTGGTTGTAATCCAGCTGTTTTCCTTTCGGAATGGCATCCACGAAGTATCTGCGGATATGTGCCCAGCAGGAACAGCGCTTTATGCCGGACACTTTATTGTAGCCCTGGTAGCCATCGGTTTCCAGATAACCCTGAAAGCCATCCAGGAAGTCTGCCGCATTGTTTCCGCTTCTTGTCGGAGTGTATCCGTATAGAAGAATGACAGGCTGACCATCTTCCCCGGTGCGGAACAGCCACATGAATGACTGGCTTTCAGCACTCCGCCCGGGTTCCTTCAGGACCTGTACCCGGGTCTCGTCTGCCATGAGGAACTCCCTCTGTAGAAGCTGACGATGGAAGTAATCGTACAGTGGACGGAAATAATGTTCCGCACTGTAGATGATCCAGTTTGCAAGGGTCGTACGGCTGATGGCTGCCCCGTATTCCTTCCAGTCCTTCTCCTGACGGTAAAGTGGCATGCCGTTCGCATACTTCTGGTAGATCGTCCATGCAACTGTAGAAAGGGAAGCAGGACCTTTCCCAATGAGTGCCGGTGCTGCTTTGGATTTGATGATCACAGCTTTTTCGGTATCACCTTTTCCATCCTTGCAGTTGGGACAGCCATAGCTTTCCGTATAGTACTCATAGATCTCACATCTGGCAGGTGTGAATACCAGCTCCCTGCGGACGTATTCTTCCCCGATGCGTTCCATGGGTGTACCGCATACCGGACAGATCTTATCTTCCTTTGCCAGAGGTATCACCTGTTTATGTACCGTAAGACCTTTGAAAAGTTCTGCATGGGTCGCCTTTTTCTTTCTGGGGCTGGGTTCCTCAATGCAGTCTTCTTCCGGAAGGGAAGGGTCCTGTTCTGCCTCTGCCTCGTTGAACAGATTGAGCTGTCCCGGGATGTCAGAGTGTGTCTTTTCACTGGAGGTGCCGAAAAGCTTCTTCGTCAGATAGTCCACCTGTTCCTGCAGCACTGCTTCATGGGCAGTCTTTTCATCAATGACTGTTCTGAGGGAACGGATCAGCTCTGTCTGTTCAGCCATCATTGTCTTCAGTTGTGAAACGGTATCCATCAGCTCTCGCAGCTGAATGTCCTTTGCACTGGAAGCCATGCTTTTTCTCCTTGGTTCTGATACCTTTATTATACCAGAAAAAGCAGTTTTCCTAAAGGATAATCACCCCTGAAAAATGCTGAAAATATGCTGTTTACAGGCATTTTTCTGTGCATGTTTTTATTCCGGTTTCAGAGCCTTTGGCTGGTCGATATCGATACCGGACATGAGCCAGTCAAACTCTCTCCAGGTCAGATTTCTGACTTCGGACTGTTTCCTTGGCCACTGGTATCCTCCATGTACCGTCAGCTTTTTATAGATCAGTACAAAACCGTCAGCATCACGGAACAGGGCTTTGATCCGGTCTCTGCGCCTGCCGCAGAACAGAAACAGCGCACTGGATGCCGGATCCAGTTTCAGCTGATCTTCCACCACGGCACAGAGGCCGTCAATGGATTTGCGCATATCGGTATAGCCGCAGACAATGTAGATCCGTTCCAGTCCGGAGATATCGCCTAACATACAACTGCCTTCAGGATCTGCAGGGTTCGGGACAGCAGTTCCGGATCCGTCTTATCAGAGACCCGGATCGTAGCAGAGCCAAGAATTATCTCTAAAGTATGGTAAGTATCAGGGAACGGATCGTTGTATTGCAGCGAAAAGTGTTCCGGTATGATATCAATGGGAACCACATCCAGTCTGGGACGGGGATTCTCAGAATGACCATAAGCTGGTTCCGGGATCTGAGCTGATTCCTTGCGAAGCTGTTTTATCCAGTAATAAAAGGTGCTGACAGCGATGCCGTGCTCACGACACCAGTCGATATCTGTCATGCCGCTGGAGCGGCATTCATTGATAAGTTTCAGCTGTTCCTCTTTGGGAACACGGGGTTTACGGATATTTGCCATGATGTTGTCCTCCATAATTGTAGTTGTTGTAGTGAAATAGTCTAACTATAATTATGGATTTAGAGGTGGTTCTGGGCTAGCCGCGGGAATATTTGGCGCTTACTCATAAAAAGTTAGTCAAGGCGTAAAATTTGACATTTACTTTTTTTGAGGCGGAAGCCGCCAGGTGGCTGACGAAGGAAGAACTGGATTCCGTACAGTGGCTTCCGGCGGATGTGACACTGATTGATAAGATCAAAAGCTGTATGTCTTGAGGATAAGAAGAATTATATATGACCAACGAAGAATTTCAAAGCAGTCAAAATTTTGAAGAGAATCTGAAAGAATGGAATCTGTTATCTCTGGAAGAGATGGGGGAATCTGTTAAGGAGGGTTCTCTTTATGTGATTGGCAACGGATTTGATATGCTACATGGCGTCAGATCCAGCTATTACGATTTCAGCAGGACTCTGGGAAAAAGAAGTACGGTCCGGTTTTATCTGGAAAAATATCTGAAAACCGATGACCTGTGGGCGGATTTTGAAGGGGCATTGGGGAAAATCAACATAGAGGCTATGTGTCAGCCGTATATCATAGATAATTTTCTGGACATAAATGGGGCATACGATGAGGATGCAGGTGCGGCCGAGATCTATATGTCCGCAGAAATGGTGGTGGAGCCGATTATTTCCATGTCAACGGAATTAATGGACCGGTTCCGTAAATGGATCGGCAGTCTGCATACCAATACGAATGACAGACCGTTATGCAATGTGATCAAAGACGGGAAAGTATTAAATTTTAATTATACGGGATTCGTGGAAGATTTGTATGGCGCGGATGCCGGGAATATTTGCTATATCCATGGCTGTCGGAAGAAGACCGGAAGGGGACGGCAAAGGTTGATTCTGGGGCATATTCCGGGAGCTAATGATGCGGCCTATGAATTTGAAGATGATTACTCTGCAGTCGATAATCTGGATGAGCATGCCCAGCTATTATACGATGTGCAGCAGATCGCTTTGCAGATGGTCGTGGAGGCTGATGATACATTGACGAAAAAATGTAAGGAGATCATTCAGAGCAATCAGCCTTTTTTTGATGGATTAGCGGATATCCGGCAGATAGTCACCATAGGGCATTCGCTGTATCCGGTGGACTGGGATTATTTTGCAGAGATCATAAAGTGTAATAAAGACAGGAACCGGATGCAATGGTTCTTTGGCTGTTATGGAACCGGAGATCTGGAGCGGGTACAGACTTTTATCAATACCTTTGGGATAAATAAAGATCAAGTCATGATTTTTCGGACGGATACGATTCCTGTAACATTATTGGCGGATAATAAGGGGGAAAAGCCCAAGGCAAATGTTAAGCATCGGAAGGTACTGGCTTCCTCTGAGGATGGAAAGTGGCAGGTTGTCCGCGAGGGCAGGAAGGTCAATATTATTGATAGAACAGCAAACAGTTGCAGCTGTTCCAGAATGTTTTTGACATACATGAGCGGGGCTGTTTTTGACTGCAGCGGTATGGTGTTAGTTTTGGTGGCAAGAGGACTGAGGGCCGGGGTATTTTTATTTCGGTTCGCCAACGGAGAGTGGCAATATAGAGGGGAATTGGAACCTATTCCACATCAGGGAGTGATTACCAAACGCTTGCAAAAAATATTATTGAGGGGCAATCGGCTGGTCTTCGTATATAACAGCAGAATCCGAAAATATGATGTCGAAACGGGGAAACTGGTATATAATAAGGCCGTAAGGCATGCTTTCGAGACGGAAGGCGAAGACTTGACGCAAAAGTTTAAAAGAATATACAGAACAGGTTTTTATTAAGTTTTTCTGGAATAAAAGTGTGAATTTCAGGAGTATGGAGATGGCATTATGACCCACGAACAATTTGAACAGGCAGCTCAATACTGGAACAAAAAGGAAAAGATCACCATGCCGGAGGGGACGCAGACAAGATTGCAACATTAGATGATCCGGAAGTAATGAATGCAATGCAGGAGAAGTATGGAATAAGATAGCAGGAGATTCAAATGAACATCCAGATTTTTGGCACAAAAAAGTGCAACGATACAAAGAAGGCCGAGCGTTTTTTCAAGGAGCGCGGCATCAAATACCAATTCATCGACATGAAGGAAAAAGGCATGAGCAAGGGAGAGTTTACTTCCGTTGCGCAGGCGAACGGCGGCCTGGAGAACATGGTCAACTGGGAAGGGAAGGATCAGGACACCTTGGCGCTTATTAAGTACATTGCGGAAGAGGACAAGCTGGCAAAGGTGTTGGAGAATCCATCGGTGATCCGCACACCGATTGTCAGAAACGGAAAACAGTCTACGATTGGTTACTGCCCGGAGGTATGGAAGGGCTGGAACTGAGGAAACGTGAAGGAATATGACGATGATTAGAACAATTATGAGAGACCCGATGTTTCTTGCACAGAAATCCGAGAATGCCATGGAGGCGGACGCACAGGTAGTGACAGATCTGCTGGATACTCTGAGAGCGAATCTGGATCATTGTGTCGGAATGGCGGCAAATATGATAGGGGTTCGGAAAAATATTATTGCAGTGGCAGCAGGCCCGTTTCAGTTTGCCATGATCAATCCGGTGATCACGAAAAAGCTGCGTCCGTACCAGACAGAGGAAGGATGTCTGTCACTGGAAGGTGTGAGACCCTGCACGAGATACGAAGAGATTGAAGTGGATTACCTGGATAGCAATTTCAGGAAACAGCATGGCAAATACACCGGCTGGACAGCCCAGATCATCCAGCATGAAGTAGATCACTGCAACGGAATCGTTATATAAAAGGGATAATATTTTATCTATTTCTTGCTATTTTGATGGAAAATGGATAAAATATTAGCATGGTTAATTTATATCAAAAAACATGGGCAGAAATAAATATGGAACTTGCAAAGCGAATAGTACAGCTTCGAAAGAGAAAGAAAATTTCCCAAAAGGAATTTGCGGTCAGATCAGGTGTAAGTCTCGGATCGTTGAAGCGTTTTGAGCAGACCGGAGAGATTTCACTGCAGTCTTTTACAAAACTTGCAATAGCTCTTGGAGTGGAGGGAGAGCTGGAAGCTTTATTTGAGGAGGTACCATTTGATTCCATAGAGGAGATACTTCATGGACAGACTGAATAAGCTGGATGTATATTATCATGACCGGAAGGTCGGAACAATGGCATTATATCAAAACCGGCTTGCGGCGTTTGCGTATAGTGATGAATGGTTACAGGAGGGATTCTCGATCAGCCCATTTTCTCTTCCTTTCGGCAGCGGCAATTCTTGAGACGTCTCACAGAATTCCCAATCTGGACTATGATATTCTTATGAAACTAACTCTTCAGCTTACGAAATCCATGGAGGAGTGCGAGAAACTTTACCGTCTTATGTGTTTCAATGTTTTCGCACATAACAGAGATGATCATTCCAAGAATTTTTCCTATATATACAGGGATAGGGAGAAGCGATGGATACTTTCTCCAGCATATGATCTCACGTATTCCAATTCTATTGGTGGAGAGCATGCAACAACAGTAAATGGAAATGGTGTAGATCCTGGAATGGAGGATCTTCTTTCGGTAGCGAAAAAGATAGGCATTGGAATGGCAAAGGCAAGAAAAACGGCAGCAAAGATTCAGGAATGTGTGCATGAACGATTGCGGGACTATTTATCCGATACGGAAATAGAAAATGATTGAGAGGTTTAATGAATAAAAATACATTAGAGACCTTAAAAAAATACTTTGGCTATGCGTCCTTCCGGGAAGGGCAGGAGCGCATTGTGAATACGATCCTGAGTGGGCGGGATGCTCTGGCGATTATGCCCACCGGTGCGGGCAAGTCCATCTGTTACCAGCTGCCGGCATTGATGCTGCCGGGGATTACGATTGTGGTCTCCCCGCTGATCTCGTTGATGCAGGATCAGGTAAAAGCATTGAATGCGGCAGGAATCCGGGCTGCATATATCAATTCCTCCCTTACGGAATCGCAGATTTCCAAGGCATTGAATTATGCGGCACAAGGGGCATATAAGATTGTCTACGTGGCACCGGAGCGATTGGAAACATGGGAGTTTGGGCAGTTTGCAGCAAGAGCAGAGATTTCCATGGTCACGGTGGATGAAGCTCATTGTATTTCCCAATGGGGACAGGATTTCCGCCCAAGCTATCTGAAGATAGTTGACTTTGTGAACAGACTGGAGCCCCGGCCGATCCTCAGTGCATTTACAGCTACGGCTACGGAAGAAGTCAAGGAGGATATTGTCTGTGTCTTAGGACTGCAGAACCCGGAGATCGTTGTGACGGGATTTGACAGGGAAAACCTGTATTACAGGGTCGAAAGTATTCGGAAGAAAGATAATTTTATCATAGAATATGTGGAAAAGCATGCGGAGGAGAGTGGGATCATCTATTGTGCCACAAGAAAGAATGTGGACGAAGTGTATGAACTTCTGTGGAAGAGAGGGGTTCCGGTAGCAAAATACCATGCGGGAATGGACACAGAGGCAAGGAAGAAAAGTCAGGAGGATTTTATCTATGACAGACTTCCGGTGATCGTGGCCACGAATGCCTTTGGTATGGGAATCGATAAATCCAATGTCCGATATGTCATTCACTACAATATGCCCCAGAGTATGGAGAATTACTATCAGGAGGCCGGGCGTGCCGGAAGAGATGGGGAGCCTCCTCAATGCATTTTGCTGTTCTCGGCCAGGGATGTTATGATCGATAAGTTTCTGTTGGAACATAAGGATTTCTCGGAAGTTCCACCGGAGGATATCGAGCCGATCCGGCAGAGGGATGCCAGACGCCTTCAGATCATGGAGGGATATTGCCAGACCACTTCCTGTTTTAGAAATTATATTCTCACCTACTTCGGAGAAAAGGTGACGTCCCCCTGTGATAACTGTGGAAACTGCCATAGAGAGTATCACGAGGTGGATATGACTGCGGAGGCAAAGGCGGTACTCGATTGCGTCAGCGAGACGAAGGGAAGATACGGGCAGGCGGTAGTCGTCGGGACACTGTTGGGAGCGAACAGGGCACGGCTGAAAGAACTGGGGACGATACATTACAAATCTTACGGAAGTCTTAAAGATCTGGGCGAAAAAGAAATCAAGTCGCTGATCCATCAGATGATCGTGGAGGGATATTTATATCAGACAGACGACCAGTACAGTGTCCTGAAAATCGGCAACAAGACCTTAGCAGAGCTTGAAAATGCCACAATTTTGGTGAAAATGTATGAGGAAAAAGAACCTTCCCGTAGACAGCAGAGAGGCAGCAGACGTAGAAACACAGATATGCTTACCGGGGAGGGTTTTGAATTGTTTGAACTTCTGCGGGGACTACGGCTTGAGATCGCGAGAGAAGAGGCAGTGCCTCCCTACATTATATTCAGTGATAAAACGTTAATAGATATGTGTGTAAAATTGCCCGAAGACCGCGGAACCATGTTGGACGTATCCGGTGTGGGACAGGCAAAATATGAGAAATATGGACAGCGTTTTCTTACAGCAATCAGGGAATACCGGGAGAAACAAGGAGACATGGAGATCTGTGAGACGGCAGAAGAGGCTGCAGGATTACCAGAAGCAGAATCGCAGAAAGGTACCTTCGATCGCACAGAATATAACCGAGCCCACAATAGACCGGAGGGAGCCAGCCGCACCTGGGATGCTGCGGAAGACGAGGAACTTAAGCGGGAATTTGGTTTCGGGATGAAAATAGCAGAAATTGCAAGACAGCATGACAGGACCTATGGTGCCATACGGGCCCGGTTGAAAAAGCAGGGGATGATAGAATAACTCCTGTAAACTTTACCTGAAACAGTATTTCTTTCCATGCAGTATGCTAATATTATCCTACAGCAAGGAGAGAGCAAGAGAGCCCATAGGATGAGGAACAAAAATGTAGGTATGTGAAGTGATTTGTCCTTCCTGCAGCCATCGTTTCATGTGGATGGATGTCGAAGAGGGACCGACGATCAAAAAATACCGGTCTGTAGAGACCGGAGAGACATTCCATACGGCGGTATGCCCTCAGTGCGGGAAACGCGTGATATTGTTACCGGACAGGATACGCGCAGTGTTGCCCGGAACGGAAGATAACCTGGAAATGATGTGGGAGAGAGGACTATGAAACTATGGCTGGATGACCTTCGCTCGGTGCCCTACGGGTACGAAGGTGCAAGATCGGTAAACGAGGCAAAACAGTTGATCCCGGAAGCGGAGCACAATGGGATCGAAATAGAGGCTCTGGATCTGGATCATGATCTGGGAGATTATGCGGATCAGGGCGGCGATGCCATCCGGCTGCTGGACTGGCTGGCAGAACGTGAGACCTTTTATCCGGTGGAGATCCATACGGCCAACCCGGTGGGGAGAGCCAACATGGAGAGGATTCTGGCCAGATACTGGGGAGAACAGTACTGGTAGGAAATTTTGTGATAATTTAACCAACGGTTAATAGGCAAAAGAGATTCTTTGTGTTATAGTAAAAGTCTACGGAAAGACTGATATGCAACTGGATGCTGTACGGCATCGGAAGGAGGCGTATGATGGAAAGACCGCATTTTGACATTGTGGCCAGCGGCGCACGGATGAGAGCAATCCGTCAGGAGCGGAAGATCTCCGTGAAGCAGGTCATGGAATACATGGGATTTGAATCCACGCAGGCCGTGTATAAATGGGAAGCCGGAAAGTGCTTTCCCCAGGCCGACAATTTGATTGCTTTAGCTATTTTGTATCGTGTAAGCCCGATGGAGCTTTTGGTAGAAGAGGACCTGGTGCCCTCTTCTAGTCATATCTGGGGAAATGTCGCATAGTGCGGAATGGAAGAGAAGGTGCACAGGGAGAGCAGTATGATTTACATAACGGGAGATACCCACGGGGATTTCACAAGATTTTCCGCGAAAAGATTACGGAGAACCGGTATGGAACTGACAATAGAAGATTACATCATTATCTGCGGAGATTTTGGACTGTGCTGGGCGAAGGATAAAACCTTTGAGTATTATTGTAAAAATTTTGCGGAGAAGCCCTACACGATTCTGTGGGTATAGGGGAACCATGAGAATTATGATATGATCGGGGAATATCCGCTGGAAGAATGGCATGGCGGGAAAGCTGGTGGCCTCAGGAGCTGCCGACAGAAGGAGAATTACAGGAGGGGCTGCGTAATCTGGAGCGGTATCACTATGAGGTAGATTATGTGATCACTCACTGTTGTGGCAGCTCGCTGCAGGAACGGCTCAATGCCGGGACGGGGCGCTCCGGCGCACCGGATCTGCTGACAGATTATCTGGAGACTTTGGAATAGAAGCTGCATTATCAGCATTGGTATTTTGGACATTATCATCGGGACTGTCAGCCGGATGACAGGCACACTCTGGTATACTATGCGATACTGCCGTTGGAACAGAAGGAAAATGCGAATGCGGTGCCGGTACCGGGACAGATGGGAGGAGAAACGGATCATGGCAAGAGATGAGAATGTAAAAATTTTTCAGGATACAGAAAAACGGGTAAAGGAAGATCCGGGACTGCAGGAGGCAGTGAAGCGCTCTGTGGCAGAACAGGTGCTGATCCCGGAGATGATGGAAGTCATGGATCTGATGCCGGAGCTTATACAGAATCGTGACAGATATGAGCAGGATGCGGAAATTATAGTGTCGAAGAAGCGAAGCTATGAAGCGGCTGCGGGATATCCGGGAGAACGGGTGTGTGTGCACAATTTTGCATCAGCGACGAATCCCGGAGGCGGCGTGACCAAGGGAAGCTCTGCCCAGGAGGAATGCCTGTGCCGTTGTTCCACCCTGTATTTTTGTCTGAATACGAAGGAAATGTGGGCAGGCTTTTATTCTCCACACAGATATGCGCAGGATCCGATCCACAATGATGACTGCATCTATACGCCGGAAGTCATTGTATTCAAATCCGATACTGCGTCACCGTCACCACTTCCGGAAAAAGACTGGTACTCCGTTAATGTGATCACCTGTGCAGCACCGAATCTGCGTCTGCTCCCGGCCAATGGGATGAATCCCGGAGACGGTAATAAGACCGTGAAGATGACGAGAGCGCAGCAACAGGCTCTGCATGAGAAACGTCTGACCAGGATCCTGGATGTGGCTGTGGCGGGAGGCAATGAAGTGGTTATTCTGGGAGCGTTCGGATGCGGAGCTTTTGAGAATGATCCGGAGGCTGTGGCAGCTGCGTTTTCCAATGTGATCGCTCGTTACAGAAGGTGTTTCAAGACGATAGAGCTGGCCATTTATTGTTCCCCCCGGGATGAGCAAAATTACAATATTTTCAAACATGAGATATCCACGAGACTGTGTTGACAAATGACAAGAAAACTAGTACTATGGTACTAGATAGTACGTTGGATATTGAGGGAAGTAATGGAGAAGGAACAGGGAAAGCTTATTATAATTGTATCAGTCGTATTTGCCATGGTGCTTCTGTGCATGATCTGCACCTCAGACAGTGTGCCGGAGGTAAAGTCATTACAGGAGTGTACGCCGGACGCAGTCAGCGTCTTGGATGACGGCAGGGAGCTGTACGATTTTAAATTGGATCAAAACGATGATGAGACGAACTCGATCGTGTTTTATTCGACACATCAGGAGATTGTGGTGTATGCAGATGGGAAGCTGATCTATCAGCTGAATGCTGTACCCGGCATATGGGGAAATACTCCGGGCTGGACCTGGAATATTGTCAGGTTTTCAAGTAATGTGAGCAGCTTGCAGGTACAGTTCACCCCTTGTTATCCGGAAACGGCAGGCTAGCAGAAGACGTTTTATATCGGTGGCGGCTATAATAGCTATCGTTGGGTGATGCGCCGGGCAATGCCTGCCTTTCTCGTCAGCATGATGGTGATACTGGTAGGATTGTATATTAGTATTTATTGGATCGTTATCCGCTGCGGAAGCCGGATCGACGGAACCTTATTGTATCTGGGTATTTTTTCGATCCTGCTGGGAACATGGTCGGCCAATGAGACGGATGTGGCAACGCTGCTCCTGACCAACAGGCAGGGATGCTCTTATCTGGCATTTGCTACGCTCATGCTGTTGCCGATGTCCTTTATCCTGTTTGTGAAGAGCTTTCTGGAGATCAGGGATGACCGGTTTTGTAGAATTATCTGTAATGCTAATCTGGCATTGATCGTCCTGACGCATATACTGAATGCAACAGAGATATATGAGTTCCGGAGAAGCCTGTGGATGACGCATGCGTTGATTATTCTGATGATTCTATACCTGCTGGTGGTCATCTGTAGCAAAATTGCCAGAAGGCAGCTGGATCAGAGGCTGAAGGCATGTGTAGGGGCACTGCTGCTTGTATTTTTTGCTACCATTGTAGATGTGAGTGGTTATTATAAAACCAGCAATGATGTAGGTGTCTTTGGCAGAATCTCTTTCTTGATCTTTATTGTGGTGCTGGGAATAGAATCCGCCAGACAGACGGTTGCCCGGCTGAAAAAAGGTCGCAGGGTGGAGGAGCTGGAACAGTTTGCCCTGAATGATTCCATGACCGGCATGTACAATCGAAATGCTTATGATTATTTTGTGAAAAATGAGAAGGATTTTGAAGGGTATGTCATAGTGACCTTTGACCTGAATAATCTTAAGCAGTGTAACGATCAATATGGCCATAGGGTAGGGGATGAGTATATTATCAACGCGGCACATATCATAGAGGACAATTTTGAACGCTATGGGAAATGTTATCGCATTGGCGGAGATGAATTCTGCTGTATCATTCCGAAGGGAAGATATTTTAAGATAGAACGTGTGATGCATAAGATCGATCAGGATGTAGAGATCTTGAATCATAAGAACATCATTCCCGTTCCTGTGGGAATTGCCTATGGGTATGCTGTATTCACGGCGGATGATACGGATCCGGAGAAGGTGCGTGAGCGTGCAGATGAGGATATGTACCGGAATAAGAAGGCGATGAAGCAGTCCTGACCAGAGAATCTACTCGATTGTTAACCATATTATAAAAAGGTTGACAATTGAAAAACACCATGCTATTCTAACAGAGGTTTTTACAAAAGACATCTGACAGAAAGGCATGGTTTTTTATTATGACAACACAGACAACAACTCGTAGCAAGACTTATGACATGGTGTACATTGCGGTATTTGCGGTTCTGATCGCGATCTGCTCCTGGATCTCCATCCCGATGACGGTTCCTTTTACGTTACAGACTTTTGCGGTATTCCTGGCAGTCGGCGTACTGGGCGGTAAGAGAGGAAGCCTTGCGGTATTGATCTATATTTTACTGGGTGCAGTAGGAATTCCCGTATTTGCCGGTTTCTCCGGTGGTATCGGTCAGTTACTGGGCAACACAGGCGGTTACATTATCGGATTTTTATTCTCTGCACTGCTGATGTGGCTGATCGAGAAGCTGTTCGGACGTAAGACATGGGTGCTGGGTATCTCCATGGTACTGGGTCTGATCGTGTGCTATGCTATCGGAACGGTGTGGTTCATGGTTGTATATGCGCAGAATTCCGGAGCTGTCGGTCTGGCTACCGTACTGGGCTGGTGTGTAATTCCTTTCATCATTCCGGATCTGGTGAAGATCGCACTGGCACTGACACTGAGCAAGAGACTGTCTAAGGCTCTGAAGCTGAACGGACAGGAATAAAGGATACACCGGATATGGAAGTAACAACAACTTACCGGATCCGTCCGCACCACGGCATGTGCCTGTATTTTTTCGAAGGGAAGGGATACAGTGAAGGGTTCACTAAGCATATGGCGGAGGTGAAGGAATGGCTTCTGGGGAAAAACGGACCGGCATCCCTGCAGCTGGTCGGAGCGACGGATGAGATCTGCAGCGCCTGCCCCCATAATAAGGGTGGCAGCTGCGAGTCTGCGGAGAAGGTAGACCGGTATGATGCGGGTGTATTGAAATACACCGGATTAAAGGCAGGGCAGGAAATGACTTTTGCGGAATTTGAGCGGATTGTGGAAGAGAAGATTCTGCAGCCGGGATATGGCAAGGTCATCTGTGGCGACTGCCAGTGGAGAGATATCTGCCACAAATAATGAAGAGCATTCCCATGCGGGAGTGCTCTTTTGTATTACATGAGATCTGAATTCAGTGATTATATGTTGATTAAACGTGAAGAGTCGGATATAATAAAATCGGAATGTGTGAGAATACCGTTGAACATATTAGACCGGATTTGATTTTAAGGTAAGGAGGATGTAGGCTATGGAAGTATTGGCTCAAGGGAACAGACATATTGTCGATTCGGATAGCAAAGTAGATAATAATGTAGTTCGCCAAAAAGTAATGGATAGCTATCAAGATATGTTGAGCGGAAAAGGTAGAGATTACAAAGTTTTTTTCGCAGAGTTGGAAAGCAGGTATAACGGAAAATAATGTATAAAGTGCAAATTCTTCCCAAGGCGGAAGAGGATATTAGCACGAAAAAGCGCACCTCCCCCAGGTGCGCTTTTTGTGTGCGTCTATAGCCGCACTGTTACCTCACGAAGAGGTAAGCCGTATATGCAACATACAGAAGCACGCACGCAGCCCCCTCACTGCGGGTCATGCGTCTGCCGGTACGGGCGAATACGAAGAGCAGAATGGCACTGCCAAGGAGCAGTACGGTGTCGATGACGGACTCTCCGAGGACATGCAGAGGGCTGATCACCGCGGACATTCCGAGGATAAACAGGATGTTGAACAGGTTGGAGCCGATGGCATTGCCCAGCGCCAGCCCGCTGTCTCCCTTTTTCGTGGCAACGATGGAGGTCACCAGCTCAGGCAGGGAGGTGCCGATGGCGATAATGGTCAGTCCGATGAAATTCTGGCTGACACCAAAATTCGTAGCTATGATGCAGGCTTTATCTACTACCAGATCCCCACCGAAGATAACGGCAGCGAGACCTCCGGCAATATACAAAAGGCTGCGGGGAAGAGAGAGGATCTTGCCGGGTTCGCCCTCTTCTCTGTTTTTCCGGGCAGAATAGATCATAAATCCCAGATATACGATCATGCCAAGCAGCAGGACTGCACCCTCAATGCGGCTTAAGCTGCCATCTAAAAACATCAGACATAATACGACGGTTACCAGGATATTTAACGGCATATCCCGCTTCAGGATCTCTCCGTGGGGCATAAAGCTGTGCAGGAATGCGCAGATACCTACCACCACCAGCCCGTTGAAGATATTCGAGCCGACGACATTACTGATGGCGATATCATTACTGCCAGCCAGGGCAGCATTGATGCTGACGGAAGCCTCCGGCGCGCTGGTGCCCATGGCCACGATGGTCAGTCCGATGATGACGCTGGGGACCTTCAGGATCCCCGCCAGGGAGGAGCTTCCCTCCACGAAAAAGTCTGCACCTTTGATCAGAAGTATAAATCCTACGAGTAACAATATGTATTCCATAAGCTGTCCTTTCCTGCAGCAAGCGTCTGTATTCTTAGAAAAAAGTATAAAAATAGAGACTTTTACCGCATCAAAAATGATCGATAAAAGTCTCGTTGCTTACAATAATAACCGGTCCGACGGACGTGATGACGATTATCATTCCGGACAGCTGCCTGTATCATTCGATTACCATTCCAGGCTACCATTCTATCAGAAACCATCCGGGAACTACTCCCTCTTAACTGTGCCCTCATTCTACAAAAAAGGACAAGCACTGTCAACAGACTTTGTAAATCTTGACACTATTTTAACATGAACTCCACCTTCACGGGATCATGGTCGGAGTAGGAATAGCCGGTGTTTACATTCTCGTAGGACAGGCACTCGATATTGTCGGAGATAATGAATCCGTCCAGTGTCACAGTATAAGTAACACCCGGAACATATTCCATATCTGCATTACGGGCGCTGTTCCAAAGGGCTGCCTGCTCCTCTTCGGTCAACAGATCCAGACAGAAGGTAAAATGTTCTGGAAGATCACTTCTGGGAAAAGGAAATGCCCAGGACTCACAGCTCTCCGCATCCTCTTCGGAAGCCTTCAGGTCGTGGTTAAAGTCGCCGCCGCAGAGCACATAATTGCCGGCTTCGTATTCTTTTGCCATATCATTGCACAGCATCTCAATCTGTCCCTTGCGGATCTCATCGCTGTTGCCGTAAGCGGACATATGCAGATTGAAGATCACCAGCTTTTTCCCGTTGTCCACCGGGATCCGGGAGACACTGTAGCAACGGTCCAGATCGAAGAACTTGCTGAAGGAAGTGGATATGGGGAAGCTTCTGCGCAGGGCGGAAGACACCGGATATTTCGAGAACAGTCCGAGTCCTGCCCTGCTGCTGCCGTGGGGCTGTGTAAACGGATAGAACAGGAAGGCGGAATCATAATTCTGCGCAAATACAGTAGTATATTCCGGCAGAATGTTGCGCAGCATCTCGTACTCATCCGTATGATAGCTTCTGGTGGCATCCAGATCGATCTCCTGGATCAGTGCAAAATCCGGGTCTAATGACTTCACCAGCTCTCCCGCACCGTTTATGGCATACTGTACGGTCTCAGGGCTCTCCGCCCAGGAGGAGGTACCGCCGTCCATGAAGAAGCTATAATCCGGCAGATAAGCACCGAAACCGATGTTGTAGGTCACTGCGGAATATTCCGTATCCGTAGCCAGCACCGCAGCCGCACCTGTGGTGGTATCGTCGACCGGTGCCTCCACCACCAGTTCCTGATTGTCCTCGATCCTGTAATAACTGGCATAGAGGTAGACGATGTAAGCCAACAGTGCGAGGATGAGGATCCCCAGCACGATACACATGGTTTTTAATAACGTTTTACATAAATTTTTCTTTTTCATATCCTTATTTTAACAAGCCTTGCGGGAAATGGCAAATGTTAAAATTTCTATGAGAAATAGGCACTCGCATGCTGTTTTTGCATTTAATATACGAATGGGACTTGTACCTGTCATTATAGTGAATAATGTTTCAGTAATGTTGTAATAATGTTTATATAATGTCATATATTATTTAAAGTCCTTATCCTAGTGTATCATAGGCAGAAATGCAAATAAATTTTCACCTATGATGTAATTGTAATGTTGTTGTAATGTTTAGTAATGTTTGATATAGTTATCGGGAGTTTGACACTTCTTTTTTTTAGCGTTCTGATGTAAATCCTTTATTTAAGCCATTTATGGCTTATTTTTTTGTCAAATTTTATGATTTTATACGTGCTTTTTTGTACTGGTTATAGTTAGTTAGAATTAACTGGGAGGTTCACTTATGTATATCAATATTACAGGCAGTAAAGATAACAAGGATGTTTACATTACACAGTCCTACTGCAAAGACAACGGTAAAACTTCTTCCCGCATCTACAAAAAACTCGGAAAATACAATGATCTTCTGGCACGGTTTTCCGGAAACGAAGCCGCCATGATGGACTGGGCGAAAAAAGAAGCGAAAAAAACTCTGCTCTACAACCAACGCAGGGAAAAAGTTACGGTTTCCTTTTCCGCGCTTGCCCGTATCCCACTGGACGAAGAGCGGCTCTTCAACGTCGGCTATCTGTTCCTGCAGCAGCTCTGCACCGAACTGCGGCTCGACAACATCTGCAGAAATATCCGTAACCATCACAGGTTTACTTACGATTTCCATGCTATCCTTACGGATCTGATCTATGCAAGGATCCTTTCCCCTTCCAGCAAGCTCAGCAGTTTCTCTTACTGCCAGTCCCTTCTGGAAGCGCCAAAGTATTCCCTGCAGAATCTTTACCGTTCCCTTTCCGTTCTCGCAGAAGAATCGGATTACATTCAGGAAGAGCTTTACCAGAACTCCAACTTTGTCCATCCGCGTAACTCAAAAATTCTTTACTACGACTGCACCAACTATTATTTTGAGATTGAAGCGGAAGATGGCATGAAAAAGTATGGAAAAAGCAAGGAACACAGACCAAATCCTATCGTGACCATGGGACTTTTCATGGATGCAGACGGCATCCCCCTTTCCGTTGACCTATATCCCGGAAACCAGAACGAGCAGCTTACCCTGAAGCCTCTGGAGACGAAAGTGATCCGGGATTTTAACTGCAGCGAGTTTATCTTCTGCTCCGATGCCGGGCTTGGCAGTAAGGGCAACCGCTTTTTTAACAGCTTTGGAAACAGGTCTTATGTGATCACGTATTCCCTGAAAAAAATGAAAAAGGAAGAACGTGAACTGGCGCTCCTTCCAACACAGTTCAAGGTTCCGGGATCAGACAAGTTCATAGACATATCCACGCTGGATGAAACCGACCCCGAAGTATATAACACCGTTTATTACAAAGAATACCCCATTGTCACGGGAGATATGGACGAAACTGTTATCATCACCTACTCTCCGAAATACAAAGCATACCAGCAGAGAATCCGGGCCGGTCAGATTGAACGCGCCATCAGGATCATGCAGTCCCCGGATAAAGCCAGAAAAGGGAAAAATCCAAACGATCCTTCCCGTTTCATTCAAAAAACAGCAGTTACCAACGATGGTGAAATCGCACAGAAGCAGGTTTACCAGTTGGATGAGGAACGCATTCGTGAAGAGGCCATGTATGATGGTTTCTATGCTGTTGTAACAAACCTAGACGGTGATGTCCGAGAGATTATCAACATCAACAAACGCCGCTGGGAGATTGAAGAAAACTTCCGGATCATGAAAACAGAATTCGAAGCAAGACCTGTTTTTGTAAGGCGGGAAGACAGTATAAAAGCCCACTTTATAACCTGTTACATTAGCCTTCTGGTTTACCGTCTGCTGGAAAAGAAACTGGGAGAAGGATTCACCTGCAGCGAAATTTTGAAAGCCCTCCGGGAAATGAATGTAACCCTGCTGTCCAAAGACAGTGGCTACATTCCCTCCTACAAACGCACGAAACTGACAGACGCCCTGCACACAGCCTTCGGGTTCCGAACGGATTACGAATTCATCTCAAAGGCAGATATGCGGGCGATTATCAAAGAAACGAAACAGAAAAAAATAGCACAATTTCAAAAATAGTACATATCGATGCAAAAACCAAAACAGCCATACCACAGATAAACACTGGGGGGCATGGCTGTTTTTGGCTCTATAAAGTGTCAAAGATGGGATTTTAACAAGCCTTTCAGAAAATGGCAAATAGGAATATTTTATTTGTTATTTGTGTGGTCTTATGCTAAACTGATGCTGGACGATATTTGGCATCAAAGCTTATAAAAGGAATCATTTCGTATCGGAAAGATACAGAAGGAGGAATTTTATGAGTGAAATTGTAATCAGAGATGTGAAAACTTTTGTCACCGCCCCCAGGGGGATCAACCTGGTGGTTGTGAAGGTAGAAACATCGGAGCCGGAGCTGTACGGCTATGGCTGTGCCACTTTTACGTGGAGACACAAAGCGGTGGTAACCGCAGTGGAGGAGTATCTGAAGCCTCTGTTTGTGGGAAAAAACGTACAGAACATCCAGGAAATCTGGCAGTCTATGATGGGCAGCTCCTATTGGAGAAACAGTGCGGTATTGAACAACGCTATGTCCGGAGTAGATGAGGCATTGTGGGACATCAAGGGCAAACTGGCGGGAATGCCGGTCTATGATCTGCTCGGGGGAAAATGCAGAGAAGGAATTGCCCTGTACCGGCATGCCGACGGAAAAAACTGGGAAGAAGTCAGAGAATGTATTTATGGTTATGTGGAAGAGGGATATCGATATATTCGTTGTCACATGGGGCTCTATGGTGGTAACCTTGACAGCAGACAGGTGCTGGTAAAGCCGGAAAATGCACCGGAAGGCGCCTATTATAACCCGAGACTGTATATGCAGAGCGTTGTAGAGCTTATGGACAAGGTTCGAACGGAATTCGGATGGAATCTGGAGATCATGCATGATGTCCATGAGAGACTATCTCTGGCAGATACTCTGACATTTGCCAGAGAGATGGAAGCATTCAAATTGTTCTTCCTGGAGGATTGCGTGAGACCAGATCAGGGAGAATATCTTAGATATCTGAGAGAACAGACAAGTGTACCGCTGGCAATCGGGGAACTGTTCACTAACCAGACGGAATGGCGGACGATCATTCAGAACCAGTGGATCGACTTTATCCGGGTACACTTAAGTGATATCGGAGGCATCACTCCTGCTGTCAGACTGGCTCATTTTGCAGATGTATATCAGGTGCGTACTGCATGGCATGGTCCCAATGATCTGTCGCCGATCGGAATGGCGGCGCAGATGCACTTGGATCTTGCGATGCCTAATTTTGGTATTCAGGAATTCTCCGGCTTTGAGGATGCGGAGCGGGAAGTATTCCCCGGCTGTCCCGAAGTCCGGAACGGTTACGCTTATTTAAGCGGTGCGCCTGGAATCGGAACCGGATTTGATGAGAAATTAGCAAAAAAATATCCTGCAAACGAAAATGTGAATTTTGGCTGGCTGTTCAGCCGTCTGCCGGATGGCACGCCGGTCAGACCGTGATGAGAAGATAAAAGTATAAAATTATAAAGAAATGAAAAGAGTAAGAAAACGTTTAATGCTGACCGTATGCGCTATGGTACTGCCTCTTGCGGTGACGCTGATCATATATAATATTTATTCTATGACAGCGCTGAACCGGCAGGCTGCCCAGAGCGCAGCCGGTACCGGCTATATTTACGAACAGTTTTATGAGAAAGATATTAAAACGGTCGAGTCTTATATGATTTCGGAAATGGTGGGAAATGATTTCCGGAGACTCAATTATCCGTTGGAGTCATTACAGGCCTATCTGTGTGGGCAGAGCATTCTGGAAGATTTTACAAAATATCTGACTTCGGATGTGGATGGACTGGTGGCATTGGAATTCTATTCGGAGAGTAATGATCTGGTCCGGATCAAGCATGCCACAGGTACTCGCTATGAGCAGACCAAACAGTCCAGAATACGCCGGGCCGTATATGAGGAGATGAAGCAGGGGGAACTGAATAATGACTGGTATGTGATTCCGGTGGGGGATGATTATTTCCTGATCCGGATTCTGAAATACGGTTCTGTGTATGTCGGTGCGGTCATGGATTTTGACCAGTTTATGAAGCCCTCCGCGGAAGATGGGGGAAGCACGTCTTATCTGGTCTATGCAACGCAGGACGGACAGGCGTTGAATCAGGAAAATCTGCTGGAAGAAAAACAGATCGATCTGAAACAGAATTCCAAGGGCTATTACATTACGGGAAAAGGAATGGAACGATACCTTGTGGTGTATGAGCAGCTGCCTTATGGAGACCTGCTGCAGTATTACATCAGTCCCTATGGAAGCTTCTGGAGTTATATGGGAGCTTTGCAGTGGTTCCTGCTTTTTTGCAGCTTTATTTTTATTCTGCTGATCCCGATCTTGTATTTTTATATGTACCGTTTCTTCGTAGCACCCTTAGAGGGACTGAAGGCTACTATGGAAGAAATCGCCGAGGGTGACCTGAACGCTCATGCGGAGGAAAACAGCGATGTGGAGGAATTCCGCCTGATGGCGACCACCTTTAATCACATGATGGATCAGATCCAGAAGCTGAAGATCGATGCCTATGAGCAGGAGCGCAGGATTCAGAATGCTACGATTCAGTATTTACAGATTCAGATCCGCCCACACTTTTTCCTGAACTGCCTGAAGAATTTCTATGCGCTGGCGGAGCAGAAGGAATACCGCTCCATTCAGGAACTGACTCTGGCGCTGTCTTCTTATCTCAGAAAAGTGATCGCTTATGAGGAAGATACCATCAGTGTCCGGAAAGAGATGGAGAGCGTGGAATCCTACCTGAAACTGTCACAGCTGGGATTGTCCGTACCGGTGAATTACAGCATCGCCGTGGACGAAAAACTGGAAGAATTTCAGATCCTGCCGTTGTCGGTGCTGACTTTCGTGGAGAATGCAGTGAAATATGGTGTACAGTCCCAAAAAACACTGCTCATCAGTATCCGGGTATCGCTACTCCCTGGAGAGACGCCGGAGGATACGTATGTGTGTATTACGATTCTGGACAACGGTCCCGGTTTCCCGGAAGATGTGCTGCATGTTCTGAACAAGGGAGAATTCGCGGAAGAGAAGAGCTCGGGGATCGGTATTCAGAATGTCTGGAAACGTATGAAAATACGTTATGAGGAAAAAGCAACAATATTATACAGCAACTCGAACGGAGCTTGCGTGGAGATGTATTTACCCTATGGAAAAGATGAATGTATTAATAGTAGATGACCAGATCAATGTGGTAAGCGGTGTCATGTTTGGGGTGCATTGGGACCGTCTGGGGATTTCGCAGGTATACAAGGCATATAATGCCTATGAAGCAAAACAGGTACTGCTGGAGAAGCAGGTGGATATCATGCTGTGCGACATTGAAATGCCGGTGGAAAACGGGCTGAGCCTGTTGGCTTGGTGCAGAAAGCAGGAAATGGATGTGGAGACCATTTTTCTGACGGCACATGCGGACTTCCTGTATGCCAAGGAGGCCGTGGCGCTGGGGAGCTTTGACTATATTTTACAGCCAGCGAGATATGAAGAGATCGAGGATGCCGTCGGAAGAGCGGTGGAGAAGATCCGGATGAAACAGCGGGTCAACGAGGACTCCCGCTACGGACAGCTGCTGAAGAACAAAAAGGGATTTGTCCTGGGGGCAATGTTAGCGGATCTGTTCTCGGAGGAGAAGGATGACGTGGAAATAGCAATGCGGAACCTTGGAGAAATGGGGATCCGTGTGGCGGAAAATTCCAGACTGTGCCTGATGGATGTGGTTCGTTGGGGAAAGGGACTGGAGAACTGGGATCAGACGTTGTTATATGATACGATCTCCAATGTGCTGGAGGAACTGTTCTACCCTTACGCATGGAAAGCACTCCTTTGTCAGCAGGAAAAGGGAATCTATTATGTGCTTCTGTGCACTGACAGTGCGGCAGAGTTGAATGAAGAATCCATGTATCATCAGATGGAGCGTTTTCAGATCATGTTTCAGAAATTTTTCGATTGTGGCTTTGCCATATATTACGGCGCATTGGAGAATCGGCAGGCGGTCCGGGAGCTAGTGCGGGCCCTGAAAAAAGCCGACCAGAACAATGTGGGACGCAAAGAAGGAATCTACAATGTGCAGGAGAGTAAGCAGAAGGAACGGGAAGCCGAGGAACACTACTGCGGGAACTGGGTACAACTTCTGGAAAATGAACTGTACGATACCGTGGTAAAGGATGCTTCGGATACCTTACAGAGACTGGCGGCGGAGGATCAGCTGAATTCCAAAAATCTAATGCGGTTTTACCAGAAGATCATGGGTGTGATCTATCTGGTACTCCAGAAATTAAATATGGATATGGAGCAGTTGTTTCCGGAGGAAGAGACCATGCAGCGTGTCATGTCCGCCTATACATACACGGAAGATACGTTATGGCTGGTAAAATATGTAACGGCGAGACTACATGAACTGCGGAATACGGAGTCGGGGAAGGAGACTCAGATCGATGAGATATTCCAATACATCCGCAGCCACATGGATGAGGATATCAAGAGGGATGATATTGCCGATGCGGTGCACCTGAATGCCAATTATATTTCTGCGTTGTTTAAAAACAAAACGGGAATGTCATTAAAAGAATATATTATCTCAGAGAAAATGACGCTTGCCCGGAACATGGTCCGGGAGACGGCGTTACCCATCAGTGTGATCGCCATGAAAGTGGGATATACCAACTTTTCCCATTTTTCCCAGAGCTATAAGAAGATCAACGGGGTCTCACCTACGGAGGATCGGGAAGAGACTGGGCACACAACCGAATAGTTTTTCAAAATGTCACATTTTTTACAATAGAATGTGACATTTTTGATATTCTGGAAGGCGGAAAGTAAAAAAACATATTTTTTTGACACAAACAACATTTTTAACAGATAGATACGATCGTGGGATTTTTTTATAATGAATTCATCATCAACGAAGACCTACGAAAGGAGAGGAAATTTATGAAAATGAAAAAGTTATTGGCAACAGGATTTGCTACCGCGATGGCAGTAACGACTCTTGCAGGATGCGGATCTGCCGCAGATAACAACGCTTCACAGAGCGCAGGCACAGACAGTGCGGCAGGAAGCACACAGGTAGCAGCGTCAAATGACGATGTGACCACCATTACCATTTATGCGTACAACAATTCCACCACGGAGGCTGCGGAAAAGGTTGCAGCAGCGGTAAGCGAGATCACAGAGCCCGCCATTGGCGTAAAAGTAAACCTTCTGACCGGCGTAAGCTCAGAGCAACTGAATCTGGCACTGGCTTCCGGAGAAGACCTGGATCTGTTCTTTGCAATGCCTTGGCAGGTATCAATGTCCACCATGGCAGCTACGAACCAGATCATTGCACTGGACGACCTGTTAGCAGAATATGCACCGGATGTATTGTCCGGTATCTCCGAGGATGACTGGCGGTGTTCTACCGTATCCGGAAGTATCTACGGAGTGCCAATGAATAAGGATAAGGCACAGGGCCGTGGTTTTGAAATGGTAAAATCCATTGCGGATGAACTGGGAATCGACTACTCCACTCCCTGGACCTACGAAGATCTGGATGCCAACCTGAGAAAAGTAAAAGAAGCATATCCGGATATGTATCCCCTGGTTCCCAACGGCGGAACAATGATCTATCCGGCATGGGCATGTGACGTGCTGAGCGATGATCTGGGCGTACTGGAAAATGCACTTTCCGACAGTACCCAGGTAGTGAATTTCTACGATACAGATTCCTTCAAGGAATATTGCAAGTGGGTATACCAATGGGCACAGGAAGGTCTGATGATGCCGGATGCAGTCAATACCACAGAAGGGTATCAGGAATTCTTCAACTCAGGTGTCGGTTTTGGTACTTTCACTTCCTTCAAGGCAGGATTTGAAGCAGAAGAGACCAGAAAATGCGGTAAAGACATCGTAGTAGTACAGATGGAGAACGGTGCACCCCATTCTACCACAAGCATGGTAAATGCAAGCTGGTGTATTGCTAATAACAGCAAGAACCCCGAAAAAGCAATGCAGATGCTGAATCTGATGTACACCAACCCCGAAGTATCCAACCTGTTAGTCAACGGTATCGAAGGCGACAACTGGGTATTTGCAGATGAGAGCAAGGGTGTGATCACCTATCCAGAAGGTGTGGATTCTTCCAATACTTCATACTCTTCCGTAGGTTGGGCTTGGCCTAATGAACAGATTACCTATGTATGGGAAGGTGATGAGCCCGATGTATGGGAACAGCTGGGTGAGTTCAACAAAAACGCACAGTCCTCTCCTGCAAAAGGATTTGTATGGGATAACTCCGGAGTACTGAATGAAGTAACCGCATGCAACAACGTAGTAGAGAAATATCGTGCAGGTCTGCTGACCGGATGTCTGGATCCTGAGACAGCTATCCCCCAGATGAATCAGGAACTGGAAGCAGCAGGCATCAACACCATCATTGAAGCAAAACAGGCACAGCTGGATGCATGGCTTGCAGAGCAGAACTAAAGCACTACAAATCATAAAAATAATCGTCCAAACCTAAAATATAAGCTTTGAAGCCAAAAGAGGTCCCGCCAGTTCTTTAGTGGGACCTCTTTCAAAAGAAAGGAACAGGTAATACTCATGAATAAGAAGAGTACTTTCGTAAAATGGAGACGTTATCTTCCTTTATATCTCATGTTGATCCCCGGTGTTGTATACATTTTTATCAACAACTATATCCCCATGGCGGGACTAATCATGGCATTTGAAAAATATGATTACAAACTGGGAATGTTTAAGAGCCCGAAGATCGGACTTGACAACTTTACTTATCTATTTGCCACAAAAGATGCACTGAATATTACCAGAAACACATTATTATATAATGCAGTATTTATTATCCTGGGGAATATCTTGGCCATTACGGTAGCAGTTCTGTTAAATGACGTGAGATCCAAGACGAAGAAAAAAATATATCAGACGCTGATTCTGATCCCTTATCTGATCTCCACAGTCATCGTCAGCTATATTGTATATGGCTTTTTAAATACACAGAACGGATTCATTAATAACTCTATTTTGGAGCCTTTGGGCAAGAATGGTATCGCCTGGTATTCACAGCCAAAGTATTGGCCTTTTATTATTACATTTGTCTATCTATGGAAAAATTTCGGCTACAGCAGCATCATCTATTTCGCAACGGTGGTGGGAATCGACAAGACCTATTATGAAGCGGCGGTGATTGACGGAGCTACCAGATGGCAGCAGGTCAGATATGTGACACTATCCAGTCTGAAACCCACAATCATCACGCTGGTGCTGATGTCCATCGGACGTATTTTCTATTCAGACTTCGGCCTGTTTTATCAGGTACCCATGAACAGCGGAGCCTTGATCGATGTGACTAATACGATCGACACTTATGTATATCGTGGACTAACAACACTGAACAACGTGGGTATGTCGGCGGCAGCAGGCTTCTATCAGTCCATCGTTGGATTCATTCTGGTACTGACCGCCAATATGATCGTCCGCAAGGTCAGCCGTGAAAATGCACTGTTTTAAGGAGATGAGATTATGGTTATAAAAGATACCAAATACCAGGTCGTGATCAATACCGTATTAATTATATTGTCTCTGATGTGTGTCATGCCGTTTATACTGTTGCTCAGTTCTTCCATCACTTCAGAGACAGCACTGGTGAAGACAGGCTACCGGTTCTGGCCCACGGAGATCGACCTGTCCGCCTATAAATATTTGCTGATGGACAGTACCTCCATTGTCAGAGGCTACGCAATATCCTTTTTCGTGACAATTGTGGGAACACTGACGAGCCTGATGCTGACTACTTTATACGCTTACCCGTTGTCCAGAAAAAATCTGCCAGGAAGAAATATTTTTGCCTTTTATATTTTCTTTACCATGTTGTTCAACGGTGGACTAGTGCCTGGCTACATGATGTGGACACAGATGTTCCATATTAAAAATACGATATTTGCTCTGATCGTTCCCGGTTTGTTGTTAAACGCATTTAATGTCATTATGATGCGTACATACTTTACGACAAACATCCCGGAGGAAGTCCTCGAAGCGGCAAGGATCGACGGTGGCGGAGAACTCTACATCCTCACTAAAGTAGTGCTTCCTATGTCAAAACCCATTATCGTGACGTTGGTACTGCTGATCGGACTGTCTTACTGGAATGACTGGCTGAATGGTCTGTACTATGTGAACCGGGATAATCTGTACAGTATTCAGGTATTGCTGAAGAAGATGATGGATGATATTGAGATGATAAAAAAGGCTTCCGCAGCCGGAGCAAGTACCATGAAGATGCCCTCCATTTCCATTCGTATGGCAGTGGCGGTTATGGGAGCACTGCCTATCATGTGTGTCTACCCATTCTTCCAGAAGTACTTTGTCAAAGGTATTGTCATCGGAGCAGTAAAAGGATAAATAAGGAGGAAACGGAATGAGCTTTCGCAAAGATTTTGTTTGGGGCGCGGCAACAGCAGCTTACCAGATTGAAGGAGCCGCTTATGAGGACGGCAGAGGAGAATCCGTTTGGGATGTGCATTGCCATGACACGCGTAAGAACCCAGAAGGAAAACAGAATATTTTAGACGGAGAGACAGGTGATGTGTCTTGTGATTTTTACCATCATTATGAGGAAGACATTCAGAGAATGAAGAATATGGGACTGAAAGCATTCCGCTTTTCCATCAGCTGGTCCAGAGTATTGCCAGACGGTACGGGACGGGTGAATGAAAAAGGACTGCAGTTTTACAGTGATTTGGTGGATGCTTTGCTAGAGGCGGAAATTGAACCCTGGGTTACTTTATTTCACTGGGATTTTCCCCAGCAATTACAGATTCGCGGGGGATGGCAGAATCCCGAGAGCCCCGAGTGGTTTGCAGAATATACGAAGGTAATCGTGGACAGACTCTCCGACAGAGTGTCCCACTGGATGACGTTAAATGAGCCCCAGTGCCATCTGATTATCGGACACGTGCAGGGAAGCTGTGCTCCGAAGTTACGGCTCACCGAGCCGGAGTATCTGCTGGCAATCCATAATCACCTGAAAGCCCACGGCAGAGCGGTGCAGGTCATCCGAAAATACGCGAAGAAAAAGCCCGAGATCGGTGTGGCATTCTGCTTCGGAAGTTCGGTGCCTGTAAGCAACCAACCTGAGGATGTGAAAGCAGCAAGAATTGCCACCCTGCGGGAAGATACGAAGGACCTGTGGGCAGTCTCCTGGTGGCTGGATCCCGTCATTTTAGGACATTATCCGGAGAAAGGCATGGAAGCCTATGGCGAGAATTGCCCGGAGGAGTTACGGAATCCGGAAGACCTGAAACTGATCTCGGAACCGTTGGATTTCCTGGGAATCAATGTCTACCAGAGCGGACGAGTGGAATCGGATGGTCAGGGGGGATATCGCGAGGCGAAGAATCCCTGCGGAGCACCGGTGACTGCAATGAAGTGGCAGGTGACACCGGAGAGTCTGTATTATGTACCGAAGTTCCTGCAGGAAAAATACAAACTTCCCATCGTAATTACGGAGAACGGACTGTCCTGTCCCGACTGGGTATTCCTGGACGGTAAGGTTCATGATCCTATGCGAATCGACTTTATGCACCGCTATTTAAGCTGTCTGAAAAAAGCGGCAGAGGAGGGAACTGATATCTGGGGTTATTTTGCCTGGTCAGCTATCGATAACATGGAGTGGAACAACGGTTATACGGAGAGATTCGGACTAATCTATGTGGATTACACCACTCAAAAGAGGATCCTTAAGGACTCCGCATACTGGTACCGCGAGGTGATTGAATCGAACGGTGAAAATCTGTAAACGAACATAAAAAAGAGACTGCTATTTTGATATGCAGTCTCTTTTTTGATGCACCAGACACTTGCCATATTTATTGGAAAAGGGGTATTATGATAAATATAAATAATAAGGAGGCTGATCCCATGAGGCCGATACCGGTGATCGGGGATCCGGAGCGCTATATAGACAGTGCGTTTGTGGATTCCGCGTTTATAGAATTGAAAAGTTGTGATCTGTGGGATGTGAAAATGCTGTATCCGATCCTGCATATGGACCATGCGGAAGAGAAGTGCTTCGTCCGTAAGGAGATGTATGAGAGGCTGGTGAAGGCGGCGGGGAATCTGCCGGATGGTTACCGGTTCCGCATCTGGGATGCCTGGCGCCCCTTTGCGCTGCAGCATGAATTGTTTGAAAAGTATTCTGTGGACATCATCCGGGATTTTCATTTAGAAGAGTTGCCGGAGGCAAAAAGGAGAGCTGCGATCTGCAAATTTGTCTCGGACCCGGTACCGGATACAAAGGTGCCTCCCGCCCATACCACCGGAGGAGCCATTGATCTGACGCTTCTGGATCCGGAGGGCAGAGAGCTTCCTATGGGATGTGGATTCGATGCTTTTACGGATAAGACCTGTGCAGCGTATTTTGAGGCACCGGAGCATGTACAGAGTGCTTTGGACGAGCAGGTTCGTGAAAACCGCCGTCTGCTTTATTATGCTATGATAGATGCGGGATTTACCAATCTGCCGTCGGAATGGTGGCATTATGATTACGGTGACCGGTTCTGGGCATATTACATGCGGAAGCCCGCAATCTATGAGGGCGTATTTACGAGGGAGGAAATTCATGGATAATCAGAAACAAAAGAAGAAAAAAAGTGTGATGGACACGCTGTCCGCCACTATGGTACTGGTGCTGATCGCACTGTTGCTGGTGTTTGTTGGATATACGTATCTGGCACTGAAGAACGGTTACACGCTGGATGACCTGATCGACAATATCGTGGGGAATCTCATCGGTGTGCTGGCGGCATTTCTGTTATTCGATATACTGAACAACAAGCTGACCCAGGATGCCTACGCCAGAGAGACCTCCCAGCAGATCACCAAGACGCTGATGGGAGAGCCGGAGATCCTGGATTCTTTCAGCGATGAAGATAAAAAGACTTTCCTGAAATCCACCATTACCTCCATGATAAAGGATGAAGATGCGGTGGATATGCTATCTACCAATATGGAGAAATATTTTGACAGGGCAAGAGGCGCCAGGATTCGGAAAATGTTCGATTACACGATCAATCTGGAGCCGAATCTGACAGAGGAATATGTAAAAGCCGGTTTCCCCGGAGCCATAGACGGAAAGTATTACCTGATCGATGAGGAATTGAAGTTCAGCGTAAAGTGTCTGGGAGGAACAGACGAGAACTACACGGGCGATGTGATCAGACTCGGTTTCGCCTATGATAAAAAGAGTCTGGATGGTGGATTGCTGGAGACCGGACAGGATGCGGATTTCACCAAGAGCATTTTCAATGAGGATCTGGTGGTGGAACCGGAAGCCGTGGACTTCATCAACAGTATTCCCGCGGACAAGGTCCGGGATGTGATCAATGACCTGTTCATGCCGATTTTGCGAATTGACAACAGCGGAGATAATGACGACGAAGCGCAGTTCGAAGTAGAGCGAAAGAGCAACGGATTTATCCTGAAATTCAAGTTGGATTTTGACCGGAATGAGGCAAGCGGGGAGCATCTGGTCAGCATCTATTTCAAGATGCCCCGGGTATGGAACTCTATTTTCGAGGTGACTCTGGTGGATCCGACCAAGGAGCCCCATATCAAGCTGAAATACAAGAATGGAATGGATGTCACTATGTATTCCTATCTCAATAAGGAAAGCACTGCCAATGTCGGAGCCTGCATCCAGAGAGCCGGACTCTATGACATTGCGATCAAGGACGAGTGGATCTACCCCAAGAGCGGCGTGATCTTTCATATTAAAAAGGCATAATTTGCCAATAAATGTAATTGCAATCAAAGAACTTCTATGCTATTGTGGATATAAAGCATAGAAGTTTTTTTATGCATCTAATTAATTCTTATATATGTATGATTCGAGTTTTTAATCCCAACTTTTATTGAAAAATGACCTTATTTGACCGGAAGCAATATTTGTAAGAATTACAGATATTCAGCCATAAATATTATATAAGTACATTAACGAAGGAGGAAAATTTAATGCAAAGCAGAATGAACAATACTGGTTATTTTGTGGCAGTAGATGGACCTAATGGAAGTGGAAAGACCACAGTAATTAATGCAATAGCAGAAAAACTGGGTTTGATGGGGTATAAAGTAAAAGTGACGAGGGAACCGACAAATTCTATATTGGGAGAATTTGTGCGAAAATATGCAGAAGGACACAAGGGATTAAGCACTGCATGTATGGTAACGGCAGATCGATACGAACATATTAAAAATGAAATTGAACCTATGCTTTATGATGGCAACATTGTCATTACAGACCGTTATATTTTATCATCATTGATATTGCAAAGAATGGATGGAGTGAATGCTGATTATATAATGGATTTAAACGCACTGATAATACGTCCGGATCTTCAAGTTACGATTATGGCTGATGTGGGGACTCTTCAGAAAAGATTATCTGATCGTGCTGAACTAACAAGGTTTGAAAAGAATAATCGATCGGATGAAGAACTGTATTATATGGAAAAAGGAATAGAAATATTGAAGAAAAATGGAATATCGGTTTTAGAAATAAATAACTGTACCGAATTGGATAAAAATGTAGATACTATCGTTGAACATATTGTAAAAGAGGTGAAAAGGAAATGAAAAAATGTATTCTTATTAATTCGCCTATATTTTGGGATGCTGCCGCAGAAGGAGAAAACTATCTTTCACCGCTTGGACTTGGATATATAGCTACATATGTAGAGAAGGCCGGGATTCAGGTTGAAATACTGGATGCTGTGAAACAAAGAAAGTCGGTAGAAGATATTGTTAAATATATAGAGGAGAAACAGCCGGATTATGTCGGAATAAATATTTTTACCCAAAACTATAAATTGGTAAAGGCTATTTGCGAGCAGACCAAGGTGAAATGTGAGTGGTTTATTGGTGGACTGGTAGTGGGCAGCATTTATGAGGAAATTGTAAAATGGAATCTTAAGAACAGAATGAATATTATTATAGGTGATGGCGAATATATTATTCCAACAATTATTTTAGATAACAAAAAGGTAGAACCAATTAAAAAAATTGAAAATATAAAAGTTTTTAGAGTAGATGCAGAATCAGAATTTTTTCCAAGAGATATTTCAGATATTGTATTGAATAGAAAATTTTTCCACGATGAAATAATAAAAAATCATTATGGCGAAAGAGAAATAGCAATGGTAACATCGAGAGGATGCATTTACAACTGTGCTTTTTGCGGAGGGGCAAGAAGTGTGAACGGAGGGATTCCTGTCAGAATTAGATCAGAACAAAGCATTGTGAATGAAATCAACGATATATTAAAGATGTATCCGGAGGTGAAAAGTATCAGGGTTTTGGATGATTTATTTCTGAGTAATAAACAGCGTATTAAACAGGCAATACATGTATTTTCAAAATATCCGCAGTTGAGTTGGAGAGGAATGGCGCATGTGCTTTCTTTAAAGCCAAATTTAGATGATATAGAAAAACTGAAAGGGGCTAATTGCAGAGAACTATTTATGGGAATAGAATCCGGATCAGAATCCATGAGAAAAAAGATCAACAAAGTAGGAAGTATTGGAGATGTTATAGAAGTGGCTCAAAAAATTTTGCAGGAGGGTATTGACTTAAAAGGATATTTCATTTATGGTTTTCCACAAGAGACGGAATGTGATTTCCAACAAACATTTGAACTGGCAAGAAAAATTAGCAATATTTCACAGACAACAGAGGGCAATTTTAGGACGAGTGTTTTTCAATTCAGACCATATCATGGAACAAAGTTGTATAATGACATTGTGTCTGAGAAGGGAATTGTCCATGAATGTGAATTTAATGACATAATAAGTAAATTCAAGGGAAGAAACCAATTTAACTTTGATTTTGGTAACTATAGCGAAGTTTCAGATGAAATTTTGAACCAATATATTATCAAAACACAAGAGATAGGGGAAGGAAATGCTTGAAGATATACGGATGTGTAGTAAATGCGGATTATGCAATAATCAAAGACCATTGTTGGATTCGGAAAGACCGTGTCAGGTTTTTTGGGTTGGACTGTCTGCTAAAAAAATTACATCTGAAGAGGAAACACCTTTATCAGAGCAGACAAATACTGGAAAACTGATACAAAAGATAGAAGAGATGTGTAATGAAGTGAGTACTTATAAAACCAATCTGGTAAAGTGTCTTCCGCTTACGGAACAACAGAAATTGCGTTATCCCAGCAAAAAAGAAATGGATAAATGTTTTGACAATTTAGTAAGTGAAATTAATGCGATGTCACCTAAAATTGTATTTTTGTTGGGAGAAAAAGTTTATTCTTCTGTCGCAAGGCATTTACATTTAGATTTTGAAAAGTGGAATGATTTCGAATATCATTATACAGAATGTAATGGAACCTATTATGTTCCAATTCATCATCCATCATATATATGTGTCTATAAGAGAAAACAAATGGACGATTATATCGCAGCAGTTGAAAAAATGATTAATGAATTGTTATGAAATTGATATTAAGTATAGGATGCAAAGGGTAAAGGCAGAATGAAACCAAGATCTCCCCAAAGTATGCAATTATATAAAATGCTCCTATCCCGCGGCTACCCGGAATCGTTCTGTGATCTGGTGACGAAGAATCTGAATACGGATTTTACGGCGAGCCGTATGATCGGTTATCTGTGTCATTATTCTGATCTGCCGCCGGAGGAGATCGCGGACGAAATGCTGTCGATCTTAAGTGACCGCAATCGCATTATGCAGAAGAAAGAACTGGAAAGCAATAATGCAGAGTGGAATCGTATTCTGATGCAGGGACTGGGGATTGATACAGAAGAGGATGATGGCGACATGGTAGATCCGACAGATTTTTGACGGTGATTACGGCTGCGAGGAACGCTTGCCCGGACAGGGAGGTAATAACATGGAATACATTACAAGAGACGAAGCATTCCTCACTGCTTCCGGAAATCCCTCGGAGCACAGCCGTATACCTGCTTAAAGGTGCGCAGGAATAATTTATAGTTCGTGACTCCGTGCCGATCCAGTATTTCGCTGATGCTCAGATCGGTGTCTTTTAAATCCTTGCAGACATGCGTCAGACGCACGCTGTTGATATAGGAAGTGAGGGTGGTTCCCATGTTCCGTCGGAAAAAACGGCAGAAATATTCTGGGTTCAGATGAGCCAGGGAGGCTGCATTTTCCAGAGAAATGGCTTCGGCGTAATGGGATTGGATGTACTGAATCACCGGTTCGAGGCGATGCAGATTTTTCTGACTCTGAATCCGGGAAGTATTGTCGACGGTGACCTTATAGTGGGTCATAAGGATGTATAAAAAATCATAAAGCAGACCGGAAAACCGCAAAGTATAGCTTTGCGGTTTTTTTGTATAGAGATCGCCCATGGAAGTCAGAATCTCCTGAATCTGCGCATCGGCAGAAAAATCCCTGCGGGAGAACAGAAAACGGATGCTTTCATATTCTGGGATGGCACCTATGAGAAACGCATAAGGAATCTGTAATAACAGAACCCGGGACGGTGTCGTGGTCCGGGTAGCATGGACGGCGGCGGAATTTACCACATGATAATCTCCGGCATGCAGCAACAGAACCCGCTGTCCCTCAATGAGTTCCATGGAACCCTCATAGATATAGATAACTTCCATGCTTCGATGCCAGTGTTCCGGTATGTAATCGTTATTGCTGTTATAGATTGCAAAACGGACGTTGATTCCGCTTTCAAAAGCAACCTCTTCGTGTGGAAATTGCGGCATCGCAAAGCCTCCTTCTGAAATTATATTATTTCCCGCGATATATTTATATCATAGAATAAAAAGAAGGAAAAAGTCAATATTGACCTAAAAAGAAGTCATAATCAGATATAGGAATCAATGTGAAAAATTGCTAAACTGGTAAACAGAAAGAGCAAGTGGACAAGGTTGAATGACAGGAGGTTATAGCAACATGACAAAGAAAAAAATCAAAGATCTGATAGCAAAAATGACATTGGAGGAAAAGGCGGCAATGTGTTCCGGAGCAGATTTCTGGCATACTGAAAGCTGCGAGCGACTGGGGATTCCCGCAAGTATGGTATCCGACGGTCCTCACGGTCTGCGCAAGCAGGATGACAAGGCGGATCATCTTGGAGTAAATGAGAGTATTAAAGCAGTATGTTTCCCGGCAGGATGCGGAACCGCTGCATCCTTTAACAGAGATCTGTTGTATCATATGGGCGAGACACTGGGCAATGAGTGTCAGGCAGAAGGCGTCAGTGTCATTCTGGGGCCGGCTGTGAACATCAAACGATCTCCTCTGTGCGGTCGTAATTTTGAATACTATTCAGAGGATCCCCTGGTGGCGAGTGAGACTGCAGGCTCTCTGATCCGCGGTGTGCAGAGCAAGCATGTGGGAACCAGTTTAAAGCATTTTCTGGCGAATAATCAGGAGACCCGCAGAATGTCCGTGAATGAGATCATTGACGAGAGAACACTGAACGAGATCTATCTGGCAGCATTTGAGGGAGCGGTGAAGAAGGCAAAACCCTGGACAGTTATGTGCTCTTATAACAGGATCAACGGTACTTATGCCGCGGCTCATCACAAATATCTCACAGAGACCCTGAGAGATAAGTGGGGATTTGACGGTTATGTCATGAGTGACTGGGGCGCAGTCAATGACCGTGTGGAAGACTTAAAAGCAGGTCTCGATCTGGAGATGCCTTCCTCTATGGGAGTCAATGATAAGCTGATCGTAGAAGCGGTACAGAACGGAACACTGGAGGAACAGGTACTGGATACCGCAGTGGAACGTATTCTGAACATCGTATATCGTTATACCGAGAACCGAGATACCGAAGCGGTGTTTAATCTGGATCACGACCATGAGGCGGCGAAGAAAGTGGCGGAAGAGACCATTGTATTGTTGAAGAATGAGAATGTGCTGCCGCTGACAGAGGGCGAAGAGATCGCCTTTATCGGAAAATATGCGAAAAAGCCCAGATATCAGGGCGGCGGCAGTTCCCATATCAACAGTCATAAGATCACAGGAGCCCTGGATGCGGCAGAGGCAGCAGGCAATACACATATTGTGTATGCCCAGGGATTTGATGACAAAGAAGACAAGACGGATGAGGTACTACTGGCAGAAGCCGTGGAGACAGCTAAAAAGGCAAAGGCAGCCGTGATTTTCGCAGGACTGCCGGATGCATTTGAATCCGAAGGCTTTGATCGTAAACATATGCGGATGCCGGATTGCCAGAACGAATTGATCGAAAGAGTGGAAGCGGTACAGCCTAACACCATAGTCGTATTGCACAACGGTGCACCGGTGGAGATGCCCTGGGCAGATCGTGTGAAAGGTATTCTGGAAGCCTATCTTGGAGGACAGGCTGTGGGAGGTGCCGAGTATGACATCCTCTTCGGCAAGGTGAATCCCAGTGCGAAGCTTCCGGAGACATTCCCGAAGCAGTTGGAAGATAATCCTTCTTATCTTGCCGGCTTCGGTGAGGGCGACCACGTGGAATACCGGGAAGGCATTTTCGTGGGATACCGCTATTATGATAAGAAGAAAATGGATGTATTGTTCCCCTTCGGCTACGGATTGTCCTATACCACATTTGCCTACAGCAATCTGTGTTTGGACAAAAAGACAATGAAAGACACAGAAGAACTGACGGTGTCTGTGGATGTGACCAATACCGGAGACAGAACAGGTAAGGAAGTTGTACAGCTCTATGTGGCGGATAAAGATAGCACTGTGATCCGACCGGTGAAAGAGCTGCGGGATTTTGTCAAGATCGAACTGGCACCCGGAGAGACAAAGACAGTAACTTTTACGCTTGGAAAGCGAGCCTTTGCTTACTATGATGTACAGATCCATGACTGGCAGGTGGAGACCGGAGAGTTCGAGATCCTTATAGGAGCATCTTCCAGAGACATTGCTCTCAGAGATACCGTGACTGTAGAATCCACCGTGAAGATTCCCTTCCACTATACCACAGATACGACAATGGGCGACATCATGAGCCGCCCGGAGGCCTGGAAACTGGTACAGAGTGTTCTGAGCAAAGGAATGTTCGGTCATGACAGCGAGGTCAGCGAAGGCGGCGATGCCGCGAAGGAAGCCATCAGCGATGAGATGAATGCAGCGATGCTTCAGTATATGCCCCTGCGCGGACCGGTCAGTTTCGGCGGCGGAGTCAGCATGGCAGATGTACAGAAGTTGGTGGACCGCCTGAATGCCATGGAAGAATAATTAACTGTTTATATATAGCAATCCCTAAAAGTTAGGCAAAAACTAACTTTTAGGGATTTTTATATATACCGCTGAGTGACATTTTTAAGTCGGATGAATGCAAGAAAGAATGTGGAGAATTGTTATAATTAGAATATGAAAAATAAACAGACATAGAAAGCCGCATTACCAAGGCACGTTAAGGAGGAAACGGATGAAAAAAATAGCAATTGGCGGAGGACAGGGATTTTGGGGAGATTCTCCAGATGCTGCTATCCATATGATTCACAATGCAGATATTCAATATCTTGCATGTGACTATCTGGCAGAACTGACGCTGTCCATTATGGCAAAGCAACAACTAAAAGATCCATCAAAAGGTTATGCTCCTGATTTTGTGACAAGATTGTTGAAAGCAGCAGGAAAAACTGCTTGGGAAAGAAATATTAAAATTTTGACAAATGCAGGTGGCATGAATATTTCAGGATGTGTAGATGCTATTCGACAGTATGCAACTGAAGAAAATATGAAAGGGTATAAAATCGGTTATGTAACAGGGGACGACATTAAATCAAAAATCCCGCAGCTGTTAAAGGATGGATGGACATTTCCGAATTTTGACTACGAAGGCGATTTCACGGATATTGTTGATAAAATATATAATTGCAATGCCTACATTGGTCATGAAGGCATTCAAAGTGCAATTGAAGACGGAGCAGATGTTGTAGTCACCGGAAGAGCAGCTGATAGCGCACTTTTCCTGGCTCCGTTGGCTTATGAATTTGGTTGGAAAGACAATGACTGGGATAACCTTGCAAGAGGAATTATGGCAGGACATTTACTGGAATGTGGTGGACAGGGAGCAGGCGGCAATTATATGTATGATTGGCGTAGCGTACCTCAGATGGAAAATCTCGGATTTCCTATTGCAGAGTTGACAGATAAAACATTTGAAATTACTAAGGCCCCTGATTGTGGAGGAGTCATTTGCGAGCAAAGTTGTAAGGAACAATTTTTATATGAAGTGCTAGATCCGGCAAATTATCTGACTCCTGATGTAAATGTGGATATTAGTAATGCTACTATTACACAGGTTGGTGATAATCGCGTCAGAATTGATCATATTCATGGTAAAGAGAAACCGGATACTTTGAAATTGTGTGTTGGGTATCATAAAGGGTGGAAGACGGTTTCAATGTTGAGCTTTGCATGGCCTGATGCTTATGAAAAAGCCCGATATTGTGCAGACATTATCATGAAGAAAATGAAGCAAAAGGGAATGAAAGCGGATGATGTTCATATCAGTTTTATTGGTCTGAACAGCCTTCATCTTAATGTGGCTGATATGAGTGAAGAAGCATTGAAAAATCTGAACGAGTGTGTAATGCGCATTGCTGTATTTTCAGAGGATAAGAATGAATGTGCGAAGATCATCCCGGAAATCAGCCCTATGCAGTTAAACGGACCTCCCGGAGCATCTTTCTTCGGAGGAAGGGCTCGTGTGCAGGAAGTTATGGCACTGTGGCCGACATCTGTTCCACGAGAGGCAGTAGAGATCAAGAGCCATATTATTACAATATAGTTTTGCATAGAGAGGACAAGATTATGAGAGAAATATTATTGAATGATATCGCTCATGGAAGAAGCGGTGACAAGGGAGATACCAGCAATATCTGTGTATTTGCCAGAAAACCTGAATATTATGAAATTATTAAAAGAGAAGTAACGCCCGAAAGACTACACAATTTTTTCGGCGACATGGTAAAGGGCGAAATTATAAGATATGAAGTTCCCAGCCTTGGTGGATTTAATTTTGTACTCAAACATGCACTTGGAGGTGGTGCAACCATGAGCTTGCGGTTGGACAGCCTTGGAAAATCTATGGGGAGTGCCATTATGAGATTAAAGATTCACGTAAAAGATGAGGAATTATAAGGGGATCGGAGGTGAGACCTTATGGGATTAGAAAAAGTGGAAGCACTACAGAATTTGGTAGTTCTTGACTTGACCCGGGTAGTAGCAGGACCCTATGCAGGCTCTATATTGGGAGACTTCGGTGCTGAAGTAATAAAAATCGAAGTGCCGGAAAAAGGTGATGATGCCAGAAGCTATGGTCCTTACAGAAATGGAGAAAGTGTTTACTATGCGAACCTGAATCGCAATAAAAAAGGAATTACATTGAATTTGAAGACGGAAGAAGGGAAAAAAATCTTCCTGGAACTGGTGAATAAGGCAGATATTCTCTTGGAAAATTATCGACCTGGGGTTATGGAACGATTGGGATTGGGATATGAAGTTTTGAGAGAAAAAAACCCACGCCTTATTTACGGAGCAGTGTCAGGCTTTGGCTGCTATGGATCGTACTCTGACAGACCGGGTTATGATATTATTTCACAGGCAATGGGAGGTCTTATGAGCGTTACCGGTGCAAAAAACGGAGATCCTACGCGTTCCGGAAATGCCATGGGTGATATACTGGGCGGTATGAATCTTGTGATTGGTGTTTTAATGGCTTTGAACGTAAGAACACTCACCGGAAAAGGACAAAAGGTAGATGTATCATTGGTAGATTCTGTAGTGGCCAGCCTGGAGAATGCATATACAAGATATTTTGAGTCGGGGCAACTTCCTGTAAGAAATGGAAATGCGTATGCATCTATTGCACCCTATGATAGTTATCAGGCGAAGGATGGTCAGGTTATTATAGCATGTGGAAATCAAAAGCTATATGAGAAGCTTTGCAACGAAGTTCTTCATATGCCATGGATGATAACGGATGAACGTTTTCTTACGGTTTCTTTGAGAGTACAGAATAACGAAATACAAAAGAAATATATTGAAGAGTGGACAACGCAATATACTGTGAATGAAATTGTAGAAAATGTATTGGCAAAAGGAATTCCGGCAGGCCCCATCTATAATGTAAGGCAGATCACAGAAGATAAACATATCGCCATAGAACGTGAAATGTTTGTGGAGATAGAACACCCTGTGATTGGGAAAATGAAAGTAAATGGCAATCCTATTAAGTTGATGGATAATATGCCTGAGATCAGTAAACCGGCACCAACACTCGGACAACATAATGAGGAAATATTCTGTGGGTTACTGAAACATTCCGAGGAACAGATTAAGGAATGGAGGAAACATAACATTATATGATGGAAGATATACCATTCAGTGCCATTATGAAGTCGCCTGAATGCAAGAAAGAATCTTGAAAACTGATATAATGGAAATACATAGAAAAGGTGGTGGAGAGATGAAAACAAAAAAACACAATTGGAAAAGATGGCTACCGCTCTACTTGATGATGGCACCTGGATTAATCTATATTTTTATCAATAATTATATTCCTATGTTTGGTACAATTATTGCCTTTAAACATATCAATTACCAGAAAGGCATTTTGGGGAGTGATTGGGTAGGACTGAAAAATTTCAAATTTTTGTTTGCCACAAACGATGCCTGGGTAATTACAAGGAATACGTTATTGTATAATCTTGCTTTTATAGTGATTAATACAGTGGTTGGAATTATTCTTGCAATTTTTATATGCGACGTTGTGAGCAAAAAATTAAAAAAGCTTTATCAAAGTGCGGTATTGCTCCCCTATCTGATGTCAATTGTAATTATTAGCTATATTGTTTTCGCATTTCTTTCAACAGAAAACGGAATGGTGAATAATTCACTGCTGATTCCATTCGGGAAAAATCCGATTTCGTGGTATGCGGAACCAAAATACTGGCCGTTTATTTTGACACTTGTGAATGTATGGAAGGGAGTCGGATATGGTTGCTTGATTTATATCTCGGCGATCAATGGTATTCCCAAAGATTACTATGAAGCTGCAAATTTAGATGGAGCAGGTAAGTGGAAACAGATTCGATGTATTACGCTTCCATCCTTAGTCCCTTCGGTGATTACGCTTACTTTGTTATCGATTGGAAGAATTTTCTATTCTGATTTCGGATTGTTTTATCAGGTACCGTTGGACTCCGGAACATTGTATTCTACGACAAATGTAATTGATACTTATGTATATAGAGCACTGATTAAACTGGGAAATGTTGGAATGTCTTCTGCTGCTTGCCTATATCAGTCGGTTGTAGGATTTGTTTTAGTTCTCACCGCTAATTTGATCGTTAGGAAAGTAAGTAAGGAAAACGCACTGTTTTAGGAGGAGAAAAATGATCCGTTCAAAATCGAATATGCGGTTTCAGATTTTAGCGAATTTTATACTGATTCTGTTTACCATATTTGTAATTACCCCTTTTATTCTTTTGATTATGTCTTCCTTTACGGAGGAAAGTACACTGATAAGAAACGGATATTCATTTTTTCCGGAAAAATTCAGTTTGGGAGCCTATGCTTACATATGGAAAAATGCGTCTAAGATAATGAGGGCCTATGGAATTACAATTTTGGTCACAGTAGTTGGAACAGCTGTCAATGTTATGCTGTCAACAATGATTGCCTATCCGTTATCTCTTGAACAATTGCCTGGAAGAAGAGCAATAACTTTTTACCTTTTCTTTACGATGCTTTTTAGCGGTGGATTGGTACCATCCTATTTGTTGTACAGTAATTATTTTCATATAAAAAATACAATTTGGGCTTTAATTGTTCCTAACCTGTTGCTGTCGGCAATGAGTGTGCTATTAATACGTACATATATATCAACAAGTATACCATCAGCATTGTTTGAGGCTGCAAAGGTAGATGGGGCAGGAGAATTTACAGTATTTTTTAAACTGGTGATTCCTTTGTCTAAACCCATTATTGTAACGATGGGAACTTTTGCCGGTCTGGGTTACTGGAATGACTGGACAAATGGTTTATATTACCTTACGGATACTAAATATTATAGTATCCAGAATCTGTTGAATAAAATGATTACAGATATACAGGTATTGTCTTCTAATTCGTCCATGGCTTCACAAGCCTCTTCGGAAATGGCAAAATTACCTACAGTAGGTGTACGTATGGCGATTGCGGTTGTAGCAATGCTGCCGATATTTGTATTATTTCCGTTTTTACAGAAATATTTCCAAAAAGGAATTGCATTAGGAGCAGTAAAGGGTTAATACATTGCCCTTACAAGATAAAATAAATATATGGGAGGATAACAAATGAAGAAAAAAATTTTATCAATGTTACTCAGTATGGTGTTGACGGTAGCTTGCTTTACGGGATGCGGGAGTAACCCAAGTAGTGGTGGAGAAACCGGTGGAGCAGCTTCTACAGAAACACCTAAAAATCCGGAAGATATGTATACGGTCACAATGGCTGTGATTGGAAATGATCAGGAGGACATGGATCTTGTAGAAGCAGAAATGAATAAAATCCTGGCGGAAAAGGTTGGTGCACAAATTGATGTAATCACATTGGGATGGGGAGTATATCAGCAGCAGTTACAACTTATGTTATCCGGTGCGGAAAAACTGGATTTGGTCCCTATAATGTATAATAACGTGAGTACCTATGTAAACAGCGGTCAGGTATTGGATATGTCTGATTTGATTGACCAGTATGGCGTTAATATGAAAGAAGCTTTGGGTGAAGATATTCTCAAAATTGCTAATATGAATGGCTATGTGTATGGTGTGCCGGTGGAAAAAGAATGGTATGCAGACAGCTGTCTGGTAATGAGAAAAGACATTTTGGACAAATATAATTTGGATGTGTCTAATGTGAAATCTTTGGCTGATTGTGCACCTATTTTCGAAACGATTCATGAAAATGAACCTGATATGAAAATTATTGTAGGCGCTAAAGATGGTTTGATCGGTAACATATATTTTGCCGATGTACTTTCCGATCGCTTTGGAGTATTGGATAATGGCGGTGCTGATACTACGATTGTGAATTACTATGAGACGGATAACTACAAGAATCTGGCTGCTACGGTTCATGATTATTATGAAAAAGGTTATATCGACAAGGATATGGCAACATCTACAGATGCCGGAACCACAATCCTGAAGGCCGGAAATGCATTCTGCTTTGCCACTCCTTATAAACCGGGCGTTGCGGAACAGGAAAGTCTGAATACCGGTTATGAACTGGTGGCTGTAAGAATCAACCCTACTCCTGCGTTTTGCTATACCAATGCTGTTGCCGCAATTACATGGGGAATTGGTCAGAATTGTGAAAATCCGGAGATGACAATGAAAGTGCTGGACTACATGTACGGTGATCCGGAATTAATGAATCTGTTTAACTGGGGTATTGAAGGTGTTCATTATGTCGTAAAAGATGCTGAAAATGATGTGATTGGATTCCCGGATGGGGTAGATGCTTCTAATGCAAAATACAATCTGAATATGGGATGGGAACTTCCGAACCAGTACAAGATCCATGTATGGGAGGGAAGCTCCAGAAAGATTATGGATGCGCAGAAAGAGATGAATGCCACTGCAAATAAGTCAAAAGCATTAGGTTTCATGTTTGATAGTACATCTGTCAGCAATGAGATTGCAGCACTAAACAATGTGGTTAGTGAGTATTCGGCTTCTATCGATTGTGGCGCAGCTGATCCTGCCACGGCCATTCCGGAGTTTAATGAGAAGTTATACGCAGCCGGTCTTCAGACTGTAATGGACGAGAAGCAGAAACAATTGAACGAGTGGCTGGAAAATCAAAAGTAATGTGTTATAATGTGGCTGTGAATAACAGGAATAAATAAATATAGGAGGTCCCGATTAATGTCGAGAAAACATAAGAAGGTCTTGAGAAAAAATATTACTCTGATCATGTGCGCATTAATCGGGACAATTGTTGTTGTATACGGTGTTGGTATGATATTATTCCGTGGATATGTCAAAGAGATAGCAAATATAGCCAGCCGGACATTTGATTTCTACGGGAATGAATTGGATCAAAAAATGAATGGCATTAATACGCAGCTTGTAAACACGAATAAATCTATCAGAGAAATAGAAGAGATGGATTTAAACACAGAGGATAACTCTGTGGTTTACAGCATTGCGGAGCAAAATGAATTGAAACAATATTTTCAGGCAATGGCAATTAATTATGGGGACGAATACCATTTTTGGTTTTATAACAAAGACAAAGATATTTTTCTGATTACGGGAGACGATGAATACCTTCAAAAGGAACTTTTTAAAGGATATATTAGGACAGTGGCTTCCGAAGAACGGATTCCTATAACAGAAAAGAGAAAATGGTTTGTGCAGGATGTTCAAGGAACGTTGTTTCTTACAACTACCTTTTGCCTGAAAAATAATTATGTGGGTTGTTGGATACGGCCTGAGAAAATATGCGCTTCTTTTCGAGAAACACAGGAAGATACACTTTCCTTTTTTATTCGGGATTTGAGCACCGGAGTACATTATTTGGAGAATAGCAGTGCATCCGGAAGTATGTTTCAGAAAAATGAAAACATTCAGGAAATAAGTAGCGCGCATTATTGGGAATACGAATTTGAAAATGCAAATGTATCTATAGGAATAGATGTCAGCGACAAAATAAAGAAAAGTGCTGGAACCTATGAAATACTGATGGGAATTACCACAGTATTGATTTGCTTTATGTGTATTGGAGCTTTTTATTATTTCAGGCACTATGTACAAAAACCGTTATACATTTTTGAAGAGAATCTACGAAAATTTCAGGAAACTGGAGAATTAGAGCAAAATAATTATTATGAAGAATTCGAAAATGTAGGTGAAATCTGGAGAAATCTGGAAAAAGAAATTCAGGAATTAAAAGTTCAGGTATATGAAGAACAGCTGGAAAAACAGAAAACTAAAATAGATTATTTACAATTACAGATCAGGCCCCATTTTTATATTAACTGTCTTAATAGCATATACAGTATGGCGCAGTTGAAACATACAGAAGAAATCCAGCAACTGGCATTGTATGTATCCGGATATATGAGATCTATTTTCCGCAAAGGAACGAAGCCTATCTTAATGGATGAAGAATTACAGCAGATTGTAAATTATGTAAAAATCCATAATATTTTATACCGCTATGATTGCAAGTGTCATATCTGCGTAGATGAGCGTGTGAAACAGGCAATGATTCCACCGTTGATAATGATAGTCTTTGTGGAAAACTGCGTGAAGTACACGGTAGGAAGCAAAAGAAAGATAGAAATTAGCATTGAAGGAAGCTTTCTGGATGAGGAACAGAAAAAAATACGAATTCGTATAGCGGATAATGGTCCGGGTTTTCCTGAGAATGTGTTAGAAAAATTTCGAAAGAATGAATTTGGAGCAAATGATGACAGATTCCAAATTGGAATACGCAATACAAAAGATCGGCTTCAACTGCTCTATGGGGCGGAAGCAAGTCTCATGATAGGTAACGGTGAAAACCTGGGAACGGAAGTTATAATAATAATTCCGTATCAAAACGGAGATGAAAAGAGTGAATATTCTATTAGTAGATGATGATGTGAATGTGCTGGAAAGTCTGCAGTTTGGGGTTGCATATTCGTCACTGGGAATAGAAAAGATTTACGTTGCTGAAAATGCTGCGGATGCCAAAAAGATACTTAAGAATGTACCGATCCATATTATGGTAACAGATATAGAAATGCCAAACGAATCGGGAATTGAATTGTTAAAATGGACAAAAACACAGAATTTAGACGTGGTTACTATATTCTGCACGTGTTATGCAGATTTTAATTATGCCAAAAAGGCTGTGGAACTTCAATGTTTTGACTATTATCTGAAACCGATTTCTTTTGACGATTTTGAAAAAATAATATCTAGGGCTGTAGAAAAAGTCAGACAAGAGAGCAGGAAGAAAACATATTATCAGTATGGCGTGTATTGGTTGGATGATGTAAAAAACAGAAAAGCACATTTTTGGGAGCATATCATGTTTCCGCTGGCAATTCCGGATGAAGAACTTTTAAATGCATTGATTGAAGACAATCGTTTGGAATATGACACTGAGCAGTTGTTTGATGTTTTTTTGCTACATACATATGAAGAAGAGGAACGTTTTCAGAATCTGACTTCAACAATGAGCGAATTTATTATTAAAAATGTCGTTACAGAAATTTTTAGCGATATGTGCAATATGGAGACCATAGTGAAGTATGGAGAGGATACCTATGTGATTGTAACCCGTAATCTAAAAGAAAATGCGGAGATGGTACTGAAGAAATTGATTATGCAGTGTGATATCCATCTTAATTGTCGAATGCGTGTATTTTATGATCTTGAATGTCCTCTGCCCGCCGTAAAGGAATGTTTTGAAAGGTTGATTCATATTTGGAATGAAAATATCAGCAACGATGTACAGATATTCTGGGCGCGGACATACCAAAGGGAAGAAAATACATATTCATTCGGTGCTATTGGAGAATGGGAGATTTATCTGAACACAGGTGCGGTGAATAAGATTTTAGATGAAATCGATCACTATTTCTCAGAGAAAAAGAGACATCATGGGTTAACAGCGTATGAATTAAAAGCTATGCAGGTGAATCTGATTCAGATGGTGAATACTGTGTTGATGAAAAACAATATCGAAGCCCATGAGCTATTTGTAAATACGGAATATGAAACTTATCGGAAAATGTCATTGAAGAATTATGATAACTATATGGAATTTTGTAAATATTTATTGCAAAAAGCATATAGCTATATTGCCTACGTAAGAGAAAATACATCTATTGTAGAGGTAGTTAAAAAATATATTGAAGAACATTATAATGAGGAAATTTCCAGAAATGAGCTGGCAGGAATTGTATATTTAAATGCAGATTATCTGGCAAGACTTTTTAAAAAAGAAGAAGGAATCTCTATTACCGATTATGTTATTCGTATGAGGATAAAGAAGGCGTCTGAACTGTTACAATACAGTGACATCTCTATTAATGAAATTGCTATGAAAGTGGGATATGATAACTTTTCATATTTTTCCAGATTATGTAAAAAAGTGTTGGGATGTAGTCCGAAAGATTATAGAAAAAAAGCAAAGGAGAAATTAAATGAGTAGTTATTTTGAATGTTCGGGAAATGGACCGATTGTGACAACAAAAGCAGGAAAAATAAGGGGATATTTGTGGAATACAACATATACATTTCAGGGGATTAAGTATGCAAATGCAAAAAGATTTCAGATGCCGGAGGAAATTCAGCCGTGGGATGGGATAAAAGATGCTACTTCTTATGGCTATGTATGTCCATTGTTAACCCAGGATGTTCCCAACGGTGAAATTATGGTTCCTCATAGATACTGGCCTATGGATGAACACTGTCAGTATTTGAACGTTTGGACGCAGACGTTGGATACTTTGGCAAAAAAACCGGTTATGGTATGGCTTCATGGAGGTGGATTCTATGCAGGATCTTCTATCGAACAGATAGCATATGACGGTACAAATTTAAGCCAATTTGGGGATGTGGTTGTAGTATCATTGAATCATAGATTAAATCTTTTGGGATATTTGAATTTGTCAGAATATGGAGAAAAATATTGGAACTCGGGAAATGTTGGAAATGCTGATATTGTAGCGGCATTGCGCTGGATTAGAGACAATATTGAAGCGTTTGGCGGGGATCCTCAAAATGTAACGTTATTCGGGCAATCCGGAGGAGGCATGAAAATATGGACGCTGATGCAGACACCGGAGGCTGATGGCTTGTATCATAAAGCGATTATTCAGAGCGGCGTATTGGAAGATTTTATTGATGAAGAGAATACAGATGCCAAACCACTGATCCGGGCAATGCTGCAGGAGCTTAATATGGAAGAATCGGATATTGAGAAATGGGAGGATATGCCTTACAGAGAGCTGGCAGATGCTTATAATAAAGTATCCGATAAAGTACTGGCTGAAGGTGGTTATATAGGAGGACATCCGATTCGGAACTCTTATTACATGGGGGATCCCTTAAAAATTGGATTTTCGGAATATGCTCAAAAGGTGCCGGTGTTAATAGGAAGTGTGTTCGGAGAGATGGGATTTGCACCCGGGCTGATCGGAAGGAATCAAATGACACAAGAGGAATTGATCAGGATTGTCGAAAAACGATTTGGTGAACATACTCAGTCTGTGATTCAGGCATACGCGCAGGCATACCCGGGAAGAAGCATTGCAGACTTAACTACATATGATATTTTTTTCAGAAAACCGGTAATTGATTTTGTGAAAAAGAGAAAGACATACAAACAATCTAATATATATGCATATGTCTTTGCTGTTGAATTTCCTCTGGATGATGGAAAGCCGGCATGGCATTGTTCTGATCTGGCTTTTGTATTTCATAATACAGATAAGGTTCCCGTGGCTAATATGCCGGGAGTCACGGATAAACTAGAAGAAAAAATGTGCAAGGCATGGGTGAATTTTGCTAAAACAGGAATTCCATTCATTGATGAAACGATTGCTTGGCCGGCCTGTACAGAAGAGACAGAAAATTATATGGTTATCGACAATGATAAATGGCAGGTAAGAGAGAAGTTTGATTACGAATTAGTGAAACAGGTAGCGGACAGTGGCATGAAATCTCCATTTTCTATAAAAGAAAGGAGAAAAATGTTGCAGAAAACTCAAAAAGAAGCAGAAGAGAAAGGCGTATTTTTACATTGAAGACAGAAAAAATAATAACTGAATTATTGGAACAGATGACCTTGGATGAAAAGATCGGGATGGTTCATGGAAATGGATTGTTTCAGAATAAAGGGGTAGAAAGACTGGGAATACCTTCTATGAAATTTTCAGATGGACCTATGGGTGTTCGGAATGAGTTTCAAAATGATAAATGGATTCCCCTGGGCAATACTGATGATTATGTATCTTATCTTCCAAGTAATAGTGCTATAGCATCTACATGGGATGTCGATGTTGCATATGAAGTTGGCAAGGTCCTGGGAGCGGAAGCCAGAGGCAGAGGAAAAGACATGATTTTGGCGCCGGGAATTAATATCAAACGAAGTCCCTTATGTGGGAGAAACTATGAATATTTGAGTGAAGACCCCGTGCTGACAGCAGAGATGGCAGTTGCTTTGATAAAGGGAATACAGCAGAATGATGTGGCAGCCTGTGTAAAACATTTTGTGGCAAACAATCAGGAAACTAATCGACTGCATGTGGACACTAAAGTAAATGAGAGAACCTTGCAGGAAATATATTACCCGGCGTTTCGACAGTCTGTGCAGAGGGCAGATGTTTATTCGGTTATGGGAGCCTATAACAGATTAAACGGTACCTATTGCTGTGAAAATAATCTGTTGCTGAAGGAAGTATTGCGTGATCAATGGGGATTTGAAGGAATTGTAATCAGTGACTGGGGAGCAGTGCATAATACGTTAGATGCGGGGCAGGCAGCACTTGATATTGAAATGTCAGTATTTGATAATTTCGACGAATATTGTCTGGCAGAACCTTTGAAACAAAGGATCTTGGATGAATCAGTAGATATGGCGTGTCTGGATGCAAAGGTACGTAACATCTTGCGAGTAATGTTTAAGTTAAAAATGATTGGAAAGGAAGCGGTACATCGAAAAAACGGCTCCTATAATACTATGGCGCACCGGCAGGTGTTGAAAAAAGCAGCGGAAAAATCTGTTATTTTATTGAAAAATGATAGTAAATTATTGCCACTTGGAAATACATATCATAAGAAAATTGCAGTCATAGGTTGTAACGCAGACCGAATTCACTCGGGCGGTGGAGGTAGTGCAGAAATTAAGGCTTTGTATGAAATATCACCGCTTCTTGGAATCAAAATGGAATTTGGAGGTAATGCAGAAATAGTATATGAACCGGGGTATTATATTCCGGAAAAAAAGGAGCTTAACGGAGAAAACTGGCAGGCTTCCAGTGTGGATGACAAAGAAAAAATACAACAACAGATCCGCAGGATGAGAGAAGAAAAAAGAAGATTAAAAAAGGAGGCATTTTATTCAGACCTATCGGAAATTGAGGAAGAATATCACAGAAGAGCTCTGAAGCTTGCTGAAGAGAGCGATATTGTTCTGTTTGTAGGAGGGTTGGATCATGAATATGACATTGAGGGAGAGGATCGTCCCTGCATGAAACTTCCGTATCATCAGGATGAATTGATTACAAAATTATTAAAGGTAAGACCGGACACAATTGTAACTATGATAGGAGGATCTCCGGTGGAGATGCCATGGGAAGAAAAAGCAGGTACAATTTTGTGGTCTTATTATGCCGGAATGGAGAGTGGCACAGCCCTAGCGGGAATCCTCACCGGAAGAATCAATCCCAGTGGAAAACTGGCAGAAACTTTTCCTCGTGTTTATGAAGATACACCGACAGGTCATAACGGACAATTTGGGAGAGATAATATGGTCTGTTATGAAGAAGAAATTATGGTCGGATATCGTCATTATGAGAAAAATGATATTTTGCCGATGTTCTGCTTTGGACATGGACTCTCTTATACAGAATTTGCGTATCACGATCTGCAGGTGAAACAAGATAATGATGCAAAAGACAGAGTGAGCATATCGTTTGATATAGAAAACGTAGGTCAAATAGACGGAAGAGAGATTGTACAGATTTATGTGAGGGATGAGGAGTGTACAGTAATCAGACCAGAAAAAGAGTTAAAGGCATTCAAAAGCATTACGCTGAAAGCGGGGAGTGTATGCAGAGTAGAGATTACTTTGGATAGTATGGCGTTTTCATTTTATGATGAGAAGAAACATGATTTTTGTGTGGAACCCGGAATTTTTGAAATATGTGTAGGCAATTCAACGCAAAATATTTTATTGCATCAGAAAATTGAATACCCTAACTGCAGTAAGCAGAATGTGTGAAATCCCGATTCTAATTCATTATAAAATAAAGGATAAACTAGCTACCGCTTTGGGCTGACTGATGAGACCGTCAGCTCAAAGCGGTAGTTTTATTATTTTATGGAATTATGAAAGCGGTTGTCAAATTGGAAAGCGGAATGCGGAATCCTTAGGATATGGCTTGCCATTGTAGCAGATTCCGATTATAATAAAAGATTGTAACGGCAACGGCTTGGAATTGGGGATTATCATGAATATAGTAGTAGACGGATATAATATATGTTATAAAACAACCGGTACCGGCGATAAGACGGTTGTGATCTTACAGGGCTGGGGTACGGATCTGGGAGTGTATGATTCCGTAGCCGGTGTGATAGACGGCAGCAGGTACCGTGTGATCCAGTTCGATTTCCCGGGCTTCGGCGGCAGCGATGAACCGAAGGAACCCTGGGATGTAGACGGATTTGCGGATTTTTTCTGCAGATTTATGGAAGTAATGCAGGTAAAGCAGGCCACCCTCATCGGGCATTCCTACGGTGGCCGCGTGATCATCAAGCTGGCAGCCAGAGAGAGCATCCCTTTTGAGATCACAAACATTATCCTGATCGACAGCGCAGGTGTCCTGCCGGTGCGTACTACTGCACAGAAATGGAAGATCCGCAAGTACAAGATCCTGAAGAAATTCCTGAACATGAAGCTGATCTATGCTATGTTCCCGGAGGTGATCGATGACTGGAGGAGCCGACAGGGATCGGCAGACTACCGCAATGCGACACCCATGATGCGTCAGTGTATGGTGAAGGCAGTGAATGAGGATCTGACGGAGTTGCTTCCGAAGATCCGTCAGGAAGTGCTGCTGATCTGGGGAGATCAGGATACGGCAACTCCTATCCGGGATGCACATATTATGGAAGAGAAGATACCCAACTGCGGTCTGGCAGTGATCCCGGGAACCGGTCATTTTTCTTTCCTTGAGAAGCCGGCACAGTTCCGGGGAATTATGGAGGCATATTTGCAATGATCATACGTGTGCTGATAGCGGTCGTGCTTGCTGTTCCGGCATATTTTTATACCATGCGGTATAACATTCATATGTTCCAGCAGAACGGCTATAAGAATAAAGAACACCTTCACTGGCTGAAGAAGAAGTTCCGGCTGCAATGGATTCTCTATTTTGGTCTGGCACTGGGCATTGTAACCTGTGTGTTTCCGTACCTTGCCCTTGAAATCTTCGAGTATCTGGTACTGTTCGTGATCATCGTGGTATATCGTGCCATGAAGCGGATGAATACGAAGAAAAAGCTGGTGTATACTGCCCGGGTCAAGAGATTGCTCGCTACGGAGCTGATCCTTACGGCTGCGGTATTCGCTCTGGTGTGTGGATTTGGCGGAATGAAGCGGATCCCGGGGCTGTGCCTGATCCTGGTATCTGTGAATCTGTTTCTGGATATTGTGGCTAATGTCATCAATCATCCCATGGAGGCGGGGATCAATCAGCATTATATCAATGACGCTGTGAGAAAGCTGAAAAGCGTCCCGGGACTTACCGTCATCGGTGTGACCGGCAGCTACGGCAAGACCAGTGTGAAGTTCTATTTGCAGACACTTTTACAGGAAAAATATAACGTACTGGTGACGCCGGAGAGTTTCAATACGCCTATGGGTGTGGTGCGGACCATCCGCGGTTCCCTGAAGCCCACCACGGAGATCTTCGTCTGTGAGATGGGTGCCCGCCATGTGGGCGATATCAAGGAGATCTGCGATATGGTGCATCCCGATCACGGTGTGATCACATCTATCGGACCGCAGCATTTAGAGACCTTTTTTAACATGGAGAATATTCAGAAGACGAAGTTCGAGCTGGCGGATGCCCTGCCGGAAGGCGGCATGCTGTTCTTGAACGGTGACAACGATTATATTCAGCAGCAGGCAGCTTCTCCCGCGTATGATCAGACCCCGGAGAAGATCTTCTATTATTCCGAAACGGAAGGGACAGGATACTGTGCCAAAGATGTGAAGGTATCCCAGTTAGGTACGGAGTTCACGGTAGTGACCCCGGACGGCGAGAGCGAGAGATTCCAGATGCGTCTCATCGGGGCCCACAATGTCATCAATGTGGTGGGGGCTATCGCAGTTGCTCATAGAATGGGCATGACGCTGCAGGAACTGCGGATCCCGGTACGCCGGATCGAGCCGGTGCCCCATCGTATGCAGATGCGGGAGCACGGTCTGGTGACGATCATCGATGATGCTTACAATTCCAACCCCGTAGGTTCCAGGGCAGCGGTCGAGACGCTGGCTATGTTTGACGGTATCCGGATCCTGATCACGCCGGGCATGGTGGAGCTGGGTGACAAGGAAGCGGAATACAATCATAAATTCGGTAACTACGCAGCGGATTGCTGCGATTACATCCTGTTAGTGGGCAGACGGCACACCGAGCCCATCAGGGAGGGCGTGCTGGAGAAGGGATTCCCGGAAGAGAAATGCCTTGTATTCGACAAGCTGGAGGAAGCTGTATCTTACGCCTATGCCATCAAAGGGCAGGGACATAAGTATATTTTATTAGAGAATGACCTGACGGATAACTATTAGACGACTCAGAGGCGATTTCGCGAAAGTGGTTCCGGATAGTTGACAGAGAGTAGTAAAATTCAGGAGGGAAAATAAATGAAGACAAGAGTAGCAATGCTGTTTGGCGGCAAGAGTGTAGAACACGAAGTATCAGTGATCTCCGGCATTCAGGCTGTCATGAATATGGACACAGACAAATACGAAGTGATCCCGGTCTATATGACCAAGCGCAATGAAATGTACATCGGTGAGGAGATCGGCAAGATCGAATCCTACAAAAATATCGATGAACTGTTGAAAAAGTCCCAGAGAGTCATCATGACCAACGAGGACGGCAAGGTATTCCTGACTCCGTTCCCGGTGAAGATGTTCGGCGGGAAGAAGCCGGTAGAGATCGACGTGGCTTTCCCCGTAGTCCACGGTACCAACGTAGAGGACGGCGCTTTCCAGGGTTACCTGAAGACCATGGGTATCCCCTTCGTGGGATGTGATGTGACCGCATCTGCCATCGGCATGGACAAATACATTATGAAAGCTGTCTTAAAGGAATGCGATGTGCCGGTACTGGATGCACAGCTGTATACTCTGGCAGATTATGCGGAGATGGAGACACTTCTTGACAAAGTGGAAAAGGGACTGGGTTATCCCGTGATTGTAAAGCCTGTCAACTTAGGTTCCAGCGTAGGTATCAGCGTGGCAAAGAACCGCGTGGAACTGACCCATTCCGTGGACGATGCTTTCAAGTATGCCACTAAGGTACTGGTGGAGCATGCCATTACGAATCTGCGGGAGATCAACTGCTCCGTACTGGGAGATGAGAATGATGCCATCGCCTCTGAGTGTGAAGAACCCCTGCATACCAAAGATATCTTAAGCTATGAAGACAAATATGTCAGCAATGCCAAGGGCAGTGGTTCCAAGGGCATGGCGAGCGTATCCCGCAAGATTCCCGCAGAGCTGTCACCGGAGAAGAGAGAGGAAGTCCGGGAGCTGGCAGTCAGATCCTTTAAAGCACTGGGCTGTAACGGTGTGTCCCGTATCGACTTTATGATCGATGAGGACAACGGTAAGCTGTATTTTAACGAGATCAATACCATCCCCGGATCACTGGCATTCTATCTGTGGGATCCGGTGGGCGTTCCTTACAAAGAGCTTCTGGACCGTATGATCCAGCTGTCTTTGAAGAGAGCCCGCACCGAGGAGAGACTGACCTTTACCTTTGACACCAATATCCTGAATTCCGCAAGCTTTGGCGGTTCTAAGGGTGGTAAATTGTAATAGCCGGTTTATGGATTTTATGATTATTTAATATATTTTTTAGCACTCTGGACTTGCGAGTGCTAATCTATAGTGATAATATAATCTCTGTAAAAGCAACAAGCGACTGCAGCAGCAGACAATTGTTTGAAAAGAGATGTGAAGTGGTCAGCCGCGCAGGGAACTGTGTGGCTGATTTTTACATGGAGAACGTCTTGGTTGTGTGGCTCACCGGTTGGGCAGAATGGAGGGAATATGACGAAGACAACAAAAAGAGATTATTATGAAGTACTGGGTGTCAGCAAGACAGCGGACGCCGCAACGATAAAAAAAGCATACCGGAAACTGGCGAAAAAATACCATCCGGATACCAATGCAGGAGACCCTGTGGCAGAGGAGAAGCTGAAGGAAGTCAACGAGGCTTACGATGTGCTGGGGGATGAAAAAAAGAAGAAACTATACGATACTTACGGTTTTGCCGCTTTCCAGGAGGGATTTAACGAGGAGGCAGCCAGACAGTATCAGGAGCAGTTTAAGAACGGAGGAGGTTTCCACTACAATGGAGGTACCGGCGGCTTCGGCACCGATGGATTCGGCGGCTTTGGCAACGGCACGTTCCATTACAGTACAGGAGGAAGCGGTTTCGGTACCGGTGATTTCGGCAGCTTCGGCGGGGATGAGGATATTTTTGACAATCTGTTCGGTCAGTATTTCAAGGGACAGAAAGGCTCCGGACGGGGCAGCCGGGCGAACTACCGCAGCAAAGGTCAGGATGTGGAATCCGGCATCACCATCAGCTTTGACGAAGCAATGCATGGCTGCGACAAGACCTTTACTTTAAGAGATCCGGCTACCGGCAAGTCCGAATCCGTGCAGGTGCACATTCCGGCAGGTATCGATACCGGTAAAAGTATCCGCCTGAAAGGTAAGGGTGGTGAAGGTTACTCCGGCGGTGAGAGCGGTGACCTGTATCTGAAGGTGACGGTACAGGAGAAGCCGGGCTGGGAGCGTAGAGGACAGGATCTGTATACCACGGTCAATATCCCCTATACTACCGCAGCCCTGGGCGGCGAGATCCGTGTACCCACGTTGTACGGCGATGTCATGTGCAAAGTGAAGGAAGGTACGCAGTCCGGAAGTAAGATCCGTCTGAAAGGCAAGGGTGTGGTATCCATGAAGGATAAAAATGCCCACGGCGATCAGTATGTCGTGATCCAGATTCAGGTGCCTAAGAATCTGACCCCGGCAGCAAAAGAAAAATTACAGGAATACAAGAAGGTCAGTGGATTTTGATCCACTGGCCTTTTGTGTTTTTTGATAAATGATAAAATTTTTCATTAAACGAAAAAAGCTGGAAATAGGAAAAACAGGTGCTTATAATATTCATTCATAAATAGAATAAACAAAAGACTTCACACAGGAGGAAATGAATTATGTTGAAATGTTTGAAAAAGATTGATAAAGCTAAAACCGGTATCTTCGCAGCAGGCGTTCTGTTCGGAACCGCAGGTATCAAAGTACTGTCCAGCAAGGATGCGAAGAAGCTGTACACCAACTGCACCGCAGCTGTTTTGCGTGCAAAAGAGTGCGTAATGAAGACGGCTACCACCATTCAGGAGAACGCAGAGGACATCTACGCAGAAGCTCAGCAGATCAACGAGGAGAGAGCAGCACAGGCAGCTCAGGAGTTTGACGGTGAGGTTGAGGCAGAAGCAGCAGAGACTGCAGCAGATGCTGAATAATCCATCGAAGCTTACAACACAGAATAAATGACACCTGCATGCTCCGGCATCGCAGGTGTTTTCATGAAAGCAGGCATAAATTATGAGATTTGTGATCAAACATGAGATAAAGGGGAGACTCAGGGTTCACATTCTGCAGAGCCGCATGAGCTTTGCGCAGGCAGATACACTGCAATACTATCTGGACGGACAGAATAATATTGTCAGTGCCAAAATTCAGGAGCGCACCCTGGATGTCACGGTAGTCTATACCGGTTCCAGGGAGGAGGCACTGAAGACACTGGAGAATTTTACGTATCAGGGTACGGAAGTACCGGAGAATTATCTTGCTAATTCCGGCAGGGAGATGAACCGGGAATATAAGGATCAGCTGATCAATAAAGTGGTAATGCATTATGGGATCAGGCTGTTTTTACCCATGGATATCCGTTCCGTGATCACCACGGTAAAATCTTTCAAATATCTCTGGCATGGAATCAAGACCCTGGCAAAGGGCAAGATCGAAGTACCGGTACTGGATGCCACTGCTATCGGTGTATCTGTGCTGCGCGGTGATTACAACACCGCAGCCTCTGTGATGTTCCTGTTAGGCATCGGTGAGATTTTGGAGGAGTGGACGCACAAAAAGTCTGTCGGTGATCTGGCGAGGAGCATGTCCTTAAACATTGACAAGGTATGGGTTGTGAGCGACGGACAGGAGATCCTGGTGCCGTCCACATCCATTAAGTCAGGAGATCTGGTAAGGATCCACATGGGCAATGTGATTCCTTTCGACGGTACAGTGACGGATGGAGAAGGTATGGTGAATCAGGCATCTCTGACCGGAGAATCCGTTCCGGTGAGAAAAATTCCCGGTGGAACTGTCTATGCCGGAACTGTGGTAGAAGAAGGTGAGCTGACTATCTGTGTGAAAGAAAACGGCGGCTCCAGCAAATATGAGAAGATCATGACCATGATAGAGGAATCCGAGAAGCTGAAATCCTCTCTGGAGGGTAAGGCAGAGCACCTGGCAGATAAGCTGGTACCCTATACTTTCTTAGGCACCGGTCTGGTATGGCTGTTCACACGGAATGTGACCAAGGCATTATCCGTGCTGATGGTGGATTTCTCCTGCGCATTGAAGCTGTCTATGCCGTTAGCGGTATTGTCTGCGATCCGTGAGGCAAGCACCTATGAGATCACGGTGAAGGGCGGCAAATACTTAGAGGCTATGGCAGATGCCACCACCATTGTATTTGACAAGACCGGAACACTGACCAAGGCACAGCCCACGGTGGCAGATGTGATATCCTTTAACGGGCAGTCTGCGGATGAGCTGCTTCGGATTGCTGCCTGCCTGGAGGAGCATTTCCCTCATTCCATGGCAAAGGCAGTGGTACGTGAGGCAGCCCGCAAGGAGCTGGTGCATGAAGAACTGCATACCAAAGTGGAATATATCGTGGCTCACGGTATTTCTTCTACCCTGGATGGCAAGAAGATCATTATCGGAAGTTATCACTTCGTATTCGAGGATGAACAGGCACAGATTCCGGAAGGCAGGCAGGAACTGTTCGATCAGCTGCCTGAGGAATACTCCCGCCTGTATATGGCAATTGACGGCAAGCTGGCTGCAGTGATCTGCATCGAGGATCCTCTCAGAGAAGAGGCCCCGGAGGTCATCCGACAGCTGAAGAGTCTCGGAATCCACAAGGTAGTCATGATGACAGGAGACAGCGACCGTATCGCCGGGGCAATTGCGGGTACCGTCGGTGTGGATGAGTATTATTCCGAGGTGTTGCCGGAAGACAAGGCAAGGTTCGTGGAGCAGGAGAAGCAGGCAGGCCATAAGGTCATTATGATCGGTGATGGCATCAACGATTCCCCGGCATTGTCTGCGGCAGATGTTGGTATTGCCATCAGCGAGGGCGCACAGATCGCCAGAGAGATCGCCGATGTCACCATCGGTGCGGACAATCTGTATGAAGTAGCGACCCTGAAAGAATTGAGCAACTCCCTGATGGAGCGGATCCATAAAAATTATCGCATGATCGTAGGTATCAACACCGGACTGATCATTTTAGGTGTGGCAGGTATCATTCCTCCCACTACGTCCGCTCTTCTGCATAATACATCTACCCTGTGGATCAGCACCAAGAGCATGAAGAACCTTTTGGATAGAGAAGAAGCATAAAAAGAGAAGAAGCATAAAAAGAGAAAAAGCAAAGGCCATTGTGAGAGAAAAAGAGAATTCCTCGCAATGGCTTGTGTTTTCTTTTGTAGTAAGCTGCTGCTAACTGAAAAATGTAATACAAAAAAATGTAATACAATTTGAACGGAATGTACGGTACTTTTGTAGGAATTATATGTTGCATATTTGCAGATGTATGTATATAATGATATAGTAATTCCTAGTTGGACGCTAGAGATAGGAGGAAGTATATGTCAGAACAATTATTACAGGTGCGTAACTTGTCCGTAAGTGTAGAGGACAAGCCCATCCTTCATGGAATAGATTTAGAGGTTCGTCCCGGAGAGACCCATGTCCTCATGGGACCCAACGGTGCGGGCAAATCCACGTTGGGTTACACCATCATGGGAAGTCCCCGTTATGAGGTGACCGGTGGTGAGATCCTGTTCAAAGGAAAACAATTATTGGAGGAGACCACAGACCAGAGAGCCAAGGATGGTATTTTCCTGTCCTTCCAGAATCCCCTGGAGGTACCCGGAGTATCGCTTCGGAATTTCATTCGTAATGCCGTGGAACAGAGAAGCGGTTCCCGTATCAAGCTGTGGACATTTAAAAAGGAACTGGAGAAAGCTATGGAAGTCTTACAGATGGATCCTTCCTACGGTGACCGTGATCTGAACGTGGGATTCTCCGGCGGTGAGAAGAAAAAGGCGGAGATCTTACAGTTACTTATGTTAAAACCCTCGTTGGCAATCTTGGATGAGACGGATTCCGGCCTGGACGTGGATGCAGTGCGTACCGTATCCAAGGGCGTGGAAGAGTACCAGAAGGACAAAAAGGGTGCGCTGTTGATCATTACCCACAGCACCAGAATTTTAGAGTCTCTCCATGTGGACAAGACCCATGTACTGGTGAATGGTAAGATCGTGGCATCCGGCGATGCTTCTCTCGTAGACGAGATCAACGAGCATGGTTTTGAACGTTTTCTGGAAGCGTAAAGGAGGTCGACGATCCGAATGAGTGAAAGAGAAAAGACTTATGTGGAGGACGTCAACAGAAGCATTTATGATATTCGCAATGAAGAAAAAGACGTCTACCGCATTCAGAAAGGACTGACGCCCGCCATTGTGGAAGAGATCTCCGCGAAGAAGAACGATCCCGCATGGATGGCGAATTTCCGTCTGCAGTCATTGCAGATCTATAACGAGATGGAAGTCCCCGACTGGGGTCCCTCTATTGAGGGTCTGAACATGGAAGATATCGTAACCTATGTAAAACCCAATACCCATATGAGCGCCAAATGGTCCGAGGTACCGGAGGATATCAAGGATACCTTTGAGAAGCTGGGAATCCCGCAGGCGGAGCGGAAGTCCCTCGCCGGTGTGGGCGCCCAGTACGATTCCGAGCTGGTATATCACAATGTCAGGGAAGAAGTGGCAGCCCAGGGTGTAGTCTATACCGATATGGAGAGTGCCCTGAATGGGGAATATGCGGATATGGTGCGGAAGCATTTTATGAAGCTGGTGCCCCCCAGAGACCACAAATTCGCAGCGCTGCACGGTGCTGTGTGGTCCGGCGGCTCCTTCGTATATGTTCCCCCCGGAGTGTCTGTGACGATCCCTTTGCAGTCTTATTTTCGACTGAACGCACCGGGAGCCGGACAGTTCGAGCATACCCTGATCATTGTGGACGAGGGTGCATACCTGCATTTTATCGAAGGCTGTTCCGCCCCGAAGTACAACGTGGCGAACCTCCATGCCGGCTGTGTGGAGCTGTTCGTGGGGAAAAATGCAAAACTGCGTTACTCCACCATCGAGAACTGGTCCAAGAATATGTACAATCTGAATACCAAGCGGGCGTTGGTGGAAGAAGGCGGTACCATAGAATGGGTATCCGGTTCCTTCGGATCCCACGTATCCTATCTGTACCCCATGAGCGTGCTGAACGGTAAGGGGGCCAGAGCGGAATTCACCGGTATCACCTTTGCGGGAGCCGGACAGAATCTGGATACCGGCACCAAAGTGGTCCACAATGCACCGGAGACCACTTCCTATATCAATACCAAGTCCATCTCCAAGGATGGAGGTATCAGTACTTTCCGAAGTTCCGTAGTGGTGAAGAACAGTGCGGCAAAGAGCAAATCCGCCGTATCCTGTCAGTCCCTGATGCTGGATGACAAGTCTCGTTCCGACACCATCCCGGCCATGGATATCCGTACCCAGGATGCCGATATTGGACACGAGGCGAAGATCGGCCGGATCAGCGATGAAGCAGTGTTCTATCTGATGTCCCGCGGTATCTCAGAAGAGGATGCCAGAGCCATGATCGTCAGCGGATTCGCAGACAATGTATCGAAGGAGCTGCCGTTGGAATACGCGGTGGAGATGAACAATCTGATCCGTCTGGAGATGAAGGGCAGCATCGGTTAATGTGGCAGGAGGAATGGAGATCAGTATGGAAAAAGAATATAATATGACCATTAACAGACTGCCGGCGAAGACCTGGAACTGGCTTCGCATGAACGAGACGCAGTTGGAAAAGATAGAAGTACCTACGGCAGGAGGGGTAAAGGTAAGCCTGCCGGAAAAAATAACAACAGTAGAAAATGAGGGATCCCAGCCCTGGAATGCGGATTTTGCAGGCATCCCATCCGGCATGGGAGAGGACATGGACGGTCTTCTGACAGCAGCGGGAGTGAAGGCACAGCATTATGAGGTGTCTGAGGAAACCACAGAAGCACAGCCGTTGCTGTTGGATTATACCTACGTACAAAATAGTTTACAGGCCGGTGCCGTAGCAGTGAGAGCCCGGAAAAACAGTGAAATCACCGTGATCGAGGACTTTGCTTCCGACAGGGAGGCGTCAGGGCAGGCGGCAGTATCCACCAGATTGCATCTGGAAGAGGGAGCGAAGATCCGCCTGATCCAGATTCAGAGACTGGGCAATGGATTTACCTTTATGAATGATATCGGAGCCCTGTGTGAAGAGAAGGCTTCCCTGGAAGTGATCCAGCTGATCCTCGGCGGAAAGAATACTTACCTTGGATGCAAGACTACCTTACAGGGCAGAGAGAGCAGCCTGAATGCCGACACCGCTTATATCGTGGGCGGTGACGGAAGACTGGATATGAACTATGTAGCTGTGCATGAAGGCAAAAAGACCCAGAGCAATATGCAGGCCGGCGGCGTTCTGCGGGATCATGCTTTCAAGCTGTATCGTGGCACCATTGATTTCAAATGGGGGGCTAAAGGCGCAGTAGGCAATGAAAAAGAGGATGTACTGTTATTATCCAACGATGTGGTGAACCAGACCATTCCCCTGATCCTCTGTGCGGAGGAAGATGTGGAAGGTAATCACGGCGCCACCATTGGCAAACTGGACGATGAGCTGCTGTTCTACCTGGAGAGCCGCAGCATGAACAGAGAGCAGATCTATGAGATGATGGCTATGGCCAAGGTGGATGCGGTCTGCCGCAAGATTCCTGATGCAGCTACACGGGCTAAGGTACAGGAGTTCCTTGGCAGAGCCGGGGAAGAAGAGGAAGCGGAAGAGTAAGATAACAGGAGGAAGTATGACGACTTCAATCAGCGAGATCCGTAAGGATTTTCCTCTGCTTATGAGTAACGATGTGATTTATCTGGACACGGCGGCGACTTCCCAGAAGCCGTCCTGTGTTCTGGAGGCAGAGAGAACATTTTATGAAAAATACAATGCCAATCCCCTGCGCGGATTATACGAGCTGGGAGAGGCGGCAACCGAAAAATACGAAGAAGCCAGAGAGACGGTCCGGGAGTTTTTAAATGCCAGAGAGGCGGCGGAGATCGTTTTCGTCCGCAATGCCACGGAAGGCTTGAATCTGGTGGCCTACAGTTTCGGCTCACTGGTACTGAAACCGGGAGATGAGATCCTGGTGAGCATTATGGAGCACCACAGCAATCTCCTGCCCTGGCAGCAGGCGGCAGCCAGAACCGGAGCAGTGGTGAAGTATCTGGAGTGCACCGAAGACGGAAAATATACCGAGGAAGCTTTTAAGGAGGCACTGAGCGAACGAACGAAGATCGTTGCTATGACCCAGGTATCCAATGTGCTGGGCTGCAAAAATGATATCAAGCGTTTTGCGCAGCTGGCACATGAGGCAGGCGCTTATTTCGTGGCAGACGGAGCCCAGAGCGTTCCCCATATGGCAGTGGATGTACAGGATCTGGATGTGGATTTTTTGGCATTTTCCGGACACAAGATGTATGCTCCCATGGGAATTGGTGCGTTATATGCGAAGAGAGAACTGTTGGAGCAGATGCCTCCTTTCCTGTGCGGCGGGGAAATGATCGATTCCGTCAGCCGTACCGGAGCCGTGTGGGCGGAAGTGCCACATAAGTTCGAAGCAGGAACGGTAAACGGTGCCGGAGCCTATGCACTGGCAGAGGCAATCCGGTATGTGCAGAAGATCGGTTTTGACTTTATCGAAGAGAGAGAAGCGAAGCTGACAGCCATGCTGATGGATGGCATGAAAGAGATTCCCGCAGTACACATTCTGGGCTCACAGAAAGCAGAAGACCATCACGGCATTGTGACCTTCAAACTGGACGGTGTGCATCCCCATGATGTGGCTTCTATTTTGGATGCGGATCATATCGCGGTCCGGGCGGGACATCATTGTGCCCAGCCGTTATTGCAACATTTGAAAGTATTGTCCACCACCAGAGTAAGCCTGGGTGTCTACAATACGGAAGAAGAGATTCAGGCATTTTTAGAAAGCTTTGCAAAGATAAGGAGACAGATGGGCTATGGAGAATAAGACATTTTATAATGAAATCCTGACGGAGCACAATCTGCATCCGTATCACAAGCACAAGCTGGAGGATGCGAATCTGGTGTTGGAGGGCGTTAATCCCAGCTGTGGTGATGACATTTTTCTGGAGCTGAAAGTGGAGGATGGTGTGGTAGTTGACGGTGCCTTCGAAGGCGACGGCTGTGCCATTTCCCAGGCTTCCGCGGACATGATGCTGGAGCTGGTCATTGGCAGAAGCAAGGAGGAAGCGTTGCATCTGGCAGACCTGTTCCTCAAGATGATTAAGGGAAGTATTACCGAGGAAGAGCGGGACGAACTGGAGGAAGCCTCCGTATTGCAGGATATCGCCCACATGCCTGCCAGGGTAAAATGCGCGGTGCTTGGCTGGCATACTATGCAGGAATTATTGAAAACAGAAGAAAAATAGCTGATAAAAAGATAAAGATACATCTTGCACGCCCTTTTTGGATACGCTACAATGAAAAAAGAAGTGTAAGAAAAGCGGGGGGCTGTGCATGTTCCACATAGAGCTTATCATTGAATTCCTGGAAAATGTGATGAACAATATTGTCCAGGTGGCAATACTGTTCTTTGAATTTGTCGGAGTGATCGTTATTATTCTCTCCGGTCTGAAAGGGTTTTATAATTATGTGCGTCGGGTGCCGGATATGAAGATCACCCTGGCGCAGGGGCTTGCTGTAGGGCTGGAATTCAAGTTGTGCAGTGAGATCCTTAAGACCGTTATTGTCAGAGACTGGAAGGAGATCGTTACTGTAGCCGGTATCATCGGACTTCGTGCGGCACTGACTTTCCTGATCCATTGGGAGATCAAGGAAGAGAAGAATCATTCCTAAAAATCGGCAGCTGATGAAAATCGGCTGCTTTTTTTTAGAATGATTTCCGGTTACCCAACAAAAGTCAATAAGTTTATCCAGATAAAGAGATTAAATTTGTAATGGTATATAGGTTAAATTTGCACCTTGGAAAAAAGCTGTCAGAGGACTAACATATAACGATAAAGTATGTATTTATAAAAAAGTGTAAAGAAATGCTAAAAAATCCGTTGCATTTGACACTTCGACGTGCTAAAGCTATCGATAGCATGAACGTAAATGTAATCGATTACGCATGCTTAAAAGGAAAGCAGAATGGAATTACAAAAGACACTTACTCCCGGGGAAGCGCTGGAACGCGTCCTGCGATCTTATCAGACCTACTACAATATCAAAACAGAGGCTGTAGAACCGCCATTCGCAGCCGAAGCAATCTTCGGATCCCATAATGAGCAGTACTTTCTGATCAAGAAAGCTAAGGTGGCAGATATTGACACCAACGAGACTGTGTATTTTGCCACAGAGGAATCTTTATCAAAGGATCGCCTTCTGGAACTGGACTCCATCGCCTGGGAACGGGGAACTGCCAACGTGCAACCCTCATCTAATCATCGGAACAGCGATGTTGTCCTGATCATTCTGACCGGTCATGCAGAGGAGGATGCGCTTACACAGGTGAAAAAGTGCAAGCATTATCAGAGTTACCTCTGGGGATTTCATGGCTGGAGTAATTACCGTTTGATTGTCGCCGAGTTATCTTCGGGTCGGATCGTCCACAACCGCCACGGACAGATTTTGAAGAAGCTCGTAAAAAAGGCAATGAAAAATTAAATCTGTGTATAAGAAAAGGAGAAACACAAATGACAGCATTATTAATTGTTTTGGCCGCTATCGTATTATTGTTTATCGGCTATGTGTTCTATGGCTCCTGGCTGGCAAAACAGTGGGGCATTGATCCTACCAAGAAGACTCCTGCTATTGAGAAGGAGGATGGTGTAGACTATGTTGCAGCAAAGCCCGCCGTACTTATGGGACATCATTTTTCCTCTATCGCCGGAGCAGGCCCGATCAACGGACCGATCCAGGCTTCCATCTTCGGATGGGTTCCTGTATTCCTGTGGTGTATTATCGGTGGTATTTTCTTCGGCGGTCTGCAGGACTTCGGATCTTTATTCGCATCTATCAGACATGACGGTAAATCTGTAGGTGAGATCATCGAGGATTCCATGGGATCCAGAGCAAAGAAGCTTTTCATCATCTTCGCACTTCTGGTATTGATTCTGGTAATCGCTTCCTTCGTTAACATCGTGGCAGGTACTTTCCTGACTGTGGCAGACGAAGCCGGCAAGACCGCTTTCGGTTTTGTGACCAATCCTACCGGTAACCAGTCTACCGCTATGATCTCTTTGTTATTTATCGTTCTGGCTGTTATTTATGGTTATGTGACCAACAGAATGGGTGTCAAGACTCTGCCCGCTACCATCGGTGGCATCATCGGTATCGTACTGATCACTGTTCTTGGCTTGAACGTTGGTTTTGCAATGAACCGTATCGCATGGATCGTATTCGTAGGTGTGTACATCGCTGTAGCTTCCCTGGTTCCCGTATGGATCCTGTTACAGCCCCGTGACTATCTGTCCAGCTTCCTGCTGTACGCTATGATCGGTCTGGCATTCATCGGTGTGGTTGCAGGTGCTTTCACCGGTACTGTTGCTTTCGATATTCCAGCTTTCACCAGCTGGGAGCCCAAGGCAGGACAGACCCTGTTCCCTATGCTGTTCATCACTGTAGCATGTGGTGCATGTTCCGGTTTCCACAGCCTGATCGCTACCGGTACTTCTTCCAAGCAGTTAGCGAACGAGAAGGATGCCAAGGCAATCGGTTACGGCTCCATGCTGATCGAGTCTGCTCTGGGTATCATCGCTCTGGTAGCAGTCGGTGCAGTATATCAGAAGTACTTAAACGGTGAGTTTGGATCTCCCGCAGCTGCATTCGCTGCAGGTATCGCATCCATGTTCGGTACCGAGACTTCCAAGGCATATGGCACCATTTACGCACTATTAACTCTGTCTGTATCCGTATTCGCGCTGACCAGTCTGGATACCGGTACCCGTCTGAGCCGTTTCATGTTCTCCGAGCTGTTCCTGAAGGAAGGCGAGGCTACCTACAAGGATGCCAAGGGCGCACGTAAAGTGCTGGCTCATCCTCTGTTCGGTACTGTTTCTATGGTACTGATCGGTTGTATCCTGGGTGGTCTGTCTCTGAGCCAGATCTGGGGTCTGTTCGGTGCAGCCAACCAGTTGCTGGCAGGTATCGCACTGATGGCAGTAGCTGCATGGCTGGGTGAAGTTGGTAAGAACAACAAGATGTTCTACTTCCCTATGGTATTCATGCTTGCTGCAACTCTGACCAGCCTGGTGATCACTGTAATCAACAAGTGTAAGGCTATCGGCGCCGGCACCGCTGCATGGGGTGACTGGTTCCAGCTGTTCTTCGCAACTGCAATGGCAGTGCTGGCAATCTTCCTGGTAGTGGAAGGCGCACAGACCTTCGCTAAGCAGATGAAAGAGAAGAAGGTTAAGAAGGCTGCTTAATATAAGCGCAAGATACAAAAGATAAATAAAGTTAAGCAAAGAGAAATCCCGGAGACTGTGAAAGGCCTTCGGGATTTTTATTGTGTATGCGGGGACCGCAGAAGCGGTGTCCGGAATAATAATGGATGCGGCAATCGCAATATCAGCCCCGCGTAAGGAACCGGGGCAATTCTTCAATGGGAATCGGCTTGGAGAACTTATAGCCCTGTAAATAATCTGCATGACTGATGATACACAGTTCTTCCTGGGCATCGGTCTCTACACCTTCGTACAGTACCTTGTAACCCAGACGCTCAAAGGCGGTAGAGAAGTAATCCAGCATGAAGCGGGAATTGGCATCCTGATCCGCCATCAGTAAAAGGCTTCTGTCGAATTTGACCACATCCAGTTTCAGGCTTAAGATCCGGTCGAAATTGGAATAACCGGTTCCAAAATCATCCAGATAAGTACATACCCCCAACTGTTTGAACTCACTGACGCATTCCTGTACCAGTTCGTATTCCGTATCGTTCTGGGACTCCGTAAACTCAACGGCAATGGTGTGGAAGTCGATTCCGGCGGCTCGTACGATGGATTTGAATTCTTCCATGAAGTCCTTTTCGCCCAGCTCTTCCACAGAAAGATTTACGGATACACGGGAGATCTGATAGCCCTCATCTTGCATCTGCTTGATCTGCCTACAGGTCTTATTCAGAATGATCATGCTGAGGCGGTGGATGTAGCCGTATTTTTCTGCCAGAGGAATAAAACGATCCGGGAATACCAGTCCTGTCTGTGGCAGACGCAAACGCATCAGGGATTCTGCGGTATCGTAAGTACCCGTGTGGACATTCCGTACCGGCTGACAATAGACCAGAACGCGTTCGTCATCTAAGGAGCCGTGTTCCGCAATATCCTTCAACTGGGACTTGATATAATGCATTTCTTTATAAGTCTGGTAATCTTCTTCCCCGAAGACACGATAGGAATTCTGCGCTACTTTTTCGGAAAAGTAATTGAATACTTCGTAGAACTGTTCCAGATTCTCACAAAAGTCCAGATGGTCGAAGAGTACCAGCTTGTAGGGAAGCTTATATTCTTCATAATATTTCTGGAACACCTTTTTAATCAGGGATACTGCCCTTTCTGTGGCATCCGGGATATTGTGGCTGTCCACTGCCAGTACGAAGAAGCTGGTGGAAGGATTGAACAACATACCCTTTCGAAAATAATCCGTCCAGAAGCTGTAGAACAGCTTTCCCATTTCCTCTGTCATGACGTATTCGAAATCCATGTCAAAGCGCAGGCACAGGTAGTAGGTATCCTGAGCGGTCTGTCGCTGCTGGCGCAGATATTCATCCAAGGATGCGGAACCCAGGGCACCGGTCTTCGGGTCGTAGGCGTTGGCATGGAGCATGTACAATACCACCAGAAGCGGCAGAAAATAGGTTGTGGCCAGGAAAGAAGTCGTATTCATGGCAGCTTCCATGACTACGATCAATCCACAGACCGTCTCAGTAAATATCAGCATATGGAACAGTGCGGTAGGAAGTCTGCGGCGGTAGCGAACCAACAGAAAGAGGATCACCGCCAGATACAGAAGATATCCGACCATAAAAGGAGTGGACAGGATATTTTCATACCAGATTCCGTAATGATCCTGATGAAATCCCCAACCGGTCAGAGGAGATGCCAGATCGGCAACTCCGGTCACCACAAGGATGGCGAAGGACAGAAAGGTATATTTCCTGCCGATATTTTTCGGGAAGACGATCAGTATTTTCAGGTAAGCAATATAGAGACAGAACAGGGACAGAAGACTGATATGGTAGACGGCCCGGAGGATCCAGAGAAGGGTGTTCTGTCTGGAAAAAAGGTCGGCATAATAAAAGGCGATATTGGAAACTGCGGCAATGAAAAGCAGGGCAAAACAGGCCTTGAAGATCCGAAAGGTCCGGCTCTGTTTAATGAAAGTCTGTCGGATCAGTAACAATGCCAGAAGACACATAACCACCAACAGAAAATCTGCCACGGGAGAGTAACTGTGGATGACGATATGATTTGTGGATAGTAACAGGTTCAACCCCATAAAAATTCTCCTCTCTGGTAATGTAGAAAATGAACAAACAATATAAAATGAATTTACAATATACCATAAGAGGAGAAATTTGTCAGTGGGGCAGCTGTGGGAAATTAGTCCTATTTTGAGCAAATGGGAAAAATTGTAATAGATTTAATGTTCGAAGAATGCAACGGCAACAGCACCCGGGCCCACATGGGTTCCGATGGTGGCACCCAGAGTGCTGACGGGAAGCTCCTTGGCATAATCCTTCCAGAGATGCTCACTGTCGTGAATGTATTTCTGTAAAAGTTCGTCACTCAGACCGGTATAGCCCAGACAGAAGGGCTTGGAGAAGTCCACGCCGTCCGCTTTTTCAATTTCACGGATGAGGAAGTTACTGCCGTTTTTGGAACCACGGGCTTTTCCCAGCATAATGATCTCACCGTCTACGACTGCTACCACGGGCTTGATGGCCAGAGCGCCCCCGATGAATGCCACAGTGGGGGAGATACGGCCCCCTTTTTTCAAGTATTCCAGAGTGTCTAAGAGTCCCATGGTGTGGATCTTATGCTTTTGCTCTTGCAGAACGCTTACGATCTCTTCCGCGGTCATTCCCTGCTTTTTCAGCTGCAGGCCGTATTCTACCAGAATCTGTTCCCCAATGGTGGCATTCAGACTGTCTACGACGAAGACTTTGCCTTCATAATCCTCGGCAGCGATCCGGGCACTCTGGCAGGTGCCGGACAGCTTGCTGGAAATAGTAACCACAATGACAGTTTCTCCGGCCGATACAGCTTTTTCGTAGGCTTCTTCGAAGACTGCGGGAGATACCAGACTGGTGGTGGGCAGAGTATCACATTCGATCAGTTTCTCATAGAATTCCTTATGACTGATGGTGACACCGTCAGCATATTCCTCCTCACCGAAGCGGATATGCAGGGGGAGAATCGTGACGTCCTCTCTTGAACTGTTCATATCGGATGCGGAGTCCGTGATAAAACGTATTTTTTCCATAATTGTTTCCTGTACTTTCTATATATAGTTATGATGAATATTCTTTCGGGCGGAAATGCGCCGGGGCATCCATCGGGATGGACATACGACATCGTTCATGTCACCTTGCTGTTAATTCTGTTGGAAAGCCGGTCAGGGTGAGTTGCGGATGGATCATTTCTCTGTGGGATGCTTGACAGAAAACTCTGTAAGATACTGCTCCAGATTATGGGAGATCCGTTCCAGAGAGTCATAGAGATTCAACCGTTGTTCTTCCGTCATGCCATCACCGCCGTGAGCCAGTGCGGAATAGATCCGGGAACTGATCTTTTTGACTACAGTATTGCCTTCTTCTGTCAGATAATACAGTGTGCGGTAGGAACGTTTATGTTCCGGCAGCTCGCAGGACACCAGCCCCTTGGAACTCAACTGGCTTAAGGTACGGGAGATGGCGGCCTTGTCTTCCTTACACAGCTCCGTCAGCTGCGTGGCGGTCAGCCCTTCCGGGTGCTTTCCCAGATAATACAGACACATGGTATAACCGGCTTTTAAGTCCATCTGTCCCATTTCCAGTTCTTTCAATTTTTGCAGATAACGGTGCAATTCTGTGATAGATACCACAAATCTTTCAAAACGATCCTGCATGAAGGTTCCTCCTGTAAAATGTTGACACTGCAACAACTTTATGAAGTGTAACACAAGGATGTTGATAAGTCAACAAAAAGAAGGGCAAAAAAATACCTTATCCATTAAGATAAGGTACTGATAAGAATAAACTATGCAATTTCCAGCCGCTGCTTTATTTTTCGGACATCATTTTCCAATACATTAAGCCGGACGCGAACCAGTTCATCATCTTCTTTTACTTTTAAGGCCCGGTCGAATTTTCTGGATAAATCTAAATGAGCTTCTGCAATTGTACAGATATTACGACTGACTTCATTCTCAAGAGTCAACTCCATATTGGTAAGGCGATTCGCCATAGAGAGCTGACCGGATTCCAGATTGGCAAGGCGCTGTTCCATGGCAATCTGACCGGATTCCAGATTGGCAAGGCGCTGTTCCATGGCAATCTGACCGGATTCCAGATTGGCAAGGCGCTGTTCCATGGCAATCTGACCGGATTCCAGATTGGCAAGGCGCTGTTCCATGGCAATCTGACCGGATTCCAGATTGGAAACACGTTGTTCCAAAGAATCGAATCTTTGCTCCAGTGAATCAAGTCGCTGCTCCACCCTGTCGAGTCGCTGTTCGACCTTATCAAGTCGTTGTTCCACCCTGTCGAGTCGCTGTTCGACCTTATCAAGTCGTTGCTCCACCCTGTCGAGTCGCTGTTCGACCTTATCAAGTCGTTGCTCCACCCTGCCCAGTCGTTGGTCTATACTTTCTAATTTAATTACTATCGTCTCTAATAATTCCCGGTTGGTCATGAATTCTCCTCCTGTACATGTATACTAGCACAGTTCAAAAGTGCTGACAATTGGGCAATATAGAGAAAAAAGCGATTGTGCATTATTACAACAAAAAATATGATAAATGGATGATAAGCCCCAAAAACATGATATACCCAAGGAAAAAGAGTACGGCAAAATAAACAATGCCGATTGGAACGGTAGAAGAGCCAGAGAGAGCGGCTACGGTATGGATTGTACTGCGTATTCGTTTATGCTATGCTAAATAGCAGAAGTATTCCGGAAATGGGAATGCACAATGTGCAAAAAGCATAATGCACTAAAATCACATGGTGTGATAGATCGCATTGAACATAGAAAGAGTGAGGACTACAGCATGCTCAGACCCAGCATCGGTATTGATTGGGACGATGTTACCGCCCCGTTTAACAGTATCGCCATCCGTATGGCAAATGAAAAATATCATCCGAAGGAACCCTATCGCATGGAGGAAATCACTTCCTGGGCCAACGAAGGGCGGACTTCGGTGATCAAAGAATTCTATAACGATCCGGAACTGTACCGGAGGCAGATCCCGACCGAGGAGACGAAACGAGGGATCCGCAGACTGATGCAGATCGCGGATGTTTTTTTCATTACTGCGGTGTCACCACATTTTATGGGAGTGCGGGCAGAACAGATCATGACCCAGTTCCCGGAGCTTCCACCGGAAAATATTATTCTGGGAAGTGCCAAGGATCGTGTCCATTTTGATATTGTGCTGGATGATGCCATCCACAATATTCTGGAGAGCAAGGCGGAGTATCCGGTGCTGATGCGGAAGCCCTGGAATGCCAAAATGACGGGGCTGTTGTCCGTAAATACCATGGCGGAATTTGTCTCTCTGGTGAAGCAGATCATGAAAGCATCCACTTCTAAGACAGAGAAGATCACTGCTCCGGCGGTGCTGGCCCTGGTGGGGCCGTCCGGCTCCGGCAAACGGGAGATTACGGAAGCTTTGTGCGGTAGCCGAGGGACAGGCGCGAGCGAAAGGACAGAGAGTGGGGAGATTTTTGTCCGCCCGGTGAACTACTGCACGGAACCGGGGCGCTACGGCCACAAGTACGTCCCGGAGGAAGCCTTCGACCGGATGAACTTTTTTGAAAAAACGGCTTATGCCGGGGTACGGTACGGCACCAGAAAGGAAGACATTCAGACCTTGCTGGATCAGGGAAAGTTTGCGGTGATCCCCGTGGATATGTGCGGTGCCATTGCCATGAAGCGTTCCTTTCCCACCCATATTATCTATGTGGCGAGAGATAAAGAAAAGCTGATCGCCGATATCATTGATTCCGACTATGACACCGAGGAAAAGACACTTCGGATCCTGTCTATCGATGCGGAGAAGCGTAATCGCAAGATCTGTGATTATGTGATCCATAATGATACCATAGAAGGGGAACGTGTCAGCGGAGCGGAAGAAATCCGGCGGCTGATCCTGCTGGAAGGCGAAAAATACTGAAATGTACCGGGGAGCGATACCCGGAAAACGGAATAGAGTTGCACAAAACCGGATAGAGAAGGAGCGGGGCGGACGGATACGTATGGAAGAAAAACAGCTGAAATACTATAAAATGCATCATGATTTACAGGAACAGATCCGACTGGGAGAACTGCGCAGCGGTGACCGTGTTCCCTCGGAGAACCAGCTGGCCGCCGCTTATCAGGTGAGCCGCCAGACCGTCCGCAAGGCACTGGCCATTCTGGAACAGGAGGGATACATCTATGCGGTACACGGGAAAGGCACCTTTGTGTCGGAGCGGGTCCGCCCGGAGCATAAGTCTCACAACATTGCCGTGGTGACCACCTATCTGTCGGATTATATTTTTCCCCGGGTTATTCAGGGCATCGATGAAGTTCTTACGGCACAGGGGTATAGCATTTTATTAAAAAATACAAGAAACTCCCGGAGCCAGGAGGCACGGTGTCTGGAGGAACTGTTGCAGAAGGATATCGACGGGGTCATCATCGAACCCAGTAAGAGCCAGATCAGCTGCAGACATCTGCATCTGTATGAGCGGCTGGAAGAATACGGAATTCCCTATGTGTTTATTCAAGGCTGCTTCGACCAGATGGAAGACAAGCCCCAGGTGCTGATGGACGATTGCAGGGGAGGTCATCTGATCACAAAATATCTCCTGGATACCGGGCATCGCGATATTGCCGGAGTGTTCAAGGCAGATGACATCCAGGGACAGAACCGTCACCGGGGCTATGTACAGGCCCTGCAGGAAGCAGGTGTCCTCTACGATCCGGACAAGGTGATCTGGTTCCATACCGAGGATCGTAAAGTCCACCCACAGGAGGGAATCCGGCGTCTGATCTCCAAGGGAACCAGACTCGACAGTGTGGTCTGTTACAATGACCAGATCGCCATGCAGGTCATCCCGACGCTGACGGCCCGGGGGATTCGCGTCCCGGAGGACATTTCCGTCACCGGTTATGACAATTCCTACATGGCCATCGGCGGAGGTTTTCAACTGACCACTATCGTTCATCCCCAGGAAAAACTGGGAGAAATGGCGGCACAGCTGTTACTGTCACTGCTTCATGGGGAATCTCTGGGACCGGAAGAGAGAAAGATTCTCATCCAGCCGGAGCTTGTCGTAGGAAATACAACTTGTTAGCAGAAGCATACAAGTTGTAATATGGTAATATCGAAATTGTATGATGCCAGGGTCAAAAGGTCTAAGCCCACATGAGCTTGCTCATAGGTGGGTGAAAGACCTTAGGACCCGCCCCGATATGAGCATAAAAGTGGGATGATAATCCCACGATATGCGAATATTGGGTAGGATTGTGGGAGTGCGTAGCACGGAACAATCCGTAGGCATCAAAGTCGGGGGCTTTTGACCCCGACATCATTGTATTCAACTACAGGAGGTATTACTTATGTTACAGACAAAAAAATATCAATTCTGGTTTTGTACGGGATCACAGGACTTGTATGGGGACGAGTGCCTGGCAAAGGTAGCGGAGCATTCTCACAAGATCGTGGATGCCCTGAACGCTTCCGGTGTGTTACCTTATGAGGTGGTATGGAAGCCGACCCTGATCACTAACGAACTGATCCGCCGTACTTTTAATGAAGCAAATCTGGATGACACTTGTGCCGGTGTTATCACCTGGATGCATACTTTCTCTCCGGCAAAATCCTGGATCCTGGGATTACAGGAGTATCGTAAGCCCCTGCTGCATTTCCATACTCAGTTCAATGAGGAACTGCCCTATGACACCATCGACATGGATTTCATGAATGAGAACCAGTCTGCCCACGGTGACAGAGAGTACGGTCATATCGTGACCCGCATGCGCATGGAGCGTAAGGTTGTGGTAGGCCACTGGTCTGATCCTGTGGTACAGGGCAAGATCGCATCCTGGATGCGTACTGCAGTCGGCGTGGTGGAGAGCAGCCATATCCGTGTCATGCGTGTGGCTGACAACATGCGCAATGTAGCGGTAACCGAAGGTGATAAGGTAGAAGCACAGATCAAGTTTGGCTGGGAAGTAGACGCTTACCCTGTAAACGAGATCGCAGAGAGTGTAAATGCCGTATCTGTATCCGATGTCAATGCACTGGTAGACGAGTACTACGAGAAATATAATATTTTATTAGAGGGAAGAGACCCCGAAGAGTTTAAAAAACATGTGGCTGTACAGGCACAGATCGAACTGGGATTTGAACGTTTCCTGGAAGAGAAGAATTATCAGGCCATCGTTACCCACTTCGGAGATCTGGGTGCGTTGAAGCAACTGCCCGGACTGGCCATTCAGAGACTGATGGAGAAGGGCTACGGCTTCGGCGCAGAAGGTGACTGGAAGGTAGCCGCCATGGTACGTCTGATGAAGATCATGACCGCAGGCAAAAAGGATGCCAAGGGTACTTCCATGCTGGAGGATTACACCTACAATCTGATCAAGGGCAAGGAAGGTATTCTGGAAGCCCATATGCTGGAGATCTGCCCCACCATTGCGGACGGTCCCATCAGCATCAAGTGCCAGCCCCTGTCCATGGGAGACAGAGAAGATCCTGCAAGACTGGTATTTACTTCCAAGGAAGGTCATGGTATCGCTACTTCCCTGATCGACATGGGCAATCGTTTCCGTCTGATCATCAACGATGTGAACTGCAAGAAAGTGGAGAAACCCATGCCGAAGCTTCCTACCGCTACCAACTTCTGGACTCCCGAACCGGATCTGTATACCGGCGCGGAAGCATGGATCCTGGCAGGAGGTGCACATCATACCGCATTTACCTACGATCTGACCGCAGAGCAGATGGGTGACTGGGCAGCCATGATGGGCATCGAGGCTGTATACATCGACAAGGATACGAAGATCCGCGATCTGAAGAGAGACCTGATGCTGGGAGAAGTATTCTACCGCTAAAATATGCTACCCGAAAAATCTGTTTTCGTGTATAATAGAAAATAGTATTGCAGAGAACGAAATAAAAATCTGCAGGCAGAATCTGCGGGTAGAAGTTACCTGCAGATAGAAGAAGGGTATCGTAGAAATGTTAAAAGTGTTTTTGGTGGAGGATGAATTTGTCATCCGTGAAGGAATCAAAAATAATATTGACTGGAAGGCTCATGGCTATGAGTTCTGTGGGGAGGCCGGCGACGGAGAGCTGGCCTATCCCATGATCCAGAAATTGCGTCCGGATATCGTGATCACCGATATCCGGATGCCGTTTATGGACGGCCTGGAATTGAGCCGTCTGATCCGCAAGGAGCTTCCGGACACAGAAATCATTATTCTGTCCGGTTACCAGGAATTCGAATATGCCAAGGAAGCTATCAAGCTGGGAGTGGCCCAGTATCTGTCCAAACCCATCAATGGTGAGGAACTGCTGGCGGAATTGGATGAATTGTCGGCGAAGATCGAGGAGAAGCGCAGAGCCATTCAGATCAGAGAGCGGTATTTGCAGGAGATGGAGGAAAACAATCTCAGAGAGCGGAAAAAGCTGTTCCAGGAACTGGTCACCGGAGAAAGCACCGTGGCAGAACTGTTGGAATCGGCAGAGATTCTGGGGATCGATCTGTCGGCACCCTGGTACAATATTATTCTGTTCAAGACCCAGTCTCTGCGTCATGCGCAGGATGAGTATTCCGGTAGCCTGATCCGGATCGAACAGGAACTGCGGGGACTGGAAGACGGCAGGACGGTGATCACCTTTGATCGTAATCTGGAAGGAAAAGCATTCTTACTAAAAGCCGATTCCGAGGAACAGCTATTGCTGCTGCAACAGGAATACATAGAAAAGGTCAAGGACATTATGGAAGGCTATGAGCATGTGCGGTATTTCGGTGGTATCGGCAAGCCGGTGAATCGTCTGCGGGAGCTTCCGGCATCTTTTGAACAGGCCAGTCATGCTTTTGCCCACAGATATCTGGTGCAGGACAGCCGGATCCTGGACAGCGGACATATGACGGAGGAAGCGCAGAAGGAAGATAATTTTGACATCAAGGAAGTCAATCCAAAGCAGATCGACCGCACAAGAATCCAGGAATTCTTAAAACAGGGTGACCGGGAGGAAGTGGTCTACTTCGTGGAAGAATTTTTCCGGGATCTCAGCAACAAGGCACTGCAGTCCAATATTTTCAGGCAGTATATTACCATGGATGTCTATTTCTGTGTGGCAGATTTTCTGGAAAGCCTGCAGACGGATACGCAGGAACTGGAAACACCCAATCAGGACGAGAAGACCCTGCAGGACAGCGATAGTGCGATCCATTACATTACCAGAATTCTGCAGAAAGCACTGGCGGTCAGAGATAAGGCTGCCAGCAGCCGGTATGATGATGTGGTGGAACAGGTGATGAAATACATTGATGAGAATTATGCAGACGAGGAACTTTCCCTGAATCTGCTGGCATCCCACGTGAATTTCTCACCGAACCATCTGAGCATGATCTTCAGCCAGCAGACCGGACAGAGCTTTATCAAATATCTGACAGACTATCGTATGAACAAGGCAAAGGAACTCTTGCGCTGCACCGGCAAGCGCAGCAGCCTGATCAGCCAGGAGGTGGGCTACAAGGATCCACACTATTTCTCCTATCTGTTCAAGAAGACCCAGGGGATGACCCCTACCCAGTACCGGGGCGGCACCAATTAGCCGTGGCCATGGATAAGGGGGATTCCTATGAGAAAAAAGATAAAAGAATTGTATGAACATTCGACACTGGTGGCAAAGATAAGATATTCCTATCTTTGCCTTCTGGTGCCTTTTGTATTGTTCCTGATCTTTTGCTTCTATAATTTATGGAACAATAACCGCAGATACGAGGATATGATCAATTCCTCCGTCATGGCCAGCCAGTTCAGCCTGGATTTCCAGAAGGATTTCGATTATGAGACTTATCTGCTGATCGTAGGGAACAAGACACTGGAAGAGTCCAGTCTGCATGATATGCTGGTGGAGGCAGATGGCATCGTGGCCGGTCTGGAAGAACTGACGGAATCTCAGGAGAACCTGAAACGACTGACCAGTGTCAAAAAATATCTGAACAATCTGGAGACCTATATCGGCAGGATCGAGGACAATATCCGGGAAGGCAACCGCTACGAGGACAACATGGAAATCTGGGAAAATGATGTGCAGATTGTGACGTCTCTGGTGGGTGATACCATTTCCCAGTACATCTATTACGAGATCCGGGGGATTCAGGAGAGCAGGCAGCAATATCAGGATTTCTTCGTGAATATGATCCGTTTCTCCATCATTGCCTTTGCACTGATCCTGGTTCTGTTTTTATTCTTATCCTATTATATACCGTTAAGTATCACGAGCCCCATAAGACGCCTTACCCAGGTGACGGATCAGGTGGCAAAAGGTGACCTGACGGTGCGCTCCGACGTGACGGGGGGCGTGGAGGCCCAGGTGCTCAGCGATTCACTGAATACCATGATCGACAAGATCAACGAACTGTTAGAGCAGGTGAAGACGGAGCAGATCCGGTTGCGCAAGGCGGAATTTGAACTGCTGCAGTCCCAGATCAATCCGCACTTCTTATATAATACGCTGGATGCCATTGTATGGCTGGCGGAAGCGGGAGAACAGAAAAAGGTCGTGAGCATGGTAGGCAGCCTGTCGGACTTTTTCCGGATCTCATTGAATCAGGGACAGGATATTCTGGATGTAAAAGAAGAACTGCAGCACGTCCGCAGCTACCTGGAGATCCAGCAGATGCGTTATCAGGACATCCTTCAATATGAGATCTGTGTTCCGGAAGAATTAAACCATTGCCAGATTCCCAAGATCACGCTGCAGCCTCTGGTGGAAAATGCACTGTACCACGGAATCAAGAACAAACGTGGCAAGGGCATGATACGGATCGAAGGAGAACTGGACGGAGAGGATTGCATTCTGTTGATCACGGACAACGGCAAGGGGATGACGCCGGAGCGGCTGGAGCAGGTGAGGAAAGGCATCCGCAACCGGAAGGCCCGGGAGACCGATATCTACGGCCTGTACAATGTGAACGAACGTATCCGTCTGAATTTCGGCGAAAACTATGGTATCACCATTACCAGTACCTACGGGGAGGGCACCTGTGTCACGGTCCGGCTTCCGCAGCATTAAAAAAATGAACCACTATCGTAAAAAAATCAACTTTTTACGCCGGTGGTTTTTTTTACCATAAAAATTTCAACTTTTCCGTGAGGTATCTTCATGGTTTTTTCCCCGGATCCGCTTTACAATAAGATCATCAAAGAAATAGTTCTTTGGGGAACAAAAACAAATTGGGAGGTTACACAATGAAGAAGAAAATTTTAGCAGCAGTAATGGCAGCAACCATGGTATTCAGCCTTGTAGCATGCGGCTCCTCTGATGCAGGCAGCAACGCAGCAACCGGAAGTGCAAACGCAGCAACCGGAAGTGCAAACGCAGCAACCGAAAGTGCAAGCGCAGGAACGACCAGCTCCAGCTCCTCCGGAGATATGATCAAAGTCGGCATCATCAATAACGACCCCAACGAGTCCGGTTACCGTACCGCAAACGATAAGGATATGAAGAATACCTTTACCGAGGCTAACGGCTACGAAGCATCTTTCGCATACAGCTTAAAGAACGATGAGCAGATCACTGCAGCACAGAAGTTCATTCAGGATGGCGTTGACTATCTGCTTCTGTCCGCAGCAGATACCGCAGGTTGGGATTCCGTATTGAAGGATGCACAGGATGCAGGTATCAGAGTTATCCTCTTCGACCGTACCATTGATGCAGATGAGAGCCTGTATGAGGCATCCATCGTATCCGATATGGCAAAGGAAGGCCAGACCGCAGTTGACTGGTTAAAGAGCCAGAACTTAAGTGAATACAACATTATCCACTTACAGGGTGTTATGGGTTCCGCAGCACAGCAGGGACGTACCGGTGCTCTGGATGACGCAGCAGCAAACGACGGATTCAATCTGGTAACACAGCAGACCGCTGAGTGGAACGCAGAGAAAGCACAGCAGATCGTACAGTCCGTAATCGACGCAGGTACTCCTTTCAACGTAATCTACGCTGAGAACGATGATATGGCTAAGGGTGCTGTAGCAGCTCTGGATAAGGCTAATATCTCCCACGGTGTTGGTAAAGACGTTATCGTTATGGGCTTTGACTGCAACAAGTGGGCTCTGGAAGAACTGAAGGCAGGCAACTGGAACTACGATGGACAGTGCAATCCTTTCCAGGCTTCCTACATCGATGACATCATCAAGAAGCTGGAGAGCGGCGAGACCATCTCCGAGAAGACCATCATCATGGATGAAAAAGGCTTCGATGCAACCACCATTACTCAGGAAGATGTAGACAACTACGGTATCTAATCTGACGTAAACGACCAGAAGCGCGGCGCATGCTAGCTCCGCGCTTCTTTTATCAAAAGAGTAACTATTCAGAACCCCATTCGCAAAAGGCTCTTTCAGAGCCCACTTTATTGCGAATGTGGTTACTTCGCCCTATAAATATCATAAAATATTCTTACGAATGCCAGCATTCGAAGAACATTTCATGATATTTATATGGCTCTGAATAGTTACAGATTAAGGGGTGAAACTTTTGGACAATAACACAGTATTGGAAATGAAAAATATTCACAAAAGCTTTCCCGGTGTACGTGCTCTGAAAGGTGTGGACTTCCATCTGAACAAAGGTGAGATTCATGCGCTGATGGGAGAGAACGGTGCCGGAAAGTCAACCCTGATCAAGGTACTGACAGGTGTCTACAGCAAAGATGAAGGTCAGATCTTCATCGACGGCAATGACAAAGCCGTATCCATTCACTCTCCGCAGGAGGCACAGAAGCTGGGCATCAGTACGGTATATCAGGAGATTACACTCTGCCCGAATCTGTCCGTGGCGGAGAACATGTACATAGGACGTTCCAATAAGATCTATCAGAACTGGAAAAAAATGAATGAGGACGCAGACAAGATCTTACAGAATCTGGATATCCCCGCGGAAGCGTCCCAGCAGCTGGCAAGCTGTTCCATCGCCGTACAGCAGATGGTAGCCATTGCCAGAGCTGTAGATATGGATTGTAAAGTACTGATCCTGGATGAGCCGACCTCCTCTCTGGATGAGCAGGAAGTGACAAAGCTCTTCGGCCTGATGCGCGATCTGAAGGCCAGAGGCGTGGGTATCATCTTCGTAACCCATTTCCTGGATCAGGTATATGAAGTGTGTGACAAGATCACTGTTATGCGTGACGGCAGTCTGGTAGGTGAATATGCCATCAAGGATCTGCCCAGAGTACAACTGGTATCCAAAATGTTGGGTAAGGAACTGGATGACCTGTCCGATATCAAAGGCGAGCAGCCTACGGAACAGAAGACGGAGAACGGAGAACCCTTATTTGAGACCAAAGATCTGTGCAGCGATGCCGGAATCAAACCCTTTGACTTCTATATTAAGAAGGGCGAGGTCAATGGATTTACGGGACTGCTGGGATCTGGCCGAAGTGAGTGCGTCCGCGCTATTTTCGGTGCTGACCGTGTCATCGGCGGTACGGTGAAAAAGAACGGCAAGCAGGTCAAGATCAATAAGCCTCTGGATGCTATGCGTTGTGGAATCGGCTATCTGCCGGAGGATCGTAAGCGTGACGGTATCGTAGGTGACTTGTCCGTAAGAGAGAATATTATCCTGGCATTACAGGTACTTCGTGGATTCTTCCACCCTATTTCCAAGGCGGAAGCTAATAAATTTGCAGACGAATACATCAAACTGCTGGATATCAAGACGGCATCGGCCGAGACACCCATCAAGTCGCTGTCCGGCGGTAATCAGCAGAAGGTAATCTTAGCCAGATGGCTTCTGACCCATCCGGAATATCTGATTCTGGATGAGCCCACCAGAGGTATCGATGTCGGTACCAAGGTGGATATCCAGAAGCTGGTACTGAAGCTGGCAAGTGAAGGCATGAGCGTGACCTTCATCTCTTCCGAGACCGACGAGATGCTCCGTACCTGCTCCCGACTGGTAGTCATGAGAGACCGCAAGGTGGTAGGAGAATTGTCCGGAGAAGATCTGACCCAGACCAAGATTATGAGTACGATTGCCGGAGGTGAAAGTAAGCATGAGTAATGAAAAGAAAGTAGAAAAAGGTAATAAAAATTTCCTGAGCGGATTGTTCCGGCAGCAGATTTTCATTCCCATTGCAGCCCTGATAATCCTGGCAGTATTCAATCTGATCGCAGACCCCAGTTTCTTCAAGATCACACTGGGATATAACAGCGCAGGAGATCCGGTATTGTCCGGTTACCTGATGACGATCCTGGACTACGGTTCCGAACTGGCTATTTTAGCCATTGGCATGACACTGGTCACTGCAGCTTCCGGCGGACAGGATATCAGCGTGGGCGCTGCCATTGCCATCGCAGGCAGCGTGATCTTACGAGTACTGTGTGGTACGAATTCCAGACCCGATACCCTGCAGGCCCCCATTATCGTAGCATTTCTGGTAGCCTGTGTGGTAGCCATGCTCTTCGGTGCCTTTAACGGTGCCCTGGTAGCATATTTCAAGATCCAGCCCATGGTAGCGACCCTGATCCTCTATACGGCAGGACGTTCCATTGCAGCATGGATCAACAACAACGAGCTTCCTATTGTAAGTGATCCGACCTTCAGCTATTTCGGTGGATTTATTCCGGGAATTCCCATTCCCACACCGTTCTTCATTGCAGCGGTCTGTGTACTGGTGATCTTCCTGGTATTGAAGTTCACAACACTGGGACTTTACACCCAGTCTGTTGGTATCAATGAGAATTCCTCCAAGTTAAACGGACTGAATCCCACATTTATTAAGTTCCTGACCTTTGTGATCCTGGGACTGTGTGTAGCGGTAGCAGCACTGATCAAAGTAAGCCGTCTGTCCTCCATCAACTACTCCGTTATTGCAAAGGATATCGAGATGGATGCCATCCTGGCAGTAGCTTTGGGAGGCAACTCTTTAAGCGGTGGTAAGTTCAACATGGCAGCTTCCATTCTGGGTGCTTATGTCATCCAGTTCCTGACCACCACATTGTACAAATTCGACGTACAGTCCGATGCACTTCCTGCTTACAAGGCGGTAGTGGTTATCCTGCTGGTAGTCTTAAGTACTCCCAAGGTAAGAGAATGGCTGTCCGCTTTCGGCAAGAAGCTGAAGCAGGGCAAGGCTGTAAAGGAGGTTGGCTGATATGGGTAAGAAGTTAAAAAATATGACAGATACCAATCTGCTGCTGACCATCACGATCGTAGTATTCTTCGTAATGTATATCGGAGCCATCGTGTTCCAGGGAAAAGGCTTCTTAAAACCTCAGACATTTTTCAACATTCTGAACGCTAACGCAGCACTGATCATTCTGTCCTGCGGCATGAGTTTAGTCATGATCACCGGTGGAATCGATATTTCCGTCGGCGGTGTGGTGGCACTGGTCAGCATGAGCTGCGCCGTATATCTGGACTTCGGCGGCGGTAATGTATTTGTATCCATGTTACTGGCAGTAGCCATTGGCCTTGCTTTCGGTATCGTACAGGGCTTCCTGGTAGCATACCTGGATATCCAACCCTTTATCGTGACCCTGGCGGGTATGTTCTTCGCCAGAGGTATGACAACGATCGTAAATACCAAACCTTTCAACGTAGCCAACGAAAGTTTCACTGCTTTGAAGGAAACCCGTGTGATCGTTCCAGGAATGGGCTCCGTGAACAAACTGGGCAATTACGTCAATGCTTATGTGGAGATCGGTGTGATTGTGGCACTTTTAGTAGTCATTCTGATGTTTATCATGCTTCGCTGGACCAAGATGGGCCGCAGCTTCTATGCGGTAGGCGGTAACAATCAGAGCGCGCTGATGTTAGGTATCAATGTGAAGAGAACCAAGTTCATGTCCCATCTGCTCTGCGGACTGTTGGCAGGTATCGGCGGTTATGTGTACTTCCTGCATGTAGGAAGCGGATCTGCTTCTCATGCCAGCGGCATGGAGATGAACGCCATTGCATCCTCCATCATCGGCGGTACGATGCTGACTGGTGGTGTCGGCAATATCATCGGAACTTTCTTCGGTGTATTGTCCCTGAGCACTATCCAGAATATCGTATCCAGTGCAGGTCTGGATCAGGCATGGTGGACCGGTATCACCATTGCAGCTATGCTGTGTCTGTTCCTGGTAGTACAGAGTGTGGTCATCGCAAGAAAAAAGAAAATGCTGCAGAACAAATAAAAGCAGCTGAAAATAGGGAGGAGCGGAAAGAGCGTGGCTGGTGTGCAGTCACACTCTTTTTCCGCTAGTAAAAGGAATCCACCGAATATCAGGGGGTAGAAGTTATGAAAAAAACGAAGGTAAAAAAGCAGAAAACTCTGAAAAAGCAGGGATGCAGCCTGTTCCTGCTACTGATGCTGCTGGCACTGGCACCGGTAGTTTTGGCAACAGTGATCCTCAGTACCACATCTTTACGTCTGACCAGAACGAATCTGGAAGGCAGTGTGCAGACCACACTGCATGTAACTGCGGATAATCTGGCAAAATACTGTAAGGAAAATGAGATCACGGCAATGAATGCCAGCGGTTATTATGAGTACCTGGACAGCCTGAAGGAAGAAGGCCTGGAGATGGCCATTCTTGCAGACGGCATTCCGGCTACCACATCCATTAAAAATGAAAATGACTATCGTATCCGTGAAATCCCCATGGATCAGGATCTTGGGACGGAGGGATATTATGATAAAAATGTAGTGATTGAGGGAAATACTTATTATGGTTATTATATCCCGATTATGAATAACGGACGGATCACTGCAGTGGCTTTTGCGGCGGAACGGAAAAATGAGATCACCGATGCCCTGTGGGAGATCGAGGTTGTATTCATGGTCTGCGCAGTGGGCATGGTGATCCTGTTTGGTGTTATCTGCTTTTTCCTGAGCAGAGCACTGTCGGGCAAGATGAAAGAGACCGGCAGCAGGGTGGATGCCCTGGCGGAAGGTGATCTGAGTGCCAGAAAAGAATCCGACAGTATTGTCCGGGAGATCCGTAATCTGTTACAGAATACCTCACAGATGCAGCGGAATCTGGCACAGGTCATCGGCGGTGTACAGGAGGTATCCGGAGAACTTCTAAACAGTGTACGGCAGGTGGCAGAGGGAAGCGATGCCACCACAGAACAGGCTGGACAGATCAGTCAGGCGATGGAGCAGCTGTCTTCCGCAGCGGAGGAAATGGCGGAAAATGTGCAGAATATCAGTGACCGTATGGATGAGATCGGAGAGGCGGTCAATGACATCAGTGTCAGTGCCGGACAGCTGCAGAAGGATTCGGAAGAAATACAGGACAACAGCAAAAAGGCGGGGGAAGGCATGGAAAAGATCATGACCGGCAGCAATCGTTCTGTGGAATCCGTGAATACCATTACAGCGAAGATTCATGAGACCAACGATTATATCGAAAAGATCGATGAGGCGGTAGCTCTGATCTTCTCCATTTCCGGACAGACCAATCTGTTAAGTCTGAATGCCTCCATCGAGGCCGCCAGAGCCGGAGAGGCGGGCAGAGGCTTTGCCGTGGTGGCGGAAGAGATCCGCAAACTGTCGGAGCAGAGCGCTGCCGGTGCCGAGCAGATCAAAAATCTGGCCCAGGGCATTATGGAGAAATCCGGTGAGACTGTGGAACAGGCGGATGTGGTAAAGAATATCATCCGGGAGGAACAGGATCACATTATTGCAACCAGAGAGCAGTATCAGCAGTTAGAGCAAAGTATCAGACATTCTGCGGAAGAGATCCGCAAGATCGCCGGAGAGACCGGACGTCTGTCACAGCAGAAAGAGGATATTCTGGGCAATATCGGCAGCCTCAGTGCTATCAGTGAGGAAAATGCTGCCAACAACCAGCAGGTGAATGCAAACATTGAGGAAATCCTGACACAGATACAGACAGTGGGCGCAAACTGTGATAAAATGAAACAGATCTCCGGGGAACTGGAGAGCTCTGTGGCGTATTTTCATACAGAGAAAGAACCTGCCGGAAAATGAGAGAATGACAGAGCGATTTCCGGGCGGGAAGTATGACAGAACAGGATGACATTACAGATATGAAGAAATGCAGAACAGGAAGACGATGGATGGCGGGTCTGCTGCTGGGGCTGGGAATCCTGCTTGCAGGATGCGGCGACAGACAAAGCACTGCGGAGGATATTGCAACACCAGAGGATACACAGACAGACCGTATTGTGGTGGGATTTTCCCAGGTGGGAGCGGAATCCGACTGGCGCAGTGCCAACACGGAGTCCATGAAAAGTACCTTTACAAAAGAGGCCGGGTACGACCTGATCTTCGAGGATGGTCAGCAGAAGCAGGCCAACCAGATCCGGGCCATCCGAACCTTTATCCAGCAGGAGGTGGACTACATCGTGCTGGCACCGGTGACGGAGACCGGATGGGACACGGTGCTCAGGGAAGCAAAGGATGCCGGGATCCCGGTGGTCATCGTGGACCGTAAGGTGGATGTGGAGGATGACAGTCTGTTCACCTGCTTCGTGGGTTCGGACTTTGAACTGGAAGGCCTGAAAATGTCGGAGTGGCTGAATTCCTTTTCCATCAGCAAGGGAATTGCACCGGAGGATCTTCATATTGTAAATATTCAGGGAAATATCGGAGCTTCCGCCCAGATCGGACGTACCAGAGGATTGGAGCAGGGCGCGGCAAAATACGGTTGGGATCTGTTAGACCAGGTATCGGGAGAATTTACCCAGGCCAAGGGGAAGGAAGTCATGGAAGCTTTCCTGAAAAAATACGACAATATCAATGTGGTCTATTGCGAAAACGACAATGAGGCCTTTGGCGCCATGGAAGCGATCCGGGCGGTGGGAAAAAGGGTCGGCAGCAATCTGGCGGCAGGAGATATTATGATATTGTCTTTTGATGGTGTCAGCACAGAATCCATGGACTGCGTGCTGAAGGATGAGATCACCTGCATCGGAGAATGCAATCCACTGCATGGCCCCAGGGTGGAGGCTTTGATCCAGATCCTGGAAGAGGGAAGGATACCGGAAAAATTTTCTTATGTGGAAGAAGGATTGTATGCCCACGACGATACGGTGACCGCCGTGACGGTGGGAGACAAGACCTACCGGGTACGGCGGGTAGACGATGAGATCCGCAACGAAAATGCATATTGACAGATTTTGTGACGATTCGGACGTTCCCCTGCAGGCGGTCCGGATCGTTACTTTTTTTCCATGAGGGCTAAAGTAATTGTAAATCCGTCCGATACATATTGTGAAACATCAAAAGACATTCGGGAAGGAGGAGTCGATATGCGTATTGAAGCGTATACACAGGTACAGCAGCTGTATCAGTCACAGAAGGTCAGCAGGACTCAGAAGACTCAGACAGCGTCACACACGGACAGACTGCAGATCAGCAGCCAGGGCAAGGATTTCCAGACCGCTAAGGCAGCAGTGGCAGCAGCACCTGACATCAGGGAAGAGTTAACGGCTCCCATTAAAGCAAGAATCCAGAACGGTACTTATGGAGTGGATAATGCAAGCTTTGCGGAGAAGCTGCTTCAAAAGCAGGAAGAAATGAGGTAGTTCCTTGGCTAGTTTAATGGAAAACCTGATAGATGTACTGGACAGAGAGAGTACGGAGTACGAAGCTCTGCTTCAGCTATCACAGCGCAAGACACCGATTATTGCAGGCGGTGATCTTGCAGAGTTACAAAAGATCACGGACGAGGAGCAGGAGCTGGTCAGCAGGATCCACAATCTGGACAAGCAGAGAGCGGGAGTGACTGCGGACATAGCCGATGTATTGAACAGGGATGTTAACGACTTGAAATTGCCGAATCTGATCACTATGTTATCTGCACGGCCTGCGGAACAGCAGGCACTGGCGGATTCCCACGACAGATTACAGGCAGCGGTCCGGGGACTGAAGCGCGTGAACGAGCAGAACAGTGAACTGTTAAACAGCGCGCTGGAGATGGTGGAATTCGAGATGAATCTCCTCCAGGCATCCAAGGCTGCACCCGAGACAGCGAATTACAACCGGGGAGCTTACAATGCAGGCAATACCATGGGGGTCATTGACCATGGATTCGATGCCAAGCAGTAAGACCGGATCCCGGGGATCTGAGGATCCCCTGATACAGAGGTGAAAGTTTATGCCATTAATGGGTAGTTTATATATAGGTTCGTCCGGATTACAGACAAGTCAGAATGCGCTGAATACCACAGCGCATAATCTTTCTAATGTGGACACCACCGGCTATACCAGACAACAGGTACAGCAGTCTAACAGAGCTTATGTCACATTATCGACAGACCCTAAGTCTATTTCCAACAAACAGACAGGTCTGGGTGTCACATATTCCCGCGTAAAACAGGTCAGAGATTATTTCCTGGACAAGACATACCGCAAGGAATCCGGACGTAGTATGTTCTATGAAGTGTCCACAGAAGTCATGGAAGAGGTAGAGAGCCAGCTGGGAGAATTGAACGGCGAGGCATTCCAGACCACCATGACAGACTTCTGGACCGCTATTCAGGAGCTTTCCAAGGATCCCAGCAGTTCTGTAACACAGGGCATGCTGGTGCAGAGAGCGGCGGAATTCGTACAGAGAGCCGGAGCAGTATACAGCGGATTGAGCTCCTACCAGAACAACCTGAACACACAGATTAAGCAGAATGTAGATAAAATCAATAAATACGGCAACCAGTTATTAACGCTGAACGATCAGATCCGTGCCATTGAGAGTGGCGGCATTGAACATGCCAACGACCTGAGAGATGCGAGAAATCAGATTCTGGATGAACTGGCAGAGCTGACCAACATGACCTTTTCCGAAGATCGATACGGCAGTGTATCCGTACAGATCGAGGGCGTGGATTTCGTAAAGGACGGAACCTGTTATGAGATCGCTCTGAAGACGGATGAAGCCACCGGCTTCTACACTCCGTTCTGGCCGCAGGATGCCACCTACACCGTAAGAGCTGATGGCACCAGAGATTATAATATTGACGGCGCAGAGGTATTTGATCTCTCCGTGGAGATTTCTTCCGACCTGAACACAGATATCGGCGGCCTGAAGGCAATGCTTCTGGCCAGAGGTGATCACAGAGCCAATTATACAGATCTGGCGGAAGGAAAATACGACAGTGTCTCCCAGTCCGTTGTCATGAATATTCAGGGTGAGTTCGACCAGATGATCCACAATGTGGTGACGAAGGTGAACGATATTCTGGCGAAGGCTGCAGGAGTACAGACCGGAGATCTGAAACTTGCAGATGGTACTACACGCCCCAATGTCCGCTATTGTGTCTCGGATCCGAATGGCTATATGCGCATGGAGGATGGCAGTCCCATCCAACTGTTTACCAAGGTCACAACGGATGGCTATGAGAAGGTGATCGGAGAAGACGGTGTAACAGAGTATTGGATTATGAAGGATGAAGATCCGGACAGCCCTGAGAGCCTGTATACCATCGGCAATCTTCAGGTAAATCCGGCGCTGACGAAGGAGCCTTCCAAGCTTGGATTCCGTTTGGCAGACGGTTCCGAGGATAAGGAGACCGCAGATGCTTTGAAAGCGGCATTTACCGAGGAAGCCTACACGCTGAATCCTAATGTACAGAAAAAGACTACTTTTGTAGATTATTATACCGACCTGGTATCGCAGGTATCCAATTCCGGCTATGTATTCCGGAGTATTTATGAGAATCAGGTCACCACTGTGGAGGCTACACAGAGTGCCAGAGAACAGGTTATCGGTGTATCCACGGACGAGGAACTGTCCAACATGATCAAGTTCCAGAACGCATACAACGCATCCAGCCGTTATATCAACGTGATCAGTGAAATGCTGGAACACATTCTTTCCACGCTGGGTGTGTAATGTGTAAGAAATAGGAGGTAAGTTATGCCCTCACAGTTTTTTGGATTAAATATTGCATATACGGGACTTCTGGCCAGTAATGCTGCCATGAATACCACTTCCAATAATATCGCCAATGTACAGACGGAAGGCTACAGCAGACAACAGGTGACACAACAGGCCGCCAATGCGCTGCGGGTGTTCCAGACCTATGGCTGTGCCGGTGCCGGTGTAGAGACTCTGGCCATTGAGCGTGTACGGGATGAATTCTATGACGGAAGATATTGGGATAACAATGCACTGCTTGGCGAATATGACATGAAACAGTATTACATGCAGCAGTTGGAGACGTATTTTGATGATGACGGTAAGAGCACCGGGTTCAAGACGAACTTCGATCAGCTGATGATCACCGGACTGCAGGCACTCCTGAAGGATCCCAACAGTGCCACAGCCAAATCCCAGTTCGTAGGCTATGCCGGAGCTTTGACAGAGTATTTCAACGGTATGGCGGGCAATCTGGAAAAAGTACAGAAGGATATCAACCAAGAGATCAAACTGAAGGTGGATCAGATCAATTCCCTTGCCGGTGAGATTGCCTCCCTGAATAAACAGATCAACACCATTGAACTGGCTGGAACAAAGGCCAATGAGCTGCGTGACCGCAGAACCCTGCTGATCGATGAATTATCCAAGATCGTGGATGTGGAAGTCAAGGAGACTCCGATCATCGATGCCAACAACGAGAACCGTGAGACTGGAGCCAACAGATATATGGTCAAGATCGCAGGCGGACAGATGCTGGTGGACGGTAGTGATTATAACGGTCTGGAATGCGTGGCGAGAACCTCCTATGAGAAAGTAAACCAGACCGATATTGACGGTCTCTATGAGATCTATTGGTCAGACGGTCAGAAGTTCAACCTGTACAATGCTTCCATGGGCGGAGATCTGGCAGGACTGATCCAGATGCGTGACGGCAACAACGGGGAGAACTTCACCGGACAGGTGACCGCCACCGGCACGACGACCACGGCAGACGGCAAGACCCACGATACCGTAACCGTAAAAGTAACCAAGGCTTATCTGCAGGACCTGAATAAATGTAATCTGTCGGATCAGGGCGGTATCATCGATCTGGGCAATCAGGAATTCTATTATGATTCCTGGGAATATACCTGCGAATATGATGCGAACGGCAACGCCACTTACTCCTATACATTTACTTTATCGGACAGTGAGAAGAATCCCCGGGGAATTACCAATGACCGTGTAGGGAAAAAGGCGGAGATCGGTACCGACCTGTCCTATCAGGGCATCCCTTATTACATGAACCAGATGAATGAGTGGATCCGTACCTTCTCTCAGAAATTCAACGATATTCTGACTTCCGGTTACAGTGGCAACGGAGATCCCGGCGTGAAGATGTTCACCGGTAATAAAGCTACCGGTGGTGAGCAGTTCCTGCTGGATGATGCGGCGAAGCGATATGACAAGCAGGAGAAGAAAAACAGTAAAGTTACGGTAAAAGTCAACGATGACAGCTACTATCGTCTGACAGCGAAGAATTTCGATATTCTGGATGCCATGGAGCAGGATCCCAGCCTGATGGCAAACCGAAAAAATGCATCTGACGGCGTGGAACAGAATGACCTGTTGAACGATCTGAAGAATCTGGCTACGGATAAGAGCAAGATGAGCTTCCGCGGCAACAGTGCCTCCGAGTTTTTACAGTGTATTTTGTCAGATGTGGCGTTGAATGCATCCCGGGCCAATACTTTTTATGCAAGCTTTAAGGATATATCCGGTACCATTGACAATCAGAGACTCTCCATCTCCGGCGTGGACGAGGATGAAGAAGCCGTAAATCTTGTAAAATACCAGAACGGATACAATCTGGCTTCCAAGATGATCCAGACACTGACGGAGATTTATGACAGACTGATTCTGGAGACCGGAGTCTAAACTAGAAAGGAGGCAGCTATTCGGATTCCCACATATGTTCGCAAAAACGCACGTATCCGTGCTTTCTCGCTGCTACACAGCTAATTTTGCTCACGTGTGTGGTGACTCTATTCGAGTCACCATTCGAATCAGAAAACTGTTACTTATATGCAAGCATAACGTACCAGTTATTCTGATTTTTAGAATCCTGAATAGTTACGGAGAAAATGAGAATTACGAACAAGATCATGCAGCGTAATAATCTGTCCAATATCAATACGAACAAAGTATATCAGGATAAGCTGAGCACCCAGATGTCTACCCAGAAGAAGGTCAGCCGTCCTTCCGATGATCCTGTGGTATCCATCCGTGCCCTGCGTTTACGCAGCAATGTGACCGAGGTGACGCAGTATTACAGCAAGAACATTCCGGATGCGGAGAGCTGGCTGGACGTAACCGAGGATGCACTGAAGAACCTGACAGAGATCATCACGAATATGATCAAACAGTGCACCAAGGCATCTAACGGAGATCTGAAATCCGCAGACCGCCAGATCATTCTGGAACAGCTGAAAGCCCTGGGAGATGAAGTGTACAGCACCGGCGATGCAGACTATGCGGGCCGTTATGTGTTTACCGGATATCGTACCGATACTTCTCTGAGTTTTGATAAAGAATACAATACGAAATATGAGATCACCGAGCAGCTGGACAACAGCTCCATCACACAGCTGACGAAGATCGACACCGGAAAATTGCTGGATATTACTGCTGCAAATTATAATAATGCAAATAACAGCAAGATCACGGAACAGGATATTAAGTCCACCGAGGTGTACCGTATCCAGCTGGCTTATGATGACTGCAGAGACAAGAATGCAAACCCGGCTGCAGCCCCGTCTATTTCTTTCTATGAGAAAGACCCTGTAACCGGCGAAGCTGTAATGAAAGAACCGACATGGGATTCCACTATGTTCACAATAAAGTCCTCCACGGAAGACCCTTACACCGAGGCAGCAAAAAATGATGATGCACTGATCTATGTGCCGGATACCGGTGAGATCCTGCTCGGCAGGAACCGTTATGATAAACTGATGGCCTGCAAGGATGATCCTTCCACCTCGGGAAAAAATGAAGGTGAGATCCGCGTAACTTATCAGAAGGATCACTGGGTCAAGGGTGATCTGAGACCCGAGCATTATTTTGCATGTACCAGTACCGATGCAGACGGAAAAGTAACGGATTATAACAAGTCCTATCTTGACGGCAAGAGCGAAAAACAGGTCATCGAATATGATGTAGGCTTCAACCAGACCATTCAGGTGAATTCCACTGCAGATGAGTGCTTCCAGCACGGTATCGGACGTACGGTGGACGATCTGGTACAGGCCATGCAGGATGTGGTGGATCTGGAGAATGTGAAGACCAAGATCGAGGGACTGCAGGAGACTGCTACCGGTACGGATGCAGAGACCCTGACGAAGCAGATGGAAGCAGTAGAAAAAGCACTGACTCTGGCAAAGGACAAATGCCAGAAGATGTTCGAAAGCGGCATTACTACGTTCCAGGGATATCTGGATGATGCCAACCTGTGCGTTACCAACTGCGGTACCAGAAGCAGCAAACTGGAACTGATCGATAACCGCATGAAGAGCCAGAAGACCACCTTTGAGACCTTAAAGAGTGAAAACGAGGATATCGATGTTACCGAGACCGCCATTGATCTGAAGAGTGCGGAAATGACCTATGAAGCGGCACTGATGGCTACCGGTAAAGTAATGCAGACCACACTGTTGAATTTCATCTAGAACAACAGGTTACGGAAAGGCGTAGGTATTTTATGAAGATCAATACAAAATTTTTTGGAGAAGTTGAGATTGCGGATGACAAGATCATCACTTTTGACAAAGGTATTATCGGATTCCCGGAACTGAAGCATTTTACCATGCTCCACGATGAGGAGAAGGGCAGCAACGTAGGAATCCGCTATTTACAGTCTCTGGAAGAACCCGGATTCGCCATGCCGGTCATGGATCCGCTGCTGGTCAACCCTCAGTATGATCCGGAAGTGGATGACGAACTGCTCACTAGTGTAGGCAATCTGACTCCGGAGAACATTCTGGTCATGGTTACTGTGACTGTGCCTGCTGACCTGACGAAGATGACGGTGAACCTGCAGGGTCCCTTTGTGATCAACGTGGAAGAACGCAAGGCCTGCCAGATCATCCTTGAGGGAGATAAATACCCGGTAAAATATCCGGTATACGACATCCTGAAATCCGGAAAGGCGGGTGAGTAAGATGCTGGCATTGTCCCGTAAGAAGAACGAAGCAATCGTCATCAACAACGATATCGAGATCACCGTTCTGGAGGTCAAAGGTGATCAGGTCAAGATCGGCATCACCGCACCCAAGGAAGTGCCCATCTACCGCAAGGAAGTCTACCTCCAGATCCAGGAGGCCAACAAGGCCGCTGTGGATGCCGAAGGTATGGCAGCACTGAAGAACCTGTTGGGGTAAAACAAAGAAAATAATGGAAATGACACAGACTCCGGAGTATGCAATCCGGAGTTTTTTCTGAATACGCATATTGAAAAAAGAGGGCACAATTTCCCAAAATTATAAAAATACATTGAAAGGACTTAGATATAATAGTATAATTTGAAAAAAGAGGGCACAATGTTCTCAAAATATCAAAGTGGAGAAAAACATGGAAATAAAAAGAGACTTATATCTGCAAAGAATAGTAGATAGAATGCATAATGGAATGATAAAGGTTATTACGGGAATAAGACGTTCCGGCAAATCATATCTGTTGTTTACCATATTTAAAAACTATCTTATATCCCAAAATGTTCCGGAAGATCATATTATTGCGATAGAACTGGATATGTTGGAAAATAAAAGGTATAGAGATCCCTATGTAATATTGGATTATATTAAAAGCCGGATAACAGATGAAAAAGATTACTATATTTTCCTTGATGAAGTCCAACTCCTGGAAGAGTTCGAGGAGGTTCTGAATTCTCTTCTTCATATAAAAAATGCAGATATTTATGTAACGGGAAGCAACTCTAAATTTTTGTCAAAAGATATTATCACCGAGTTCAGAGGGCGTGGAGATGAAATACATGTTTTTCCGGTCAGTTTTAAGGAATATATGGATGTATTCGATGGTGATAAATATGAAGGATGGAGTTCTTATGTTAATTTTGGTGGGCTTCCGTTAACCATTACGATGAATACAGATGAGCAGAGAATGGAATATCTTACCGGATTGTTTGAAGAGACATACATTAAAGATATTATTGAACGTAATCATATAGAAAAAATTCAGGAAATAAACGACTTGATTAATATACTGGCATCAGGAATCGGTTCACTGACAAATGCATCGAAAATAGAAGCTACATTTAAAAGTGTGATTCAGTCAGATATCAGCCTGAATACCATTCGGAGCTACATTGAGTACCTTAAGGATGCCTTTATTGTAAGCGAGGCCAATCGATATGATGTAAAAGGAAGAAAATATATTGGAACTCCACTGAAATATTATTTTGAAGACGTAGGTCTCAGAAATGCCAGACTTGGATTCAGACAGACAGAAGAGACTCATATTATGGAGAACATCATTTATAATGAACTCCGGGTTCGGGGATTTCATGTGGATGTTGGTGTGGTTATGAAACGGAACAGAACCAAAGAGGGAGTGCAGGAAAAAAAACAACTGGAAATTGATTTCGTAGCAAATAAGGGAAGCAAACGATATTATATTCAATCAGCATTCAGTCTTCCGGATGATGAGAAGAGAATGCAGGAAAAGGCATCCCTGATAAATGTAGGTGATTCATTTAAAAAGATTATCATTGTAAAAGATATTATTAAACCATGGAATGATGATGACGGAATATTGACAATGAGTATTTTTGATTTTCTGTTGAATGAAAATAGTCTGGACTTATAGTTTTTAGGACAGTAGATTCCATACAAAGCATAAATAAAGAGGAATTACGTGTGTTTCATATTATAGATGAACGTTTTTTTGTACCGTTGGCATCTCCGAATAAATTAGTATATTGGGAATGTATCTGCAAGTTATTTTCCGTCATGGATCATCAGCTTTCCTTTGGAGTGGACAGAGATGTTGTGGTGGAGGAACTGCAATATTATTTTGAACAGACCCAGGCAGCGGATTTTGATGAAGAAGAATTCCAGGGAAAAAATGCAAGAGATAAGGCAAACTGGATGTTGCGAAAACTGGAAAATTATGGATGGATAGACATCGAGACAGATAAAAGTTATGTACAAAGAGTTAATTTTAAGGAATATGCCGTCAAGATTATAAAGACATTGTTGGAAATTGCAGAAGGTAAGCAAATCGAATATCAGGGATATATTTACACTATATATAGCCTGGTGCGAGGTACAACGGACAATCCGGGAATCGTTCTTTTGTCAATTGTGGAAAATACAGATATGTTGATTACCGGTCTGAAAAACCTGAGTTCCGGAATCAAGCATTATATTGATGAACTGACAAAGTATAAGACTCCGGCGGAAATTATGGATGTTTTATTCAACGATTACATAGAAAATATTGTAGACAAAGCATATCATCGATTGCTCACTTCAGATAATGTCTCTAAATTCCGACCGGAGATTATAGAGAGACTGGAAAGTAAAAGCCATAGTAAGGCTTATGTGGAAAAAGCAGGTGCGGAACTGGCTTCCATTCGGGAAATTGCGCCGGAAGAAGCAGAAGAACTGGTCTATCATTATATTCATCAGGTCATAGATGCTTTTCAGAATATGGATGAAATCCTGGCAGAAATCAATCGTAAAAATACTCAATATCAGAGGGCAGCTATCAATCGTGCCAAGTTTTATCTGATTGGCGGCGAGGATGTCAGGGGGCAGATCAAGGATATTCTTTCTGAAATGAATGAGAAAATCAATCGGGAAAACATGGATCTTGGTGGAATTTACAGGATTGAATTTTTGGATGATCTGATCCGGATATACAGTTCAGCAGTTATAGATGAGAAATCTTTTTATACTCCGATTGAAGGAAAGAAAACATTTGAACCGGAAATAATCCAACAGGAGGAACCGGACACTGAACTCAGGAATGAGAAGAAAAGGAAAATGCTTGAAAAGCTGGCAAGAGTCCTGAACCCGGAGAAAATAGATGGATATGTAGAAAAACAGCTTGGAGAAAGACCGGAAATGTTAGCTTCGGAGTTACCGTTAGATACTACGGATGATTTCGTGAAGATGATTTATGTTCGATTGTACGGTCAGAGAAAAAACATGAAGTATGTAGTGAGTGTAAGAGATACCATACAGAAGAAAGGTTACCAATTTACGGATTTTACAATACGAAAGAAGGTACAAAAGTAGGATGGATATTTTAAACGGAATGTTGCAGAAAGACAGGGATAATTTCTCACGGATATGTAACCGGCTGCTAAGTTCCTGCTTTTTATGTAAAAGAAATGAAACAACCAGATTAGATTATTATTTTGTAACAAAATACAAGGAAAAATTTGCGGAATGTTTTGCACTATTGGGCTACCGTTTGGAAATTAATGAAGAATATGGTGTGGTTCAGTTAACCAATCCACAAAACTATAACCGCTACAATATGAAACTGTTTGAATCGGTTCTCTTGTTAATTCTCAGAATTTTATATGATGAAAAGAGAAGGGAACTTTCTACTACAGAGGAAGTAATTGTAAATGTGGGGGATATTCATGAAAAATTCTTAAGCCTGAAGATCAGAGAGAAAATGATAGACAAGACAACTTTTCGCAATGCAATCAGTACATTGAAAAGGTTTCAGATCATAGAGATATTGGATACCAGCCTTACGGAGGAAGAATCCCGGATTATTATCTTTGACTCTATTCTGATGGCTGTTCGCGTGGAAGATATTAAGGCAGCTTATGAAAAGCTGGAAATTTACAAAAGAGGAGGAAAAAACAGTGAAGAAACTGACGAGAGTGAAATTGATTAACTGGCATCGCTTTGTTAATGCAACAATAGATCTTGAAAAATCCACACTGATTTCCGGAGAAAACGGAGCTGGAAAATCCACTCTTTTGGACGCTATTCAGTTCGTGATTATTTGTTCGACCAATTATTTTAATAAGGCAGCTCATGAAAACGGGAAAAGAAAACTGACCGGGTATATTCGCTGTAAGACCGGAAGAGAAAATAAACCTTATGAACGGACAGGAGAGATCAGTGCACATGTTGCACTGGAATTTTATGAAGAGAAAAAGGATAAATATTTTGTGATCGGTGCCGTGGTAGACTCTGCTTCGGAGGGACAGGAAAAAACGGCAAGATATTTGATGGACGGAGTACGATTCGAGGACTCTATGTTTTTTCAAGGAAAAGCGCCAAAGTCTATCAATCAGTTTCGGACAATGAATAGTTCTAAAATAAAACAATGGTGTACTACAGATAAAGAAGCAAGATCAATGATCAAAAACCGCTTTGGACGAATCGAAGATAAATTTTTCCGGCTGATCCCCAAGGCTCTGGCTTTTCGACCGATTGATGATATTAAAGATTTTGTGTATTCCTATGTATTGGATGAGAAGGAAGTCAATATTGATGTATTACGTGAAAATGTCCGGACTTATCAAGATTTACAGCGTACACTGGAAAACGTAAAAATTCGTATCGAGAGGTTGGAAAAAATCAATTCCTTACATGCCCAGGCAGCGGATGGATTACAGAAGGATAAGCAATATGGATATTATCTTGCGAGAGTAGAAGCGGATCTTATCCTGGAAGAAATAGAAAAGATGCAGGCTGAGATACAGACGGATACTTTGCGGTTGGAAGAACAAAACGGTCAGATCCAGACTGTGAAAAAAGAACAGATGGAAAAACAACAGATCAGAGACGATTTGCGCGCGGAACTTGCAACAGATAAAGATTTTCTGGCAAAAGACGAACAGGAGAAGCGACTGCAGTTATTGGAGAACAGAAAGACAGATTTGCTGAAGGAGCGGGAAAGCCTTCAGGAAAGCATGGACTCTGCCAGAATGCAGTTGAAAAAATTGCTGGAAGTAAAGGATGTGGACACATCTATAAAACTTTATTATCGAAACTTGTGCATGCCAGACAATGATATGAATCTGGCGCAGACAAAGGACACACTTTTGCAGGCTATTTCCTACAAAAATCTAATGCGAAATAAAGTGCTACAGAAAAAAGCAGGGACGATAGCAAAGGAAGCCGAAATCAGCGATGAAAAGCAGGAACTGGACAAGAAAATTGAACAGTTAATGAAGAAAAAATTTTCGTATTCTGAAGATGTAGAACGTGTAAGAATGGAAATTAAGGAAGAGTTTCAACGTATCGGACGGACTCCGGAACCGCGTATTTTATGTGAAATGTTGGAGATTACAGATGGATCCTGGAGAAATGCTGTGGAAGGTTATTTAAACACGCAGAGATTTTATATTCTGGTGGAGCCTGAAAATTTTGATATTGCATTGGGAATTTATGACAGGCTTCGAAAAGAGAAAAAAGCATATGGAGTAGGCCTTATTAACACACAGAATCTGGAAGAATATGATACCGCACCGGAAGGATCTCTGGCTACCGTAGTGTCTTCCAAAAATAAATACGCAAAACGTTATATCAATATGATTCTCGGAAAAGTTCATATGTGTGAGCATTATCGGGAACTAAAAACTTATAGGATCTCAATCACAAGAGAGTGCATGAAGTATCAGAACAACGTGGCGAGTGCTATTAAACCATCCGTTTTTGAAACACCATACATTGGACAGAATGCCATAAAGGTACAACTGGAACAGGCAAAACAGAAGCGGGAGGAATTGAAGCAACAGCTGGCGGACTTGAAAAGCAGGCTGAAACAACTGGAATATGTACTGGAGCCACTGAATACGGATCAGGATACAGATATTAAGTACCGTTTGGACGTTATTGGTGATTTGCGGCAGGTTTCTCTGGAAATTGACAAATGCAAAGAAAACATTGCTACATTGAAGAAAAATTCCAATATGATCATGAAACAGCTGCAATTGTCTACCTTGGAAAAAATGTTAGAGGAACTGACGGTAAAAAGGAGTAATTTAGACAGAACTGCCGGTAAGACGGAGGAAAGAATCAGCCTGACAAAACAGAAAATTGCAGAGAATCAGGCAAATCATGTAGAAAAAGCACTATTTTATGAAAAACTTGGGGCAGACGATGCAGATTTATTGCCAATATGGAGACAGGAATATGAGAAACAGACAGAGGGTAAGTCTTATGCACAGTTCAGAGATAATTATTTGCGAAGGAGAAAAGCAAACCAGACACTGATTGATAAGGCAACGGACTCTATGAAAGAGGTAATGAGGGAATATAAAACAGCGCATGATTTTGGTGCACCTGCTTCGATGGAAGGATATCGGGATTTTGAAGCGGAGTATTTGAAACTGAAAAATTCAGAACTGCTGCAGTATGAGGATAAGGTGGAGACGGCCAGAAGCGCAGCGGAAGAAGAATTCAGAGAGCAGTTTTTGTCTAAGCTACAGGAAAATATGAAGACAGCCCAGTCTGAATTTAAGGAATTAAACAAGGCATTGAATGATATTACGTTCAGCAATGAAAAGTATGAATTCCTGTATATGCCGAGTAAGAAATACCGTCAATATTATGAAATGATCATGGATGATTTTAATGCGATGCAGGGAGAGTCTATTTTCAGTGGACTGTTTCATGAGAATCATAAGGTAGTGATAGAAGAACTGTTCGAACGGCTGGCACTTGATAATGACAATAGTACAAAAACACTGGATGAATTTACGGATTATCGTACTTATATGGATTATGATATACGCATTATACACAGCGATGGAAACTATTCCTTATATTCAAAGGTGTGTGAGGAAAAGAGCGGTGGTGAGACACAGACACCTTTTTACGTCACCGTAGCGGCATCTTTTGTCCAGCTGTATAAGAACAATATTGGCGGAGAGGCAGTGGGACTTGTGCTTTTTGATGAAGCGTTTAATAATATGGATGATGAAAGAATAGGCGGAGTTCTGGAATTTTTGCGGCGGTTGCCGCTACAGATATTGATTGCTGCACCACCGGATAAAATACAGTATATCAGTCCCTTTGTGGAGGAGACATTACTTGTAATGACAGATGAAAAAATCAGTTATGCAGAGAGGTATGTAAATGGTACAGTATGACAGAATGGTTTTAAATCATTTGCTGGATACCTATGAAAACAGTCTGTTGTCAATTGGAGAGAACAGGAGAAAGGTACAGATAGAGTTTCGTTTTACGAGAACATCTATACCGGCATATTATGATGAGAGTTCATCAGAATATGAAAAAATTCATATTTTGATGAATGCACTGGAAAATAAAAATATGATAACTGTAATCTGGAAGGACCATAAGCAGGGACATTTCATACAAAAGGTTCGGATGAATGCGGATCAAATTGATGAAATTTACCGGTATACAGGAAGAAAACCAAAGCATGGTCTGGAGGAAGAAAACAGAGTCTTTCTTCAAAAATATCTGAATGAAGATGCTCCGGTCACGGTAAATTTTGTAGGATATCTGTTGGAACGACTGGAAAACCACAAGTCGGTAAAAGAATACATAACATTGGAAAATCTGCAGGAAACAGAAAAATTTCTTCGTGCATGTGTATCTGTAGAACAAAATAAAACACCTTGTTATATCAGAGAGTTCTCCATTCAACATTTTCAGGATTCTAAATATTTTGAACAGATAGAAAGCAGGATTATCAGAGTGTTTCGGCAGTTCGATGAGGAATATAAGGAAATGGATGCAGTGGAACTATTGGCGGAATATGGAATTTATCAAACCCCTGATTTTGTGTATTTTAAGGGAGATGTGCGCCTGCTGGTGGAAGGGGAGGAGATGAATTTGTCCCTTTTAAAGCAGGGAATTGGAATTTCGGGAGAGGATATTGAAAACATTCGTTTCTCGGATTTCAGCAGAATACAGAAGGTAATAACTGTTGAAAACCTTACTTCTTTTTTCAGATACCATGAGGAAAACAGCCTCCTTGTTTACCTGGGAGGATACCATAACAGGGTACGAAGAAAACTGCTCCAAAAGATTTATGATGCAATTCCTGCTGCAAAATATTATCATTTTGGGGACATAGATGCCGGAGGATTTCTTATTTTTCTGGATTTACGTAAAAAAACAGAAATTCCATTTGAAAGCTTCCGTATGGATCTGGATACGCTGAAACAATATTCACAATATGGAAAAAAATTGACAGAAACAGATAAAAAACGTCTGGAGAAATTAGGAGAAGAAAAGGAATTCAGCGAGGTTATCCGATATATGCTGGAGAAAAATATAAAATTAGAGCAGGAATGCATTATTGAATAGATGGTGTCGTGAAATTTTTGCAGCACCTATTAATTTTTCAGGAGAATTTACCGATACAATCCTTAGAGAAGCAAGGTCGTGCGCCCACGGAAGGCGCTTTTTATCACACGGAGGTGACCATTATGACCATAGAACCGATTTCCAGTCTCATGACAGTGCAGGCACAGAACACAGCCGCTGCCAGGAACACTGTGACAAAAGTAACTACAGAGGAGAATCCCTCAGAATACAATCCTGCCAATGTAAAAGCAGCAGATAAACTTGACCAGACCACCGCAGTTGTTGAAAATGCGCAGAGCAAGGATCAGAATAATACTTCTGCCGATGCTAATAGCGAACAGCAACAGCAGGTGACCAACGAGCAGATCAAGAAAGCAGTAGAGAAGCTGAATAAGAACATGATGTCCCATTCAGAAGCTGTTTTCGGTATTCATGAGGCGACAAACCGCATAACGATCAAAATCATAGACAAGGATACCAAGAAAGTCATCAAAGAGCTTCCACCTGAGAAGACTTTGGACATGATCGCCAAAGTGTGGGAGTTAGCCGGTATCCTGGTAGATGAGAAGAGATAAGAAGTAAGAATCAGGAGGAACACATTATGGCAATGAGAATGTCTGGTCTGATGTCCGGTATGGACACAGAGACTATCATTAAGGAACTGGTATCTGCCAAACAGACCAAGGTGGATGATGCCAAAAAGGCACAGACCAAACTGCAGTGGAAGCAGGATGCCTGGAAAGAATTAAATACTAAACTGAAAAATCTGCAGGCAAAATATATCGCTAATATGCGTTTTACGTCTTCTTACAGCAAGAGGACCACAAAAGTATCCAACAGTAATGCAGTCAGCGTGATCACCGGTGAAAATGCCGTCAAGGGAGTACAGTCCCTGCAGATCAACAAGCTGGCCAAGACCGGTTATCTCACCGGCGCACAGATCAAGGCTGCCGATGGGGGAAGTCTGACTGCTGCATCTAAATTAAGCGAACTGGGAGTGACCGGAGAAGGTACCTTCAATATCACTGCGGGTGGAAAGAGTGTGGATATTACGGTAAATGGTGACAGTACCATTTCCGATGTGCTGAATAAGATCAAGGAAGCAGGTGTCAATGCCAGCTTTGATGCGAAGAACCAGAGATTCTTCGTCAGTGCCTCCGCATCCGGGCGAGACAATGACTTCAGTATTACCGCATCGGACAGCACCGGTGACGCAGCGCTGTCAGCATTGGGACTGAAGGCAAGTCTGATTGGCGATAAGGGGGATCAGGCAACACTGGACAGATATAAGGAGTATGCGGCTTTCTATGTAAGCGGAGATGATGCAGCTACTCTTGCAAATATTAACAAGGATGGCCGTATCACAAAGGATATTGAATCCAAAGTAAGCAGTTATCTGGAGCAGTATAAGTCTCTGCTCAGCACTAAGAGTGATGCACAGAAGAAGATCGATGAGATCAATGAAAAATATAAGGATTCCAGCCTGGATACTGTAGAAAACTATACGAAACAGTTGGAAGCAAAGCAGAAAGAGAAGACAGAGCTGGAAGAAAAGATCAAGAATCTGACAGATGGTGATGAAAAAGATACTGCACAGAAGGAACTGGATACGCTGAATGAGGAGATTAAGACATTGTCTGAAAAGAAGACGGATGCCCAGTCTCTGAAAAGCGCACAGAAGAGTATCACCGATGCAGATACAAAGATCGCAGATATACAGAAGCATATTACTGTAACAGAAGGTACCGATGCGGACGGTAATGCAACTTATACTGCAGAAGCCACACAGACATTGAAGGACCAGGTAAATAACAGCTATCTGTCTCAGGCAAAATACGCGTCCGATGTTGTAACATCCATCAATAACGGAACCTATACGGCTACCGGAGCTACTAAAATCAGTGGTCAGGATGCCAAGATTACATTAAATGGTGCGGAATTCACCGGCAACAGCAATGTCTTCGAAATCAACGGCTTGACTTTCACTGCGCTCAGTGAGACGAAAGACGGTGAGGATATCACTGTTACTACCGAAGATGATGTAGATGGCATCTATGATATGGTGAAGAACTTCCTGAAGGAGTACAATTCCATCATCAATGAGATGGACAAACTGTACAATGCGGATTCTGCCAAAGGGTATGAACCCCTGACAGATGATGAGAAAGATTCTATGTCTGACTCTGAGGTAGAGAAATACGAGACCAAGATCAAGGATGCTCTGCTTCGCAGAGATAGTAACTTGTCTACCATCAGTTCTGCATTGAAGAGTATTATGTCCGGCAGCGTGGACGTGAACGGCAAGACTATGTACCTCAGTGATTTCGGTGTTGAGACCCTGGGTTACTTTGAGGCACCGGACAATGAGAAAAATGCTTATCACATTGCAGGTGATCCGGATGATGCCAATACCTCCGGTAAATCGGATGTGCTGAAGAGCATGATCAGTAATGATCCCGATACGGTAATCGCTTTCTTCTCTTCTCTGTCTAAAAACTTATATACCAAAATGAGTGATCTGTCCAAATCTGTAGACGGATATCGTTCTTATGGAAACTTTTATGATGACAAGAAGATGACTTCGGATTATAATGATTATAAGACGAAGATATCCGAACTGGAAGAGAAGCTGAATGATTACGAAGATAAGTGGTATTCCAAGTTCTCCAAGATGGAGACAGCTCTCGCAAAGCTGCAGAGCAATTCCAGTGCGGTGACGAGCTTGTTAGGAGGATCATGATATGGCGTTACCCAATGCCTATGCACAGTATAATAACAGCAAAGTATTGACAGCTTCTCCCGCAGAACTAACACTGATGCTCTATGAAGGTGCCATTAAGTTCTGCAATATTGCAGAAGTGGCAATAGAAGAAAAAGATGTTGAGAAGGCACATAATAATATCCGCAAGGTACAGAATATCATCGGATACCTGCAGTCTACCCTGGATACGAAATATCCGGTAGCACAGGACTTTATCCATATTTATGACTACCTCGGCAAACGATTGGTGGAAGCCAATGTAAAAAAAGATAAAGAGATCCTGGAGGAGATCAATATGCATCTTCATTCCGTAAGAGATAACTGGAAGGAAGTCATGCGCATCAACCGTGAGAAAGGGGCTATCTGATGGAAAGTCAGCTGACGATATTGTCCGAGAGCCTGGATCGGAAGCTGGAGGTATTACAGAAGATTCAGGAATATAATAAGCGCCAGGAGGAAGTTTTTTCCGCAGAGAAGGTGGATATCCGTCAGTTCGATGCTGCCGTGGAGGAGAAACAGCACCTGATCGATGAAGTGGTACGCCTGGATGACGGCTTTGAAATTCTGTATGAAAAGCTGGCAAAAGAGCTGGAGGGCAACAGACAGCGCTACGCAGCACAGATCAAAGAAATGCAGGCCAAGGTAGCCAAAGTGACAGAACTCAGCGTGTCCGTACAGGCACAGGAAGCCCGGAACAAGAAACTGGTCGAGAATTATTTCGCCAGAGAACGTGCCGGAATCGGCCAGAGACGCAAGAGTGCCAAGAGCGCCTTTGACTACTACAAGAGCATGAGCGGCGCCGGATATGTACCGCCCCAGATGTACGACAATAAACAATAAATACAACGGATAAAGGGAAGCAGATAGAGATATCGGCTTCCCTTTTTTATGACGGAATCAATGTGATAGAATAATAATGTGGTTTCGGCTAAAATATAATCAGAGTATAGATTAGCCGGAAAATGCTTGATATTTTAAAATAATCCGGCTAAAATATAATCATAAAAAAGATCAGCCGAAAGAGGGACTTTTATGAGTTATATCAAAAGAAATCTGGAGAATGTAGTAAGACAGGTAACCAGGGAATATCCGGTACTCCTGGTAACGGGACCGAGACAGGTAGGAAAGACGACAATGCTCCAAAAACTGATGGAGGGAACGGAGCGGGGATATGTAACACTGGATGATTTAAACGAAAGAAATATTGCAAAGACCGATCCGGAACTGTTTCTGCAACTGCATAAACCACCTGTATTGATTGATGAGGTTCAATATGCACCGGAACTGTTTACTTATATCAAGATAAATGTAGATAAAAACCATGAGCCGGGAGCATTTTGGCTTACGGGATCACAGGTGTTCAAATTGATGCAGGGAGTACAGGAGTCACTGGCAGGAAGAGTGGCAGTACTTTCACTTACATCCCTGTCACAGGCAGAGATATCCGGAGGAACGATGAAACCGTTTACGGTAGATCTGGAGGATTTAAACGAGAGGCAGAAAGAGAGAGAGCAAGCTGATACAAGAGAGATCTTTGAACGGATTTATCAAGGCTCCATGCCTGCGATCGTAAGCGGTATTAACAGTAACAGTCAGCTTTTTTACAGCAGTTATCTGTCTACTTATATTGAGCGGGATGTAAGAGAATTATCGGATGCAATAGATTCGCTTAAGTTCCTTCGGTTTATTACTGCGGTGGCAGCAAGATGTGGGCAGATGGTTAATGCAACAGAGATTGCCAGAGATGCAGATATCAATCAGACGCAGGCGAAGGATTGGCTGACAATTCTGGAAACGCTGGGAATTATTTTTTATCTTCATCCGTATTCTAATAATTTGTTGAAGCGCCTTGTGAAAACGCCCAAACTGTATTTCTACGATACGGGTCTGGTGTGTTACCTGACGAAATGGAGTAGTGCGGAAACGTTAGAATGCGGTGCTATGAACGGGGCCATTTTGGAAAATTACGTGGTCGCGGAAATTCGGAAAACCTACCTGAATTGTGGAAAAGAGCCGTATTTGTACTATTATCGTGATAAAGATGCCAGGGAGATTGATATTGTCCTGGAACATGATGGAATATTGAATCCGATTGAGATTAAGAAAACTGCAAATCCCGGAACAGAGCTGGTAAAGGTATTTGAATTACTCGACAAGGCATCAACGCCTCGTGCAAAGGGCGCAGTTATCTGCATGAAACCGGGACTTAGTGCGATTGACAGAGACAATTATATCGTACCGGTCTGGATAATCTAAAATACAGTCCCTGCCTGAATATCAGACAGGGACCTATAATTTCAAAAATGTTTTTGCGTATACGCCTTTGTCCCTAAATTTCCCTTACAAATTTCCACTTGTACAAGATGAATATTTGAAACAGCAAGAAATTCTTAGATCCCCGTTGTAGCATGAAATAAGCCGGAGATGTAAAAATTTCAAGAGTAACTTCCGCTTGAGAATTTGCCGAAGTAACTTCAGCTTTGGGGATGGAAAGGCCGGAATTTACTTTGGCAATTGAGTAATAAAAAAGGCAACATTTTTCTTACTAAGAATTTCTTGCTATCTGTCCGATATATATGTAAAATAAATAGATAAGAAATAATGTATCGCATGATGCGTGATATATTCAAGGATGAACAAGGTTGCATGGAGGCAAAAAATATTAGTCAGGCATAGATGCCGCTATTGCAGGAACGGTGTAATAGCGGCATTTTTTCTTTCTTTGTTCTTGGCCTTCTATGGAGGAAAAACAATGAAAATATATGTGAAAGAGTCAAAAAGTTTATCAATACAAACTGTGTCATTAATGTTTTATGATTCAGTAACGATTGTTCCACTATTATCATTAGATGATGTTTTATATAGTGATTTGATTATTGTATCCCAATCGGATGTTTCGTCGATGACAGGATTGGAAGAATATCATGTGATTATTTATGAACAGCTTTTTCAAGAATTGTCTGTGCGGGGATATCAGGAATATTACAATAACCACGATTATTACTATTTGAAAAATGCATTGCAGCAGGCTCAAAACACCAATATTACGACATTGATATCCGGCTCATCATATGGTGCGTTTGGGATAGATCTGGAGTATATAGATAATGCGGTAAATATGTCTTCGATTTCTCAAGACCTGTATTATTCCATAAAACTTCTTTGCAGGGCATGTGAGACTAACAGAAATATTAGAAACATAGTTCTTTGTGTGGGGCATTATTGTTTCTTCAGCGATTTGTCTTTAGCAAAAACACCATCTGAATTGCAAAGAATATCCAAAGTGTATTATCCTTTGCTTCATGATTCTCATAATTGTCTTATTCTGCCGCCTAAGGATGAATATTATATGCAGGGAAATCTGATTGATTTTGAAAAGGTTATAAATGCATATGCAGCAACAGATTATAAAGATGGCTTTTTTAATGAAAAGCGACCTCGTAACCGATGCGCAACGGTAGTATGGAATGCGGTATCAAAAAGTTGGAGTGAACTTTCAACAGAAGAGAAAGACCAGGCTGGAAAGACCAGAGCAGAAAGTCATAACAAGGCTATTAAACATACCGCTTCGTTTAATGAAAATCTGGGTGTGTTTCAAGATTTTGTTTACTTTTGCAATGACAGAGGTATCAATTTGCTGCTGACAGCAATGCCTGCATCAAGCCAGTATTTAAAATATTTGACTCCGGAATATAAGAACATCTTTTATTCGGTTCTTGATAAGGTAGATGGAACGGTGCATCTTTTGGATCTGGTGGAGGATAGCAGTTTTGACAACAGCGTTGATTTCAATGATACGGATCATTTAAACGATTCAGGTGCAAGGAAACTGAGTCAGATGATTTCTTCCATACTCAATGAAATCAATAATTAGTCACTTTGTCTGGAAATGCATAATAAAGAGGAAAACATAATGACAAATGAAAAAATATTGGTGACACAATCTTCAATGCCACCCTACGAAGAATACATAGAAGCAATTAAACCCTTATGGCTGGCTCACCAATATGGGAACTTATCATAAACGACTGGAAGAGACATTAAAAGAATATTTGGGAGTACCGGAGTTATCTCTTATGGTGAATGGACATATGGCGTTGGAATTAGCTATTCAGTCATTTGATTTTCCGGAAGGCTCAGAGGTGATCACCACCCCGTTTACTTTTATTTCAACGACGCATGCAATTGTCAGAAATCGCCTGAAACCGGTATTTTGCGATGTAAAGGAAGAGGATGGAACAATTGATGAGACGAAGATAGAAGACTTAATTACTGAGCATACGGTGGCAATTGTACCGGTTCATGTCTATGGAAATGTGTGCAATGTGGACGAAATTCAACGGATAGCAGATAAATATAATTTAAAAGTTATCTATGATGCAGCTCATGCCTTCGGAGTTACCTATAAAGGAAAAGGTATTGGAAACTATGGAGATGCTTCAATATTTAGCTTTCATGCAACAAAAGTATTTAATACGATAGAAGGAGGAGCGGTTACTTTTTCAGATCATAAGATGTATGAAAAGTTATATAATTTAAAGAACTTTGGGATACGAGGGGAAGAATTGGTAACTTCCGTTGGGGCAAATGCGAAAATGAATGAATTTTGCGCTATTATGGGATTGTGCAATCTAAAACATCTTGATGAAGCGCTAAAAAACAGGCAGGAACGTTACAATTATTACAGGCAGGGTCTGGAAAAAGTAAAAGGAATTTGTTTCTTTGCAACAAATACGGAGGCAACAAATAATTTTGCATATATCCCTATTATTATTAAAGATGATTATGGAATTACAAGGGATGAGATATATGATAAATTCCATGAGAGCAATATATATGCAAGAAAATATTTTTATCCTATCACTGCGGATCAGGCTTGCTTTAGAAATAAAAATAAAAACAATAAATTGGATGTAGCACGTTATATCTCTCAAAGAGTACTGATACTTCCGTTTTATGAGAAAATGCAGATAGGGACAATAGATACTATTATTCAAATCTTGAGATAAATGGGAAATGTGATATGAAAGATGAAAAGAAAAATTCTAAATTGAAAGCATTAGTTTTGGCAGGAGGTTATGACCAGATTGCTTTAATAAAAGAACTAAAAAAGAGAGATTATGAAGTACTATTAGCGGATTATTTTGAAAATCCTCCAGCAAAAAAGGAAGCAGATTTTTTTGCACAGATTAGTACTTTGGATGAAGATAGAATATATGAATTTGCGAAGAAAGAAAGAGTCAATCTGGTAATTACAGCTTGTACAGACCAGGCCTTACTTACGGCAGCTAATGTATCAGAAAAATTAGGATTATCATTTTATCTTAATAGTAATCAGGCAAGAAATGTAACAAATAAATTCTATATGAAGCAAAAGTTTAAAGAATATGGAGTTCCATCGGCTGATTACAGAATGTATGCGAAAGAAGATAAAATTGAGTTATCGACATTAACAAATTTCCCATATGTGGTAAAGCCCTGTGACTGTAATAGTTCAAAAGGTGTTATAAAAACAAATAATGAAAAGGAGTTAGAAGCTGCCATTAAAAATGCATTTCAACTGAGTCGTAGCAAAAAAGTAGTGATAGAACAATATATTTCAGGAAAAGAATTGTCTGTAGACCTGTGGATTGACAATGGGAAACCGCAATTGCTTGCCGTATCAGAAACGAAAAAAATGAATATTGAAAAGGGTATATTTACTATATATCAGAGTTTATATCCAGTGGAGATAGATGATCTGATAAAACAGAAGATTATTTCAACGGCTATACAAATATGTAATGCTTTTGAGTTAGAGAAAGGCCCCATGTTGATACAGGCTATTTTGTGTAATCAGGAGCTATATGTATTAGAATTCAGTGCAAGGATGGGTGGAGGTTCCAAATACAAATTTATACAATATGTAAGTGGTATAGATATAATGAATCAGTACGTAAATCTTATTGTGGATAATGATAACGTCAGTATTAAACCAGAAAATAATAAAGCATATTGCGAGATGGATTATATTTATGCTTATCCAGGTATAGTCAACGAATTTAAAGGAATTGAAGAACTAAAGGAAAAGAGGATTATTGAAGAAATTTTTTATTATAAAGAAAAAGGGACTGAAATAACACAGAAAGTGGTCAGTGGAGATCGGGTCATGGGATTTTTAATAGGTGCAGATTCTCAGGAGGATTTGATTGACAAAAGGAAAGAGATGCTTAATAAAGTAAAAATACTGGATCCTAGTGGCAGGGATATTATGTACAGAGAATGTTTTACACAGTGAAAGGTGTTAAAATGGGAGAAGAGAATAAACAGATATATTTTGTCTGTGGTGGTGGACATCAGGGTCTGGCAATGGCGGCACATCTGGCACTAAATGGTGAAAAAGTTACACTTTGGAATCGAACACCGGAACATATAGATGAAATCATGAGAACGGGGAGAATATATTGTTCGGGCGAGGTAAATGGAATAGCAAAAATTGAAAAGGCATCTGATAACATTGAAGAGGTTGTAACAAGCTATATTTTGGTTACGGTGCCAAGCACTGCTTATCATGATGTGGCGCAAGTGCTGGCTCCTTACGTGAACCGAAACACAGTAATTGTATTGAATCCGGGAAGAACATTTGGAGCCATTGAGTTTTCAGAAGAATTGAAAAAGAACGGTGTGAAGGAAATGCCACAAATTGCAGAAACACAAACAATTGTATATACCTGTAGAAGAAGTGATAAAAATTGTGTAACTATTTTTGCAATGAAAAGGGATGTGGAAATTGCAGCGTTGGACAGAATGTATTTGAATAATATATTGAGGAAAATGCCAGTATGCTTGCAAAAGTATTTTGTGGCTCAGAAAAGCGTTGCGTATACATCGTTTGCAAATGTGGGAATGATTTTGCATTGTGCACCTGTACTCATGAATATTGGATGGATTGAAAATGAAAAAGTTGATTTCAAGTATTATTATGATGGAATCTCAAAATCAGTAGCTAAGTATATTGAAAAAATGGATGCAGAAAGAATCAATGTAGCAAAAGAATTGGGATACAAAATAGAAAGCGTTTCAGAGTGGTTGAGGCGAACCTATAATGTAGAGGGAACGGATTTATATGAATGCATTAAAAATAATATTGCTTATAGAGAGATTGATGCCCCTCCCTCATTAGATAGTAGATATATATATGAAGATGTTCCAAATGGATTAGTTCCAATAGAATATATTGGAAAACAATTAAATGTGGAGACGAAGTACATAACAAATATTATAGACTTAGCCAATGGAGTTTATGACGCTGATTTTAGAAAGACAGGAAGACAGTTTCCGGTACAGACAATAACGCAATATTTTTAATTTTTCAGTTTGAAACGAAAGGAATATAGGATGGTGAATGAGACTGAATCATATTGGTCTATGAGGGCAAAGAATGAGTATTTATACAAAGGAGAAAAGTTATATACTATAACTGCAGCACCTTATTATGTTAAAAGACGAGAAATAATTATTAAAAAATTAAAAAATATAATTACCAAATATGATTGTAGAAGGATTGTTGACGTAGGATGTGGAGATGGAGAATATTTACTGAAAATATGTGATGAAAATAAGAAATATCATGGAATTGATATTTCAACAGAAATGCTTAAAGAAGCTGTAAAAAATTGTAAGGATCACAATAATATTTCATTTGAATTATCAGAAAGAGGAACGCAAAAATTTCATGATTATGACATGGATTATGCAGTGGCAGTACTGGCTCATGTAAGCGATGAAACAATGGAAAATTTATTAAAAAACATATATGATGGTATGGAGGATAAAGGAAAAATTTGTATATGTGAGCAAACGGCACCATATGAATTTTCAGGAAATGGTTGGAAAAGAAGAAGTTTTGAAACATATAGGGATGCATTGGAAAAACAAGGGTTCAAATGTATGATACATGAGACGTTTAGAATAGATTTTGGAATACACAGAAAATTATTTGAACGTCATATTGCAAAAAAAATTTTGAGTGAAAAAAGTAGAATAGAATGTAATAAAAATAGAGTATATCTTTTTCTGAGTAGATTATGTGTATTTTTGTCGTTTAAGAGACTATATCATAATAAATTAAATGGATGGGGATATATTTTTATAACTGCAGAAAAATAGAGTATCGTTTTATGGAACAAAGATAGGAGATATACTATTGAGATTTAGAAAGAATATTATATAAGAGTGTATAGCAATGAGGTGTGAAGAAATTTTTGGATTAATGAAAACCCTGGTGGATGCACATACAATGGGGATAGATGCAGCGGTATCATTACTCAGAGAATGTAATTATAAAGTTATAGTTTCTCCGCTGCGTGTTCAGAAGGCATTGGAAACACTAGAGAGTGAGGAAAGTCAAAGAATAATATTGGATTGGATTAAGTCTAATAAGATTAATCATATAGGGGTTTCTTATAGATTGGATCCAAGAGATGCCGTCAATATTTTTGGAAGACTGGTTGCGCTATTAAAAAAGGAACAATATTTTGAATGCTTATCAGCAAATGTAAAAAGTATATATTTTGCTGGGTTGAAACCAGCGTGTGATGAAATAGCAAGAGAATATAGCGGGAGAATATGCACTTTTAGGGGTGGAGAATCTCCGGAAGAGACTCTTATGGTTATGGGGATACCGAAAGAAGATATTCCGGAACATATTGTATCGGGTTGTAAATATGATAGAAAAATACAGGAATTTGGGAGAAATATAATAAAAAAGGAGAATTATAAGTCAGAAGAGAAACTGATTGCTAAAAAATATCCGGAGTATGCCACGAGAAAAGATACACTAGTCAAACGATTGGATCACAACTTTGAAAATGGTTTTCAACCACTTATCAGGGCACATTCCGGACCATATGATCCGGATTTGACAAGAGAAGAATGTGTAAAAAAATATATAGGGTGGTGTAAAGAATTAGCACAGGCTGGATATTTGGATATTTTGTCGATTGGCTCATCGCAACTATCCCAATCAAATTTTGGCGAAAAATGGAATGATAAAATAAACGGTGGAGGTGTTCCTGTCAATTCGGAAAAGGAATATATAGATATTTGGAATGCAGCGAAACCTATGCTGGTGCGAACGTACTCTGCAACGCAAAATGTATGTAGAATGGCAGAGATGTATGAGCGAACGATAAATATTGCATGGCATGCATTATCCTTGTGGTGGTTTGACGAATTGGATGGCAGAGGACCTAACTCATTATATCGGAATTTGAAAGAGCACATCGCTACAATAAAATATATTGCGTCAATAAATAAAACCATAGAAGCAAATGTATCGCATCATTTTGCGTTTCGGGGGTGTGATGATACTGCATATATCATATCTACTGTTTTGGCGGCTAAAATGGCTAAGAAGTGTGGCGCAAAATATTTTGTATTGCAAAATATGCTAAACACTCCAAGGAGCACATGGGGAGTGCAGGATTTGGCAAAATCAAGAGTTTTGCTAAGACTGGTCAAAGAATTGGAGGATAATAATTTCAGGGTAATACTTCAAACAAGAGCAGGATTGGATTTTTTTAAGCCGGATATTGATGAAGCCAAGGCACAACTGGCAGCGGTTACAGCAATGATGGATGATATTGACCCTAAGAATATCTATAGTCCGGAAATTATTCATGTGGTGAGTTATAGCGAGGCATTATATCTGGCCACACCGGATATTATTAATGAAAGTATAAAGATAACAAGACATGCGCTGAAGGAGTATAGAACTCAAAAATGGAATTTGGGAATTGCCTCAGAGGCGGAAGAACAAATAAGAGAAAGACAGTATCGACTGGAAAGGGATGCCAGGAAAATCCTGAAAGCAATGGAAGAAAACATTGAAAATTTATATTCGCCAGAGGGACTGTATATTGCATTTACTGCGGGGTGGCTTCCGGTTCCTCAATTATGGTCTGATTCCGAAGAGTTTTTAATGGCAAAAAACTGGCAGACACAAATCAAAAATGGCGGAGTAGAGGTCGTTGAGAACGGAGCGATATTGCCAGTGGATGTTCGGATAAATAGATGCATTAGTAATATACCGCAGGCAAAATATATTTTAAATACAAAATACGGAGGTTGATTCATGAAAAAAATAATAGGATGTACGGCTGGAGAATGGGCTTTAAAGTTGTATACAGTTGATAGATTTATAAGCTTAGAATATTTGTTAGATGAACAAGAAGGTGAATATGGTATTTGTGGAGTTTCAAAAAGGGTACATTCTTATGAGTATTTGAGAAATGAAAAGATAGATGACCTGATTGTTATTATAAATGATACACGAAAATATGAAGAAATCAAGAAGAAACTTGAAAAATACGGATTAATTGAGAATATACATTTCTTCAATGGCTGGAAATTAGACAGCAATTTTTACCATGAGGTATATGCAGATAAAAGCTGGCAGGAGTTTGAAAAAAGTGATACAAACGCATTAAAAAGACAGCGCCAGGGATGGAAAGATAGAGCACGGGCTATGTCACAGCTTATTCCTGAAGATGTGAAAACTTTAATGGATATCGGATGTGGAGAAGAATTGTTAAAAGAATTCTTATGCAAAGATATCAACTATTACGGATTGGATTATTGTGAAAGAAACAAGGAGACCATAATTTGTGATATCAATAAAGAAAAATTACCGGATATTAAGGTAGATCTATATTATATGGCAGGAATTATTGACTACGTAACAGATATTCCGAATTTTATTAAGCAGCTTTCCAGAGCAAAATATGTTGTAATGAGCAAAACCAGAAATGAAAGATTTATCAGGTTGGATGATAAGGTTATGGATAGTGGATATATGAATTATGGAATAAGTTCATATTATTGTTCAAATCTGATTACGGATATGTTTGAAATTGGATTTGTCTGTAGAAAAATGCAATGGAACTATAAACAAAGGGATGAACATTATTTCCTGTTTGAAAATTATGTGCTGAAACAGAATAACTGATTGTGCAATTGCTGCGGAAATCAGAGAATGAAAGAAAACGGAGATATTGATAAAATGAATTACACGGAAAGGAATGGAAATACAGTATATGTCTATATACAGACGTATCAACTTGGTAAAGATTATTTGCTAAGAGCTCTGGATAGTATAAAAAAACAGACATACCAAAATTTTCAATGCATAATTTATGATAATTGCTCGGATGTGGATGTTCGGGAAATGATTTACGAATATATAAAAGAAGATTCACGCTTTTCTTTGACCTATTTTGATAAAACAAAAGAGCGTGCTATTGCATGGGAGTACGGGATTCCTCAAATTTTGCATATGGCCGGTGATGAGGGAGGATTTATGTGCAGAGTGGATGCAGATGATGAACTTGAGCCGGACTGTTTTGAAAAAATGGTTGCTTATATGAGGAGCAACGATTTGGATATGGCTGCATGCGGCTCACTTTTTGTCGATGCAGATACTATGAAAGTGAGGGGGATCCGGAATATACAGAGCAATGTTATTCTGGAGGGGGCATTATTTGAAAGCTGTTTTCCCTAATATTATCAGGTAATGAGGACACATTGGGCCAAAATGTACCGACTTGATGTGATTAAAAAGATGAATTTGTCTAATTGTAATATTATACCTTATGGTTCAGATACCTTATTTGTCAGGGAAGCATTGCTTATGTCAAATCGAGTGGGGATAATGCCGGAAGCACTTTACAGGTATTATGTCTATCCGGAAGTCAGGGATTACAATGTTGTGAAGGGGAGAACCAATGCCCCCAGAGTTTTATTAGAGAGGGATGTATCTTTTCTTTTGCAAAAATGCGGCAGTATCTCCAGTAATACAATAGAATGGCTGATAAATGTGTATCTTCAGGAGAATATCGATGTTTTTAACTTGGTTCTAAGCAACAGAGATGACAGTCGGCAAAAAATAGAGGATATCTATTTTATACTTTCATCAACGCCATGCCGTATGGCAATGAGACTGGGAGCCAGGGGAAAGTATACATATTTATGCGATTGGTTACTTCATCAGAATATATTGGAAGATGAACAGATATTTAATAAATGTTGTGAAATTTTTAGAATTATATGTGCAGTTCCAGAAAAAATTCCGAATGGCGGAAATGCAGGTTGTTTTAGATTCCTGATTAAACTGTATGATTTCTGGGATGACTATGATAGTAAACAGATCGTAGAAAAGAATCTTATGAATTGTGCCAGAAACAGTCTATTGCTACAGAACTGTGATTTCTATTATTATAAATTTAATGCAGATATTGTGGAACTATTGTTGAGAGAGAATTACAAAGAGGCATATCGAAAATAGCTATTTACTTTGAAAAATAAGAAAATAAAAAAGTCAAATATTTTTTTAAAAAGGGGTTAAGTTTCTAAAATACTCTCCGATATACTTAACAAGTAAAGCAAATAAAAGCTTACCTAACAACTTCTTCCAAATCAAAAGTTTCGCACGCCGGAGATACGGAAGATACTGGCGATGAAAGTAAAGGGAAGTGCGAGCCCGGAGCAGACATTGCCAAAGCAAATAACGGAGCGCAGGGAAGCGCTCGTCAATTCAAGGAGGAATATATTATGGTAGTACAACACAATCTTACAGCTATGAACTCTAACAGAATGTTAGGTCTCACCACCAAGACTCAGGCGAAATCTACTGAGAAATTATCATCCGGTTACAAGATCAACAGAGCAGCAGATGATGCAGCAGGACTTGCAATTTCCGAGAAAATGCGTCGTCAGGTAAGAGGTCTGACTCAGGCTTCTGCTAACGCTCAGGATGGTATTTCTGCAGTACAGACCGCAGAAGGTGCTCTGAACGAAGTTCATGATATGCTGCAGAGAATGAATGAACTGGCAGTTAAGTCCGCAAATGGTACCAATCAGTCTGAGGATCAGTCTTACATCCAAAGCGAAGTAACCAACCTGATTAATGAGATTGACCGTGTAGCTGCTACTACTACTTTCAATGAGAAATCTCTGTTAGATGGTACTTTCTCCAGCGTTGCTCTTCAGGTAGGTGCTGAGGCAGCAACAGATAACCAGATTAAAGTAACTATCGCATCCATGAATTCAACAGGTCTTGGAGTTGATGGCGTAGATGTATCCTCAGTAGCTGGTGCAAAAGGTGCAATCACTACTATTAAGGGTGCAATTAAGACTTTGAGCTCTCAGAGATCTGATTTAGGTGCTATCCAGAACAGACTGGAACATACCATCAACAACTTGGACAACGTTGTTGAGAATACTCAGTCTGCAGAGTCTCAGATTCGTGATACCGATATGGCTACTGAGATGGTTAAGTATTCTAACAACAATATTCTGGCTCAGGCAGGTCAGGCTATGCTGGCTCAGTCTAATCAGGCTAACCAGGGAGTACTTTCCTTACTGCAGTAATCGTAAGTATATTACAATGAGCTATTATAGAAGGAGTTGGTGTGAAGCCAGCTCCTTTTATATAGAGACGATTAAGTGTTTAAAATATGGAGCCTATGATCAAGAGATCATAGGCTCCATATTTTAAATTGAGTGGTATGACCTAGAAGGTAAAAGGTTTTTCACCGTTTATAATTCGCTGTGTGATTGTCTCAGCCATTGCAGTGATCTGCTTTTTATAAAAAGGATAATCATGACCGGCACAGTGCTGCATGGGAGTCATATAGTCACTGTACAAAGCGGTAAGTATAGCATCGTAGTTCTTAGGAACCGGCAGAAAAATGTTTTCAAAAGGGAGATAGTCATAGGAGTCAAACCATTTTCGCTGCAAATGAATACTCTTCTGCGAATCTTCGGGAATATAGGAAATTATAGAACTATCGGAGGTATTGTATGTCTGACATAATGAATCTGCTATGCGGAGCAATTGATTTTTGATACTGCGTTGTGTATCCAGCTTAATATTGCATAGTTGTTCCAGTTCCGGGAGCATCGCCATTATATCTTCCGGATTGTCATCGTATCGGTCAACAACGGAAATCAGGATATGAATCAGCTGATTTAACAGGGATTCCTCACTGGGATTCGTCGGCAGAGCATCCAGAGGGAAAATATCAACTCCGACAATATAGGGACACCGGTGAAATTGCGATAACCGTGACGGATCATAAGAAATACTGCTGGCATTTAAAATACGTGAAAATACAAAGGTATATTTATCCTGAGTATAAGGACTGTTGATATGATACTCTCCGGTAAGCTCCCGAGGGGCAACCTCTAAAAAACGTTGGTAGTCTTTACGAAGCATACAGATATCCATATCATCATCCCAGGGGATAAAGCCCTTGTGCCGGATGGTACCCAGTAGAGTTCCGTAATAGGCAAAATAAGGAATATCATATTTTTCACAGATCTGTTTTATGACACACATAACCTCTAATTGTGCTGCCCAGGCACATTTCATCATGGGTTCAATATAAAAACCATCCCTGGTTTCTCCTAAAAAGTAGGAATCATCAAATGTTAACATAGTTATTTGTTCTCCTTCGTATTTTTTTGCTCCATGAGGCATTCCGCCAGGATTCGCTCCTGTTTCTTCCAAAAAGGATAGTCATGAGCCTGAGTATCACGGACAGGAGTCATATAATCCCCATAATTTACTTTGAGAACCTCATCATATCCGGCAGGGGCTGTTACGGTAATCGTCTCAAAGGGAAGTACAATACATTCCTGATACCATTCGGCTTTAAGGCGCAACTTTTCTCCACTGTCAGCGTGAGAGGCATAATGAGAAATATCGGAGCCCCCACTGGTATTATAGATTTGGGAAAGAGAATCAGCAGCCTTCATAAGCTGAGGTTTTAATTTCTGCGAAGGATCCAAGGTGATATGGCATAAATTCTCAATGTCCGGCAATAAAGAAAGCGTCTGTTCTGGATTCTCTTCGGATACCTGTGCAGTATATACAAGAATTCGTAAAAGCTCGCACAGGGCATGATCCTCATCCGGAGCCGGTGCAAGAACATCTAAAGGAAAGAGGTCTAAACCCACAGAATAGGGACATCCATGAAAACGATTCAGATAATCCGGAGAATAGTTAATTTTAAGTCCGCTTCGCACAATGGTGTGAAGCTGGTGGTGAAAAGGATTATTTTGAATGTTCAGAATCTGCCATCCTGAAGGAAGCTCTGCAGGTGCAATTTTCAGAAAACGTTCATAATCGCTGCGGAACATGCTAATATCAATATCATCGTCCCATGGAATAAATCCCTTGTGGCGGACGGCACCGAGAAGCGTGCCATAGTCAGCAAAATATTGGATGTTGTGACGATTACATATCTCGGCAACAACTTCCAATACCTCGATCTCAGCGGCCCAGGCACATTTCATCATAGGTTCAATATAAAAATCATCACGGATTTCACCTTGAAAATAATTGGGGGGAAAATTAGCCATACAAAAGCCCTTTCTCGTATCGTTAAAATCGAATCAAGTATAGCATATCTGAGCATAAAAAGATAGAGACAGATGGATAAAAAATGCAAAATAGAAAAAGAAAATAATGACAGGGCTTATATACGGAGAATTGAATATATGATACAATAGATAATATATGAATTGCAAAGGTTTAGATGATTTAATATGGATGTGAGAGACACTATTTCGGGTATTATGAATTTGCCGAAAACAGAGATAGGTAACATATCTGAAGTAAAAAAGGTATGACAAATCAGTCTTTTTTATTTTCCTGTGACGGGGAGGAATACATTCTCAGAATTCCGGGTGCAGGAACGTCTATGCTGATAGACAGAATATAAAATATCCAGATTTTATAGAAATGCACGCGTCTGTAATGCCGGGAATGATAACGATTTAAAAAGATGTATGGTTTTTCTTCGGAATTTTCACCAAATCTTCGTTCATTATATTGGAAAACTACGGATTGGCACAGCAGATGAAAAGAGACGTACCCATATCGGAAATGATTGCAAACACAGGAGATTACGCGGAAGCTATCCTGTGCATTTCCCAAACATTGCCATTGCCGCGAATTGCTTTATTGCTATTAGCTGTTACAATGGTGATCTCGGTGTATTCTTATAAGAAAATCAAAGCAGATGCAGAACCGGATAAGCGCATAAAAACATTTTGGGCAGTTGTATTTATACTGTTTCCCATAGCGCTGATTTTCAGTGAAGAATCTATGTACCGTTTGCAATCTGTATCGATTATTGCAGCATTCCCAATAGGGATAGTTATTGTGTTGATTATAATAAGCTTTTTTAAAGATGCACATAGAATCCTGCACGAAAAGTGAGTAAATCAATAAAACCAATAACGGAAAATAATTTTTGAATTACGACATGCTTTCAACTATTTCATTGATATTTTTTCCAAGCAAAGAATGATATTTTTGCTTAAAACATTGACGGAATTCATCATAGTGAATCAAGTTATTAAAATGGTCGGAGTCGTGTAGACACCATGGGTATAACTGCGTCGGAACAGCTATGCGGTATCCATTTTCGAGAAAGTTAATACTTTGGAAAGCATCGTAAAAGTCCCAACCGGTAAGTGTTTCTTCGTCCCAGCGAAGGTCGTAAGCAGTCATCATTAGAAAACCGTCAATTAAAGCTACGGAAGAGTAGCCGTCTTGTTCCAAAGAATAGGAATAAGTGTCAAGCGGTGGATAGGGGACAGCGGGTGCGGAAGAGGACAGATATAGATTACCACACCGGGGAATATGCCACATAATTCCGTCAGGAGAAATTTTTGTATATCCGACCATGCCGAGAAGCCCTATTTTAGGATCGCTTAAAAAAATGGAAAGTGCATCATTCAAAAAATTGCGATTGAGAATAAATACGTCCTGATGCATATAAATTTTATACTTTGCATTGCAAGAGACCATGGCTTCATTGTACGCGGAGGTAATGGAAGAAGCATTTTTAACGGTTAGAATCTCTATATCATAATTCTTGGGAATTATCAGCTGATGAATGTAAAAAATACATTCGTTCAGCATTATGGAATTGTTACTGCAAATAATAAATGCAAATTTATGATTGTCCATCGGCAGCTCCTGGATATATAATATTTAAGTACGAATAAAATTGTTGATTTGGGATAATGCGTTCTCCTTGTATAATAATCTGGACTGCTATATAGGAGACAGCGTTACATTGAAGCCAGGTAAGAGCATCTGTAAGTGATTCCTCCGTAAAGTGGAAAAGGATACGCCTTAAAGCAAAAAGAGTTAACATATATTTATCGATTAATTCATTTGCATTGTCACACGCTGAACTAAAAGGGGAAGGTGTGAGATATTTATTTTCTATTTGTAGTATATAAAGGATTCTTAGCAAACGGTGTGTCGATCCGATATAGGTGAAGGCGTAGTGACCGTCCCCCTGTTCAATGTACTCGATCAAACAGGATATGTTGTCATAATCATTATTTTTAATTAGGGTACTGAGCGAAGTCAGAATGGTCTCATAGGCTTTTAATGCCAAAGGATATTCATTATATAATTGACGAAAATATTCTTCGGCTTCCTGTTCAAGATTATGATGAAGCATATTAACTCTCCTATTGCTTAGTTTCTTATTTATTTTATCACTTAAAGTATAAAAATGATAGAGTAGAAATATATTTAGATCGGAATTTCCTAAGTATATTAGAATTAAAGAAAAGCTATTGATATGCCGATATAATATATAACATAAGGATTTCAAGGATGAATTCGATAAAACAGGGAGGTTATATTGCAGAAAAAGCAGACAAAATTTACGAGGTAGGTGTTGTTTGCTTTTTCTATTATTGCAATAAAAGTGAAATATGGGAGAAAAAATATTTGTTACGCAGCCATCTATGCCAACTTTTGAGGAATATGTAGATGCAATCAGACCTTTGTGGGATAGCCGTTGGCTAACCAATATGGGAAGTTATCATAAACAATTAGAGAAGGAATTAAAGAAATATTTGGATGTTCCGGAATTATCTCTGATGGTAAACGGACATATGGCACTGGAACTGGCTATACAGGCGTTTGATTTTCCGGAAAACAGTGAAGTCATAACGACGCCTTATACGTTTGTATCAACGACACACGCAATCGTAAGGAACCATTTGATTCCGATATTTTGTGATGTAAAACCGGAAGATGGCACTATAGATGAGACCCAAATTGAAGAATTGATTACAGAGAAAACGGTAGCAATTATTCCGGTACATGTATATGGAAAGGTATGTAATGTGGAAGCAATTGAACATATTGCGTATAAGTACAACCTAAAGGTGATTTATGATGCGGCGCATGCCTTTGGAGTGAAGTATAAAGGAAAGGGAATCGGTAACTATGGGGATGCATCCGTTTTCAGTTTTCATGCTACCAAGGTGTACAACACTATAGAGGGGGGAGCTGTTGCATTCTCGGATCATAAGTTATATGAAAAATTATATAATCTTAAAAATTTTGGAATCAGAAATGAGGAACTTGTTGTAGCGGTCGGTGCAAATGCAAAAATGAATGAATTCTGTGCGATTATGGGACTGTGTAATCTTAAGTATATCGCTCAGGCAATAGATAATAGAAAATACAGATATAAGTATTATCTGGAAAAACTGAAGAGAATTCAAGGAATCGGATTTTTCGAGGAAGCAGAGCAGACAACAAAAAATTATGCATATTTGCCTATTATTGTAGAAGAAAGGTATGCGTTGTCAAGAGATGAATTGTATGAAGAATTTCGCAGAGAAGATATTTACGTAAGAAAATATTTTTATCCTATTACAGCGGATGAAGCCTGTTTCAGAAACAAATACAAGAAGGATGCCTTGGAAAACGCCAGAATGCTTTCAAAACATGTTTTGATTTTACCGCTTTATGAGCAATTAGAAATAGAACAGATAGACCGAGTTGTTCAAACAATACAGAAAAATAGCCTGAAATAATAAATTTTAAGAAGAGGACAAGAGGATGCAGGAAAAAAATATTGCTGAAATTAATAATGCTATTATCAGCTTATTAAAAAAAATAAATAGGAAAGATCAGCAACAGAACATGGTTTCTGATATCGAGGAGCTATGGAAATTATTGAAAAACTTTGGAAAAATATTTCCAGAGGACATAGTAAATCAATACAGTGAGTTCTTTGATAGTTTTGAAGATTTTTTGCAAAATTGTAAAAGTATTGGTTTCTTAGAAGAGAACATGCAGATGATGATTTCTTCTTTGGATTTATTATTTGAATGTATACAAGAAATACGTAAATATTTTGACGAACATTCTCAAAAATGTGCCTGTTGCAATTCAAAGGTGCTGTATTTGGAAACAACTGAGGGAAAAAGTATATGTCCTGACTGCGGCGCAAACAACAGCGACAGGCTGATTATTTCTTTTTTACAAAAAGAAGAATTGCAGAAGGCGGCAGAGGGATATAAAGTGCTGTATGTTTTACCGACAGCCGCTGTATCTGCATGGATTCAGATTAACTGTCCACATATAAAATATGTGACAGTGGATTCTCTTGCACAGATTACTGATTTTGCCGTTACTGATACAACTTTTGGCCTGGTTATTTATTCTCCGAAAATGTGGAATGCTCACGAGGAAGAGGAGCATTTGCGCGAGATAAAACGGCTCCTGAATGAGGATGGAAAATGTATTTACAGAAAAACAATAGAATCTCAAAACGATGTAGGTAGCCTTGGTGGGATATTTTATGAAAAATGCTTGGGAGAAGATTATTTCGATCAAGGAGTATTTGAGAAACAGGGGCTGAAAGAAACAGACAAGTTATATGTACTTACAAAAGAAAGTAATGTTTCTTTAAACATGGCTGAACAATATAAGGTGGATCCGGATTTGTTAGAGAACGGACCACTCGTAAGTGTAATTATGTCATGCTACAATCATGAACAATTTGTAGAAGAGGCAATATTAAGTGTTTTAAATCAAACTTATAAAAATATTGAATTTATTGTGGCGGATGATGGATCGAGCGATCACTCAGCTGAGATAATGAAGAAATATTCACAATTTTATGCGTATGAATATTATTCAAGAGAAAATACTGGTGGTTTATATAATAATATCAAAAAACAGGCAACCGGAAAGTATATCGCATTAATGAATTCGGATGATGTATGGGAAGTTAATAAAATTGCATCGCAAGTAGATTATATGGAGAACCATCCGAATTGTGGAGTGTGCTTGACATGGTGTAAGTATGTGGATGAAAACAGAAACGAAATAGATGATACTATATTTATAAAAGGGAATAGAGATAGCTATCAATGGATGAATTATTTTTGGAGACATGGAAATGCATTATGCAACCCTTCTTTTCTCGCTATTAGAAAATTTGGCCTTGAGGATGTTCGATTTGGTGCGGCTTGCAGGCAACTTCCGGATTTCTTTAAATGGGTACAATTTATTCAGGAAACACAAATTCACATTATACCTAAAGTGTTTGTGGAGATGAGAAGACATCATAATGGATTAACAGAGAATGTCAGTGCATCTACAAAAGAAAATACGATAAGGCATGTGTTGGAAGCTGGTTGCAATTGGATGTGGATTATTAGGCAAATGGATAATGACTTCTTCAAAAAAGCATTTAATGATTTAATGATAAATCCAAATGCAGAAACAGAAGAAGAAATAATGTGTGAAAAATACTTTTTAATGTTGAATAGTGAAAATTTTGCGATACAATATGAAGCTTTTTGCTATTTCAATGAAATATATAATCAGACAGCAGAATGTTTTAAGAAAAAATATTTTTATGACTGGAAAAATGTTGCGAGGGACATTTTAAATAAAGGGATAGGAAAACTGTTTGTAAATTGATGAGAATCAGATAGATTAGGAGTTTAATATATTATGAGAATTGCCATAATGCAGCCCTATTTTTTCCCATATATAGGATATTTTTCACTTATTAAAAATTCAGATTATTTTATTTTCTTCGACACACCTCAGTATATTAGGAAGGGATGGATCAATAGGAATAGGATAATAGGTGCAAATGGAGATGCGGTCTTTTTTACAGTTCCGGTAAAAAATGCCTAGAGAAACGCCAATTAACAAAGTACTTATTTCACAAAAAGAGGATTGGAGGATGAAAATATTAGGGCAACTTAATGTATATAAGAGGGCGCCGCATTATGTAGAAGTAATTGAGCTTGTTAAGTCTACATTGGATATTCAAAATGCCGAAGGAGAAAGAAATGCATTAATAGAATTATATCATTTTCTCGCTAATGCAATACATCAAGAGAAAGAATATCCGGAAGAAGTCAGAGATAACTTAAATATTATAGAGGAATTATGCCGGTATAAGATTGATAGAAATGATGATATTGGAAAGCAACTGCGCATGTTAGCAGAAATGATTTGCAAATCATATATGGGAACAGACAATTCCGATTTGATGATGCTATCTTTCGAGAGCAATATTATTTTAAAAAAGGCTTGGTATCAGGAAACGGAGTGGAAAAACTTTGAGACAATGAAATTGCCGGTACCTAAATTTTATCATGAAGTGTTAACGGCTTGGTATGGAGACTATATGACACCCGTGCAGGGAGCTGCACAGCATGATTATCCATTTTATAAGAAACAAATGAAATTAATGGAACAAAATATGGCATTGAAAAAATATGGTATAGACATTTCCGAAATAACTAAGGAAGAATAAAAGGTATTATATGGAATTGAGCAATATTATTTCAAATGTAATGCAAATTCCAAAGGCTAAAATAGGCAATATTTCGGTCTTAAAAAAAGGAATGACAAACCAGTCTTTTTTATTTTCTTATGAAAATGAACAATATATTCTTCGAATTCCCGGTGTGGGAACAGAGGTGCTGATAGATAGAAAATATGAAGCGGAGGTCTATTCTTTATTAGAGAATAAAGGCATTTGCGATCATATTATTTACTTTGATGCGGATACTGGTTATAAAATATCGAAATATTATAGAAATGCATATGTCTGTGATCCACAGAAGAAAGATGATGTAAAACGTTGTATGGTCTTTTTAAGGAACTTCCATCAAAAGAAATTTTACGTAAGCCATGTATTTGATCTTTGGGAAAGAATAAATTATTACGAATCCTTATGGACAGAAAAAACAATATATGCGGACTATGAGGCTGTAAAAAGAGGAGTCTTTCAATTAAGAGACTATATTACTGTTGATAAAAGAGAATTTTGTCTGTGTCACATTGATGCAGTACCTGATAATTTCCTCTTTGCGGGAAACAATATTCATTTGATTGACTGGGAATATGCAGGAATGCAGGATCCGCATGTAGATATTGCAATGTTCGGTATTTATTCCTTTTATAACAGAAAGCAGATAGATAATTTGATAGATTTTTATTTTCAAGGGAAATGTTCAGATGCGGTGAGATTAAAGATATATTGTTATGTTGCAATATGTGGACTTCTTTGGAGCAACTGGTGCGAGTATAAGAGGATGTGCGGTGTGAAATTTGGAGAATATGCTTTTAGGCAGTACCAGTATGCAAAAGATTATCTTAAAACCGTAGAGGCAGAAGTAGAAAAAAGGAAGATACAGATAAATGAATAGAGTCAAAAGGGCAATCATAATGGCGGCAGGTTACGGAAACAGAATGTTACCGATAACTCATACTATTCCCAAACCATTAATAAAAGTAAACGGCATCTCAATGATCGAGACGATCATTCAAGCTCTTTTGAAAAATGAGATAGAGGAAATATATATTGTAGTGGGATATTTAAAAGAGCAATTTAAGATGCTGACTAAAAAATATCCTATGGTGTCATTAATTGAAAATCCTTATTTTGAAAGCTGCAATAATATTTCTTCATTGTATGTTGCAAGAGAACACTTGGAAGAGGCAATGATATTGGATGGAGATCAGATTATTTATAATAAGGATATTCTTTCTCCGAATTTTCATTGCTCCGGTTATAATTGCGTTTGGACGGAAGACTATACAGAGGAATGGTTGCTTTCAGCCGAGGGGAATAGGATAGTATCATGTAGCAGATCCGGTGGAAGTAAAGGATGGCAATTATATAGTATTTCACGTTGGACGAGAGAGGATGGCAGAAAATTAAAAGAACAGTTGGAGTTAGAATTTGAAATTCGTAGAAACCGACAGATTTACTGGGATGATGTTCCGATGTTTTGCTATTTTGGTGAGTATGAGTTGGAAATATATCCTATGAATAGACAGGATGTTAAGGAAATAGACAATATAAAAGAACTGGCAGCTATAGATAAGAACTATTTAAAATACATAATATAGGGAAATACTATGAAAACGGAAAATGTTAAGAAAACGGAAATTGACTGGTATGCTGTAATCATCCCATTATTGGGGGTGGTAATAATCAGTATTTTATTTATGGTATTTCCTGAAAATTCTACGAAAACAATACAGACAGTCAGAGTATTTTTAGGAGATAGATGTGGACTTTATTATGCGGTACTTGGATTAGGAATATTCCTCTGTAGCATATATATTGCTTTTTCCAAATACGGCAAGATATTATTAGGAAAACCGGAAGACAAAAAGCAGTATTCTTCCGTGCGATGGGGAATGATGATTTTTACATCTACCATGGCAGCTGATATACTGTTCTATTCATTGTGTGAATGGGCATTATATGCGAATGAACCATATATAGAGGAATTGGGTGGAATACAGAAGTGGGCATCAACATATCCACTGTTTCATTGGGGTTCCATTGTATGGAGTTTATATATCGTATTAGCAGTAGCATTTGGATTTATGCTTCATGTGCGGGGAAGAAACAGACAGAAGTTTTCGGAAGCTTGTCGCCCTCTGCTTAGAGATAAAGTAGATGGTATATGGGGAAAAATAATTGATTTAGTCGCTGTTTTTGCGTTAATAGCAGGAACAGCAACTACTTTTTCGCTAGCAACACCGTTACTGTCCAGTGCAATATGTTATGTATTTCATTGGGAGAGAAGTACAAATATTACAGTGATAATATTGCTTGTGATTGCAGCAACCTATACAGTGACAGTATGGTTTGGGATGAAAGGAATTTCTAAACTTGCAGCCAGCTGCTCCTATTTATTTATAACATTGCTTGTCTATGTGCTGATCGGAGGGGGAGAATGCACTTATATTCTTGAAACAGGCTTTTCAGCAATAGGGAACCTGGTTCAGAATTTTATAGGAATGGCTACATGGATGGATCCGTTGAGAACAACAAGTTTTCCTCAGAACTGGACGGTATATTATTGGGCTTATTGGATGGTTTGGTGTGTTGCAACTCCCTTTTTTATAGGTAAAATCAGCAAAGGCAGAACTATTAAGGAAACAATCCTGGGAGGTTATGCGTGGGGACTTTTAGGAACTTTTTCCTCATTTATTATTTTGGGAAACTATGGTTTAGCGCAGCAGATGAAGTATGGTCTTCCGGTATCTCAAATGATTGCTGATACCGGAGATTATTCGGCAGCTATTATGTGCATTTTTAAGACATTGCCACTACCTAAAGTAGCATTAGTATTATTGTCTATGACGATGATTGCCTTTTATGCAACGACATTTGATGCACTTACGATGGTAATATCGGTATATTCTTATAAAAAAATCAAATCAGATGTAGAACCGGATAAGAAAGTCAGAACATTTTGGGCAATTGTATTTATTTTGCTTCCGATTGCACTGCTTTTCAGTGAAGAGTCTATGTATAGTTTACAATCGGTGTCTATTATTGCGGCGTTTCCGATAGGTATAATCATTTTGTTGATCATAATTAGTTTTTTTATGGATGTCCATAGCATGGAGAAAAGCCAAGAGTAGCATAAGTATTTCAAATACAAACTGTTCGAAAAAATCAATTATGATATTGTGTGTGAAAAGTTAGGACAGGAGAGAGAAAGATCGCAGAAATGGCTGGATCATGCACTGTCTAAATAGGAGCGGACTTAATGTTAAAAATACTAATTATTACACCCAAAATCCTGTATGACGCAGAAAAACTATGTGATGACCTTAAACAGAATTATAGTGTGCAACTCGTAACATGCAATTCCGAAAAAGATTATCCCCATGAACTTTTATCCAAGGACTCCTTCGACTTGATCATCACGTTTGACCTTGTCGGGTTTGAACAGACGACTTTGATGGGCGGCATTTCTTACAATTTGGTCAACAGTAAGTTCGTGAACTTCCTGTTGCATGAGAACCTGCAGAACGAGAAATACTTATCCAAGCAACTGAGCCTTTCTATGTTTTTCTACTGTGCAGACAGGAAATACGAGACATACTTAAGAGAACACTATCCGGATATTCCGTATTTGAGATCACTGCAAGGATCAGAGGAGACTGTGGAGGCTGCGATGAGATCTGCGGTGGAGGAAGTATTGGCAGAATGCCATTTGGCTTAGAAACATTACGTTACATAAAAATGCTGGGACTATTAAATAGTCACCAGCATTTTTGATGAATTTATTTTAAAAATACGGATATAATAAAAACAGTAAAAACGTTTTTATGCATTGAAAAATAGAAATAAAAATGATAAAATGATAGAACAAAATCATAATTAATGTAGATATAATGGGAGACGCAAAGATGAGAATATTGAGAATTGAAGCAGAGGGGATCTTTCTTTTTGAAGGTAAAGCGGTGATTGATTTTAATGCGGAGCAGAGAGTATACCCGGATAATGCAGCAATGCTTTATAATCCATTTGGGAATACTTATACAAATAATGTTTTATCATTTGTTGGTGTTAATGCATCCGGAAAAACGACCACCCTTAAATTAATTTCTTTTGTTATGAGTTTGCTTAATGCGGAGGCAATCAATACCATTGATACCAAAGTAATTTTGGAAAAATCTACAAACGTAGTATTAAAGACATATTTTTATGATGAAAAAGCCGGTGTATGTTTGTTAGAGACAGTTATCGGTGTAACAAAAGAGGAGGGCGCGGTCGATAGATATACCATTTTACATGAGAGACTTTATATTCGTAAGGCGGGATCCATAACTTCCAAGGCAAATTTATTTCAGTTTGCGAATAATGATTTATATCAATCCAGAGATGCGTCGGAAGAGCAGCTTTTGTTTTTAAAGGATGATGTTAGCATAGTCATTGCTTTAGGAAAGTCCGGAAATGTTTTCTTTAGAGATATGACAGAATGGACAGATTTTAATATTTTGAATTCATTCGGGGATTTTCCGACTGCTTTAATTCAGTTTCTTGACCCTAGTATAGAATATATTAAATTTAATCCGAATGAAACAGAATTAATTGTTAAATTTAAGAAATATAAAGAGCCGATTTCTATGCGCGGAATACAGAACATAAGCCACTATTTGTCGTCGGGCACCATTAAGGGACTGAACGTATTTATGCAGGCATGGATGGCGCTGATTAAAGGTGGATATTTTCTCGTTGATGAGATTGAAAATCATTTCAATAAGGAGATTGTCGCAACCCTGATTAGATTTTTCATGGACGAGAAAGTCAATAAAAGAGGAGCAACATTAATCTATTCTACTCATTACGTTGAGCTGTTGGATGAGTTAGATAGAAATGACGGAATTTACGTGACCAGAAATAACGATGGAATTTCAATCCAAAAATTACATCATATTTTAAAACGAAATGACATTAAAAAAAGTGATGTATTTCAGAGTGGAATGCTGGAAGGGACGGTTCCTTCCTATGAAGCATCTATGAGATTGAAGAAAACATTGGCTTCAGGTACTATAGTGGAGGATAACAAATGATAGAATCATCTTTATCTCCAATAGTTGCATGTATCTGCGAAGGTGGTGCTGAGACTGCTATTATTGATATGCTTGTGGACAATAACCTGCTTGTTTTCACGCGGGAACAAATGCTGAATGAAGAAGTTATCCGCTGCAGAAGCGCAAAAGTGTTTGAACAGCGATATTTAAGAAAAGAATTTAAGAGTAAAATTACAGTACTTCGGGTTTTGGATTCGCACTCAGAAGGGTTTCGATTAAGTCCTGCATATGAACACAAAGTGGATAACGTTATTAATGTGGTAACATCTCCTGAAATTGAGATGCTATTAATTTTGGCGGAAGATAAATACGAAGAGTACATAAAAAAGTCCAGTTCTATGTCACCTAGTGTTTTTTGTAAACAGGTACTAAAAATGAAGGACAAGATTAAAAGCCGAGAATTTGTTCGGGAGTATTTTGCAGATATTGATATGTTGGTTAGTACGATTCAGGAATACAAGAAAAAAAGGATTTTAAAAAAAGGAGAGATATATCTGGCGGATTTACTGAAGTAGACATTGTATAATTACATATTGTAGTAAAAAGGACATCATTAGTGGGATTGATGATGTCCTTTTAGGTTTTAAATAGTCGCCAGCATTTTTTGAATACGATCAGGATAGGTGAAGTATTCTTTTATCTTCTCATACCCATTTTGTGCAATATGTTCCCGGATATCGTCATGCTCCAGGTAATACGCAGCCTTCTCCACAGCTTCTTCCATGCTGCTGTAGAGGATGAGATCCTGACCATCCTCAAAATATTCTACGAGCTCCGGCTGGAAGTTGGACAGGAGCACGCCTTTTGCACCCATGATATCCAGGGCACGCAGGGGAATACCGGACTGGATGCTTTTCAGTGTGGGGTTCAGGTTCAGCTTGCTGTAGCGGAAGACACAGGGCATTTCTTCCATATATTTTACCGGACCCAGGGAGATGACATGGTCACTGAGGGAATGCGGTTTCGTAGTATAGAAGTGGGTGTTGAACAATTCGCCCATCTGCTCCAGCAGGAAACACCGTTCCAGGTTCGTGATCTCTGAGGCTATGGCAAAGGATAATCCTCTGCGGTTCAAGGTCAGGGAAGTCTGCCCTATTTTCCGGAAAGACTGATTCACGGAATCCAACAGCTCGTCCGTGATCAATTCATCAATAAAATAATACCCGTATACCCGCAGCTGAGCCTGGAGGATTCCCTCGATGTAACCTTTGATATAATCGTCCGCAGAATACAGAAGTACCTGCAGGGGAGATTCGTACAGCTGGCCGATAAAGGAGACATCACAGCGGTGCTTTTGCATCTGTGCAGGGGAAAACTGCAGTCTGTCCAACCGGTCCGTATTGACGGCCAGGGGCAGGTGATACACCCGGGAATATCCGAGGCTTTGATAATGCTCGGCTTCGATACGGTCGAACAGGAAAATGCGATTCGTATCGTAGGAGAAGTACTCTTCCAATTTTTCTTCCAGCGGACTGTCATAGCACCATGCCAGATAGGGAATCTGATGCGCATGGCACAGCGTTGCGACCAGTGGGAAGAAGTTAATGCTCATGACGGCATCGTAGGAATCGGACTGCAATTGCTTCTCAAAGCGGTCACAGAAAAAATCGTCATGGAATTTATTGGGGAAGTGGTAATATAACGTTTTGCAGGTATGGCCAAGCTGCTTCAGATAATACAGCGTATCCTGATACGTGTAACTTCCCATATCGTAAAATAAAATGTTCATGGAAATCTCCGTGTTGAGGCGGGAAAACCCTTTGTATGTTGATAAAAATATTATGGGACATATATACGAAAATGGCAAGGAAAACCTTGTACTTAGATTTATTCAAAAGCATTTTATTAAAATTAATTTGAACAAAAATACTTTTAATGAAAATGTTGCAATATATACAAATAAGAGAAATAATTTTCCCTTGCATCTCCCCCACAAATAGTATAAAATAAACTCAGTGTTGCAAACAAAATATTACAATAAAACGCACAACGGGGTGCATGCCGGGAGGCATGCGCCCTTTTTTGCGTCAGCATTTATTTTTGTGTACAGTGGATGTAGTGTGCCAAAGCTTCTAAGTGTTTATGCTGCCGGATTGATATCCGCTGTCGGCATCTTCGTAGGTTCCGCGGTTTTCCCATCCGTTTCCGGTGAAGTGGCTGCAGAATTCTCCGGGGAAGCTGCCGGGGTGGAGGTTGCTTCCGGCGTGGCACTGGGCTTTGCCTTTTCCAGTGAAGCCTTAACAGCCTCCAGCAGCACCAGGGAAGTATATCTGGTCTCCGCAGAATACGTCACCTGACTCAGATCCTGCGTCTCGCAGATCTGCTCACTCAGGGAATCCATGGTGGGCTCCAGCAGTGGATACATGGTGGTCAGGGTCTCATCGGGATCTGCCAGGCTTAAAGATGTGATGGCGTGGTCGTTTACGATGACCTCTACATTCACGGTCTCGCTGCCGAGGATCAGCTCCGTGGTGTAGATCCCCGGGATATATGTATTATCAGTACCGACAGGCCCGGAAGCATTATCCAGAACAGCATCGGTATCGGCAACGGCCCCGGTGGAGACATCCTCCGTCTGTGCGGATTGCGGGATACGTCCGAGATCCGCCACATTGTCCGGCATAACGGTCTCGGCAGTACTGTCAGGGGAATCCGGTGCCCCGGAGGTATCCGCAGCTTTTCCGGGCAGCAATAACATTAACAGTAATATGACGAACAGCACTCCCAGCGCAGCGAAGATTCCGGTATACAGCAGCTCTTTTCTGCGAAGGACAACGATCTTTGTATTTGCACTCATTCTTAAGTCTCCTTGGAATGATGGGATGATCTTTATAAATAGTATGCGGAGGCCGGTACTCATAGTACAGCAAATAAGGAGAACTTCACATTGACAAGACAAAACAGGCATTGCTATAGTTAAGACAAGTATTTTTCACGGATGCGTCCGCCCCGTGGAAAAGGAGCAGACAGGCGGCGCAGAAACGAGGGTAACGATGAATAATTATACCAAGGAAGACATCATCCGTCTTGTGGAAGAAGAGGATGTGGAATTTATCCGTCTGCAGTTCACGGATCTGTTCGGCAATCTGAAAAATATTGCGGTGACAGCCAGCCAGCTGGACCGCGTATTGAGCAATAAATGTATGTTTGACGGTTCGGCTATTGACGGTTTTGCACGGATTGAAGAATCCGACATGTATCTGTATCCGGATCTGTCGACACTGGAGATTTTCCCCTGGAGACCCCAGCAGGGCAAAGTGGCCCGTATGATCTGCGATGTATATCGTCCCAACGGACAGCCTTTCGAGGGAGATCCCCGTTATGTGTTAAAGCGTGCGGTGCAGCAGGCAGAGGACATGGGATATACTTTTGAGGTAGGCCCCGAGTGTGAATTTTTCTTATTTAATACGGACGAAAATACCATGCCTACCACCAACACCCATGAGCAGGCAGGGTATTTCGACATCGGTCCCCTGGATTTCGGCGAAAATGCCCGTCGTGACATTGTCATGAATCTGGAGGATATGGGATTTGTCATCGAGGCTTCCCATCACGAGATGGCTCCGGCCCAGCATGAGATTGATTTCAGATACGATGAGGCATTAAATACCGCAGACAACATCATGACCTTCAAGATGGCCGTACGCACCATTGCGAGACGTCATGGATTGCACGCTACTTTTATGCCGAAGCCCAAGTTCGGTGTCAACGGTTCCGGCATGCACATCAATATGTCCTTGCAGAAGGATGGAAAAAACATTTTCCAGGATGCTTCCGATCCCAATGGTCTGAGCGAAGAGGCTTACTATTTCATCGGCGGTATCATGAGACATATCAAAGGAATGGCAGCCATTACGAATCCGCTGGTGAATTCCTACAAGCGTCTGGTACCCGGTTTCGAGGCACCGGTCTACATTGCATGGAGCACGACGAACCGCAGCCCCTTAATCCGTATTCCGGCTGCTGCAGACGGAGAGGGCACCCGTATCGAGCTGCGTAGTCCCGATTCTGCTGCTAACCCTTATCTGACACTGGCAGTCTGCCTGAGTGCAGGATTAGAGGGCATCCGGGAGAAAATAGAGCCGCCTCAGAGCATCAATGCCAATATTTTTGCCCTGTCAGAAAAAGAGCGTGAGGAATTGCATATCGATCAGCTGCCCGGCACACTTCTGGAGGCAGTGGAGGAACTGGAGAAGGATACTTTCATTCAGAAAGTGCTTGGAGATCATATTGCCGGAAAATACATCGATGCCAAGCGGAAAGAGTGGCATGAGTACCGTTCTCAGGTATCCGAGTGGGAGATTCAGGAGTATCTGTACAAGTATTAAAATATTCCTTTCTTTTGTAATAATGGAGTGACTATTCTTCGTAAAGTGACTCGAATGGAGTCACCGCTACGTACATGAGCAAAACTAGCTGCATAGAAGCGTGTGGTTTTGCGAATGCGAGGGGTGGAATAGTTACAAGATGAATCAACAAGACAGAAGAAAGGAGGTGGGCCGATGACGAACATTATTGTCGTACTGCCGAAGCTGGAGGAAGCCAAAGGCGTCAAGAATATTCTGGTGCGCAGTGGCTTTCAGGTCACGGGTATCTGTACCACAGGCACTCAGGCTATCAGTCAGGCGGACGGTCTGAACGACGGTATTGTGATCTGCAGCTACAAGCTGGCGGACATGATATACACAGAACTACATGAAGATCTGCCGGAAGGTTTCGAGATGCTGCTGATGGCATCCCAGAATCTGATCAGTGAATGCTATGGCAATGGCATCGTATGTCTTTCCATGCCGTTAAAGGTACAGGACCTGATCAATACCGTGAACCTGATGGTGGAAGGTGTGGAACGCCGCAGAAGAAAACGCCGTATGCAGCCGAAAGTACGGAATGCAGCGGATGAAAAAGCAATCAAGGATGCCAAGGAATTACTGATGGCACGAAATCATATGACGGAAGAAGAAGCCCACCGCTACCTTCAGAAGACCAGTATGGACAGTGGTACCAATCTGGTGGAGACGGCACAGATGGTATTGTCCATGATGACGGAGTAAGCAGGACGGCCCGGAAATGATTACAGGGATCCGGGCGTTACAGACAGGATATGTGAAAGAGAACAACAGGAGGAACAGCAATCCATGAAATTTACAAAAATGCAGGGCTGCGGCAACGATTATGTATATGTCAACGGCTTTACGGAGAAACTTTCACCGGAAGAGAAGCCGGAGATCGTAAGAAGCTTAAGTGACAGACATTTCGGAATCGGCGGCGACGGTGTGATCTTTATCAATCCGGCGGAAGAAGCGGATTTTGAGATGGAAATGTACAATGCGGACGGCAGCCGTTCGGAGATGTGCGGCAACGGCATCCGCTGCGTGGCAAAATATGTCTACGACAAGGGACTGACGGACAAGAAGGACATTACCATCGTCAGCGCCGGAAAAATAAAATATCTGAAACTCACCGTGGAGGGAAAGACCGCCACGGACAGAGGACAGGTGACGCTGGTACAGGTGAACATGGGAAATCCCATCCTTGCTCCGGCAGAGGTGCCGGTAACAGTGGAAGCCACACAGGAGACGGCAGACGGACCGGCGGTAGTGAATGCTCCCATCATGGTAGACGACACGGAATACCACATGACATGTGTATCCATGGGCAATCCCCATGCCATCGTATTTATGGAAGGGGTAAAGGATCTTGACATTGAGAAGATCGGCCCGAAGTTTGAGCATCATACCTGTTTTCCTAACCGGACCAATACCGAATTCGTAGAGATTCTGGATCGGAAAAATGTGTTTATGCGCGTCTGGGAGAGAGGCACCGGGGAGACCCTTGCCTGTGGTACCGGATGTTGCGCCACGGCGGTGGCTTGTGTACTAAATGGTTTGACGGACGAGGAAATAACTGTTAAACTATTAGGCGGTGAACTGCACATCAAATGGGACCGCAAGGAGAATCTGGTCTACATGACCGGTCCTGCGAAGATCGTATTTGAAGGTGAAGTGGACCCGTACTCCATCTGATAGAATAAACGCCTCCATAGTAACACAGATTGACTGCTTGCAGGCAAAGATGTGTTGCTATGAGAGGAGTAAACGAACATAAGTAAGTAGGGCGATCAGCCCGGATTACGAATGTTCGTTGCAATTTTGAGAGCACGTAGTGCGGAAAAATTGCTTATTTACGACAACAAGGTGACAGCAATACTGCACCAGGGATAATAGAGAGGAGAACGTACTATGTTTAAAGTAAACGACAACTATTTAAAACTTCCCGGAAGCTATTTATTTTCCACCATCGGCAAAAAGGTAAGTGCGTATTCCGCAGCACACCCGGACAAGAAGATCATCCGTCTGGGCATCGGTGACGTGACACAGCCTTTGGCACCCGCTATCATTGATGCGCTGCACGGTGCAGTGGATGAGATGGGAAAAGCGGAGACTTTTCATGGTTACGCTCCCGACCTTGGTTATGAATTCCTGCGCAATGCCATTGCAGAGAATGATTATAAGGCAAGAGGCTGTGACATTGCACCGGACGAGATCTTTGTATCGGACGGAGCAAAATGTGACTGTGGCAATATTCAGGAGATCTTCAGTCTGGACAACAAGATTGCAGTATGTGACCCCGTTTACCCCGTATACGTAGATTCTAATGTTATGGCGGGCAGAACCGGCACTTACGATCCGAAGTCCGAGACCTGGAGTGATGTGATCTATATGCCCTGTCTGGCAGAGAACGGTTTTGCACCGGAGCTGCCGAAGGAGACCCCGGATCTGATCTATCTGTGCTTCCCCAATAATCCTACCGGTGCCACCATTACCAAGGCGCAGTTGCAGGAGTGGGTGGACTATGCCAATAAGGTAGGCGCTGTCATTCTCTATGATGCGGCATACGAAGCATATATTTCCGAACCGGATGTGCCTCACAGTATCTATGAATGTGAAGGAGCCAGAACCTGTGCAATCGAGTTCCGTTCCTTCTCCAAGAATGCCGGCTTTACCGGAGTGCGTCTGGGATTTACGGTGATCCCCAAGGATTTAAAGAGCGGGGATGTGAGCCTCCATGCACTGTGGGCAAGAAGACACGGCACCAAATACAATGGAGCACCCTATATCGTACAGCGCGCCGGTGAGGCAGTATACTCTGCAGCGGGCAAGGCACAGCTGAAGGAGCAGGTTGCTTATTACATGAACAACGCACAGTATATCCTGAAGGGCTTGCAGGAAGCGGGCTTCACGGTATCCGGCGGTGTGAACGCTCCCTATATCTGGCTGAAAGCGCCTAACGGCATGACCAGCTGGGAGTTCTTCGATTACCTTCTGGAGAATGTCAACGTGGTGGGTACGCCCGGATCCGGTTTCGGACCCAGCGGAGAGCATTATTTCCGTCTGACGGCTTTCGGAAGCTATGAGAATACCGTGGAGGCAGTGGATCGTCTGAAGAAGATTCAGTTATAGGCAGCCGTTCTTTGCCATAAGAGGAATGGAGCAGATATATGCAGGAAAAGCAGAAAAAAGCAATCCGGTGGATCAGCCCGGTACTGATCGCATTGACAGCACTGATCGTGTGGCGCGTCAACTATGAGATCGAATTTATGATGGATGATGAGTGGTATTCGACGGTATTGTATGCGGATACACCGATCCGGAATCTCAGTGACATTATCCGTGCGCAGATCTGGCATTATTTCAACTGGGGCGGCAGAAGCATGGCGCATGCACTGCTGCAGCTGATCCTGCTGGCCGGAGAACACTGGGCGGATATCCTGAATACAGGAATGACACTGCTGTTGGGATGGCTGGCCTGCATGATAGCAGACAGACGTAAGCTCCCGTACTGGTTTGCAGCGTTGGGGATGATCCTGGGGCTGAATGCCAACTGGAAAATGAGTATGTTCTGGGAAGCCGGAGCAGCGAATTATCTGTATATGGCGGGTTTTCTGCTGGCATTTTTGTTCTGTTACCTGAAATATGAGGAGAAAAATCTGCCGGGGATCGTCATCTGGATCCTTCCACTGGGACTGATCGCAGGCTGGAGCAATGAGAATATGGGGCCTGCGGTATGGCTCCTGAGTCTTCTGGTGATCCTGTTAAGACACAGAGAGCACAAAAAAGCTCCGGTGTGGATGTATCTGGGAAACATCAGCTGCCTGGCGGGAACTATTCTGATGATCGCTGCACCGGGCAATTTTGTCCGCAGCGGGGAGACGGGGGAAGAAGCCTACAGCCTGCTGTGGAGAATGTATCTGCGCTGCTACGCAGAAGCGAAGGGAGTTATGGAGTATCTGTTCCCTGCCCTGCTGCTTACGGTATTTGCACTGATCGTCTGCAAAGGCATTCTGAAAGAAAACCTGGGCAGAAATACAGTGCTGTTATTGCTGGGGGCACTGTTGTCCTGGGGTGCCATGATCCTGTCCCCACACTATCCGGATCGGGCGGCTTTCGGAACGATGGTTTTGTTGATTTGTGCGATTTTATCCATGGCAGGGAAAATCGCAGACAGGCAGAAAGAAAATGTCTGGATGTTCTATGGCTGTGCCGTGCTGATATGGCTGCGGGGGATGTATTTTCTGGTGGAATATCTGGGATTATGCTGGGGCTGGATCAAATAAGTGAATAAATGTCCATTATAAAAGACCTCACAGTCGGCAGATGCGCCGGCAGTGAGGTCTTTTATGAGTGTACACATTATTTTCTGGCATACCGGCTCCGGTACTGGCGCGGTGTCATGCCGGTCTTTTTACGGAAGATCTGCGAGAAATAAGACTGCGAAGAAAAGCCGACGCTGGTGGCTACCTGAGCTACCGACAGATTGGAGGACACCAGAAGCCCCTTGCAGGCTTCCAGCCTCCGGTCTGTCAGGTAATTGATCGGAGACTGTCCGACACATTCGGTAAAGGAGTGTGCCAGATAGAATTTGTTGATATGTGTGATCTCCGCCAGGGAATCCAGTGTAATGTTCTGGGAATAGTTGGAATCGATATAACGCTTCGCCAGAGCACATTCCTTGGACAACTGGAAGGAGGAGTCAGAGATGACGGACAGATTCTGCTTCCGGGAAATATATACCAGAAGCACTTGGAGCAGTCCGTGGCACACCTGTTCAAAGCCGGGAAGTTTGTCGCGGAATTCCTGCATCATCAGCTGGGCAAAGTTGATGAACTGTTTTTTATCAGAGCCGTAGCTATAGAAGCTGTATCCCTTCGGATTGTCCTGCCCTGCACCGGAAAAAGAAAATGCAAGTCCGTCCACACCGAATACGATATATTCCATGGGATCGTTGGGAAGTGTTTTTTCCGTGTGCTCTACATAGGGATTGATGATGACCAGATCATCCGTCTTCACAGGCACCTTTTCGTTCTCTATATAGAAGGCGCCCTCGCCCCGCAGGACATAGAACAGTTCTGAAAAGTGGTGGGTATGCGGAAGGGACTGCCAGTCACCTTCGTATTTGGAGATGGAGATATAACGAAGCTGGAAATGTTCCGGGGAACTGTTTGCCGATCCGATATTGACAAATTCATTACTCATAAATAGATACCTTCTTTATCTTATTTTATTGTGCACTTTTTCAAATTCACAGCATTTTTTATAATGAATATATAAAAAGAACAATATTTTACAAACACATTCGTAAAAAAGACGAAAAAGTAAAAAACTGTATGATTGGGATAAGCATATTATACATAATCATTTCAAAAAATCCACTATTTTAGTAACAAAATAGCAATAAACATAACAAAACAAGCAACAAAGAAATTGATATCAGGTCAGGAAGCCGATATACTTTAGTCATCAGCTGCAAGATAGTACAAAAGTGATGGGAGGAAACCATGCGATGACAGGAAGACTGACGCTGCCGACCGATGCAGACATCATTGACGAAACGATACGCTTAAAAAATCTTCTGGGTGCAGACGCTTTAAGAGACTGTGACGGAACCGAAATGCCGGAAGCACTTTTGTCAGAGCCGGTGAAGAAATATGCGACTTATTATACCACGCGAAAGGATAATGCGTGGGCAATGAAGCATCCGGAGGAGATCCAGCAGGAATACCTGATCAGCAACCGCATCACCGCCAGAGGGGAAACACTCCGCATCCGACTGATGGAAGGCTTCCATACGGAGCAGCTTAAGGTCAATACGCTGGACGATCCGAAGCGTTGGTGGGAAGTGATCGACAGAACGACCGGTGAAGTGGTGCCGACGGATGCATGGGAATTTGATGAGGCATCCGGTGAAGTGGAGATCCGTACGATCCCCTATCATGAGTATACGGTAAGCTTTCTGGCATTTTTGATCTGGGATCCGGTACACATGTACAATTTCATCACGAATGACTGGAAGGATACACCGCATCAGCTCACTTACGATGTGAGACAGCCCAAGACCAAACAGTATGTCAAAGACAAGCTGAGAAAATGGTGTGAAGACAATCCTCATATCGATGTGGTCCGCTTCACTACCTTTTTCCATCAGTTTACACTGACCTTCGATGACAAGAAGCGGGAAAAATTTGTAGAGTGGTTTGGATACAGCGCAAGTGTGAGCCCCTATATCCTGGAACAGTTTGAAAAATGGGCAGGTTACAAATTCCGCCCGGAGTACATTGTGGATCAGGGATATCACAACAGCATGTTCCGCGTTCCCAGCAAACAGTTCCTGGATTTCATAGAGTTCCAGCAGATCGAGGTATGTGCGCTGGCGAAGGAGCTGGTAGACATTGTACATTCTTATGGCAAGGAAGCTATGATGTTCCTCGGAGATCATTGGATCGGAACAGAGCCCTACGGTAAATATTTCGCAGGCATCGGACTGGATGCAGTGGTAGGCTCTGTCGGAAGCGGTGTGACACTCCGCATGATCTCTGATATCAAGGGAGTGGATTATACCGAAGGACGGCTGTTACCTTACTTTTTCCCGGATGTGTTCTGCGAGGGTGGTGACCCGATCGGAGAGGCAAGGGATAACTGGAGAAAAGCAAGGCGTGCATTACTCAGGTCTCCCCTGGACAGGATCGGATATGGCGGCTATCTGAAGCTGGCAAGTAATTGGCCCGGTTTCATTGAGGAAATACAAAATGTAGTAACGCAGTTTCGGGAGATCCATGAAAATATGCAGGGGACAGCTTCCTATGTGGCACCTTTCAAGGTGGCGATCCTGAACTGCTGGGGCAGTCAGAGAAGGTGGATGTCCAATCAGGTACATCATGCGATCTGGCACAGGGAAACTTATTCCGCAGAGGGAGTACTGGAATGCTTAAGCGGAATGCCTTTTGAGGTCGAGTTCATTTCCTTTGATGATGTCAGGAATGGCATCCCTGAGGAAATCAAGGTCATCATTAATGTCGGGGATGCGTACACAGCATTCAGCGGCGCGGAGAACTGGATCGACGAAAAGGTCCTGACCAATATCAGACGCTTTGTGGATCAGGGAGGTGGCTTCATCGGTGTGGGTGAGCCTACCGCTTATCAGTATCAGGGAAGATATTTCCAATTGTCCGATGTGCTCGGTGTAGACCGCGAGATGTGCTTCTCTCTCAGTACGGACAAATATAATGAGAAAAATGACGATCACTTTATCTTAGAGGATATTGACGGAAGCTTAGATTTCGGCGAGGGCACCAGCCGCGTCTATGCACAGGGCGGACATTATCAGATCCTTGCGATGGATGGGGAATACAGCCAGCTGGTGGTCAATGAATATGGCAGAGGACACAGCGTATATTTTGCAGGTCTTCCGTATTCTCCCCAGAACTGCAGACTTCTGCTTCGGGCAATCTATTATGCAGCCGGCATGGAGCAGGAGATGAAACGTTACTATGTAACGAATGTGGATACCGAAGTAACGGTATTCCAGAAGACCGGCAAGATCGCAGTGATCAACAACTCGGCACAGGCACAGCACACAGAGCTGTATATCAAAGGAAAATGTGCATATGTGCTGGATCTGAAACCCGGCGAAATGCGTTGGGTGGACGATATGGAAGACAGGTAACTTATGGAAGGCAAAAGGCGTTTCATATTTTATAAGGTAGTACTTTACAAGTATAAGGAGGTTATTTAAGATGAAAAAGAAAGTATTAAGCGTGCTCTTAGTAGCGGCAATGGCTATGTCCATGCTGACCGGATGTGGCAGCAAGCCTGCCGGCAATGATGTGCAGAGCGCAGCACCCAGCGAGACATCCAAGGAAACAGAGGCAGCAGCAGAAACGACTGTTTCCGCAGAAGACGAGACACTGACCGTATGGTGCTGGGATCCTAACTTCAATGTCTATGCAATGAAGCAGGCAGAGAAGGCATATCAGGTGGATCATCCCAACTTCAAGTTAGACATTCAGGAGAAGGTATATAGCGATATCGAGACTGCTCTGATCACAGCGGCTGAAGCAGGTGATTACAGCACTTTACCTGATATCTTCCTGATGCAGGATTATTCCTTCCACAAAAATGCAACCAATTATCCCGGAATCTTCACAGCACTGGATGACTGCGGAATTGATTTCTCCCAGTTTTCCATGGGTAAGCTGGCTGACTCCACTGTAGATGGAACACATTATGGTATTCCTTTTGATAATGGTGCTACCATCATGGCGATCCGTTCCGATATGGTAGAAGCAGCAGGCCTTAAGGTAGAAGATTTCAAGGATACCACATGGTCTGAGTTCATGGAGCTGTCCAAGAAGGTAATGGCTGCGAATGATGTTCCCATGCTGACCTGCTCCGGCGGTTCTGAGATTGTGATCGAGATGTTACAGTCTGCAGGCGCTTCTCCCATGGTGGATGGAAAGGTGACACTGGTTGACAACGCAGCACTGAAGAAAGCAATCGAGACCTATAAGCAGCTGATCGATGAAGGAATCATGGCAGATTATACCGACTGGGATCAGTATATCGCTTCCATGAACAAGGGTACTGCTGCAGGCGTTATCCAGGGCTGCTGGATCATGTCCTCCATTCAGGCAGCAGAGGATCAGGCAGGTAAATGGGCAATCGTGAATATGCCTAAGTTAGATGATGTAGAAGGCGCAACCAACTACGCTAACTGCGGTGGTGCAAGCTGGGCAGTATCTTCTAACTGCAAAAATACCGATCTGGCATTTGATTTCCTGAACGCTACCTTTGGTGCGGATGTAGATTTATACGATGATCTGCTGGTAAATGCAGGAGCGATCGCAAGTTACCTGCCCGCAGCACAGTCTGAGACCTATAATGAGGGCAATGAGTTCTACGGCGGTCAGGCAGTGTACAAGGATATCGTAGAGTTCGCCGGACATGTTCCCGGAATTGACTACGGTGCATACTACTCTGACATCAGAAGCGCACTGACAGATGCAATCACCAACGTTGTCCAGAAGAACGCTGATATCGATACAGAGATCAAAAACGCTCAGGATACCGTAGAGTTTAATATCGCTGAATAATCACCAGAGTATGGAAACTGGATAGTACCGGGGGTGCAGCAGTGCGTTCCCGGTACTGTTGTAGGAGAGAAACATGGAAAAGAAGAAAGCAAAATTAAGTTTGGAAAAAAGGCATAATCTGACCGGATGGGCATTCCTGCTCCCGGCATCGATTTTAATATTTGTATTTTGTTTCTATCCGATGTCACAGGCCATCCTTCTTTCTTTCCGGAAGACAGGAGGAGTCTTTAATGGTGTAGCGAATTATGCCAGGATCTTCAAGGATAAAACCTTCCAGCAATGCTTGTTCAATACCTTCTTTTATTTTGTGATTCAGGTACCGATCATGCTTGTGCTCGCACTGATGCTGGCGCAGCTGCTGAATAATCCTAAGATAAAAGGGAAAGGTATTTTCCGCACTTTGATCTTTCTTCCGTGTGCAACGTCACTGGTATCTTATTCCATGATATTTAAGTCATTGTTTGCTCCGGATGGAGTGGTCAACAGAGTGCTGATGGCCATCGGACTGTCTTCTGTGGACTGGTTCCAGAGTACATGGCCGGCGCGTTGGGTCATCGTGATCGCACTGATCTGGAGATGGACCGGATATAATATGGTATTCTATCTGGCAGGATTACAGAATATCGATTATTCTGTATATGAGGCAAGCTACATCGACGGCGCGACACCGTTCCAGCAGTTTATGAAGATCACGATACCGTTGTTAAAGCCGACCATTCTGATGACGGCGATCATGTCTACTTCGGGAACACTGCAGCTGTTCGATGAGTCTATGAACCTGACAGCAGGCGGTCCCGGAAAATCTACAATGACATTGGCGCATTACATCTACAATATCTCCTTTGTGGAGACACCGAAATTTAATTATGCGGCAGCGTTGTCTGTATGCATACTTGTGATGGTAGCGGTTCTGTCTGCAATTCAGATGAAGGTGGGTGACAAACGTGACTAAATTCAAACAAATGATTTCCTACACGATCTTAGTGATAGCAAGTTTTCTGTCAGCATTTCCGCTGTATTATATGCTGTGCGGCGCGACTAACCAGAGTATTGATGTGGTAAGAGGACGCTTGATCCCGGGTACCTATATGATCGAGAATTTCAAGACCCTGGTCGACATGCAGAATCTCGGACTTGCAATGTTTAATTCCTTCCGCAATGCGATCGTGATCACGGTTGTGACACTGCTGATCTGTTCCATTGCCGGTTATGGATTTGAGATCTATCATGATAAGGGCAAGGACATTCTGATGAGTATTCTGCTGCTGGCAATGATGCTTCCGTTCGTAGCGATCATGATCCCCCTGTTCAAGATGTTTACCTCCTGGAAGCTGGTAAATACCTGGATCGCACTGGCACTGCCATCCATCTCGACTCCGTTTATGATCATGCTTTTCAGACAGGCGGCACGTTCTTTCCCTCATGATATTATCGAGGCTGCCAGACTGGAAGGTCTGAGCGAAATACAGATTTTCTTCCGGATGTTCATTCCGGTGATGAAATCTACCTATGGAGCGGCGATGACGGTTACATTTATGAATGCGTGGAACAATTATCTGTGGCCGACGATCATTTTACAGGACAGCAAGGCGATCACCATGCCGATGTTAGTAGCCAATCTGAAGAGTGGATACAGTGTGGATTATGGTATGCTGATGCTGGGAGTATTGATCTGTACACTTCCTACAGCGATCATCTTCCTGTGTTTACAGAAGAGTTTTGCAAATGGAATTACAGGAGCAGTGAAATAATGCAACAGAAAATGCCAAAACAGGAAACTATGACACAGGCGCATATCAGGAAGGCTCAGGGAGCCTTCCTTTTGGCGCATAGAATGGGCCTGATCGAGGATCCCTCCATGGAGGGACTAAAGGCCAGACGACAGAAGCACAACGAAGAGCTGCGGAGAATGGAACAGGAAGGACAGCGGTTCTACGGACCGCATTATTTTTCCGCACCGGCGTATCTGCAATATGAGCTGACCCGCCTGAAGCTGGATTTTGTGCAGCCGTGTGAGAAGGTCCGGGAAGGTGGCTTCTGCCCGGATTTCACGGAGCAGGAGAAACGGGATTTTTACGAACAGAACAGAGATCTGTTCGGACGCTATCATGGGGATTATTTTACCTATGAGGAGGTGTCACAGATCATTGAGAAACGGTTACGGGAGGATGCATATGACAAGCTTATCCGCGACATATTATGTGAGTCAGAGAACAGGCAGTGATGAAAATGACGGACGGACGTGCAGTACGGCGTTTGCCAGTCTGTCTGCCATTAATCGAAGAAGCCTGCAGCCGGGAGACCGTGTCCTGCTGGAGCGGGGCAGTGTATTTTACGGACAATATCTGCATGTGACAGACAGCGGTACGAAAGAGGCACCGATCGTGATCGGAGCGTACGGTACAGCAGATGCACCGCCGCGGATCGATGCCTGCGGACAGGGCATCTGGTATCAGGATTATGGGACCCCGCTGGATGCACCTACGCATGTGTATCACGGCTATGTATCTTCCGCAGTGCTTTTGTACGATGCGGAGTATATTGTGGTCGAGGATCTGGAGATCACGAATGAAGGCAGCATGATCCCGGGAGAGCGTTATAGTCTGGGTGAGAAAATGAACCGTACCGGTGTGGCTGTGGTGGCTAAGGACAAAGGGGTGCGGAGTGGCATCACACTTAGGAATCTGTGGATCCATGATGTCCATGGGAATGTCTACGATAAACACATGAACAACGGTGGGATCTATATGACAGCGCTCCGTCCGGAATGTGAGGAACTGACGGGTGTGGCACGGTATCGGGATATCGTTATTGAAGGATGCTTCGTGCACCGGGTCAGCCGCTGGGGAATTGCAGCAGGCTATACCTATGCCCATGATAAGTTCCGGGGGGCAGAGCTTACGGAAGCCGTTTTTCTGAACTATGGACATGAAAATATGCAGATACGGAATAATTATGTAAAAGAGGCCGGTGGGGATGGAATCACGCCGATGTATGCCCTGCGTCCTCTGGTGGAGCATAATATGGCAGACTCTGTGGCCTGCGAGATCAATGACCGGATCTATTGCGAGCCGGGCGACCGGATGGGAAAAGTGGCAGCCGGGATCTGGCCCTGGAAATGCAAGGATGCCCTGTTTCGTTATAATGAAGTCACGGACACCAGACTCAATCAGGATGGCATGGCATATGATGCGGATTCCGGGGACGGAACGGTGTATGAATCCAATTACAGCAGGCAGAATGAGGGAGGCTGTGTGATGTTCTGTCTGCAGGAGGCGATCCATAATACCTTCCGCGATAATATCAGCTATGATGATCTCGGTGGTACGATCAGCCCGTCAGAGAATCCGGATGCCCTGCTTCAGGATAATGTATACTATGTGCGCAGGGGGGTTCCCTTTGTACGTAAAAATATGGACGGAGGCAGCTTTACACAGGTGAATGACCGGGTTGTTGAGTTGTAAAATATGGTGCTGAGCCCAGGATGAAAACCTGTGGCTTGGCATTTTTTAATGCCTGATATTCTGGCGGCTCTGAAGCCGGCAGCCTGTTTTTATCGTTTTTATTGCCTGGGGATAAAGGATTGACTGAGATAAAAAAATACGGTAGAATCTGTATCAAAAATGATATACGAAAATGAGGAAAGGAGCCGGTGCATGGGCGAAAGTATATTACAACTTCGGCAGATCCGGAAATCATTTGACAATACAGAAGTATTAAAAGGCATCGATCTGGAGGTGGCACAGGGAGAATTTATTACCCTGTTGGGAGCTTCCGGCTGCGGCAAGACCACGACGCTGCGTATTATTGCGGGGCTGGAACTGCCGGATGTCGGACAGGTGATCCTGGAAGGACAGGACATTACGAACCGTGAGCCGAACAAACGGGATGTCAATACGGTGTTCCAGAATTATGCCCTGTTTCCGCATATGAATGTGTCGGACAACGTAGGATATGGATTGAAGATCCGAAAAGTTCCCAAGGCAGAGATTGCAGAGAGAGTGGAGCAGGCCCTTCGTCTGGTACAGCTGGAAGGGTATGGAAAACGGATGCCGGATCAGCTGTCCGGTGGACAGAAGCAGCGTATTGCCATTGCCAGAGCGGTGATCAATGAGCCGAAAGTATTGCTGTTAGATGAACCGCTGGGAGCACTGGATCTGAAGCTGCGCAGGCAGATGCAGCTGGAACTGAAACGTCTGCAGAAGCAGCTGGGGATCACGTTTATTTACATCACTCACGATCAGGAAGAAGCCATCAATATGTCGGACCGCATCGGTGTCATGCACGAAGGCATCCTGGAACAGCTGGGGACGCCCAATGAGGTGTACTATCAGCCGCAGACCAGCTATGTGGCGGATTTTGTGGGAAATGCGAATATTCTGCATAAAAATGGGGAGACTTTTGCCATCCGCTCGGAAAACATTCTGATGAACGGGGAGGCAGCCTGCACACAGGAGGCTGTCGTGGTGGAAAAAAGCTTTGCCGGAGGGCAGCTGCGCATTCTGTTTGGCCTGCCGGACGGACAGACTCTGACCGCCAGCCGCTATGGAATCGACAATGACTTACAGCCGGGACAGAAGGTGCAGATCGGCTGGGATGCGAAAGACGCAGTAAAGGTAATAGATAATGACAAAGACGAAAATCACAAGTAACAGCCGCAGGAGAAGCGGGAATGTCGGACTGATGATCCCTATGTATGTGTTCACGATTCTGTTCGTGGCTCTGCCGATCCTGTATCTGTTCCTTTTGAGCTTTTTACAGAGAGCACAGGTCTGGGGCGTGGACTTTACATTCACCCTGGACAATTATAAGAGAATATTGGAACCGCTGTATCTGGATACTTTCTGGCAGTCTCTGAAGCTGGCATTTACCGCCACCTTTTTCGTGGCGCTGATCGGATATCCGTACGGCTATTTCATGGCAAAAATGAACGCTGTCTGGAAGCGCAGGATGCTGTTGCTCATTATGATCCCTTTCTGGACCAGTGCGCTGATCCGCCTGTACGGCTGGATTATTGTCTTTCGCAGCAATGGTGTACTGGATAAGATCCTGATGGGGCTGCACCTGACGAAGCAGCCGTTAAAGCTGCTTTACACTTATCCGGCAGTGGTAGTGGGAATGGTTTATTCGCTACTGCCTTTTATGATCCTGGCGGTGTATTCCAGTGCGGAGAAGCTGGATGCCTCTCTGGTGGAAGCCTCCAGAGATCTGGGAGCCTCGGCGTGGAAAGCCTTCTGGACCGTCAGCTTCCGGCTGACGCTGCCGGGACTTTTGTCCGGCGTGGTGCTGTCCTTTATTCCGTCTATGGGACTGTTTTTCATAGCGGATATCCTGGGCGGCAATAAGATCGTGCTGGTGGGCAGTGTGATTCAGGAACAGATCACCAAGGGGCGGAACCAGCCTTTTGCGGCAGCACTGTCTGCGGTGTTGATGATACTGACTTCCGTGATGATCCGCCTGTACCGCAAGATCACCGGAACCTCACAGCTGGAAGGGATGATGTAGCGTATGAAAAAGAAAAAATGGCCCTTTGTATATGTAGCGCTGATCACAGTGCTGACCTATATCCCGATCCTGTTGACGGTGGTGTATTCCTTCAATGCCTCCAAGCTGACTTCCGTGTGGGAGGGCTTTTCCCTGAAATGGTACCGGGAGTTGTTCCGGGACAGAGATCTGGGGGAAGCACTGATTAACAGCCTGATCCTTGCGGTACTTAGCTGTGCCTTTGCGGTGTTGATCGGCACTTCGGGAGCACTGGGGATGAGCCGCAGAAAACGGAAACTGGACGATGCCGTGGCCTATGTGTCCACACTCCCCATCATGATCCCGGAGATCATTCTGGGCATGGTATTTTTGTCCGTATTTTCCCTGATGGGACTGCCCTTTGGTATGGTCACGCTGGTGATTGCCCATACCACGTTCTGTGTGCCCTATGTGTTCACTATGGTACGGGCGAGACTGGTGGGAATGGACCGGTCGCTGGAAGAGGCGGCGCTGGATCTGGGAGCTACGAAGTGGCAGGTATTTAGGGATGTGATCCTGCCACAGATTCTTCCGGCGATCCTGTCGGGAGTGCTGCTTGCATTTGCCATGTCCTTCGACGATGTGGTGATCAGTATTTTTGTCACTGGACCGAAGGTCAATACCCTGCCGGTGAAGATCTACACGAAATTAAAGACCGGTGTGACACCGGAGATCAATGCACTTGCCACGGTCATGCTGTTTGTGATATTGTTGTGTCTGGCGGGGGCGTATGTGCTGGGACGTAAGTCGCAGACAGCTGTAGAGAAAGCTGCCGGGGGAAAATGAGGAAAGAACGATTCCGCAAATGCAATTGCGGATAAGTAACAACATAAAAATGTATAGCAGATGATGCAGGAGAACTGTATCGAAGGAGGAGATTATGAAGAAAAAGCTGGCAATGCTGTTGGCAGCGACCATGCTGGCCACGTTGTTTACCGGCTGTGGAGCAGGCGGTAAAGAAGATAAGGGAGAACTGAATCTCTATACCTGGGACGGCATGTTCCCCCAGGAGATTTTAGATGGTTTTGAAAAAGAGACCGGTATCCGTATCAATTATTCTAATTTTGACTATGATGAGGATATGCTGGCGAAGCTGGAAGAAACCAGGGGCAGTGATTACGATCTGGTCATTGCGGATGACTATATCATTGAGCTGGCCATTCAGGAGAGCCTGGCTCAGAAGCTGGATACTTCCAGGATCAGTACTTATGATAACCTGAATCCTGTATTTATGTCTCAGTTCTATGACCCGAAGAACGAATATACCGTGCCCTACGGAGCGGGCATTCCTCTGATCGTATACGATCCGGGACTGACGGATGTGAAGATCACAGGCTATGAGGATCTGTGGAATCCGGCACTGGAAAATAACGTGGCACTGACGGCAAACTATCGTGTTATCGACGGCATCACCTTAAAGACCATGGGAGAATCCTTCAACACCGAGGATCTGGATGTGATCCGGGCAGCAGGAGAGAAGCTTCTGAGTCTGGCTCCCAATATCCGTGTGATCAATGACAATAATACGCAGGATTATCTGATCAGCGGTGAGGTGGCAGCAGCATTCCTGTATACTTCCCAGGTATCTGCGGCACTGCAGGCGAGACCGGATCTGGAAGTGGTATATCCCAAGGAGGGACTGGGCTTCGGCATCATGGCCGGATTTATACCTTCCCAGGCACCCAATGCAGATGCGGCTTATGCATTTTTGGACTATATCAACGATCCTGAGAATGCGGCGAAATGCTATGAGTATATCGGCTACTACTGCACCAACAAAGCTGCGGAAGAGTATATTTCCGACGACATGAAGAAAATGATCGTATTGCCGGAAGATGCAGCGGAGGGCGAGATCGTGCAGAATATCTCCCAGGAGGCAGAGGATCTGCATGCGGAGATCTGGAATCAGTTCAAGAGTGCATGCAACTAAAGTTGCAGCAACTAATCTTCCGTTCAGCCCGCGCCATTCGCAAAGTCGCGTTGACACGCTTTCCGTCACTTCTTGACTACCTTTGCTCATAAACCGGCGCTCATCTCATGAACATATTCGTTCGAAAAATCATGCAAGCATGATTTTTGCGCTCGGATATGTCCATGGCTGAACTGTTACAATAAAAAACGCTTGACAGATTTGATTTGTGCGAATATTATAAACCTAAGTTGAAAAACTATTTTGTAAATGCTATGAAAGAGACTCTTGCCAAGGGAAACGACAGGAATACAGCGTCACCGACTGAGAGCGCTGTTTGCGGAAGCTGGCGAAGGGAACACTCCGGAGCAGGTGATCTGAACTGCAGAATATCACATGCAGCTAGGATGACACGTTGCACGCGTTAAGTGACAAGAGTGGATAGGCAAAGGCGCCTGTCAATTCGGGTGGTACCACGGATTAGATGATTCGTCCCGGGATATGTTTTAACATGTCCCGGGGCTTTTTGTATTCAAAAATAAGCTGTACAGGGAGCGCACATTCGGGACACTATATAACAGGAGGTGCGATATGTACAGAGATTTAACAATGAAAGAGATCAGTGAACAGCAGATCGGACAGACTTTGCAGGTGGCAGGCTGGGTGGAGAACATCCGTGACCACGGCGGCGTATCCTTTATCGATCTGCGGGATATGTACGGTGTGTTACAGGTGGTCATCCGTAAGCCGGAGCTTTTAAAGGGCATCACCAAGGAAATGTGCCTGTCCATTACCGGTCTCATGGAACACAGAGACGAAGAGACCTACAACCCGAAGATTCCTTCCGGCACCATCGAACTGGAAGCACACAGGATCGATGTGTTGGGAAGAGTATATAAACAGCTTCCTTTCGAGATCCAGACGTCTAAAGAGATCCGGGAAGATGTGAGATTAAAATATCGTTATCTTGACCTTAGAAATGCAAAAGTAAAGGACAACATTGTATTTCGTTCCAAGGTGATCAGTTATCTGCGCCAGAAGATGACGGACATGGGATTTTTGGAGATCCAGACCCCGATCCTGTGTGCTTCTTCTCCCGAGGGTGCCAGAGACTATATTGTTCCCAGCAGAAAATTTAAAGGAAAATTCTATGCGCTGCCCCAGGCACCGCAGCAATATAAGCAGCTGCTCATGGCTTCCGGTTTTGATAAATATTTCCAGATCGCTCCCTGCTTCCGTGATGAGGATGCCAGAGCAGACAGATCTCCCGGAGAGTTCTATCAGCTGGACTTCGAGATGAGCTTCGTAACCCAGGAGGATGTCTTCAAGGTTGGTGAGGAAGTATTGCATGATACCTTTGAGAAATTTGCTCCCGAAGGCAGCAGGATCACCGAGACACCGTTCCCTATCATCAGTTACAAACAGGCCATGCTGGAGTTCGGCTGTGACAAGCCGGATCTGCGCAATCCTTTGAGAATTATGGATGTGACGGAGTTCTTCCAGAGATGTACGTTTAAGCCGTTTATCGGCAGAACCGTCCGTGCCATCAAGGTACATGCGGAGATGTCCAAAGGCTTCCATGAGAAGCTGCTAAGCTTTGCAACTTCTCTTGGTATGGGTGGACTTGGTTATCTCGAAGTGGCAGAGGATATGAGCTACAAGGGACCCATCGATAAATTTATTCCCGAAGAGATGAAGGGAGAACTGGCAGAAATGGCAGGACTTTCTGCCGGAGATACCATCTTCTTTATTGCGGACAAAGAGGATAAGGCGAACTACTATGCCGGTCATATCCGTACTGAGCTGGGCGAGAAACTGAATCTGATCGAGAAGGATGCTTACCGTTTCTGCTATGTGAACGATTTCCCGATGTTTGAGCTGGATCCCGAGACGAAGCAGATCGGATTCACCCACAATCCGTTCTCTATGCCCCAGGGCGGTCTGGAAGCACTGAACACCATGGATCCGCTGGAGATCCTGGCTTATCAGTACGACATCGTATGCAACGGCGTGGAACTCTCCTCCGGCGCAGTACGTAACCATGACATCGAGATCATGAAAAAAGCTTTCGCCATCGCAGGTTATGACGAAGAGACATTAAAGACCAAGTTTGGAGCACTGTATCAGGCGTTCCAGTTCGGAGCACCCCCTCATGCGGGAATGGCTCCCGGCGTGGATCGTATGATCATGCTGCTTCGGAACGAGGATAACATCCGTGAGGTGATCGCTTTCCCTATGAACGGCAATGCACAGGATCTGATGTGCGGGGCTCCCGGCGAAGTGACGGAACAGCAGCTGCGTGAGGTACACATTAAAGTGAGAGATTAGTGCGGAAAGAACAGGAAAGGAATGGAAATTAGTATGGCGAACGTGATCAGTGACGAGACCATAGAATATGTAGGCATTCTGGCAAAACTTGAGCTTTCTGATGAAGAGAAGGAAGCGGCGAAAAAGGATATGGGCAGAATGCTGGACTATATCGACAAACTAAGCGAACTGGATACAACGGGAGTGGAACCTATGTCTCATGTATTCCCGGTTCAGAATGTCTTCCGTGAGGATGTGGTGACCAATGGGGATGAGAGTGAACAGACCCTGGCCAATGCACCCGGCGAGAAGGACAACATGTTTGTGGTACCAAAGACTTTTGATTAGAAGTCGGGTAGAATACCGCTTTATCATCTGGTTACAGCATTTAGGCGGTAATGGTTTTCCGTCAGACATTAAAAAAGGAGAATGGATATGGATATTTTATCCCTGACAGCAGTAGAGCTGGCTAAGGCGATCCGGGAAGGTAAGACTACGTCGGTGGAAGCCACGCAGGCCGTTCTGGATAAGATCGCAGCCGGTGAAGATACCTACCACTGCTATGTGACCGTAGAACGGGAAAAGGCATTGCAGCAGGCAGCGGAAGTACAGAAAAAAATCGAAGCGGGCGAACTGACCGGGCCTCTGGCCGGGGTTCCCTTTGCTATCAAAGACAATATGTGCACCGAGGGAACCCTGACTACCTGCTCTTCTAAAATCTTAGAGAATTTTGTGCCGACCTTCAGTGCGGAAGCAGTGCTGAATCTGGAAAAGGCAGGCGCAGTGATTCTGGGCAAGACCAATATGGATGAGTTTGCCATGGGCAGCACCACGGAGACTTCTTATTACGGAGTGACAAAGAATCCCAGAAACCCGGAGCATGTGCCCGGCGGTTCCTCCGGCGGCTCTGCAGCGGCAGTGGCAGCGCAGGAATGCTTTGCAGCATTGGGTTCCGATACCGGCGGTTCCATTCGACAGCCCGCATCTTATTGCGGTGTCGTCGGCATGAAGCCCACCTATGGAACTGTATCCCGTTACGGACTGATCGCTTATGGTTCCTCTCTTGACCAGATCGGACCGCTGACCAAGGATGTGACAGACTGTGCCACTGTGTTGGAAGCCATCACTTCCCATGATCCCAAAGATTCCACTTCCATGAAGCGGGAGGATACGGATTTTACATCCGCACTGGTAGCGGATGTGAAAGGAATGAAGATCGGTATTCCCAGAGACTATTTTGGAGAAGGACTGGATCCCGAGGTCAGGGATGCGGTACTGGCAGCAGCGGAAGTATTGAAAGCACAGGGGGCAGAAGTGGAGGAGTTCGATTTAAGTCTGGTAGACTATGCGATTCCCACTTACTATACGATCGCAGCAGCAGAGGCCAGCTCCAATCTGGAGCGTTTCGACGGTGTAAAATACGGTTACCGTGCACAGGATGCGGAGGACCTGCACACCATGTACAAGAGAAGCCGTTCCCAGGGCTTTGGACCCGAGGTGAAGCGTCGTATCATGCTGGGCTCCTTTGTATTAAGCTCCGGTTATTATGATGCTTATTACCTGAAGGCACTCCGCGTGAAAGCATTGATCAAGAAGGCTTTTGACGAAGCTTTTGCAAAATACGATGTGATCTTAGGACCGGTGGCACCCACTACCGCACCGAAGCTGGGCAGCAGTCTGGCGGATCCCATCAAGATGTATTTGGGAGACATCTACACCATCTCCATCAACCTGGCGGGACTGCCCGGTATCAGCGTTCCCTGCGGCACGGATTCCAAGGGACTGCCTATCGGCATGCAGCTGATCGGTGACTGCTTCAAAGAGAAGACACTGATCCGTGCAGCCTATACCTATGAGCAGAGGAGGTAAGCAACATGGCAAAACAATATGAAACAGTAATTGGTCTGGAAGTGCATGTAGAGCTTGCCACGAAGACGAAAATATTCTGCGGCTGTTCCACGGCGTTCGGCGGCAGACCCAACACCCACACCTGCCCGGTATGTACCGGTATGCCGGGATCTCTTCCCGTGCTGAATAAGCAGGTGGTAGAATATGCGGTGGCAGTAGGCCTTGCAACGAATTGTACCATCACGCAGTATTGCAAGTTTGATAGAAAAAATTATTTCTATCCTGATAACCCTCAAAACTATCAGATCTCTCAATTATATCTGCCCATTTGCAGGAATGGCTCGGTTGAAATCGAGGTAGCGGGAGAGGACGGCAACACTTACACGAAGCCGGTGCGTATCCACGAGATCCACATGGAGGAGGATGCCGGTAAACTGGTGCATGACGACTGGGAAGATTGCACACTGGTGGACTACAACCGCTCCGGTGTGCCTCTGATCGAGATCGTATCCGAGCCGGATATGCGCAGTGCAGAGGAGGTCATTGCGTATCTGGAAAAATTACGTCTGCTGATCCAGTATCTGGGAGCGTCCGACTGTAAGCTTCAGGAAGGCTCCATGCGTGCCGATGTCAATCTGTCCGTGAGAGAAGTGGGAGCGGAAAAGTTCGGAACCCGTACCGAGATGAAGAACCTGAATTCCTTTAAGGCCATCGCCAGAGCCATTCAGGGGGAGCGGGAACGACAGATCGATCTGCTGGAGGCCGGCAAAGAGGTCATTCAGGAGACCAGACGCTGGGATGATAATAAGGAATATTCCTATGCGATGCGTTCCAAGGAGGATGCGCAGGATTATCGTTACTTCCCGGATCCTGACCTGGTACCGGTCTATATCAGTGATGAGTGGCTGGAAAGCATCCGCAGCAAACAGCCGGAATTCCGCACCGAGAAGATGAAACGTTACAAGGAAGAATACGATATTCCGGAATATGATATCGATATCATTACCGGCTCCAAGCATCTGGCAGATATCTTTGAAGCTTCCGTGGCACTGGGAAGCCAGCCCAAGAAGGTGTCCAACTGGCTGATGGTGGAGACTATGCGCCTGTTAAAAGAAAAAGAGATGGAGCCGGAGGACATCCGGTTCTCACCGGAGCATCTGAGCAGGCTGATCACGCTGGTAGACGGCAAAGTCATCAACTCTTCTGTAGCAAAAGAAGTATTCCAGGTGATGTTTGAGGAAGATGTAGATCCCGAACAGTATGTGGAGGAGAAGGGACTGAAGACCGTCAATGACGAAGGCGCATTGCGTAAAGTCGTGGAGGAAGTCATTGCTGCTAATCCCCAGTCCGTAGAGGATTATCACAACGGCAAGGAGAAAGCCATCGGCTTCCTGGTAGGACAGACCATGAAAGCCATGAAAGGCAAGGCAGATCCCGCCAGCGTCAACCAGATGCTGAAGGAACTGCTGTAACTGGAAAGTTACGCGAGCAATGAGTCGCGCATAGGCATAGTGAAGACAGCGATGGGCGCTTGCACACAATTCGCTGTCTTTACTTATGCCGAGATGCGGCGAACGCCGCGATATGAAATAAGATTGGCAGCGTTCTTTGCTGACAATCTTATGAATAGCGTGGCTCATTGCGGATGGTAGTTTCAAATCCACGAACGTCCACAGCAAACGGAACATCCTTCCGCGGTGGGCATCGCGGCATTTATTATAGCTTACGTTACGAAATGCCCTGTAATTTACGTTTTTTCTCTGTTGAGCCCCGGAAGTTTCCGACAAGCGGGGCGTAATCTACATTTTTTCTCTGCTGAGCCCCGGAAGTTCCTGACAAGCGGGGCGAAATCCGTGTTTTTTCTCTGCTGAGCCCCGGAAGTTCCTGACAAGCGGGGCGAAATCCATGTTTTTTCTCTGCTGAACCCCGGAAGTTCCTGACAAGCGGGGCGTAATCCATGTTTTTTCTCTGCTGAGCCCAGGAAGTTTCCGACAAGCGGGGCGTAATCTACATTTTTCTTCTACTATGTCCCGAAGATAAAACCCTCCGCTACGAACCATGCCTATTCATAAGATTGTCAGCAAAGAACGCTGTCAATCTTATTTCATAGACGGCTGTCAAGTGCGTCCGATAAGGCGGGACGCACGGTATAAAAATAGAGTGAACCAGCCTCGCTTGTGCGCAAGCGCCCATCGAGGTGTTCCGTTCTATTTTTGCATGGCTCGTAGCTAGGCTAACTTTCTATTTATTCAACAGATACTCCGCCAGATCCACCGCGGTCTGCACATGTTCCGCATTGGCATAGATGCCCATGACGATGCCGTCACCACGGAAGTAATAAGTATCAGTCAGATCCTTGCAGTCTGTGAGGCAGATGCCTACCGGTACGGGATCCTGCATGTCCTCCGGGTGGAGGGGATCGGGATAGTCTGGGGTATAATCGGTATTCATATCATCGTTGGCTGCTTCGATGGCCAGTACCACTTCTCTGTCTACATAATAGAAATAAGGTTCCAGTGCCTGTATCTGCTCATCAGTGAGAATATCCCGCAGATCATGAAACATGCTGCTGTTGGCATATTTCTGGAAAGAAGTGAAATCTGTGATCATACAGTCCAATTCATTGGCTGCCACATACACCATCAGCTTCTGGGAAGAAGTGATAGAAGTTTCATCCATGCTGTCTTCCACGATACGGATGGAAGTATCAAAAGTGATATCGCTGGTGTTCAGATCAATGCCCTCTTTTTCTGCAAAATCCGTAACAAAATCCGGCTGTTCCGAGGTCATCTGATCTAAGAGGCTGGCATTCAGCATCACGGCATAAAAAGAGGGATCCTTCCGGTCTGTAAGCTGTTTTACAAAACTGACGATCATAATGATCACCACCAGGGCAATGATCACATGCCACTTGTAATAATACCAGAAATACGCCAGTTTCTGCTTTGGCGTACCGTTTTTCAATGCCTCTCGTTCTTCTTTGAATTCATCCATTACTGCCATGGGGAGATCCGCCTTTCTGTTGCCGAAATATGGCAGAACGCCACATTCCGGGTAAATTTCTTCACAATATACTAATGATAAAGGTTCGCTATCTGAAAGTCAATGAACGAAGTGTGAGGGGAATCTAAAAAAACAATTAAATCGCCGGGAAAATCCGGGCATGCCTTGCAAGTTTTGTGAAGATGATATATCATAAAAGAAAACGATTGTCAGGAGAAAACAGAATCCGGACAGCCGTAAACAGAGATTTCCCAAAGAAACGGAAGAACGGTGCGGGCAATTTCAGAACCGGCCCGGAAGAGAAGGCTTTCCTTAAGAGGGAATAGGCTCTGCATAAAATAAACGAAGAGAAAAGGAAACAAAAAATGAGTGATTCTTACGTAGAATGTCTGGTAAAAGCAAAACAGCCCACCTGGGCAAAAATTTTAAAGGTATTATTGATCGCACTGACAGTACTGAGCTGTCTGGTAATGTTCGTGTTTATCATTTTCCTGCCGGTGGCACTGGCAGCGGGGGTGGGAGCTTATTTCCTGAATATGTATACCGATCTGGAATATGAATACCTCTATCTGGACAAGGAACTGTCCGTGGACAAGATCATGGCTAAGAGCAAGAGAAAGCGTGTCGGTACTTACAGCCTTGACCGCATGGAGGTATTTGCACCGGTTTACTCCTATCATCTGGATAACTTCAAAAACCGTCAGGTGAAGGAAAAGGATTATAGTATCGGCGAGGTATTGCAGCCGGACGGGCGTTATGCTATGTACTATGAAGGTGGCGAGAAGATCCTCTTAAGCCCTAATGAGGAGCTGGTCAAGGTGCTCAAAAACATGGCACCCCGCAAAGTGTTCAGCGAATAATATTTCGCAACAGTCCGGTGCAGGGAACAGCATCAAAGCAGTTGAATGCCTGGCGAGTCAAAAATATAGGTCTGGTGTACATGATACGCCGGACCTTCTTTATTGCAGAAACAGAAATAAACGCGGTAATATGATTGCTAAATGATAAAAAATATAAGATATCCGGTTGACAGTCCTACGAAACTCTGCTAAACTCATGGAAATGTTATAAGTACAACGAATATGTAATATAATCACAACTTATAACACAACAAGATATCATTCACAAATCTTATCAAATGAACACAGGAGGAAAGAAAATGGGACAGATTATTGGTGAAGGCATTACCTTTGATGACGTACTGCTCGTACCGTCTTACTCTCAGGTAGTCCCTAATCAGGTGGATTTGACCACATGGCTGACAAAGAAGATCAAGCTGAACATTCCTATGATGAGCGCAGGAATGGATACTGTTACCGAACATCGTATGGCGATTGCCATGGCTAGACAGGGTGGTATCGGTATCATTCACAAGAATATGTCTATCGAGGCACAGGCAGAAGAGGTAGATAAGGTAAAGCGTTCCGAGAATGGTGTCATCACCGATCCGTTTTCTCTGTCTCCTGAACATACTCTGGCAGATGCAGATGCTCTGATGGCTAAGTTCCGTATCTCCGGCGTACCTATCACCGAGGGCAGAAAATTAGTCGGCATCATCACCAACCGTGATCTGAAGTTCGAGACCGACTTCACCAAGAAGATCAAAGAGTCCATGACCAGCGAAGGCCTGATCACCGCTCCCGAAGGTATCACTCTGGAAGAGGCAAAGAAGATCCTGGCCAAGGCAAGAAAAGAGAAGCTGCCTATCGTAGATAAGGACTTCAACTTAAAGGGTCTGATCACCATCAAAGATATTGAGAAGACCATCAAATATCCTCTGGCAGCCAAGGATTCCCAGGGTAGACTGCTCTGCGGCGCCGGTGTAGGTATCACCGCCAACGTACTGGATCGTGTGGCAGCTCTGGTAGCAGCCAAGGTTGATGTTATTGTACTGGATTCCGCACATGGTCATTCCCAGAATGTATTGAACTGCCTGAAGATGATCAAGGAAAAATATCCCGATCTGCAGGTAATCGCAGGTAACGTGGCTACCGGTGATGCTACCCGTGCCCTGATCGAGGCCGGCGCAGATGCGGTTAAGGTAGGTATCGGCCCCGGTTCCATCTGTACCACCCGTGTCGTTGCAGGTATCGGTGTTCCTCAGGTATCCGCTATCATGGATTGCTACAGCGTGGCAAAGGAATATGGTATTCCCATCATTGCTGATGGTGGTATTAAGTATTCCGGAGATATCACCAAGGCTATTGCAGCCGGTGGTAACGTATGTATGATGGGTTCCATGTTCGCAGGATGTGAGGAGAGCCCGGGAGAATACGAGCTGTTCCAGGGTAGAAAATACAAGGTATACCGTGGCATGGGTTCCATCGCAGCCATGGAGAACGGCAGTAAGGATCGTTACTTCCAGGAGAATGCGAAGAAACTGGTTCCCGAAGGTGTTGAAGGCCGTGTGGCTTACAAGGGCAGCGTGGAAGATACCGTATTCCAGCTGCTGGGCGGTCTCCGCTCCGGTATGGGTTACTGTGGTGCACAGGATATCGAGACTCTGAAGGAGACCGGCAGATTCGTGAAGATCTCTGCAGCATCCCTGAAGGAGAGCCATCCTCATGATATCCATATCACCAAGGAAGCTCCGAACTACAGCGTGGATGATAAATAAGTTGTGAAAATAAGGCTATAATGAAAGAGGCGATTGTAAGTCTGACTTGCAACCGCCTCTTTTTGGAAAAAGAAATCATTTGAATCTCAAAATATTTGCAATAATTGACAAAAACTTTGCAATTTTTCAAGCAATATAACGAATATGGCAAAAAATGTAAAATAATATCTTGTATGAATTTCCCGTCACATGGTAAAATATATTTGTTCGGGTGCCGAGGAAGGGCGTATTCCCCGAATATTTAAAAGAGAAGCAGGGGAGCAAAAAAGTGGCTGAAATTTCATTTCGAGAATTGATCGATCCCAGACGTCTGCAGCATTTGCAGAATGAATTCTGCAAGGTGACAGGCGTGGCAGCTGTCTGCCTGGACAATGAGAATCAGGTGTTGACGGAGCCGTATGTGGACAAGACATGGAAGAGACCGGATGGGGAAGATCCGATCAGTACGGAATATCGCAGGAAAGCAGCACAGGCACTGGACAGAGTGCAGGCCGGTTCGCTGGAGGAACAGGTGGTGGAAGAACTGCCGGACGGCGGACATGTGGCAGCAGTGGCTGTCAGCGTGGAGAACAACACGATCCTGTACTGGCAGGTGTATGATCTGAAGAAGATCGACACCATATCCTTTTATCAGATATTGGATCTGCTGCGGGATACCAGCGTAGATATTTACAGAGATCGTATGTCCTGCTTCAGCGCGGAGGCAGAGAGCAGAAGGAGCCGTTCCGCTGAGGAAGAGATGAGTCGGAATCTCCATACTATTGAGGCGACCACGGAGATCGTCCAGCTCTTAGACAGTGATGAACAGATTGAACTTGCCATGAATAAGTGGCTGAAGATCCTGTCAGAGCATATCCGTGTAGATACTGCGGATATTTTTCAACTGCATTCCGACACAGATACCATGAACGTGGTCTGTGAATGGCGTGCCCCGGGACAGATTTCTTATTTTGACAAGATAAACGGAGTGGAAGTATATTCCTTCCTTCATGCTGAGAAACCACTGGTGGTATCCACGGACAGCCTGGGCAATGCCGGCTCGAAGGAAATCGAGGAGATCGGCATGAAGGCCGTGATGATCTTCCCGATCCTGAAGCAGGAGAGCGGAAATATGGTGCTGTCTCTGAATCATAGAACCCAGGGGCATGTGTGGAGCATGGCGGAGATCAAGTTCACAGCGGATGCAGTGAAGATCCTGCAGAGCATCCTCACCAGAAGGATCCAGAAGAATTCCCTGGCCGGTTCCTACGCAGCATTGGAGGAGATTCTGGACAACGTGGGCTGTGCCATTTATGTGACAGACCAGACCACAGGACGGATGCTGTTTGCCAATCAGATCCTGAAAAATACCTTTGCCAAGGAACTGCTGGATCACAATTTTGATGCTTTGTTACAGAGCAGTGTCCGCAAGGAAAAAACCAAGTCAGTCAGTGTAGTCTACCATGCGGAGAAGGAGACCTGGTACGATCTGCTGTGCAAGGAGATTGCCTGGGTGGACGGTAAAAAGGCCAATCTGTACTCTCTGTATGACATTACAGATAAAAAACTGTACCAACGCCGCATCGAGCAGCAGGCCTATACGGATTTCCTGACGGGACTGTATAATCGTATGTGCTGTGAGAGGGATCTGGCAAGACAGATCGATCAGGCGAAGAAGACCGGCGGCGAAGGTGCTCTGCTGTATCTGGATCTGGATGATTTCAAGCATATCAACGACGGACTGGGGCACCAGTACGGAGATGTGCTGTTAAAATCCATTTCCCATGCATTAAAACGGATCAACGGCATCGAGAATACCTGTTACCGCATGGGCGGCGATGAATTTGTCATCGTGATCCCGCCCGACAGCTATTCCCGGTTTGAAAATATTGTGGAAGATATTAAAAAGATCTTCAGCAAGCCCTGGTTTTTGAAGGACGCGGACTATTACTGTACCATGAGTATGGGTATCGTCACTTTCCCGGATGCCGGGGATTCCGTGGCTGATCTGATCAAAAAAGCGGATATTGCCATGTACGAAGCAAAAAAGACCGGTAAGAACCGGGTGGCAACCTACTGCGAGGGCATTGATTCCGTATCGGGACGCCGCCTGGATATGGAAAAGAACATGCGTGATGCCACGGTGGAGGGCTACCGGGAGTTCGAGGTCTATTATCAGCCCATCATTGATATTCAGGGCGGCAGGGATGTCTGCGCCGGAGCTGAGGCACTGATCCGCTGGAACAGTGCAAAGCTGGGATTTATCTCCCCGGCGGAATTCATCCCGTTGGCAGAGTATCTGGGACTAATCAATCCCATCGGCAATTATGTGCTGACCGAGGCCTGCACCCGCTGCAAACGCTGGAACGAATCCGGTTATCCGAATTATAAAGTGAACGTAAATCTTTCCGTAGTACAGCTCCTACAGCCGGACATCGTGGAGACGGTGGAAAAGGCGCTTGCGGACACAGGTCTGTCCCCGAAGAATCTGACCCTGGAAGTGACAGAGAGCCTCGCCATCAACGATATGGAGCGCATGAAGGAGATCCTGAACCGGATCAAATCTCTGGGTGTTTCGCTGGCGCTGGATGATTTCGGTACCGGCTACTCCTCCCTGAATCATATCCGGGAGATTCCCATTGATGTCATCAAGGTGGATCAGAGCTTTGTCAAAGATCTGGCGGAGGATGCCTACTCCCAGTCCTTTATCAAAATGGTGGCGGAGCTGGCGGAGACCATCGGCGTCAGCGTCTGCGTGGAAGGTATCGAGACCCCGGAGCAGTTCAGAGTATTGCAGGGTATGAAGGTCAAATACATTCAGGGCTATTATTTTGACCGTCCTTTGGAGAGGCATGCATTTGAGGCAAAATATGTGAAGTAACAGTTCAGCCATAGAATAGTAAAAGCGATGCTCCGGGTGCTTGCACACGGAGCATCGCTTTTGCTATTCTATGAGCGGAGCGCCCAAAACATGAATAAAAGATGAGCTGCAAAGCAGCGACGGCTGCGCAGCAGACGCTTTTATGAATGTTTTGGGGCAGAACTGTTACGGAAGCAACAAAATTATCAAAATCCCTCTTGTCAAGTATCGGGGAACCATGCTACTATTAAAACAGCTACACGACTGGCGGAGCGCAGCTTGCTGCAGTGGAGATACCCACAGGGAGTGTAGAATAGTGAAAGCCGACCGCCTGGGCACCGTCTATTTCTGGTGCTTAGGCGGTTTTTTGTAACTATTCAGAGCTGGTGAAGCGAATAGTTACGCGATATATAGTAAACGGAGGAAAAACTATGTTACAACTGGAACAGGAATTGAAAAGCAATGCTTATCCCGGCAGAGGTATCGTGATCGGACGTTCTGCTAACGGTAAATATGCCGTGACCGCTTATTTCATCATGGGAAGAAGCGCCAACAGCCGCAATCGTGTGTTCGTGACAGAAGGAGAGGGAATCCGTACCCAGGCTTTCGATCCTTCCAAACTGGAAGATCCCAGTCTGATCATCTACGCACCCGTACGTGTCCTTGGTAACAAGACCATCGTGACCAACGGTGACCAGACAGATACTATCTACGAGGGAATGGACAAACAGCTGACCTTTGAGCAGTCCCTGCGCAGCAGAGAATTCGAGCCGGACGGCCCCAACTATACACCGAGAATTTCCGGTATCATGCATATCGAGAACGGCAAGTACAATTACGCTATGTCCATTCTGAAGAGTGACAACGGCAATCCTGATTCCTGTCTGCGTTTCACTTATGCTTATGAGAATCCTCTTCCCGGAGAGGGACGTTTCATTCACACTTATATGCACGACGGCAATCCGCTGCCCAGCTTCCAGGGCGAGCCGAAACTGGTAGAGATCCCCGATGATATGGATGCTTTTACCGATATGCTGTGGAACAGCCTGAATGAGGATAACAAGGTCTCTCTGTTTGTACGTTTCATTGATATCGAGACCGGTAAATATGAGACAAAGATCGTGAATAAGAATATGTAAAGTAGGTTGTGAAGACGCGTTTTGCGAATGCAGGTTCTGAATAGTTAATATCGTAGAATAGAATAGGAGAAAAATAAGATGAACGAGATTCAGTTAAAATACGGATGTAACCCGAACCAGAAGCCTTCCAGAATCTTCATGGAAGACGGCAGTGATCTGCCGGTGACCGTGCTGAACGGCAAGCCCGGATATATCAATTTCCTGGATGCTTTCAACGGCTGGCAGCTGGTAAAAGAGCTGAAGGAAGCTACAGGACTTCCCGCAGCCACTTCTTTCAAACATGTGTCTCCGGCCGGTGCTGCGGTAGGACTTCCTCTGAGTGATACTCTGGCGAAGATCTACTGGGTGGATGATCTGGGAGAGCTTTCTCCCCTGGCATGTGCTTATGCGAGAGCACGTGGTGCAGACAGAATGTCCTCCTTCGGTGACTTCATTGCATTGTCTGATATCTGCGATACCGATACCGCCCGCCTGATCAAGAGAGAGGTATCCGACGGTGTCATCGCTCCCGGCTACACCGACGAAGCACTGGAACTGCTGAAGCAGAAGAAAAAAGGCGCCTACAACATCATCCAGATCGATCCTTCCTATCAGCCTGCTCCTATCGAGCGCAAGCAGGTATACGGCATCACCTTCGAGCAGGGGCGTAACGAACTGGATATCAACGGCGATCTGCTGTCCAATATCGTGACTGTGAACAAGGAGATCCCGGAGAGTGCCCTGATCGATATGAAGATCGCTCTGATCACCTTAAAATATACCCAGTCCAATTCCGTATGTTATGTCAAGGATGGTCAGGCTATCGGTATCGGTGCAGGACAGCAGTCTCGTATCCACTGCACCAGACTGGCAGGCAGCAAGGCAGACAACTGGTTCTTACGCCAGTCTCCTCAGGTACTGGGCCTGCAGTTTGTAGACAGCCTGGGCAGAGCCAACCGTGACAATGCCATTGATGTCTACATGGGCGATGAGTACATGGACGTGCTGGCGGACGGTACCTGGGAAGGTATCTTCAAGGTAAAGCCCCCTGTATTTACCAGAGAAGAAAAGAGAGCATGGCTTGACAAAATGCAGGATGTGACTCTGGGAAGCGATGCATTCTTCCCCTTCTCCGATAACATCGAGAGAGCACATAAGAGTGGTGTAAAATACATCGCACAGCCCGGTGGATCCGTGCGTGATGCAGATGTGATCGCATGCTGCGATAAATATGATATGGTGATGGCATTTACAGGCATCCGTCTGTTCCACCACTAAGACAGATTTTGCGGGCAGGACTGTAACAGGACCTGCCTGTAACTATTCAGAGCCATGTAAATCTGTAATAAGCTGACCATTTATGGTCAGACTTTTAGAGATTTATATGGCGAGGTAACCACATGAGCAAAAGGTGAGCCTTGAAAAGGCGATTTTGCGAATGTGGTTCTGAATAGTTTTTTGAGGAAGAAGAGGAAAGCGTAGTTATGGACAGACGAGGGGATGCAAAGAGCAGAGAAATGATGCTGGATGAATTATTGGGCTATGACCATGTGACGATCCAGTGCCACGACAATCCGGATGCGGATGCCATAGCCTCCGGCTATGGGCTGTACTGTTTTTTCCGGGACAAGGGAAAGGATACCAGGCTGCTGTATTCCGGACGGAATAAAGTCAGAAAGGCCAACCTGATGCTGATGGTGGAGAAACTGCACATTCCGCTGGAGTACCAGCCTCAGATGGAAGATACAGTAGACGGACTGCTGATCACGGTGGACTGTCAGTACGGTGCCGGCAATGTGACGAAGATCCCGGCGGAGGAGATCGCTGTCATCGACCATCATCCACTAGAAGTCATCTGTACCGAGCGGATGCGTCTGCAGCCCAATATGGGAAGCTGTGCAACCCTGGTGTGGACAATGCTGCAGGAAATGCATTATCCCGTGGAAAAAAACAGAGATCTGGGAACTGCGCTGTATTACGGCCTGTATATGGATACCAACCAGTTCTCCGAACTGTCGAACCCGGTGGACATGGATATGCGTGAGAGTCTGAATTTTGATAAGAACCAGATATCCCTGTTCCGTAATTCCAATATTTCCCTGAGAGAGCTGGAAATTGCCGGTGTGGCAATGCTGCGCTGCAATTATAACGACGATTACCAGTTCGCCGTGATCCATTCCCAGCCCTGTGATCCCAATGTACTTGGCCTGATCAGCGACTTCCTCCTGCAGGTGGCGGGCGTCAATACCTGCGTGGTCTATAATGAGGACAGCGGCGGATACAAATTTTCCGTCAGAAGCTGTATCCGGGAGGTCAATGCCAGCGAACTGTCGGATTATCTTTCGGAGGGCATCGGTTCCGGCGGCGGACATTACGAGAAGGCCGGCGGCTACATTAGTATGAAATTATATGAGGAAAAATATCCAACACTGCATTCCGAAGCGTATTTCAATAACCGCATGACGCAGTATTTCGATACGTTCCGGATCCTCTACGCCAAAGACCGGGCATTCCCGGTAAGTGAGGGCACAAGATATCAGAGAAAGAAAATCCCTCTGGCCTGTGTGAGGGCCTCTGATCTGGCGGAGCTTGGCAGGGTGGTGTCCGTCCGCACCCAGAACGGCACCATGGACATCGATACCAGACAGAATATCTGCTACACGCTGGAGAGAAACGGTGAACTTCACAGGGTGGCGGGAGAGCGGTTCCACAGGATCCTGGAACTGTCCGACGCTCCGGTGTCCGAGGACTACTGCAGGAATATGACATACGTTCCCAGGGTCAAGGACGGTACGGACGGCAGAAATCATCTGATCACGGAATATGTGCGCATGTGCATGCCGAAGGATGAGTTCCGCATCTATGCCATCCGGGTGACACAGGGGGTAAAAGTGTTCCCGGTATGGGACGAGGACGGCTATATGACCGGAAGGGCCGGAGATTATCTGGCGGCCAGTGAGGATGATCTGCACAATATCTTCATCGAGACGGAGCAGAATTTGCTGAATTATTTTGAAGAGAAGGGTTTATAAAAGTTTTCTTGTGTGGTAAGATAAAGGATACGAAAACAGTATTAAGTAAACGAAAGGCAAGGACATTACCATGAGCGAGATCGAAAAGGAAATCGTAGATTCCGCAGAAGTAAAGGAATCGAAGAATTTTATAGAGCAGATCATTGAGAAAGATCTGGCGGAGGGCGTATACGATACTGTACACACCCGTTTCCCTCCGGAACCCAACGGATATCTTCATATCGGACATGCCAAGAGTATTCTGCTGAACTACGGCCTGTCCCAGAAATATAACGGCAAATTCAATCTGCGTTTTGACGATACCAACCCCACCAAGGAGAAGGCAGAGTTCGTAGAGTCTATCAAGGCTGATGTAAAGTGGCTGGGAGCAGACTGGGAGGACAGACTCTTTTTCGCATCCAACTATTTTGACCAAATGTATGAAGCAGCCGTAAAGCTGATCAAAAAAGGCAAGGCATATGTCTCTGACTTAAGTGCGGAGCAGATCCGTGAATACAGAGGAAGCCTGACCGAGCCCGGCAAGGAAGATCCAGGCAGCACCAGAAGCGTAGAAGAGAATCTGACACTGTTCGAGGATATGAAGGCCGGCAAATACGAGGACGGCACTAAGGTACTGCGTGCCCGCATCGATATGGCCTCTCCCAACATCAACATGAGAGATCCCGTCATCTATCGTGTGGCACATATGTCTCACCAGAATACCGGTGACAAATGGTGCATTTACCCTATGTACGATTTCGCGCATCCCATCGAGGATGCTATTGAAGGCGTGACCCATTCCATCTGTACGCTGGAATTTGAGGATCACAGACCCTTATATGACTGGGTGGTAAGAGAACTGGAATATCCTCATCCTCCCAAGCAGATCGAATTCGCAAAGCTGTACCTGACCAATGTGGTGACCGGTAAGCGTTATATCAAGAAGCTGGTAGAACAGGGCATCGTGGACGGCTGGGATGATCCCAGACTGGTATCCATCGCAGCACTGCGCAGAAGAGGATTCACACCGGAATCCATCAAGAAGTTCGTAGAATTGTGCGGTATCTCCAAGGCACAGTCTTCCGCAGATTATGCAATGCTGGAGTATTGTATCCGTGAGGATCTGAAGGCAAAGGCACCCCGTATGATGGCTATTTTGGATCCTGTGAAACTGGTAATTGACAACTATCCCGAAGGACAGACGGAGATGCTGCCTGTAGTCAACAATCCGGAAAACGAAGCTCTGGGCAGCCGCGAGGTTCCCTTCGGCAAAGAACTGTATATTGAGAGAGAGGACTTCATGGAAGAGCCTCCCAAGAAATATTTCCGTATGTTCCCCGGCAACGAAGTGCGCCTGATGAGTGCTTATTTCGTAAAATGCACCGGCTGTGTCAAGGACGAGAACGGAAAAGTCGTGGAAGTACATTGTACCTATGATCCGGAGAGCCGCGGAGGCAACAGCCCCGATGGACGTAAAGTAAAGGGAACGATCCACTGGGTAAATGCAGAGCAGTCTGTAAAAGCACAGGTGCGCCTGTATGAGAATATCATCGATGAAGAGAAGGGTGTATACAATGAAGACGGAAGTCTGAATCTGAACCCCAATTCTCTGACCACACTGACAGAGTGCCGTCTGGAGCCTGCATTTGCACAGGCACAGGCGTATGACCGCTTCCAGTTCGTAAGACAGGGCTTCTTCTGCGTGGACTACAAGGATACCAAGCCGGGAGAACTGGTATTTAACCGTATCGTATCTCTGAAGAGTTCTTATGTACTGCCTAAGTAAGCAGTAGGACAACCGATAAGGGGAATTGGGAAAGTTGTATTCGTATTGTCACCGGGAATGGACAGTACAAAAGAAAAGGAGAGACATATGTCGGACAAATTGTTTGGACTGGCCGGTCTGGGTCTGGATGACCTGGAGAACATGGATATTTACGGACAGGATAAAAAAGAAGAGAAGGCAGCAGCCGAGGCCCCAAAAATAGAAGAAAAGGATCTGATCTTTGACAAGACATTTACCTGTCCTGTCTGCGGAGAAGATTTCCCGGCGAAGATCATGAAGACCGGAAAGGCAAGACTTTTAAGTACCGATCAGGATCTTCGTGCAAAATACGAAGGCATTGATGCGGTGAAATATGATGTTATTCTGTGTCCGCATTGCGGCTATGCAGCACTGAACCGGTATTTCAACAGCCTGAATAAGGTTTATATAAAGCAGATCAAGGAAAATATCAGCAGTAAAGTGCAGCTGCATACCTACGATGACGATATTTACAGCTATGAAGAAGCCATTGAGCGCTATAAGCTCTGCCTGGCCAACGCTGTGGTAAAACGGGCCCATGCCAGTGAAAAGGCTTATATCTGTCTGAAGAGCGGATGGCTGATGCGTGGTTATCAGGAGCATCTGGAAGAGTCCGGGGATACGGATATGGCCAGACTCCGGGAAGTGAAGACCATGGAGGAGGCTTATCTGAAGAACGCTTACACTGGTTTTACGGAGGCTCTGCAGACCGAAGGATTCCCCATGTGCGGTATGGATGAGATCACGGTAGAATTTCTGATTGCGGTACTTGCTGCCAGATTCCAGAAATATGATGTGGCCAGCCGTATGGTAGCCACGATCCTGACGTCCCCTTCCGCCAATGCCCGGACTAAGGACAAGGCAAGAGAGTTAAAAGACCAGATTCTGGAAGAACTGAAGAACCAGAAAAAGTAGGATAACCGTATGTATGATATGACGATCCGGCTGCGTACAGACAGTGACAAATGTCTGTACCAGCAGATATATGAGCATATACGACAGGAAATCAGGGAAGGGAAGCTTCTGGCAGGAGAGAGGCTTCCCTCCACGCGTTCTCTGGCAGAATATCTGCAGGTGGCGAGAAGCACTGTGGACTATGCCTACGACCAGCTGTTAAGCGAGGGATATATCGAGGCACGACCTTATAAGGGCTATTTTGTCTGCCGTCTGGAAGGGATATTTGCCATGGAACCGCGGGAAGAGAACGAACCGGAGCCGGACACTTCAGGAGAAGAATCTGTTCCGGAAGAGGGATGCATTGATTTTTCTCCTTATGGTATTGATATGAACGGTTTCCCTGTGGGCGTATGGAAGCGGATCACAAAGAATATTCTGAATGACAACAACAGTGACCTGTTTGCGCAGGGAGAACCTCAGGGAGATTATGATCTGCGGCTGACCATCAGCCGGTATCTGCATTCTTCCCGGGGGGTGAACTGCCGCCCGGAACAGATCATTGTAGGAGCAGGAAACGATTATCTGCTGTTGCTATTGGAGAAAATACTGGGCAGACATGTGGGCATTGCCATGGAGAATCCCACGTACAAGCGGGCATACCGCATCTTTGAATCTTTTGCCTATCGCATTCACACGGTAGACATGGATGATAAGGGAATGCGGGCGGACAGACTTTCGGGACTGCCTGTCAGAGTGGCCTATGTGATGCCTTCCCACCAGTATCCCACCGGTGCGGTCATGACCATCGGCAGGAGAGCAGAACTGCTTCGCTGGGCGGAAAGGGAGCCGGATCGTTATCTGATCGAGGACGATTACGACAGCGAATTCCGGTATCGGGGCAAGCCTATTCCTTCCCTGCAATCTTCCGATGAAAAGGGAAAAGTGATCTACATCGGTACATTTTCCAAGGCGATTGCACCGGCAATCCGTGTCAGCTATATGGTATTGCCGGGGGATCTGCTGGATATCTACCGCAGGGATTGCTCTTTTTATTCCTGCACGGTGTCCAGAATCGACCAGCGGATCCTGAATGAATTTATCCGGGACGGGTATTTCGAGCGGCATCTGAATAAAATGCGGATGCGCTACCGGGCCAAACATGACCTGCTGCTGGCCGGGCTGGAACCGTTTAAGAAGCAGTTTGTGATCTCCGGGGAGGATGCGGGACTGCATCTTCTGTTGACAGCGAAAGGGAATGTCACGGAACAGGAACTATTGGAGAGAGCAGCGGCGGAGAAAGTGAAAGCCTATGGGATGTCAGAGAATATGGTGGAAGCCACAATGCGGAAAGCTACCGTGCTGTTGGGCTTTGGAAGTATTGATGAGGCGGAAATGCAGGAAGGTCTCAGACGCTTGCAAAAAGCATGGCTCTGAGACCTTCGAAATAGAACGATTATTCTTCATTTACGGGAGGCTCTTCGTCCTCGGCATCTTCTTCATCGAAGAACTCTTCCACGTCTTCGACGGTCTCGCCCTCTTCGCCGGACAATCCGGTAGCCTGATCGGTGAGCGGTGTGAAATCAGATGCCTCTGCGGAAGCGGGTGCCGCCTCTTCGGAAGCCGGTGTGGACTCTGTGCCTGTCTCTTCCTTCGGGGCAGAGGTCTGCACGGATGTATTCAGAGGAACATAATTGCGGGAGAACTCGGTACTCTTGTCCAGATCCTCGTGGAAATCATCATAATCATCATCTGCATCGGAAGATTCCTTCAGCTGAGAATCTTTCTGTTGCATATAGTAGTAAGCAGCTGCGGCTGCGGTACCTACTGCTGCGGTAAACAGCAGAAATTTGCCAAATTTTTTAGCCATAGGGTTGCTCCTTCCATGTTGTAGTGTATGTAACTGGTCTGAATTTCATGCATATGCCCATACAGTTACATAATAAACCTTATTGATGAAAATGAAAAGGGATATGTTGCGATATGAATGAGAAATTTTTTGATTTAAAAAAAGAAAAACAGGACCGGATGATCAATGCAGCTCTGAAGGTATTTGCCCTGAACGGTTACCGTCATGCCAGTACGGATGATATCGTGCGGGAGGCAGCCATCAGTAAGGGATTATTATTTCATTATTTTGAGAACAAGCTGGGAGTCTATGCTTTTGTCTATGACTACAGTGTACGGTATCTGTTGCTGGAATTGTCCACAGCGGTAGATGCGAAGGAGACGGATCTGTTCATTCTGATGCAGCAGGTGGAGACCGGGAAAATGCATGCCATGTGCGGCTATCCTTATCTGCAGCCGTTCCTGAACCGGGCACAGGCAGAGAATGTCAATGAGGCACTGGTGGCGGTAGAAGAGCGAAAACAGCAGATGGAAGAGGCTTATGAGAATATTTATACCAGAGCGGATCTGGGAAAATATGCGGCTGCGGAAGACGTGGTGAAACTTCGTAAGATGATGGAACTGACCATTAAGGGATTGATGAACGAGAGAATCCTGGAAGATGCCTTTCAGCCGGAGATGCTGTATGAGGAAATTCTGGAGTATCTGCAATTAAGCAGAAGACTGGCGGAACGGTCCGGACAGCCCTCTGACGAAGAAATTACGGAAAAATAGCATCATAATTGCATCGTATTTTTGAATAAAATTTTGTGGTTATTTAGACATCTTATAGGCGGGATCTGCGGGATATCCGCCTTTTAATTTCTGCATACCGCGCTGGATGGCATCCCTGGAGCTCTTCCAGTCGGCGTCTTTGTTGCGATAGTCGAATTTTTCCACCAGCCAGGAGATGTCTTCGGAAATGCGCTGCATGTTGGATTCCATGACCGGCAGCAACTGATCGTAAAAGTCCTGTTTTTCCTTATCGGAAAGCTTGCGGTCAGCGGCTTCGCAGAGATCGCCGAAGTGGGGCAGGCAGAAGCCTTTGCCGTTTATGACTTTATTGCGGAAGTTTTCATCATTTTTCCACAGGTAGAAAAAGGTGTCCAGATATCTGGCGTAGGTATCTTTATACTGGGAACAGATATAGCAGGAATCCTCTTTTGCACGGACCCACATGCCGATGGTATTTTCATTGCCTTCGACTTTTTTGAATTTACCCAGGAGAGAGCTTTTGCCGGGGCGGAAGGAGGCAAATTCCTGCTGCATTTCCCGGATCATGCGCTGGTAGTGGGTCTTTAAGATCCAGGCATTGCCCAGAGTATTGCCGTAGTCGAACATTTTCTGAAAATGATACCGGCAGAAGCCTGCTTTGTCGGTTTGTTCGCGGATGTCCGCTTCCATATAAGAGGAACCGGAGCCTAACACGAAATCCAGAAGATCCTGTTCAATACTGCGGTGGATAAAGCAGAAAGGGCATTCGTCCTGTGCATTTACGGCATCGTTTAAAGGGATGGTATATAACTGTTCTTTCATGGAAAATATCCTTTCTCGGGCGCAGCCCTGTGGTGTTAAAACTATTGTAAACGATGCGGTGAAAAATTGCAAAAAGATTAAGCAGTTGTAAAATTCTGTCATTTAAAATTAAGAATTGTTTTGTTGTAATAGAAACGGTTTCAAGCTACTATGATAGTAAGACAGATAAACAGAAATAGAAAGATGTGATTTTTTTGATATTCAGCAGCATTGAATTTCTGCTGTGGTTCCTGCCGATCTTTCTGATCGTCTACGGGATCACACCTCGCAAATGCAGGAACCTGACACTGCTCGTGGGAAGCATTGTTTTTTATGCCATGGGAGATGTCAGGTATCTTCCCCTTTTAATGATATCTATATTGTGCAATTATTTTCTGGGTCTTCATCTGGCAAAACGCAGTCCTAAGACGTTGTGGCGGAAAAAGCTTCTGCTGATCCTGACACTTGGCGCGAATCTGGCGGTACTGCTCTGGTTCAAGGACTGGGGAGGCTCTGCGGGGCTGCCGCTGGGGATCAGCTTTTACACCTTCCAGATATTGTCTTATCAGATCGATGTGTACCGGGGAGAGGTGAGCAGGGAGTATTCTTTTTTGAAGTTTGCTACTTATGTGAGCATGTTCCCGAAACTGATCTCCGGACCGATCACAAGATATGGCGATATCTCGGACAGCCTGACGGAGCGCACTTTCACGGTGCGAGGGCTGGAAGACGGTATGAAGCTGTTTATTCTGGGACTGGCGGCCAAGGTGCTACTGGCAGACCGGGTGGGAATCTTGTGGCACGAGGTGCAGGTGACCGGATTTGAAAGCATCTCGACACCGTTAGCATGGCTGGCAGCCATCGCCTATTCCATGGAGATCTATTTTGATTTCTGGGGCTATTCCCTGATGGCCATGGGACTGGGCCGGATGATGGGGATCGAACTGCCGGCCAACTTCCGCAGACCCTATATGGCCAGAAGTGTCCGGGATTTTTACCGCAGATGGCATATGACGTTGGGACAGTGGTTCTGCCGATATGTGTATATTCCGTTAGGCGGCAGCAGACAGGGAGAGCTTCGCACGATTTTTAACCTCCTGGTGGTATGGATGCTGACCGCTTTCTGGCATGGTGCCGGCTGGAACTTCTTCTGCTGGGGCGGACTGCTCTGGATCTGCATCGTACTGGAACGGCAGCTGGGCAGATTAAAATTTGTACATAAAATGAAGGTACTGCCGCACATTTATCTGTGGCTGGTCATCCCAATGAGCTGGATGTGCTTTGCTATCACGGACCTGTCACAGTTACAGGTCTATCTGGATAAGATGCTGTGGCTGGTACCGGGCTTCAGCGGCGGTTACGAGGATGCCTGGAAGGCACTCAGTACCTATGGAGGACTGCTTCTGGTCTCCGGACTGGCCTGCACACCGGTCATTGAGAAGCTGTACCATAAGTGGCAGGATAAGCTGCCGGTGAAGGTGCTTCTGGCGGGGCTCTTCTGGTATTGCATCTGGAGACTTTTATTAGAAGGAAATAATCCTTTTATGTATTTTAGCTTTTAGGAAAAGGTCATTATGCAATGAATCATGCAGAAAATAAAAATATTTGGTCGAAAATGAAGGAAAAATTGCATAAATACTCCTTTTTGGGATGTCTTTTGCTGGCGGGAATTGTATTCTTTACCTGGACGGATAACTGGCAGGTATATACGGAACCGCTGCAGGAGACCTATACGAAAGGAGTGCTTCTGGCGGAGCAGCTGGTGGAAGGAAAATGGCCGGGAATATCCGGGGAACAGAGTGATGCAACGGGATCCGTATCCGGCAATGTGCCGGGGGAAAACGTACAGACCGGAGATACAGTGAGTGACGGGAACCAGACGGATCAGACGATGGGTACGGTGCAGAGTCCCGCTACGGGAGAAGAGGCCGCAATGCCGGAGACCACCGGAACAGAGACGCAGGATCCCGCCGCGACGGTTCCTGTGGAAGAGATACCGCAGGAAGTGGTCTATCACACGGTGGATGACAGTTATTTTGATGATGCGGTATTTATCGGGGATTCCCGGACGGTAGGCATGTATGAGTACGGCGGACTGGAGGAGACATCCACGTTTTATGCTTCCACCGGACTGACAGTCTACAAGATGTTCGACAGTGCCATTGTATCGGTGCCTGGACAGAAGAAAAAGATCACGGTGGAGGAAGCCTTGTCGGAGAAGCAGTTTGCCAAGATCTATCTGATGATCGGTATCAACGAAATGGGTACCGGCACAGTGGAATCTTTTATGAAGGCTTACGGGGAAGCGGTACAGCATTTGCAGGAATTGCAGCCGGATGCGGTGATCTATCTGCAGGCCATCATGAAAGTAACAACGGAACGCTCCGAACAGGGGGACTATATCACCAACGAAGGAATCGAAGCCAGAAATGCAGAAATCGCAAAGCTGGCGGATGACCGGAAGATATTTTTCCTGGATGTAAATCCGCTGATCTGTGATGAGACCGGAGGAATGGTGGCATCCTATACTTATGACGGAGTGCACCTGAAGGCCCAGTATATTCCCATCTGGCTGGACTTTTTGAAAGAACATGCAGTGGAATAAATTTTTTCTTGACTGTGGAACGATGAAAAGCTATCATGTAACTAATAAGGTCACATAGGTGTGGGCAGGTAGAGGACTATCTGCCCGAATTTATGCGACGAAAAATAGTTACATGTTCACATGTCTATGACACAGGAGGAAAAAAATGAGCGAGAAGACTACACTCGGCGAAAATGGCATTTACGATGCCAGATCCTTGGGCGTGCCCAAGATGCTTCTGCTGGGACTTCAGCACATGTTCGCAATGTTTGGTGCCACGATTCTGGTACCCATGCTGACAGGTCTGGATGTTTCCACAACACTGTTATTTGCAGGTTTGGGAACTTTATTGTTCCATCTGCTGACCAAGAGAAAGGTACCCGCATTCCTGGGTTCTTCCTTTGCTTTCTTAGGCGGTTATGCCGCAATCGCACCTATGGCAGACGGTGCGGACAATTCCGCATTGCTTCCTTATGCCTGCTTCGGTGTAGCCTGTGCAGGTCTGCTGTACCTGGTATTATCCCTGTTGATCAAGATCTTCGGTACCGGCAAAGTAATGCGTTTCTTCCCGCCCATCGTAACCGGACCTATCATCATTGCCATCGGTCTGACCCTGTCCCAGTCCGCTATCAACAACTGTTCCGCAGACTGGCTGATCGCAGTGGTCGCTATTGCACTGGTAGTGATCTGCAATATCTGGGGTAAGGGAATGGTGAAGATCGTTCCGATCATCATCGGCGTTGTTGGTTCTTATGTGTTGGCAGCTATCTTAGGCCGCGTGGATTTCACACCCGTTGCGGAAGCTGCATGGTTCGGACTTCCTATCCACTGGAATGAGACCGCTTTCTGGGCACTGTCCGACGGCAACACTTCTTTGTTAATCACTTCCGTGATCACTATTATGCCGATCGCACTGGCTACCATGGTAGAGCATATCGGAGATATCTCCGCTATTTCTTCCACCGTTGGTATCAACTATATCAAGGAACCCGGATTGCATCGTACGTTGTTAGGTGATGGTCTGGCTACCATTATTGCATCCCTGTTCGGTGCTCCTGCGAATACCACTTACGGTGAGAACACCGGTGTACTGTCTCTGACCAAGGTATTCGACCCCAGAGTTATCCGTATTGCAGCAGGCTTCGCTGTACTGTTTTCCTTCTCTCCGAAGGTAGCAGCATTGATCGGCTGTATGCCTACCGCTACCTGCGGTGGTGTATCTCTGGTACTGTACGGTATGATCTCTGCAGTCGGTGTCCGTAACATCGTAGAGACTCAGGTAGACTTTACCAAGAGCCGTAACGTTATCATCGCCGCTCTGATTCTGGTATTGTCCATCGGTATCAACTACAGTGCAGCAGGCGCTATCGCATTCCATATCGGCGAGATCACCATCAGCCTGTCCGGACTGGCAGTAGGTGCGCTGACCGGCATTATCCTGAACGCTATCCTGCCCGGCAAGGACTACAAGTTTGATGAGGATAAGCCCGACGATACCGGCGTATGCTTCGCAGTCAAGGGTGAAGAGAACTAAGGTATTTTTTGCTGACAACAGCATAAATTGAACAAAGAAAGTAAGAGGGAGTATTCATGGCAGGAACATAGAGCTGTGGATGCTCTCTTTTTCATAGGGGATCAGGAGAAAACATGAAGATCATAGATATGCATTGCGACACCATATCCGAACTGGCGGACCGGGGTGGGGAACTTTGGAAAAACAGCGGCCATCTGGATCTTAAGCGGATGCAGGAGAGCGGATATCTGTTGCAGAATTTCGCCCTGTTTGTGGATATCGGAAAGTGCACACCGACACCCTGGGAGCGGGTGTGTGCTCTGTATGAGGTCTACCGGACGGAGCTGGAGAAAAACAAGAACCGGATTGTCCCGGTACTGTGCTATGAAGACATTTTGAAAAATGAAGCCTGTGGGAAACTGTCGGCACTTTTGACGGTGGAAGAAGGGGCGGTCTGCGGCGGAAGTCTGGAGAGGCTACGGGAACTGTATGACATGGGGGTGCGGATGCTGACGTTAACCTGGAATTATCGGAATGAACTGGGGTGGCCAGCCACGCGTCGGTGTCTTGGGCAGAGCAGGGGCGACGTAGATGGGAGACCGACGGAGAAATCTGTTCAGGAGAAAATACCGGGAACCAGGAGGAGCAGCTGTGCGGGGGAAAATCCGACAACGGCGATAGGGACGGAGAAAGGTGAGACTGGGATACGTGGATCCGATGGCAGGGATGCGGCGTGTGGTCTGACGGAAACCGGCCGCGATTTTGTCACAGAGATGGAGCGTCTCGGAATGATCCCGGACGTCTCCCATCTGTCGGATGCCGGCTTTGACGATGTATGGGAATGTACGAAGAAGCCCTTCGTGGCAAGCCATTCCAACGCAAGGGCTGTATGTCCGTCCCTCCGGAATCTGACGGATGACCGGGTCCGCAGACTGGCGGAGCGGGGCGGCTGTATGGGACTGAACTATTATGATAAATTTCTGGTGGATGGCGGAAGCAAAGATCCAGAGGTGTTGTGGGAAGCACTGATACGGCAGGCAAGACATATCACTGATGTCGGCGGTATGGAAATACTGGGTCTGGGCAGTGACTTCGACGGCATCCCCACAAATCCGGCGCTTCCCGGTGCGGAGGCAATGCCGGTATTGTGGGACAGACTAAAAACAGCCGGCTTTACGGAAAATCAGCTGGATGGGATTTTCTGGGGAAATGTGATGCGGGTATATCGGGATGCTTTGTGAATTGTACGTGAAAAAGGAGCCCACGCATGGGCTCCCCTGGCTGTGTACCTCGCAAGCAACACAGCGCAACCACTTATAGATTCTATTCCTACATTTCGATTATCTTCGCAATCACCTGATCCAGTACTTCAAAATAGTTCTCGAAAGTTTTGCGGCAGCATCCGGGATCGTCGATCACGATACCTTCGGCCCGGAGCCCGGTCAGGGCAAAGCCCATGGCCATGCGGTGATCATCGTAGGTCGCTACGGAGCAGGGGTGCGGCATGCCGGGATAGATAGTGATGCTGTCCTGTGTCTCTTCGCAGTGGATGCCCATGCGGGTCAGTTCCGTGCAGATGGCATGGATACGGTCACTTTCCTGGAAACGGATGTGACCGATGCCTGTAATACAAGTGGGACTGTCAGCAAAAGGCGCAATAGCTGCCAGAGTGATGGCCTGATCGGAGCAGGAAGACATGTCCACGGTGATGCCATGGAAGGCAGGAACCTGCGTTCCGGTATCCGTCTGCCCTGCGGGAGGCAGCAGGAGTACCCCATTTTCCGTCTCCTGTGCGGTACAGCCCATTTCCTCTAAAATATGTAAGAATTCCACATCTCCCTGCAGACTTTCAAAGTGCACATGCTCCACACATACGGGAATACCCAGTAACGGTGTCATTGCATAAAAATAGCAGGCGGCGGAGACGTCCGGTTCGATCTGATAATCCAGTGCACGATATTTTTGACCGGTGCAGATACGGAACTGATCTGCGGCGGGATGTTCCACCCTGACACCGAACTGCTCCATCATTTTCCGTGTCATTTCGATATAAGCCATACCGTGGGTACCTTTCAACCGGATCGTGAAATCCTCCGCGGATAAAGTGGAAGCGATCAGCAGGGCACTGAGAAACTGACTACTGTGTCCGATATCGATGGAAATATGATCCTGTCTGAACCCGTGGGCTGTCAGAATAAAGGGAAAATGTCCGTCTTCCCTTTCGCAGGTGATCTCACAGCCAAGCTCTTTCAGAGAGGATAAAAGCGGAGCCATGGGACGTTTGCGCATCTGTTCGGAGGCATCCATATGGAAGATTCCTTCAGAGACACCCAGGGTAGCCGTCAGAAAACGGGCTGCGGTCCCGGCACTGCCTACATTCAGGGAAGCATCGGAGCAGGGGATTTTTCCGCCCAGGCCCCTGACAGTGACCACGTAGCTGTCTTCATCCACTGTTGTTTCGAATCCCAGATCCTGTACACACTGCAGAAAATGCCTGGAATCATCGGAGAACAATACTCCGCGCAAGGTCGATTCGCCATCTGCCAGCATAGCCAGCAGGAGACTGCGGTTCGTGATACTCTTCGAACCCGGCACCCGGACTGTCAGAGGAGCAGTTGTTTTTTTCATTTCATTATATATAGTAGGAACGCGGTAAATTTTATCTGCCATGTAGTTGAGTGGCTCCTTTTAATTTAATATATTTTTATATTACAATAGTCCCTATTTACATTTGTGTGTCTGATGTATCAACAGTATAATTATACATTTCACGAATTGCGTATGCAATTAGAAAATCAAGTAGTCCAAATTCAAATACAATACCATAAGGCTTTTCAGATAATCTGGGAAGCCATTTTATATTCATAGGGTGCATTTAAGGGTATGAATTTTGTTTATGCAAGGAGGTTCATGCCATGGCACTCACCAATAAAGAACTGCAAGATATTTTAGATAACCTTACACCAGAGGAACAAAAACAGCTCTATCATCAACTAAGTAGGAACATATCAAATACAGAACCTACAACACCTCTACAATCAAATAAGTATCCTGTGTCAAAAGAAAACAGCAAGGTTTATTGTTGTATCAAGTGTGGTTCAGCCAACTACAAGAAAAATGGATATACCAGCACAGGTATGCAACGATACCGATGTAAAGATTGTAATAGTTCATGGTCTGAAAATTATGGAGACAGTCTTCGATACACTCATCTTTCAGAGGACACATGGAAAGAAATGTTAAGAGGCTTTGTAGAGGAACTATCAATATCAAAGATTGCAAAGAATTGTGACTTATCTACAAAAACAGTCTGGCTGGCAAAGACTAAGGTCAACCAAGCCATAATGACCATGTATGGATATACAGACTTGTTTAGAGGAAATACACAAGCAGATGAATATTACACTCGTACAGCCTTTAAGGGGAAACGTGACCCAGAGTTTTTCATTTATATACTTCGTAGGATGCCAAGACACCATTACACCTATTCTCCTGCTGGTGTCAGTGAGAAGGGCCGGTTATGTCTGTCAAGAAGTTTTACCCCAAGCTCCTGTTCCAGCTTTTTTATCTGTTGGGAAATAGCTGATTGGGAAACATTACATTTTTCAGCAGCCTGATAAAAGTTCCCTGTTTCAATGATAGCCTGAAAATATTCAATCTGTCTAAATAGCATAGCGGAACTAATCAGGTGATAGGTAACATTTACTTCAGGATCAGTTAAGGGAATCCGTTTCCGTCCTTTCAGAGTCTGCTCTGAGCCGGGTGTTTTACTGCTGGAAAAACATAATAATGTGGAAGTCCTGACCAATTCTTCAAATTCAAATTCATCTGTCTGTATCAGAAAGCGGGATGCTGGCATTTTGCTCCTTACCAGATTTGTCCAGAAACCGATTTCATCACGAAGAAGGCAGTTAAAACCGTTAAGCTGTGAAAGACTCAGCTGAGAATATTCTGCCAATTTGTGTTCTTTCGGGATACAGACATAGAGCTGCTCCTTAAGATAAGTAGTAATTTTAAGTGGTATTATGATACAGTCCTGTTTATGGCAGGGCTGTATTTTTTATGGAAAGATGGAATGCGGATTTTGTCATCATATATTGTCTGAATTTGCGTTTTTCCCAATCAAAAACAAAGGAAACCCTCGTTCAATCAGAAAGCAATATCAGCAGGTGAGCCATTAACAATGAATAAAGCTACAGAATAAGGGAAGGACTGCCGGATGTGGTATTTCACAGTCTTCGTCATACGAGTATACTTGTCTGAGGAGTTTCATCAGCTGGCAGTCCAGAAGAAAGACTCATAATCTTCTTCATAAAATGTGCCCCCTTTCATTCATACAACGTAAAAGACTAACGAACATATTTAATGAAACATCGAAACCATCTTCTTTTTGTTGTTTACCTATAATAACGATTGGAGTAGTCGATTATAGACACTGCAATCAAAAAAATCTGAAAATATATTTATCAACATTACATAAAAGTGTGTAGATGCACATAAAATGGGAATACATATTGAAATTCACGTCGTTCTGTGATAGAATCTCATTACTAAAAAGTGTGCAGATGCACGGAAAGGGGGAACGTAACGATGGAGATTAAAAGAGACGCTTACCTACAGCAGCTGACCCTGCGAAAAGATAATGGAATGATAAAGGTGAT
>ERZ772878.18-NODE-18-length-222251-cov-8.1337_pt1 | contig 222251 bp, 188 predicted proteins | sample MGYA00580578_ERZ772878 | MGnify/ENA primary metagenome ERZ772878 (study PRJEB29015, sample SAMEA2737686) | human gut metagenome | biome: human gut; feature: human-associated habitat; material: faeces | place: China | collected 2012 ...
CCAGAAGTCTAAAGTGTGGACAATTACAAGATTGGAAAACTTAAGTGGGTGTGTATGTTGAGTGTTATCGTTTTTTAATTTTTGTAGTGATAGACAGTGTTTATTATAAATACCAATACAGTAAAACATACACACTGTGTAGTGATTTGAATAGCGTTTCGTTGTATGAGTCAGAAAGAACAAGAGAAGAAATATTTATAAGAATAAAGGGTGACAACATGAGCACTTTTTGAATGCGTTTTTTACAAATTCGCAGCGCCCTGTGGTTGATTGTCTGACCGTAGCTGCGGGCATTTTGGCTCGCAGCCAGGAAGTTATCAAAGGAACAGGCGCGGATCAGCGATTTGTAAAAAACGCTTTCAAAAATGCGGAGTGTCACCCTTTATTCTTATAAATATTTCTTCTCTTGTTCTTTCTGACTCATACATGCAACACCATTACAATCAAAATTATACTTGCTATTTCCCCACACGGGTGTTATAGTTAACATCTGGATGGTATTCTTGAAAGAAATCATACCGGCAAATCAATTTAACTTAGAACATCACCCGCAGGAAAGCAGGTGATACATGTATGAAAGTAGGATTTATCGGAGCGGGGAAAGTAGGCTGCTCTCTTTATGATTACTTTGTACACAACAATATACCCGTCACAGGGTGTTACACCCGTACACAAGCAAAGGTAAGTGGAACGGAAAAACAGACTCAGAAGATATTTACAACCTCAATTGATAAAATATTAACAAAGAGTGATGTTCTATTTTTAACAGTACCAGACGATGCAATAGCCGCAGTCTGGGAACTAGTCAAAACTTATCCGATACAAGGAAAGTTTATTTGTCATTGCAGCGGATCATTAGGATCAGCTGTTCTTTCTGGAATTGAAGAAACCGGAGCGTACGGTTACTCTATTCATCCAATGTTTCCATTTAAGAGTAAAAAAACTGCATACGAAGATTTATCACAGGCTCTATTCAGTGTGGAAGGAAATGAAGAACACATAGAAGAGATCATGGATCTGTTATCTGCGTGTCCAAATCACATCGTGAGATTAAAAAGCGAAGATAAACCAAAATATCATGCAGCAGCTGTGTTTGCATCGAATCTTGCGGTCGGACTGATCAATCAGGCCAAAAGACTGCTTATGGAGTGTGGATTTGATGAAGATGCAGCACTGAAGGCATTGAAACCGCTGACAGTTACGAACATGAACAATATATTTGATGTTGGAACATGTGATGCACTGACAGGCCCAGTGGAACGCCATGATATCAAAACAGTGCAGAAACATCTGAATGCCTTGGATCAGGAGACAAAGGAAACTTATAGTGCCCTGACAAAAGAGATCATAAAACTTGCGCAGATGCGACATCCTGATATTTCTTATGCAGACATGAAACATGTATTGGAGGAAGAAAAATGAAAACAACAGTAAGCACAGTACAGAAGATGAAGGATAATGGAGAAAAGATCACAATGCTGACAGCATATGATTATTCCACTGCAAAATTATTTGACGAAGCTGGAATTGACACGATGTTGGTTGGAGATTCTCTTGGAATGGTTATGCTTGGATATGATTCAACGATTCCTGTAACTGTTGATGATATGATCCATCATGGAGCAGCCGTTGTAAGAGGGGCAAAAAACGCTATGATCGTTGTCGATATGCCATTTTTATCTTATCACACATCTGTATATGATGCGGTAGCAAATGCTGGACGAATCATGAAAGAAACAGGTTGTACAGCAGTAAAATTAGAAGGTGGAAAAAATGTATGTCCACAGATCGAAGCAATCGTGAATGCACAGATTCCAGTATGTGCCCACATTGGACTGACACCACAGTCATCTAATATGTTTGGTGGATTCAGAGTGCAGGGAAAAAGCGAAGAGGCAGCAAAAGAACTGATCGAAGCAGCACAGGCAGTTGAGAAAGCGGGAGCATTTATGCTCGTTTTAGAAGGAATTCCTGAGAAATTAGCAGCGATCATCACAAAGAAAGTACATATTCCAACAATCGGAATCGGAGCAAGTGCTGAATGTGATGGACAGGTATTAGTTTATCAGGACATGTTAGCAATGTATGGAAACTTCGTACCAAAATTTGTAAAACAGTTTGCACAAGTTGGAGAAGTGATGCAGGGAGCAGTCAAAGATTATATCAATGCAGTCAAAGAAGGAACTTTCCCTGGACCAGAAAATACATATGCGATCAGTGATGATGTCATTGAAAAATTATATTAAGATCAAAAACAGACAATAAAAAGGACATAATTTATATAAATAGATTCCCACGTATAATGGAAAGAAGGAGTTTTAGTAATGAAAATCGTAGGAACAGTCAAAGAAGTCAGAGAACAGGTAAAAGAGTGGAAGAAACAAGGACTAAGCGTAGGTTTCGTGCCAACGATGGGATATCTTCATGAAGGACACAAAAGTCTGATGGATGCAGCAAGAAAAGGTAACGATAAAGTCGTTGTAAGTATTTTCGTAAATCCAATGCAGTTTGGACCAACAGAGGACCTTGCAACATATCCAAGAGATTTAGACCATGATGCAGCATTATGTGAAAGTGCAGGAGTAGACCTGATCTTCCATCCAGAAGCAGAAGAAATGTATGAAAAAGATTTCTGTTCTTTTGTGGACATGACAGGACTTACAGAAGGACTTTGTGGAAAAACTCGTCCAATTCATTTCAGAGGCGTATGTACGGTTGTAAATAAATTATTTAATATCGTAACACCAGACCACGCATATTTTGGACAGAAAGACGGACAGCAGTTAGCAGTGATCAAACGTATGGTACGTGACTTAAATATGGATATCGAGATCGTTGGATGTCCGATCGTTCGTGAAGAAGACGGACTTGCAAAGAGTTCAAGAAATACATATCTTTCTCATGAAGAAAGAAAAGCAGCACTGATCCTTTCTAAGACGGTAGCATTAGGAAAAGAACTTGCCAAGACAGAAAAAGATGCAAACAAAGTCGTAGAAGCAATGAAGAAAAACATTGAGACAGAACCACTTGCCAAGATTGATTATGTAGAAGCAGTTGATGCTTTATCTATGGCACCAGTTGAGAAACTGGAAGGAACATGTATGTTAGCTATGGCAGTTTACATTGGAAAGACAAGACTCATTGACAATACACTGATTAACGAATAGACTTAAGGAGAAAGAAAAATGAACATCAGCATGTTAAAAGGAAAAATTCATAGAGCAACAGTAAAACAGGCAGAATTAGATTATGTAGGAAGTATCACAGTCGATCCTGTATTATTAGAAGCAGCAGGAATCTTAGAATATGAACACGTACATATCGTAGATGTGAACAACGGAAGCCGTTTCGAGACATATACAATTCCAGGAGAGCCAGGAAGTGGGATGATCTGCTTAAACGGACCTGCAGCACGTTGCGTGGCAACAGGAGATAAGATCATCATTATCGCATATGCAGATATGACACCAGAAGAAGCAAAAACATTTGAACCAAAAGTTGTATTTGTAGATGATGAGAATCAGATTTCACGTTGCACAAACTATGAAAGACATGGACGTTTAGAAGATATGTAGGAGAAAGATCATGTTAAAAGGAAAAACGATAGTATTGGGTGTGACAGGAAGTATTGCAGCTTATAAGATGGCAAATGTAGCGAGTATGTTAGTGAAACGTGGATGCGAAGTTCACGTAGTCATGACGAAGAATGCAACAAATTTCATCAACCCGATCGCATTTGAAAGTTTGACCAATACAAAATGTCTTGTAGAAACATTTGACCGTAATTTTCAGTTTCATGTAGCACATGTATCATTGACAGACAAAGCAGATGCGATGCTGATCGCACCAGCTTCAGCGAATATCATTGGTAAGATCGCAAATGGAATCGCAGATGATATGTTATCAACAACCGTAATGGCATGTAACAAACCAGTGATCATCTCACCAGCGATGAATACAAAGATGTATAATAATCCGATCTTGCAGGATAATCTTGATAAACTAAGAAGATTTGGATATGAGATCGTAGAGCCTGCGAATGGACATCTGGCATGTGGAACAAGTGGTGCAGGAAAGATGCCTTCAGAAGAAGTGCTGGTTGCACATCTTGAGAGAGTGATTGCCAAAGAAAAAGACTTAAAAGGCAAGAAAGTCCTTGTGACAGCAGGGCCAACGATCGAAGCAATCGATCCAGTACGTTATATTTCCAATCATTCCTCAGGGAAGATGGGATATGCGATCGCTAAGATGGCGATGCTTCGTGGAGCGGATGTTACGTTAGTCACAGGAAAGACAGCGATCGAACCCCCGATGTTTGTAGATGTTGTTCCGATCGTGAGTGCACAGGATATGTACGATGCGGTGATAAGCAGAAGCGATGAACAAGATATCATTATCAAATCTGCAGCTGTTGCAGATTATACACCAGCGAATGTCAGCGATCAGAAAGTCAAGAAAAAAGACGGAGATATGGCGATTGAACTGGTAAGGACAAAAGATATTTTAAAGACACTTGGAGAGAATAAAAAAGAAGGTCAGTTCTTATGTGGTTTTTCCATGGAAACACAGAACATGTTAGAAAACTCTAGAGCTAAACTAGAGAAGAAAAAGATCGACATGATCGCAGCCAATAACTTAAAGGAACAGGGAGCTGGATTCAACACAGATACAAACGTGATCACACTGATCACAAAGGATGAAGAAAAGCAGCTTCCAAAGATGACAAAAGAAGAAGTTGCAGATGCACTTCTTGATTTTATCGTTTCTAAAAATTAAATAAAATAATCGATCAAATTCTGGTTTCTTCGTATGACTATGGTATAATAATAGATATTAATACCAAAGGAGAGTTAATGGGATGAAAGCAGTAAATAAAGTTCGGTTGATCTATTTACCAGCGATCGTGCTACCAATCTTTGTGATGATAGTATCGATCGCTGGTTTGAGTATAGGGTATTCAAGAATCAACAAGGCAGACCTCTCAGCAGGGTCCTTTGAACGATTTGTGAATCCATTAAAGACGATGAATACCGAGACACAGGAAATTTTCTTTGAATTAGAAGATCACGTAAAGAAAGATCCACAAATCTTTGACAATGAACAGTATTTAAATGATCTCAATGAACGTTTAAAAGCGAAGGATTCCTATCTGATCGTCCGTAAAAATGGTCAGATCCAATATATAGGGAAGAAAAAAGTATCTGATAAATTAATTCATAAACTTCCATCCTATGGGAATAAAGACAGTGATGCAGACCGTGGTTTTTTTGTCAGCAGACCAGGAAACTATCTTGTAAAACAGCAGGACTTTAAATACAATGATGGCGGACAAGGATCTGTTTTTATCATGACAGATCTTGGAACAGTACTTCCACATTACCGCAATATTATTATTCAGGTATCCTGCGCTGTGATAGGGGTACTGATCTTAACAAGTACCTTTTTATCATGGTTTATGTATCGTGAATTCGTTGGCCCGATCCGTGAATTAAAAGCAGGTGCAGAACGTATCAAGGAAGGAAATCTTGACAATGATGTAGTGATCAACAGTGGTGGAGAAGAGATCAGGGAATTGTGCAATGCATTTAATGAGATGAGGGCAGAATTGAAAGATTCGATCGATGCAAGAATTGTTTATGAGAAGCAAAACAGAGATTTGATCAGTAACATTTCCCATGACCTGAAGACGCCGATCACAGCAATCAAAGGATATGTAGAAGGGATCATGGATGGTGTAGCCGATACACCTGAGAAGATGGATCGTTACATTAAGACGGTCTATAACAAGGCAAATGATATGAATGTATTGATCAATGAATTATCATTATACTCTAAGATCGATTCGAATATCATTCCGTATAATTTTGAGAAGATCAACATCAATTCGTATTTTAAAGACTGTGTCGATGAGATCGGAGCAGACCTTGAGCAAAGAGGCATGATGTTCTCTTATCGCAATTACTGTGCAGCCAATGTCATGGTAACAGCAGATCCGGAACAGCTTAAGAGAGTGATAAACAATATTATCAATAATGCATGCAAATACAATAACAAAGCAAAAGGAAAAGTAGGAATTACGTTAACAGAATATGACCGAAAGGTACAGGTAGCGATCAAGGACAATGGAATCGGAATTTCCAAAGAAGATCTTCCACATATTTTTAGAAGAACCTATCGTGCAGATATGTCGAGAAATTCAGCAGGTGGAAGTGGTCTTGGATTATCTATTTGTAAGAAGATCATCGAAGAACATGGCGGTGAGATCTGGGCAGAGAGTAAGCTGCGTGCTGGAACGACAATATTCTTTACACTAAATAAAGTAATCGATCAGTCAAAGGAGAAATAACATGAGCAAAGTATTAATCGTAGAAGACGAACTTTCAATTGCAGAATTAGAGAAAGATTATCTGGAATTAAGTTCTTTTGAAGTAGAAATCGAAACAGATGGACAACAGGGACTTGAGAAGGCTCTAAAAAATGATTTTGATATGATCATTTTAGATATCATGTTACCTGGAGTTGATGGATTTGAGATCTGTAAGCAGATTCGAGAAGCAAAAGAAATTCCGATCCTTATGGTATCTGCAAGAAAAGAAGATATCGATAAGATCCGAGGGTTAGGACTTGGTGCAGATGATTATATCACAAAGCCATTTAGTCCAAGTGAACTTGTAGCAAGAGTGAAGGCACATCTGAATCGTTATCAGCGCCTTGTAAATAATCAGATGGAAGTCAATGATATCATTGAAATCCGTGGATTGAAGATTGATAAGACTGCAAGACGTGTATACTTAAATGGAGAGGAAAAAGTCTTTACAACGAAAGAATTTGATCTTTTAACATTCCTTGCAGGACATCCAAACAGAGTCTTTACCAAGGAAGAATTATTTAATAAGATCTGGGATATGGAATCTTTAGGAGATATCGCAACCGTTACGGTTCATATCAAGAAGATCAGGGAGAAGATCGAAGTTAACACAGCAAAACCTCAATATATCGAGACAATATGGGGTGTTGGATATCGTTTCAAGATGTAGGAGATTTTTATGAGAAAGAATAAAAAGATAAATATCATATATAAAGATGACCAGATCGTTGTCTGTGAGAAGCCAAAAGGAATCCCCGTTTCCAGTGACAAGACGGGCGACATGGATCTTTTGCATCAGCTTAAAAATCAACTGTTTTTTGAGGAAAATACAGATGGGGAGCCACAGCTTTATTTAGTTCACCGCTTAGACCGTCCAGTTGGCGGGGTAATGGTATTTGCAAGAACCAAGAAGGCAGCTGCATCTCTGACAGAACAGATCAAAGATCATACTTTTGAGAAAGACTATCAGGCAGTATTGACCGGATGGCTGCCTGACGACGAAGGGACATTCAGGGATTATTTATTAAAAGATCCGAAGAATAATGTATCCAAAATTGTCAAAGAAGGAACGCCAGGAGCCAAAGAGGCGATCCTTGACTATGAAGTTATTGATATGATGGAAGATTCCAAGATGAAATACACGTATTGTCTGATCCATTTAGAGACAGGCCGTCACCATCAGATCCGTGTTCAGACATCAAGCAGAGGATTTGGAATCTGGGGAGATACAAAGTATAATCCGATCTATCAAAAGACAAAGAAGAAATACAAAGAGATCGGTCTATTTGCAGCACGGATCGCATTTGAACATCCAACAACAGGTGAGAGAATGGTATTTAAAGCAGATCCAAGTGGAGAAGCATTTGACTTATTAGAGATGACAGAATAAACAGGAGATGATAAGAAAAGATGAGATTTAGACCATGCATTGACATTCACAATGGCAAGATCAAACAGATTGTAGGAGGAAGTCTTCTTGATCAGGGAGATTTTGCAACAGAGAATTTTGTATCCGAAAAAGATGGTACATTTTATGGAAAATTATATAAAGAGAATCATTTGAATGGTGGACATATCATCATGCTGAATGCCAGAGATTCGAAGTACTACGAAGAAGATAAGGTACAGGCATTAAAGGCGTTGAAAGCATTTGAAGGGGGTCTTCAGATCGGTGGAGGGATCACAGATGAGAATGCGAAAGAATTCATTGAATCTGGCGCATCACATGTGATCGTAACATCTTTTGTATTTGCAGGTGGAAAGGTTCATTATGACAGACTGGATGCTCTAAAAGAACAGGTAGGAAGAGAACATCTGGTACTTGACCTTAGTTGTCGAAAGAGAGATGACAAATACTATATCACAACAGACCGCTGGCAGAAGTTTACGGAAGAAGAATTAACCATAGAACTTCTGCACAAACTGGAATCATGGTGTGATGAATATCTGATTCATGGAGTTGATGTAGAAGGAAAAGCACAGGGGATCGATCAGGAACTCGTGCAATTATTAGCTCGATATAATGGCAATAAAGTCACATATGCAGGTGGAGTTAAGAATTTTGACGATCTGGAATTGCTGAAAAACTATGGAAATGATAAGATTGATGTGACGATCGGAAGTGCCTTAGACTTATTTGGTGGAGATATGGAATTTTCGAAAGTCTTAGAATATTGCGATGCAACGATAACAAATCTGAATTAAGTAATACTTTCACATGGAGTGGAAAGAGTATGGAAGGGAGGCTTGAATATATGAAACTATTATATGAAGCCAGCAATTTTACGATACAAGCAAGATGGGTCATTCCATTTGCTATTTTAGGAATTATAGGAGTATTACTGCTCTTATGTTCACGGAAACCATTTTTTAAGTTGTTAGCTGCAGTGTGTCTTGTAATCTGTGCGATCGCAGCACTTAGATTCTGTTTTGGATATGTGCAGGTGATCCAAGCATATAAGCAAGGAAATTACAAGAGTGTTGAAGGATATGTAGAGAATTTTATACCAGCATCCAGTGGTGGAGAAGATCAGGAAGATATGGAAGAAGAAAGCTTTGATATCAAGGGTGTTCATTTTTCCTATGGTGATAAATTTATTAAGAAGTTTGGTTACCACAGACCATCGACACAGGGTGGATATATCAAGAAAGACGGTCAGTATCTCAAGATCGGTTATATTTCAACGGAAAAAGGATATGTCATCGTTAAGATTCAGGAAAGAAAATAAAAGAATATTTTACAACAAAAAATACCGGAAACTTTCAAATGATAAGTTTCCGGTATTTTGCATTTTAGATTCTTATACAATAATAAGAAATTAATTCTTACGCATAAATTCAGCACTTTTCTTAGTAAGTTTTGCACGCAGACCACGTTTTTCAGGTTCAGGTGGTGCAACATTACGAAGATTCTTGATGGATGTGATATAAATACCACTGACAACAGCTTTGATCTCAGCCTTTACAGGAACGTCATCGAAGATTGCCTCATCACACAATAATGGAGTGATCTTTGGTCCAACCTTTGCTTTAACAACTGGTACCTTAGACATCTTAGCACGTTTCGGAATGTTATCAGTTACCATCTTAGGAAATCCAGCTTCCATGATCTTCATTCGCTTCTTATCTATGACAAGCATATTCACTGTCTGTGCCATCTGATCTAACTGCGCACGCTGATCTTCCTGTTTTGCCTGCATCTTTCTACCAACAAAATACAGAACACCAAGAATGATCGCAGCAATTACCGCAATAATAAGGATAACTGTCCATACACTCATATTATCTTCTCCTCCTAATATATACATTTGAATATCTTAACTATTATAGCATTTTTTCCTTAACTTGTCTTATGTTTTTTTCGCATTTCGATAATTTCTTCACGAATTGTAGCACCGAGATGCTTTTTCTCAGCTCTTTCAAGCTGATCAGGATAGATTGGCTGTCCAAAAGTAATATGAACAGTTGTTGGTTTTACCTGAAAACGTCTGTTATTCTCTAAGATATCAGCAGTACCTGAAATTGCCATCGGAATTACAGGAACACCAGCTTTCAGAGCAGGACGTAAACTTCCTTCTTTGAACTCATGAGGATCTTCATCCTGACTTCTGGTACCTTCTGGGAAGATCGCAATGGAAAAACCATCTTTCAAAAGTTTTGTACCTTCATTCATGGTAGCAAGTCCAGCTTTGATATTCTTACGATCTAAAAACAGGCAGTTGATAAAACGCATCCAGTGAGATAGACAAGGAATCTTTTCCATTTCTTTCTTGGCAAAAAATCCCATTCCACGTTCAGTAGCAACGTAGCTACATAAAATATCATAATAACTGCTATGATTTCCAACATATAAAACAGCACCATCTTCTGGTATGTTTTCCTGGCCATCAACAATTAATTTTGTACCAGCCATAGCAAGACAGATCTTAAAAGATCGTAAGATCATGCGTTGTGCTATGGATGAACGTTTATGAGCTTTTCCAGTTTTGTTCCAATGATCAAACAATGGATAAAGCGGTGCGGTTAATGTCAGGAAAAAGAACAGATAAATAATATCTGCAAAAAAACGAATCATGATCGTTCTCCCTTCTATAAATGATTTTATTTTTTGTGATTTGCATCAAGCAATTCATTCTTTAATTTGTAAAGAGGCATGGAAAGATCGACATAGACTTCCTGTGGATTCACAAGACGTCTGCTCTCATCCCATAACGTGTTCAATTCATCCTTACAATAGGAACGGATGTCCATAACAGAAGGACTCTTGTAAACACATTGACCTTTGATAAAGATTGGAACTAAAAGTTCACGCATTGTATAAGTACCACCAGCAAGTGTAGACTTCTTCCAAGTAGCCTGAGGATCAAAGATTGTCAGATCGTCAGATTCATCATAATGTTCCCCGACAAGACAGATCAGATCACCACGGATCTTTCCATCTTCCTTTCCGTAGATACGATAAATCGTTTTATTTCCAGGATTTGTGATCTTTGCAGGATTCTCAGAAATCTTGATCTTAGCAGTAAATTCATCAGCACCTTTTGGTTTAGAGGCAGCAAGTTTATAGACACCTCCAAATGCAGGACAATCTGCAGAAGTGATCAGTTTTGTACCAACACCCCATGAAGTGATCGGTGCACCCTGAGATTTTAAGCTTGTGATCAGATTCTCATCAAGGTCTCCAGAAGCAGCGATCACTGCATCAGGAAAACCTGCTTCATCAAGCATGATACGGGCTTTCTTTGTAAGATAAGCAAGATCCCCACTGTCTAAACGGATTCCATAGTGCTTTGGCATATGACCTTTTGCTCTTAATTCTTCAAATACACGGATCGCATTTGGAACACCAGAACGAAGAGTGTCATAAGTGTCAACAAGTAAAGTGCAGGAATCTGGATAAAGATCTGCATAAGCACGGAAAGCATGATATTCGTCATCAAAACTCATGATCCAGCTGTGTGCATGAGTTCCAAGGATCGGAATATCAAAACATTTACCAGCAAGTACATTCGAAGTACCATCACAACCACCGATCACGGCAGCACGGGCACCATAAGTACCAGCGTCAGGTCCCTGAGCACGTCGAAGTCCGAATTCCATAACACCACTTCCACCAGCAGCATAAACTACACGAGAAGCCTTCGTAGCGATTAGACTTTGATGATTGATGATATTAAGGAGCGCAGTTTCTACAAGCTGTGCCTCCATGATAGGTGCTTTCACTTTCAGAAGCGGTTCTCTTGGGAATACAACAGTTCCTTCCGCGATCGCATAAATATCTCCTGTAAAATGATATCCAGCAAGATATTCCAGAAAATCTTCATCAAAAATCCCTTGATTACGAAGATAATCAATATCATCATATGAAAAAGATAAGTTTTTGATATAATCAATGACCTGATCGAGTCCGCAAGTGATCGCATAGCCACTTCCAGAAGGATTATCACGGTAAAAAACATCAAAAACTACAGTTTCATCATTCCCTGTTTTAAAATATCCTTGCATCATGGTTAATTCATAAAGATCTGTGAGCAAGGTAAGATGATTTATATCCATTGAATACTCCTTTTCAACATAAAAATAGAAGGGTCAGGATAAGCTGCCCTATAACAACTTCAGTATAACATAATCTGATAAAAACGAACAGTATTCTTATAAAAGTTGTGAAGAGATGATTTCCTTTAATTTCTCCATTGTTTCATCCTCGTCAGATCCAGAAACGATCAGACTTACTTTATCATTGCAGGAGATACAAGCAGACATTAGACGGATCGCATTGGATACATCGATTTCTCCTCCATCATATTCTAGTGTAACACAAGAAGCACTTTTACATGCGATACTTGCAAGAGCAGCTACAGGCTGTGCGTGAAGTCCACGGTCAGATGTAATTGTAAAATCATATCTTTTCATAAAATATAAGAGTCCTTTCATATTTTTTTCTATTGTAACATAAAATAGTAAGACGGACAAAAGGAGGATTGGAATGAGGTACAAAATGACATATATATTATTTTTATTTTTTTTGTTAACAACGATTCCATATATTATTACGATATATATCAATAAAGAAAACAAGAAAAATATTTCGTTTGAAAACTATGACAGTGGATATAAAATACAAGACAAGGACCAAGATATTGATTTGGAAAGTTACCTTTTAAAAATCCTCCCAGGACAGATTTCCATGGATCAAGAAGAAGAAACGATCAAATGCCAGGCTGTGATCTTAAGGACAGATCTGATCCGGAAAATGGGCAGATCAAAGAAGATAAAGATGGAAAGCATACCATATCAGCTGTACAAAGACGAACAATATAAAAGTAAACTGGGCGATCGTGCCTATGAGATCATGGATCAGAAACGAAAAAAAGCAGTCAAAGAAACGATCGGAAAGGTGATCACATACAAAGGAACATTGATCGAACCATATTTTCATGCAGTGAGTGTGGGGATGACATTAGATGCAAGTGAATGGTTCGGAAAAAAGATTCCTTATCTAAGACAGAAAGAAAGTTTAAGTGATATCGAATCCAAAGATTATATGTCAATTAAGACAATTTCATATCAAAGGATGCAGATTATACTAGAAGAACACATGAAAAAGAAAATCACCATACAACAATTACAAAAAAATCTGAGACTTTTAACGGTAACAAAGAATGGATATGTCAAACAGATCAAGGCCGTATCATATATCATTTCTGGAGAAGATTTTGCAAGATGGCTGCAACTGGCATCCAATAATTTTTATTTTGAACAATACAAAGGAAATTTAAGGATCATCTGTCTCGGAAAGGGAAATGGATTAGGATTAAGCCAGTATGGTGCAAATCAGATGGCAAAGCAAGGAAAAAACTATCAAAAAATATTAAAATATTACTATCCAAAAACAATGATTCAAAAACTATATGAATAAACAGATGGAAATGGGCAAAACTATGTTTGAGGTGATGAAAATGAGAAAAAATAACAAACAAAACCCATTTCCGCTGCGCAAATATTATGGGGCAATGATCATAGGATTCGTATTCTTTCTTGGAATCATGGCGTACTACAGTGCGACATTCCGCCAGAGGAGAGATCAGGCAAAACAGGAAGTCAGCCTGGAAGAAGAATCGATCGGAGCTAATAACAGTGCAACACAGGAAAAAACAAAAACAACAACGCAAGACAAGAAAGAAACAGAGACAACGGCACAAATGAAACGTACCATGAGTGAAAGTGTTACGTATAATGGTACATCCAAACTGACATGGCCGATCAAAGGCAATATCATTCTTCCATACAGTGTAAATTCAACCATCTATTTTGAATCTCTTGACCAGTACCGTATCAACAAAGGAATCCTGATCGAAGCAAAAGAAGGAGACGAGGTGAAGGCAGTCCGTAAGGCAAAGGTAAGAGAAATTAAAAAATCAGCAGAATATGGACAAACGGTATTGATGGATCTTGGAAATGAATATACCGTATTATACGGACAGCTTAAAGATATCAGAGTAAAAGAAGGAACAATGGTCAATGCAGGAGAAGTTATTGCAAAAGTCGCAGAGCCGACAAGTTATTACACATTAGAAGGAACGAATCTCTATTTTCAGATGGAAAAAGATAAAAAAAGTGTAGACCCTTTAAAATATCTGGAATAAAATAAAGTGAGAAAATAACAGCCATAACATATCTGGTTGATGTAGAGGAAAGGCGGTCAGAGAACATCTGACAGCCTTTCTTCAAAGAAAATGAAGATCAGGGCTGGATCAATATACAGATAGACAGAGGATAAGACAGATGAAGAATGTGACGTACATATTAAAATGCAGTGATAACAGTTTATACACAGGATGGACTAACGATATCAAACATCGCCTGAAGATGCATAATGAAGGAAAAGGTGCAAAATATACAAGAGGACGAGGACCAGTAGAACTTGTGTATCTTGAAGAATTTGATACAAAGCAGGAAGCAATGAGTAAAGAAGCAAAGATCAAACGTCTTACCAGAAAGGAAAAACTCCTGTTAATAGAAAACTACCAACAGGAGCAAAAATTAAATCTGGAACATTAGGATCATATGGCATAAACTTCCACCCATAACAAACAGATGAAAGATCTCATGCAGACCAAAATTCTTCCAGTGATTTTCGAACCAAGGAATCTTTAGTGCATAGATCACACCACCAACTGTATAAATGATACCGCCAGCAAGCAGCCATCCAAAAGATGTCTTGGATAAACTATGGATGATCGGTGCGATCGCAACGATACAAAGCCATCCCATTGCGATATACATGACAGAAGATACCCACTTCGGACAAGTTACCCAGAACATCTTAAATACGATACCAAGGATCGCGATGATCCAGATTACGGATAAAAGTCCATATCCAAGCGTGTTGCCAAGAACAATCGTACAGATCGGTGTGTAAGAACCAGCGATCAGAACAAAGATCATTGCATGGTCAAGTTTCTTTAACTTCTTATTGATCATTGGTGAAATATTAAAAGAGTGATAAGCAGTACTTGCACCATAAAGACCGATCATACTTATAGTAAATATGATCAAAGAGATAATGCGTACATAATCACCGCTTAAAAAGCTCTTGATGATCAATGGAATGGAAACGATCGCGGCAAGGATCATTCCGATCAAATGGGTAATTGCACTTCCTGGATCTTTTAATTTATGTTTCATGGTAAAACCTCCAATCATTCTAGTGTTATAAAATTCAATACGTAGTATTAAAAACCACATCTAACTTTCTTACATACTACAACTATTCAAAGGATATTGCAAGGGGTTTTCAAAAAAAAGTGAATCTGGTATAATGTTACCTATTATGTGATTAAGAAAAAAAGTAATAGACAGAATGGGATATTAATATGGAAAAAAAAAAGAAAGCCTATGAGATCGTCATAGATAGTATCAAAGAACAGATCATGAATCAGGAACTTGTTCTTGGACAAGGCCTTCCACCAGAGAGAGAAATCTCAGAGAAGCTTGGAGTCAGCAGGAATTCCGTTCGTGAAGCGTTGAAGATCTTAACTGTCATGGGAGTGGTCTCAAGCAGACAAGGAGCAGGAAATTATATATCAGGAAATTTTAAGGGATATATGGTAGATGCCCTTTCTATGATGTTTATGCTTGATAAGCTTGATTATGATCAGATCAACCAGATCCGTATCGGACTGGAGATGCAGGCATATGCACTTGCAGTGAAGAATGCAGAGACAAAAGACATCATAGAATTACAAGAATATGTGAATGCATTAGATCAGAGTACAGATAACGATGAGAAGACAATGTACGATAAGAAGATCCATTATGCGATCGCGAAAGCATCAGGCAATGTTCTGATCGTGAATATCTTAGATGCATTATCTGAAGTGATGGATATCTTCATTTTTGAAATGCGTCGAGAAATCTTAAGAACTGAGAAGCGAAAAGGAATGTTACAGGAAGCACATAAGCAGATTGTCGAATGTTTATTAAAGAGAGATGTGGTCAATGGACAGAAAGCATTGATGAAACATTTTGATATGATCGATAACATTATTCACAAAGAACTTTAAGGAAAGAGCCATTTTGGCTCTTCTTTTTTATGCAAGATTAACAAAAAAAAGAAAAATGTTAAATAGTACTTTACAAAAGTAGACAATGTATATATAATAAAAACATAAATTGGTAGTACCAATAAGACAAAAACAGATAAAAACAATGGATGCGAAAAACATCCAAATTTTTTTCAAACAAAATTGGTAGTACCAATCTAGAGCGGAAGAGCTTAAGATAAAGGATAGAAAGTCTTAGGAATGAGGAGGAATAGCAATGGACATTTTAGTATGTATCAAACAGGTACCGGCATCTAATAAAGTAGAAGTCGATCCAGTAACCGGTGTGCTGTTAAGAAACGGAGCCGATTCAAAGATGAATCCATATGATCTGTATGCGTTAGAGACAGCGCTTAAGATCAGAGAAGAAGTAGGTGGAACGATCAGTGTCATCAGTATGGGACCACCACAGGCAATGACAGTGATCAGAGAAGCATTTGCCATGGGAGTTGACCGAGGAGCATTATTATCAGACCGAAGATTTGGTGGAGCCGATGTACTGGCAACAAGTTATACGATCGCACAGGGAATCAAGAAGATGGGAGATTTTGACCTGATCTTATGTGGAAAACAAACAACCGATGGTGACACAGCACAGGTTGGTTCCGAAGTATCAGAATGGTTAAATATCCCAAGCGTATCAAATGTAAAGAAGATATCTAAAGTAGAATCCGATGCGATCACGATCGAGATGGATCTGCCGGAAGAATTGGAGATCGCTAAAGTCCAGTATCCATGTCTGTTATCCGTAGATAAAGACATTTTCCAGCCAAGACTTCCATCCTATGTAAAGAAGATGGATACCGCAGACCGTGAAATAGAAGTATATTCCTTAGATGATATGGAAGACAAAGACGAAACACATTATGGATTAAATGGTTCACCAACACAGGTAAAACGAATTTTCCCTCCAACAGCGAATGACCATCATGAAGTATGGGACGGAGACGGAAGTGAAGTCGCAGACAAATTATTCCATATGATCACAGATATGAAATTTATCTAAAAGGGGGAAATGAGAATGCCAAAATTAGTAATACATCAGGAAAAAGTAGAAGATCCACAGGTTCTGGTTGATATTTGTCCATTTGGTGCGATGGAAGAAAAAGACGGAAAACTTTCTATCAATGCCGCATGTAAGATGTGTAAATTATGTGTGAAGAAAGGACCAGCTGGAGCAGTAGAATATGTAGAAGATGAGAAAAAAGAAGAAATTGATAAGAGTCAGTGGAACGGAATCGCTGTTTATGTCGATCATGTTGATGGAGAAATTCATCCAGTAACATACGAATTGATCGGAAAAGCACGAGAGCTGGCAAGTAAGATCAATCATCCAGTCTATGCTTTATTTATGGGAAATAACATTTCAGATAAGGCAGAAGAATTATTACACTATGGAGTTGATAAAGTATTTGTTTACGACTTCCCAGAGTTAGCAAGATTCAAAATAGAATCTTATACATCTGTATTTGAAGATTTCATCAAGAAACATCAGCCATGTGCAATCCTGACAGGAGCAACAACAGTCGGAAGACAGTTGGCACCAAGGGTAGCTGCAAGAATGAAGACAGGATTAACAGCAGACTGTACGATTCTTGAGATGGATGAGAACACAGACCTTTCTCAGATCAGACCAGCATTTGGTGGAAACATCATGGCACATATCTTAACACCAAATAACCGTCCACAGATGGCAACGGTAAGATATAAAGTCATGAATGCACCAGAAAGAACAGAAGAAACACATGGAGAGATCATTTCATGTGCGATTGATAAAGAAAAAATCAAAGCACATGTGGATGTATTAGATATTGTAAAGAAAGAGCCAGAGAAGTTTATCGAATCTGCCGATGTTTTAGTTGTTGCAGGACGAGGAATCAAGAAAGAAGAAGACCTTGCAATGATCAGAGAATTAGCAGAACTGTTAGACGGACAGGTAGCCTGCACAAGACCACTTGCAGAAGCAGGATGGGTAGAAGCAAAATGTCAGGTAGGATTAAGTGGAAGAACCGTACGCCCGAAACTGATCATTACATGTGGTGTATCAGGAGCCATTCAGTTTGTAGCTGGAATGGATCACTCTGACTGCATCGTATCCATTAATTCCGATGAAAAAGCACCAATCTTTAAGACAGCACATTATTGTCTGGTAGGAGATGTCTACGATATCGTACCAAAACTGATCGAGAAGATTAAAGCTGCGAAAGGGGCGTAAGAGATATGAGTTATAAGAAATTTGATCAAGCTGATTTAGAAGTTATCAAAAATATCATAAAAGACGATGAAAGAATTTTATATGCAGAAAATATCAACGAAGAATACAGTCATGATGAATTAGGAGGAGCACAAAGCTACCCAGATGTTGTAGTAAAAGCGACTTCTGCAGAAGAAATCTCTGAGATCATGAAATATGCATATGAAAATAATATTCCGGTCACACCAAGAGGAGCTGGAACCGGTCTGGTAGGATCTTCCGTAGCGATCGAACACGGGATCATGATCGATTCAAGCCTCATGAATCATATATTAGAACTTGATGAAGAAAACTTAACGATCACCGTAGAACCAGGAGTTTTATTAATGGAACTTGCTGCCTACGTGGAAGATCATGATTTCTTCTACCCACCAGATCCAGGAGAGAAATCCGCAACGATCGGTGGAAATATCAGTACAAATGCCGGTGGTATGCGTGCTGTAAAATATGGCGTGACCAGAGATTATGTCAGAGGTCTTGAAGTTGTCCTTCCAAATGGAAAGATCGTGGAATTTGGAGGAAAGGTTGTAAAAAACAGTTCCGGATATTCCTTAAAAGACCTGATGATCGGTTCCGAAGGAACCTTAGGCTTTATCACAAAAGCCACATTAAAATTACTCCCTCTGCCTAAAAAGGCAATTAGTTTACTGATACCATTTAAAACCTTAAAAGAAGCAATTGACACAGTACCTCTCATTATCAAGTCCAAAGCAATCCCAACTGCCATTGAGTTTATGCAGAGGGAGGTCATCATTGATGCAGAAGAGTACCTAGGTAAAAAATTCCCAGATTCCCAATCCGATGCGTACCTTCTGCTCAAATTTGACGGCAATTCAACAGAAGAGATTGAAGCAGATTATGATAAAGTTGCAAAACTTTGTTTAGAGGCAGGAGCACTTGACGTACTGATCTCAGATACAGAAGAAAGAGAAGAATCTATCTGGAAAGCCAGAGGAGCCTTCCTTGAAGCGATCAAAGGATCTACAACTGATATGGATGAAGTAGACATGGTCGTACCAAGAAATAAAGTCAATGAAATGGTAGAATACCTTCATAACTTACATAATGAAGTAGATATACGTATCAAGAGTTTCGGACATGCTGGAGATGGAAACCTTCATTCTTATATCTTAAAAGATGACTTAAGCCAGGAAGAATTTGAAAAACGAATGGCAGCAGCAATGGAGAAGATCTACGAGAAAGCTGCACAGTTAGGTGGAAAAGTATCTGGAGAACATGGAATCGGATTTGCGAAGAAGCCATATTTGAGAGAATCTCTTGATACAGAAACAATTGAGTTAATGAGTGGAATTAAGAAAGCATTTGATCCAAAGAATATCTTGAATCCACATAAAGTATTCCAGAGCTAAAACTGACACTTTGGTTATACTCCCTAAGTTTTAAAAATGCACAAAGCAGACAGGAAATCAAATACCTGTCTGCTTTGTGTATATAAATTTATACAATTTTCTTCGAAATGGTTGACATAATGTATAAAAATATATATACTAAAAACAGTAACAGTTATTACTTGAATTAAAGAGGAAAGGAAGAGGTTATGCAGCCAGCAACGAAAAAAAGCAAGCAAAGAGATGCCATCATAAAGTTTTTAATGACTCGCAAAGACCATCCAACTGCCGATATGGTATATATGAACATCAAAGAAGAGTTTCCTAAGATCAGTCTTGGAACAGTCTATCGAAATCTTGCATTATTAAGCGAACGCGGGGAAATACTAAAGCTATCTTACGAAGGAGGAGCAGACCATTACGATGCATGCACCGATCCACACTATCATTTTGTGTGTCAGGAATGTGGAGCAGTCATCGATTTGGAGATGGCACCGATCGATGAGAAGTTAAATGAGATCGCAAGTGAGAACTTTCCTGGAAAGATTACACAGAATATTGTTTATTTTAAAGGAATCTGCAAAAATTGTTTAAAAAATCATTGACAAAAGTAAAATATGATGGTAATATAAAGACAAGTTAAAAATAGTAATCAATACTGTTTTTAAACAAAAGACACTAAGCCGAAAGGCAAAGCAACATAAATGATCATATAAAGTATAAAGGAGAACAAGAATTATGAAGAAATGGATTTGTACAGTATGCGGATATGTACACGAAGGAGAACAGCCACCAGAGAAATGTCCACAGTGTGGAGTACCAGCAGATAAATTCAAAGAGCAGGTAGAAGGAGAAAAAGAATGGGCAGCAGAACATGTAGTAGGTGTTGCCAAAGGTGTCAGCGAAGATATCTTAGCTGATCTAAGAGCAAACTTCGAAGGAGAATGTTCTGAAGTAGGAATGTACCTTGCAATGGCAAGAGTAGCTCACAGAGAAGGATATCCAGAGATCGGATTATACTGGGAGAAAGCAGCATATGAAGAAGCAGAACATGCAGCAAAATTTGCTGAGTTATTAGGTGAAGTTGTAACAGACAGCACAAAGAAGAACTTAGAGATGCGTGTAGATGCAGAACATGGAGCAACAGAAGGTAAATTTGACCTTGCAAAACGTGCGAAAGCAGCAAACTTAGATGCAATCCATGATACAGTTCATGAGATGGCAAGAGACGAAGCACGTCATGGTAAAGCATTTGAAGGATTATTAAAGAGATACTTCGGATAAGAAGAATTGATTTAGGAGGTATGAGTTTTCATACCTCCTTTTTTTTTGCTATATTCCATGCTATAATGAAAATAAGACTGAAAAAGCAGGTGAAAGCATATGATTTCAGAAGAGAAAGTAAAGATTATGGCTGAGATGGCCAAGTATGAGAAGAATTATGGAAAAGGTGATTTCCGTATTTACAAATATACCAAGAAAGATTATGTCAGATCGGAGAAGATCAAGACAAGCATTGCCTTGTTGATCTCATTTCTGATCATGACAGGATTGTTGTGTATCATGCAGTTAGATATTGTGATCATGAAGCTGAGAGAAGGTAAAGTTATAGTATCTGCGGCTGTGATCATAGGAATTTATGTTGCGGTATTTTTTGTCTACCTGCATTTTACGAAGATGCGAGCATCCAGGCAGTATGATGAGGTAAGGGCAAGGGTACTGATCTATGACAAGCATTTAGAAGAACTAGAAACATTATATAAAGAAAAAGAGAATGAAGACATTAGTCCAACGATAGTCGAGGAGGAAGACGAAGATGGAAAAATTATTGATATATAGAGAACGATTTTTGAAATTCCTCACGGCGAGAGGAAGATATATTCAATCAGGGATGAGATTCCTTGGAGGAACTGTTTTATTTTATGTATTAGGGGAATTGTTTGGATATACAGAGACCTTTTCACAGCCATTTTTTATCTTTATGATGGGAGTGATCAGTGTCTTTATTCCAATATCAGCATTATCGCTGATCTTTTATGTCGTTATATTCTTAGAGTTACTTCATGTATCGTTAGAAGTGACATTATTTTTTGCACTGGTAGTTGTATTATATTTTCTTGTATATCAGAGAGTTTTTCCAGAGACAAGGATTTATCTGATGATGGTGCCAATCTTCTTTTATTTTCAACTGCCTGCGTGTTTACCGATCTTTGCTGGGATGTTTTGTGGAATTGCAGGACTTCCAGCGATCTTAATGGGAACAGTGATCTATTATCTGTCCAATATCCTTCAGCAGACAATGAACCAGCTGGCATCAGGATCAGCACATGGGAAGGTCTACAGTCTGATCGCGGCAAGAGCGATCGACAATAAGGATCTGCTTTTGTATTTTGTGGTATTCTGTCTGGTGACAGCACTCGTAACAGCAATTCGCAAGCGGGGAGCAGCGCATGGATGGAATATTTCAATCCTTGCAGGAGGAGTTGTATATCTGATCTGCATGTTCATAGGAGGATATCTGGTTAACAATGAGATCAATATCACATCACAGATCGGAACGATCATAGGAAGCATTGCGATCGCCCTGATCATACAGTTTTTATACAATGTGATCGACTATACCAGAGAAGAAACATTTGAATTTGAAGATGAAGAATACTATTATTATGTAAGAGCGATACCGAAAGTGACTGTGGAAGAAGAAGAATTTAATGTTACACAGATCACGGTACCATCACATAGATTTAGTTTAAAAAGAAAAGAACATAAACAAGAACATAAAGAACAGGACAAAGAAAAGGGAGAGGAAATTTGAGTAAATTTTTTGATGGACTTGAAAAATATATATATTGGACATCGATTCCGAAGATCGGTCTGAATGACATTGTAGATATTCTGATCGTCAGTGTTATGATCTATCTGATCGTCAAATGGATCAAAACAACAAGAGCCTGGGTATTATTAAAAGGGATCATTATCTTGCTTTGTATTGCATTTGCGGCATATTTACTGCAATTACATACAGTTTCATGGATTCTTTCCAATACAATGAGTGTGGGAATCACAGCGATTTTGATCGTCTTCCAGCCAGAACTCCGAAGCGCATTGGAACAGCTTGGAAGAAAGAACTGGGTGACTGATATTTTCTCTACAGATAGCCGTCAGGAAGAACTGGAATATACAGCAAGAACTCTGCAAGAGATATCAAGAGCAGCGATTGAGATGGGAAAGGTAAAGACAGGAGCACTGATCGTACTGCAAAGAGAAGTAGCACTTGGAGAGTATGAGCGTACAGGAATTCCAATTGATGCGAAGGTCAGCAGTCAGCTTCTGATCAATATCTTTGAACACAATACACCACTCCATGATGGCGCGGTGATCATTCACAACAACAGGATCGTGTCAGCAACCTGCTATCTTCCATTAAGCGATAGTGTAGAGATTGGAAAGGAAATGGGTACCAGACACAGAGCAGCAGTAGGGATCAGTGAAGTTTCAGACAGTATCACTGTGATCGTATCCGAAGAAACTGGTGGTATTTCTATCGCAAGGGATGGAAAGATCATCAGACATCTGGATCCACAGAGATTGAGAGATGAACTGGCTGTCCTGAGAGAAGAAAAAGGACAGAATAAGAAATTCAAACTATGGAAGGGGCGGAATCGAAATGAAAAAAAGAATGGAAAGTGATCTGCTTTTAAAAATAATTTCTGTTGTTTTTGCCTTTCTACTTTGGATGTTTGTTATCAACACCGATAACCCGGTCATCAAGAAGACTTTCAGCGATGTACCGGTTGATATGCTGAATGAACAGGTTTTAGACGATCTTAATCAGACTTATAAGATTGAATCTGGAGATACCGTAAGCTTTACTGTGAAGGGAAAGAAAGATGTTGTAGATCGTTTGACGAAGTCAGATTTCCGCGCAACGGCAGATGTATCTTCTATGTCAGATGTTCATGCGATCCAGATTGAAGTTGAAGCTTTACGTTATAAGAGTCAGTTAGATATCGATACAGGTGGTGCAACGGTCAAAGTCGTATTGGAAGATGTGAAGAGTGACCAGATACCAGTCAATGTTGTGGTGAAAGGAACACCAGCGAGTGGATATACGGTAAGCACGCAGACAGCAACGCCGAATCTGATCTCTGTATCTGGGCCAAAGAGTGTGGTAAGCAGGATCAAACAGATCGTAGCGAAAGTAGATGTATCCGGATTGAAGAAAGATGTGACAATGGCTCAGAATGTCAAGTGTTATGATGAAGACGGAGATGAAGTAAGTCAGGACCGCATCAAACTTGATACGACCAAGATTAAAGTAAAGATTGGATTATCAAGAACGAAGACAATACCATTTACAGTGGAAACAAAAGGAACGCCGGGCAAGGGATATGTACTTGGAAGCATTGATTATGAACCAAAACATGTAGAAATTACTGGAGCTGAAGATGATCTGGAGAAGATCAGCAGTATCAAACTGGCGAATTTAGATATCAGTGATAGTACAAAGAGTATTGAAAAAACGATCAAAGCGTCCGATATTAAACTGCCAGATGGTATTACATTTGTAAAATCTGTAGATAAGATCAAGAATATCGTGATCCGTGCAAACATCGAGAAGAAGACGAAACGTACATTGACGATTCCGACAGAACAGATCGCATTGATCAATAATACGAAGAATTATGATGTCAAATTTGATGACTCAGAGTTAAAGGTGAAGATCAGCGGATTGCGCTCTGTAGTAGATAAAGTTGTAGTGAAGGATTTAAATCCAAAGATTGACATGCAGCTGTATGAACCCGGAACGCATACGGTACAGGTTCAGCTGACAAAGATCAAGAATATGTCGATTGAGAAGAACGTCAGTGCAAAGATCACGGTAGAATAAAATATAAGGAGAGATATTTACAATGGATAAGATGTTATCGGTTGTTCTTCCAGCTTATAACGAAGAACAGATGATCAAGAAAACAGCACAGGTGGTAGGAGACCTGCTTGAGAAAGAACAGATCCCATATGAATTAGTATTCGTAAATGACGGATCTAAAGATCATACATGGGAGAAGATCTTAGAACTCAAGGAAGAAAGAGCACATATCAAAGGAGTCTGCTTTTCCAGAAATTTTGGAAAAGAAGGAGCCGTTTTTGCAGGAATCGCACAGGCAGAAGGAGACTGTATTGCAGTAATGGACTGTGATCTTCAGCATCCGCCAGAAACACTTATAAAGATGTATCGTTTATGGGAAGACGGATATCAGGTGATCGAGGGAGTGAAAGCATCCAGAGGAAGAGAAAGTTTCATTCACAAGATGTTTGCAAAAACATTTTACAGTATTATCAGTGATGCGACAGGAATTGATATGTCCAGAGCATCTGATTTCAAGTTGATGGACCGACAAGCAGCAGAAGAATTTCTGAAACTTCCAGAACGAAATGTATTCTTCCGAGCATTGTCATCCTGGGTAGGATTCAAGACAACATACGTAGAATTTGATGTGCAGGAACGAGAAGCAGGAGAATCAAAATGGTCATTCAAATCATTAGTACGATATGCAGTGAATAATATCACATCATTTAGTGCCGCACCAATGCAGATTGTCACATTTTTTGGCGTTATATTCTTCGTATTCGCAGTACTGCTTGGAATACAATCGCTTTATATGTATTTTTCCGGACATGCAGTTGCAGGATTTACAACAGTGATCTTATTGTTACTGTTGGTTGGAAGCATTTTGATGTTCAGCTTAGGTGTGATCGGATATTATATCGCGAAGATTTATGATGAAGTGAAGATGCGTCCGAGATACATTATCTCAGAAGTGATCAAATCCAAAGAATAACAATACAAATCCCTGAGATCGGATGAGATGAACATCTGATCTCAGGGATTTTATGTGATATAGGGAATCATTTTTTTTGAGATTTAAAAACAAGAAATTTACTGATAAAATAATTGACGATCGTAACAATAACTTGTGTTTCTAACTTAGCGATCATCTGTGGCTGATGGATGATCTCAACACAGAAAGGAACACCGCCAACTTCTACTGCCATGGTTACAAGACGACCGAGAACAAACTTGATGAATTCATGAATTGTATCTGCGAAGGATTCAGATTTAGACTGAAATACATATAGCTTATTTACAACAAATGCAAAACAGATCGCGATCGCAACAGAGAAAAAGTTGCTGATCTTATAATCAATTCCACATGGCCCTTTTAATAAAGCAAACATTCCAAGATTAACAAGGGTTGTCAGACCACCGAAAAACAAATAACGAATTCGCGAATCATTATATAATTTCTTTATCAAATTTAACATATCATATTACCTCCGATAGATATAAAATATTCTAAAATGTACATACATCCAATATCTTAAGACATTTTTCAGGAATTTTCAATCCAAAATGTGGTATACTAAGCGTGATAATGAACAAAAAAGGGTAAAGGGTAAAGGAAAAGTATAATGATAAAAGAACAAAGAAAGTATTGCTATGGAATCTATACATTGATGTTTTTACTGATGTGTATCGTGGCATTTCTGCCATTTTTTACCGAAGGAAAAAGCTTTGTATGGGGAGCAGGAGTAGAAGACGGATTAAGCCAGCATTTTTCAGCATTAGCATATTATGGGGAAGCACTAAGAGAATTTTTCCGTAATCTTCTGGCGGGACACCCAAAACTTGTGATGTGGGATATGAGTCTTGGGTATGGTGCAGACATCCTCTCAACATTGAATTACTACGCGATAGGTGATCCGTTAAACCTTCTCTATGGATTTGTTTCGCCAAAGAATACGGAAACCATGTATGATTTCATGATCCTGTTACGAATGTATCTGGCAGGGATCACGTTTATCATGTATGCAAGAAAAATGAAAAAACGAAGTTATGGAACAGTAATCGGGGCACTGGTCTATGTATTCAGTGGATTTTGCTTCCGACTAGGACTGCGCCATCCATTCTTCATCAACCCGATGATCTATTTTCCGTTGTTGTGTCTTGGAATTGAGAAGATCTATCAGAGAGAAAGACCGTATGTATTTATTTTCGCAGTCTGTGTATCTGCAATGAGCAATTATTATTTCTTATATATGCTGACGATATTTGCGGTGATCTATGCGTGGATCCGTTTTTATAAATACACCGAAGAAAACAAGATGAAAAACTTTTTTCTGACGATCTTAAAGTTTGGAATATATTATACACTTGGAATTGCAATGGCAGCAGTGATCTTACTGCCATCCGTCATAGGATTTCTAGGAAATGGCCGTTACGGAAAAGGGGTTGACTGGAAATCATTGATCGTATACCCAGGGAAATATTATCTGCTGTTTATTGAAAACTTTATTGGATACGGAAATATGGGCAGCAATACGAACGCAGGATATCTGCCGATCGTTGGGATTGTTGTATTATTTACACTGTTTTCACAGCGAATGAAACACAAAAAATACAGAGCAGCATTTATAGCAAGTATCATTGCTCTGATTCTCCCAATCTTTGGATACGCATTTAATGGGTTTTCCTATGCAAACAACCGGTGGGCATTTGCACTGAGCTTTATTGTGGCATTGTTGACAGCAGAAATGTATCCACGTCTGTTTGTGATGTCAAAACGACAGCAGATCGGGATCGGAGCAGGAATCATCATATATACTGTATTTTGTATCATCGTAAATGCATCAGGAGAAGAAATCCTGAAGAATAAAGGAATCATGGCAGCCTGTGGATTAATTGCAGTATTTTATATTCTATTGTTGATCTTTCAAAGACTTGGCTATGATACACAGAAGAGAATTGTGCGAGTAAGCATGGCAATCTTGCTCCTGATATCAGTGGGAGTGCATGGATATTACAGATTCGATCCAAAAGGATATGCTTATACACAGGAATTTATGGATCAGGGACAAGCATATCGAACATTGAAGGAAGATAATATCCGTATGCTGAGTAAGGTAAATGATCCATCTGTTTATCGAGTACATGCAGAGGGATATCGATATAAAAACTATGGACTGATCAACCATTTGAATACGATCAGTGGATATTACAGTATCACAGCAAAATGTGTGACAGATACGATCAAAGGATATGATACGTTGGGAATGCAGTATGCAGATAAATATAAAGGAGTCGATCAAAGACTGGGACTCCTGTCATTAGCTGGCGTAAAATACATAACAGTAGCACATAACAGTCAGGTTGCAAAAGACGTAAGTTCCAAGGGGGATGTACCATACGGAGTTGAGAAACAAAGTAAAAAAGGAAATATCACATTATATAAAAATAAATATGCACTGCCATTTGCATATGCATATGATTCTTATATGACAGAGCAGCAATACGAGCAGTTAAATGGAATCGGCAAGGAACAGGCAATGCTTACACAGATCATATTGGATCGGCATCCGGCAGACAAAGAGATTCAACATAACGAACAAAGAAACGATCCTGATATACAGACGATCTCATTGCCAGAGACAAGGATTTCATCTCCAAAAGGAAAGAAATATGCAGATATTACGGTGTCAGTAGAGAAAGACAAGGAAACTTATCTGTATTTTAAAAATCTCGTTTACCATGGAAAGAAAAATGGAGATGATAACTTTATATTGACTGGAAGAAAGGGAACAAAAGGAATTCTTGTGGCACAGAATGATATACAACAGAAAATCCATATTCAAAGCACCTTCAATCCATACTATTTTGGAAGAAAAGATTACATCGTAAAGATCAATCATCAGACAAGCAAGGCAAAAGAAAAAGTAAGATTAAATTTTTTGTCTCCAGGTGAATATGAATTTGATGATATCAGTCTGATCACAGTTCCTAAAAAAGATGTCCTTGCCAAATTAAAGGAACGCAAGAAGAACTCAATGAAACAGATCCAATACGAAGGAAATCATTTTAGAGGAGTCTATCATGCGAAAAAAGACCAGATCCTGTGTGTAACGATCCCATATTCCAAAGGATGGAAAGCAACAGTCAATGGAAAACGTGCAAAGATTTACAAGGCAAACGGAATGTTTATGGGAATCGTAATGAAAAAAGGAACACAAAGTGTCAAATTAGATTATGAAACACCAGGATTAAAAATAGGGGCATGCATTAGTTTGGGGGCATGGATTGGACTGGGAATATATGGATTGTACCTTGAAAAATACAGAAAAAAGCTGTTAAATCAATGTTAAAATAGGAAGAGATACTGGTAAAAATACAAAAAACATGATAGAATAGCTCTTAGACAAATGTTACAAAAATGTTAAAAGAGTGGGAGGAACTATGAAAAACATAAAGAAAATGATGCAGGCAGGATTAAAGAAATTCACAGTGATCACTATCTTAGGTGTATTTCTTATGACAAGTCTGATTCCAGTATCCGCAGCAACGAAAGTATCAAAGATCAAATGGTCAGCATATAGAAAGACAATGTATGTTGGAAATGCACAGAGATTTGCAGTGAAGATCACACCAGCCAAAGCATCCAAAGCGAAGCTTGGATGGAAAACAAGCAACAAGAAGATCGCCAAAGTCAGTACAAAAGGAGTTGTCACACCTGTCAAAGCAGGAAAAGCAACGATCACATGTTACGTAAGATCAAAAAAATCAAAGAAAGTAACATGTAAAGTCACAGTGAAAAAACAGAAAGTGAAAGCGATCACGTTTGCAAAAGCAAGTGTAGCCGTACAGAAAGGGAAAAAGGTCAGCAATCCAGCGATCGTAACACCCACTTACGCAGCAAATAAAAAGGTAACATACAAATCTTCTAACACAAGCGTGGCAACAGTTAGCACAAGAGGAGTTGTAACAGGAAAGAAAGTCGGAACAGCTACGATCACAGCAACAGCAGCCGATGGATCAAAGAAGAAAAACAGTTACAAAGTAACTGTTGTAACACCAATCACAAAAAATAGTGCCAAGTTTATTGCACACCGCGGATTAAGTGCCGAAGCACCGGAGAATACGATCAAAGCCTATGAATTAGCAGGTGGAGCAGGATTCTGGGGAGCAGAAACAGATGTCCGTATGACAAAAGACAAGAAATTCATTCTGCAGCACGATCTGACATTTAAGAGATTATGTGGAGTCGATAAGAAACCAGAAGATATGACATTATCAGAGATTCAGAAACTGACGATCAAATCTGGAAATAACATTTCAAAATACAGAAATGTAAAATCAGCAACAACAGTTGCAACATTAGAAGATTATTTAACAACATGTAAGAAGTACAACATGGTACCAGTTATCGAGATCAAGATGGAATTCGTAGAATATGGAAATGAAACAACCAATGACTCTCGAATGCAGGCAGTGACAAAGAACAACATGGAAGATCTGTATGCATTAACAAATCAGATCATGGGGAATAGAGAATATATGTTTATTGCCTATGACTTTGAAACAATGGTACAGATGAGAAAAGTCTTAGACGATAACGCAACAACATCCACAAATGTAAAATTACAGCATGTAACAAACAATCCAGATCAGGGAATGATCAATTATTACAAGAAACGTAAGATTGAATTGGATGCGAATTGTGATAAGATTTCACTCTCAGACATCAAGGTATTTAAAGATGGTGGAGTAAACGTTGGATTATGGACAGTTGATGATACGGAAAGAGTCGCAAGTTATATTTCACAGAAAGTAGATTATATTACAACGAATACAAAATTCTGGTAATATTAAGAGAATACATGGAAAAGAGACAGCAAATGTGATATTTGTTGTCTCTTTTTTAGAGTTGTAGTTTATGGTATAATAAAGAGAAAACTATGTCTGTAAATTATAGAAGGAAGGTGTGTCAGTGATTTATACATTGATGAATAAGAACAAACCTGTCATAGATTTCGAAATGCAAATGGGAACGATCTTGCGTATAACAGATGCTCTGCGAAAGCAAAATGGACACAGAAAGAGTCTTTCAAATCGTGAAGACAGCAAAAGAATACCAGAGAAGAAAGTAAGATGAAAAGAAAAGTTACAGAAATGTAGTAATTATGTTATATATATGTTAAAATAAAGGATATATGCCAAGGAGTCAGGCAGAAAATACAGAGAAAAAGAATCAAAAGGAGAGAAGGGTTATGAGCCAGAAGGAAAGAGTCGATTTGATCGAGGTAGATTTATTGGATATGTGTAAATATATTCTGTCAAAGTGGGTGTTTATTTTGATAGGAATGGTAGTATTCGCTGGAGCTGGATTTGGATATGCGAAGGTGAAGAGTGTGACAGAGTATAGCTCTAAGATGGAAGTTTATGTTACATTGCCTAAGACTTCCAGTAAGGTAAGGTCTAATGATAGTGCGAGTGAGATGGCATATGATTATGTAAAATTAGTAAAAACAGATTTAGTTGTTAACAAGATTGCCAAAGAATCAAAAGTATCCAAGGATGACATTAAAGAGGCAATATCAGCAGAAGTTATAGATGGGACAAGATTAATTGAGATTAAAGTTAATTCAGACAATAAGAAAAAAGTAGAGAAAATTTCAAAAGAAGTTTTACCTGTACTTCAGAACGTAGTGCAAACTACATTGGGAAGAAATAAGCTTGTAGTTGCAAATCAACCATCTAAGATTGAAGCTGAACAAAATGTTAGTGTAAAGAAGTATGCAGTTGTAGGAGCTATAGGTGGTTTTGTAATAGTAGCTGGAGTTTTCTTTGTTATGTATTTGGTCAATTTGACTAAAAAAGCAAAAGAAAATATTGGATAGTTTAATAGGGGAATGATAAGTATGGGTGTAAAACGTTCACAAATTCAGAATTTAATCATCTATATTGGTGATGTTTTTGGAATTACGATTGGATATTTTTTGATGTCCCATATCAGATTTTATTATGATGTTAATGCCACATGGATGAAAGATAATAGAGTTATTTATCGATGGTTGATTGCTATTTTTGTATTAACCATTGTCTATATTGCAATCAATCCAAATCAAGGATTTTTTAAGAGAAAGTTTTGGAGAGAATTTTGGGAAAATATTAAGACAAATGTGATTACGGCAGCACTAATGGCAACGATTGCATATTTGATTGATGATGCAAGAGATTATTCAAGATTTATTTATCTTACAACGATGATATTTAGCTTCTGTTGGATGCAGATATCGCATATTGTTTATCGTTGGTACATCTTGAAATACCGACCATATAATTCTGTAACTAGAAAAATGTTGGTTGTTACAACATCTGATCGTATGGATGAAGTAGTAAGAAGTATCGTAAAGGAAAAAACATGGAATCTATGGGTAACTGGAATTATTATTATAGATAAGGATCTTGTTGGACAAAGAGTTATGGATATTCCAATTGTAGCCAATAGAAACACAATGTTGCAATATGCAATACGAGAAGTTGTAGATGAAGTATTTATCCTTTTACCAGAAGAAGATAATCAAATCCAGAAATTAGTGCAAAGATTTGAAGAAATGGGAATCACGGTGGATTTAAATATTAATCTATATGAATTAGATGTAGAGAGTGGAACAAAATATCTTAATCGTATTGGAAAGTATCCGACAGTTACATTTGCACAACAGGAGATACCATTACATATGATTGCGATAAAAAGATTACTAGATATTCTTGGAGGAATTGTGGGATTAATGATCACGGCAGTGGCAATGATTATTTTAGGACCATTGATTAAATTAGAGTCTCCGGGACCATTGTTTTTCTCACAGAAGCGCGTAGGAAGAAATGGAAGGATATTTAGAATCTATAAGTTCCGTTCTATGTATGCAGATGCAGAAGAACGGAAAAAAGAATTGATGGCACAAAATGAGATGGATGGATTAATGTTTAAGATGACAGATGATCCAAGAATTACAAAGATTGGGAAATTTATTCGAAAGACAAGCTTGGATGAATTGCCACAGTTTTGGAATGTACTGAAGGGGGATATGAGTCTTGTTGGTACACGACCACCTACAGTAGATGAATTTGAACAATATGAAGGATATCATAAACGCCGACTGAGTATGACACCGGGACTTACTGGTGTATGGCAGGTAAGTGGACGGAGTGATATTACGGATTTTGAAGAGATTGTTTCGATGGATGTAGAATATATTAAGAATTGGTCATTGAAGAGAGATATTGAGATTATTTTAAAAACTGTGCAAGTTGTTTTACACAGTGATGGAGCTAGATAAACATCAACTAAAGGTAGGAGAATATGAGCAAGCAAAAAAAAGAAAGAAAATTAAAGATAGCTATGCTTGGGCATAAGCGAGTTCCATCAAGAGAAGGCGGAATAGAAGTTGTCGTAGAAGAATTGGCAACTAGAATGGTAAGAATGGGACATCAGGTTACTTGCTATAATCGAAGAGGACATCATGTAAGTGGAAAAAATTTTGACATAAAAAATAAAAAATATTATAAAGGAATACATTTAAAAAGAGTATTTACAGTTGAAAAGAGAGGATTGGCGGCAATGTCATCATCTTTTTTTGCAGCAATAAGGATAGCATTTGGACGATATGATGTGGCACATTTTCATGCGGAAGGACCATGTGCTATGATATGGTTACCTAAATTATTGGGTAAACGTTGTATTGCTACAATTCATGGTTTAGATCATCAAAGAGCAAAATGGGGAAAATTTGCTCAATGGTATATATTATTGGGTGAAAAGATGGCAGTAAAATATGCAGATGAGATTATCGTTTTGAGTAAAGGTGTACAATCATATTTTTGGGAAAATTATCGAAGAAAAACCATATTTATTCCCAATGGAGTAAATAAAGCAGAAAAACAAAAAACTAATGAAATTGTTAGAAAATTCGGGCTAGTTAAGAATGATTATATTTTATATGTTGGAAGACTTGTTCCAGAGAAGGGGTTAGTTTATCTAATTCGTGCATTTAAAATGATTCATACTACTAAAAAGTTAGTAATAGCAGGTGGAGCATCAGATACAAATGAATTTGAAGACGAATTAAGAAAATTAGCGACAGGCGATGAGAGAATAATATTTACGGGATTTGTTCAAGGTAAAGTTTTAGAAGAACTTTATAGTAATGCGTATATTTATGTTTTACCATCAGATTTAGAAGGAATGCCGTTAAGTTTGCTAGAGGCAATGAGTTATGGAAATTGTTGCTTGGTTTCTGATATTGAAGAGTGTTCTGCAGTTGTTGAGGAAAATGCTATTATTTTTAGAAGAGGAGATATTAGCGATTTAAAAGATAAATTACAAATGGCAATTGATTCAGAAAATTTAGTAAATAAGATAGGAAGTGTGTCAGCAGAATTTATTTGTAATAAATATAATTGGGATGATATTACTAAAAAGACAATTGATTTATATTATCAATAATTAAAGGTGAGAAGTACGATGAAAATACAGTTAAGAGAGATGGGGACTTTTTTTGGATATTTTATTTTTTTTATGGTAAGTGCGGTATGCTTATCTGTGCTAGGAATCGAGAATAGCATATCTGATATACGTTATTATTTGTTGGCATTACTTATTTTTATAGGAATAATAAAGGTACTTATTAAAAATAGTAAAGAAAAGTTTGATAGTAAGAAAAGAATAGCTGATGAACTATTATATATAATAGGAATAGCATTGATTTTTTTTATAATTTCAGTACAGAGGGCAATGAAAAATGGATATGCATTGAGTTTTAGAACGATAGTTCAGATATCGCTAGTTTTATTTCCAGCGTTATATGCCTATGTATTGGTTAATTTATTATCTACAAAGACTATTATATATTTATTTGAAATTACATTTATAGGGAGCATTTGTTTCTACATATATGAAGTGGGAATAGGGGAGTTCTTGAATATCAATAATTGGTTATCAATTTCATATCTACATTCATACAGTCCATTTGAAAATAGTACATATGCAGATGTATTTCTGTATAGTTTTTTCTTTTTTAACTATTTTAGACATACAGATATACTTGAGAAGAGAAACTTGCAAATATATAGTATATTATCGTTGATATTTGTTTTTTTATCATTTAAAAGATTGCAGATATTGACAGCAGTAGTTATTTTTGTAATAAGTAGTTGGATTAATATGAGAAAAAAAATAAAATACAGATATGTATTGGGCATAGCATTAATGTTTGTTGTAGGAACTGTTATATATCAAAAGTTTGTAAGTGGACAAATTAATATTTTAGGAATTGATCCTTATTATTTTACTACGGGAAGAAGTTATATTTTGGGATTGTGGAAAAGTAAGAATTATCTTTCTTATGGCTTCGGTACTAGTATGTTGGTAATTGATAGATATTTGGAAATGGATTTAATTCAAATATATATGGAATTAGGAATATTTGCGTTAGTTATATTTTCAATTGTATATTTTTGGATAGTCAGAAAAAATACATATGCCACAATACTGATGGTTTATTCTTTTGGAAATATGCTAACAGCTTCGAGTTTACCAAGTAGTTTAGCATGGGTACTTACATTTGTCCTGGTAACGATAATTTCGTCAGATAAGAGAGAAAATATAGGTTTTGAACAGAAACAATATAAAATAAATAGTAGATTTTTTCTAAAAAGAGTTTTTTGTTTTAAGGTCAGGAGAGAAAATAATGAATGATTTAATATCAATTGTTGTGCCAGTATACAATGTTGAAAATTATTTGGATCGATGTGTTAAGTCGATTATAGCTCAAGTATATACAAATATTGAGATTATTTTGGTTGATGATGGATCGAGTGATAACTCGGGAAAAATTTGTGAAAAATGGAAAGAAAAAGATAAAAGAATTATCGTTATACATAAAAAAAATGGAGGACTATCATCCGCAAGAAATGCAGGAATAGAAATTGCAAAAGGGAAGTATATTGCGTTTGTAGATAGTGATGACTACATTTCAAAGAATATGTATAGTGAGTTATATAGAGTATTAAAACAAAACAATTCGGACATCGCTATTTGCGGAAGAAAATATGTTTGGGATAATGGAAAAAGATATTGCAGATATCATTATGATAAAAGAATAGAAAATTATAGTTCAAAAGAAGCAATTCGAGAAATGAATTCGTTTCGCAAATTTGACATGGCAGCGTGGGATAAATTATATAGAACAAGTTTATTTGAAAACATAAGATTCCCAGAAGGAAAATTGAGTGAAGATTATTATATAATGTATAAGCTTTTTTTAAAAAGTAAAAAAGTAGTATACTATGCATATCCTTTATATTATTATTATCAGAGACAGAATAGTATTACGAAAAATAAAAAAATTAACTTTGATTTTATTAATGCAGCATACGATCAAATGATAGAGGTATCAAGAGCTGTTCCTGAATTGAAATCATGTGTAAGTATAGCGTATGCATCAGCCAATATGACAGTTTACAATTTTCATATAAAAAATAAGGTGAAATGCACAAAAGAAAATAAGAAGAAAATGAAAAAGGCAGTCAGATGTAATTTTAAATATATATGCAAAAGTTCAGATATATCAATAATAAAGAAAATACAATCGTTACTATTTATAACTAGTATTCCTTTATATAGAGTTATGTTTTACTTCGCAAAGAAAGTAGATAAAGTATAGAGAGAATGTCATTAAGGAGCAGTTTATATTATGAGTTGGTTATAGAAAATGTGATTAAGATGTAGTAGATATAATTTGTATTTCTTTATATTGTCTTTGGAATATATGACATGTTTATAGATTAAATGACTTTATTACAAGAAATGATAATGAGTAAAGAAGTTGTGATTGTAAAAGTTCTAAGTGGTATTGGTTAATATAGTATGAATAGAAATATTGTAAAAAATCAATACTCAGCAATAAATAGGTTAAGATAATTATGAAATTTAAATCAATGAAATTCAACTTAATAATTAATGTATGTAATGTAGTTTTATATAAGATATTTCCTTTGATTACATTCCCTTATATAACTAGAATTTTATTAGAAGAAGGTGTAGGTAAATATAATTTTACAATATCATGTATTAGCTATTTTCAATTAATAGCAGCACTTGGAATTGTTACATATGCAATAAGAGAAGGAAGTAAAATTCGAGATAATAAGCAAAAATTTGAAGTATTTGCCAGACAGATTTTTGAGATAAATTTGATGACAATGATAATAGCGTATCTTATATTTATGTTATTTCTTATAGTAAATCCTTTAAAGCAATATACATTAATGTTAATTATATATAGTGCAGTGCTATTTTTTGATACTATAGGGGTAAGTTGGATATATTCTATTTATGAAGATTTTGTTTATATAACAATTAGAAATTTTATATTTCAAATAATCTCATTAGTAGGTTTGTTTGTATTTGTAAAAGATGAACAAGATGTAGTGAAATATATAATTATAACAGTAATATCAGCAGGTGGATCTAATATTTTAAATTTTATTCACAGTAGGAAATATGTGAAGTTATTAAAATTTACACCAATATACAATATTACTGAAACTTTAAAGCCTATATTGATTATTTTCTTTGCTCAAATTGCGTCAACTATATATTTAAATATGGATACAATCATGTTAGGGTTTATGGCAAATGATGCAAGCATAGGATTGTATTCTGCAGCAACGAAGATAAATACGGTAATAACTACATTAATAACAGCAATTAATGCAGTAGTTTTGCCACGTCTGTCATATTATGTTCAATCAAATGAAAAGAAGAAATTTGATGAACTTGTAAAAAAAGTGATGAAATATTATTTATTTTTAACTTTACCATGCATAGTAGGTTTATTACCGATAACGGAACAGATATTGACCATATTCTGTGGATATAGATTTGTAAATGCAAGTATAGCAATGAAAATTATGCTGATTGATTTATTCTTTTCTCTTTTGAATGGATTTATAGCATATCAGATATGTATACCATACGGCAATGAGAATGAGGTTTTGAAGTCAACAATATTGGGAGCAGTTACAAATACGATTTTAAATTTTATATTAATTCCTCAGTATGCACAAAATGGTGCAGCAATGGCAACCGTATTATCGGAGTTTACAGTGTTTTTATCTTTAATATATTTTACAAAGGATGTTGTAAAATATAAAGAAATTTTTGATGATTTATGGCAATTATTAATTGCAACTTTAGCTTTTATAGGTATATATTTTATAATAGGAATAAGAATAAAAAATATATTTATATCAGTATGTGTCGTAATCTTGCTTGGAGGATTACTATATTTGATTTTATTATATAAGATGAATAATTATATAATAAGATGTGTGGAAACAGAAGCAAAAAGAGTGGTAAAAAGATTGCGTTAGACGAATGAAAGGCAAAAATGATGAAATGTGTATTGATAATACTAAATTATAATGATAGTCATAGAGCACTGGAATTGGCCCAAAAATCGAAAAAATATAATAATATTAACAGAGTTGTTATTGTTGATAATAAGAGTACAGATAACTCAGTAGAATATTTAGAAAATCAAACAGAAAGCTGTGATAAAATAGATATTTTAAAGGCTAGAAGTAATAAAGGATTTGCGGCAGGCAATAATATTGGAGCAAGGTATGTGACTAAAAAATATCAACCAGAATATATTTTGTTTGCTAATACAGATACAATTTTTGAGGAAAATGATATAAATGAATGTATTAAATATATGAATGTAAAAGAAAATTTAGGACTAGTTTCTATGCGAATTAAAGATATTAAAGGAAATGAAGAAAGATCCGCATGGAGTTTTAAGAGTTTTTTTGAATATGCGATGTTTAATATTTGGTTATATAGACGTTTAACATATAGGCAAGGTGTATATACTAATTTTAACGAAAGATTTCAATATGTAAATATAGTAAGAGGGAGTTTTATGTTTTTTAATGCCAGTGCATTAGAACAGGTTGACTTTTTTGATGAGGGAACTTTTTTGTACTATGAGGAAGAAATTATTTCGAAAAAGTTGCAGAAGAGTGGATATAAAGTTGGTCTTATTACAAATCATTTTTATATTCACAATCATATAAGTGGTGCTTCGAGCAATAAATGGTTTATAAAAAAATATATGGATAAATCATTGTATTATTTTTTAAGTAAGTATTACGAAATTGGGAGAATTAAAAAAGCTTTTTTTGTATTAACAATTGGGATATCTTACATAGAAAATATTTGCATAGATATAATTAAAAAAATATTGAAAAAATAAAAGATGGATTGTTTTTATGGATAGTAATGAAGAAGATAATCTGTTCACTATGTATAAGAATATAAAAATATGAGGAGAGGAGTATATTATTCAGTGGGAAAACATGCATATTTAATAATGGCACATACGCAATTTCAACAAGTTGCAAAACTTGTTAGTCTTATTGATGATAGCGAAAATGACATATATTTACATATAGATAAAAAAGTACAAAATGCTTATGAAATATTTCAACAGGAGATAAAGCCGATAGTCAAAAAATCCAATATTTATTTTGTTTTACAACATAAAGTTAATTGGGGTGGTTATAGTCAAATAGAAACGGAGATAGAACTTTTAAAGACAGCAGTGGGAAAAAAATATGATTATTATCATTTACTATCAGGTGCTGATCTTCCTTTAAAAACTCAAAGAGAAGTGCATGAATTTTTTGAGAAAAATAAAGGAAAAGAGTTTGTTCAACTTGGAACGAAAGAGTATATTCGAGAGGTAAGGGAAAGATTCCAATACTATTGGTTTTGGCAAGAATATTTAGGAAATGGAAAAGGAGTATTAAAAAGTATTTTATGTAAAATAAGATATGGAATAGTATTAATACAAAAGTTTATAGGCGTAGATAGAGTTAAAAATTTTTCAAATAATTTGGAATATGCTGCTGGGGCTAATTGGTTTAGTATTACGCATGGTTTAGTGGAATATATTTTGGCAAAACAAAAGATTATTGATAAGCTATTTAGGTATAGTTTGTGTTGTGATGAGATATTTATACAAACAATGATTTTAAATTCTGACTTTAAAAAAAATATATACCATAAGAAATTTGATGGCAGTTATCAGGCAATTATGAGAAAAATAGATTGGGAACGTGGAAATCCATATGTTTGGCATGAAAAAGATTATGATGAATTAATAAATTCTGAGTACTTATTTGCACGCAAGTTTGATGAAAATGTCGATAAGAATATTATAGATAAAATATATGGAAAACTAATGAAGAGTAATAAATGAATTACTTTGAAAACTCTCAGAGGCATTGCGTAGATTATGAATGACTATAGTAGATTAGCTATTAGCCCCACTAATTTAAGATTTTATATAATAGTTAGCACTGGGATTGGTAAAGGATTAAGAAAATATTATTATGGAAATTTGATTATTAATGAAAAGGATAATATAGGGAAATACGCAAAGTTTCAGAACGATAATTGTTAGTTAAATAGAAAATGAAATTTTAGTAGATATACCTATACCTACAAGTTGAAAATAAATTAAATGAAATTCAGTGTAGGTATTGTTTTGGAGGAATGCAATGAATACTATAGTAAGAAAAATAATGAATCTTTTACTAAAAGGCAAAGGAGACTCAGAAGCATATATAAAACATTTAAGGAAAATTGGAGTCAAAGTTGGAAATAATGTGATAATTTATTCACCATATAAATGTGATATTGATGAACAAAATCCACACATGTTAGAAATTGGAGATAATGTAAAGATATTGGCAGGAACGACAATATTAACGCATGATTTCTCATGGTGTGTTACTAGTGGATTGGATGGAGTTGTATCTGGGGCAGTGGGAAAAGTTATAATTCATGATAATGTATTTATAGCTAGACATGCAACGATAATGAGAAATGTAGAAATCGGAAATAATGTAATAATTGGTGCAGGAAGTGTAGTTACAAAAGATTGTGAAGATAATGCTGTATATGCGGGGGTTCCAGCTAAAAAAATTATGAGTATTGAAGAGTTTCATAAGAAAAGGAAAGAACATCAGCTTGAAGAAGCAGTTACTGTTGTTAATCAATATTATGAAAGAACAGGGGAAATGCCGCAAAAAAATCTATTAAGAGAATATATATTTTTATTTGAAAACAGAAAAAATTATAAAACAAAGATTGTAGATCAGATTTTAAAGGATTCGGGGCATTATGAATTGTGTTTAGATGCTTTTAAGAAAACAGAACCATTATTTAATGGGTATAGCGAATTTTTAGAATATTGTAAGTTGCAAAGAGAAAATTAAATGATTAGCAAAACAGAATTAATTAGTATAATTTATGCGGGCACACCATAAGAGTTGCACTTTTGGTGTCCATTATATTGACATGAATTCAAAATCTATTTTAGTACAGAAAAATTAGGAGAGTTTAAATCAATGGGAACAAAAATATTAAGTGTAATTATACCGGTATATAATGCTGAAAAATATATAGCAAATATTCTAAAAAAATTTGAAGAACAAAAAAATGAGAAAATTGAAATTATATTGGTTGATGATGGATCAAGAGATAAATCTTTGGAAATATGTAAGATGTATGCAGATAGGAATCAGGAAATAAAGGTTTTTCATCAATCAAATTTTGGAGCAAGTTCAGCAAGAAATAAAGGAATTCAATTAGCTGAGGGACGATATATAGTATTTGTAGATAGTGATGATGATATATCGGATGGATATGTAAAAACAATTTACGAAATTTGTGAAAATATAGATGCGGATATTATACAATTAGATTCATACACGATAAATAAAGGAGCTGAAGAGTATAATAAATTCGAGTTAGCTGAAGGGGGAAATGATATTTGTGAATATTGTAAACTTGTATTAAAGCAAATAACTAATCCGCCATGGAATAAAATTTATAAAGCTGAGATTATACAAAATAATAATATTGCTTTTGATACAGGAATGGTTATGGGAGAGGATATTTCTTTCACATTAGATTTTTTAAAGTATGCACAATCGGTATATGTATGTCATTGTGCGATTTATAAATATATAAAAAATTCAGAGGGATTGTGTTCAAACGTTACAGAAGAATATTTGAAGGATTTGGATCTTTTATATAACAAAATGTTAAAATTTATGCAATGTAGAAAATTTAATATGGATACTTATGAAAATATGAATGTTAGTATGCTCAGAAGTGTTTTTAGAGCAATTGGATTGATAGTTAAAAATGGTGGATCTAGTAAGAAAATTAGAAAAATTATAAAAAGCGATGAATATAGTATAAAAAAATTACTAGATTATCAGTACTTTGGAAAAGTAGATAATTTTCGGAGATATTTAATTAATATGAATTTATATAATCTTATTTCTTTAATTATAGGTTATAAAAATAGTTGAAAATTATAAGAAATGCGAATAATTAAGTATGGGGATTCAAGAACTATATGGACAATAAAATGATCAATCCTTGGACGCAAGTAAAATCATATCATGGACATTTTGAGAGATCACAAACACCCGTAGACAATGTGGTCAACTAAGTGTCAACTTAAGAAGTGATGAAAAATCTTTTGAAAAAGACTGTTTTTAGAATGAAAATTTAAAAGAAATCCAGTAAAAATAGCGCACTTTAAAAAGCCTTCTTCGTATGAAAGCTTTTTAGAAGCTATAAAAATTAAAAAGCAACTTTTTTATTTCTGAAATGATTACGACTATAGTGGTTCAATTGTCAAGACAAAAATCTAAGACTTTCATAATGAACTGATAGGTTGATAAGTTACTGTATCTGTAGAGACGTACGTAGGATGAACTAGTTTTCTTTACAGATAATTAAGCCACATATGACATTAGCATTGCAGGATAATAATATTCCGCTGGTGTGTGATAATCCAATGCAGAATGATATCTTTCAAAGTTATAGGTGTGAACATATCGTTTGATAGCTGCTCTGGCTTCTTTGATATTATTATATTGTGTCAGGTAAGCTTCTTCATACTTAAAACTTCGAAACCATCGTTCGATCATGATATTATCAGCCCAACGACTTTTTCCATCCATACTCTGACGGATACCATTTTCTTTTACAAAATCGATATATTGCTGGCTGGTAAACTGACATCCCTGATCTGAGTTCAAGATCTGAGGTTTGGCTATCTTAAATGCTTTATTTAATGCATTGAGCACCATTCGGGTATCAAGAGTATCATCTACCTCCCATCCGACGATACAGCGGCTGTACCAGTCGATCACTGCAGTCAGATATAGAAATCCATGTTTGATCGGGATATATGTAATGTCAATGGACCATGCCTGATTTGGCTTATCGATGACAGCGTTGCGGAGTAGATAAGGGCAGACTTTTGCCTGTTGCATACGCTTAGACAGATTCATCTTAGGATAGATTGAATGAATGTCCATTTCATTCATATATCGTCTGGCTTTCCGACGACCGACTCTATATCCTCTGGCTTTTAATTGTGCAGACATCTGTCTTGCACCCCAGGTTGGATTATCCGTATGGAGATGATTAATGATCTCTTTACATGCCAGTTCATCATCAGATACTGGAGATCCTTTGTAATAAATACTTGTACGGTTGATATCAAGTAAGCTTGCGCCAACAGAAGCAGGAAGTTCTTTAGTCGTCAAAAGGTTTCGGACTAAATTTACTCTCGTAGTCAGGTCCGCAAATTTCTTCAGATTTTTTTTGAGCCAGTCCACCTGCATAGTTAAATAGTATACTAATCACGGTATAGATATTCAAGAACTATATGGACATTGAAATGATCAATCCTTGGATGCAAGTAAAATCATATCATGGACATTTTGAGAGATCACAAACAATTAAGAAATCAGAATCAGGAGACTAATACAATAATGCAAACCTTAAAACTTCAATTGAAAATAATAATAACTGTAATATTATGTGGAATATTATTTGTCAGTAATTTTACTGTTATAAAAGCAGAGAATAAATTAACCAACATCTATTTAATGGGAGATTCAACAGTATCGTCAAGAGATAATGACTATATCAATGGATGGGGAAATCATTTGTATCGATATTTTGATAAGAATCAAAAGATTGAAAAGCTAGAAACAATATCCCAATATGAAGATGCAGTTAGATATACGTCATCGAAAGTAAAGATAGAGAACTGGGCAAAATCAGGCGCTAGTGTTCGGAGTTATTACAATGATCCCAAATTATTCAAAAACGTATATAATCGTCTAAAAAAAGGCGACTACGTTTTTATTCAGTTTGGACATAATGAAATAAATAAGAATTGTCAAGGATCAAATGTAAAAACATATGTACGATATCTAACAACATACATAAATAAGATTCAAAGCAAAAAAGCAATTCCTATTTTGATAACATCTCCGCCATTGAATAATAAAAGCAAAGGAAAATATTATATATATGTTCCAGCTTATAGGAAAGCGATGGTGAATGTTGGCAAAAAAAGAAAGTACAAGTAATAGATTTAGGTAGTAAATGTGTAGAATATTTGAATCAAAGAAATTCAACGGAAGTCAGTTCCATGTATATTCCAGATAATATGCATTTTACACCGAAAGGTGCTAAAATACTTGCAAGAATTATAGCCACGGAGTTAAAAGATAGTGATAAGTCAAAAAAATTAAGTGGAAATATTTGGTTGCCAACATATAATCTAAACAAATACTTAGTGAAAGTGGAGAAATTAAATAAAAGAAAATACACAAAAAAATCATGGAAGATAGTTCAAAAATATTATATCCATGGAAAGAAAATCATATATGATGAAAATACGACTAGAAAAGAAATTAATACTACGCAGAGTAAATTGAAGAAAGCAATCAAAAATTTAAAGAAGAAAAAAACTAAAGCAAAGAAAAAATGAGCTAGGTATATTTATTTTAGAATTTTGTAGAGAACTCTGACTTACCATTTGCAGATATATAGAGCAATAAAAAAACAGCTGACAACTTCAAATTTACAGGGTTGGCAGCTGTTTTTATTTCTTTACATATATCAAAAAATTTATCGGAAATAAAATCCCTTAAAATTATATTTCAACACGCGATAACTAAACTGCTGAGCATCATATCGGAAACTTTTTATAAGATTTCCATCTTTATCATATTCTCCAAAGATTTTGCTGCGACCGCTACTATAAGGAATATTTCCGTCCAGATGCTGGACACTGCTTACGATACTGGAATATGGGAGTTTGAATTCTTGTGCCAAAGTATAGGTTCTGTTTTTCTCATCAACCAGATATTTGGAATAATAAGACGTTCCTGTCTTTGGGTTGGAAGATGGAGATAAATCTTTATAAGAACTCCAGTCAAACTCTGGGAAGGCAGTGACTCTTCCATAATTGTTATTAAACATATAAATGTAATATTGTCCATCTGGAAGAGAGTCATCTTTTTCAACCGTAACGGTATGCTGTCCGGCAGGTGCGACTAAATTACCTTTTCGAGTCAATAATTTATCCTCGTAACCACTTCCTTTATATAAAGTTCCGTAATGAATGATGTAGTCTAATTCCGGTTTTTCGTAAATATTGCTGACTTTGATCAAAGAACTTTGCTCCCGGCTACTTAGGATGAGGGAATCATCATCGACGAAATCAAAAGAATTTACATGAATCCAGTCAAGATCCGTAGTTCCAGAATAATTTAGCCCTCCATTTTCTTCTTGGGTTGCGATATTTTTAATATTTGGAAGAACATCTTCAGTGTCAAGAAGTAGTTTCACCTGTCCACTTGTTGCATCGACAGAGATAATACTGTCTTCAATGGTAGTTTTGCTGTTGATACTTACCAAACATAAGATTTTATTTGTATGTTTATCATACATAAAATCATGATGTAATTGATAATCTCCAAGGCTTATGGTTTTGGTTACTTTACCAAGACGGTTTACGAATGCAAGATGGTTAATATCATAAGAATAAACCATTTCATTTTTAATAAATAATAATCGGTCAGTTTTATAATCATTTAATGGAATACGACCTCTACATACACCGTTGTTATCCCAAAGAAATACATTTGCATCGACAGCTTTTCCGTTATTCTGTAAAGCTCCCTGATCTCTTCCCATCATGGCAAACAGACCGTCTGTCATTTTGACTTTACTCTTTCCAGTTGCTGTTTTTTCCATTTTTGGAATGCTAGAATCTTTTTTTGTTGTTACATAAAAACAAGTCTTACTGATCGGTTTGTTTTTCTTGTTGAAAAATTGCATGGTTATTTTATTTTTTGTATTTGGAACTAAACCGATGATCTGGTATTCATGCTGTTTTACATATTTGTCACCAGATACTGTTTGAAGTGTATGTTTGTAGGCAACAGATTTTTTATCGGTTGTTTCAATCGTAGCAACAGCATAAGATGCCTGATCAGTTTTCGCATAATAATATAAAGAAGTTGTGTTTGTTCCGTATAAATTTTCGATGATCAATGGATTTTCTGTGGAATAATCATCTTTGGACTTTAATGATTTTAATTTGGCATCGCTTTCTTTTTGATAAGCGGTTGTATAAATGTCCTTTTGTTTGTGGTTAACAGTTTGTGCATCTACATCTATTTCTTTGGATTGTACGGAAGAATCAGATTTTTTAGAGCATCCGTAAGTAATACCAGCTAGTCCTAGGACTGAAAATACAAGACATAATATGTAGAATGTTTTTTTCTTTACAGCAATTCTCTTGTGTAATGTTTTTTGCATAGTTTCCTCCCTGTAATAAATAATATGTTACCATAATTTTTTCATATTTTCTTAATAAATGCAATGCTTTTTTAATAAATTTTATAATTCTGATGCCATAGATTTAAAATGACAAATCATGGTTTCTTGTTTCTATAGGATAGTAATTAATATATAATGCGTGTATAAATAAAAAGACACGGAGGATGAATGCTTGAGATATCATAAACAAAAATGGACTTAGAATAACAAATAATGTATAATAAAAAAACAATTATTGCTATATCTATAACAGAGATTTACTTATAGATATGCTGAAAGAACAAAAAGGTTTAATTTTTGCATAAATGGAGGTAAGATCATGGGCAGATATCTAAACAGTTCAACTTCATATGTCTTATACAAAGGACAAACAGAACAGCCATACTTTGTAGATAAATCACAAATGCTATCAGAATTATTTCCATTTTTAGATTCAGGTAATACCCATATATGCATTACACGTCCAAGACGTTTTGGAAAGACAGTCATGGCCAATATGATCACTGCTTTTTTAGGAAAAAAACAGGAGTCAGATTCAATTTTTAAATCATTAAAAATATCACAGAATGATTTATATAATAAATACAGAAATCAATATAATGTAATATCAATAGATTTCAGCAAGATGCCAAGAGATTGCGATTCATATACAGACTATATAGACAGGATCGAAACAAATCTGATCAGAGATTTAAGAAAAGAATATCCACAGATCGAAATTTATGAAGATGATTCGGCAGCAGATGTATTAGAGACGATATTCGAAGAATGTGACCAGCAAAGATTTGTTTTTGTACTGGATGAATGGGATTTTATTTTTCATAAGGATTTTGTTACAGAAGAAAATAAAAAGCAGTATGTGCTATTTTTAAGTAACCTTTTGAAGGATCGTTCATATGTACAATTGACTTATATGACAGGAATTCTTCCGATTGCTAAGTATTCCAGTGGATCGGAATTAAATATGTTTTGGGAATATACAATGGCATCTGAGGCGAAATATAATGAATATTTTGGATTTACAGATTCAGAAGTAGATCAGTTGTATGAGAAATATACGAGGAATACACGAGAGATTTATATTTCAAGAGAAGATTTGAAAGAATGGTACGATGGTTATACGACAAAATCAGGAGAGAGAATGTATAATCCAAGATCTGTAGTTTTGGCATTGACAAATAATAATATTGGAAATTACTGGACAAGTTCAGGACCATATGATGAGATTTTTTATTATATCAGACAAAACATAGATGATGTACAAAATGATCTCGCATTAATGATATCGGGAGAGGCAGTAACAGCAAAGATTCAGGAATATGCAGCAGTTTCAATGAATTTAACGACAAAAAATGAGATATTTTCTGCAATGATCGTATATGGATTCTTAAGTTATGAGAATGGGGAAGTAAGAATTCCGAATAAAGAGCTGATGAATAAATTTGATGATATGATTCAGGGCTGATTTTGGAGTTAAAAGTAGATCATACGCCAGAAGAAGCCCTAGAACAGATAAAAAATAAAAATTATAAATTACGTTTTCAAGGGAAATTAGCTGAAAAGAAAGTCGCAGTGAAAAAAATTCTTGGAATTGGTATAAGTTATGATAGAAAAACGAAAAAACATAGCTGTCAAGTAGAGTGGTTGTAAAAAAAGGTGATTATGTTTTTATCCAGTTAGGTCATAATGAAGTATATACACAAGCAATTAAAGAAGTCAAAGAAAATATTATACAGTAATGCGGCAACACAGAAATCAATTAATAGTGCAAAATCGGATTTGAAAAAGAGTATAAATAAACTAAGGAGAAAATAAATTTGAAAAAAAGAAAATTAGTGTTTGCAATTACAGCCATCACGGTATTTTCAGCGATGATGTTAACATCAAACACAAAAGCACAAGCTGCAGCAAAGAAGACATACACGATCACGCCAAAGTCATCACCATATAAAGGAAAGTATAAAAAAGCAAAAGGATACTACAATTCCACAACAAAACAGTATTTTGCGATCCGCTCTTATTTAGAACTGCTCGAAAAAAGGGGTGGAGGAAAATTAGTCATAAAAAAGGGAACTTATAAGATACCAAATGTTATATATATTCCATCCAATGTTACGATCGAACTCAAAGATGGTGTAACGATTAAAAAGATCATGAAAACCAAAGCAAAGAAAATGAAACCAAGTGGTGGTATTTTTGAATTGTTGGAACCATCGAAAGCGAAGAAAAAGGGTGTGCATGGACAATATAATGGGGTTCATGATGTTAAGATATATTCAACAGGAAAGGCAGTGATCGATCAGGATTATCAGGGAAAAACTGGTCAGAATTGTATTGCACTTGTTATGTGTCATAACAGAAATGTTACGATTGAGGGAATCACATTTAAAAATATGAAATATGGACATTTTATCGAGATGGATGCATCACAGAATGTAAATGTCAATCGTTGTACCTTTACAGGATATAAAGCAAGTAAACGTCATACATCCGAGGCAATCAATCTAGATACTCCAGATAAGAAAACAAGAGGGTTTACTCATGGCTGGAGTCAGTATGACTGTACGCCAAATCAGAATGTGCAGATTACAAACTGTATATTTTCAAATCTCGAAAAAGCAATAGGAACACATCAGTATTCTGTAGAAAAATATCACACAGATATCTTAATTTCTGATTGCATGATAAAAAACTGTGTCAGCGGTGGGATTGAGATGATGAACTGGCAAAGAGTGTCTTTGACCAATACGAGATTTATGAATATTGGAAAAAACAGTAAAGGAAAATATACTTCCTATAACAGGGATCGTAAGATCAGAGCAATCTTGGTGCGAGGAGGTGTTTCAGAGATTAATATCAAGGATTGTACGTTTCAGAATCTTCCAAGAGTTATGCAGTGTATGCCATGGAAGAACCAGAATACGGCAACACAATATCCAATGATATATAATCATATCACACAAGAAGAATACCAAAGGATTGCATCGCAGAATAAAGTGCTTCGTGGTGTTGATGTACCATATATTATTGTGAACACACGTTACAACGATTATAATTATCCAGAGAAATATTATTTTTAAAATGGATATTGGGAGATACCTTGATAATATAGATAAGAAGTTTACAAGAAAGGACAAAACAAAAATGAAACAATATGATTACCTGATCGTAGGTTCCGGTTTATACGGAGCCGTCTTTGTACAGCAGGCAACAGCAAAAGGAAAGAAGGTCTTAGTCATCGACAAACGACCAAATATTGCAGGAAATGTATACACAGAAGATATTGAGAAGATTCATGTACATAAATATGGAGCCCATATCTTCCATACAAACAATAAAAAAGTATGGAATTACATTACAAAGTTTGCAGAGTTTAATCGATTCACAAACTCACCAGTTGCAAATTACAAAGGAGAATTATATTCTCTGCCATTTAATATGTACACATTCAATAAGATGTGGGGTGTGATCACACCGCAGGAAGCTGCAGATAAGATTGAACAGCAGAAGAAAGAAGCAGGGATCACAGAGCCAAAGAATCTGGAAGAACAGGCGATCAGCTTGGTTGGAACAGATATTTATGAGAAACTGATCAAAGGATACACAGAAAAACAGTGGGGAAGACCATGTACAGAGCTTCCATCTTTTATCATTAAGAGATTACCAGTACGTTTAACATTTGATAATAACTATTTCAACGCTTTATATCAGGGAATCCCAGTGGGCGGATATACAAAGATGATCGCAAATATGTTAGGTAATGTGGAGGTCCGCTTAAATACAGATTACCTTGAACATAAAGAAGAACTGGATGCACTAGCAGAGAAAGTAATCTACACAGGTCCGATCGACGCATACTTTGATTACAAATTGGGAGAATTAGAATATCGTTCCGTAAGATTTGAGACAGAAGTATTAGACCAGCCAAACTTCCAGGGAAATGCAGCTGTGAACTACACAGATGCCGAGACACCATGGACAAGGATCATTGAACACAAATGGTTTGAATTCGGAAAAGACGAAGAAGGAAATGACCTTCCAAAGACAGTCATTAGTCGTGAATACAGCTCTGAGTGGAAATTAGGAGATGAACCATATTATCCAGTCAATGACGAAAAGAATGGAAAATTATATGAAGAGTATAAGAAATTAGCCGAGAAAGAAGAAAATATCATCTTCGGAGGAAGACTCGGAGAATATAAATATTACGATATGGATGCGGTTATTGCAGCAGCGTTAGATATGTGTGAAAAAGAGTTATAAAGATTTATGTCATATAAGAAAAGAGGAACAAGAAACATGAGCGAAACATTTTTACCAGCAAATATTTTAATGCCACAGGTAGATTCTATGAAGAAATGGGCCGTGATCGCTTGTGACCAGTTTTCATCCCAGCCAGAATACTGGGATGAAGTAAAAGAGTATGTAGGAAATACGCCTTCAACGTTACATCTAATGCTTCCAGAAGCATATCTTGGAAGTGAGGAAGAAGATGAAAAGATCCGAAAGATTCAATCCACAATGAAGAATTATGCAGATGATCATCTGTTGAAAACTTATGTAAATTCTTTGGTTTATGTGGAAAGAACCTTGCAGAATGGAAAGATTCGAAGAGGGATCGTAGGTGCGATCGATTTGGAACAATATAGTTATACGCCAGAACACGAAGCAAAGATCCGTTCCACAGAGAAAACAGTCATGGAGCGAATCCCACCAAGAATGAAGATTCGTTATCAGGCACCGATTGAATTGCCACACGTGATCTTGCTATGCGATGACTGGAAAAATGAAGTATTAGAAATCGTGACAGAGCAGAAGGCGAATCTTGAGAAACTATATGAATTTGATCTGATGCAGGAAGGCGGACATATCGCAGGATGGCTGGTAGACGGAGAGGTCAAAGAACAATTTTTAGAAAAACTACAATCATATGAAGAACAAATGACAGAAAAATATAAAGATTTAAGTGATGATCCAATGGTCTATGCAGTCGGAGACGGAAACCATTCTCTGGCAACAGCAAAAGCCTGTTACGAGAAGTTAAAGAAAAATCATCAATGGGAACATATCAAAGATCATCCAGCGAGATATGCATTGGTAGAACTCGAGAATCTACATGATGATTCCCAGCAGTTTGAACCAATTCACAGAGTCATTACTGGAACAGATTCCGAAGAATTAATACATGCATTAAAAAAAGAATGCTGCAGTGAAGAAGGACAAACAATTCGCTGTTATTACGGAAAGAAGGAAGAAGTTCTTCACCTGAATTTACATAAACATCAATTAGCAGTTGATAAAATACAGAAATTTTTAGATAAATATCTCAAAGACAATTCAGGATGTATTGATTATATCCACGGAGAAGATGTCTTAAAAGAACTGTCAAAAGAAGAGCAGACGATAGGAATTGAACTTCCAGCAATGGAGAAAGATCAGCTGTTTCCAAGTGTGATGACAGACGGAACACTGCCAAGAAAGACATTTTCCATGGGACATGCTTGTGAAAAACGTTATTATATTGAAGGACGAAAGATCCAGAGATAGACGAGTGCCCAATAATTACTTTACAAGAAAAACTTTAATGATATCGTGAAATGTGGTATGATAAAAAATAGTGTAAATAAATAATATATACAATAATGGAGGAGAGATCATGGCTATTTTAGTAGCAGGTGGTGCTGGATATATCGGCAGCCATACATGTGTGGAACTTTTAAATGCAGGATATGAAGTTGTCGTAGTAGACAATTTATATAATTCTAGTGAAGAAGCTTTAAAGAGAGTAGAGCAGATCACAGGGAAAACAGTAAAATTTTATGAGGCAGATGTTTTAGACCGTGAAGCATTAGAGAAGATTTTTGATGCAGAAGATATTGATTCTGTGATCAACTTTGCAGGATTAAAAGCAGTTGGAGAATCTGTACAGAAACCATTAGAATATTATCATAACAATATCACAGGAACATTGATCCTTTGTGATGTGATGAGAAATCATGGAGTGAAGAATATTATCTTTAGTTCTTCAGCAACAGTCTATGGAGATCCAGCTTTCATTCCAATTACAGAGGAATGCCCAAAAGGACAGATCACAAACCCATATGGACAGACAAAGGGGATGTTAGAGCAGATCTTAACAGATTTCCATGTCGCAGATCCAGAATGGAATGTCGTATTACTTCGTTACTTTAACCCTATCGGAGCACATGAAAGTGGACTGATCGGAGAAGATCCAAAGGGAATTCCAAATAACTTAGTACCATATATTGCACAGGTAGCAGTTGGTAAACTTGAGAAATTAGGAGTCTTTGGTGATGATTATGACACACCAGACGGAACAGGTGTCCGTGATTATATCCATGTTGTAGACCTTGCCAAAGGACATGTGAAGGCATTAAAGAAATTTGAAGAAAAACCAGAAGTACGTATCTACAACCTTGGAACAGGAATCGGATATAGCGTATTAGATGTCTTACATGCATATGAAGAGGCTTGTGGAAAGACACTTCCATACGAGATCAAACCACGAAGAGCTGGAGACATTGCAACATGCTATTGTGATGCGACAAAAGCAAAAGAAGAATTAGGATGGGCTGCAGAAAAAGGAATCAAAGAAATGTGTGCAGATTCCTGGAAATGGCAGTCTATGAATCCGGATGGATATAGAACAGAAGATTAATTATTTCATTATCATAGCATTAGACAAAAGCTGTCGTAGAATATACGATGGCTTTTTTGAAAAATAAATAGGAGCAATAGAGATGAAAATTGAAAATAAAAGACAATGGGTCGGAGAGTTGTTCTTTTTATTAGGAACAATACTCTATATTACATACTACTTTTTTTATATAGCTTACTATTGGTATGTAGAGAAAGATCCGACAAGACAAATTCCAGTGCAAAGACTATTTTATATTGGATTAATCTGTTTTGTGGTCAAAATAATATTAACAAAATATCAATGGAAAGAAGTGATTATTGGAGCAGCAGGAGCTGTTTTGATGTATTTATGTTGGAAAAGCTCTGGAGGAATTGATTACCCCGCAAATTATCTGATCATTCTGGCGATGAAAGACGTAGATCTTAAGAAAGTGATGAAAGCAGTATTTGCATGTGGATTTGTTGGGTTAAGCTATGGTTTTACATGGTTCTTTATGAATGCACCAGATAAATTAACAACAGTAAAAGATTATGGGCGAGGAATGATAGAAGTACGATATAAGTTTTGCACATGGCATGCGAACACGATTCATCTTATGATCATGGTTTTGATTGTTAGTTTTTTATATGCTTATTATAAGAAAATGAAATGGTGGGCATTTGCGATCATGTTCTATTTCAACTATGAGTTTTATCAACTATCAAAATCAAGAACAGCATTTTATTGTGGATCAGCAGCGATCATTGCCTATTTTATTTTAAGATATGCAAGAAAAATTTATGAGTTTAAGATTTCACTGATCTTATTAGAAATCGGAAATCTTGTAGGGATTTTCTTATCTATATATTATGGACTTTATTCTCAATTGACAGATCCAACATTTATGAGATTAGATCAATTGATCACAGGACGATTGACAGTTGCACGGAACTGCTTTCTTGGAGCTGGAATTCCTCTGTTTGGAAGTAACATTGGTGGAAAGGTTTGTGGATATGGAATTTATACACAGGCCAATGATGGATACGTAACAGAATTAGGAATTGTAAGAACATTGTTGGAATATGGGCCAATTGTGTTTGGACTTTTTTGTGCTTTTATGCTTATAGCTGTATGGGTACTTTATAAAAAGGGATATTTTGGGGCTATGGTGCTTTTAGAAATTGGATTTATCGCATGCGGAGTAGAAGCATATTTTCCAGCCGCTTACAATTTAAAGGCATTTGTATTTGGTCTGGCATTTTATCAGTTGATGGGATTATTTAAGGGAAAAGAAAAAGAAGAGAAACGAGGAAAGGCAGTCAATGCATCAGAATAATCGAATCATTTCATGGATTATATCATTTTTATTTTCAATATGCATGGTTATATCTATAAGTTATGATCAGAGAGATAACTGGTCACTGATCATATGCGATAAAAAACATATGATCAGTGCATTGATCATGACGATGATTCTTACAATGATCGTACATATGATCATGAATGTATTATATTCAAAAGCGGGGAAGTCTTTTATAAGGTTAAAGACTCAAGTAAACAGTGGGATAGGAGAAAAAATATTTGATCATCATCCTATAGCAGTTCCTTGGAGCATTCTGATTGTTTTATGGCTTCCAAATTATATTTTGTATTTTCCGGGTTGTTTAACTTATGATATTATACGACAGTATGAGCAGTTTTTCAGTGGAAATCTGACGAATCATCATCCTGTATTGACGACATTGTTTGAAGGGATGTTTGTCAAATTTGGAAGAAACATTGGATGTCAAAATGTAGGAATCGCAGTGTATCTGTTATTTACATTGTTATTTACAAGTGGTGTTTTCGCAATATGTTTTTATTGGATGCATAAGAAGAATACAAAGTATTGGATTCGCTTTACAGGATTGGCATTTTATGGATTGTTTCCTATCTGGTCGGCATATGCAAGGACAGCAGTAAAAGACACATTATTTTATCCAATATTTGTTTTATTTGTGTTATTTATATTTGATATAGTATTAGAACCAGAGAAGATATTTGATTCAAAAGTTAAGAGTATTTTGTTTTTAATAGTCTCTTTATTATTATGTTTGGTCAGACACAACGGGTTTTATATATTAATTTTTACGATGCCGTTTTGTATTGTAGGTGTAAAAAAATATCGAAGACAATTGATAGTTTTATTTATAATAATGGTGGCGTTTTGGGAGCTTTACCAAAAAGCAATTCTTCCCATGGCAGGTGTGAAGCCTGGCGGAAAGCAGGAGATGCTCTCCATCCCTTTTCAACAGACAGCGAGATATGTAAAATATTATGGAAATGATGTTTCGACGGAAGAGGAAAAAGTGATTCGAAAAGTATTAGATTACGATACGATCGGAAAGAATTATGATCCAGATCTTTCTGACCCAGTAAAGAATACTTACAAACAGAAAGACGAATATTTAAAAGATTATTTTAACATATGGTTTGAAATGCTTAAGAAGCATCCGACGGCTTATATTCAGGCAACGTTAAATGGGACATATGGATATTGGGGTTATATGACAGAAATAAGATATCCATATGGATATTATGTACAGCCAGAAAGTATGGATATATACCAAAAAGAATATGAAATATATTATTCGGAAAAAACAAAATATATCAGAGATATATATCATGGGGTTTTAGATACAATATATCAGAAAACTCCATTGACATTATTTACAAAACCGATGATATATTTATGGATTTTGATTGGATTGCTTGGCATGGTATGTTCTTTTAAAAAGACGATCAGATATTGGATTGCATTTTTGCCAGTAGTGATATCATTCCTTATATGTCTGGCATCACCTGTAAATGGCGACATGCGATATATGCTTCCGATTACAGCGAGTACGATTTTATATGTTGCATTTGTAAATGAAATAATATATAAAGAATATAATGAATTTTAACAAAGGAGAATGCGTAATGGAAAAAATTGCAGTATTGATTCCGTGTTACAATGAAGAAAAGACAATTAAAAAAGTAGTGGAGGATTGGAAGAAAGAACTTCCAGAGGCAACAATCTATGTATATAACAATAATTCCACAGATCGTACAGTAGAGATTGCAAAAGAAGCAGGAGCTATTGTAAGAAATGAATATCAACAGGGAAAAGGAAATGTGATCCGAAGGATGTTTCGAGAAATTGATGCGCAATGTTATATCATGATTGATGGAGATGATACATATCCTGCCCAATTTGGACGAGAAATGGCAGAAAAAGTTTTAGAATACAAGGTGGATATGGTTGTAGGGGACAGATTATCATCTACCTATTTTGAGGAAAATAAAAGACCTTTTCATAATCTTGGAAATAGCATGGTGAGAGCTGCAATTAATCATCTTTTTAAAAGTAATATCCGGGATATTATGACTGGATATAGAGCTTTTAGCTATCAGTTTGTTAAAACATTTCCAGTGTTATCCAGGGGATTTGAAATCGAAACTGAAATGAGCATTCATGCAGTAGATAAAAATATGCTGGTTGATAATGTGATCATCGAATATCGAGATAGACCAGATGGAAGCGAATCTAAATTAAATACTTATACAGATGGTATGAAGGTATTATTTACGATCATAAAACTGTTTAAAGGTTATAGACCATTTCAGTTTTTTGGAAGTATGGCATTCTTGCTTATGATTATTGCGGCAGGATTATTTATACCCGTATTTATGACATATCTTCATACAGGTCTGGTACCGAATTTCCCAACTTTGATCGTAAGTGGATTTATAGCACTTGCAGCGTTGCAGGCATTCTTTTCTGGATTGATTTTAAGTACGATTGTACAAAAAAATAGGCAAGATTTCGAATTTAAATTACAGTTGATCACAAACAAAATAGATAATGAGAAAGATAATTAAATATGCAGGAAAGATCAAGAAAAGAGAAGAATATATTATATATTGTAGTGCCTTGCTATAATGAGGAACAAGTATTAGCTGAAACATCCAAACGATTAAAGGAAAAATGTGAAATGCTGATCCATGATGGTAAAATAGCGAAAGAAAGCAGAATTGTTTTTGTGGATGATGGATCCAAAGATCATACGTGGAATATGATCGATGAATTTCATAAAATGGATTCTATATTTTCAGGAGTGAAATTATCCAGAAATCGTGGGCATCAAAATGCATTGCTGGCTGGTTTGACAATGGCATCAGAGAAAGCAGATATTGTAATATCAATGGATGCGGACCTTCAGGATGATATTAATGCAGTCGATCAGATGATCGAAAAATATTATGAAGGATGCGATATTGTATATGGTGTTCGAAGTGCCAGAGATACAGATACATTTTTTAAACGTTTTACGGCAGAAGCATTTTATAAACTGATCAATAAAATGGGCGGAGAGCTTGTTTACAATCACGCAGATTACAGACTGATGAGTAAGCGGGCATTAAAAGGATTATTAGAATTTGACGAAGTTAATATCTTTCTTAGAGGGATGGTGCCGATGGTTGGTTATCAGAGTGATATTGTCACGTATGAGAGAGCTGAGAGATTTGCAGGAGAAAGCAAATACCCATTGAAGAAAATGCTTTCTTTTGCATTTGAAGGAATTACATCGTTGAGTGTAAAACCAATCAAAATGATTTTTAATGTTGGAATTTTAATTTGTGTAATTAGTGTTTTGGCAATCATTTATTGTCTAGTACGGCATTTTACAAACAACACGGTAAGTGGCTGGACCAGTCTTGTCATGTCGATATGGTTTTTAGGTGGTTTACAGCTGATCGCGATTGGGATGGTTGGACAATATATTGGAAAAATATATTTGGAGACAAAGGCCAGACCTAAATTTATTATTGAACAGGTATTAAATGACTAGGAGAATGGAGATGAAGATAAAAGATTTTATATACAAATATTCGATCAGATTGTTTATTTTGATCGTAGCATATTTGATCGTAAGTTTTCCATTTCAATATACACAAGAAAAGATGAATGACGTTTCTCAGCCGGTTAGGTGGCTGGGGACGTTGTTATTTTTTATCATAGCTTGTTTTATCGTAAGATACAGAAAGAAATTAGAAACTGTTTTTGCAAAAAAATCGTTATTTTTTATCATCTTTGTGATGATTTTTGCATTGCAATTGATGACAATCTATGTATTTAAGATACAGCCAGTGAATGATTTGTTATATTTGCATGATGAAGCAATCCGAATGATTCAAAATCCTATGATTTCGTTACAGCGTTTTGGTGGGTATTTTGCACATTATCCGAATAATTATGGATATTTACTAATCTTATATTGCTATTATAAATTGTTGGTGTCTTGCGGTATTTCTGTCGGAAGTCTGGTTCTTGCGGGAAATTTTTTGAATTTATTAGTAATTGATATTGGAATTTTATGTGGATATATTGCAATACGCATAGTTAAAAATATAAAACTGGCTAACATATGGATGTTGTTGTTTTTACTGAATCCGTGGACGTATTTCTGGATTGCTTATTATTATACACACACGATATCATTTGGTATGATCATGGTGTTGCTGTTGTTGTTTGTGCTAATACATAAAGAAAAAGACAATTGGAAGGGCATTTTGTACAGTGCTTTTTTAGGAATTGTAATTTATATAGGAATTAAGATCAGGATCACCAATTTGATTCTCTGTATTGCAGTGGGGATCACGTTGTTTATCTTTTGGAAGCAGTATAAGTTTAAAGTAAGACATATGTGTCTGATTCTTGGAATGGTAGCAGGAATTGCAGTTTCCGTTTTTGGATATCAGTACAAATTTCAGAATATGATACCAAAACAAAACACACAAGAATTTCCAGCAACACATTGGTTAATGATGTCTTCTCATGGAGTTGGGAGATATGATAGTGGTGATGTGTGGTTTACTTCACAACTTTCAACGCAAAAACAAAAAAAAGAAAAGACAATTGAAAAAACAATTCATAATTATAAAGAGCTTGGGATAAAGGGAACGTTACAGTTATCTGGAGTGAAGTTAAGAGAAGTCTGGCTGACAGGAGATGATGATTTTACAAAAATGTCTTATGTTTCAACAGATTATGGAACAGCAAACGAGTTCTTAAATGGAAAGCACAATGGATGGATCTTAATGTACAGCTATCTGATGCGGATGGCGGTTTGGTGCTTTGCATTAGTGGCAGCGATTGGAATGCTCAGAAAAAGAAACCCATGGAATTATGTTGTGATGCTTACATTACTTGGAGGAATGATCTTCCATGTATTCTGGGAAGCAAATCCAAAGTATAGCATATGCTTTATGGGTGTAATGATGTTTATGATGGTAACAGGAATTGAAAATCTTTGTGAAGAAGAAAAGAAAGAACAAAAACAAAAGATTTCAATGGGGAATGTTATGTTATGTTTGGTCGGAATCGGATTGATTGTATGTTTGCAGCCGATGCATAATTATTTAAAACAAAATCCAGAGGCGTTAGATCAATCTTATGTAGCTAGTCAGTTTGCACAAAGTCAGACGTTGAATCTGTCATTGAAGAAGAATGAAGCAATAAAACAAAGTTTTCTTACAAAAATCAGGTTTCAGAATATTACATTCAGTTTATTAAATAATGAGAATGATTTTACTGTGCGTCTGCTTGATGAAACAGGAAAAGTAATGGAAAGCGCACGACAAGATCAATTATCTTATGCGCAAAATCAATATGAGTGGAAGTTAAACAAAGTTAAGAATTCTGGGACATATGTAATAGAGATTGTAAATCAGAAAAAAGATCAAAAATACAAACTTCCGGTATACTGGACTGGAAATTATGATGCATACCCAAATGGATGTATGTATAGGAGTAACAAGAAGATTGGGAAAGCAGATCTGGTATTTCGTGTATATCAATAAAAATTTAGAAAGAAAAATGCAGGTGTATAATTGAAATACAGCTGCATTTTTTATACCATATTGTATTATTGCCAATCCGTAGCTTTTACCCAATTTTCATAATCATTAAAATATTCATACATTCGAATCGCACCACGGTCAAAATAGTTTTTAAAGATCAGAGCATGCTTCTTCTGAGCAACATCAGAAGGGAGTTTTGCAAGACCTTCTGGAATAGCATCCTGTGTGTAGAATTTTTCAAAGTAATATAATTTATCGTAATGCTCAGCATTTTCATGACTTACAGCAGTGACTAATTCATCTGTTTTTTTATGATGCTGATGTCCGTATTCGCCATCAGGATTGTGTGTTACGATCTTGCTCCAGTTACGATAATTCATGACACGCCGGATATCCTGTGTGATATAGTTAGTATAAGGATCCCATGCAACCTGATGTCTGCGATAGAGGTCAGGATAGCGGAGAATCACATGTTTTGCCCCGATATCATTCATCGCAGAGTCAAAATCCCTAGCTCGACTATCATAAGAGCCATTGGTTAGGCAAACAACAAAATAGTTATTTCCAGTTTCTTTTAATTCTTTAATTTCCTGAATCATATTTCCACCACCCCATAAGAGGTCATCATCTGGATGGGCAATGATCATCAGACGGTCCCCATCTTTTAAGTCAAAATAATCCAAAGCTTCAGTAGATAATAAACCATTTTTAGCAGTGACAGTGATCGTGATATTGCACTTTCTGCTTGGATTTTTTATAGAAGTTGCGGTGATCACAGCAACACCAACTCCACGGGTAGTTACATGACCATTCTCATCGACAACGGCAACGGTATCATTGTTTGTGCTCCAGGTAAGTTTTTTGTCAGATGCATTCCATGGTTTGAAATTCACAGATAAAGTCCTGAAAGTTCCGTAAGGCATACTAATCTTTTGATGCCTTGTTGTTAATTTCTTTAATGGAATCGTTACATGAAAACGTCGTTTCAAGATAACTTTTTTATATTTTGCAGTCATTGTTATGTTGCCTTCTTTTAAAGGTGTGATAACACCAGATTTACTGATCGTGGCAATGGATTTATTGCTGCTTCGAAAAGTAACGGAAGCAAGAGATGCATTCGCAGGCTTGAGAGAAATATTCCAACGATATTTGTTTGGATATTTGATCAGTGTTTCAGAAGCCGCATCTTCTTCACAGGAAATTGCTTTGATGGCAATTTCAGGTGTTACTTTTACTTTAATAGATTTTTTTGCAATGACCTTACCAGATTTTGTTCTGACCACATGACGGATCACTGACTTACCGGTTTTCTTTGGTGTCAGGATACCTTTTTTTGATACTTTTACAACTCTAGGATTAGAAGATTCCCATTTGATTTTGTAGGAAGCTTTTTTCTTCTTAGAGTATCGAACAGATAGTGTCTGGCTGGATTTTAAAGGTAACTTGATAGATTTTTCTGCATTGGTAAAATAGATTTTAAATTTTTTACCTTTGGCATATGTCTGGTGAGGACATAAGATAACAGACATGACAAGAAACAGATTCAGGCATGCCAGTTGTAAATATTTGCGTTGAACTTTCATTGATCACATCCCCTTTTTGTTTATTTGTAAATTAGCTCAAACAGGATAATTATAGACCGGTTGGCAAAAAAATACAAGGTTTTGCGGTGTATATAAAGTAAAAGTTTTTACAAAAGTATTACGTTGTGATATAATACAGGTCAGTAAAATTAAGAGGAGTAAGATTGAATGAAGTTTACAAAGGAACATACAATGCAGATGAAAGGGATTGCGATCATCATCCTGTTGTTTCATCATTGCTTTTTGAATGCACAGCGTTGGGCTACGGTTCCATATGAGAAACTTGCGACGACGAATGGATGGGGATATTACCCAATTTCGTTTGCACCATTTTCTTCTCATACGATACAATATCTTGCTAGTTTTTCAAAGATATGCGTAGCCATGTTTGTTTTTATGACTGGATACGGAATGTGGGTTTCTTATGAGAGTCAGAAAAAGAAAACAACGATGAGTAATTATATAAAGAAACGAATGGTCACATTAATGACAGGATTTTTGATCATTTTTGTTGTGACAGAGATTCTTGCGATTCCAACTGGACGCTTTATAGAAGTTTATGGACATGATTTTCGTAGTGTGGTCTATATGATCATTGATGCATTAGGATTAGCAAAATTACTTGGAACACCGTTATTTTGTCTGACATGGTGGTATATGAGTCTTGCGATCGTTTTGATCATGATCTTTCCATTTGTACATTCAATTATGGAAAAATATCAATGGATCGTGGTTGTTGCATCTATTATCGTTCCAAGAGCTTGCGGATTTGGACAATCAACAGATTTGTTCCGATATCTATTAGCATACACACTGGGAATGTATTTTGCACAACATGACTTGCTTGCGAGAATAAAAGAGAAATTTATGGAACAGAATGTGGCAGGAAAACTGTTGTCTCTGATAGTATCATTGATAGGTTTGGCAGTTATCATAAAATGCCGACAAAATGCATGGATTGGATGGAAATATCTAGATTTTTGGGATGGCTTTGCAGCAATGTATGTGATCGTAAATTCATATATTTATATATTAAATGGAAAATGGATCGTAAAAGGATTAGGCTTCCTTGGAAAACATTCTATGAATATTTTCTTGATTCATTCATTTTACAGAGACGTATTTTTCCATGAATTTACATATTCATTTTATTATGCATGGTTAGATTATATAGTACTTATGGCAATTTCATTGGTGACATCGATTGTATTAGAATGGTTTAAGAAATTAATTCGATATGAGAAGTTTATAGATTGGGTCAAAAGATTAGTAACAAAAGAAGGAGTAACAGTACATTGAAAAAAGAAAAGAAATCATCAATATTTTGGATATTGATCATATTTTTTGTATTATTTTCCATTTGGCAGTTATGGGTGCCGGAAGCACTGGATGATTGGCGATGGGGAAGTGAAGTAGGGATCATGAGATTAAAAACGTGGTTTGAAGGATATAATGGACGTTACTTTGGAGATATTTTGGTCATTGTTTTAACAAGATTGCCGATCGTATTGAGAAGTATGGCTATTTCTGGGATAATGACTGCAATGTTATACTTGATATATCAATTAACAGAATATAAGATATTATCATTTTTAATTTGTGTTTTTTTTGTAGTCAATATTCCAACAAGCTTAATGAGTCAGACGTATGGATGGGTATCAGGATTTTCAAATTTCTGTGTTAGTGCAACGATGATTCTTGGATTTTTGCTATATCATATATCTATTTTCAAAGAAAAGAAAGTGTCGAAGTTGAAAACAGGGATTTCAATGATCAATGCATTTCTTGGAAGCTTGGTTCTTGAAAATTCAACGGTATATCTAATTGTACTAAGTATCGCTTTTTTAATTATTTATGGTGTACAATATAAGAAGCTGCATAAAGGAATGTTACTTCATTTGATCATGGTTGGTATTGGTGCATTCTGGATGTTCTCGAATAGCGCATATCGTATGGCTGCGGCACATACATCACAGGGAACAGGAAAAGAGATCGCAGCGTTTGAATTAAGCTTTGAATGGTTTGCCTCTGCATTAAAGGTATACGCAGACACGATCATTAATTATTGGATCATGCCGAATCATTTATTAAATATAATGACATGTGGATTGATTTTGATATTACTCCAAAAGAGAAAGAAGAAAGGACAAGGATTGTTCTTGCTTCTGTTCAGTGGTTTTTTAGCATTTTATATATTTAATTTTATGAATCTTGGTATATGGAAAGATTATTTGGCATGGGGAAATGCAGCTCAGGCTGTAATAGCAACGACGTATTGTTTAGCATTGGTGGCTTTTAGTACATGGTTTATTACAGATTTTAAGGATAAGGTGATCGTTCAGATCATTTTATGGTCACAACTGATTTTAATGGGACCATTGATCGTTGCAAGTCCGATTGCAATTCGTTGTTTTTATGTAACATATATCTTTTTTGTTTTATATCTTGGAGTATTGTTATCGTATAGTATACGAAGTGGATTTTTAAAGATAAGCAAAGGATATTTAAACACAGGGATCATGATGTGTATTTTCTTTGTGATGATCGGAAATATTGGTGTATATTATTTTGTTCATGGACAAGTGAATGACAGACTTCAATATATACAAACACAGATAAAACAAGGAGAGAAGAAGATTGAATTAAAGGAAATACCGCTTGGAGATACATATTGTTATGGTTTAGATGTATATAATCCAGCATGGGTATGGCGTTATAAGATGTATTATAATATCCCAGGAGATATTGAATTGAAGTTCCCAGAGAGATAGGAGTAAGTGATGAGAGAGATAAAAGTAAGTGTTATCATACCAATTTATAACGTAGAAGAATATTTGGAAGAATGTCTGCAATCAGTTGTAGATCAGACATTAGAGGATCTGCAGGTCATCATGGTTGATGATGGTTCTTTAGATGGAAGTACAGACATTGCCAAGAAATTTGCTAGTCGATATGATCATTTTGAGTATGTAAGACAGGTAAATGGTGGACTTGGAAATGCGAGAAATACAGGAGTGAAGTATGCAAAAGGAAAATACATTATTTTTCTTGATTCAGATGATATTGTTCCAGATGATGCATACGAGAAAATGTATCTTGCAGCAGAGAAAAATCATAGCGAGATGGTAGTTGGAAGTGTTGCGAGATTTAACTCAAAGAAAGACCATGTGTCGAATCTGCATGAAATTGCATTTAGAAAATATATCGATAAAACACATATTACAGACAATACGGATCTGATTTATGATACAACCTCATGGAATAAATTAATTTTGAAAGAGTTTTGGGATCGTAATCATTTTGAATTTCCAGAGAGAATTCTCTATGAAGATATTCCAGTAACGATTCCTATGCATTATCTTGCTAATAATGTGACAATGGTGCAGGATGTCTGTTATCGTTGGAGAATTCGTGATGGAGCTAATAAGTCTATTACGCAGAGAGCAGATGACTTTACGAATATGAGAGATCGTATTACCGTTTTACGTATGGTAGATAAATTCTTTGAGGAGAATGTCAAAGAACAAGAATTATGGGATGCAAAATATTATAAATGGTTATATATTGATCTGATGATCTATGTGAACAACTGTATTTATCTTTCAGATAACAGAACACTCGAGATGATGAAGATCATTAAAGATTATATAGAAGAAACAATTCCTTTAGAAACGATCGATAAGTTACCAGTTTTATATCGTGAAAAATATGTGGCTTTGATGAATCTGGATGAAAAACGATTAGTAAAACTGCGTCAATATGAAGTTGATAATTATAAGAATTTAAAGATCGTGAAAAAGGGCAACAAATATATTGGAAAATTCCCGAAAGCGATCGTAACTGGTGATAAGGCAGATATGACAGAGGCATTAGATCAGTGGAGACTTACTCAATTGATTTATGATGTGGCATGGCAGAAAGAGCAATGTGTGATCGAAGGATATGTATTCTTACGAGGATTATCTGTGCCAAATGTAAATGTACAAAAATTATCAGCACATTTGGTATGCTTAAGTACAGGAGAGAAGATTCCACTGGAAATACAAAGTATTAAGTCACAATATGCACAGAAGAAATTTGGCTTAAAAATTGATAACGAGACAAAACAGATCCATTTAGCAAATTATAAAGGTTGTGGATACCGGATCATACTGGATGCAGCCAAGATCAGAGAATTAAAGCTTGATGGAGAATACCATATATTATTAACTTATGAGAGAGACAGATGGAAGAAAGAAACTATTTTAAGAGGAATCTTAAAATCTCTTGGCAATAAATTGGACAAGAAAACATATTTTAAAGATCATATGCTGATCGAACTTAGCAAGTCTTACAGATATGATTTTAAAGTAAAAATTTCACAAAAGAACATCGAATTAAATGATATGAAATTGGACGGTGATCAGTTAAGATTAAAACTTTCTGAGGAAGTTGATGCATTATATGAAGCGAAAGATGCACATAATGCGGAAATCTTAAAAGCAGCTATAACACAGGAAGATGTTTCTGTGGATATTTCAGATATTCCAGAAAATAAACGATATATTGCAGTTAAAAAAGGTAATTTATTTATTCCTGTATACAAAGAAAAGAAAAAGAGAATCTTTGTAGAAAACCAGAAGAATCAGTTAGTAGAAGAAACATCAGGAGATCATAGATGTTACTTGTTAAATCGAAAGGCAGTACCTGTGATACGAGATGTAAAACAGAATGAGGAACAGTTTTCATTTGAGATCATCAACAAAAATATCGGTAACTGGCAGAGAGCAACATTGTATGTAGAAGATCCATTAGAAGAAGAAAAGATTATTCTTGGAACAGGATCCGTGAATCAACATGGAGAAGAGGAGAAAGTAGTCATTTCTTTAAGTTTAAAGGACGAAAAAATTATCAAGAATCTTTATGCAAGACGTCGTCAGGTGTTTATTTTATATGAAAATAATGAACAGCAGAAGGTATGTGCACTTGGTGGGGAACATAAAGTTTTTGATAAAAAATACTACACGAAAGAAAGAAGATATCGATTTATTATTGATCCAGAAGATGATTTTCTGTATTTTACTACGCTGAGAGTCAAGGAATTCCTGACAAGAAGTGCGAAGAAAAGAGCTTTTGTTAATAGATTCTTATATCCGTTATTAAGACTTCTTCCATTAAAGAAAAAATGGATCGTATTTGAATCTATGTGGGGAAGTAAATTTAGCTGTAACCCTAGATATTTATATGAATATATTGATAAGAATCATTCAGATTATACGTGTATCTGGTCATTAAAAGATGAATGCATTCCGATCACGGGAAATGGTGTTAGAGTCAGAAGACTATCTTGGAAGTATTTATATTATATGGCAAGAGCAAAATACTTTGTGAATAATGTAAATTTTGCTGATTCTTATGAGAAGAGAAAAGGGCAGATTGAAGTACAGACGATGCATGGAACACCATTAAAGACAATTGGATTGGATGTACCAGGCGATTTTCCTACAAAGAAATCAGAAAAGAAGTATATTAGAAAGTGCAAACGTTGGGATTATCTGATCGTGCAAAGTAAGTTTGTTGCGGATCTTGCACCATCTGCATTTAAATTTGAAAATACGATCATGGATACTGGATATCCAAGAACAGATATTTTGTATTCTTCTAATAACGAAGAAGAAATGGGCAGATTAAAAGAAAAATTAGGACTTCCAAAAGATAAGAAAGTCATCATGTATGCACCAACATGGAGAGTGCGTGATAAGTTTGAATTAATGCTAGATCTTGAGAAGATGAAGGAAAAATTTTCAGATGAATATGTATTGATCTTAAGACTGCATCACTTTTCAGCAAAAGGTTGGAAAGGAGTTCCAGCAGATGGATTTGTGTATGATCTTACGGATTATGAATCTATTGAAGATTTATATATCATTACAGACATTCTGATCACAGATTATTCTTCTGTAATGTTTGATTATGCAGTTCTCGACAGACCAATGTTATTCTTTACATATGATTTGGATGAATATAGAGATAAGCTTCGTGGATTTAATATTGATATCGAAAAAGAAGCACCAGGACCATTACTATATACGTCTGATGAGGTGTTAGATGCGATTGAGCATCTGGATGAAACGATTGAGAATTCAAAACAGAGAGTCGATGCATTCCATGAAACATATATTCCATATGAATGTGAAAATTCATCTGAAAAAGTATTTAATATGATGCAGGGAAAATAAAAAATAAACAATGCCATAAGGCAGAACAATCTTTAAGAAGGTCATTGAAAGGTTTAAGAAGGAAACATGGATAAAATAAGAAAAATTATTCGATTTGTAAAAAGATTATTTCCAAAAACTCCAAAGATGAAATTTATCTATGCCTGGTATTATAAACATGGCAAGATCAATGAAAAACAAGCACTCTTTGAGTCATTTCACGGCAAGGATGTGTCAGATTCATCCTTGGCGATCTTGCAGGAGTTTTTGAAAATGCCGGAATCAAAAGATTTCAAGATCTATTTTGCGACGAATGATAAGAAACGTGATCAGAAATTTATTGATTCTATCGGATTGAAAGTAGAACTTGTAGATATTGCAGATTTTAAATATGTGAAAGTGCTTGCAACATCCAAGTATCTGATCAATAACAGTTCTTTTCCGGCGTATTTCATTCGAAGAGATGAACAGGTGTACCTACAGACATGGCATGGAACACCGTTAAAGACATTAGGAAAACGAATGCGTTTTGGAATTGAATCCATGTATAATGTGCAACATAATTTCTTACATGCGAACTACATCATGTTCCCAAATGAATTTACAAGAAAAGCGATCATGGAAGATTATAATCTGGAAGCTTTGTATACAGGAACTGTTGTGATGAATGGATATCCAAGAAACAGTATTTTTATGGATCATGAGAAAGCTGATCAGGTAACAAAGAAACTTGGAAATGAAGATTATACAACGATGGCATATATGCCGACATGGCGTGGACAGAGTAATCATGATGTGAATACGTCTGAATATAGCAGAGAGATCAATCAGCTGTTACATTATCTTGATGAGAATTTAAAGGATGATCAGAAATTATATGTAAACTTTCATCCAATTGTGCAGAAGTTCGTAAAGCTGGATAATTATGAACATATTTATCCATTTCCAAGTGGTGTTGACAAGTATGAATTTTTAAATAGTGTTGATGCACTGATCACGGATTACTCAAGTGTATTTTTTGATTACTCGATTACAAGAAAACCAATTATTTTGTATATGTATGACTATGAAGAATATATGCATGATAGAGGAATGTATTTTGATATCAAAGAATTGCCATTTAGAAAGATCTATGACAAGGAAGCATTAAGAGATTGTCTGGTCAACGAGACATTCCGAGAAGATTCTTATGAAAATGATAAGGAATATACAGAAAAATATATTCAGTATGATTCTATTGATGCTGCAAAGAATATGGCAGAACTTGTATTTCATGGAAATATGTGCGATATGCCAACGATCGATTACAGTTTTAACAAAGAAAAGAAACGAAGAGTTTTGCACTATCCAAATGTAAAAACAGCACAGACGATCGATACGATCGCGCAGATCGCTAAGAAAGATGAAGATGTAGTGATCTTTGAAAAACGTTTCTTCAATCCAGAATTAAGCAGTCATCTACATGATAATTATCTTGATGATTTTGATTATATTTTTATTACACGAACACTTCCAAGAACCTATGCAGAAGAAGTGTTAAAGAGAAAGAGTGCCAAGGTCAGAAAAGAACTTCATAAGAGGGAGATCAAGAGATGCTTTGCAGATCTTCCAGTATATTCAAAGTTTGAGACAGAATATTATCATGGAGAAGCAGGAGAGACATTTTCTTTCAATAAGAAAAAGATGATCAATGCATCCATGCGAGTAATGGAAGACCATTTGGAGATTAAGTTTGAGGAAGGCAAGAAAGGCCAGCCAAAGAAACTGTTATTTGTAAATAAAAAAAATCAGATCATTTATACAAGGAATCTGACAGAAAAAGAATGGAAAGATCATTGTATCAAGGAATATTTTGATGAATTTCTTTCGCTTGAAATTGCAGATATGAACGGAAGATATCAGTTGATGATTGAATTAGAAGATGAAAATGGCAACAAACTGCCATATTTCTTTGTAGATCGTAAAGAATATGCAAAACGAAAAGAAGCGATGGATGAATTAGATAAATCTTCTGTATATATGACAGGGATCAAGAAACATGATATCATCTATCAGAATACATTCGAGCCTGCGGATACAAGTGTGATTCCTTATATGAATGAAGTAGATGGAAGATTTTCTGTATTTATGGGAGATCAGGCACAGTTATCTGTTCGTAATATGCGTGGACAAGTATTGAAATTCAAGATCAAGGGTTCAAAAGTTCATGTGAAAATGAAATATAAAAACAAAGAAGCTGGAATCAAAAATGTCATATTATCATATCGAAGTAAAGTGGAGACGATCGATTATCCATTTGAATATAAAGTAACGAGGTCGGGTGATCATTATATTATTGATGCTCAGATTGATATGTCGGTATTATCACTGGAAGAACTGTTTTGGGATGTATTTGCTGTAACAGAGAAGAATGGAGAAGAAGTAAGAGTAAGTGCATATTGGAGCAGATGGCAGAGATTAAAATTATTACTGATGAATTATCAATGTGATGTTGATAAAGAGCATATTATTTTCCCTTATTCGACGATCACATGCAAAATGGCATTTACTTATCGTACAAGATCAAAATATGATGGATTTGATGTAAAGATCAAGGAATTAGCAGCTTTTGGTGTTTATACGTTGTTATTACCATATTGGAAAAAGAAACGAGTATGGTTAGTATTTGAGAAATTCTGCTCTATGGCTCAGGATAATGGCTACTATTTCTTCAAATATTGTATGGAGCAGCTTCCAAAAGAGAAGAATCAGCATATTTATTATATCCTTGATACAGATTCTGCTGATTATGATAAGATGAAGCAATATGGAAAACATGTGATTCCATTTATGAGTTTTCGACATATTTTATATTCACTTGTTGCTAATTTATATATAGCTTCTGATTCAAAGAAACATTTATATACATGGAGAGCAAAACCAAATGTGATCTCAAATCGTATTTCAAAACATAATATCTTGTTTTTACAGCATGGGGTGACAGCGTTAAAACGTGTACATCCGATCTTTGGAATGAAAGGTTCAAGTCCTATGACTCATTTTACAACGACATCAAGATTTGAGCATAAGATCATTGTAGAGAATTTTGGATATGAAGATGGAGATGCACCGATTCTTGGATTTACGAGATGGGATGTTCTGGAAGATACTTCAAAACCAGAGGAAAAGATCATTCTTGCAATGCCGACATGGAGATCATGGCTGGAAGAAAAGAGTGCAGAAGAGTTTAAGGCAAGTGATTATTATAAAAATTACATGAAACTGTTACAGAGTCAGAAACTTGCAAGAATCTTAAAAGAAAATGATGTAAAACTGATCTTTTACATTCATCCAAAGTTTAAAGATTATTTAAGTGAGTTTAATGTCAGTGGAGATAACATTGAGTTGATCCCATTTGGAACAGAGCCATTAAATGAGATCATGAAGAAATGTTCTATGTTGATCACAGATTATTCTAGTGTATGTTGGGATGTATGTTATCTTGATAAACCAGTATTATTCTACCAGTTTGATTATGATATGTATATGCAGGCACATGGAAGTTATCTGGATATGGAGCATGAACTATTTGGAGAACGTTATACAGAATATGAGAAATTGATCGATGGAATTGAAGAGTATATTCACAATGGATTTAAAGAAAAAGAAGAATATACAAAATTAAAAGATTATTATTTTGAATATCGTGATAACGATAACAGTAAACGTACGTATGAATATATCATAAGCAAAGGATATTAAAATGGACAGAAAGAGGAGAATAAAATATATAGATCTGTGTAAAGGCTTAGGAATCTTGATGGTAACATGGGGACATATTACGAAGCTTGGTAATCCAGTTGATACATGGGCGGCATCATTCAAGATGGCAATTTTCTTTGTTGCCGCTGGATATCTGATCCGGTATACAGATTCTTATCGGACACAGACATTAAAGGGGTATGCAGTAAAGTTATTGAAGTCATTGATGCTGCCATATGTCTTATTTAGTGTTTTGTCGATTGGATTTCGATTTGCAACGATGATCATGAAGCACAGGATTGATATTCCGGCGATCAAATCTTATATTTTGGCAACGATCACATTAAGAGGAACATTTGCATTATGGTTTTTGCCTGTATTATTTATTGCGGAGATCCTGTTCTTCTGCCTTATCAAATATCTTCCGAAATGGATGAGGATCGTGATATTGATCGTGATACCTGTTTTTGGAATTTGGGAGTCTTATTTTATCAGACACTTGATCGTTTCAGTGGATCCATTAACATTTGAAAGAATATCATTTTTGATCTTACCGATCAGTAAAGCATTGATCGCATTATGGTTTCTGGAGATCGGACATATTGGATGTATGTTATTCAGTAAGGTAACATCCAAAGAAATCCGATTTATGATCGGACTGGTATTTACAATTGGAAATATCTTTTTATCACAGCAAAATAATGGTGTGGATCTAAATAATATGTCTTTAGGCATTCACCCACCACTATTTTTTGTTACAGGAATCATTGGATCTTTTGGAGCACTATTTGTCTTTGAATTTCTTGAAGACTATGTTCCATTTACGATACTGAATTATTTTGGAAAGAATTCTTTGATACTAATGTGTACACAAAGACCGTTTTATATTATTTCTACTGCAACTGCAGGATGGAAGATCATATCAGGAATGCCAGGGATCATGGCATGGAGATATTATATTGACTGCCTTGGAGCAATGATCCTTGTGATGATCATTGAATACTCAGTGATAACATTTGTTAATACAAAAGCTAAATTTTTGATCGGAAGATTTTAGATGGTTGAATAATCTGTTAAGGAATAGTATAATAGCAAGGTGTAAATTAAAAATATCAAAATGGAGAAGTACAGTGAAATCTTATATTGAAAATTTTAAAAAGTACAGATTCCTTTTATGGGAACTTGTAAAGAAAGGTGTTAAGTTAAAATACAGAAGATCATATTTAGGTATTTTATGGACACTGTTAGAACCGTTAATGACAATGATCGTACTAAGTGTAGTATTTGGTACATTGTTTGGAAACAAGGATCCACATTTTCCAGTGTATATCTTATGTGGACGTTTGATGTATAGTTTCTTTTCATCTGCGACCAATGGTGCGATGAAAGCAATCAGGACGAATGCAGGAATGATCAAGAAAGTATATGTGCCAAAATATATTTATCCATTATCCAGTGTATTGTTTAATTATATTATTTTTGCTATCTCTCTGATCGTGTTGGTAGTAGTATCTATTGTTTTGAAGGTATATCCAACTGTTTATCTGGCACAGGCGATCATTCCATTGATCTTATTACTGATCACAGCTTTTGGAGTTGGAATGATCCTATCTACGATGGCAGTATTCTTTAGAGACTTAGAATATTTATGGTCTGTAGGATTAATGATCATTATGTATGCTTCAGCAATTTTCTACAAACCAGAGAAGTTATTAAAATCAGGTTTTGGATGGATCTTAAAATGTAATCCATTATATCTTTTGATCCATAATTTTAGACAGGCTGTTTTTGGTATGCCGATGAATATGAAGTTTTTAGCTGCATCCATCGTGTTTGCAATCGTAAGTGTTATTGTAGGATTGATTTTCTTCTATAAGAAGCAAGATGAATTCATTCTGCATATTTAGGAGGGTATCATGGCAAAGAAAGAAGTATTGAAAGTTGAACATGTTGGAATGAAGTTTAACTTAAGTCAGGAAAAGGTTGATGATCTGAAAGATTATGTGATCAAGTTATTGAAACATCAGATTTCATATAATGAATTCTGGGCATTAAAAGATATTAATTTTACCCTTAACAAAGGGGATCGACTTGGAATCCTTGGATTGAATGGAGCTGGAAAGAGTACGCTGTTAAAGGTTATTGCAGGGGTATTAAAAGCAACGGAAGGAACTGTGACAGCCAAGGGGAAGATCGCTCCATTGCTTGAATTAGGTGCTGGATTTGATCAACAGTATACAGGACGTGAGAATATTTATCTTTATGGAGCAGTTCTTGGATTCTCAAAGAAGTTCTTAGATGAGAAGTTAGATGAGATCATAGAGTTCTCAGAACTGGGCAAATTTATAGATGTCCCAGTTAAGAACTATTCTTCAGGTATGAAATCAAGACTTGGATTCTCTGTTGCAACATTAGTGGAACCAGATATCTTGATCCTGGATGAAGTATTATCTGTCGGAGATGCGAAATTCCGAAAGAAAAGTGAAGCAAAGATCATGAGTATGTTTGACAAGGGAGTTACAGTATTATTTGTATCTCATTCTTTAGATCAGGTAAAGAGATTATGTAATAAGGCAATCCTACTTGAAAAAGGAAAGATCATTTCTCATGGATCGATTGAAGAAGTAAGTAAAGTATACGAAGAGAAAACAAAGTAAGATAGAAGACACGGAGGTGTGATATGAGAAAAGTAATCACATATGGAACATTTGATTTACTGCATGCGGGACATATCAATTTATTGCGCAGAGCAAAAGAATTAGGTGATTATTTAATTGTAGTTGTATCAACAGATGAGTTTAACTGGAATGAAAAACGGAAAAAATGTTATTTCAGTTATGAAGAAAGAAAAAAACTGGTAGAAGCAGTTCGTTATGTGGATCTTGTGATTCCAGAAGAAAACTGGGATCAGAAGATTTCCGATGTGAAAGAATATCATGTAGATACATTTGTTATGGGAGATGACTGGAAAGGTAAGTTTGATTTCTTAAAAGATTACTGTGAAGTCGTATATCTTCCAAGAACAGAAGGAATTTCTACAACAAAGATCAAACAGGATCTTGGATTAAACGGAACAACAGCGAATAAATAGCAAGAGTTATGAATTAAGATATAAGAGGAATTTCGTTGACAATAGAGGTTATGAACGGCTAGAGACGGAATTCTTCTTTTCTGCGTTATCAAACAAAAAGAATTTAAGATAATGCTATAGATGAAAGGATTAGTTTTTGATGCATTTTATAGAAATTAGCAATATTTTTAAAAGTGAAAAAAAGAGATATAAAGTTACCGCAGTTTTAAAATTACTGGTCGTGTTTGCATTGCTTGGATTCTTTTTATCAAATAAGCCAATGTATCATGTGCAGACTGATTTTTACCTGAAACGTATGGGATTTGTATTTTTGGCATGTTTTTGGATGGTATTTGTAACAGTTTGCGACATTCGTTTGAGTCAGAAGGTTGACAGGGCTTTTGTGATCATTCTTGGAGTGATCGCACCAGTTATGGGATGGATCTTGTCAGAATTTTTGATTAATGAAGCAGAGTGTGCATTTCCGCCGACACAGTTCTATCAGAAAGAGCCACTTTGGATCGTTCTAAGTCTTGCAATGATCATTTTGGTGGATCTGCTGATCATATTTTTGACGAACAGCATCAGAGTTGGATCAGTGATCGTACCATTTGTATTGTTTATCTTTGCGGTAGTTGTATGTGTTGTATATGAATTTCGCGGGATTCCGATGATGGCACCAGATATTTTAACAGTACAGACGGCTACTAGCGTGATGGGTAATTATACATTCAAATTGACGTTTGAACAATATAGTGTGATCTTGGTATGTATGGCATTTTTCTTTACATTTTTAAGACTTCATGAGGTAAAGGTTACAGAAAAAAGAGTATTTCACATTGCAGGATTTATTGTTGTTGCATTAGGATGCGGATTGTTCACAAATCAGATCATACTGTCTGATTTTATGGAAGAGCACCAGATCAATATTCGTATGTTCCGTCCAATGGAAAGTTATCAAAAATATGGAGGCGTGCTGACATTTGCAAGAAGTGTTGGATATGCGGTCGTGAAGAAGCCAGAAGGATATACAACAGCGAAGGTTGATCAGATCATTCAGGAATATGAAAAGAAATCAGCGAATGAACAGCAAAGTACAGCAAAGCAATATCCGAATATCATAACAGTTGTCAATGAAACATTCGCAGATATTAAGGTGCTGGGAGATTTTAAGACGAACGAAGATTATATGCCCTATTTCCATAGTTTGAAGAAGAATTGTGTGACAGGATATACGTATGCATCGATTGTAGGTGGTCAGACAGCGAATACAGAATTTGAATTGTTGACAGGAAATACTCTTGGATTTTTATCAGCTGGAACGACAGCATTTCAGCTTTATATTCATGGGCAGATGCCTTCACTAGTTAGTAATCTAAAGGCAGAAGGATATTCTGGAAATAAAGCGATGCATCCGTTCAATCCGTATAATTATAATCGACCAGCTGTATATAAAGATTTTGGATTTACGGATTTTATTGATAAATTTGACTTTCCTAAGAATGTAAAAAGGGTTAGAGAGTATATTTCTGATGAGGCAAATGTAGATCGCATTATTTCTGAATATGAAAAGAATCGTAAGAAGACAGATCAGCCATTTTATATGTATAATATGACGATCCAGAATCACAGTCCTTATGATAAGGATGCAGCCAACTTTAAACAGCCGATCAAGATTGAAAGCAGCAAATATGATGCTGAGGCCAACAGATATCTAAATCTGATCAAATATTCAGATGACAGTTTAAAACAGCTGACAAGTTATTTTGAAAAATGTAAAGAGCCAACGATCATTTTATTTTTAGGAGATCATCAGCCAAGATTGACAGATGAATTTATGAATAAGATCACAAACGGTCAATATCAGACTTGGAGTAGCGAACAGATGATGAAGCGTTATCAGGTACCATTCGTGATCTGGGCTAATTATGACATTAAAGAACAGCATATAGAGAAGACAAGCATGAACTATATCCAAAGTATCCTGACCCAGACAGCTGGAGTAAAGATGACAGGATATCAGAGATTTTTAAATGAGGTCCAAAAAGAAGTTCCAACGATCACATCGCAGGGATATTGGGGAAAGAATGGAAAATTTTATCAGATTAATGATAAAGGATCACCATATTATGGTATAATACAGAAGTATCGTATGATTCAGTACAATATGATGTTTGATAAGAAGAATCGCAGAGATTCATTCTTTGAAGTAAGTAAATAGGAGTGCACGTATGAAGCAACTGATTAAGAATATTACGATTCAGATATATAAAGTATTAACATATCTGATTCCAGTAAATAAAAAGATGATTATATTTCAGAGCAGCAATGGACGTAACTATACAGGAAATCCAAGATACATCTATGAAGAGATGGTAAGAGAAGGCCTTGATCAAGAATATGAATGTATCTGGTTTTTCTTTGATACAAGTATAGAAGTTCCAGGTAAATGCAAGAAGATAAGGAATAATTATTTCCCATATTTTTGGTATTTAATGAGAGCAGGAATCTGGGTATTTGATAGTCGTCAGCCATTATATGTGCGTAAGAAGAAGCATATCACATACATTCAGACATGGCACGGAACACCGCTTAAGAAGCTTGCGCTTGATATGGACCGAATGGATATGGGTGGAAGTACGGATATTGAGAATTATCATGAACAGTTTAGAGTAACATGTAAGGATTGGGATTATCTAGTATCACAGAATAAGTTTTCTACAGATATTTTCAGATCATGTTTTGCATTTAAAGATCGTCCGATCTTACAGATCGGATATCCAAGGAATGATATTTTGATCAATGATAATTCTCCTGCTAAGATCAGAGAATACAAAGAAAAACTTGGACTTCCATTGGATAAGAAGATCATATTATATGCTCCAACTTGGAGAGATAATGAATATAGCGAGAAAGGAAAGTACAAATTTGCTTCAAAACTAGATTTTGATAAAGCAAAGGAGGCATTATCAGATGAATATATATTCATTGTAAAATATCATTATCTTGTATCAGATAAGATTGATTGGACACCATATAAAGGATTCGTTTATACATTCGACGAGACAAAAGATATTGCATGGTTATACCTTGTGTCAGATATGTTGATCACGGACTATTCTTCTGTAATGTTTGATTATAGTATTCTTAACAGGCCGATGTTATTCTTTGCATATGATCTGGAAGACTACAAGGAGAATCTGAGAGGATTTTATTTTGACTTTGTCAATGATATTCCAGGACCGATTTCAAGAGATACAGATCAGTTGATCAAAGATATTAAAGAATATAATGAAGATAGTTGGAAAGAAAAATATAAGAATTATCATGATAAATTCAATGGCATAGATGATGGACATGCTTCACAGAAGGTCATTGACGTGATAAAGAAGGTAAGCAGATAGAGATCTGCCGAACAATAACACAGTCAGGAGGTTTGAAAACAATATGGTAACGATTCTGTTAGCGACATTGAATGGAGAGGATTATTTAAAAGCGCAGTTAGAATCAATTGCAGCTCAGACCTATGAAAACTGGCAGCTGGTCGTGGGTGATGATGGTTCTACGGATGGTACGATCAGCATTCTTGAAGAATTCAGTAAACAATATCCGGAACAAGTGACGATCATTAAGAATGACCCGCCACAGGGAAGTGCCAAAGACAATTTTATTTCACTGATCCAAAATTCTTACGGACCGTATTTTATGTTTTGTGATCAGGATGATGTGTGGAAACCAGATAAGATTTATCTGACATTACAGAAGATGGAAGCGTTAGAGGCAAGATATGGAGAGAAAACGCCGATCTTGGTTCATTCAGATCTGTCAGTTGCAGATCATAACTTAGAGATGGTTGCAGAGTCATTCTTTCAGTATGCGAATATTCCAAAGAGAATTGTATTGAATCAATTGATGGTACAAAATTCTGTGACAGGGTGTACGATGATGATCAATCGTTGTCTGCAACAATATTTTTTACGGCCGTTACCGATGTCTAAGATCATCATGCATGATTATTGGGCGGCATTGATCGCGAAAGTGTTTGGCAAGATTGGTTTTGTAAATGAGCCAACGATGTATTACCGTCAGCATGGCAATAATTCTGTTGGTGCGAAAGATGCAAAGAATCCCGTCTTTTTGTATCATCGTCTCAAAGAAGGAAAGAACAGCTATCGCCGTATGATGATCGAATCTATGGAGCAGATGCAGGGATTTGTTGAGACATATGGGGAAGAGATTGATAATCTGGATGTTTATGAACTTCTTGAGAGTTATGGAGAATTGTATTATAAAGGAAAGATCAAACGATTGAGTTTTTATAAAAATCATCACGTATTAAAGGAAGGAAATATCCGAAAGCTGATGCAGTGGCTTTGGGGATAGGAATATTTATGAAAAAAGCATTAGGACTTGCAGGAAAATATGTGATTATGTTTCTGTCGTGTTTATTTCCAAGAAGCAGAAAGATATATATCTTTGGAGCATGGCTTGGAGAACAGTTTGCAGACAATCCCAAATATCTGTTTTTAGAAGCACAAGAGCATAAAGAGATCCGTCCGGTATGGATCACGAAGAATGAATCAGTCTGCAGAAAAGTCAGGGAGCTTGGATATGAAGCTTATATATTTGACAGTTTCAAAGGGATTTTAATGCAGCTTCGGGCCAAATATGTGGTAGTCTGCAATGGGATCAGTGATGTAAATCATACATTTATGGGACGAGCAGTATTCTTAAATCTTTGGCATGGGGTTCCATTAAAGAAAGTTGGCTATGATGATGATAAGGTCAAGAATTGGGATAGCAAGGGTCAGAAAATCCGAAGAATGATTCAGGAAATCCCATTAGGAAAAGAGTATGTAGTAGCAACAAGTGATTTTTATGCTCCGATCTATGAAAGTGCATTTCGAAGATCAAAGAGTCATATCATAACATTGGGACAGCCAAGGAATGATATATTCTATGATCAAAGTGGAAAATTTCATGCTTCTCATCAGTTGTCAAAAGTGGCAAAAGGAAAGAAAGTCATCTTATATACGCCGACACACAGGAAAGAAGGTAAAGTGGCATTTCCTTTGGAAGAACATTTTGATTTTAAGGTGCTCAATGATTGGTGTATCCAAAATGATATTTTGTTCGTGATCCGGCGCCATTTTTATCATAAAGGTGAGAAAGTAGATTTCTCCATGTATTCTAATATAACAGATATCACAGAGAGATCCATGGATATTCAGGAATTATTAATGGATACGGATATTCTGGTTACAGATTATTCAAGCACATATATAGATTATCTATTACTGGACCGGCCGGTAGTCTTTTATAATTTTGATTATCAGGATTATCTGGAGCATGATCGTGGTATGTATTGCGATTATGAGAAGGCGGCTCCGGGATATAAGGCAGAGACATTTGAAGCCTTGATGGAAGAATTCGAACGTCTGGTACAAGGCGACGATCATTTTAAAGAGGTTAGAAGGCAGGCAAGGGATTTCTTTTATTGCAAAGAAGGCCAGGGAATGGTTGGAGAAACATTGTTAGGGATCTTGAAGAATATAAAATAAAAAGAAGCTTTTGATCTATGAGTGAATCCATAGATCGAAAGCTTCTTTTTGCATTTTGAGTTGATATTCAGGATTAATATCCAGCACGATAAATGATCTTCTGATTGATACGGCTAAGCTCATCACTGACTTGATAATCCGATGTACCAAAGAGGTATTTATGTGCGCGGATCGCATTCTCTTTCAATGTTGTAGGGAATCCATAATAAGTACCATAATAACGGAGCTCTTTCTGGTCCCAAGGGAATCCCTGCTGATCTTTGATGTCATACTTGAAAACAGATAAGAACATATCAAACAATTCATCCTGACTCATATTTGTCTTTACCTGAGGAAGTATCTCATCCATAACAGACATCATCTTCAAAGGATTTTTCTTGGCTTTGTCAAAAATCTTCTGAAGGACTTCTCGTTGTCTTCCGGCTCTGGCAAGGTCACCGCCAGCGGTATAACGGATTCTGGAATAAGCAACGGATTGATTTCCATCTAGAGTATAAGTACCGGCAGAAGAAAGTTTTGGAGAATGTCCACCGTTGATACGATTCATGTCACCGATATAAGCATTTAAATTCTTTAAGATACTTTTATCTACTTTTACTTCGATTCCGCCAACAGCATCAACGATATTAGCAAGAATCTTAAAGTTTACAGTTGCGTATTTTTCAATATTCAGATCAAGATTACGATTGATCGTGCTGATCGCAAGCTCTGGACCACCCCAGGAATAAGCGGCGTTGATCTTACTATATTTTCCATTAATACTTACATATGTATCACGATAGATCGACAACAGTTTGACATCTTTGGTTGAATTGTTGATGCTGACAACTATGATAGAATCAGAACGGTTTCCACGATCTGACATACTTCCAGTCTGAGAATCAATTCCGAAAAAAGCATAGTTGGTATAGTCAGTCATATTGCTGTCTTTGTTTACAGTGACAAGCTGGCTTTGGTCAAGACTTTTTGTTGATATTTTCCCAAGTTTTTTGTGAACTGTGGAAAGCGTAAGTCCGACTAATACAGCGATCACAAGAATGAGAATGATCAAGATCCGAAGTGGAGATCTTCTTCTTCGTTTTCGCTTTGTGTGTTTGGCATGTTTTGTATGCTGTGCTGTCATAATGTATCCCTCCAGATTTCCTTAAATAGTTAAGTTTGTACAGAAAAAAGGATGAAAAACTCCATCCTTTTCTTGCTGTTTAATATGCATTTTTATTGACAAATCCCTTAAAGAATGTAAGAAATAATATCTTGATATCAAGTCCCAAAGACCAATTCTCAATATAATACAGGTCATGTTCGATTCTGCTTCGGATGGAAGTATCACCACGGAATCCATTGACCTGAGCCCATCCAGTAATACCTGGACGAACTTGATGCTTGATCATATAACGAGGAATCTCTTCTTTAAATTTCTCGACAAACAAAGGTCGTTCTGGACGTGGCCCGATCAGACTCATATCGCCTTTTAATACATTCCAGAATTGAGGAAGTTCATCAAGGCTTGTCTTACGGATCACACGTCCAACAGGTGTAACACGGACATCGTTCTTGGTTGTCCATTCTTTGGCCTCTTTCTTAGGGTCCTGTACACCCATGGAACGGAATTTGTACATCTTAAAAGGTTTATTCCCAAGACCGATACGTTCTTGGGCAAAAATGATCGGTCCAGGAGAACTCTTCTTCACAAGGATCGCAACGATAAGCATGATCGGTGAGAATAAGATCAGCGCAATGATAGAACCGATAATATCAATCAGACGTTTGATCAGTTTATTCATCGTATTTGTTAATGGTACGTTACGGATATTGATAACTGGGAGTCCGTCCAGATCTTCAGTGTATGGGTTTGTGGAAATAAAGTTATAGTAATCTGGAACAAACTTTGTATGCACACCAGACTTCTCACAGATCGCAACGATCTGTTCCAGTTTATGGTATTCATTCAGATTCAGAGTGATCGCAACTTCATCAAGAGATGTCTTCTCAAGATAAGCGGCAAGATCTGAAAGTGTACCAATCTTCTTGATTCCACGATATTCAAAATTATCACTGACAAGATCATCAAAAATCCCATGAACCTTTAAACCCCATTGAGGATTTGATTTGATGCGGTCGATATATGCAGCTGCTGAAGTACTGAAACCGATAAATACCGTATGTTTGATATTGCGTCCTTTCTTACGATTCGTTTTCAAAATCCTGCGTATGATATATCTGGATAAAAGACCAAAAATAAAGTTAAATAAATAAAATAACAGATATAAAGAACGAGGAAAGTTCTGAATCTGCCATACAGTGATCACAAATGCAGAAAGTCCAAGTCCGATCAGATTCGCTTTGACCAGATTCACAAGTTCCTTGGAACCACGCTGGTAACGCTTTGGTGTATAAAGACCAAAGAACGAATACAATAACAATAACAGGATCAAAGAGCTGATCAGCGGTTTCTGATATTGATAAAACTCTGGATAATAGCGGTTGAGATCGAAAATCTCCTGATTCAGCCAGAATCCAAAGATCGTGCATTTAAATCTTATATACCATGCTGCAAATCCTGCAAAATAAATGCAGACAGCATCCATCACGACATGCAGTCTGTTTAAGTAAGTTTGGTTTTGTTTGATCATATGATAAATACTCCTTTTTCACTTCCTTCTATTATAAGGGATAAAAAGAGATCATACAATGACAAATGACTTAACTTTTTCTTATTTTTGTATTTTGTGCTTATTGACACTCTCATCATTTTCACGAAAAATGAGAAAAAAGAGGAAATCATTTTTTAGTAACATATTAATCACAGTTTTTACACATTTATAAGATATATTTATCTCATAAAAGATAAAGGTCGAAACAAAAGATCAGGATCGAAAGGAGAATTAATCATGAGTGAATATAATACAAATCAGGATGGACAGTGGAAGACTTCCGAGCAGTGGAGAGCGGAGGAAGCGAACGACCATTCCAATCCTAAGAAAAATAAAAATGGCGGCAGAGGAAAATATGTTGCAAAATTAGCAGCATCTGCAGTAGCTTTTGGATTGATCGCAGGGCTTGTGATGCAGGGAGTCACATATGGATTTAGCAGAGCAGGCATTGGAAATGGTGCAACACAGCTTGCAACAACGAAGACAACAAGCAGCAGTTCAAGTACCAGCAGTAATGACCTCTCAGGTGTATCAAAAAATGTTATGCCATCGATCGTATCGATCACAGGAAAGTTCGAGACAACAAGCCAGAGTTGGTTTGGACAGACACAAAGCAGTGAATCCGAAGGTGTTGGTTCAGGTATCATCATTGGCAAGAAAGATGGTAAGATTTTGATCGTTACAAATAACCATGTCGTAGCAGATGCCAAATCTTTATCCGTAGGATTTGTGGATGGAAAGAGTGCAAGTGCAACCATTCGTGGTACTGACAGCGATGCGGACTTAGCGGTTGTAGAAGTAGATACAAAGAACATGAAATCTTCTACCTTAAAGAAGATCGCAGTGATCACATTAGGAGATTCCTCAAAATTACAGACAGGAGAAAGAGCGATCGCAATTGGTAATGCATTAGGATATGGACAGTCTGTCACAGGTGGTTATATCAGTGCATTAAATCGTCAGGTACAGTTGACAGACAAGACAATGACATTGATCCAGACAGATGCAGCGATCAACCCTGGAAATAGTGGTGGTGCTTTATTAAATAGCAAAGGTGAATTAATTGGTATTAATACAGTTAAATATTCTTCAGAAGATGTAGAAGGAATGGGATATGCGATTCCGATCAATACAGCAAAACCGATCATCAATAAACTGATCAAGAATGAGGCAACAAGTGAGAGTGAACAGGCATATTTAGGTGTATCAGGTCAGACGATCGACAGCTCTATGGCAAGCCAGTTTGATATGCCATCTGGTGTTTATGTACAGCAGGTGATCAAGAGTTCCCCAGCCCAGAAAGCAGGCATCAGTGCAGGAGATGTGATAGTATCCTTTAATGGAAGCAACGTTTCTACAATGGATGGATTAAAAGAAAAGATTTCAAACCTGAAAGCAGGCAAGAAAGTTAAAGTTGTTGTAAAACGTCAGAATCAGATGGGTACTTATGAGAAGAAGACACTGACAGTTACTCTTGGAAAGAAATCAGATGCACCAAGCACAAGCAGTAACAGCAGCAATAGCAATAGTAATAGTAATAACAGCAATAGTTATAACAATAATTATAATAATGAAAGTTCTAACAGCCAGTATTATAGTTTTGGACAGTAAAACCGGTTGAAAAAAGAACCAAAGAAAGATACAATAAAATGGAACCCTGTGAGTAGGCAGGGTTCCATTTTTTAGTCAGGAGAATATGCCTATGGTTATGATCGAAATTGAAAATATTAAGAAGTTTATGGCAGGTTTTTTAGGAGGAAATCTTTTTGATGATTTCTTGATGAGCGAAGGAAAACTGTCCATGAACATTTCGTATGAATTTGATGGAAAGATCTTAAAAGAATTTTATGATACAGAAGAATGGAAAGAGATGAAACAATATCCATATGTAACGTGGGAAGAAGAGAAAGAAAAAATATTTTCTCTCGTAAAAGGAAAGAAGACACCGCTGTCTTTTCAATTTGTGATGATGTTAAAACCAGATCTTTCTCCAGAGTTTCTTGCCAAATATAATCTTGCAGTCCGAGAAGATGAAATAGCAGGATTATTTATCAACATTTTATACGATCGACAGGGATTAAAGTGTACATCAGGAGTGTCCAGAAAGACATTTGTACTGGATAAGACTTTGGAAGAAGCGTGGGATCAGGAAGTGAAAGAAAGATTTTTAACAAAGTACCTGTAAAATTTTTCACAAACTTCGGGAACTTAAAAGAAACTTTGTTTGCATGTTTCTTTTTGCGTAGATATATGTTAGAATAAGTAGTAATGAATACCAGATAAGAAAGTTGTAAAAAGGAGATACGAATATGAGTTTTCATATTGTTTGTGACAGCTGTACGGATTTGACAGAAGAAGATTTAAAAAAAGGATGTTATACTTTAGTACCCTTGACATTATTAGTGGATGGAGAAGAAATCATAGATGATGAAACATTTGATCAGGCAGATTTTTTAGCAAAGGTTGCAGCAAGTAAAGAGTCTGTGAAGTCAGCATGCCCTGCACCAGAGAGTTATATGGAAGCATATTCCAAGGCAGATGATATATATGTGGTAACATTATCTGCAGAATTAAGTGGATCATACAACAGTGCAGTTTTAGGAAAGAATCTATATGAAGAAGAGAACGGAACAAAGAATATTCATGTAGTGAATTCCAGAGGAGCCGCTACGACTCAGGTTCTGATCGCACGTAAGCTCAACGAATATGCAAGTCAGGGAATGCCATTTGAAGAAGTGGTTGATAAGATTGAAGAGTATACAACAAGTCTTAGAACATATTTTGTTTTGGAGACACTAGAAGTACTAAGAAAGAACGGAAGATTATCAAGACTATCTGCAACGATCGCCGGTGCATTAAATATCAAACCAGTCATGATCGGTACAAGAGACGGCGTGATCCAGAAAGCAGCCCAGGCAAGAGGAATGAAGAAAGCACTCGCGAAGATGGTAGAACACATGGGAAGCGAAGGAAGAGATCTCACAAGAAGACAATTCGTCATTTCACACTGCAATTGCTACGAGAGAGCTGTTTACGTGAAAGAATTGATCAAGAAGCACTTACACGCAGAAGACGTTGATATTGTAGATACTAAAGGAGTCAGCAGTTTGTATGCATGCGATGGAGGAATCATTGTATCATATTAGATTCTGGTTTTGTGAATAGGCGTGCATATATGTAATAGCGTCTAACATACATTCATCAGATGGATTTTCTTAATTTTATGATTGAAAGTCTTCAGGTATTTAGAGAAAAAATAAAAGATAGCATGTGAGCAACGATCGAACTCCGTCAATGGAATTCGTGTTGCTCACATGCTATCTTTTATTTTTTCTCTAAATACTCGATGACCTTCAACTCATACAATTTAAAATTGTTACAAAATTAACGTGATTATACACAAAAATGAACCGAATTGTTACGAAATTAACGTACAAATTACACAAAAAACACTTGAATTTGTCGAAGAATGTGCGTATAATGGGAGTCAATATACTGATATAGAGGAATTAAGGAGGATGAGTCATGAGTCGTTTGGAATTAAGGTCTCCGAACCAGGCACAGCTGGTTGTGGAAGGTCTTTATAAGGATTTGGAACGAAGAATCGAGTCAAGCCCGCCAGGGTTATGTCCGGTTGATATGTCCAGAGCATTTTTGGAGATCTGTCATGCACAGAGCTGTGGAAAGTGTGTTCCATGTCGTGTAGGACTTGGACAGTTAAAGAATCTGATCACAGATGTTTTAGATGGCAAAGCAACGATCCGAACTTTAACAGAGATACAGGAAACAGCAAAATCCATTATGGAATCCGCAGACTGTGCGATTGGCTATGAGGCAGCCAACATGGTATACAAAGGAGCCATTGGATTTAAAGATGATTATGTAGAACATATCATGTACCATCGATGCTTAAGTACGTTAAAGCAGCCGGTGCCATGTGTATCCAGATGTCCTGCGAGAGTGGATATTCCGGGATATATTGCGTTGGTACGTGAAGGAAGATATGAGGATGCGATCCGTCTGATCAGAAAAGATAATCCATTTCCAACAACATGTGGATTTATCTGCGAGCATCCATGTGAAGCATTATGCCGTAGAAATATGATCGATGATGCGGTGAATATCCGTGGATTAAAACGTATGGCAGCAGATGCAGCAGGATATGTTGCACCGCCAGAATGCGCAGAATCTACAGGGAAGAATATTGCCGTTGTAGGTGGTGGACCAGGTGGATTAAGTGCAGCATATTTCTTACAGTTGATGGGGCATCAGGTAACCGTATATGAGATGCTTCCAAAACTTGGAGGAATGTTACGTTATGGAATTCCAAACTACAGACTGCCAAAAGAACGCTTAGATGATGATATTCAGGCAATCTTAGACACAGGAGTCAAAGTAGATTGTGGAAAAGCTATCGGCAAAGATTATTCCATTGTGGATTTAAAAGAAAAATACGATGCTGTACTGATCACGATTGGTGCAAGCACAGATAAGAAGTTAGGATTAGAAGGCGAAGATGCCAAAGGCGTTATTTCAGCGGTACAGTTCTTAAGAAATGTCGGATACGGAACACAGGAAAGTCTGGAAGGAAAAGAAGTTGCCGTGATCGGTGGTGGAAATGTTTCCATGGATGCAGTTCGTACATCTGTAAGATTAGGTGCGAAGAAAGTCAGCATCGTATATCGAAGAAGAGTTGCCGATATGACAGCACTTCCAGATGAGATTTCAGGAGCAGAAGCAGAAGGTGTTGAGATCAAGACATTGATGGCACCTTCAAGAATCGAGAAAGACGAAGAAGGCAATGTCAAAGGTATATGGGTAACACCACAGATGATCAGTAATATCAAAGGTGGAAGAGCATCTGTAAAGCCAACAGGGGAAGATGACGTATTTATCCCATGTCAGACGCTGATCGTAGCGATCGGTCAGGATATCGAATATCAGCACTTCGAAGAAGCAGGAGTCCCCGTACAGAGAGGAAAGATCAACGTAGAGAAATTTGGTGGATTCGAAGAGATGCCAGGAGTATTTGCAGGTGGAGACTGTGCGACAGGTCCATCCACAGTTATTTCAGCGATCGCAGCAGGTAAAGTTATCGCAGCCAATATCGATGAATATCTGGGATATCATCATGAAATTACAGCAGATGTTGAGATTCCAGAACCTAAGTTAGAAGATAAACCAGCATGTGGAAGAGTTAATCTTACAGAGAGAGAAGCTGGAGAGAGAGTTAAAGACTTTGAAGGAGTCGAAAACTGTATGACAGAGAAAGAAGCATGCCAGGAGGCAGGAAGATGTCTTCGCTGTGACCACTTTGGTTATGGTATTTTCAAAGGAGGTAGGGATACAAAATGGTAAATATTACAATAGATAACCACACGATCGCTGTACCTTCTGGAACAACGATCATGGAAGCAGCAGCCTCCATTCATATACCGATTCCAAAGCTTTGTTATTTAAAAGATATCAATGAAATTGGAGCGTGCAGAGTCTGCGTTGTAGAAATTGAAGGACAGGATCATCTGGTAACATCCTGTAATAACGTGGTAGAAGAAGGAATGACGATCTATACCAATAGTCCGAAAGTACGCAGAAACCGAAAACATACGGTAGAGATGATCCTTTCCCAGCACGATGCACAATGTGCAACTTGTGTAAGAAGCGGAAATTGTACACTTCAGACGGTTGCTAATGATCTGAATATTGTAGATAGTCCTTATAAGAAGGAAATCTGTATCGAAGAATGGGATACAAGATATCCATTGGTACGTGATGCAAGCAAATGTGTCAAATGTATGCGTTGTATACAAGTATGCGACAAGATTCAGGGAATGCATATCTGGGATGTATCTGGAACTGGAGCAAGAACAACAGTTGGAGTTTCAGAAAACAGAGATATCAAAACAGCAGATTGTGCATTATGTGGACAGTGTATCACACATTGTCCAACAGGAGCATTACGTGAACGAGATGATACAGACAAATTATATCGTGCATTAGAAGATAAAGATACGATCGTGGTAGCACAGATCGCACCAGCAGTTCGTGCTGCATGGGGAGAAAGTCTTGGATTATCAAGAGAAGAAGCAACGGTAGAGAAGATCGTAGATGCACTTCGAAGGATCGGTGTAGATTATGTATTTGATACAACATTTTCAGCAGATCTTACGATCATGGAAGAAGGAACGGAATTTGTCGAGAGATTTACAAATGGAGATCTTGATATGTATCCAATGTTTACATCTTGTTGTCCAGGATGGGTACGTTTCATCAAATCTCAGTATCCACAGATGGTAAACAGATTATCTTCTGCCAAATCTCCACAGGAGATGTTTGGGGCAGTGATGAAGACTGCATTTGCAAAGAAGATGAATATCGACCCAGACCGTATTTTTGCATTATCCATTATGCCATGTATTGCGAAGAAAGATGAAAGAGAGAAACCATTATTCCATGGTGAGTTTGCAGGACATGGAGTTGACTGTGTGTTAACAACAAGAGAATTGGACCGTCTGATCCGTGCTGACCATATTGATCCAAAGACCTTAAAAGATGCAGCCTTTGATACTCCGTTTACTGAGGGAACCGGAGCAGGGGTGATCTTTGGAGCAACTGGCGGAGTTATGGAAGCGGCACTGCGTTCTGCGTATTACCTGATCACAGGAAAGAATCCAGAAGTAGATGCATTTAAACAGATCCGTGGAGTGAACAAAAATGGATGGACAGAAGCCCAATTTGAGATTGCTGGCAATACGATAAATATCGCAGTTGTGAGTGGACTTCAGAACACAAGAAATCTGATGGAAGCGATCCAGAAGAGAGAAGTACACTATCATTTTGTAGAAGTTATGGCCTGTCCAGGCGGATGTGTAGGTGGAGGCGGACAGCCGATCCATGAAGGAAAAGAACTGGCATCTGACCGTGGATCCAACCTGTACTTCCTGGATAAGACAGCCCATTTGAGATTTTCACACGAGAATCCAGATATCAAACATCTGTATGATGAATACTTTGGATCACCAGGAAGTCATAAAGCACATCAGTTACTGCATGTGCAAAAATAGCTGTTAATACCTTTTAATAAAGAAAATCCAGACATTTAGAAGATACAAATTCTAAATGTCTGGATTTTCTCTCTTTTTAACATAATTACCATCTTGGATTGTCAAGTACAGTTACTTCGCCATTGATCTCACAAACAATATGGCGGTATCCTTTGGTTTCGATCGTTCCATAATCATGTCCTGCATCTGCATCAAATACATAAAAAGCAGTTAGGACTTCATCTCCAGTATTAATGGTGCGGTGAGCATATCCGCGGGGAACATACAATGCTTTCCCTTTTTCCATCCGTTCAACCCGCCAATCACCGTCAAGGTTTTCAAGCATCATATACCCTTCGCCTTTTAATGTATAATAAACTTCGGCAGTGTCTACGATCTGATGAAAATGTCCTTTCGTCATATAATATTCATTTCCAATCTTCCCAGGATGGATCATCGTTGTGCCGAATGCAAGATCACCGGCACGCTCTGGGCATCCAAGTTCATAAAACTCATAGATCAAAGGGTCTTCGTGTTTAAGAATTTCTTCAACAGCTTCTTGATCCTGATACATATTTTTCATCTGGGAAAGATAACGCTTTGTAGTATCTGCGTGCTTGGAAAATCCGTTATTTAGATCAAAATCCAAAGTAAAAGCCTGATCCCAGTTAAACTGATTCATAAAATACCTCCTAAAAAATTGCCCTAGATCTCAAGTGTGGAAACGCCTTGTTCTTTCATCATAGCTTCGAATTCCTTGATGATCGAGATACCAGCACTTGTTCCGATACGTTGGGCACCGCACTCTATCATTTTCATAAATGTCTTGGCATCACGGATTCCACCAGCAGCTTTTACCTTTACCGCATCGCCAACATGCTCTTTCATTAATTTCACATCATCAAAAGTAGCACCGCCAGTACCGAAACCAGTGGATGTTTTGATAAAATCAGGTTTCACCTCTTTGGCGATTTCACAAAGCTTGATCTTCTCCTCATCATTAAGATAACAGTTTTCAAAAATGACTTTACAAGTAACATCTTTTTCATGGCAGGCAGCAACGATCTGTGACATCTCATCCTTGATATAATCCCAGTTAGAAGCCTTGATCTCTGTCTGATTTACAACATAATCAATCTCATTTGCACCATTTGCAATGGCATCTTTTGTATCAAAGACTTTAGAAGCGATCGTTGTCTGACCTAATGGGAAAGAGATAGCAGCTCCTGTATGAATATCCGTTCCTTCCAGTAACTTTGCACATAATCCAGACTGCACCTGATTGATCGCTACCATGGCAAAATGATGTTCTTTCGCCTCATTACATAAGACCTCCATGTCTTTAGGAGAAGCATCCGTATGTAAATTTGTGTGATCGATCATTCTTGCAAGATCATCTAATGTATATGATTTCATAAAAACCTCCTGTTTTTGCTGATATGTTTGTTTCATGTTAATCAAAGTATAACATTATGTAATCATTATGTCAATATTATGTAAATGAAATAAAAGAAAATAAATTGACATAAAATAAAAAATCCGATAAAGTGAAAGAAAAAAGAAAGAGAGTATAAAATGGGAGCATTTTATTTAGATATAAAAAAAGATTTATTAGATAAGATCTTAAGTGGAGTTTACCAGCAAGGAAGTATCATACCAAATGAATATGAATTAGCTGAGATCTACAACGTCAGCCGGCCGACGATCCGTAAGGCGGTACAGATTTTAGTGGATGAGGGATATTTAGAAAAACGTAAAAAACGAGGGACGATCGTATGTGATCCAACGATCCGGCAGGAATTTGCACAGGTGATTCAGACATTTGATAAAGAAGTAAAAGAAAAAGGACTGACTCCATCGACAAAAGTTCTGACATTCAAACAAGAAAAGGCAGAAGAAGAAGTCCGCCAGAAATTGAATCTCAAAGAAACAGAAAAGGTTTATAAACTGGTCAGATTGAGATACGTTGATGATCAGCCCAATGTTCTGGTTACAACGTATGTGCCATGCAGACTGTTTGAGCATTTGTCGGAAGTTGATTTTGAAAAGGAGAGTTTATATCAGACATTTCATAAGGAAGGAAGAGATATCACATCCATACAGAGAAAGTTGGATGTGATCCTTGCAGATGAAACATGTGCGGATCTGTTAGATATCAAAAATGGAGATCCTTTATTTTATTTTCATTCCACAGGATATGATGAAAGTCATACAGCGATTGAATATTCGATTGCGAAATATCGGGGAGATCGGAATAGCTTTGTTTTTCAACTCTCAAATAATGTGTATTATTCTTAATACATTTATTTACAAATATCAGTTTTTTCTGTATAATAAAGCACAATAAGCTGAAAACAGCGAATAAAACAATAAACAGCAACGCAGGAGGAATGACCATGAGCAAAATTCAGATGACCACTCCATTAGTAGAGATGGATGGAGATGAGATGACAAGAATTCTTTGGAAGATGATCAAAGATGAATTGTTATTACCATTTATTGATTTAAAAACAGAATATTATGACCTTGGGTTAGAACACAGAAACGAGACAAACGATCAGGTTACATTTGATTCCGCAGAAGCAACAAAGAAATATGGAGTTGCAGTCAAATGTGCAACGATCACTCCAAATGCAGCGCGTATGGATGAATATGATTTAAAAGAGATGTGGAAGAGTCCAAATGGAACAATCCGTGCGATCTTAGACGGAACAGTATTCCGTGCACCGATCACAGTCAAAGGAATCGAACCAACCGTCAGCAAATGGAAGAAACCGATCACGATCGCAAGACATGCCTATGGTGATGTATACAAAGGTGTGGAGATCAAAGTTCCAGGAGCAGGAAAAGCAGAATTAGTATTTACAGGAGAAGATGGAACAGAGATCAGAGAAACAATTCATGATTTTGACGGACCAGGAGTGATCCAGGGAATGCATAACATTGATGCATCTATTGCGAGCTTTGCAAGAAGCTGCTTTACATATGCATTAGACACAAAACAGGATCTGTGGTTTGCAACAAAAGACACGATCTCTAAGAAATACGATCACACATTCAAAGATATCTTCCAGGAAATCTTTGATGCAGAATACAAAGAGAAATTTGATGCAGCAGGAATCGAATATTTCTACACACTGATCGACGATGCAGTAGCCCGCGTTATGAAATCAGAAGGTGGATTTATCTGGGCATGTAAGAACTATGACGGAGATGTTATGAGTGATATGATCTCATCTGCATTCGGATCATTAGCAATGATGACATCTGTATTAGTATCACCACACGGATACTATGAATACGAAGCAGCTCATGGAACAGTACAACGTCATTATTACAAACATCTGAAAGGTGAAGAGACATCTACAAACTCTGTAGCAACAATCTTCGCATGGACAGGAGCGTTAAGAAAACGTGGAGAATTAGATGGCAATAAAGAATTAATGACATTTGCTGATAAACTTGAGAAAGCTACATTAGACACGATCGAGAGTGGTACAATGACAAAAGACTTGGCACTTATTACAACTCTTGAGAATGTGAATGCTGTGAATAGTGAAGAGTTTATTAAGGCAATTGCGGAACGTTTAAAATAGTGTTTAGTTTATGAGACAAAAATAAGGGACTGTAAAAAAGTCCCTTATTTTTGTCTCATAAAACTGAAGTCTATTCCAATCAGTATATAGAGGGTGTATTACATTTCAAGGTATTTTTTGAAATTATATCCGTTTCAGATAAATCAATGTGTTTTAGAACAAAATCATAAAGATGTTTTGCAAAGTCAGCATCTAAATCTAATTCTTCTACAATAAAATAGAGACTATGAAATTACAATATATGTGAAATTCATAGTCTCTATTAGAATTCTTAAATTATGAATGATTTGGGTGATTAGCATCCGCTTGCTCAAGGGTTCCATAATGGTTCCATAATGGTTCCATCTTCTACCTTTATTTCCACTATATGTACACCAATAAACAGTATCTCCAGGAGATAGTTTGCCATTATCATCATTATCGTCATAACCATAATAAGTACCACTGATCCATCCTTGTTGACCGTTATGTTCTTGAACATTTTTAAAAACACCACCATTATCAGTGATTACACGATTGGCAGTTTTATCTCCGCATGTATGTGGAGTTCCTAATGGAGAATGAGATACTCCGTATCCGTATTCGTCTACACCACCCCACTTATCAGCGTTTCCATCCCATTTGTCACTTCCACGCTTACAAGCTAAAAAATAACATGCTGCTACATATTCATCTGCTACAAATGTTTCTTCAAAAGCCATTGGCTTTTCATACATTTTCTTCATAACAACTTTCCCCTTTTAATATTATATGTCAATAAATCATCATTCTTAACCCCTAGAATTTAATCCCATTATAATCTTAAATTCTGAATTTTGCAATCATTTGTAGAGAAAAATGATTGTTTTTAGCGTGATTTTCGAATTTCGGTATTTTTTTAAGCCTTGAAGAGCTGTTAGAAGATCAATAACTGTATATTGAAATAGCAGATTACGAAAAAAAGATGCCTTTTACAGATGGTTTATTGCGTTAAATGGAAGATTATAGTATAATATAGTCATGAGAAAAGATGTTGCAGAATGATAATGCAATATAAGATGAAAATAGAATTTATATAGAAGGAAAGGGGAAAAGATTATGAAAAAAAGATATGAAAGGCCAAGTGCTTATATAGAAGAATTTACACCGAATGAGTATGTGGCGGCTTGTGGAGATAATAATAAGGTGTATAAGTTTGAATGTGATGCGCCAAGAGGTAGTTTATACTATTATCCGTATGGAAGAGATTATAAACCTAATTGGTTAGGAAGTTATCATCCATGTCAGGCAAAACATGAGGCAAGTTCTCAGGATGATTTTTATGATGGATTTGTTGATTATAATTGGAATGGAAAAGAAGATAAAGGAGAGGCTGTAATTGTTTGGAGAGGGCCTAAGCAGAATAATGGTCATGCAACAACGAAGTTAAATAAGGATGAATGGGAAACAGCTAAATCATAAAAAATACGAAAAAGAACCGTACATACCGGTTCTTTTTTATTACAGGGAGAGTGATCATGGACCTATTTGACACTAATACTACCTTTGAACGCCAACTTTTTGCAAAGGCAGCAAGGAACCGTATTCCGCTTTATGGAGTACTGGAGTTATTGCCTCTCTGCAACCTAAACTGTGACATGTGCTACGTCCATTTATCCAAACAAGAAATGCAGTCGCAAGGCGGATTGCGGAGTGTGGATGAGTGGATTTCTTTTGCACATCAGATGAAGGATGCGGGGACATTGTTCTTGTTGTTAACGGGTGGAGAGCCTTTATTATTTCCGCAATTTAAAGAATTATACTGTGCATTAAAAGATATGGGTATGATTCTCACGCTCAATACCAACGGGACGTTGATCAATGAGGAATGGGCGGAATTTTTTGCGAAGAATAAGCCAAGAAGGATAAATATAACTTTATATGGATCAAAGAATGAGACATACGAGAATCTATGCCATATGAAGGATGGATTTGACAAAACGATCAGAGGGATTGAATTATTAAAAAAATATGAGATCGATGTCAAGATCAATGGAAGTCTTGTGAAGAAGAATTTTCATGACAGGATGGAGATCATAGATATCGGAGAAAAGTATGATATCCCAGTCCGGATCGACACTTATATGTATCCATCCGTGCGTGAGCGGACAACTCCTTTTAATTTTCATGAGAGATTAAACCCAGAGGATGCTGCAAAGGCAAGGGTTGAAATCTTACACCGAGAAATGGGAGATGAACTTTTTGAGCAATATGCGAAGCAGACTATTTATCTGGCAGAACATACAGAAGAAGGAGATGCCTGTCCTGGGCATATGACATGCCGGGCTGGGCAGAGTTCGTTTGTTGTTAATTGGCAAGGCATGATACGTTCATGTATCGTGTTAGATCAGCCAAGTTATGATGCCTTTGACACAACGGATGATTTTATGACATTGTGGAATAAGATTGTGAAAGAAACAGAAGAGATCAAAACAAGCATGGAATGTAATCAATGTAAATTAAGACATGTATGTAATACATGTGCAGCGGCAGCGATTGCAGAATGTGGAGATTCTGAGGGCGTTTCAAAATATTTATGTGAATATACGAAGGAAACAGTTAGGAATTTAAAAGAGTTTTATTAAGAAACAAAATATGGAGAAAGAAGTTGCATAAAGGACTTCCTTCTCCATATTTCATATATAATAAGTTATTCAATATTCTCAAGATACTTTTGAACCATTTCATTCTCGCCCAAATCTATATGCTTCAATACAAAATCATACAAAGGCTGTACAACATCCGTATCTTCTTCCAATTCATTTACAATTTGGTCAAAAGATTTATTTTTATGGATTTTTTTAATGATTAGTTTGAGTTTGGTTTTTAACTCACCTTCCTGGCGGCCTTTTTCCTCTAATTTCTCGAGAGCTTTACACATATTAACATTCCCTCCTTCTTGTTGAGCGTTTACAGCATCGTTGATCAATTTTTGTGATTCTGTAATACAGCCAATAACCATAGCTAATTCTGAAGATATATTTTCATCTTTAAATATATCAGTGATTTTATCATATTTTTCGTCGAAAATAAACCTACGGATATTGAATATTTTATCAACATCATCATTGTCAACTACCCACCACCTAAAGGTGGGGGCTTGTAACTGCCCAGTCGTACTAACGACTTACGTCTCCGACCTTTCACACCAATAGATATTGCTATCTAAAGTGGCGTTACATCATAGGGTGGTTGACAACACCCTTTGTAGCAAAGTTTACTCTGTTACAACTGTATTAGGTACTTGGCTATCAACAAGATAGTTTATTCCCATACGATACAGATTCATAGCTCCTATACGGTCATCATTGGACTTATAGCCACAGTTTTTACAAGTAAACAAATGTATCTTCTTGTTACGGTTGGACTTTTCAGTATGTCCACAAATAGGACAACACTGGCTTGTATAACGGGGGTCAACTTTTATTACAGAAGACTGATTCTGCTTAGCCTTGTAAATTAATTTCTGTTCTAAATCATAAAACGACCACGATACAGAAACATAACGGTCTTTAATTCTGACACGCTCTGTAACATTACGAATACCTGACAAATCTTCTAATACAAAGAGTGTATGCTTTGGGTTGTTCTCAACGAGTGCCTTTGATACACAATGGTTAACATCTTGCATCCAACGGTTTTCTCGCTGACCGATCGCTTTTAATCTTCGCCTTGAAGATGGAGTCTGCCGCATTTGGAGTTTTTTACGGAGTTTGGAATAGTTAGCACGTTTTTGTTTAATAGTCTTGCCGCTGACAAAACCTGACTTGTGCTTACTGTCATAAGTGGCAACGACAAAGTTAATACCTCTGTCAATACCTACGACATTACAAATGTCAGAAATATTACTTTCTTCGACATCATAAGTTGCTGGTATGTGAAGATAATATTTACCATGTTTGTTTGTGAGCTTGGCTGTACCAAACTTGTAGATTGTGTGGTCAAAATATTTAGACATACCTTCAGCGAAATATGGCAGTTTAACACGACCATTCAGTGTATTCACAGAAAAACAGTTTTGCGTTAAAGAATAATCTCTGTTCCAAACTAAATCATACTGAGGTTTCTTGAAGGTTGGTTGTATCCACTCATTTTGATTTTCGAGAATGGTTCTATATCTCGCAATGACCGTTTTCAAAACGGACTGAGCCATTTGCGATTTAAGACCAAATTTTTCTCTTAGAGTAGAATACAAAACCTTATTAAGTGAAAACTGCTTTAAATCATGAGTTTGGAATACATAGTCTGAAACATAATTACAGGCATCACGATAAACAGACATAGTTTCATCAAGCAAAACTTTATCTGTATCAGTGGCGACTATTTGAACTTTTACAGTTATAGTCATCTGTTGCATAGATGTACTCCTTTCATTGACTTTCACTAAAAATATCATATAATATTAATTAGTGAAAGTCAATCATTATCAGAGGTAAATTATGGACAATAGATATAATCGTCATAACAGACGAAAATACAGCCTAAAAGTACATATAGTTCTTGTAACTAAATATCGTAAGCAACTACTAAAAGGTTCTATTGCTGACGATGTTAAGCAAAAGATTTTTGATATAGCCAATACTCATGGCTACGAAATAATTGCTATGGCAAACGAAAGGATTTAATTTCGACTTGCCTTCAAAGAAACATGCATTGATCTGATCATGCACAAATAAAAACTTTCTTTTTCCGCCATCTCATCATATAATAAAACAGAATGTACAAGAAAGAAGGGGAGCCATATGAAAGACCTAGATGCAATGGATTCCATGGAAAAGATGCTGGTCCAGAAAGCATATCAAAGACAAGCTCCAGTAAATGGCAGTCTGGAATTATTACCACTTTGTAATATGAACTGCGATATGTGTTATGTTCGTTTATCCAAGGCAGAGATGGAACAAAAAGGCCGTTTAAGAACCAAAGAAGAATGGATCAGACTGGCTCATCAGATGAAGGATGCAGGAACGTTATTTCTGTTACTGACAGGAGGAGAGCCGTTATTATTTCCGGGATTTAAGGAATTATATATCGAACTGCAGAATATGGGAATGATTCTTACGATCAATACAAATGGAACGCTGATCAATGAAGAATGGGCAGATTTCTTTCAGAAATACAAGTCAAGAAGAATGAATATTACTTTATATGGAGCAGATGACCAGGCCTATGAGCAGTTATGTCATTATCCAGGTGGATTTCAGAAGACGGTCAATGCAGTCAGGCTGCTAAGGGACAGGGAGATTGATGTAAAGATTAATGGAAGCATCACTTCAAAGAATGAAGAGGATATCAGGAAGATTTTAGATATTGCAGATGATCTGGATGCAGCCGTGAACCTTGATACCTATATGTATCCGGCAAGCAGAGAAAGAAATAAACCATTTGATGAACAAAGTCACATGAATCCAAAGGATGCAGCGATGGCGAAGAAGTTGATCTTTCAACATCAATGGGGAGAAGAAGCTCTTAGAGAATATCAAGATCATGTGATCAGCATGGTCGAAGATCATCCGCAAAATATGCAATATAGCAGGCACATTTCATGCCTGGCAGGCAATTGCTCTTTTACGATCAATTGGCAGGGGATGATGCGTCCATGTGTGATGCAAAGTCAACCAGAAGTGAATGTATTTGCAGAAGGTTTTCAAAGAAGCTGGGAAATGATATCAGCACAGACGAAAGAGATCTTGATCAATGAAAGGTGTACAGAATGCAAATATCGTCCAATCTGTAATACATGTGCGGCGGCAGCTTTATTAGAAACAGGAGATTATGAAGGAATTCCGAAATATATCTGTGAGTATACAAAAGAATTTTACAAAATTATGAAGGAAAGAAGGTGATGATCACATGATGGACAATGAAAATCAAAATCAACCCAATCAGAAGATATCGTTTGAGTCATTAGATATTCTGATCGGGAAATGGCGAGATGGAACATTTTCAGAGATCATTGACGACTGGAAATGGATCTTTTCCTACAGCAAACGATATAAAGGAGCGATCGCTTTCTACACGATCCTTGGTATTTTCAGCACATCCATGGGATTGGTTGGAAGTGTGGCAAGTAAATATATGATCGATATCATCACAGGATATCAGATGAGTAAGTTGTGGATCATGGTTTTGATCACACTTGGAAGTGCATTTTTTAGTCTGACGATCGGAAATGTGATCGGACGTATTTCTACAAAGTTGAGTATCTATATCAATAATGATATTCAGGCGGATATTTTTGATAAAATCATCGATGCCGACTGGATGGAGATAAATAAATATAGTAATGGAGATGTTTTGAATCGTTTTAACAGCGATGTCAATACGATCAGTGGAAATGCGATCAGCTGGCTGCCGACGATCATTATAGCAGTTTACGACTTTGTCGCAACATTTGCGGTTATCTGGCATTACGATAAGATCATGTCATTACTGGCATTTGCAAGTGCACCATTTATGCTTTTGATGTCGAAGTTCCTTATTTCCAAGCAGAGAGAATATGGGAAGAAAGTGCGGGAAATGAGTAGTGAGATGATGACATTTGAAGTCGAGACATTCTATAATTTTGATACGATCAAGTCCTTTGGAATTTCTTCTTTATATGGAAAGAAGATGAGAAACTGGCAGGAGAAGTTTAAAGATATCAGTTTAAAGTATAATATGTTTACGATCAAGACGAATATCGTTATGTCGATCATAGGAATGGTTGTTCAGTATGCAGCATTTGGATATTGTCTGTTCCGACTTTGGACAAGAGATATTTCTTATGGAACGATGACTTTATTTTTACAACAGAGAAGTAGCTTAAATGGGGCATTTAACAATCTGGTATCAATCATACCAAACTTTTTGAACAGTTCAATCTCCGCTCATCGTATCAGAGAGCTTGCACAGCTTAAGAAAGAAGTTCATATTCCAGAAAGCTCTGAGATGGATGCTTATGTGGAAGATGGGTTCGAGGTGAAGATGCGGGATGTGGATTTTTCTTATATCGAAGGAAACCGTGTTATTACAGATTCTGCATTTATGGCTAATCCGGGCGAGATCGTTGCGTTGGTTGGTCCTTCTGGAGAGGGAAAGACAACGATGATCCGTTTGATCTTAGGTTTGATCCATCCGGAAAAAGGAGAAGCATATTTAAGGGCTTCAAATGGGAAACAGGTGGAGATGAATGCAGATACCAGACATTTATTCGCTTATGTACCACAGGGAAATACAATTCTTTCTGGTACGATCGCGGAAAATTTAAAGATGGTTAAACAGGATGCAACAGAAGAAGAGATGATCGATGCATTGAAGATTTCCTGTGCGTGGGATTTCGTAAAGAATATGGAAGAAACGATCTATACCAAGATCGGAGAGCGAGGACGAGGATTTTCGGAAGGACAGGCACAAAGAATTGCAATTGCAAGGGCTGTTTTAAGAGATGCACCGATCTTATTGTTAGATGAAGCAACATCGGCACTTGATGTAACAACGGAACGTAAAGTTTTAAGAAATATCATAAAACAACGCCCAAATAAAACATGCATCGTGACAACCCATCGTCCGAGTGTTTTAAATATGTGTCAGAGAGTTTATCGTGTTATGGAAACACAGGTTACAGAATTGTCAGAAGAAGAGTCAAGCAAAATGGCGATGGATTTTTAGGACACAGGTTGTCCGAAGATGCAGGATTCATTGACCGCAGATAGAAAAAAAGATATAATAAGACAAGAATAACGGCATAAGGGGGAAGCTGAATGAAGAAGAGTGGATGGAAGATCATTCTTGGAGTTGCAGTACTAGTCTGTGTGATCTGTCTTGGAAGATTCGGATGGGTCAAGTATCAGGACTATAAGACAGAACAGGCAAGAAAAGCAACATTAAAAGAGATCGCAAGCACAGAATTTACTGGTGAGAACGAAGGAAAAGAGCCGGAGAAAGTTCCATCTGGAGTCAAACATGGACAGAAGATCAACTTTAAGAAGCTGATCAAGATCAACAGTGATATCTATGCATGGATCTACGTTCCAGGAACAAGAATTGATTATCCGGTAGCACAAAGTCAGGAATCAGACGATCATTATTTAAAATATAACTTTAAAAATGAGCCAGAGTTTGCAGGATGTATTTATACAGAGAAAGCGAATAAGAAGGATTTTTCAGATCCAAACACAGTATTTTATGGACATAATATGAGAAATGGATCGATGTTCCAGAATCTTCACAAGTTTGAAGATGAAGCATTTTTTAAGAAACACAAAGAAGTATATGTTTACACACCAAAGAAAACATACACATACACGATCTTTGCGGCATATAAGTTTGACGACAGGCATTTACTTAAGACATTTAATTTTAAGAATAAGAAGAAGTTTGAGAATTATTTAAGAAATGTCAAGAACATAAGAGACATGGGAAGTCATGTAAGGAAAGATCAGGAAGTTACAAGCAACGATAAGATTATCACGCTGAGTACCTGCGTAGGAGGCCAGCCCAATAATCGTTATTTAGTACAGGCGGTGTTGACGGATGAAAGAAGTACAAAATAAGAACCATACGGATGAGGCTAAGAGATTAAATGAAGAATTGGATCAGAATCTGAAGGATCTTCAGCCAGAATCCAAGGAAGCATTTCAAGGCTTTGAAGTAAAAGAAGAAAAGAACGAGAAAAAGAAGAAAGCAAAGAAGAAAAAGACACCAAAACAGATCATAAAAAGAGTTATAATCGTATTAGCGGTGATCATTTTGCTTCCATGTGCAGCCATTGTTGGAATGTGGGCACTTGGAAAAGGCTCATTATTTGGAGGCAAGATGAAGATGTCAAAGAACGTAGATGGCGTAAAAGTCCAGAATCAGGGAGATTTGGTTATTTACAATGGACATAAATATCAGTATAATAAAGATATAACGAGTATCTTATTTATGGGTGTTGACCGAGATAAGATCAATACAGATGAAGAATACTTAAAGAAACACGGAGCAGGACAGTCAGATACCTTGTTTCTGGCAGCTGTGAATACTTCTACAGGGAAGATTTCACTGATCAATGTTCCTCGAGATATCATGGCGTACGTTAAGACATATGATGAGAATGGAAAGTATTCAGGAAGGAAACTTCGACAGTTATGTTTAGCCTATGCCTATGGGGATGGGAAAGCCAAGAGCTGTAAGAATGCTGTGGATGCAGTTTCCAAAGTGTTATATGGAATTCCTATCGATTCATATATGTCGATCAACCTCTCTGCGATCAGTGTACTGAATGATGCAGTAGGTGGAGTGAACGTTCAAGTGATCGGGGATCTGACAAGCGTTGATCCAACTCTGAAGGAAGGTGCGAATGTGACATTGCTGGGTGGTCAGGCAGAGACTTATGTAAGATCCAGAGAATTTGATCCACTGGATGCGAACATGGCACGTATGCAGAGACAACAGCAGTATATTACAGCATTTGCCAAGAAAGCATTACAGGAGATGAAGGGCGATCTTACATTGCCATTAGATCTTCTGAATCTTGTATCAGAGAATTCAGTAACGAATCTTTCAGCACCGAAGATCACATATCTTGCAACGAAAGTTTCAGGAAGCAGTTTTTCATCTGACAATATCTACAGCATTGACTGTGACATCAAAGAAGGTGAGACAGGATATGCAGAATATTATCCGGATGAGACAAAATTATTTGAGATGATATTGAAGGTATTTTATACACAAATCAGTTAGAATCCAGTAAGGGGGGATTTAGCATGAAAAAGTTGATTATGATGGCAGCAACATTGATTATGTGTTTTGCTTTTTCACTAAGTGTTATGGCAGCACCAAGTCCTGAAGATGAGTATGATAGAGAGTCTCCAGAACAGACTAATGTGGATAAGAAAACCCAGATTGATGATGATGAATTCGACAAGGATGAAAAACCAGCTAAGACGAACACAACAACGACATCAACATCATCAACATCTGCATCACCAAAGACTAGTGATCAGGGAGCGCCAGTTACATTAGTATATGTATCACTCGCCGCAGCAGCATTAGCTGTATATGCAGCAAAACACGTCAAAGAACAGTATTAATCAAAAAACAAGGTGGATTCCTCCAGTCTTGATGGACTGGAGGAATTCTTTTTGCATATGGGATTTCTGAAAGGAAAATAAAATAGATGATCGATATACATACGCATATTTTGCCAGGATTGGATGATGGAGCGAGAGATATGGAAGATTCTCTATCTATGGCAGCATTGGCATTGAAAAGTGGTGTTCATACATTAGTTGCAACATCGCATGCCAATACAGGGGGATTTTTCAAAGAATATTCGATCGAAGAATATCTGCAAAGATTAGAAGCGTTTAGAAAAGCACTGGATGAAGTAAAGCTGCCATTAAGAGTATTCTCTGGAATGGAAATTTATATGACAAGAGAAGTTCCTCGGATGATCCGTGAAGGCAGATTGCTTTCATTGAATCAGACGGGATATTTTTTGACTGAATTTTCGTTTGGAATCGAGCAGGAAGAGATGGATGAGATGCTTCATGATCTGATGGAACTTGGAGTTACGCCAGTGATCGCACACCCAGAGAGATACCGGTGTGTACAGGAATCAGAAAGCGGTATCGCAAAGTGGAAAAACAGGGGATGTCTGTTGCAGGTAAACAGAGGGAGCATCTTTGGCAGATTTGGATCAGGAGCAAAACAATGTGTAGATCGTCTGCTGGATCAACATATGGTAACTTGTATCGCAAGTGATGCACACAAACCATATGAGCGGACAACCTATATGGCAGATGTCAAAGAATATATGGAACAAGAATATTCTTTTGAATATTCAAAGAAATTGTTATATGATAATCCTAAGAGAATTCTTGAAGGAGAAAAGGTGGTACAATGAAGAAATTAAAATTGGTAAGTTTTGTGATATTTTGTATATCACTGGCAGCAAGTCTGATCTTCTGGTTTACACAGGTCAGAAAAGGAGACCGGATCGGACCGGTCATTACAATGGATCAGCAGGAATTGACAGTAGGGCTCAATGCTACCGATGAAGATTTTTTACAAGGAGTAAAAGCAGTTGATGAGAATGATGGGGATGTTACGGATTCTCTTGTAGTAGAAAGTGTTTCAAACTTTCTGGGAGGTGGACGGCGTCTGGTTGTATATGCAGCAGTAGACAGACATAATAACGTCAGTCGTGCAAACCGTATTGTACAGTATGAGGGTTATACATCACCAAAGTTTTATTTGAAGGAACCATTATGTTTTGAATCTGGAGGAGCTTCTAAGAATGAAGAATTATTAAAGAATCTTACGGTGAAAGATAAGATTGATGGTGATTTATCAAATCAGATAAAGATTTTGACAAACTCAGTAGTTGATCTGTATACACCAGGAGAATATCCGGTCAAACTTTAGGTAAGCAATAGTGCAGGAGACACGGTATCATTTCAGGCAACGATACAGGTTTATGATGCAACGGACAGATCAGAGATTCCTTTTATTCATTTGAAGAAGTATCTGGTTTATACGAAGAAAGGTGACAAACTAGATGCAGCATCTTACATATCTAAAGTGTGCATGGGAGGAGATTATGACTCGGATGTACCAGGAGATATTAATAAGAGCAAAGTGAAGATCAAAGATGAAGTAGATTACGATACCCCAGGTTCTTATGAGATCACTTATTCAGTAAAAAGTGGAAAGAGCCGTACAGGAACGGTAAGACTGATCGTGATCGTTACAGAATAGGAGGCCGGCAAATGAGCAGTGATAAACGAAATATATCAGTCAACGATTATGAAATGAATATTGATTTGTATAGTATCTTAAGAGATATCTGGAAATATGCACTAGTGATCCTGCTTCTGGCAGCATCTATGAGCTTGCTTTCTTATGTTTATGTCGGACGAAACTATCACAAACAGTATGAATCAACCAGTACATTTATCGTAAGCAGCAAAGGAAGTAACAATAGTGTATATTCAGATTTGAGTGCAACGTCTGAGATGGCGACAAAGTTTTCTGAGATTCTAAACAGTTCGATCTTACAAAAGAAAGTTGCAAAAGAGATGGATATGGATTATTTTCCAGGAAGTGCATCTGCAGAGGTAGTAAATGAAACCAATCTTTTAGTTTTGAAAGTTCAGGCAGATTCCCCAGAGATGGCGTTTCGTTTGAATAAGGCAATCATGAATAATTATTCTGTTGTGACAGATCAGCTGATCGGAAATGTTGTGCTGGATGTATTGCAGAAACCAACAGTGCCAAGTGGTCCGGTAAATAAATTTCAGCCAACAGCACTTATGAAGAAAACATTTTTTACGACGATCGTTGCGTTATGTGGATTGATCGCAATCTTGTCATTCTTAAAGGATACAGTGAGAAAACCAAAAGAAGTTTCAAGGAAACTTGATGCAAAGCTTTTGCAGACGTTATATCATGAGAAGATCTATAAGACATGGAAAGCAAGAATCCACCGCAAAAAGAGTCCGGTATTGTTGACAAATCCAGGAACAAGCTTTCAATATGTGGAGGATATGAAGAAACTTGCCCGCAAAGTCAGCAGTAAGATGAAAGAGAAGAATGCAAAAACACTTCTGGTTGCAAGTGTGGAAGAAAATGAAGGTAAATCAACAGTTGCAGCCAATTTAGCATTGGCACTTGCGGAAGAATCAGAGAAAGTATTGTTGATCGATGCGGATCTTCGCAAACCTTCACAATACAAGATTTTTGGATTGGATCAGGAAGAAATACAGCAGTTTGGAGAAGTATTGAATGGAAATGAACAGATAGATAATCTGGTAACAGATCTTCCAAAATCAGAATTGTTATTGATCGCAGGTTCTATGATCTATCCAAATTCTACAGAGATGATCGCATCACCGATCTTCCAGAAGATCGTAGAGTTCTTTAAGACAAAGCTGGATTACATTATTATTGATACACCACCAATGTCACAGGCGGCCGATGCAGAAGAGTTAGTAGACCTTGCAGATGCATCGATCCTTGTTGTAAGACAACATACAGCATTAGTAAAAGATATCAATGAGACGATCAGTATCCTAAATTCAGCAGAAGGAACGATGCTTGGATGCGTTTATAACGATGTATTCCATGGAGTTGCTCAGACAGCAAGAAATTACGGATACAAATATGCATATGGAAGCGGTTATGGTTACGGAAGCAAATACGGTTATGGAAACCATGGGTATGGATATGGTTACGGTTACGGCTATGGCTATGGTTATGGAAGCAGAACGAAAAAGGGTAATGAAGATAAAACACAGGAATCAAAAACAGAACGGCAGGTGAAGAAAGATCATGAGTAAAGAATATGAATCAAAAACAGAACATAAAGAGAATCTGATCGATATTGCTGGATTGTTTGATGACTTGATCAAAGGCATCATTCAAATGAAATGGAGATTTTTGATCATTCTTGTGATTTGTGGTGCAGTGTTCTGTGGATACAAGAGACTTACCTATTCCCCATACTATGTAGCATCTTCCACATTTACAATCAATTCCAGTATTACATCAGAAAATTCCAATACATATATTGAGAATGCAACAGCCAACCAAATGGCAAAATCTTTTCCATATATTTTGAAAAGTGGAGCATTTAAAGAAGTCTTGGCACAGGATCTTGGACTTCAGTCTGTTCCGGGAACGATCGAAGCAGAAGTCATGGAGAATACAAATCTGTTTACGTTGAAAGTGACTGCAAATAATCCGAAGATGGCTGAGAAGATTTTAAAAGCAGTCGTTAAAAATTACCCATCGGTAGCAGAGTTTGTCATTGGAAGCTCACAGCTGACACTCATGGATGAAAGCGGGGTTCCGACTACACCTGCCAATCCATTTAGTTATAGACATGAGATACAGATCGGCGTTTTGATCGGAATTTTACTATGTATCTTGCTCGATGTCCTGTTAGCACTTGGTAAGAATACAGTTAAGAAAGAAGAAGATTTCAAACGACTCTTCCATGCAAAAAGTCTTGGAATCATGCCTCATGCCAAATTCCATAAGAAACGTACGCAAACACAAGAATTGATCGTGCTAGATAATCCAAGAATCCCAAGAAGTTTCCTGGAAGCAGCAAGAACGGTACGACGAAGGATCGAGCGTGCACAAAAAGAGACAGGCATGAAATCTTTTCTTGTAACAAGTGCTATGCCAGGAGAAGGAAAATCAACAGTTTCAGCCAACATTGCAATATCACTTGCGATGAAAGGGTATAAAGTAATTCTGGTAGATGCGGATTTAAGAAACCCATCCACCGCCAAAGTACTTGGAATGAATGAACAAGAATTAGGAACTCTGGAAGTAATGAAAGGCGAAGTTAACATAGACGATGCAGTGCAGCAATACAAAAATACAAGCGTTAAAGTACTTGCAGGTTCTACACCGATCCAGGATACATCTACCGTTTTAAGTGGTAAGAATATGAGACAGTTTGTAAAAGAACTGGAGGCAGAAGCCGATTTCGTGATCATAGATACACCACCAAGTGGACTATTATCAGATGCAGCGATCGTCGCCCAGTATGTAGACGGAGCAGTATTTGTGATCCGTCAGGACTATACAGATGTAGATCGAATTCTGGAAGGTATGGAAATTCTTTCAGGGTCAGGAGCTGAAATTACAGGATGCATCTTAAATGATGTGAATGTACGAACTAGTGAATCACAGCACTATATGAACAGCTATCGTACAAAAGGAGAGACACTGTAGAATCTGATTTGAAGGTAGCTTGCATGTATGTGAGAGAAATAAAAGAAAAACAAATATTTAAAAGAATCAGGTGGCAACTCCGCATTTTTGAGAGCGTTTTTTACAAATCGCTGATCCGTGCCTGTTCCTTTGGAAACTTCCTCGCTGCGAGCCAAAATGCCCGCAGCAACGGTCAGACATCCAACCACAGGCACTGCGAATTTGTAAAAAACGCACTCAAAAAGTGCTCATGTTTGCCACCTTGATTCTTTTAAATATTTGTTTTTCTTTTATTTCTCTCACATACATCTGAAGTCTATTCAAACCACGATACAGTGTGTGTGTTTTACTGTATAGGTATTTATAATAAACATCTGTCTGTTATTACAAAAATTGAAAATTGATAGCATTTAAGATACAATCTTTCCAGTGGAAGATTTAAAATTTTATACGAGAATGTCTTCAGGTATTCATAAAAACATAAAGAAAGATAGAGGTACGAAATGATAGAATTCCATAGGATTCTTTGCAAAATCGCAGCCAACACGGGCACTGTTTGAACGCAGTGAGTTGTGCAGGAGTGTTGGCGGATCAGCGTTTTGCAAAAAATCCGTCAATGGAATTCGTTTTTCGTACCTCTATCTTTCTTTATGTTTTTATGAATACTCGATACATTTTCGTGATACAACTCAAAACTTCGCCCTACCTGTGCTTTTTCGTTTCACGATAAATGGTTCAAATTCCAACTTCGTAACAAAGCTTCGAGGCTGGTTCTTCGTCTTTGAGTCGCGGATGCGTACAATGATATCAACGGCTTCTCTTCCTTTTGCTTCGATAGAATGTTCCACCGTAGTAAGTGAAATACGATTCATATCGGCCATTGGGATATTATCGAAACCACAGACAGAGAAGTCATTTGGTACTTTGTATTTTAATTCATATAATGCATCTAGGATTCCAAATGCAACCATATCATTGTATCCAACGAAGGCAGTAGAATCCGTTCCCTCTTCGAGAATCTGTTTTGTCAGATTGTATCCGGAAGAATATTCCAGCATATTTGGAGACAGCAGATTATACTCTCCGGGTGAGAGAGAACGAATACTGACGCAGTCATCTCCAAAGCCGTGTTCTTTGAAGGTTGCAACAAGTGCATCGTAACGTTTTGATCTGGAACGTTCAATATCACTGATCGGTGTTGATATATAAGTGATCTTGCGGTGTCCAAGGGAGATCAAATGTTCTGCGACGAGTCTGGCAGGTTTGGAGCTGCTGACATGGATCGAGTCAAAAGTAATCTCGTCATTTTTATCCCCGATATTGACGATGGGAATCTGTTTTGACATATCATTAACTTCTGGAAGAAAAGAAGTTGGATACAGATAAACGATTCCAGCAGTATCCAGATCATTTTTCATAAGATCCAGATAATATTGTTCGGTGCTCGGGTTTCGCAGTGTTGGTGCAACAAAGGTAAGATATCCATAATCATGTGCTCGTTCTGTGATTGAATGAACCAGAGTTGTATAATAATGGTTAGATAAGAACGGACACATGATCAGAATGATTTTCGATAAAGGCTTCGATGTCTGCTCAATGGATTTTTTCTTTTTTTGATAGCCAAGTTCTTTTGCAGCGTCCAAAACTTTCTGTCTGGTGCTGTCTGAAAAAGAGACATTAGTCTTATTATTTAAGATCATGGAGACTGCAGACTGGGAAAGACCGACGTGATCTGCAATGTCTTTGGTCGTTACTTTCTTTTTTAAACCCATAAAATCCTCCTTAATCAAAATTATTTTAATTAATTAATAACAACTAATAAAAAACAGAAATATTAGTAATAAAATAATAATTATTAATTAAAACTACATTTATCATAGCATATTTTTTTACGGAAAAACAAGGAAAAACGAGTTTTTTTTAATTGAAAGAAATTGAAGAAAGCATCTTGAAAAAAAACGAAAAACCATGTACTATTAATAAAGTTGAAAAATATTAATAAATTCAATGAATATTGCTGAAATCTGACAGTTTTTCGAGTTTGACAAGACATTTTATCCATGTTTAAATAAAGCCATAAACAAAACAACGAACAAAACAACAAACAATGTTTTAGGAGGAAGTAAGTTATGAGATTTTTCGTGGACACAGCAGATGTAGATCAGATTCGTAAAGCAAATGATATGGGAGTTATCTGTGGAGTTACAACAAACCCTTCACTGATCGCTAAATCAGGAAGACAGTTTGAAGATGTGATCAAAGAGATCACTTCTATTGTAGATGGAGCTATCAGTGGTGAAGTAAAAGCTACAACAACTGATGCAGAAGGAATGATCAAAGAAGGAAGAGAAATCGCTAAGATTCATCCAAACATGGTAGTTAAGATTCCTACAACGATCGAAGGATTAAAAGCTACAAAGGTATTATCTTCTGAAGGAATCAAAACAAATCTGACATTGATCTTCAATCCAAACCAGGCTTTATTAGCAGCAAGAGCTGGAGCAACATATGTATCTCCATTCTTAGGAAGACTGGATGACATTTCTCAGAACGGATTAGATTTAATTGCAGACATCAGAGAAATCTTTGATGCAGCAGGAGATATCGATACACAGATCATTTGTGCAAGTGTACGTAACCCAATCCACGTAACAGAATGTGCTAAGATGGGAGCAGACATTGCTACAGTACCTTACAACGTATTTGAACAGATGATGAAACACCCATTAACAGATCAGGGAATTGCTAAATTCCAGGCAGACTACAAAGCAGTATTCGGAGAATAAGAAAGGGTGGTAGATACAATGACAACCGCAGAATTAAAGAAAACAGCAAATGAGGTTCGCAAAGGTATCATTAAGTCAACACATGCTGCCAAATCCGGACATCCGGGTGGATCTTTATCAGCAGCTGATGTATTTACATATTTATATTTTGTTGAGTTAAACGTTGATCCTAAGAATCCAAAAGATGAAAACAGAGATCGTTTCGTATTATCTAAAGGACATGTAGCTCCTGGATATTACTCAACATTAGCAGAAAGAGGATTTTTCCCAAAAGAAGATCTGTTAACATTAAGACATGTAGGATCTTACTTACAGGGACATCCTGATATGAAGAAGATTCCAGGCGTAGATATGTCTAGTGGATCATTAGGACAGGGAATCTCTGCCGCAGTTGGTATGGCACTTGCTGCAAAACTTCAGAATAAAGACTATCGTACATATACACTTCTTGGTGATGGTGAGATCCAGGAAGGACAGGTATGGGAAGCTGCAATGTTTGCAGGATCCAGAAAACTTGATAATTTAGTAGTTATCGTTGATAACAACGGATTACAGATTGATGGACCAATTGATGAAGTAAACTCTCCATATCCGATCGGAGCTAAATTCGAAGCATTTAACTTTAATGTGGTTGAAATTGATGGTCACGACTTTGATCAGATCGCTGATGCGTTCAAACAGGCAAAAGAATGCAAAGGAAAACCAACAGCGATCATTATGAAGACGATCAAAGGTAAAGGTGTATCCTTTATGGAGAATCAGGTTTCATGGCATGGTTCTGCACCAAATGATGAACAATGTAAACAGGCACTGGAAGAATTAGAAAAGGTGGGCGAGTAAGATGGCAGAAGTAAAGAAGATTGCGACAAGAGAAAGCTATGGTAATGCTTTAGTTGAATTAGGACAGGAAAACCCTAATGTTGTAGTTTTAGATGCTGACTTAGCCGCTGCAACAAAAACAGGAATGTTTAAGAAAGCTTTTCCAGAAAGACATATTGATTGTGGTATCGCAGAATGTAATATGATCGGTATCGCTGCTGGACTTGCAGCAGCAGGAATGACTCCATTTGCAAGTAGTTTTGCGATGTTTGCAGCAGGACGTGCATTCGAGCAGGTAAGAAACTCTGTTGGATATCCACATTTAAATGTTAAGATCGGAGCTACTCATGGTGGTATTTCCGTAGGTGAAGATGGAGCTACACATCAGTGTTGTGAAGATATTGCATTAATGCGTACAATCCCTGGAATGACAGTGATCGTTCCATCTGATGATATTGAAGCAAAAGCAGTAGTAAAAGCTGCAGCAGCGATGGAAGGACCTGTTTATATGAGATTCGGACGTCTGGCTGTACCAGTGATCAACGATGAAGATTACAAATTCGAGATCGGAAAAGGTAAAGTCTTAAGAGAAGGAACAGACGTAGCGATCATTGCTAATGGATTATGTGTTGCTGAATCCTTAGATGCAGCTGAGAAATTAGCAGCAGAAGGAATCAATGCTCAGGTGATCAATATGGCAACTGTAAAACCATTAGATACAGAACTTGTATTAGAAGCAGCGAAAGCAACTGGTAAAGTTGTTACAGTAGAAGAACATTCTGTGATCGGTGGATTAGGAAGTGCTGTATGTGATGTATTATCTGAACAGCTTCCAACACCAGTATTAAAGATCGGTGTGAATGACGTATTCGGACATTCAGGACCAGCAGTAGAACTGATCAAAGAATTCGGATTAGATGGTGACAGTATCGCTGCCAAGGTAAAAGAATTTGTAAAATAGATTTTCTTTTAAGCATAATAAACCAAGAATAAAAAGCAGTACACTTGTTTTTGTAGCAGGTGTACTGCTTTTGTGTTATGATGAAAATGATTTTAGGATCAAAACAATTTACAAAAAGGAGAGGTGAATGAATATGTGGACAAGAAGTGAATTGAAGGAACGAGGGAAGGCAGCACTGCATCGCAATTATTGGATCGTTGTGCTTGCAACACTTGTAGTGACAGCATTAACGGGAGGAACTGGTAATGCAGCAGGGAATGGTTCCCTGCAGGAAGGAAGTAATATAGCAGCAGGAAATGGTGATGCGGCATCAAGTTTGATACAAACATTATTTTCGTTTTTTGGAGTTGCAGGTGATATGATCTATAAAAATCTGATAGGTCCGATGTATAATGGAATGTATGTGTCATTTATTCTGATCTTGATCATAACAGCCTTTAGTGTAGGTTTGTTGTTTAAGATTTTTGTAGGAAATCTGTTTGAAGTTGGAGGCTGTCGTTTTTATGAGGAGAACAGCGAACATAAGACAAGGATCGCATTGATCGTTGATGGATTCCTCAATGGTGCATATTTAAGAAATGTCGCTACGATCTTTTGCAGGGATCTTTATACAGTGCTGTGGACGTTATGCTTAGTTATACCAGGGATCGTGAAAAGTTATGAATATAAAATGATTCCTTATATTCTTGCGGAAAATCCACAGATATCAAGAAAGAGAGCGTTTGAGATCAGTAAAAATATGATGGATGGAGAAAAATGGAATGCATTCGTTCTTGATCTGTCATTTATCGGATGGAATCTGTTATCAACGATCACATTTGGGATTGTAGGAGTTTTATATGTGAATCCGTATGTTAATACAACATGGGCAGAATTTTATAAAGTTATGAGGGAAAACGCATTGGAAACAGGAAATGCAACAAGAGAAGAACTGATCGGGCTTAGAAAAGAAGCAGATATTTAAGAAAAACTTCATGGATTCTATATTTGATAGACGATCGTAATCATGGTATAATGTCAGGTGGTAAAAACAAAAACAATACGATGCAAGGAGTATTAAGATGGGAAAATATTTTGGAACAGACGGGTTCCGTGGAGAAGCAAATATAAATTTAACTGTAGAACATGCATATAAAGTCGGACGTTATATTGGATGGTATTTTAACCAGAAGTCAAGTAGCAGAGCAAAGATTGTCATCGGTAAGGATACAAGAAGAAGCAGCTATATGTTTGAGAATGCTTTAGTAGCAGGATTGACAGCATCTGGAGCAGATGCATATATGCTTTATGTAACAACGACACCAAGTGTGGCTTATGTCGTAAGAACAGAACAGTTTGACTGCGGGATCATGATCTCAGCAAGCCACAATCCATACTATGATAATGGAATCAAATTGATCAATGCCAAAGGGCATAAGATGGAAGCAGAAGTTGAAAATGAGATCGAAGCATATATTGATGGGGAGATCCATGAAATCCCATTTGCAACAAAGAAAGAGATTGGACGAGCAAAAGACTATGCAGCCGGAAGAAATCATTATATCGGATATCTGATCTCTACAGCAACAAGATCATTTAAAGGTGTCAAAGTCGGATTAGACTGCTCTAACGGAAGCTCATTTGCGATCGCAGAGAATGTATTTAAAGCACTTGGTGCAGAGACACATGTGATCAATAATGAACCAGATGGAACAAATATCAATACAAACTGTGGATCTACACATATCGAGATCTTACAGGGATATGTAAAAGAAAACCACTTAGATGTTGGATTTGCATATGATGGAGATGCAGACCGTTGTATCGCAGTCGATGAGAATGGACAGGTTGTCGATGGAGATCTGATCCTTTATGTATGTGGACAGTATCTGAAGAAACACGGAGACTTGAACAATAATACAGTTGTTACAACTGTAATGTCCAATCTTGGATTATATAAAGCGTTTGATGCAGCAGGAATTGCTTATGAGAAGACTGCTGTTGGAGACAAATATGTTAATGAGAATATGGTGAAGAATGGTCACGCATTAGGTGGAGAACAGTCTGGACATATCATTTTCAGCAAGTTTGCAACAACAGGAGATGGTATTTTAACATCCTTAAAGATCATGGAAGCAATGATCGAGCAGAAACAAAGCCTTGCACAGTTAGCAGAACCCGTTGAGATCTTCCCACAGATCCTTGAAAATGTCCGTGTATATGACAAAGCAGTTGCACAGGCAGATGAAGACGTACAGAAAGCAGTTAAGGAAGTAGAAGCAGAACTTGGAGATGAAGGAAGAATTCTTGTACGTGAAAGTGGAACAGAACCATTAGTACGTGTTATGGTTGAGGCAAGAAGCCATGAGATCTGCCGTGAGAAAGTAGATAAAGTGGTCAAAGTTTTAAGAGAGAAAGGTCACGTAATCAAATAATCTATGGAAAAATTATATGCGGATATAATTATTAATATTTCACATGAGGCACTGGATAAGGTGTTTGCCTATAAGGTGCCTTTTTCCATGATCAAGGATATTCGGGTGGGACAGCAAGTCGTTGTCCCATTTGGACGTTCTAATAAGGAACAGACGGGATATGTAGTCAATCTTTCACGGACAGTTGACTATGATGAGAGTAAAGTCAAAGAAATCTTAAGGATTGAGACGGATCATGTTGGTGTGGAGTCAAATATGATCGAGTTAGCTGCGTGGATCAGAGAGAATTATGGATCAACAATGATCCAGGCATTAAAAACCGTACTTCCAGTGCAGGAAAAAGTTGCACGAAAAGCGAGAAAATACATTGAGCTATGCATTGAGAAAGTGCATGGACCAGCGATGCTTGATGAATATTTCAGTAAGCATTATGTGGCGAAAGCAAGACTTCTTGCAGCTTTATTAGACCATGGGAAGATCTCATGGGAAATGGCATCGAAAGATCTAAAGATTTCAAAAAGTACAGTAGACAGCATGGAAAGAGAAGGAATTCTTCATGTTGAGACAGAATATTATTACCGAAATCCTGGAGAGTTCAGTATAGCAAAAGCAGAAGCGCATGTGTTAAATGAACAGCAACAGGAACTGATCGATGAATTTCGGGAAGATTTTTTAAGAGAAGACCACAAAACCTATCTTTTACATGGAATCACAGGAAGTGGGAAGACAGAAGTTTATCTCGCAGCGATCGAAGAAGTGATCAAACAAGGAAAACAGGCAATCATCCTGATCCCAGAGATCGCACTGACTTATCAGACGGTTACAAGGTTTACCAAACGATTTGGAGAGCGTGTATCAATTCTGAATTCACGATTATCCAAAGGTGAGAGATACGATCAGTGGCTTCGTGCACAGAGGGGGGACGTGGATGTGATCATTGGACCACGCTCTGCATTGTTTGTTCCATTTCCGAATCTTGGGCTGATTGTGATCGATGAGGAACATGAAGGCAGTTACAAGAGTGAACAAACTCCCAAATACCATGCAAGAGAAGTTGCGATCAAGAAAGCACAGATGGAAGGTGCATCGGTGATCTTAGGTTCGGCAACACCATCAGTTGAGAGTTATAAACATGCACTGGATGGAACTTATCGGCTGTGGGAGTTGACAAAACGAGCCAAAGAAGCAGTGTTACCGCAAGTCTATATTGAAGATCTAAGAGAAGAATTAAAATCGGGAAACCGCAGCATGTTCAGCCGAAGACTGAAAGAACTGATAAAGGATCGTTTGAATAAAGGCGAACAGATCATGTTGTTTTTAAATCGGCGTGGTTATGCGGGATTCGTTTCATGCAGAAGCTGTGGTCATGTCATGGAATGTCCTCATTGTGATATTTCTATGACATATCACAGAGATGGAAGACTGCGCTGCCATTATTGCGGATATGAACAGCCGATGTTGAAGGTTTGTCCAGAGTGTGGAAGCCCATATATTGGAACATTCGGTCTTGGAACCCAGAAAGTGGAAGCTGCATTATACAAAGAATTTCCACAAGCAAAAGTGCTTCGTATGGATATGGATACAACGAAGAGAAAAAATAGTCATGAACAGATCTTATCGGCATTTTCTGATGGAGAAGCAGATATTTTAGTGGGAACACAGATGATCGTAAAAGGACATGATTTTGCGAATGTAACATTGGTAGGAGTTTTGGCAGCAGATCTTTCCCTGCATGCCAATGATTACCGGGCAGGAGAAAGAACATTCCAGTTATTGACACAGGCTGCGGGAAGAGCAGGAAGAGGCGACAAACCAGGAGAAGTAGTGATCCAGACATATTCCCCAGAACATTACAGTATCCAGACTGCAGCCAAACAGGATTATCACGCATTTTACAAAGAAGAGATCAGCTACCGAAGCTTGATGAGATATCCACCAGAATGGCAGATGTTGGTCGTATTTGCATCAGGAGAAGATAAAGCATGGCTTGATAAAGTAATGGATGCGATGGCAAATGTGGTAAAACATATGGATCTGATGGTGATCGGGCCGAGCGAGGCAGGATTTGGCAAGATCAATGATCAATACCGCAAAGTGATATATATTAAGAATAAAGATTACGAGACACTGGTGAAAGCAAAGAACCGTCTGGAACAGTGGATCGATTTAAATAAGATCAGGAAAAATTTACTGGTCAATTTTGATTTTAACCCAATGAACAGTTATTAAAAGAAAGGGAGAACAATTATGGCAATTCGACAGATTCGAGTATTAGGAGACGATGTTTTAAGAAAAAAATGTAAAGAAGTAAAAGAAATGACACCAAGAATGCATACATTAGTAGAAGATATGTATGATACAATGTATGAAGCAATGGGTGTTGGTCTTGCAGCACCTCAGGTGGGAATCTTAAAAAGAATCGTAGTCATTGATACTGGAGAAGAGGGAGAATGTGTAACTCTTGTCAATCCAGTGATCACACTGAAAGAAGGAGAGCAGGTAGGAGAAGAAGGATGTTTAAGCCTTCCAGGAAAAGTAGCAGTTGTGAAACGTCCAGATCATGTGATCTGTGAAGCATTTGATGAAGATATGAATCCGATCACAGTAGAAGGATTTGGATTATTTGCAAGAGCGCTCTGCCATGAAACAGACCATTTGGATGGAATTTTATATCCAGATGTAGCAGAAGAACCAGCAAGAGACGTCACGATGGAAGAGGTAGAATAAGATGAAAGCAGTATTTATGGGAACACCGGAGTTCGCAGTACCAACACTACAGGCACTGATCGATCACCATGAAGTGCTTGCTGTTGTGACACAGCCGGATAAACAAAGAGGTAGAGGAAAGAAGATGCAGTTTCCTCCAGTCAAAGAAAAAGCAGTGGAATATGATATCCCAGTATATCAGCCACAGAGAGCCAGAGATGAGGAATTCATTGAAGAGTTAAAAAACCTCAACCCAGATGTGATCGTTGTTGTTGCTTATGGACAGATCTTACCAGAAAGTATCTTAAATATTCCAAAGTATGGATGTATCAATGTTCATGGATCACTCCTTCCAAAATACAGAGGAGCAGCACCGATCCAGTGGGCAGTCCTTGATGGAGAAGAAAAGACAGGAATCACAACCATGTATATGGAAAAAGGATTAGATACCGGAGATATGATCGATAAAGCAGAAGTTGTTTTAGATAAGAAAGAAACAGCTGGTTCTCTGCATGATAAATTGATGGTATTAGGAGCAAATTTATTATTAGAAACATTAAAGAAATTAGAAGATGGAACAGCCGTCAGAGAAAAACAAAATGACGAAGAAAGCTGTTATGCAAAAATGCTAAGTAAAGATATGGGACAGATTGATTTCACAAAATCAGCAAGAAAAATCGAATGTCTGATCCGTGGAATGAATCCATGGCCAAGTGCTTATACATCCTTAGATGGAAAGACAATGAAAGTCTGGGAAGCAGATGTGCTTGATGCACAGAGTAAAGAAGAACCAGGAACGATCGTAGAAGTCAACAAAAAAGAGATCATCGTAGCAACAGGAAGCAATGATCTTGCACTTCATGAGATTCAGCTGGCAGGAAAGAAACGTATGCAGGTACAGGCATTTTTACTTGGATATCAAGTAGAAGCCGGAACAAAATTAGGAGAATGATACGATGCAAAATCCGAGAGAATGTGCATTGGATGTACTGATCAAAGTAGATAAAAAAGAAGAATTATCACACATCGCAATTTCAAATGTATTAGAAAAATACCAGTTTTCTGAAAAAAGAGACCGTGCATTTTTTACAAGACTGGTGGAAGGAACTTTAGAGCGTCAGATCACGATCGACTATGTTGCAGATCAGTTCTCAAAGACGAAGATCAGAAAATGTAAACCACTGATCCGTGCATTGCTTCGTATGGGAATCTATCAGATTCTTTATATGGATCAGGTTCCAGATTCTGCTGCATGTAATGAGGCAGTGAAACTTGCAAAGAAACGAGGATTTTCCCGATTATCAGGTTTTGTGAACGGTGTACTTCGTAATATTTCAAGGAAGAAAGATGAGATCCAATATCCATCAAGAGAGAAGAATCTTGAGACATATTTATCAGTTGTTTATTCTATTCCAGAATGGATCATAAAATTCTTTCAGAAGACATATGATAACGAAACAGTAGAGAAGATCATAGCTTCTTATCTGGAAGAGAGAAAAACAACATTATGTTGTCTGATCTCCAAGGGTGGGAAAGAAGCTGTCAGAAAAGAACTGGAAGCAGAAGGCGTTACAGTAGAAGATGGAAGTTTGATCGAAAATGCAGTGCAGATCTCAGATTATGATTTTTTGTATCGTTTGAAAGCATTTCGTGAAGGAAGTTGTTATGTACAGGATGAAAGTTCTATGTTGTGTGCCAAACTTGCCAGTGTCCAGAAAGAGCAGTTTGTGATGGATCTTTGCAGTGCACCAGGTGGTAAGTCCTTATATGTTGCAGATCAGCTGAAGGGAAGCGGGCGAGTGTTATCAAGGGATCTTACGGAATACAAGACAGATCTGATCGAAGATAACATTGATCGTGTTGGATTTACGAATATGGAATCCGAAGTATTTGATGCGAGAGTGTTGGATGAAGAACATATTGAAGCTGCGGATATTGTGATCGCAGATGTACCATGTTCAGGACTTGGGATCATGGGAAAGAAAAATGATATTAAATACCACATTTCAGAAGAAGGCATGAAGGATCTTGTGAAGTTGCAGCGAGAGATTCTTGCAAATGCAGTGCAATATGTCAAGCATGGAGGTACATTGATCTATAGTACCTGCACGATCAATCCAGCAGAGAATGAAGAAAATTTCCGATGGATTCTTGATCACTTTGATTTTGAAGCAGTTGATATTACAAAAGAACTGCCAAAGGATCTAAAGATTGAAACTGCCCAAGAAGGATTTATTCAGTTGTTGCCAGGAATACATCCATGTGATGGATTCTTTATTGGTAAATTAAGGAGAAAATAAAGTTATGGATTTAAAATCAATGACACTTCAGGAGATGCAGGAATATATGGAATCCATTGGTGAGAAGAAATTCCGTGCAAAACAGATTTATGAATGGTTTCACAAACATCTTGCTCTGTCTCTTGATGAGATGAATAATGTACCAAAAAAATTAAAAGAAAAGATCGAACAGACGCAGGAGATTTATGGTGTAAAACCTGTAGACTGCTTTATTTCAAAAATCGATGGTACAAGAAAATACTTATTTGAGTTATATGATGGGAATATTATCGAAAGTGTTTTGATGAGGTATAAACATGGAAATTCTGTCTGTATTTCATCTCAGGCAGGGTGCCGTATGGGATGTAAGTTTTGTGCATCTACGCTTGGAGGATTAGATCGTAATCTAACGCCATCTGAAATGCTTTCACAGATTTATTATATTCAAAGAGATACAGAAGAAAGAGTATCAAATGTTGTCATGATGGGAACAGGGGAACCGATGGATAATTATGATAACGTATTGAGATTTTTAGAACTGATCACATCAGAGGATGGATTAAATATCAGTCAGAGAAATATTACAATCTCAACGTGCGGGATCGTGCCAAAGATCAAAGAACTTGCTCAGAAACATTTACAGATCACATTGGCCATTTCTCTTCACTCACCAAATGATGAGATGAGAAGAGGACTGATGCCGATCGCAATGAAATATTCAATCGATGAGCTGCTAGATGCATGTCATTATTATTTTAAAGAGACAAACCGTAGGATGACATTTGAATACAGCCTTGTGGCAGGGGTTAATGACCAGCCAGTTCATGCAGAAGAATTAGCAGGCAGATTGAAAGGGTTTCCATGTCATGTAAACCTGATTCCAGTTAATCCGATCAAAGAGCGTGATTTTAAGCAATCTATGCCGAAATCCGTTATGGAATTTAAAAAGATACTTGAAAAAAATCGTGTAAATGTTACCATAAGAAGAGAAATGGGCGCAGATATCAATGCGGCCTGTGGACAGCTTAGAAGAAAAAAACTGCAGTCAAGATTGTAAAGGAGAACGATATGCGATCCGTAGGGGCTTCACATATAGGCAAGGTAAGGACAGAGAATCAGGATAGGATTTTCTTTCATGACCAGCCTGTTGGGAACTTAAAAAATCTTTATATCGTGGCAGATGGAATGGGAGGACACCGTGCCGGTGGGCATGCCTCCTCTTTTGCAGTGGAACGATTTGTACAGCTGATCGAGGAATCGAAACAGACCGATCCGATCGAATTAATGAAATCATCCATTGCATCTGTGAATCAGGAAATGATCGCAGAAAGCCAGAGTAATGAAGAATATAGGGGAATGGGAACAACATTCGTTGCAGCAACCATCTCTGATGGCAAAGTAACGGTTATGAATATTGGTGATAGTAGATTATATTATGGAAATCAAGAATTAACACAGATTACAGTGGATCATTCTTATGTGGAAGAACTGATTCATGCAGGAATCATGGAAAGAGAGGAAGGAAGATTCCATCCAAAGAAGAATGTCATCACAAGAGCACTAGGTACCGTAATGGCGACACCAGATTTCTTTGAGTTTGATGCCAAAGATGGATATTTGCTTTTGTGCAGTGATGGACTTTCCAATATGATATCCGACGAAGAATTGAAGGAACTTCTTCTTGATCACAGTCAGATTGCCAATAAGGTCAACCAGATGATCACCCGTGCGAACGAGTACGGAGGAAAAGACAATATTTCATTGGTAATTGTGGATTTAAAGAGATGAGGTGAATGATAGATGTTAGAGATTGGCACGATGCTGTCAGGCCGTTATGAAGTGCTAAAGCGCGTTGGAAGCGGTGGAATGGCAGACGTTTATATGGCGAAAGACCATAAATTAAACCGGAACGTCGCAGTGAAGGTTTTAAAAAGTGAATACGTAGAAGATGAGAAATTTTTAAAGAAATTCGAGACAGAGGCACAGGCAGTTGCAAGGCTGTCTCATCCTAATATTGTGAATGTATACGATGTTGGAATTGAAGATGGGATCAATTATATTGTTATGGAGCTTGCAGAAGGGATGACTCTGAAAGAATATATCCGAAGAAAAGGGTATTTATCTCCGAAGGAGACGGTAGAGATTTCCCTGCAGATCGCGTCAGCGATCTCACATGCCCATAAGAATCATATTATTCATAGAGATATTAAACCACAGAATATTTTAGTTTCAGAGATTGGTAATGTAAAGGTCACAGACTTTGGAATTGCGAAGGCAACAAGCAGCAATACCGTTACATCAACAGCAACAGCGATGGGATCTGTGCATTACATTTCTCCAGAACAGGCAAAAGGAAGATTCTGTGATGAAAAAAGTGATATTTATTCTTTAGGTATCACGATGTATGAGATGGTAACAGGACATGTGCCATTTGATCATGAAAATGGTGTAACGATCGCATTGATGCATCTGCAGAATGAGATCACACCGCCAAGTCAGGTCAGAGATGGAATTCCAGACAGTTTAGAGAAGATCATTTTAAAATGTACAATGAAGAAGCCAGAAGACCGCTATCAGACAGCAGATGAATTGATCGCAGATCTGAAACTCGTGTTTGAAGATACTTCTGGTGAATATGTGGGAATTGTTCCAACGATCGATGATTCTCCAACGATCATGATCGATCAGAACGAACTGACACAGAGAATCCAGACAAATGATGACACACAGCCTGTGGAAGATTCAGATAGCAATGCATATCTGGAAGAGGATGATGAGGAAGAAGAAACAGGAATGAACTCAAAGATCGAGAAACTTGTCATTGTTCTTGCAGCAGTGGTAGGTGCGATCATTTTGATTTCTATTGTCGTATTTGTTGTCAAAAGTTCTGGATTATTCAAATCAGGAAAATCAACAACACAAAGTACGATCGCAGCAACAACAGAAGCCAAACATCACAATATTACAGAAAAATACACAGTTGATAATTATATCGGATTGTCTTTAGAAGCAGCTAGAGAGGCGATTGATAACAAGTTCAAGATCAACGTGACAGAAGAATATTCCGATACGTATGCAAAAGGACTGGTCATGCAGCAAGATCCAGAAAGCGATACGGAATTAGAAGAAGGAAAAACGATCAAGTTAGTTGTGAGCAAAGGACAGAAGATCGAAGATAAAGTTTCAGTACCTGATGTGCGAAGTAAGACGAAGTCTGGTGCACAGAGTGAATTAAAAGCAGCAGGACTCAAAGTCTCAATAAAAGAAGCTTACAGTGATGATGTTGCGAAAGGAGAAGTTATCTCTCAGACTCCATCACATGGAAGTAAAGTTTCGAAAAATACAACTGTTGTGATCACAGTCAGCAAAGGCAAGAAGGAAGATCAGACGGTCAGCGTTCCAAATCTTCGTTATTACACGGAATCTGAAGCAAGTCAGGAACTGCAAAGATTCGGATTATCATTGGGAAGTGTTTTAACAGAATATAGTGACAGTGTGGAAAAAGGACTTGTCATTCGTCAGAGGATCAGTTCTGGAAGCAAGGTTAAGAAGGGAACAGCCGTTGGGATCTATGTCAGTCTTGGACCTCGTCAGACAGCGACAACAGCGGATGAAGAATCAACAACAACAGGTGAAGAATAAAGGAAAAGCAGGTGCAGGAGATATTTCATGCAAGGAAAGATCATAAAAGGAATCGCAGGATTTTATTACGTACAGACAGAAGATAAATTATATGAATGTAAGGCAAAGGGAATCTTCCGAAACAAGAAGATGAAACCGTTAGTCGGAGACAATGTAGAAATCGATATTTTAGATGAGACAGAGCAGGAAGGAAATATTACAAAGATCTATGAGAGACATAACGAGCTGATCCGTCCGGCTGTGTCAAATGTAGATCAGGCACTGATCATATTTGCAGCAAAGAATCCAAAGCCAAATTATAATCTGTTAGATCGTTTTCTGATGATGATGGAGAAACAGGATGTTCCTGTGATCGTCTGCTTTAACAAGGTAGATCTTGCAAAAGAAAAAGAACTGAAATTATTAGAGAAAGTCTACGAAAACTGTGGACATATCGTTCGTTTTATCAGCGTTAAGGAAGAAGAAGGAATTGACGAGATTAGGGAACTGATCCACGGTAAGACGACGGTTCTTGCTGGACCATCGGGGGTCGGGAAATCATCTTTGATGAATCTTCTGCAGCCAGAGGCACAGATGAAAACAGGGGAAGTCAGTGAGAAGATCAAGCGAGGGCGTCATACAACAAGACATTCAGAGCTGATACGTATCGAGAAAGATACGTATGTCCTAGACACCCCAGGGTTTAGTTCTTTATTCATTCATATGTTTGAAGAAGATGAGATCAAAGACTATTTTCAGGAATTCGCACCCTATGAAGATGAATGCCGATTCCAGGGATGCAGTCATACACATGAACCAGACTGTGGAGTGAAAAAGGCATTGGAAGAAGGAAAGATCTCAAAGATCCGTTATGATAATTATGTAAATATTTATACAGAACTAAAAGAAAAGAGAAAATGGTAATGCGAGTATTGATTTTAACAGGCGGAACAGTCGAAGAAAATTTCGCGAAAGACTATATCAGTAAATGGAACCCAGATCAGGTTATTACAGCTGATAAAGGACTGCTTTATGCTAAGAAACTGAATATAAAACCAGATATTATTTTAGGTGATTTTGACAGTTGCAATAAGGATATAATGCAAGAATTTTCAACAGACAAGAAGATTATCGTACCATGTGAAAAAGACGATACTGATACAGGACTTGCAATACAAAAAGCAATTGAGACAGGTGCAGATGAAATCCTTATGATAGGCGGAACTGGAACAAGACTCGATCATGTTATGGGCAATTTCGGACAGTTGTTTTACGCACACAGCAAAGGTGTGAAGGCAGAACTTGTTGATGCAAACAATCGTATCAGGGTTTTAAATCATGAAGATACAATATCAAAGAAAGACCAGTTTGGTAAATATGTATCCTTGATACCAATATATGAGGCACGAGGTGTCACACTAACAGGATTTAAATATCCATTAAAAGACCATACATTAGTGTTTGAGCAATCGCTCGCGATCAGTAATGAATTAGAAGCAGAAGAAGGAATCATTTCATTTAGTGAAGGAAAACTGCTTCTGATAGAAAGTAGAGATTGAGGTTATACAAGATGAAGAAAGAAAAAAGTAACAACAAACAAAGTAACAAGTAAGCTTGAAAAGGTTCTCTGGGCTGTTCTGATCCTGATGTTTATCGTATCATTGATCGGAATGTTTTTAGGACAATATATGGATGGTAACGTATGCTATAAAATGTGTGTGATCATGATAGTATTAGCTGCCGCCATTTTATCAGCAGAACGTTTTTATTTTGGAAAAGAAATGGGAAGAGATATGCCAGAAGCATTTAAGATCGGTTACTGGCTGATCATCGCATGGGCAGTGATCTTACTGATCCACGCAGCAGGACTGGCATTTTTACCATTTTTAATGGAACTTGAATACAGAGTATTATGGGTAGTGGTTTCAACGGTCAGCTTATTATGGATGACAAGATATATCTTCGGAGACAACCTAGACTGGGATAAGACAGACAAGAAGGGTTGGAAAGAAGGAAGAATGAACTACTCTCAGAAGAGCAATAAGAAGAATATCGGGAGATAGAACATGAATTACAAACAGGCAAAGATTGCTGATTCAGCAAAAGTAGCAAAAGAAACTGTTTTAGTTGGGAATATTACTATAGGAGAAGAATCTACGGTACTGTTCTTTACAGCAATGCGCTGTGAAGGAGAAGAGTCCATTGTGATCGGAAATCAGAGTAATATACAGGAAAATTGTACGATCCATGTAGATGAAGGGAATAGTGTAAAAATCGGCGATGGAGTGACAGTTGGACATAATAGCGTGATCCATGGATGCCAGATCGGAGATAATTCCATGATCGGGATGGGATCTGTTGTTATGAATGGAGCAAAGATCGGTAATCACTGCTTGATCGGGGCAGGAAGTCTTGTAACACAAAATACAGTGATCCCAGATAGATCTTTAGTTATGGGAAGTCCAGCAAGAGTCAAACGTACATTGACAGAGGACGAGATTAAATATCTTGAGGGAAGCAGAGAAGAATATGTAGAAGTAGGAAAGCTGCTTCGAGAAGATGGGATACTTTAAGAATAAGTTAGAAATGGAAGGTATGGAATGAAACCTGGAATAAAAGATGTGGCAAAAGTAGCGGGAGTTTCTCCCACAACAGTATCCAGGGTATTAAATAACCGAGGATACATCAGCGAAGAAACAAGAAAAAAAGTATATGATGCTATGGAAGAGATCAATTATTATCCAAATGAGATTGCCAGAGCGTTGTTAAATAACAGAACGTATTTTGTCGGGGTTATCGTTCCTACTGTAACATCACCATTTCATGGAGAAGTTGTAGAACAGATAGAATATTATTTATCACAGAAAAATTATAAGATGCTTCTGTGTAACAGCAAAAATCAGATGGATACAGAGAAAGCCTATATTGATATGCTAAGACGCAATCAGGTAGATGGAATGATCGTTGGAACACATAACGCAGTCGTAGAGACATACTCCAAGTTAAAGATGCCAGTCGTAGGAATTGACCGTTATCTTGGAGAACATATTCCAGTCGTTTCATGTGATAACTATGCAGCAGGGCAGATGGCAACCAGACATTTGATCGATAAAGGATGTCAACACATTTTATGTATTCGAGGAAACAGTAAATTAAAGATGCCAGGTAACAATCGAAGTCAGGCTTATATTCAAGAGATGGAGAAAGTAGGGCTTCCTCAGATGATTTTAGAAGTACCGTTCATCATGGAGAATGTGGAGAAGCAAAAACTTATTTATGATATGTTAAATGCACACCCTGAGATTGACGGTATTTTTGCAGGAGATGATTCGCTTGCAGTGATCGCACTTCATGTCGCAAGGCAAAAAGGAATCAATATTCCGAAAGATCTAAAGATCATCGGAGTAGATGGAACAAAGCAGATTTTAGGATTTGTTCCAGAACTGACAACGATCCAGCAGCCAGTTAAACAGATTGCAAAGGTAGCGGTGGATAAGCTGATCGATCTGATCGAAGGAAAAACAGCAGAAAGCTGCATGGATCTTCCAGTAAAATTACTGGAAGGACAGACAACATAACAGAGAATAAAAAAGGAAGAGAAAATACTACTCTTCCTTTTTTGATGCCTAAAAATATGCTAGAACGTACAAAATCAGATAAGTTTTATGCAAAACTACCAAAAATCACCCAAATATTTTGTGCAAAAATTAATATGGTAACGATTGACATATGAAAACGATTGACATATAATAAAGCCATAGAAAGCAACAAGGTAAATCAAAGAAAGGATTAAATTATGTATCAGTTATATTATCAGCCAGAAGGTATTTGGGTAGGAGATATTATGCCTTATGGAAAAGAAGGTCAGTTTTATGTATATCATCAGAGAGATACAAGAAATCCAGGACCTTTTGGAGAACCATTCGGTTGGGCATTAACAACAACAAAAGATTTTGTAGATTACAAAGACTATGGAGAAAGCTTAAAGCGTGGAACGGATGAAGAAGCAGATCAGTTCATCTATGCAGGAAGTGTTTTTGAAACAGAGGCAGGATTTCATGCATTTTATACAGGATATAATAGAGAATTCTTAAAGGCAGGAAAGACATCACAGACATTGCTTCACGCTACAAGCAAAGATGGGATCACATGGGAGAAATCGAAAGAAGCATTAGAGATTCCTCCACAGGAAGGATATGATAAGAGAAACTGGAGAGATCCATTTGTCCTATGGGATGAGGAAAGAGAAGAATATCTGTTGATCCTTGGAGCAAGAAAGGGAGAAGATAAGAGAAAACAGACAGGACGTCTCGTACATTTCACATCAAAAGATTTAAAGAAATGGGAATTTAAAGGAGATTTCTGGGCACCAGGAATCTACACAATGTTTGAGATGCCAGAGATCTTTAAGATGGGAGACTGGTGGTATCTTGTATTCTCAGAATACAGTGAGGGTAATAAAATCCATTACAGAAGAAGCAAGAACCTATACGGGCCTTGGGAAGCACCATTTGATGATGCATTTGACGGTAGAGCATACTATGCAGGACGTACAGCATTTGATGGAGAACGAAGAGTACTTTTTGGATGGGTGCCAACAAGAATCGATAACGATGACAAGAACGCATACTTGTGGGGAGGAACTTTCGTGCCACACGAAGTATTCCAGAAAGAAGATGGAACACTTGGGGTAAAACCGGTAGACCAGATGATGGAAGCATTCGATGGTTGGAAAGATTTATTTAACCCTTGTATGAAAACGATTGACACAAAAGAAGAAACACTTCTTTGTGAAGATACAGGAAGCATCGCAGCATTCAAAACAACTGTAAAATTTGAAGAAGGAACGAAAGAATTTTCTATCAGATTTTACAAAGATGAAGAAACAGAAGTTTCATATGAATACAGATTCTTTGTGGAAGAAAATAAAGTTGTCTTTAACAAATGTCCAAATTATCCATGGTATCAGTGCTTTAACATTGGACTTGAGCGTCCGATCAAATTGGAAGCAGACAAAGAATATGAAATCTGTCTGATCATAGACCAGGATATTTCAACATTATATATTAATGGAACGGCATTAAATGCAAGATTATGTGATCATCCAGGAAATGGATTGGCACTGACAGTGACAGATGGTACACTAGAAGCAAAAAACACAAAAATAGCAACAAAAATAAAAAAATAAAGGAGACAAGTATAGATGGATTACAAAAAAATATCACAAGATGTGGTAGATCACGTTGGTGGGATCAGTAACATCAAAGGTGCGACACATTGTGTGACAAGACTTCGCCTGATTTTAAATGATGAAACAAAATATGACCGTAAAGCATTAGAGAATATCGAAGGTGTTAAAGGTGTCTTATTTAATAGTGGGCAGCTGATGATCATTTTTGGAACAGGAACAGTTAATAATGTTTATGATGCGTTTATTGAATTAACAGGTGTTAAAGAAATGTCTCAGTCTGATGCCAAGGCAGAAGGAATGAGCAAGATGGGAAAATTACAGCAGGGATTCAAAGTATTCTCTGATATCTTTATTCCGATCATTCCAGCATTTGTTGCAGCAGCAATCCTGACTGGTGTCAAAGCATTATTGACAGCCAATGGATTATTTGGATTAGAGGGATCCTTAGCAGATCAGAGCAAACTTGTTGCAGATATTGCAGAATTCTTAGCGATCATGGCAACAACATTTAATTATCTGCCAATCCTTGTAATGTATAGTGCTGTCAAACGATTCGGTGGGAATCCGATCCTTGGTATCTTAGTCGGAATCGTTATGGTACATCCAGATCTTGTAAACCGTAATACATTCGTATTAGACCCATCTGCCGCAAGTTACTGGCATTTTGGACCATTAGCAATTGCAAAAGTTGCATTCCAGGGTGGAGTATTCCCAGCAATCTTAACCGCATGGTTTATGTCTAAAGTAGAAAAGATCGCACAGAAATATGTACCAGCTGTGGTATCATTTGTATTCGTACCAACAATTACTATTTTCTTTGCAAACGTAGCATTATTTACAGTATTCGGACCAGTTGGAAATATGATCGGTAACGGATTAGCAGCAGTGATCGATGTTTTATACAACAGTTTCGGAGCATTTGGAGCATTTGTCTTTGCAGCGTTATTACAGCCATTAGTAGTTACAGGAACACATCAGGCGATTCAGGGAATTGAAGCAAATCTGATCGCTACGACAGGATTTAACTACATTCAGGGAATCTGGTCTGTATCAATCATTGCACAGGGTGGTGGAGCCATCGGAATGTATTTGTTAGCAAAGAAACATTCTAAAGATAGAGATATCGCAATGTCAAGTTTCATTCCAACATTAGTAGGAATTTCAGAACCAGCCATCTTTGCTGCAAACTTAAAATATTCCGTGATCCCATTTGTATGTTCTTGCTTAGGAGCTGGATGTGGAGGAGCATTCATGAAACTTGCAGGCGTAAGAGCCATTGGACAGGGATTAACAGGAATATTAGGACTTCTGATCGTAGTACCAAATAAATTAGTATTTTATGTCATTGGAAACCTGATCGCATTTATCGTACCAATCGTACTGATCGTTATTTATAATAAAACAAAAGGTGTTCCACATGGTGAAGAAGAGGAAGAAGCTGAATCTGCATTAACAATTGATGAGACAGCGAAAGTACCAGTCAAAGCAGTTGTTGACGGAAAAGTTATTGCGATTGAAGATGTAAAAGATGGAATCTTCTCTGAAAAAGTATTAGGAGACGGAGTGGGGATCATCCCAACAAGTGAAACAGTCTTAGCACCGGCAGAAGGTGAAATCTGTACAGTGATGGAAGGTTCAAAACATGCCATCGGTGTCCGAACAACAAACAATAGTGTATTTCTGATCCATGTAGGAATCGAAACAGTATCCATGAATGGAGAAGGATTTGAATATCTTGTAAAGAAAGGACAACACGTGAAGGAAGGTCAGCCAATTCTCAAATTTGACAAAGCAAAGATTGAAGCAAAAGGATTAAATCCAGTCGTCGTATTTGTCAAAACGGATGAAGGTAACCAGACACCTGTGGCATTTAAGACAGGAATCAATGTCAAAGCAGGAAAAGACGTGATCGGGGAATAATATGAAATTTTTAGATGTAGAAAAATATACACCGATCCAAAAAAGCCATGAAGCATATTTAAAGGAGCTTATGGAGTATTGTAAAGATACTCCACGGCATCCATCCTATCATATTCATCCCCCATGTGGACTGGTGAACGATCCAAATGGACTGGCGTATTTTGGAGGAAAATACCATGTGTTTTATCAGTGGTTTCCATTTGGATCAGAACACGGAATGAAACACTGGGCACATGTGATCTCGGAAGATCTCATAAAATGGGAACGGTCTGATCAGATGCTCATTCCAGATCAGGAATATGAGAAAAATGGATGTTATTCAGGAAATTCCATAGAAGCAGATGGTAAGCTTTATCTTTATTACACAGCAAACTATAAGACAGAACAGGGAAAGATCCCAAAACAGGCAATGGCAGTTATGAACAGTGATGGTACAATTCTTAAATCTCCAAACAATCCGATCATCGATGAACAGCCAGAAGGACTGATCGGGGAGATCAGAGACCCATTTGTCTTTGAAAAAGAAGGAGCATACTGGATGCTTTTAGGTGGTGGAAGCATCGATGGGCAGGCAAGATTGATTTTGTATAAGAGTATGGATCTTGAAAACTGGGTATATCAGGGAAATATTGAACTGACAGGAATTGACCTGGAGCTTGGTTATATGTATGAATGTCCATCTTATATTGAAATAGATGGAAAAGATGTTTTATTCTTATCATTAATGGGACGTACACCAATGGGAGAACGTTTTCACAATGAGTTTTCCAGTGTATATTTTGTCGGTGAGTTAAGTCTGGAAGATAAAACATTTCATGTGGAATCATTTGATGAGATCGACAAAGGATTTGATTTTTATGCACCACAGGCATTCTATGGAAAAGACAAACAACCAATGATGTTTGCGTGGCTTGGGTGTGGGGCACAGGAACTCCCATATGCAAAAGAAGATATGTGGATCCATAGTCTGACAATGCCAAGGTTCTTAACGATCAAAGAAGGAAAGTTATGCCAGGAAGTGCCAGAAAATATTAAGAATGAATATGCACATCTTGATATAGACAGTAAAAGAATTAAACCAGAAGAAGATACATGGTATATCAATCTGACAGATAAACAGATCTCAGAAATTCAGATCGGAGATCAAGAAGATCATCTAAGTATTAAGATTGACTGGGCAGCAGGACATATAGTTGCAGACCGAAGTACGCTTAAGCATCAGTTTAGTACAGAATACGGAATTCAAAGAGAAGTTTCCATGTCAGAAGAACTCAAAAACATTGAGATATATTATGATAATACATTTATTGAAATTTATCTAAATGATGGAAAAGATACAATGACCCTTCGTGCATTTCCAGAAAATGTGGAAATTAATTTAATTTAGAAAAGATATGGTGGAGAAATCTGCCATATTTTTTTGTTGATATATAACAGATAAAGTCGAGCAATTCTTGAAAACACTAAGATTATATGATACCATTTCCATAAGATAAAAACGAATCAGTAAGAAAGCAGGGCCTATGAAATACGAGAAATGTCCAATCTGTGAAGAAAAGTTAAGAAATGGTGTCTGCCCAATGTGTGGTTATGATTTTAATCGCTTAGATCGGTCAAGAATATTAAAAGATGGCCATTGGGATATATTAACGACTGACAAAAAGACTTCTCAGCCAAAATATATTCATGATGAAAAACGACATCCAGATTTTAAAAATATCAAGAATACAAAGACGCAGTCAATGAAGACACAGAGGAAAACATCAACCTATAAAAATAAAAAAGAAAAGAAGAGATCAAAAAAAGGAAAGTGGGCGGTGATCGTCTTTATTCTTTATCTGTTGTCATTTTTAGCAGATCTTGTACCAGAGGCATTCACTCACATAGAAGATTTTATAAATCAGATCCTGAATGGATTAAATTTTTAAAAAAAGTAAGCAAAAGTCTGTCATTTTTAAGAAAAAACGGCAGACTTTTGTTCATTTTTATATTTTAAAAAGATAAAAATTATGGTAACATTAACTCTATAGGCAATTTAACAGGAGGAAGACTTATGGCAAATCATATTGATGATGCAACGATTGAATATGTCGGAATTTTAGCAAAGCTTGAATTATCTGGCGAAGAAAAAGAACAGGCCAAGAAAGATATGGAAAGCATGCTCGACTATGTAGATAAATTAAACGAACTAGATACAAGCAGTGTAGAACCAATGTCTCACGTATTTCCAGTGAAGAATGTATTCAGAGAAGACGTGGTAACGAATGGAGACGGAAGCGAAGACACATTAAAGAACGCACCAGAAGCGCAGGACAACGCCTTTGTCGTGCCAAAGACGATCATATAGGAGGCAGAAGATGAGCATTTTAGAATTAACTGCCGTAGAATTAGGCAAGAAGATTAAAGACAAAGAGATCACAGTTGTAGAAGCAACAAAGGCAGCACTTGAACAGATCAAGGCAGTCGAAAGTGATGTACATGGATATGTCTCTTACGATGAAGAAAGTGCATTAAAGAGAGCCGAAGAAGTACAGAAAGGAATCGATGACGGGACTTACACAGGACCATTAGCTGGAGTTCCAATGGCAATTAAGGATAATATCTGTACAAAGGGATATACAACAACATGCAGTTCTAAGATCTTAGAGAACTTTGTACCAACATACTCCGCACAGGCAGTTGAGAACCTGATCAAAGAAGGAGTTGTATTTTTAGGAAAGACAAACATGGATGAGTTCGCCATGGGAAGTACAACAGAGACTTCTGCGTATGGTGTGACAAAGAACCCATGGGATTTAGAAAAAGTACCAGGTGGATCATCAGGTGGTTCAGCAGCAGCTGTTGCAGCTAACGAATGTTTTATGGCGTTAGGATCTGATACCGGTGGATCTATCAGACAGCCAGCATCTTACTGTGGTGTTACAGGGATTAAACCAACCTATGGAACAGTATCCCGTTACGGACTAATCGCTTATGGATCATCCTTGGATCAGATTGGACCATTAGCAAAAGATGTGACAGACTGTGCAACATTATTAGAAGCGATCGCATCTCACGACGAGAAAGATTCTACATCTGTCAGATTAGAATCTTATGATTTTACATCAGCATTAAAAGACGATGTCAAAGGAATGAAGATCGGTATTCCAAAGGATTACTTTGGAGAAGGTCTTGATGAAGAAGTCAAAGAAGCTGTTTTAGCAGCAGCAAAAACATTAGAAGAAAAGGGAGCAATCGTAGAAGAATTCGACCTTGGATTAGTTGAATATGCAATTCCAGCATATTATGTTATCGCAGCAGCAGAAGCAAGTTCTAACTTATCTCGTTTTGATGGAGTCAAATACGGATACAGAGCCAAAGACTACGAAGGACTTCACAACATGTACAAGAAGACTCGTTCCGAAGGATTTGGAGCCGAAGTGAAACGTCGTATTATGTTAGGATCATTCGTATTAAGTTCAGGATATTACGATGCATACTACTTAAAAGCATTAAGAACAAAAGCACTGATCAAGAAAGAATTTGACAAAGCATTTGAGAAATACGATGTGATCTTAGGACCAGTCGCACCAACAACAGCTCCAAAATTAGGAGACAGCTTAAGTGATCCGATCAAGATGTATTTAGGAGATATCTATACGATCTCTGTCAACCTTGCAGGACTTCCAGGAATCTCTCTTCCATGTGGTAAGGATAAGAATGGAATGCCGATCGGACTTCAGCTGATCGGAGACTGCTTCAATGAGAAGAAGATCATTCAGGCAGCATATACATTTGAGCAGACAAGAGCATATGAAGCTCCAGCAATTGCTAAAGGAGGGGCTAAATAGATGAGCAAGAATTACGAAACAGTCATCGGACTTGAAGTCCATGTAGAATTAGCAACAAAGACAAAGATCTTCTGTGGATGCAGCACAGCATTCGGAGGAGCACCAAATACACACACATGTCCTGTATGTACAGGTATGCCAGGATCATTACCAGTGTTGAATAAACAGGTGGTAGAATATGCGATGGCAGTTGGACTTGCAACAAACTGTGATATCACACAGAACTGTAAATTCGACCGTAAGAACTATTTCTATCCAGATAATCCACAGAACTATCAGATCTCTCAGTTATATTTACCAATCTGTCGAAATGGTAAAGTAGAGATCGATGTAGATGGGGTGAAGAAAGATATCAGAATCCATGAGATCCATATGGAAGAAGATGCAGGTAAATTAGTGCATGATCCATGGACAGGAGATTCTTTAGTAGACTTTAATCGTTCTGGAGTGCCATTGATTGAAATCGTATCAGAACCAGATATGCGTTCTGCAGATGAAGTTATCGCATATCTTGAAAAGTTACGCCTGATCATTCAGTACTTAGGTGCATCAGATTGTAAATTACAGGAAGGTTCCATGAGAGCTGATGTGAACTTATCTGTCCGTGAAGTTGGAGCAGAAGAATTTGGAACACGTACAGAGATGAAGAACTTAAACTCTTTCAAAGCTATCAAGAGAGCCATTGAAGGAGAGATGGAACGTCAGATCGATCTGATCGAAGCAGGCGAGAAAGTCGTACAAGAAACGAGACGTTGGGATGATACGAAGGGAGCATCTTATGCAATGCGTTCCAAAGAAGATGCACAGGATTATCGTTATTTCCCAGATCCAGACTTAGTACCGATTGAGATCAGCGATGAATGGATGGACAAAGTAAGAGCTGCCCAGCCAGAGTTCAGAGATGAGAAGAAAGTCCGTTATAAAGAAGAATACGATCTTCCAGATTATGATATCGACATCATCACAGGATCAAAACACCTTGCAGATATCTTTGAAGCAACGATTGCACTTGGATCAGAGCCAAAAGAAGTATCCAACTGGTTAATGGGAGAGACAATCCGTCTGGTCAATGAATCAGAGATGGATATTGATGATGTATCATTTAAGCCAGAACAACTTGCGAAACTGATCGAGATGATCAAGAACAATGAGATCAACCGAAGCGTAGGAAAAGAAGTTTTTGAGAAAGTCTTCAAAGAAGATATTGATCCTGCAGCATACGTAGAAGAACATGGATTAAAATCCATGAATGATGAAGGAGCATTAAAAGCAACGATCGAAGAGATCGTAGCAAATAATCCAAAATCTGTCGAAGACTACAAAGCTGGTAAGAAGAAAGCTATCGGATTCTTAGTAGGACAGACAATGAAAGCAACACAGGGAAAAGCAAACCCTGGAATCGTTAATAAGATCTTAACCGAGATTTTAGATAATATGTAACCATAGCATTCCAAGAGGTCTTAAAGTCCTTGAGAATTGCATAGTAGTGAAAAAGATACTTTTATCAAGAGAAGATAGAAGTGTCTTTTTCTGATTTATGCATTTTTTTTCAAACATACACACACCTGGTATTTTTTATTGGTAAAATCTTGAAATTAAAAGCTGTAGAAAGTAAAATAAAGTGTGTATTGTATATAGAGAAAATAAGAAATGAATAAAATGGGAGAAAACAAAATTATGAAAAAGTACAAAGGTGTCGTATTTTTTGACTATGATGGAACAACAGTTGATGAAGTAGATGAGATTAAAACAGCAACACCAACAACTGTAGAATCATTGAATAAATTAAAAGAAAATGGATATCTGACAATGTTATGCTCAGGAAGAACACAGCGATTTTTAGAGATGGATATTGATAAATTTATGGGAGCGATCACATGTAATGGTTCACATACAGAAGTTGAGGGAGAAGTGATCAGAGACATCTGTATTCCAGATGAATTGGTATTTCAGGTAGTTAACGAATATTTCCCAAGAGATACGATCATTCATTTTGAGACAAGAGATATCAGTTATTATCTACATATGGATGAAGAGTTTTTCAAAAATCACTGCAAACTTTTTAATCTGCCACAACGATGGTATGCGCCATGGAAATTCCGCACAAAAAACACTCACATCAGCAAACTTGTTATGAATTACAAGGATATTCAGGTGAAGAAGGATTTTGAAGAAGAATTTAAAGATGTATTTACTTGCGCTAAACATGTTCGCGAAAATTTCATTGATATCACATTGAAAGGTGTAACAAAAGGAGATGCGATCACAGAACTGATCGCGAAACTTGGAATTGACAAGAAAGACACATATGCATTTGGAGATGCAGATAACGATGTAGAAATGATGCAGGCAGTTGGAACAGGAATCGCGATGGGACGTCATAGTGAGAAAGTAGGAGAAGTCGCATCTATGGTAACAGGAACTGTCAAAGAAGAAGGAATTACAATGGCACTTAAGAAGCTAGGATTGATCTAAGATGAAGAATATTATTTTTGATGTAGATGATACATTATATAATTTAATGGAACCATTTGAAAAAGCCCACAAAGAACTGATGGCAGCCCGCACAGATGCAGACTGTGAGGAATTATTTGAAGCATCAAGAACTTACAGTGATGAAGCATTCTGTATGTCAAGAGAAGGAAAAATCTCTGAAGACGAAGAATTTGCATATCGTGTCCAGAAAACATATGCAGATGTTGGAGTAGAAGTCAGCAAAGAAGAGGCAAAACAATTCGAAGAACGATACCGTTATTACCAAAAGCATATTCAGGTACCAGAAATTACAAAACAGATCCTTGATCATTGCAAAGAAAATTACAGAATTGGAATTTTAACGAATGGAACAACAAAGAATCAGGGAAAGAAATTAGAGACATTAGGATTAGACCACTGGTTCAACCCTAAAACAATGTTCATCTCAGACAGCATCGGAGCTGCAAAACCAGATGTTAAAGCATTCCATACTGTTCAAAAAGAAATGAAGATTGATCCTGAGGAAACATGGTTTATCGGAGACACCTTTGAAATAGATGTCGTAGGAGCCAAGAATTCTGGCTGGCATGTCATCTGGTTCAACCACAGAAACCGCCCAATGCCAGAAGGAGATATCGTTCCGGACGTAGAAGTAACAAGTAGACAGGAATTATTTGAATATATAAAAAATTATAATTTAACACCGTCTAACATACACACATGTGGTGGTTTGAATAGCTGTCCATGTATATGAGAAAAACGAAATAATAGGATAAAAGATTTAGAACTTTTATCCTATTATTTCGTTTTTTTATATGCATTGAACAACGCATTTAAATTACAACTTGGTTACATTAGATGCCTGTTTTCCGCGAGGTCCTTCTTCAATCTCAAAACTAACACTCTGTCCTTCTTCCAAAGTCTTAAATCCTTTTCCCTGAATTGCAGAAAAATGAACAAATACATCATCTCCGGATTCCTGTGAAATAAATCCATAACCTTTTTCTGCGTTAAACCATTTTACTGTACCATTACTCATCTGGGTACCTCTACTTTCTTAAATAAAAAATACATGTAACTGTTAATGACAGGTGTTTCAATAAAAATCTTTATAAAAAAGAAAAAGTCCACGAACCGTTACTTGCTTTATGCATTCATAGAAATAAATGAATGCATCCGTATCGGTCGTGAACATTAAAATCTATCAATAACAAGATTAATCATAGCACAACAACTTAACGATTACAAATACTTTTTTAAATCCTGAATACTTTTTTCGTGGAGAGAAATAAGTTTGTCACCGAAATGTTTTGCTTCTTTGGAGGCATCACAGTAAAGATGATTTTTCTGGATTGCTTTGATCATTCCCATCGTATATCCCTGAATACACATTTCAGAAAGATGACTGACATTTTTATCAGACATAGCCTTTAATTTGGTCATCCATTCAGAATATGTTTTCAAAAGATCATTTAATTCTTCTGTAGAATCACCATTGGAAGTGATCGTATCTTTTATAGAATCTGATAAATTTTGATATTCTTCTTCCTGGCTGATGATCAAAGCCTTAAAATCACAGTCTGTCGTGATCTTTCGAATCTCAGGAATGGTTTCTAAAACCATTGCAATGTTTTGATAAATACTGTTTAATAAATTTTCATTATCCATAATTGTAAAACTCCTTTTGTTTATAGGATGTTCCATATAACAGTTTCTATACATAAAAGTGGAAATATGATAAAATGGCAGACATAAAATGAAATTTACATCGATTTAAGCATGAAAAGAGATAATAAGCAGGAGCAAGAAAAAGATGAGCAAAGAAAATTTTGAGAAGCAGATCCGAAAAAGAATGGAACAGTTAGATGAGATCAACGAACATGGAATATTTAAAGAATTAAAAGGAACTGTCACAGATTTTAATTATGATACCAAAAGTTTAACCATGACGTTCGAGGCCACAAAGTTTCATGAAAATGCATTTGGAATCATGTTTGGAGGTTCTCTGGCAGGGATGTTTGATATTGCATTTGGAACATTGACTGCTGGATTGGGCGATTATAGTGTAGCCCCAACGGTGCAGCTTTCTACAACATTTTTAAAAGGAATACCAACAGGAGCAACCGTAAGAACAGAGGTAGAAGCAGTGTCCACAGGAAAAACGATCATGAATTTTGTTGGAAAAGCCTATGTAGGAGAAGAACTCGTCGGAAGCGCCAGCGGGACATTTATGACACCGCGGCCATTTAAGAAATTTAATACAGAAAAATAAAGAAAAAGGATATTGATCGTGACACCAATATCCTTTTTATATCATAGGAAATTTCAAGGGAATCCCCTTGATAAAGTTATTTTATAAAGCAACTTGCTCGATCTCTTTTACAGCATCAAGGATCATATCAGGAGTTACTTCATAAGGCCATACACGTACATCAATTCCAGATAAAGCCTTTGTGATCACAGCATCCATATCATCAATCGTCGCATGAATATCCGCAAGTTTCACAGGAAATCCCATATTCTTGGAGAATTCATAGATTTTCTTAAATTCCTCTTCCTGATGATCAACTTTTAATAAGATCAGGATACAATAAGCAACGATCTCACCATGCAGATGTCCATGTTCTTCGGTAGATTTACATACAGTAAATCCGTTATAGCAGGCATGTGCAAGTCCGGTATTTAAATCAATTCCGACAAGATTTGACACAAAACCAGTAGAAACGATAATTCCAAGAATGACTTCTTCCAGAGCTTTTCCAGGAGTATGATTTCGACATTCTTCTAAGGCTTCTACACCGTATTTTACTAATGGTCTGGCACAAAGATTACTGATCTGGACGCCCATGGAAGTGCTATGGTCTAGATCATTATCACCACGGGCACTGGTTGTACATTCATAAAATTTAGCCATTGTATCACCAATTCCAGCCCACAGGTACTTTTCAGGAGCATTGGCGATCACTTGTGTATTGATAAAAATCCATTCAGAAGGTTTCTCCTGGAAAGAATATTCACGAAGGGAACCATCTGGATGATAGATGATACCAAGTGATGTACAAGAAGCACAAGTAGAAGCAATCGTTGGAAATGTAAAGAATGGTCGGTTGCTTTCCTGTGACAATACTTTACAAGTATCAATCGCTTTTCCGCCACCACATGCAAAGATCATATCAGCATCAATAACTTCTTGATGAGAATTTAATTCATCTATGTGTTCACGACTGGCTTCACCACCGTATTCAAAGACACCGGTGATCATGATATTGCTGTCAGCAACAGCTTCTTTGATCAGATCGGCAGCGGCAGCCAAGGCATGTGTTCCTCCGATGATCACAGCTTTTGTTCCGTATTTTTCACATACCATAGGGATGTCGGCATATGCGTCGGTTCCAATGGAGTAATTTGGGTAGTATTTTCTCATAAGTCATATAACTCCTTCGTTTTGTTAATTTTTTTCATTATACTCCTGAAAGAATGTTTTGACAAATATTATGGAAGTAGTAAAATATATTTGTTCCCTAACCTCAAGTTTTCTGCTTTTTTCAAAAGCAAAAAAACGGAAAGTCTAAGGTGACAGGAAAGATAAGAATAGAACATAAAGGAAGGTAATATAAAATGGCAAAGATTGATATCATATCAGGATTTTTAGGAGCAGGTAAAACAACTCTGATCCAGAAATTATTAAAAGAAGCATTAAAAGGAGAGAAAGTCGTACTGATCGAGAATGAATTTGGCGAGATTGGTATCGATGGAGGATTCCTTAAGGACGCAGGGATTGAAGTAACAGAGATGAATTCTGGATGTATTTGTTGTTCTTTAGTTGGAGACTTCGGAAGTGCATTAAAAGAAGTAGTTACACAGTACAACCCAGACCGTATCATCATTGAACCATCAGGAGTTGGTAAATTATCAGACGTTATCAAAGCTGTACAAGGTGTTGCGGAAGATGTTGAACTAGACTTAAACAGCTTTGTGACAGTTGCAGATGCAAAGAAATGCAAGATGTATATAAAGAACTTCGGTGAATTCTATAATAATCAGGTAGAATATGCAGGATCCATCATCTTAAGCCGTACAGGAGATGTAGCAGAAGATAAATTAAATGAAAGTGTAGCACTGCTTCGTGAACATAACGAAAAAGCTGCGATCATCACAACACCATGGGATGAGCTTTCTGGAGAACAGATCTTAAAAGTTATGGAAGATGGAAATGATATGGTCAAAGAATTATTAGAAGAAGAGGAAATCTGCCCTGTGTGCGGTGGACACCATGATCACGACCATGATCACGAACATCATCACGACCACGACCATGAACATCATCACCATGATCACGATGAAGAATGTGGTTGCGGATGTGGACACGATCACGACCATGATCATGAACATCATCATCACGATCACGATGAAGAATGCAGCTGTGGATGCGGACATGACCACGATCATCACCACCATCATCATGCAGATGAAGTGTTTACAAGCTGGGGCAAAGAAACACCTAAGAAATATAATAAGGAAGAACTGGATACGATCTTACAGAAATTATCCAAAGATGACAGCTATGGTATGATCTTAAGATCCAAAGGTATTTTACAGACAGAAGATGGATCATGGGTTCAGTTTGATCTTGTTCCAGGAGAATATGAAATCCGTGAAGGAAGTGCAGACTACACAGGAAGAATCTGTGTGATCGGATCAAAATTAAAAGAAGATGAATTAGAAGGTTTATTCTTTTAAATAACAGGAGGAAAAAAGATGTACGAATTACCGGCATACCTGGTATGGGGATTTTTAGAAAGTGGAAAATCAACACTGATCAAAGAAACATTAAACCAGGATTATTTTAATGACGGCGAGAAAACAATGATCCTTACGTTTGAAGAAGGAGAAGTCGAATACGATAAAGAAATGCTAGAGAAGACAAATTCATTCGTGGTGAATATTGAAAATATGGAAGATTTCACAAAAGAATTTGTCAGAGGATGTCAGAGAAATTATTATCCAGACCGTGTCATGATCGAATACAATGGAATGTACTCCATTGACGATCTGATGGATGTAGTAGATGAGACAGATCTTGAGTTATATCAGGTGATCGTAACAGTTGATGCATCTACAGCAGATTTGTATTTGAAAAATATGAAATCTATGTTTATGGAAATGTTTAAGATGGCAGATCTTGTCATTTTTAACCGCTGTGATGACAATACGAATATGGGAAGTTTCCGAAGAAGCATCAAAGCAGTCAATCCAAGAGCACAGGTAGGTTTCGAACGTGCCGATGGAAAAGAGATGGCACAGGATGAACTGCTGCCATATGATGTGAATGCAGATGTGATCAAAGTCGAAGACGAAGATTATGGAATCTGGTATATCGATGCGATGGAACGTCCAGAGGTTTACGAAGGAAAGACTGTGGAAATGCGTGTTCAGGTCCAGCGCAGTCCAAAGATGCCACCGGGAATGATCATTCCTGGACGTAAAGCAATGACATGTTGTGAAGATGATATGACATTTATTGGATATCTGTGCAGATTAAACCAGACGAAATCCAAGACATTAAAGAGAATTCTCAATAACGAATGGGTAACATTAACAGCACAGATTCATTCAGAATACAATGAAGCATATGATAAGACAATGCCAATCTTAACAGCGATCAGAATCGAAAAATCAGAACCGCCAAAAGAACAATTGGTATATTTCTAGATTTTAAGGACATAGCAACCCTGCCCCAAGCATACACTGTAAAAACAACATTTACAGGGGGCTTTTCCATTGAAGAAATACATGGAAGAAAGAGTCATTGAAAGTGCGATCTACATCATTGAACATAATGCTACAGTACGCCAGACAGCCAAGCAGTTCGGCGTCAGCAAAAGCACAGTACATAAAGATGTGACAGAACGGTTAGAAACGATCAACAAAACACTTGCTAGACAAGCAAGAAAGGTACTAGACATCAATAAATCTGAACGTCACATCAGGGGTGGACTTGCAACGAAAGAGAAATATCTTCATAGATAGAATCAAAGGGAAATTATGAAATGCCAGGTTACACATGCAAAATTGTAATAGAAGATACACATCCGCCGGTATGGAGAAGAGTTATCGTACCAGATCAGATCACTTTTTTTGAATTACATAAGATCATACAGATATTATTTGACTGGGACGACGCTCATCTTCATGGATTTCATATACCATCGGATGACATTGTGATAGATGATGAAGGAGGATTTGATCCGTGGGGAAATCATTACAATGATTTCGATACGAATATTGATTTCTTCTTTAAAAATTACAAATGGATCCGCTACATCTATGATTTTGGAGATGATTGGCGTCACAAGATCAATATAGAAAAATATGAGTCGGATTATGAAGAACGATCTCCCAAACTGGTAAAATATAAAGGTGATAATTTCATGGAAGACAGCGGAGGGGTCTGGAACTGGGAAATGAATGAAGAAGTTTCTCCTTTTGACAGAAAATTTGTGGAAAGCCAGTTCCGTCAGATGGTATTTCCAAAGCATAAACAAAAAGATGAGATCAAAATACTCAACGAACAGGATAAGATAGATATATTAAACGGATTTTTTGACGAAATAAGTAAGATGCCAGAAAATGACCTGGAAGATGTGTTGAAAAATGCATGGCAGGATATGTATTTGGAAGAAACAAAGGGCAATTTAGATAACAGATCAGAAGAGTGGGAAGATCATATAAAGAAAAACGGTAAGATCAAGCTTTGTGTTTCATCAAAAACACAAAAAGAATTACAGGAAAATCTAAGCGAAGATCAATCCAGTGATTATTGTAAATATCTAAGGATTCCAAAAAACAGATCAAAATCACATATGGAAAGGATCAGCAGTATTTCGGATACATTAAGAGAACATCCAGAATATGTATTATATGTTATGAACCAAGATGAGTATGATGGTTTGAAACAATGGATGTATCACTCGAATAATAATATAATAGATATATCATATGATGAAGCTGATATTTGCGCCAAAGCATTTGTTTTAGGATTTGGGGAATATGAAATTAAAGATGATATAGCAGAAGTGCATCTTGCCTCTGATCTGAAAGAGTATATAGATGTTTTGGATCAGAAAACAGAAGACGAAATCTATACAAAGATAGAAACATTTGATGACAGAGTAGGAAGATTGATGCAGCTATACTGTGTGATCGAATTAGAAGAATTATACAAAATATACAAAAAAACGTATGATCCGAAACAAGGAAAAAGAGAATTCTTTCGATATGTTTACTGGCGAGGAAGAATGAATGATCTATTAAATACATACCAAGAACCAGATGGAACAGCATATGTTGCGATGCATGGAATGGATATCCACAAGATCATAGAAAAGAGAGAGATTTATGCAAAAGATCTTCCATTTAATGAATTTCCAGAATGGGAGATTAATGAACTAACAGATAATATTGCAAACAGAGCAGAAGCAATCAATATTCTGTTTGTGATGTTGCAAGAGCAATTTCGTATGCCAGAGCAGGAAACATCAGAAATATTATTTAATACGATAAGTTCAGTCATGAGTGGAGATACGCTGGATGTAATTATAGAAAATATAAAAACCAGAGTGAATAAAACATGGACTCCAGACATTTATGCAGAAATGTGGAATATGATCAGTGATCTCATGATAGAATTGGAATTGCCGATATTAAAGGCAAGAAGTCGTGATAAATATGCAATGGAACAAAACATGTCTCCATGGAGTATAGGAATGCTGTCTGACAAAGAAAATTTCAAAAACACAAAACAGCAACATTTATACGAATTTCCACGCAGTATACAGGAGCGTTTGTACAACATCGAAAGTACGGGAATGAAAGAAGATATAGACAAGCTTTTTGCATACAAAGAAGAAAATCGCATCTGCTCCGAAGAATTCCTTTATATGTTGTCAAGTAGTTGTATCGTTTATGGATATATAAAAGAAGCAAGATCTTTGATCAAAGAATTAAGGAATAGTTCTACAGCCGGAAAGAAGATAGCAAAACTATTAGAAATAGAAATTGATCAATATGATGATGTAATGGATATGTGGGACTTTTAATATCTGTGATGTTAAAAAGAAAATTCCGATAACAATCATCTAAAGTTGAAATCCAGTACAGTTTAACATACACACTTTGTAGTGGTTTGAATCACGTAAATTATTTGAATATTATAAAAAGAGATCATGTGTCTGCAACCGTACGAACACGTCTGCAGACACATGATCTCTTTTTATAATATTCCACCAATAATTTCCGTCATTCCACCATATTTACATTAGAGAATTCTGGTAATTCAACAGTTCACTCATAGGCTTCGACATATTCAGATACTGTCTGGTATTTCGTCGTAATCCATTATTATTACCACCCTTAAGTATCGTCTCATGCTTTGCAAAGAAATCCTGATCTTCTTCAAAAGGTGTTCTCACGATATGAATATCCACGATCTCATCTAAGAAACGATTCTGATGAAAGATCTTTCTCGTACATTCTTTTCGATACAAAGGATGCAGCTGATTTACCGTAAACTGAAAATAAAGAGAATTAAGTAATGGTTCATCACTGTCTAATAAAAATTGATAATCACCATCCAAAATCTTCTGTCCTTGTTCTTTGGTCAAAGGGATCTTTGTTTTATCTACCACAGATCCGTTCCGCTTTCTCTGCATCAGATAGAGATCTTCATCATTCTCCATATAGAAATAATATGTAAATGGGGAACTGTCCTTTGCTCCTTCAAACATTAATACCTTGACCGGAAGACTGATCATATATTTATCAGGAGATTTGGACAGGATATATTCTTCCTGTGTCTGGTTATATTCAGCTTGACTGATATTCTTCGTAACTTCGGTATAAGAAAGTTTTTCAATTGCTGTATTTTTCATGATAACTCCTAACCCGTGCTTTGTTATTAACTTCTTTCATTATAGCAAAGGAATATGATAAATTCATGTCTTATTTATAAAAAATGTATGAATAATTCATAGATTTTCTCAATACCCTGTGCTAAGATAAAATCTGGAGGAAAACTATGGATTTATTTGAATATGCAAGAGAATTAAATAAAGATAAAGAGTCGCCATTAGCAGGGAGAATGAGACCTGCAACCCTCGATGAAGTGGTGGGTCAGGAACATATTATTGGAAAAGATAAATTACTATATAGAGCAATCAAAGCGGATAAGATCAGCTCGATCATTTTCTATGGTCCACCAGGAACAGGAAAGACAACCTTAGCAAAAGTCATTGCCAATACGACCAAAGCAAATTTTGTACAGATGAATGCAACAACATCTGGGAAGAAAGATATGCAGGAAGCGGTGGCAGATGCGAAAGAATCTCTTGGAATGTATCAGAAGAAGACGATCTTGTTTATCGATGAGATCCACAGATTCAATAAAGCACAACAAGATTACCTGCTGCCATTTGTAGAAGATGGAACGATCATTTTGATCGGAGCAACGACAGAGAATCCGTATTTTGAAGTGAATCAGGCGTTGATCTCAAGATCCAATGTATTTGAACTACATTCATTAGATAAAGAAGATATTAAGAAATTGATCGTAAGAGCTATTACAGATGACGAAAAAGGAATGGGGATCTATGGAGCAACGATTACCGATGATGCACTGGATTTTCTCTCAGATATGGCAGAAGGAGATGCAAGAAGTGCTTTAAATGCGATCGAACTTGGAATATTAACAACAGAACCTGCTGAAGATGGAAAGATTCATATCGATATCGATGTAGCACAGGAATGTATCCAAAGAAGAGTGACAAAATACGACAAAGATGGGGATAATCACTATGATGTGATTTCTGCATTTATCAAAAGTATGCGAGGATCAGATCCAGATGCAGCTATTTATTATCTGGCAAGAATGATCGATGCCGGAGAAAGTGTTACATTTATTGCAAGAAGAATCATGATCTGTGCATCCGAAGATGTTGGAAATGCTGATCCGCAGGCATTACAGGTAGCAGTTGCAGCGTCACAGGCAGTGGAACGGATCGGAATGCCAGAAGCAAGGATCATACTGGCACAGGCAGTCACTTATGTAGCCAGTGCACCAAAGAGCAATGCAGCATATATGGCAGTTGATCAGGCATTAGAATCTGTCAGAAATCATAAGATCGGAGCAGTTCCTAATCATTTAAGAGATGCTCATTACAAAGGCGCAGCGAAACTAGGACATGGAATCGGATATAAATATGCGCATGATTATCCAGATCATTATGTAAAACAACAGTATCTTCCAGATGAGCTTCTTGGAACAACGTTTTATGAACCAACGGAAAATGGATATGAGAAAAATATCAAAGAATATTTGGAAAGAATCAGAAAGTAAAATAAAAATGAGCACTGAAAATGAAACATCAGTGCTCGTTCTTATTTTTACTCCATTTATACAAAAATGACATTGCCCATAAAAAGATCGGAAAGAAAAACATCAAAAACAGTGACATCCAGAATAACTGGCTTCCGCTCACTGCAAAATAGATAGTAGATCCGATGATGGCAAGCAATATCACGATCAGCAGGATCGCTGTGATCTGCTTCATACGCTTTTGTTTTTTCATCATAACATCCTTTCGTAAATATATATACCTATGAGGTATCCTAGCATAGATTATTGTGTTTTGAAAGAGTAAAATATTTTATAAAAGAAAATGAATAAGAAGCAAAAGAGAGGACATAATAAGAATATCCAGTTAATAAAAGAACTGGATAGAGAAATACTTATCCTCCCCTTAAGTATTCCCCCACTCTGCGAAGCCGTGGAATGGGGGATTTTTATGTAAAATTGCTGTCGATTGTTGAAAAAGAGCCAGAGATTTGTTATAGTATCAAAGGAAAATAACATTTTTAAAAGAAAAGGATGGAATGAACATGGCTTTATTACAGGAATGGCGTGATTACGCATATAAATTTGACGATAGAACAGCAGAAGGACAGCAGTTCTGGTTAAATTACTTCAACATTGAAAAAGGAATCTACGAACAATTATTAGCTGACAAAGATACAGTTGTATCTGGAACAGTGAAAGAATTAGCAGACAAATACGAGACAGAATTACAGATGTTTGTAGGATTCTTAGATGGGATCAACGACAGCTTAAAAGAAGCAAACCCAATCGAAGAGATGGATGAAAATACACAGGTAAGCTTAGACATCGACTTCGAGAAATTATATTACAACATGGTTGGATGTCGTGCAGAATGGCTTTACAACTTAAAAGAATGGGATGACATTCTTACAGAAGAAAGAAGAAAAGAGTTATACAAAGAATCCAGAAATTCAACAACAGTTGTAAAAGGAAAGAAGATCGGAAGAAACGATCCATGCCCATGCGGAAGCGGTAAAAAATACAAAAAATGCTGCGGAAAAAACGCTTAATTCGTTAAAAGAAATAGTCGAATATGTAAATGAAACAAGGAAGAACCTTTTGGCTTATGTGATAGCTGAAGGGTTCTTTTATTTTAGAAAATTTTGATAAAATCCCATATGAGATAAAAATACAGAAATTATTGACATTTTGTATACATGATGTTAGAATTTCAATTAGTCGTCTAATGATTAGTTATCTAATTAAAATACTCAAAGTAAAGAAAGGAGCATACATGAAGAAGTGTGAAGGAATTTACAGTTTGATCGGCAAAGTGAATCATAAGAGTGCGATTTATGGATTTGAGCTTTTGAAAGAAGAAAATATACATCCGAGACAGATGCCTCTGATCATTCATTTAAAAAAATGCGAAGGCTGTACACAAAAAGAGTTAGCCGAGAAGATGCAGGTCAAGCCGTCTACGCTAAACGTAATGATTGGACGAATGGAAAAGAATGGATATATAGAGAAAAAACAAGACGAAAAAGATTCAAGAAAAAGCAGAATTTATTTTACTGAGAAGGGAAGAAGTATCTGTGAAGACGGTCATAAAAAATTTGTCATGATACAAGAAAAACTTCAAGAGTATTTTACAAAAGAGGAGCAGGAAGAACTCAAGAGACTGTTAAATAAATTTTGTGATTGTCTGGATGAACAGACAGAGATACTAAAAAAAGAAAGAAAGGAAAAATCAGATGCTTAAATTATTTCGATATTTGAAAAAAGCATATGTACCTGTCATTGCGATCGTGTTATTGCTGATCCTACAGGCGAGTTGTGACCTGACATTACCAACATTTACATCCAATATCGTCAATGTAGGTATTCAGCAAAAGGGTATTGAAGACGCAGTTCCTGATGTAATGAGAGAAGAAACATTTCTGGCATTGAAATCTCTTATGAAACAAGATGATGCAGATGATATGGAAGATGCTTATAAACTTTATACAAAAGATCAGGTAAAAGATTCAAAATATAAAGATTATAAAGACGGACGTTTATATGTCAGAAGATATATCTCCAAAAAAGACAGAGAACATCTTGATACGAGTATGTCAAAGGCAATGCTTAAGTTGTCAGCGCAGATGGCAAAACAGATTCAGGCCAATCCTCAGGCAGCAGCTTCTTTAAGCAAGAGCCAGAAAAAAATGATGGCGCAGATGAAGAACATGGATACAAAAGACATGCCAGATACGATCATCAGTCAGGCAGCGATTTCTTTTGTGACTTCAGAATACAAAGCAATCGGACTTGATATTGACCAGATGCAGACACATTATCTGTTAGTGACAGGAGCAAAGATGATCGGGCTTGCGTTCTTGATCATGGCAGCAGCAGTGAGTGTTACTTTATTGTCAGCACGTTTAGCTGCGAAATTAAGTCGTATTCTGAGAGAGAAAGTATTTGAGAAAGTTATGTCGTTTACAAACTCTGAGTTTGATAAATTCTCAACAGCCTCATTGATCACAAGAAGTACGAATGATATCCAGCAGATTCAGATGTTTATGACGATGGTATTCCGTATCGTCGTATACGCACCATTAATGGGAATCGGAGGTATTTTCAAAGTATTAACAACCAATGCGAAGATGACATGGACGATCGCTATCGGTGTGATCGCGATCATGTTAGTGATCTTTGTATTATTTAAGGTAGCGATGCCAAAATTTAAGATCTTACAGAAACTGATCGACCGATTAAACTTAGTAACAAGGGAAATTCTTACTGGACTTTCCGTAATCCGTGCATTCAGTACAGAAAAACATGAAGAAGAACGTTTTGATAAAGCCAATATGGATCTGATGAAGACAAATTTATTTGTAAACAGAGCTATGACATTTATGATGCCAACAATGATGCTGATCATGAATGGTTTAACTGTTCTGATCGTATATGTTGGAGCATCCAATATTGATGCAGGAAAGATGCAGGTTGGAGATCTGATGGCATTTATCCAGTATGCAATGCAGATCATTATGGCATTCTTATTTATCTCCATGGTATCTATTATGATGCCTCGTGCACAGGTTGCAGCAGAACGTGTCAATGAGATCTTAGATATGGAAGTCATGATCAAAGATCCAGAAGAACCAAAAGAATTTTTACCAGAGAAAAAAGGTGAAGTTGAATTTAAAAATGTATATTTCTGCTATCCTGATGCAGATGAAGCAGTGCTTCATAATATCAGCTTTACAGCACCAGCTGGTAAAACAACCGCATTTATTGGAAGTACAGGTAGTGGTAAATCAACATTGATCAACCTGATTCCTAGATTCTTTGATGTCAGCCGTGGAAGTATTTTGGTTGATGGGGTGGATATCCGTGATGTAAAACAGCATGATTTATGTGAAAAGATCGGATACGTACCACAGAAAGGAGTATTGTTCTCAGGAACGATCGAATCCAACTTAAAATATGGAAAAGAAGATGCAACGATCGATGAAGTGAAACGTGCAGCAAGAATCGCACAGGCAACAGATTTCATTGAGGAGAAAGAGGAAAAGTATGATTCACCGATCGCACAGGGCGGTTCCAACGTATCTGGTGGACAGAAACAGAGATTATCAATTGCAAGAGCTATTGCAAAAGATCCTGAAATCTATATTTTTGATGACAGTTTCTCAGCACTTGATTATAAGACAGATGTGAAACTTCGTTCTGAACTTCAGAAAGAAACAAATGGAAGTACAACATTGATCGTAGCACAGAGGATCAGTACGATCCTTCATGCAGACCAGATCATCGTCTTAGATGAAGGAAATATCGTAGGAAAAGGAACTCATGAAGAGTTATTAAATACTTGTCCGGTTTATCAACAGATTGCCAAATCGCAATTATCAGAAGATGATCTTAAGAAAGCAAGGGAGGTGTCTGACCATGAGTAATAATCGAAGAAGAGGTCCGATGGGTGGACCAGGCAGAGGAATGGCACCAGGCGAGAAAGCCAAAGATTTAAAAGGAACAATGGTCAAACTGATCAAATACATGAGACGTTTCTATGTTCCGATCGTTATGGTAATCATTTTTGCCATTGCAAGTACCGTGTTTAACATTGTTGGACCAACGATCTTAGGAGATGCAACAACTGAGATCTTCAAAGGACTGGTTCACAAAGTATCTGGTGGAAGTGGAATTGATTTTGATAAAGTTACACATATTTTATTGATGTTGTTAAGCTTATATGTAGCAAGTGCGATTTTCTCATTTATTCAGGGACTGATCATGACACATGTATCAAATAATGTCAGTTACCAGATGAGAAAAGATATTTCAGAGAAGATTCATCGTATGCCAATGAAATATTTTGAAAGCAGAACCTATGGTGAAGTATTGTCAAGAGTTACAAATGATGTTGATACATTAGGGCAGAGCTTAAACCAGAGTATGACACAGATCATCACATCAACGACACAGATCGTCGGTGTATTTATTATGATGATCCGTATCAGTATTCCGATGACGATCGCAGTTTTATTGACACTTCCATTATCTATGGGATTGATCGGATTGATCATGTCAAAATCTCAGCCATATTTCAAGGCACAGCAGAAACATCTTGGAGAGTTAAATGGACAGGTAGAAGAAATCTATAGTGGACATAACATTGTCAAAGCATTTAACAAAGAAGAAAGCGTGATCGAAGAATTTAAAGAAGTAAATGGAAAACTTTACAATTCTGCATGGAGATCACAATTCTTCTCAGGAGCAATGATGCCGCTGATGCAGTTTGTTGGGAATTTAGGTTATGTAGCAGTAACAATATTAGGTGGATATTTAGCAATCAAGAAGACAATCGAGGTAGGTCAGATCCAGTCATTCTTACAGTATGTAAGAAACTTCAGCCAACCGATCACACAGTTAGCACAGGTAGGTAACATGATGCAGACGACCGCAGCATCTGCAGAACGTGTCTTTGAATTTCTGGAAGAAGAGGAGGAGATCGAAGTTGAAAAAGACGCAGTACCTGTTGATACACTTGCTGGAAATGTAACATTTGAACATGTAAACTTCGGATACAACAAAGATCAAACGATCATCAATGACTTCTCCGTCGATGTCAAAGAAGGACAAAAAGTTGCGATCGTAGGACCAACTGGAGCTGGAAAGACAACGTTGATCAAACTTCTGATGCGTTTCTATGATGTGAATGGAGGCTGCATTAAAGTAGATGGCCATGATATCAGAGAATTCAAGAGAAGTGACCTAAGAGAAATGTTTGGTATGGTGCTTCAGGATACATGGCTTTACAATGCAAGTATCCGTGACAATATCCGCTATGGTAAATTAGATGCAAGCGAAGAAGAAATCCAAGGAGCAGCAAGAGCTGCATACGCACATCATTTCATTGAAACACAGCCAGGTGGATATGATATGGAGATCAACGAAGAAAGCAATAATATCTCCCAAGGACAGAAACAGTTATTAACGATCGCAAGAGCAATCTTAGCAGATCCAAAGATTTTGATTCTTGATGAAGCAACAAGTTCGGTCGATACAAGAACAGAAGAACGAATTCAGATGGCAATGGATAATCTGATGCAGGGAAGAACAAGTTTTGTGATTGCCCACCGCTTATCAACGATCAAAGATGCCGACGTGATCTTAGTTATGAATCACGGAGACATTGTGGAACAGGGAAATCATGAAGAATTACTGGCCAAGGGTGGATTCTATGCGGATCTTTATAATAGCCAGTTTGAAAATGCTTAAGAATAATAAAACATTGTGAAAAAAGGGAAAACGAAAGTTTTCTCTTTTTTTATTCTAATATAAAAAAGATTTTCACGGGATTAAATAGACGGATATAGCAAATTTTGGTATAGTTAAATAGAACAAAAATATATCCAGATATAGAATCAAGGAGAATCAAAGTTATGAAGAAGAATCAGACACAGATTAAAAAATATGCGGCTGTGATCAGTATATTCTTAGCGGCAGTCATCGTAGGACTTTTTGTTTTCTTCTTTTGCATAAAACGTTCTGTTGAACAAAGATCAAAAAACACGATGAGGAACAACGTGGTCAGACAGAGTGAGCATTTAAGAACAATATTAGATATTCAATATGATTACTTAAATGCATTAGCAGAAGAGATTGGCAAGACAGACCATCTGTTAGCAAAGAAGAATATGGATTTGATCAAGTCGATCACAAAACATACAGATTTTGGTGGGACTGCATTGATCGAGCCAAATGGGGATGCTCATTATGACAATGGATTGATAAAGAATTTATCGCATCGAAAATATTTTAAAGAAGTGATCAGTGGAAAAAGAACATTAAGTGATCCATTAGATAGTAGTATTTCTGGATCAACAAGAGTTGTGTTAGGAGTTCCTATATATAACAGCAAACACAAAGTGATCGGAGCTCTTGGAGGTTCTTATGACGTAACAGCTCTAAGTCGTATGCTGTTTGAAGATCTTTTTAATGGACAAGGATGCAGTATGATCATTGCGCAAAACGGAGAAATCATTGCATTTGAAGGAGATACATCTTACTGGAATCTTGATTATAGAGATAATTTCTATAAATATTGTTGCAAATGGATCATCAAAGACAAAGTAACAGTGAAGAAGATCAAACAGGATTTTAAAGAAGGAAAAGAAAATCTTGTAACGGCAGACAGCAAGAAAGAAGGGACAAGAAGACATTACTTTGCATATATGCCAATGGGGGCCAATGGTTGGATGCTCTGTTATGCATTACCAGAACAGGCAGCACAACAGTCATATAACTTCATTGAAGACTACGAAATAAGCTTTATGATCGTATTTATTGTTTTGGTGACCTTATTGATCCTGTATATTGTTTATGAGAATCATACAAGGAACAAAGAATTACTGAAATATGCACAAACTGACGCATTGACAGGATTATATAACAAAGAAACAACCGAGCAGTTAACGGATGAACTTTTATCAGAAGATGAGAATAAGTACCATGCATTTTTGATTTTGGATGTGGACTGTTTTAAGCAGATCAACGATATCTATGGACATGCAGTCGGGGATATCGTGTTACAGAAATTCGGGAAACTTCTAAAAGGCACTTTCCGTGAAGGAGATATATTAGGAAGGATCGGTGGGGATGAATTCGGAGTCATTATGAAGAATATCCAGACAAAGGATATAGCAATGAAGAAAGCAGAAGAATTGCTGGCTAAAACACAAGCATACAAGATCGACGAATTGAAAGGAAATAATATCTCCATCAGTATCGGGATCAGCACAGCCCCACAAGACGGGGACTGCTACATGGATCTCTATAAACGCGCCGATCAGGCACTTTACCAGGCAAAACGAAGTGGAAAAGCAAGAGTGTGCAACTATTTCTCATGAAAATAGTCTTTTACTAATTTTACCACAGTTCCAGATAGAAGGAATAAAGCAATCAAGTTCGGAATCGCCATCAGACCGTTGAATGTTTCTGCGATACTCCAAAGCATTCCAAGGTCTACAGTAGCACCAATGATCGCAACTAACGAATATACTAACATAAAAGGTTTGATAACCTTAGAGGAGAATAAAAACTCAATACAACGAGCTCCATATAATCCCCATCCGATAATGGTTGAAAATGCAAAACAACATAACGCAACCGCAGTAAAGATGGAGATCCAGTTTCCATAAGTAGCAGTGAATCCACTGATCGTAAGTTCAGCACCAGCATCGGCACCAAATCCAATTGGAATTCCACTGCAGAGGATGACCAAAGCTGTCAATGTACAGATTAAGATCGTATCAGTAAATACTTCAAAGATACCAAGAAGTCCCTGCTTTACAGGCTCTTTTGTATCAGCACAAGCATGAGCGATCGAACCTGTACCAAGTCCGGCTTCATTTGAGAAGATGCCTCGTGCGACACCTTTTTTCATACTCATAAAGAAACTTCCAACAATACCACCAGTCACAGAAGCAGGATGGAAAGCTCCGTTAATGATAGAACCAAAAACAGCAGGCAGCTGATCGATATTTAAAACAACAACACCTAAGGCAAAGAAGATATAAATAAATGCCATAAAAGGTACTAATCTTTCAGCTACCTGTCCGATTCTTTTGATTCCGCCAAGTAAGATCAATGCTACAAGAATTGCAACAATGATACCAATGATCAGATTCGCAGTTCCAACAGAAGACTGACTGATCACGTGGAAATTCAACAAAGCAGAATTGATTGCTGTTGTGATCGTATTTACCTGAGTAGCATTTCCAGTTCCGAATACTGTTAAAACTCCGAAAGCAGAGAATAGTACAGCAAGAAAATGCCAGTTTTTGCTAAGACCATTCTTGATATAGTACATAGGACCACCAACATAATCCCCTTCTTGGTTACGTTCTCTGAAGTGAACTGCAAGTGTTACTTCGGAAAATTTCGTACACATTCCAAGAATAGCAGAAATCCACATCCAGAAAACAGCACCAGGACCACCAATTGCGATCGCACCGGCAACTCCGGCAATATTTCCAGTTCCGACTGTGGAAGCGAGTGCAGTACAGACTGCCTGAAATGGAGTCATAGATCCGTCGGATGCATCTTGCTTCTTAAAGACACGACCAAGTGTTTCCTTCATTGCATAAGGGAATTTACGGATCTGTAAAAATTTTGTTTTGATCGTTAACAGTAATCCGACACCAATGATGCAGATCATGGCTGGAACACCCCAGATAAAGTTGTTCACGGCACTGTTAACTGATTGTATAAGCTCTAACATAAATCAAACCTCTTTCAAATTTCTTTTATTAATTTGTATCTGTTCTTATATAATAGATATTTAATCATTAAGATCCATGTTACCTTAAGGTGACATGGAACATGAACAGACACAAGTGCAATCATATCATATTTACAGAAAAAAGTACAGAATCTAATCTTGACAGAGAATTAATAGATATCTTCTATAGATTTATGAAAAAAATCTAACTTGTAAAATATGTAAATAAGGACTAAACTTATATTCATAATTACGTGTAGACTTGGAGGATGAAAGATGGAGAATGAAAAACCAATACTAAGAGGAGAGCTTGCATTGATGGCAGCAATCGTGATCAATAGTTTTAGTGTAGTACTGATGCTGTATTCAGGTTCTGGAATTTCGGCAATCTCAAGTGTACCTTATGCATTTTCGGAAGTATTTAAGGAGTTATCACTAGGTACATGGACATATATATTTCAGGGAGCATTAGTGTTAAGTCTGATGATCCTAAGAAGAAAGTTTGTACCATCTTATTTATTCAGCTTCGTTGCAGGATTTGCGTTTAGTGAATTATTAGATGTCAATGAATTATGGATTGGGATCCTGCCACAGACGATCCCATGCAGGATTGCGTATTTCCTGATCAGTTATTTCTTGTTAAGTATAGGAATTGCTTTAGAAAACAGATGCCAGCTTCCGATCATTCCAACGGATTTATTTCCAAGAGAATTATCAGAAATCATTGACAAACCATATGCAAGGGTTAAGATCATATTTGATGTTTTATGTCTTGCCACAACGGGGCTTTTAACATGTCTGATGCTTGGATATTTAGATGGATTAGGTATTGGAACGATCGTTGCTGCATTTACGATGGGTAAAATGGTTTCGATCACAGGCAGTTGGATCGATCAGAGAGTTACTTTTGCATCGGTCTTAAGTAAACAGACGATATAGGGAATTAAGAGAATAGAAATAAGAAAGATGATAAAATAAGATAGAACGGGTGATAGTTTTGAAACAATATATTTTGAATGATTATATTAAAGACGATGTCAGAATGGTAAATCCAATGATGGAAATTAATGGTTTTAAAGTAAGACCAGGATTTTTTGATCTAAATGGAGCATCAGAATTTTCATGTGGGGTGAATTTTACAGTGCATACAAGCAATGGAACATCATGTGATCTGCTATTATTTCATCCAGGAGAAGAAGAACCATATGCAATCATTCCATTTCCAGAATCATATAAGATCGGAGATGTCTATTCTATGATCGTTTATGATCTGAAATCTGAAGATTTTGAATATGCTTATCGTGTGGATGGACCATATGATGAACAAAAAGGATTACTGTTTGATAAAACAAAAATTTTGTTGGATCCATATGCTCAGGCTGTTGCAGGACAGGAAGTCTGGGGACATAAAAGAACCAGAACGTATCATGCAAGAGTTGTAAGAGATAGTTTTGACTGGGGTGTACAGCCACAGTCAAGCAGAGAGATGAGTGATCTGATCATTTATGAGTTACATGTCAGAGGATTTACAAATCATTCATCCTCAGGAGTCAAACATCCAGGAACTTTTGCAGGATTAAAAGAAAAGATTCCATATTTAAAAGAATTAGGGATCAATGCGGTAGAATTGATGCCGATCTTTGAATTTGACGAGATGATCAACGCAAGAGAAGTGGATGGAAAACAACTTGTTGAATATTGGGGATATAATACGGTTGGATTTTTTTCACCAAATGCCAGTTATACAGCTGCTGAGGAAGTCAATAATGAAGGACAGGAATTAAAAGAATTGATCCGTGAACTTCATGAAAATGGAATCGAAGTTATTTTGGATGTTGTATTTAATCACACTGCGGAAGGAAATGAAAATGGACCATTCTTCAGTTTTAAGGGATTTGACAACAACATCTACTATTTATTAACTCCAGAAGGTAATTATTATAATTTTAGTGGATGTGGGAATTCTCTAAATTGCAACCATCCAGTAGTACAGCAGATGATTCTTGAATGTTTAAGACATTGGACGGTTCATTATCGCGTAGATGGATTCCGATTTGATCTTGCAAGCATTCTTGGACGAGATGAAGATGGAATGCCAATGAATAATCCACCATTACTAAAAAGTCTGGCCTATGATCCACTTTTAAGGAATGTAAAACTGATCGCAGAAGCATGGGATGCAGGTGGATTATATCAGGTAGGAAACTTTCCAGCCAGCAAGCGATGGGCAGAATGGAACGGACAGTACCGTGATACGATGCGAGGCTATCTAAAAGGTGATTTCTGGGAAGCTAACAGTGCTGCATGGAGAATTTGTGGTTCAGGTGACTTGTATGGCGGATATTACTCTGATGGAAACAGTAATTACGCTGGATACAATTCCTGTATCAACTTCCTCACATGTCACGATGGATTTACAATGTATGATCTCTATTCTTACAATAATAAACATAATGAGGCAAATGGTTGGAACAATACCGATGGGGCAAATGACAATCGAAGCTGGAATTGTGGTATGGAAGGAGATACAAAAGATCCGGAAGTACTCAAATTACGTTACCGCATGATCAGAAATGCTTGTGCTATCTTAATGTGCAGCCGTGGAACGCCAATGTTCTTCTCAGGCGATGAATTCGGAAATACGAAGTTTGGAAATAATAACAGCTACTGTCAGGATAATGAAATCTCATGGATTGATTGGAGCTTATTAGAGAAGAATAAAGATTTATTTGAATTCTTTAAATTTATGATCGATTACAGAAAAAAACATCCAGTTATCCGCAAGAAACTGGACAATGCAGTTTGCGGAATGGAAGCAATGCATGCACACGATGTTAATGCAGAACGTATGGAAGTACCACAAAATGCAAAAACACTGGCAGTAAGCTTTGCAGGATATGACCGCAAAAAAGGAAAAGACGATCTTGTATATGTAGCAGTCAATGCTTATTGGGAAGAAGTAAAGATCACACTTCCAAACCTTGCAAATCATGGAGCATGGTACTTAAGTGTGGATACTTATGGAGATGAGAAAGGAAAGTACTTCTATCAAGAAGGAGAAGAGATTCGCATTGATCGTGAATATGTGATGAAACCTCGGTCTATTGTGGTGTTTACTGGACGAGAAATTTTAAGATGATTTTTAAATTTTGTATGTTGGCCAACTGTAGATTTTGAGTATATGATAAAAACTAAATAAGCAACCGAAAGCGCAGCGGTGGAATTTTGCTCACATTTTGAACAAATCGCTGATCCGCCCAATTTCCTACGAAAACTCGCGTTGAAAGTTACTGAACCCAGTAGTCTTTGACGCTCAGACATTCGTCCAATTGGGCTGCGAATTTGTTCAAAATATGGCAAAATTCCAATGCTGCGCTTTCGGTTGCTTATTTAGTTTTTATCATATACCAGAAGTCTAAAGTGAGGACAATTACAAGATTGAAAAATTTATGTAGGTGTGTATGTTAAACATTATCGTTTTTAATTTTAACAGTGGCAGACAGATAATATTATCGTCAATAGAGTAAAACACACATATTTTGTAGTGATTTGAATAGACTTCAGGTGTATGTGACAGAAATAAAAGAAAAACCAATACTTAAAAGAATCAAGGTGGCAAACATGCGGAGTTGCCACCTTGATTCTTTTAAGTATTGGTTTTTCTTTTATTTCTGTCACATACAATGAATGACTATAAATCTTTCCCAGTAAGCATCTCATAAGCCTGGAAATATTTATCGATTGTCTTATCAACAATGTCCTGAGGCAGTTTCCAGTCATGTTCGTTGCTCTTTAACCAGTCGCGGGCGAACTGTTTGTCGAAGGATGGCTGTCCATGACCTGGTTCGTATTCGTCTGCTGGCCAGAAACGAGAGCTGTCTGGTGTTAACATTTCATCTCCGATGACGATGTTACCGTTTTCATCAAGACCAAATTCAAATTTCGTATCTGCGATGATGATTCCGTGTTCTAATGCATAATCAGCACATTTCTTATAAAGTGCGATCGTCTTATCGCGTAACTGTTCAGCGTATTCCTGTCCTTTACCTGGGAATTCTTTCTCAAGAACTTCAATACTTCTTTCAAAAGAAATGTTCTCATCATGATCACCGATTTCTGCTTTTGTAGATGGTGTGTAGATTGGTTCAGGAAGTTTATCAGATTCTTTTAATCCTTCAGGAAGTTTGATTCCGCAGACGGTTCCATTCTCCTGATAGCTTGCCCAACCACTACCTGTAATATATCCACGAACGATACATTCAATAGGAAGCATAGTAAGTTTCTTACACATCATGCTGTTACCATCATATTTCTCCTGTTGGAAGAATTCAGGCATGTCTTTGACATCAACAGAGATCATGTGATTTGGAACGATATCTTTTGTAAGATCAAACCAGAATTTAGACATCTGTGTTAAAACAGTTCCTTTCTTTGTGACATCATTCTTTAAGATGACATCAAAGCAGCTGATACGATCAGTTGCAACCATGATCAGGCTATCACCATTGTCATAAATCTCACGAACTTTTCCTTCTTTGATCGGTTTCATTTCTTTCATTATTTATACCTCGCTGATAAATTGTTTCAATGTTTCTCAATTTTTCACTCTTTGTCTAATAATATAACATCAAATGTCAGAAAAATAAAGTAGGGATTCAAATTGTAAGGATAGGAGATAGGAAGAAAAGTAGAAATTTTTTTGTGCAAATTAACCAAAAAAAATTATAATTATTGAGCACAATCATGAAAAGGCAATGTTTGATTGACAGAAATGAAATAATATGTTAAATTCAAATAAAGATATATCTTTTGCAACACAAAACATATCCTATATATGAACTAAGGAGGATTTAGATATGGGAGGAAACAACAAGTTTATTGATAAGTTTTCCAATGTCGCGATGCGAGTTGGAGGGCAGATTCATCTAAAGGCACTGCGAGACACATTCGCAACGATCATGCCACTTTATATCCTGGCAGGTGTGGCAGTATTGATCAACAACGTCGTATTACCGTTCATTTTAAAAGGAAATGCACTAGTAAATGCACAGTATTGGGGTACTGTCATTACAAATGGTACATTAAATATCTCAGGATTACTTGTGGCACCAATCGTCGCTTATATGTTATCACAAAGTAAACGATTTGAAAACCCATTGGCAGCAGCGATCATCGCACTATCAAGTTTGATCGTTATGATGCCAAACGTATTAGAAGTCACACCAGTTGGAGCAGAAAAAGGAGTTCAGGTATCAGGAATCTTAGGATTTAGCAATATCGGAACAACAGGACTTTTCGCAGGAATCATCATTGGTCTGATCACATGTGAGTTATTTATCACGATCTCACATATTGACAAATTACAGATTAAATTAGGAGACAATATTCCACCAGCAGTTGCAAACTCATTTAATGTATTAATTCCAGTTATCTTAGTATTAGCATTCTGGGGAATCATTTCTACTGTGCTGTTTGTATGTTTTGATACAAACCTTGTAGCATTGATCTCCAAGTTTATTCAGGAACCATTAAGAAAAGTAAATACAAGTTTATTCGGAGTTATCTTCTTATACAGCTTAGGAAACTTCCTATTTACACTTGGCATTCATCAGACAGTTATTTACGGAACATTACTAGAACCATTACTAATTGCAAATATCAACGAAAACATGCTTGCTTATGCAAATCATCATACAATTCCACATATCATGAACGTAGCATTTGTACCTACATTTGGAATGATCGGTGGATCAGGAAGTACGATCGTATTACTGATCGTTACATTCTTATTCAGTAAGAACAAAGCATCCAAGAGTATTGCAAAATTAGGATTAGCACCAGGAATCTTCAATATCAACGAACCAGTTATTTTTGGATATCCAGTTGTATATAACATGGCACTGATGATCCCATTCGTAGCATTACCAGCTATCGGAATCGCGATCGCTTATGCAGCAACAGCACTTGGATTTATGAGTAAATGCGTGGTCTACATCCCATGGACAACACCACCACTAGTGAATGCATACCTTGCAACAGCCGGTGACTTCAGAGCAGTCATTGTACAGTTGATCATTATCGCCATTGGAGTATTATTATATCTTCCATTTGTAAAAATTAATGATAAGATCATGGAAAAACAGATGGAACAGTCAAACGAAGAAGCATAAAAAGTTTAAGAATTAAGAAACTATTATAAATTTTAAAGCATATTTCATGCACAGGAGGGCAAATCATGAAGAATATTTTATTAGTATGTAACGCAGGAATGTCAACAAGCATGTTAGTTCAGAAAATGCAGGCAGCAGCTAAAGAACAGGGAATCGAAGCTACAATTCAGGCAAAATCAGTGACAGATGCAGCAAACGAGATTGATAAAGCAGATGTTTTATTACTTGGACCACAGGTTGGGTATCAGAAATCTGAAATGGAAAAACTTGCAGATGGAAGAATTCCAGTGGAAGTAATCGATATGAGAGATTATGGAACAATGAACGGGAAAAAAGTATTGGCACATGCATTAGAGCTGATTGGAGAGTAAGATATGGAAGGTTTAGAATTAGCTTGTTTTGAGATCATCTCAAATGTAGGAACAGCAAAATCATGTTATATTAATGCGATTCATAAAGCAAAAGAAGGCGACTATGAAGAAGCAAAGAAACTGATCGAAGAAGGAAATAAAATGTATGCAGAAGGTCATAAAGCACATGTGGAAATGATCCAGAAAGAAGCTTCTGGAGAATCTGTAGAAACATGTCTGTTACTGATCCATGCAGAAGATCAGATGATGTCCGCTGAGACATTCCAGGTATTAGCAGGTGAATTTATCGACCTGTGCAAGATGATCAACAAATAGACACAAGAGAATAAAGGAGTGTCAAAGATTATGAAATATGCAGTAGGAATCGATGTTGGAGGGACCAACACAAGAGTTGCACTGATCAATGAAGAATATAAGATTTTAGAGCGCATCAAGTTTTCTACAGATAGCAAAGATCCAGAAGTTACACTGCAAAAGATCGGAGAGATCATCAAAGGATTTGCAAAAGAGATCGAAGGAATTGGGATTTCATGCCCAGGACCACTAGATCTGATCGGAGGTGTTGTTTTAACACCTCCAAACCTTCCTGGATGGCATTACCTCCCATTAAGCAAACGCTTAGAAGAGATCACAGGTGTTAAAGTTGCACTTGAAAATGATGCAAATCTTGCAGCCTTGGCAGAAGCTCTAGTAGGTGCAGGTGCAGGAAAACATTTTGTGCAATTCTTAACTATTTCTACAGGTGTTGGAGCAGGACTTTGTGTTAACGGAAAGATTTATCATGGAGCCAAAGGTTTTGGACAGGAAGTTGCCAATAGTATTGTGTGGAGAGATGGTCCAAGTCAAGGAGATTTAAAAAAAGGATCCATTGAATCCATTGCAAGTGGAACAGCGATCACAAAACGTGCAAATGATGCAGGCATCAGTGCGGCTCATGCAGGAGAAGTCTATGAAGCAGCGAAAGCAGGAAATGAAACTGCCAAAGAGATCATGGAAGATACGTATGAATATCTGTCTAATTTCCTAGGAACTTTATATGGAGTCTTAGATCCTGAAATCTTTATCTTAAGCGGAAGTGTAGCATTAAAAATTCCTGGATTTATCAAAGAAGTAGAAAAAAGAACAAAAGAAAAGGTATATGATGCCTTAAAAGAAAATGTAAAAATCATACCGGCGGCATTGGGAGAGGATTGTGGTCTGATCGGGGCCGCATGCTTGATCCTTCATGATCCGTCATAAGGAAGGACATAACAATGAGTCAGAAAGTAACATTTCCAGAAGATTTCTGGTGGGGAGCAGCTATGAGTGGACCTCAGATGGAAGGAACATTTGAGAAACCCCACGAGAATGTGATGGATTATTGGTATAAAACAAGTAAGGAAGAATTTTTTAATGGAGTAGGACCAACTGTAGCGACAGATTTCTTCCATCATTATAAAGAAGATATCAAAATGATGAAAAGCATCGGAATGAACTCTTTCCGTACTTCTATTCAGTGGTCAAGACTGATCAAAGATCTAGAAACTGGAGAACCAGACGAAAATGCAGTGAAATTTTATCAAGATGTGATCGATGAATGTAAGAAAAACGATATCATTTTAGTGTTAAATCTTCACCATTTTGATCTGCCTATCGAATTGTTCCAAAAATACGGTGGATGGGAAAGCAAACATGTCGTAGATCTCTATGCAAAATTTGCTAAGACAGCATTTGAATTATTCGGAGATCAGGTTCATTACTGGACGACATTTAATGAACCAATGGTTATTCCAGAAGCAGGATATCTATGCGGATTCCACTATCCAAAGTATGTAAATAAAGGAAAAGAAGCTATGCAGGTAATCTATAATCTTAACCTTGCAAGTGCCAAAGCAATCGCATTATGCCATGAGATCTGCGATGCAAAAATTGGAAATATCCTAAATCTTACACCAGCTTATCCAGCAACAGACTCCAAAGAAGATCAGGAAACATCAAAGATCGTCGATGCATTTTATAACAGAAGTTTTCTTGAACCAGCTGTTCATGGAGTATTTCCACAGGAAATGATCGATATCATGAAAGAAAATGACGTTCTATGGGATCAAAACGAAGAAGAATTAGAAATCATCAAGAACAACACAATTGATTTCTTAGGAGTTAATTATTATCATCCAAAACGTGTGAAAACAAGAACAACACCACTAGATTGTGATTATTGGTCTCCAGAGCAGTATTATGAAGAATATGATATGCCTGGAAAACGAGTGAATCCATACAGAGGATGGGAAATCTATCCAAAAGCAATCTATGACATTGCCAAAAATGTACAAGAAAATTACAACAATATTCCATGGTTTATCTCTGAAAATGGTATGGGTGTGGAAGGCGAAGAACGCTATATCAATGAAGAAGGTAAGATCGAAGATGATTATCGAATTGATTTCTATGAAGAACATTTACAGTTACTAGCAAAAGCGATGGAAGAAGGCAGCAATTGCTTTGGATATCATGCATGGACAGGAATTGATTGCTGGTCATGGAACAATGCATATAAGAACCGTTATGGATTTATCGCTCTAGATTTAGAAACACAGAAACGTACTGTGAAAAAATCTGGCGAGTGGCTGAAAAAGGTTACAGAGGAACACGGTTATATCGCAAAAGATTCTTATCAATAAGAGTGGCTTAATTATTTGCAATATTATTTTGCCCTCTTTATATAAATCGTGTATAATAAAAACAGAAGTATGCTCTGGTATACTTGAATGGAGGGAACAATAAATTGACAAAATACGAACGTATTGCAAATGATATGAAAGAAAAGATAGAAAGCGGTGTCTACAAGCCAAATGATCAGTTGCCATTTGAGGCAGAGATGTGCGATCATTATGGAGTAAGTCGAATCACCGTTAAGAAGGCGATGGATCTTCTTGTGAATGAAGGACTCGTTGTGAAACGACGTGGAGCAGGTACTTTCGTAAAGAATATCACATTAAAGACAGATTCAGAATATCCATATTCTACATCAAATCAGTTCTCAGGATTTGCAAATACAGAAGGACACACACACGTAACATCTATGGTACACGATTTTCAGGTAGTACCTGCAAATAAAGAAGTAGCAGCAAGGCTAAAGATCGAAGAAGGCGATTTTGTTTATTATATTGAACGTACAAGATGTTCCGAAGGGGAACCATACGTTGTAGAATACACATATATGCCAATTGATGTAATTCCAGGAGTTAAGAGAGAAGTGCTAGAAAACTCCATTTATGAACACATTTCTAAAGATCTGGGATTAAAGATCAAGAGTGCCCATAGAACTGTCCGTGCAACCTTGCCGACAGAGAAAGAAGAAGAATATCTAAAGATCGATCATTGCTTCCCAATCCTTGAAGTAGAACAGGTAGCATTTTTAGATGATGGAAGAATCTTTGAATATTCCAAGTCAAGACACAGAGGAGACAGATTTGAATTAAAGACTGTCAGTGTACAGTAATCAAAATTAAGCCAGAAAAGGAGAAGCCTGAGACAGGTAACGATCTTCTATTTTATGATCGTTATCTGTTTCAGGCTGATTGTATTATTATGAAATTTTACTTTGCCCCGATGGAAAGCATCACGATTTATCTATACCGAAACATTTATGAACAACTCTTTGGAGAAATCGATAAATATTATACACCATTTATCATGCCAAATGGAAAAAGAACCTTCAAGACAAGAGAATTTCAGGATGTCCTTCCAGAACACAATGAAGGATTAAACATCGTCCCACAGATTCTTACGAAAAATGCACAGGATTTTATTCGGACAGCCAAAGAATTAAAAGAACTAGGATATAATGAAGTGAATTTAAATCTAGGCTGCCCATCAAGAACAGTGGTAGCAAAACAAAAAGGATCAGGTTTCTTGCGAGAACCAGAAGTTCTCGATGATTTTTTGACCGAGATCTATGAAGCACTTGATATGAAAATTTCAATCAAGACAAGGATTGGACTTAGAGAACCAGAAGAATTCGAAGAAATTCTAAGTATCTACAACCGCCATCCAGTCTATGAACTAACGATCCATCCAAGACTGCAGCAGGAATTCTATAAAGGAAAACCACACTTAGATATCTTCGAATACGCAACAAAACATAGCGGAAATCCACTTTGCTACAACGGAGATATCGTAACAAAACAAGATTATGATCATATCACTGATCGATTCAAAGATATCAATGCTGTGATGATCGGAAGAGGCCTATTAAGGAATCCAGCCTTGGTAAGAGAAATCAAATACGGACAGAAATTAACAAAAAGAGAACTCCTAAAAATGCATGATACTCTATATGTAGCATACCAAGAATATCTAAGTGGAGACAAAAACGTCCTTTATAAGATGAAAGAATTCTGGAACAATGCAGCGGTCATGTTTACAAACCACGAAAAATACGCAAAGAAGATCAGAAAAGTCCAGAATCTAAAAAACTATGAAAAAGCAGTCGAAGCATTATTTAGCGACCAGGAATTGATCAATGAGGCATAAGGAGGATTGAAACGTGAAATATTACACAAGTTATGAAAAAAACACACATCAGACTCCAAAAGAGAAAAAACAAGAATACTGGAAAACAGCGATCGGACTACAACAAGTAGACCAATTAAAACCATCAAACTACTTATTAGAATTATCACAGAAGAATATAGAAGAAAACCTATCAAACCAAGAGATTGAGAAACTTTTATATTCGCATTACACAAATGAATCTAAAGAAGAAGAAATCGAGCGAAAAATGGAATGCGATATCGTAGCAAATCGAATCGTACAACTATTACAAGACGATTCCTTCACATTTAGTCCGGCTGCATTAAAATCCATTCATAGATATCTATTTCATGGAATCTATGACTTTGCAGGAAAATTCAGGACATACAATATCTCCAAAAAAGAACCAATTCTAAATGGAGAATCTGTAAAATATGCCAATTACTTCATGATCACAGACACATTCCAATACGATTTTGAAGAAGAAAAAGAATACGATTATTTATCCTGCGATGAATTTGAACTAATAAACCATATCGCAAAATTTACATCCGCGATCTGGCAGGTACACGCCTTCGGAGAAGGAAACACAAGAACAACTGCAGTATTCATCGAGCGCTACCTAAACAGCATAGGCTTTCCAATCAACAACGACATGTTTCAACAACATGCCCAGTATTTTAGAAATGCCCTCGTAAGATCAAATTATGCAGATTACCCCAAAGGAATCAGCACTGAATTTAAATACTTAGAACATTTTTTCTACAATCTACTGATCGAAGAAAAATACGAATTAAAGAATAGAGAACTGATCGTAAAAGAACTATTTTAACTTAGAAAAAGAAGAAATCTGCAAACTCAAATACACAAAGACTAAATAAAAGCATTGACAATTATTAAATCTCTATATTATAATGACTCAATGGGCAATGACGGAGAAAAGTACCATAAATTATCGTTCCCAGTGAGCAGGCGATAGTGAGAATCCTGCAAAGTGAATTTATGCGAAGAACACTCCCGAGCATCAATCTGAACGCAGAACATGAATAGAACAAGATTCAAACCCTGTCAGTAGGTGCGACGTAAGCTGGGCGTTAACCGGCACACAAGAGAGACTGCAAGACAGTAAATCAGGTGGTACCGCGGACTAGAGATATACAGTTCGTCCTGAAGTAACAATTTCAGGACGGGCTTTTTTTGTACCTGATTTTAAGGTGACAGGGAACTAAGAAAACCGCCTGAACGCAAGATAGAGAATACAAGAAAAAGGAGAAAAGAAAATGTCAGACATGTACCGTACCAGAACCATGGACCAGATTTCTGAAGGTGACATCGGAGCACAATTAAAGATCGCCGGATGGGTAGAGAATATCCGTGACCACGGTGGAGTATCATTTATCGACTTACGCGATATGTATGGAGTGATGCAGGTCGTATTAAGAGATACAAGTTTATTAGACCATGTAAGAAAAGAAGAATGTTTATCTGTAGAAGGTGTGATCCAGCACAGAGACGAAGAAACATTTAACCCTAAGATTCCTACAGGAACGATTGAATTAGAAGCACACAAGATCGATATCTTAGGAAAAGTATACAGAGATCTTCCATTCGAGATCGCAACAAGTAAAGAAATCCGTGAAGATGTTCGTTTAAAATATCGTTACCTTGATATGAGAAACAGAAAGGTAAAAGATAACATTTTATTCCGTTCCAAAGTCATCCGTTTCTTAAGAGAAAAGATGGAAGACATGGGATTCGTAGAAGTTCAGACACCGATCCTTTGTGCATCATCACCAGAAGGAGCTCGTGACTACGTAGTACCTTCAAGAAAATACAAAGGTAAATTTTACGCATTACCACAGGCACCACAGCAGTATAAACAGTTACTGATGGTATCTGGAATCGACAAATACTATCAGATCGCACCATGCTTCAGAGATGAAGATGCTCGTGCAGACCGTTCTCCAGGAGAATTCTATCAGTTAGACTTCGAGATGGCATTTGCAACACAGGAAGATGTCTTCAAGATCGGAGAAGAAGTGTTAACAGAGACATTTAAGAAATTTGCACCAGAAGGAAGTGTGATCACAGAAGCACCATACCCAATCTTTAGCTACAAAGAAGCAATGCTGCAGTTTGGTAGTGACAAACCAGACCTTCGTAACCCATTAAGAATCATCGATGTGACAGATTTCTTCCAGAGATGTACATTCAAACCATTCCATGGACAGACAGTACGTGCGATCAATGTTCATGCAAAACTTTCCAAAGGACAGCATGAAAAACTGTTAAAATTCGCACAGTCAATCGGTATGGGTGGACTTGGATACTTAGAAGTCAAAGAAGAAATGAAATACAAAGGACCAATCGACAAGTTCATTCCAGATGATATGAAGATGGAATTAGCCGAGATGGCTGGATTACAGGAAGGAGACACAATCTTCTTCATCGCAGCACCAGAAAAAGCTGCATGTATCTACGCAGGACAGATCCGTAACGAATTAGGAAGCAGATTAGATCTGTTAGAGAAGAATGCATACCGTTTCTGCTATATCAACGACTTCCCAATGTATGAGATCGATGAAGAAACAGGTAAATTAGGATTTACACATAACCCATTCTCTATGCCACAGGGTGGATTAGAAGCATTAAATGAAAAAGATCCATTAGATATCTTAGCATACCAGTATGATATCGTATGTAACGGAGTTGAATTATCTTCAGGAGCCGTTCGTAACCACGACATGGAGATCATGGAAAAAGCATTCGATATCGCAGGATATGATAAAGAAACATTAAAAGACAAATTCGGAGCATTATACAACGCATTCCAGTTCGGTGCACCACCACATGCAGGAATGGCACCAGGAGTAGACCGTATGATTATGTTACTTCGCAACGAAGAAAACATCCGAGAGATCATCGCCTTCCCAATGAGCGGAACAGCACAGGATCTCATGTGCGGAGCACCAAACGAGATTACAGAACAGCAGCTTCGTGAAGTGCATATTAAGGTTAGAGATTAATTAGAGATTATAAGATTTAAAAATAAGGAGATATTTTCGCGAGATAAGGAAATATCTCTTTATTTTTGTCTAAAAATTATGATTTTATAAAATAAAACAAGAAAAAATTATGCAAAAATGATAAAAAACATAAGAATTATGTTGAGTAATATATATATAAAGAGATATAATAGAAACAGATTAACAGTACAGTAATGTTTGTTTATAATAAAATAAAAAACTCGCCGAAGCGAGTTTAAATCCACCACCATGTGGAACCCTAAAAAGGGCGACTACGAAAATTCGTTATTTGAACCGTGGAGTGTAATCTCATTTGGTAATCAATTGAGATATTTTTATTATAAGCAGATTGATTTCTTCTGTCAAGAATGGAGAGGGACGAAAATGAATAAAAAGTATTATTTAGGATTAGATATAGGGACAAATTCTGTAGGATGGGCAGTAACAGATGAAAATTATAATCTTTACAAATATGCTGGAAAAAGAATGTGGGGAATTCGTTTATTTGAAGCAGCAGATACAGCAGCAGAACGAAGAATGAAACGCTCAAATCGGAGAAGATTATCAAGAAAGAAACAAAGAATAGATTTATTGCAAGAATTATTTTCAGAAGAAATTGTCAAGAAAGATCTTACATTTTTCATAAGATTGAATGAAAGCAGATTGCATTTCGAAGATAAATCTACAGGTGAGAAGTATCCATTATTTGTAGATAAAGAATATACAGATATTGATTATCATAAACAATATCCAACGATGTACCATTTAAGAAAAGAATTAATTGAGAATCCAGAACCGCATGATATTCGCCTGGTATATTTAGCATGCCATCATATTTTGAAAAATAGAGGGCATTTTTTGATTAATGGAAGTATCAGTGATGTAAAGAATTTATCATTTGTTTGCGGAGAAATGATAAAGGAATTTAATTCTGTGTCAGAATATGAAATAAGTTTAACAGATATAAGAGAATTAGAACGAATATTAAGTGATAAAAAGACTGCAAAATCAGTAAAAGCAAAACAAGTCGCACAATTATTTGAATGTACTCCGGCAGAGGATAAAGAACAACAAAAATGTGCTAAGGCAATTATTACCAATTTAAGTAAATTAATTGTAGGGTTAAAGGGTAATATCAGCAAAATGTTTCATCAGCCATTGGAAGAAATCAGTACAAAAAGTTTTAAATTTACAGAAGCGAAATATGAAGATGAGATCATGCCTGCAATTGAAGAAAATTATCCAGATTATGCAACTGTAATTGATAGAATCAAAGGTGTATATGATTGGAGTGTATTAGTTGAAATCTTAGATGGAGAAGATTATTTATCATTTGCAAAGGTAAAAGCGTATGAAAAACATGGGAAAAATCTACATATATTAAAAAATATTATGAAAAAATATTGCAAAGATGAAGTGTATCAAGCTTTTTTTAATGGAATCAACGAAAAAAATGGTTATGGAAATTATATTGGAGCAATTCGGAAGAATGGTTATACATATAAAATGGATCGATGTAAATCAGAGGAAGATTTTTATAAAGGTTTACAAAAGATTTTATCTACAATTGTTCCAGATCAAGAAGATGAAGAATTATTAGAAAAATTAAAGGCAGAAGTAGAGAATCAAACATTGTTACCATTAGCAAGATCAAAGGAAAATGGAACAATTCCGAATCAGGTTCATCTTCAGGAATTAATGAAAATATTGGATAACGCAAAAGAATATTTGGATTTTTTGAAGAAAGAAGATGAGTATGGAACAATAGCTGAGAAGATTATATCTATTGCAAAATTTAGGATACCATATTATGTAGGACCATTAAGCAGGAGACATAAAGAAGAAGGTTCTAATTCATGGATGATAAGAAAAGAAGAAGGAAGAATTTATCCATGGAATTTTGGAGATAAAGTGGATGTAGAACAATCAAATAAGGAATTTATTGAGCGTATGACAAATAAATGTACTTATTTAATCGGAGAAGATGTTTTACCGAAAAACTCTTTGTTATATTCAAAATATATGGTACTAAATGAACTGAATAACCTAAAAATAAGAGGAAATAAAATATCTGTGGAACTAAAACAGAGAATTTATAAAGATCTATTCTGTACAATGGCAAAAGTGACAGGAAAGAGAATTTTAGAATACCTAAAGATGGAAGATCCAGAAATTGTACAGGAAGATATTAGTGGATTTGATATTGATTTTAAATCGGCTCTTACATCTTATTTAGATTTCAAAAAACAAGTAGTAGGAGATGAAATAGAAAAAGATCATTATAAAGAAATTATAGAAGAAATCATTAAATGGAAAACAATCTATGATGATGATTCCAAAATGATGAGAAGAATGATAGAACGAGAATATCCAGAGATATTTGATAAAGAACAGATAAAGAAAATCTGTCAGTTAAAATATAGTGGATGGGGAAATTTCTCTGACAGATTTTTGAATGATGTCAGAGGTGCAGATAAAGAAACTGGGGAAAGTTATACGATCATAGAAGCATTATGGAAAACAAATTATAATCTGATGCAGCTTCTAAGCAAACAATTTAGTTTTAAAGAGGAAATTGATCAGATAAATGCGGAAAAAGCAGGTGATGTAGGGAAAATCAATTATGAAAATACAGTCAAAGATTTAATCGTGTCGCCATCTAATAAACGTGCAATATGGCAGACGATACAGATTGCAGAAGAAATAAAAAAAGTAATGAAATGTGAGCCAGAAAGAATCTTTATTGAAATGGCACGAGGAGGAGAAAAAGAGAAAAAAAGAACTGTTTCAAGAAAGACAAGATTGCAGGAATTATATGCTGGGTGCAAAGATGATACACGCAATTGGATGAAAGAAATTGGCGATAGGGAGGAACGAGAATTCAATAGCCGAAAACTCTATTTGTATTATACACAGATGGGAAAATGTATGTATACAGGAGATGAAATAGATGTGGATGCATTGATGAAAGGGAATTCTAACTGGGATATTGATCACATTTACCCACAGTCAAGAATTAAGGATGATAGTTTAGATAATATGGTTTTGGTTCGAAAAGATGTAAATAATAAAAAGCGAAATAAAATTCTGTCTCCAAAGATTCGAGAAGATATGAAAGGATACTGGACAATGCTATGTCAGAAGGGCTTGATTTCAAAAAGGAAATACGACCGATTGACAAGGACAACAGATTTTACGGACGAAGAATTGTCAGGATTTATTGAGAGACAATTGGTAGAAACAAGACAGTCATCAAAAGCAGTAGCAGAGTTGTTGAATCGATTGTATAAAGATTCAGAAGTTGTTTATGTAAAAGCTGGATTAGTTTCAGATTTCCGACATGATAATGATCTGCTGAAATCCAGAAGAGTGAATGATTACCATCATGCAAAAGATGCATTTTTGAATATAGTAGTTGGAAATGTTTATCATGCAAGATTTACATCGAATCCTAGAAAATGGATTAAAGACAATAGAGATAGCAATTACAGCATTCGTAGAGTATTTAATTATGATGTAAAACAAGGCGATAAGATTGTATGGCATGGAAGTGAAAATGGTGGACACAGTATTGATCAGATAAAGAAGATAATGAGTCGAAATGATATTTTATATACAGAATACACATATTGCGAAAAAGGTCAGTTGTTTAATGAAACTTTAGCGAAGAAAGGGAATGAAAAAGCGATAGCTTTAAAGAAAAATCTTGATCCAGTAAAATATGGAGGGTACACCACTCCGAAGACATCAGCATTTGCATTTGTTGAATTTGATGGAAAGAAAAAAGAACGGAAAAATCATATTGTGGAAATTCCAGTATATGTTGTAAATATTGCGAAGAGAGAACCAGATGCAGTAAAAAAATATCTGGAAGAGAGAAAAGGATATAGCAATGTAGTTATTAAGAAATATCCGATCAAGAAGAATAGTTTGATAAAGATGGATGGGTATTTGGCAAGATTGAGAGGAGGGGATGACAACAGAATAGAAATAAAAAATGCAGTGCAACTTATTTTAAATAAAAACATATATGAGATTATTAGAAAAACAGAAAAGTATATAGAACATAATCAGCAATATGAAGTAAACTCTGAATTTGATGGTTTTACAGAAGAAGACTTATACAAGGTATATAAGGAATTATGTTTAAAACTTAAAAATAGTATTTATAAAAAGAGACCGGTTCAGCAATTAAAGATTTTAGAACAAGGAGTTGAGAAATTTAAGTCACTAGAATCTTTAAAAGATAAAGCAAAAATAATTAATGAATTACTTGTAATGTTTCGGTGTGATGCAACAACAGAAATGAATCTTAAAGCAATTGGAGGAGCTTCAAGTGCTGGTAGAATGAGAGTTTATAAGAATACATTGGCCTCAAAACAGTTAAAATTAATATACCAATCTATTACTGGATTATTTGAAACAGAAGAGGAGTTAATATGAGTTGGAGAACAGTAGTGATCACTGGAAATGCCAAATTGGATTATAAAATGGATTATATGGTAGTTCGCAAATCGGATATGACAACTCGAATCTATATTGGAGAAATTGGCATGTTGATTATTGAATCAACAGCCATTTCTCTAACAACAATGCTACTATGTGAATTAACAAAACATAAAATTAAAATAGTATTTTGTGACGAAAAACATAATCCGCAATCAGAATTGATTCCATATTATGGAAGTCATGATACAAGTGCAAAAGTTAGAATGCAGACCCAATGGTCAAAAGAAGTAAAAGAAAATATATGGACAGAAATTGTATCAGAAAAGATAAGAAAACAAAGTGATCATTTAAAAGAAAATGATCAAGAAGTTCAAGCTGATATGTTGAAGCAATATGTGAAAGAAATAGAATTGGGAGATAAAACAAACAGAGAAGGACATGCTGCCAAAGTTTATTTTAATGCACTGTTTGGATTAGACTTTTCGAGAAGCAAGGAATGTGCAATTAATGCGGCGTTAAATTATGGGTATGGTATTTTGTTGTCTTGTTTTAACCGAGAAGTGATTGCGAATGGGTATATTACACAGCTAGGATTATTTCATAACAATATGTTTAATCAGTTTAATTTAGCTTCAGATTTGATGGAACCATTTCGAATTCTTGTAGATCGTATTGTTGTAAAAAATAAACCAGAGAAATTTGAGAGGGAAGAAAAATTAGATTTTATATATATGCTAGAGGATGAAGTATTGATTGATGGAAAATATCAATATGTCAGCAATGCAATAAAAATATACTGCAGGAGTATTTTTGATGCGTTAAATGAAAATGATGTATCATTGATCAAATTTTATAGAATGATATGAGTTATAGATTTATGAGAGTGATTGTATTTTTTGATTTACCAACGATCAGTTTAGAGGATAAAAGAGAGTATCGGAATTTTCGGAAATTTTTGCTGAAGAAGGGATTTGCCATGATGCAGGAAAGTGTGTACAGCAAATTGGCATTAAATACGACGGTAGCTAATGGGGTTGTTTCGAGTGTAAAAGAGCATAAACCTAAAGACGGATTGGTGCAGATGCTTGTTATAACAGAAAAACAATATTCTAAAATGGAATATGTTATTGGGAAAAACAATTATTGATTCGGATCAAAGGACGGTTATATTATGATATTTATAAGCCATGGAAATGGAATAGAAAGCAGGTTGGAAACAGAAAGGATTAATGCAATCATATTGGAAGATTCAGAACAATATACAGGATTGATTCAAAAATTATGGAATCAGATTCATAAAGTTGAAGAAACATTATTGCTGTATGGAGCGGAAAATGAATTACTAGATATGAGCAACCAATGCGATTTATTATTTTCGATTAGAGACTTAAGTTTACAGAATTCCAGAATTCAGAAAAAATTGATCACATATTTGGCAGAAGAAATTCAAATGAGTGAATTATATGATAAGATGGTTGAAAATCAGGCGGGATTATTACAAATTATGGAAGAAATAAAAAATCTTTCAGAGTATCCAATCTGTCTAAATGAAGATTATAATATAGCAGATATTTTGAAATATGTTGGAGTAAAATTATCAGAAACAGAGGGAAGTTTTTGTGAAAAATTGATCGATTATATGAAAATCAGTTATGATTTTTTGAAGATAGATGTGTTTTTTGTAGTAGGTTGCAAAGGATATCTGAAAGAAAAAGATTATGAATATTTGCAGGAATGGACAAGATATCAGCAAATTACACTAGTATTGATAGAATGTGATGAAGATCGGTTGCCATTGGGGATGAATAAGTATATAATTGATAGAGATAAATGTGTTATACACTAATTCCATATGAGAATACAACATGTGATGTAGTGGCATGACTTGAAAATTGAGGTTTGAGAGTAGTGTAATTTCATATGGTAATCAAACAATGGAGACATAGATACAAAGCTTAAGACGGTTTGAGAGTAGTGTAATTTCATATGGTAATCAAACAAAATACTTAGTCAATATGACAGAGGACAAGTTTGAGAGTAGTGTAATTTCATATGGTAATCAAACAGCAATTACTTGATATTGTTCGTAAATTTGGTTTGAGAGTAGTGTAATTTCATATGGTAATCAAACTAGAATTTTGTGAAAAGAAATCTAGGGCGTGTTTGAGAGTAGTGTAATTTCATATGGTAATCAAACCTGCTGACTCCCCTTCTTCTACAGTCATATGTTTGAGAGTAGTGTAATTTCATATGGTAATCAAAGAAGGATGGGAGGAATTGCGGTTAGATCGTGGTTTGAGAGTAGTGTAAATTCATATGGTAATCAAACTGCGAACGTTTTAGAACCATGTAAAATCAAGTTTGAGAGTAGTGTAAATTCATATGGTAATCAAACCGACTACCATACTTGCAACTAATGCCATAAGTTTGAGAGTAGTGTAAATTCATATGGCAATCAAACGTAAGGATAAAGAAACCTCGCCGATCGTGGTTTGAGAGTAGTGTAAGTTATAGATATGATAAAAGGTAGCGTATTGATTTACAATGTTTGAGAATGTTGCATATATGAAAAGATGAGAAGATATTAATAACATATTTTCTCATCTTTTTCTTTACCAAAAAAATATTCATGCTACAATAATAAAAAGCAGACATCAAAGGAGGACACCAACATGAAGATCAAAAATGCAACAATCAAAGATTTTGACACAGCCTATGAATACATCAAAAAACTCTGGGACTACAACACCTATGACTATGAAACAACCAAAGAAGTCTACGAAAAAGTACTACAAAACGAAAACAGTTTTGCATTTTTTGCCATAGAAGACGATGGAACTTTTCATGGATTCTGCCATGGAGATTATTTTCAGACCTTCTGGATGTCAGGGCTTACCTGCTATGTATCAAGTTTGATCACAAACGAAGAAGACCGAGGTAAAGGATATGGTGTAAAATTATTAGATCATGCAAAGAAATTGGCAAAAGAACGAGGATGTAAAGCAATCACTTTAGACTCCGGACTGCCAAGAGTACAAGCTCACGGATTTTATGAATACTATGGATTTGAAAAAAGCTGTTATGGATTTGAATTAGCTTTGTAGAAGAAAGGAAAATTAATGAAAATATTAGTCAGTGCCTGCCTGTTAGGAATCGATTGCAAATATAACGGAAAAAACAATAAAAATGAACAGGTCCTAAAGTTACTAAAAGACCACGATTTGGTCCCAGTCTGTCCAGAGATCATGGGAGGACTGCCAACACCAAGAATTCCGGCAGAAATACATCAAAACAAAGTTATCGCAAAAGATGGCAAAGATGTTACAAAACAATACCAAAAAGGTGCCGAAGAGACACTAAAAATTGCAAAGTTATATAACTGTCACACAGCGATCCTAAAAGAAAAAAGTCCATCTTGTGGCTGTGGCAAAGTCTATGATGGAACATTTACAGGCACGCTGATCAATGGGGACGGAATCACAGCTAGATTATTAAAAGAACATGGAATCAAAATCACAGGGGAAACAACCTTAGATATCACAGAATAAAACAGTGAACAGTAAAATGAGGATCCAAATATGAACAACAAACAAAAACTATTAACCGCAACAGCGATCACAGGAACTATTGTCAGTGCATCTGCATTTACTGTCTTCGATTATGCGATCTGTCGAAGAAAAAAACAGCCAGATGTCCGTAAAAAAGAAAAATGGAAACCATATCTTGATTACGTTTTAAAAGAACAAGAATGGCTAAAAGAACACCAAGAACAAGAATTAAAAGAAATCAGATCAAAAGACGGACTAACACTACGGGCAGCCTACATCCCAAGAGAAAATGCCAAAGGAACTATTATCTGCATGCACGGTTACCATTCAACAAACAATATCGAATTCGTACCGGAAGTCCGATTTCTATGGAATCTTGGATACAGCATTCTTCTTCCATGGCAGAGAAGCCACGGAAAAAGCGAAGGACGCTATATTACTTATGGAGTGAAAGAACGCCATGATCTCAAACGATGGATTTTGTATATCAATCGCCACCTGGCGGCCAAGAACAAAGATATTTTTCTATGTGGAATTTCTATGGGATGTGCCACAACCTTAATGGCAGCAGGTCTGGACCTTCCAGACAATGTAAAAGGAATTATTGCTGACTGCGGATTCACTTCTCCATGGGATATCATCAAACACGTAGCCAAAGAAAGATTCCATCTTCCACCATTTCCATTAATGTACATGGTAGATTTGATCAGTGAAGTAGTAGCAGGATTTGGATTGAAAGAAGTCAGCATTCCAGAAATCATGAAACGAAACAAGATTCCAGTGTTGTTTATTCATGGAGATGCAGACGATTACGTTCCGATGTGGATGACGATCAAAAATTATGAAGCCTGTGCAGCACCAAAAGAACTCTATATTGTTTCAGGAGCAGGACACGCACTAGCATTTTCAAAAGATATGGAAGAGGGAAAACGAAGAATCAAAAATTTCATACATAAATATAAGACGATCTAAAATAAGAAGAACCATTCTGTATAAATGATTTTACAGAATGGTTCTTGTATTATTATAAGTCGTCTAAGAAATAAAAAACTATTTTAAGATCATAAGATAACTTTCCGGTCGCTGTGTGATCTTGATCTCTTTCAGAATTCTAAAATTGGATTTTACAGCGAACTGTTTTATATATTCACGGTTTCTTGTATACATAATGATTGTTCCTTCAGGTCCAAGAACTCTTTTGGCAAATGGAAAGAACTTCTCATAAACCTCACGAATCTCCGCTTCTGTCTTCTGACCAGTCGCATAAGGCATCTCCGTAAAGATCTCATCAAAAGGATAATCATGTGTAAATGTAAAACAATCCTTATTAATATAATGAACAATCTGATCTGCAAGATTTGTGTTATAGATCGCTTTCTCAATGGCTTCTGGAGAATGATCGATACCATAAGAAGTATTCCCTTTTACAACCTTCTGACGCTCGATCAGCATCGTACCAACCCCACAGAAAGGATCAAGAATCTGCGCATCCGGGATCATGTAATCTTTGGCAAGTTCCACAAGTAAAGCAGCATTGACTGGTTTGATACTTGTTGGAATGAACTCCTCGCGGTAACTAAAACGACGATCAACGATCGTATTTAATTTCACTAATAAATAATAATCCCCAGATTTACCTTCGATCATACGGATCTCAAATTCATAATGAGAGGTAGAATTTCTTAATTTATGTGCTGTCAGCTCTTCTAATTTCGAAGCAACTTTCTTCGCAAATTTGGAACGTTCAGAAAGTGCCATACGGCTTTTCACTCCGATTCGGAAATAAAAAGGGAAATCCCCTTCATGAGTATTTTCTAATAATGCCATTAAATTTGAACCAGCGATCACGGATGCAGCAACATCAGCATCAGGTTTACATGAAACCATGCCTGGAATCTGAAATAACAATTCATTGTATGTGCGGATTGGTAATAAACGATTCAGATGATTTGTCTTTACACGCACGCCCATTTTTGAAGAAGCAGCTGAAGATTCTTCCATCAAGGCAGCAGTAATTTCCGGGTGTAATGGGTTAGTGCGGAAAATACAATGAAATGTCTGGCGGCCGCCTAAAAATCTATGCTTCTTAAATGGTTCGATCGTATTGATCAGTTCAGAAAGTGCATGAAGTTCATGTTCTACATGCTTTTTCTCATCGTCAGAAGCTTCATAAAGAGATAATTCTTCATAACGTTTTCGGAAAACATCCACATAAGGAGCCGCATTTAAAGATTTTAAAGCAGTTAAATAAGCCTCTTTTACAAAACGTGTATCTTCTGTCTGATAAGCATGAAATACAGCATCACTTTCAGAAATAAGTGCCAGATCACCGATCAAAAGAGCAGCATTTTTTCTTGTTTTTGCATCTTCATTTTCTAAAAATACGGATAAGTCCAGATCACCATCATGGATCCAAGACAACAAAAGTTCTCTTTTAGAAGAATCCTTGATCTCCTGACGCAGGGAACTTAAAGACTGACGTACTTCGATATTTTGATTTAATCTTTTACATAAACGATTGATCATATATACATTCCTTTTCTAAATAATGTGTATAAGGAAAAGTCCTTAAAAACTATAAAAACAGTATACCTTATTGAAATAATTTTTGCAAAAAAAGTGAAAATCATGCTATAATAATATGTAAACAAGAGAATAATAGGTAAGGAAGTATATGAAACATATAACGATCAATAGAGCAGAGCAGGCAGATGTCGATGCGATCATGCAATTGATGCAAGAAGCAGTGGATACTGTGAAGGTTTCCGATTGGTTTCTGCCAGATAACAGACAATATATAGAAGAACACATAAGCGACCGGGGATTTACATTGAAGGCTTTATCAAATAACAATGAGATCTTGGGCTTTTTTATTGTCGATCTTCCGGGAGAGTCAAAACATAATCTTGGATATGATCTGAATTATGACGATCATAAGATACACAAAGTTGCACATATGGACTATGCAGTTGTGACAAGTAAAGCAAGAGGTTTGGGGCTTCAGAGAAGATTTTTCAAAGAGGCAGAGAAACAATTAGAAGACACGATATATGAATACTTCCTTGGAACCGTTCATCCGGATAATATCTACAGTCGGACAAACTTTGTCAAAGCAGGTTACAGGGAAGCAAGACAAATGTCAAAATATGGTGGTATGCAACGTATCATCATGGAAAAGGAGAAATGACTATGAGTGATCAGTATGATGTTATTATGATCGGAGCAGGACCTTCTGCTATATTTTGTGCTTATGAATTAAAGAGAAATAAGCCAGATATGAAAGTTCTTATGATCGAAAAGGGACGAAGGATCGAAAGAAGAGCCTGTCCAAAACGAAATACAAAGGTATGTGTTGGATGTAAACCATGCTCTATCACAACAGGATTTGCTGGAGCTGGAGCATTTTCTGACGGTAAATTATCTTTATCTCCAGATGTAGGAGGGAACCTTCCAGAGATTTTAGGATATGACAGAACGATCGAATTATTAAAAGAATCCGATGACATTTATTTAAAATTCGGAGCTGATGAGAAAGTATACGGAATTGATGAAGCGGAAGAGATTGCAAGCATCCGTAAGAAAGCAATTCAGGCGAACTTGAAGCTGATCGAATGTCCGATCAGACATTTGGGAACAGAAGAAGGGTACAAGATCTACTCAAGACTTCAGGAACATTTATTAAATGAAGGTGTTGATATGATCTTTGATACCATGGTCAAAGATATCATCATTGAAGATGGGGTTGCAAAGGGTGTTGTCACAGACAAAGGTGAGACATATACAGCCGATGAGATCGTAGCAGCAGTAGGACGAGAAGGATCTGAATGGCTAAGCGGAATCTGCAGAAAATACGACATTGAAACACAGGTAGGAACCGTTGATGTCGGAGTCCGTGTAGAAGTTCGAGACGAGATCATGGAAGAATTAAATAAGAGTCTTTATGAAGCAAAACTTGTTTATTACACGCCAACATTCGATGATAAAGTCCGCGTATTCTGCAGCAATCCATCGGGGGAAGTAGCAACAGAATATTATGAAAATGGTCTGGCAGTGGTAAATGGTCATGCATACAAAGCAGATGAATACAAGACAAACAATACAAACTTTGCATTATTAGTATCTAAGAACTTTACAAAACCATTTAAAGAGCCGATTCAATATGGAAAACATATCGCACAGTTAAGCAATATGCTTTGTGATGGCAAGATCTTAGTACAGAGATTTGGAGATTTTGTGAGAGGAAGAAGAACAACCGAAGAACGTCTGGTAAGAAATAACATTACACCAACATTAAAAGATGCTGTTCCAGGAGATCTTTCACTCGTATTCCCATATCGAATCATGAAAGACATCGAAGAGATGATCTATGCATTAGATGAAGTAACACCAGGTATGGCAAGTGATGAGACACTTCTTTACGGTGTAGAAGTTAAATTCTATTCAAATAAGATCTTAACAAACAAAGACTTTGAAACTAATATCAAAGGACTTCGCGCAATCGGTGACGGAGCATCTGTAACAAGAGGATTACAGCAGGCATCTGCGAATGGATTAAGCGTTGCGAAGAGTATCTTAAATAAATAAAATATCAAATAAAAATATTAAAACAAAAATCCCTGACAGGTTTCTAAACCATTAGGGATTTTTCTGTTTGAGAATCCTGCAAAGAATGATTCTTCCTTATAAAAAAATTATTTTTTGAATTTAGGATGTTTTTCATAGAAAGCTTTGTTCGCCTGCTCTCCTGCAAGGATCAATCGATGAAGTCCTTCTTTAGGACATAAGAAACTTCCCAAAGGATAAGGTGTTTTGGTGTATAATCCATGAAAATCTGTTCCACCAGTCATGAAAAGATCATGTTCCTTACAAAGAGATGTAATATGCTCTCTTGTTTTTTCATCATTTCTTGGATGATTTAATTCAATTCCATCAAGCATATGTTCTTCGATCATCATCTCCATCACATTGTCAGCTTTATACTGCCCAGGATGTGCAAGCACGACAACGCCTCCGCAGGAATGAAGAAGATCCGTGACCGTTTTTGCATCCATATAGCGGTATGGAAATTTATGAGGGCCGCCAGCACGGAATAATTCGTTATGTAATTGACCGATCGGAGTTCCAGTATATCCCATCATGGAAAGAACCTGCATGAACACCAAGCTCTTTCCCAAGTCTTACAGCTTCCGGAATGGAATGTGTTGATTCGTGGTCAGAGATTGCAATATAATCAAGGCCGATACGTTTCGCATAAGGAATGATCTGGTCAACACGCATAGCACCATCAGATAAAACGGTGTGACAATGTAAGTCTGCTTTCATATAAAAATACCTCCAAAATATTTATTCCATTTTCTTTAAGATCGTTAAAATATTAGATAATGACTGATGAAATAATTCCTGATCTTCTTTTGACAGTGATTCAAAACGTTTGGAAAGGTATTCTTTGACAAGCGCTTTTTCCTGAAGGATCAGCTGGTTTCCTTTCTCTGTGAGTTTTACATAAACCATTTTTCTGTTTTCATCACTTCTAAAACGTGTGACATACTCATCCTTCACAAGTGGAGAAACGGCTCTTGTAGCCTGTTCCTTAGATGATGCCAGATAAGAAGATAACTGTGACATATTCAATGAACGACCTCCAGACAGTGCAAATAAGATAAGAATCTGTGTTTTGGTAAGATCCATGGAAGGTATGTCGATCGTGTTTAAAAGAAATTTCTGACAGATTGGAAAAATTTCAAAAAGTGCAGAAACATCATTCAATGTAAATCCCTCTCTTTCGATGTTTTTCTAACTAAAAGTATACCACTTTATGAATAAAAATCAATAATCAACAAAAATCAATATTTGACAAAAGTCAAATAAAAAGATAAAATAGGAGAAACACTATAAAATGACCTTGATCAAAGGAGGTAACCTATGAGTGAAACAACAACACAGATGCAGGATTTTCTGACACGCCAGGCGAAAGTCTGCCATGATAATTGTGAGATAGAGAAAGATCTGTACAAAGAGCTGGGAGTGAAACGAGGACTCAGAGATGTCGATGGAGTCGGCGTTCTTGCAGGTCTTACGAATATATCCTGTATTCAATCCAGTGAGATGATCAATGGAGAGAAAGTACCTTGTGAAGGAAAGTTATTTTATAGAGGATATAATATATATGAATTAGTCGATGGATTTATGAAGAGAGGCGAATTTGGATTTGAAGAAATCACCTATCTTTTACTATTTGGAAAACTGCCGGATGAAAAACAATTGAAAGAATTCAGAGAAATTTTGGCACAGAGTATGACACTTCCAAAGAATTTCACAAGAGATGTTATTTTAAAGGCACCATCGAAAGACATTATGAACACGTTGACAAAGAGCATTTTAACACTGGCATCGTATGATGATAAAGCATCTGATATTTCTATGGAAAATGTATTAAGACAATGTCTGATGTTGATCAGTGTTTTGCCGATGATGGCAGTTTATGGATATCATGGTTACAATCATTACGTCAATGATGACAGCCTGTACATCCATCGTCCAGATCCAAACTGTTCCATGGCAGAAAATATTTTAAGAATGCTGCGTCCAGACAAATCTTATACAGAATTGGAAGCCAGAGTGTTAGATATTGCACTCGTTCTTCATATGGAACATGGAGGAGGAAATAACTCAACATTTACAACCCATGTCGTGACATCTTCAGGATCAGATACATATTCAGTGATCGCAGCTGCACTTTCATCATTGAAAGGTCCCAAACATGGAGGAGCGAATATCAAAGTTGTTGAGATGATGCAGGATTTAAGAAAAAATGTGGATGATATCAGTGATGAAAGTCAGGTAGAAGAATACTTAAGAAAACTGCTGCACAAAGAAGCATTTGACCAAAAAGGACTGATCTATGGAATGGGGCATGCAGTATATAGTATTTCAGATCCAAGAGCACAGATTTTCAAAGCTTTTGTAAAGAAACTGGCCCTTGCAAAAGAAAGAGAAAAAGATTTCGAACTCTATTCTATGATTGAAACATTGGCACCAAAAGTAATCGCAGATGAACGAAAAATCTACAAAGGGGTCAGTGCAAATGTCGATTTCTACAGTGGATTTGTGTATAGTATGTTAGATATCCCATTGGAATTGTTCACACCGATCTTTGCGATGGCAAGAATCGTTGGATGGAGTGCCCATCGTTTGGAAGAATTAACAAATGTGGATAAGATCATTCGTCCTGCGTATCAGAGTGTACAAGATGAGAAAGAATATATTGAGATGGAAGATCGATAAAAAAGAGGGATTCCCTCTTTTTTTATGCAAAAATATAAGCTTATAAAATGAGGAAAACCGGAGACGAGGAGAGTCTCCGGTATTATGAAAAAGTATGAAAAAAAGTTTTAGCTAAGTAAGTTTGTTTGTTACTTGCTATGGTTTTAGTATACTCAGTAAATGTGAAAGAATTGTGTCTAAAAAATGATGAATTTATGTTTTTTGGTCATATTTTGAGAAATTCAGTGATTCCATATGCAACTCCGTCCTTGTCATGATGTTTTGTGATAAAGGTCGCAGCATCCTTACATTTTGAAGAAGCATTTTCCATGGCAATTCCGATACCAGCTTCTTTTAACAGATCAATGTCATTATCACCATCACCAAAGGCAGCGGTTTCTTCAGGTTTTAGATTCAAATATTCCCGAATAAAACGAAGTCCGGAATGTTTTCCGGCATCTTTATGAGAAATCTCGATCAGCTGCGAAACAGAAGAAGTAATATAGATCTCATCACAATTATATTTAAGTTCATTCCAAATGAGCTGCTTTTGCTGCTCGCCAGAGACAACAATATCCATACTGTCAATATGATCAATATGTTCTCGAATAAAAGAAATAATATCATCAATAGGAATTCTTGTAGATTGGATGTAAGGAATTGCTTGTGGAGTTGTACCATAGGAAACAGGATCTTCCACATAAGCTTTCAGGGCATAAGTTTTGCCATCAATAAAAACTTCAAGGGCAGTCTCATGCTGTTTAGCAATCTGAATTATACATTCAACGGAAGCAGGTGTCATCTTATATTCATGAAGACAGGTGCTTGTAGGAATATGGTAAATGGCAGCACCATTAGAAGTAATTGCATATTCAATTCCAGGCACAGCAAGAACATCTTTAGGCAGCGTATCAAAAGAACGTCCACTTGCGATCACAATGTGAACACCATTTTCAATTGCATGACATAAAGCATTATAATTTCCGTCAGAAAGCCGTCCACTTGCATTTAATGTTGTACGGTCAAGATCAAGTGCAATACATTTTATATTCATAAGAAACCTCCAGATTTCGCATTTGTTATACATAGTCGATATTGTGTAATATATTTTACACATATGAAAATATTGTATCTTTTCTTTGAAACAATTACAATATACGAAAGGAGGAAAAATAAAAATGGGAATGACAACATTATGCTATATAGAAAAAGATAACAAATATCTGATGCTGCATCGCATCAAGAAAGAACATGATATCAATAAAGATAAATGGATCGGAGTCGGTGGTCATTTTGAACATGGAGAAAGCCCGGAAGACTGCATGTTTCGTGAAGTTATGGAGGAAACAGGACTAACCCCATTGTCATATAGATTTTGTGGGATCGTCACATTTTTGTCCGATATGGGAACTGAAAAAGAAGCATGGGAATATATGTGTTTATACCATATCGAAGAATTCAAAGGCGAGATCAAAGAATGTGATGAAGGAGTACTAGAATGGGTAGACAAAGAAAAAATATTAGACCTTGATCTGTGGGAAGGTGACAGGTTATTTTTACGCTATATGCAAGAAAGAAGATCATTTTTTTCGTTGAAATTGGTATATGAAGAAGGAAATCTGGTGCAAGCAGTCGTAGATGGAAAAGACTTGGAATTTTTTGATATCTTAGATGAAAATGGAAACAAAACAGGAAAGATCAAAGAGAGATCTTTGGTCCATGAAGATGGAGATATCCATGGAACTGTGCATATCTGGATCAGAAGAAAAACAGAAAAAGGATATGACTTGTTGTTACAAAAACGAAGCAAAGAAAAAGACTCCTTCCCAGGCTGCTACGACATCTCATCCGCAGGACACATCAGTGCAGGTGATGAGCCATTAGAAACCGCATTAAGAGAACTAGAAGAAGAACTAGGGATCAAAGCAGAACCAGAACAACTTAAAAAAGTATGTATGCATGAAGGAAGCATGAATGGAAACTTCTATGGAAGAGAATTTAAGAATCATGAGATCAGCACGGTTTATATGTATGAAGAAACAGTGGATATTACAAAACTTAAACTACAGAAAGAAGAAGTCGAAGAGGTTATGTGGATGGATCAAGAAGAACTGATTCAGAAAGTGAGAGATGGTGGGATTCCAAATTGTATATACTTGGATGAAGTAGAGAAGTTTTAAGTTGTAGTTGGCCAACTGTAGATTTCGAGTATATGATAAAAAATAAAGAAGCAACCGACAGCGCAGCGGTGGAATTTTGCTCATATTTTGAACAAATCGCTGATCCGCCCAATTTCCTACGAAAACTCGCTCTGAAGTTTTGTTCAGGTCAATAGACTTTGAAGCTCAGACATTCGTCCAATTGGGCTGCGAATTTATTCAAAATATGGCAAAATTCCAATGCTGCGCTGTCGGTTGCTTCTTTATTTTTTATCATATACCAGAAGTCTAAAGTGTGGACAATTACAAGATTGAAAAACTTAAGTGGGTGGATGTATGTTAAACATTATCGTTTTTTATTTTGACAGTGGCAGACAGATACTATTATTGTCAATACAGTAAAACATACACACTGTGTAGTGGTTTGAATAGTGTTTTGTTGTATGAGTCAGAAAGAAGATAAGAAGAACTATTTATAAGGATCCAAGGTGACAACATGAGCACTTTTTGAATGCGTTTTTTACAAATTCGCAGCGCCCTGTGGTTGATTGTCTGACCGTAGCTGCGGGCATTTTGGCTCGCAGCGAGGGAGTTATCAAAGGAACAGGCGCGGATCGGCGATTTGTAAAAAACGCTTTCAAAAATGCGGAGTGTCACCTTGGATCCTTATAAATAGTTCTTCTTATCTTCTTTCTGACTCATACATGACCAACACTACCACTTCAAATCAGGATTGTATAAAAACGAATAATCTATAGAATTCTTACTAAATTATGCTATAATATACAAGATTAATCAAACAGTTTCAAAATGAAAGAGGGAGTATCAAATGAAAAGGTTATTATTAGTTTTAATGCTGATTCTGGGAGCAGTAATGATCACAAGCCGTCCGGTGGCGACTTATGCATATACAGATGAAGAAAAGCAGCAGGCGAAATCATGGCTGTCTTCGCATGGTTATCCACCAACAAGAGCAGGGGCAGAACAGGCATATCAGGATTATATGGATGGAAAGATTGATGTTCCAGAAGCAGATGCATATATGGGAAAGAACCAGAAAAATGACATAGAAGAAAAGAAAAATCCAACTGTGAAGACAGAAACAAAAAAAGATAAACAATCTAAAAATACCAATAAAAATAGTACAACAAAACAAGAAAATTCATCTAAAGAACAGACAAACAACAGTACAACATCTGCAAAAGAATCAACAACACAAGGAACAACAGAAACAACAACGACCAAAGTGACAACAGAAACAAAAGAACAGAAACAACAAAAAGAAGAAAAAAAGAAAAAAGAGCAGAAAGAAACAAAGAAAAAACACACAACAGGGATTGCAATCGGAGCAGCTGCAGTCGTGATTTTTGCTTTACTTGTAGTATTTATGCGAAAGAGAATGTAAAAAACGCTATGCTGAAGTGATAGAAAATTCACTTGACACAACAGTTAGCGAGTGCTATTCTATAAATAAATTACATAACGTCTTCAGGGCAGGGTGCAAGTCCCTACCGGCGGTTATAGCCCGCGAGCCTTATATGGCATGACTTGGTGAGATTCCAAGGCCGACAGTACAGTCTGGATGGAAGAAGATTTAAGAAGTGATATTGATCATCATGTCCTGGGATTTTTATAATTCCAGGATTTTTTTATTTCAAAAAGAAATATCAAGATATCAAAAAGGAGTTCCTGAAGAATTAGAACAAAGATCAGGAGCTCCTTTTTATATTTCCGATTTCAATACCAATCAAAATCCAACCTCCCAAAATCAAAGAACCTGAAGGGAAGGGAGAAAAATATTTGAAAGAAGAATATATGCGGCGTGCGATCGAACTTGCCAAGAAAGGCTGTGGATATACCAATCCAAATCCTTTAGTCGGAGCAGTGATCGTAAAAGATCAAAGGGTTATTGGCGAAGGATATCATGAGAAGATCGGCGGATTACATGCAGAGCGAAATGCTTTAAAAAACTGCATAGAAGATCCTGAGGGAGCTGAGATTTATGTAACATTGGAGCCATGCTGCCATTATGGAAAAACACCACCATGTACGGAAGCATTGATCGAAGCGGGGATTAAGAAAGTATATGTCGGGAACTTAGACCCTAATCCGAAAGTGGCAGGAGGCGGGATCAAAATCCTGAATGATCATGGCATAGAAACAGAAACAGGAATCCTTGAAGAAGAGTGCAGACAGTTAAACGATATATTTTTTCACTATATTCAAAATGATATTCCATATACAGCGTTAAAATACGCAATGACATTGGATGGAAAGATCGCAACAGCAACCGGTGAATCCAAATGGATCACAGGAGAAGAAGCCAGAAGACATGCACATACATTACGACACCAGTATGCAGCGATCATGGCAGGGATCGGTACGGTTTTAGCAGATGATCCGATGTTAAATGCACGAATCGAACATGGGAATGATCCAATTCGTGTGATATGTGATTCAAACTTAAGGATTTCGGAAGGATCAAATATCGTAAAAACAGCCAGAGAAATTCCAACGATCATCGCTACCATAAGTAAGGATCAAGAAAAAATAGCAAAATTAGAACAAAAAGGATGCAAGATCTTAAAAACGTCAGAGCAAGATGGAAAGGTCAATGTCAAAGAAGTTTTAAAACAGTTAAGAAATATGGAAATTGACAGTGTTTTAGTTGAGGGTGGTGGAATCTTGAATGAATCCTTGATCAAAAACAACTGTGTTCACAAAGTTTACGCCTATATTGCTCCAAAATTATTTGGAGGAGAAAAGGCCAAAACACCTGTAGAAGGCAAAGGGATCGAAAGGATCCAAGAAGCTTTGGTATTTGATGAATTAAAGGCAACACCACTTGGAAATGACATATTACTGGAAGGGAAGGTGAGATCATGTTTACCGGAATCGTAGAAGAATTAGGAACAGTCATATCCCTGAAGCGAGGAAGCAAAGCAGCAGTCCTTACGATCAAAGCAAATGTTATTTTTGAAGATCTTAAATTGGGAGACAGCGTAGCAGTTAATGGGGTCTGCCTGACAGCGACTCACATTAGCGGCAATACATTTCAGGCAGACGTGATGAATGAGACATTCAACCGAAGCAGTCTTGGAAGTTTAAAAAAGGGATCTGTCGTCAACCTAGAGCGAGCGATGGCAGCCAATGGAAGGTTCGGAGGTCATATGGTAGCAGGCCATGTGGACGATACAGGGGAACTTGTTAGTGTAAAACAAGATGATAATGCTGTATGGTTTACAATCAAAGCCCCAGAAAATATCATGAAATACTGTATTGAAAAAGGATCGATCGCACTCGATGGAATCAGCCTGACGATCGCTAAGTTAAGTGATGATACCATTTCCGTATCCATGATCCCACATACCATAAAAAATACCAATTTTGGATATAAAAAACCAGGAGATAAGATCAATCTGGAGAATGACATGGTTGGGAAATATATAGATAAACTGCTGCATTTTGATCAGCAGGAAACAAACGACAAACATACAAACAGCACCTTAACAATGGAAATGTTAAGAAATGCTGGATTTTAATAAAAAACGAGGAGGGAAAGACAAGATGAGCGATGTAGTATGCGAAGTAATCGCACAGCTTCCAACAAAATATGGAACATTTGAGGCACATGGGTATGTAGACCAGAGAAGTGGGGAACATCATGTAGCACTGGTCAAAGGAGATATCGCAGACGGAGAACCAGTTTTATGCCGTGTGCATTCTGAGTGCCTGACTGGGGATACTTTTGGATCTCTACGCTGTGATTGTGGAGAACAGCGAAGCCGTGCAATGCGTCAGATCGAGAAAGAAGGACGAGGGGTTTTCTTATATATGCGTCAAGAAGGACGAGGAATCGGATTGATCAATAAACTGAAAGCTTATGTATTACAGGAACAGGGAATGGATACAGTCGAGGCCAATTTAGCTCTTGGATTTAAAGATGATGAACGAGATTACAGTGCAGGAGCCATGATCTTACAGGATCTAGGAATCAAAAAACTGCGACTGATGACAAACAATCCAACCAAAATTGACGGATTAAATGAATATGGACTCGAGATCGTAGAACGAGTACCGATCCAGATGCCAATCAATCCATTTGATAAATATTATATGCAGACAAAGCAAAAGAAAATGGGACACATGACAACATACGAAGTTTAAATTAACAGAAAAATTAAAAAAATTAAGGCCCCAGGGACCTTAAGATTAACGAAATTAACGAAGAAAAAAGGAGTAATTAAAATGAGAGTATTAGAAGGTAAATTAGTAGCAAGCGGATTAAAAGTAGGAATCGTAGCAGCCAGATTTAATGAATTTATCGTATCCAAATTAGTATCCGGAGCTTTAGACGGATTGAAAAGACATGATGTGAAAGAGGAAGATATCGATATCGCATGGGTACCAGGAGCTTTTGAGATTCCACTGATCGCAGACAAGATGGCAAAAAGCAAAAAATACGATGCAGTGATCTGTCTTGGAACAGTGATCCGTGGAGCAACAAGCCATTATGATTATGTATGTAACGAAGTATCCAAAGGAATCGCACAGGTATCATTAAATACAGGAATTCCAGTCTTATTCGGAGTTGTTACAACAGAAAATATCGAGCAGGCGATTGAACGTGCTGGAACAAAAGCAGGAAACAAAGGATATGACTGTGCATTATCTGCAATCGAAATGGTACAGCTGATCAAAGAAGTAGAAGCATAAAAAGAATCAGAAATTAAAGCAGGAAGTTAGTATGGAACAATATTATTTAGGATTTGACGCAGGAACACAAAGTGTAAAAACAGCAGTTTATGATATTGATATGAACCTGATCGTGCAGGATACCAATGCAACAATCTTAAATTATCCACATCCGGGATGGGTGGAAATGGACGCAGACCAGTATCTTCATGCAACGGTTACAGGGATCAGAAACTGCGTTACAAAGATGAAAGAAAAGAATCTGGATCCAGACAACATCCGCTCTATTTTTGGAGATGGGATCATCTGTGGGATTGTCGGTGTTGATAAGGATTGCCATGCGATCACACCTTACATCAATTATCTGGATTCCAGAACAAAAGAAGATGTTGAGAAACTAGCATCTCATCATTATGAGATCTGGGCGAAAGAGACTGGGAATCCTCAGCCAAACTGTATGTTTCCAGCGATGTTTGCACGTTGGATGATGAACAATTGTGAGGGCTTTAAAGAAAAAGGCAGAAAATTCATGCACAATGCCCCATATATCCTGGCCAATCTTGCAGGACTGTCTGCAGAAGATGCATTTATCGACTGGGGAACAATGTCTGGATGGGGACTAGGATACCGTGTAACAGAGAAAAAATGGTCTAAGGAACAATTAGAGATCCTTGGAATTCCAATGGAAATGATGCCAAAGATTCAAAAACCATGGGATATCATTGGAACATTATCAGAGACATTTGCAAAAGAAACCGGATTGAAACCAGAAATCCCAATCTGTGCGGGAGCCGGAGATACGATGCAGTCTATGATCGGATGCGGAGTGATCAAACCAGATCAGGCAGCCGACGTAGCAGGAACATGTGCGATGTTTTGTATCGCAACCGATGGGATCAATGAAGAATTAAGCAAACCAGAAAATGAACTGATCTTTAACAGCGGAACTTTAGAAAATACATACTTTTATTGGGGATTCATAAGAACCGGTGGATTAGCACTTCGTTGGTATCGAGATAATGTATGTAACGAAGCAGGAAATGGAGCATATTTTGATGAATTAAATGAGAAAGCACAAAATGTGCCATGCGGATCCAAAGGAGTCCTGTTCCTTCCATATTTAACAGGAGGATTTGGAGAAACATCCAATGCAAGTGCCTGTTTCCTGAATATGACGATGGACACAGATCAGGGAGTACAGTGGCGTGCAGTTTTAGAAGCAATCGGTTACGATTATATAAGTGTGACAGATATTTATAAAAAAGCAGGCGTGCCACTTGAATTTATGACGATCACAGAAGGTGGAAGTAATTCAGAAGTCTGGAATCAGATCAAAGCAGACATGTTAGGATGTAAGAGTGCCACATTAGAAAATGCACAAGGAGCAGTTCTTACAGATGCAGTGATCGCAGCATATGCGGTAGGAGATCTGGAAGATCCAAGTCAGGTATTTGAAAAAACAAGAAAGATCAAGAAAATTTATGAACCTGATCCAATAAGAACAAAATACTATCGCAGTATTTATGAACAACAAAGAAAACTAATTAAAGACGATATGGTAGCAGTTTTTGAGACTTTACACCAGATCAGTAAGATTCAAGAACAAAGTAATGATTAAAAAAATGAAAAGGCTTCTTTACAAGAGGTCTTTTTTTCTTGTACAATAAAAGATAAAGTATATAAAAATAAGTTATAAGCAACTAACTTTGCAGATGATTTTTGATCAATTAGATTTCAAGGAGGAAAAAGTCATGGATAACGAAAAAATTGAAAAATTACAACAGATGATCGATGAAAGTAATCATATCGTATTCTTTGGTGGCGCAGGTGTTTCAACAGAGAGTCATATTCCAGACTTTCGAAGCACGGATGGTTTGTATCACCAGACTTATAAATATCCACCCGAGGTTATGGTAAGTCATACATTTTATACACAGCATACGGAAGAATTTTATGATTTTTATAAGAATAAGATGATCTTCTTGGATGCAAAACCGAATAAGGCACATTTAAAACTTGCAGAGATGGAACGGGCGGGAAAACTGTCTGCGATCGTTACGCAAAATATCGATGGGCTTCATCAGGCAGCAGGAAGTAAAAATGTCTTTGAACTGCACGGCAGTGTTCACAGAAACTATTGCCAGAAATGCGGCAAGTTCTTCGATGTGAATTATGTTGTGAATGCCAAAGGAGTCCCATATTGTGATGAATGTGGGGGAATCATCAAACCAGATGTTGTATTATATGAAGAAGGCTTAGACTCTCAGACGATCAATGGGGCAGTCAGAGCCATTTCCAAGGCAGATATGCTGATCATTGGAGGAACATCACTGGTTGTTTATCCAGCCGCTGGAATGATCGATTATTTTAAAGGAAAATATCTTGCAGTACTGAATCGTGATGCGACAAGCAGAGATAAACAGGCAGATTTGTGCATTACAGACCCAATCGGAGAAGTACTGGGAAGAATCAGGGTATAAAGATGAAGAAAAAAGATATAATCTTGATCGCAGCAGTGCTGGCAATTTCACTGATCAGTTTGGCAGCGATCAAGATGACACAAAAAGACGGAAAAGAAGTGATCGTGACAGTTGACGGAAAAGAAGTGTACAAAACATCCATCAAGAAAGATCAAATTTATCAGATTCCAGAGAAAAATGGCACGAACGTCATGCAGATCAAAGATGGAAAAGTTACAATGAAAAAAGCAGACTGTAAAGACCAGATCTGTGCAGACCATAAAGCAATTGAGAAATCAGGAGAAACGATCGTATGTCTGCCGCATAAAGTAGTGATCGAGATCCGGTCAGAAGATGGCAAAGAACAGGAATTAGACGGGGTAACACAATAAACATCAGATGAGATAGAAAACAACAGGAGAAATAAAATATATGTCAACAAAAAGATTAGCGACAGATGCGATGTTTTTAACATTGGCACTTGTTGTATCCTATATAGAAGTATTGATTCCGGTACCAGTTGGAATTCCCGGAGTGAAATTAGGACTTGCCAATGGAGTGATCATGGTTTTGTTATTCTTTACAACATGGACAAGAACACTTGAGATCTCAGTGATCCGAGTTGTACTGGCAGGATTCTTGTTTGGAAATCCAATGACGATCGCTTACAGTCTGGCAGGAGGGATCTTAAGTCTGGTCATCATGGGACTTCTAAAGAAGATCGAAGGATTCTCACCCATTGGAATCAGCGTTGGAGGCGGAGTAGCGCATAATATCGGGCAGCTCAGTGTTGCTGTTTTCTTAATGGAGAATACAAAGATTTATTATTATGCACCAGTATTACTGATCACAGGAACGATCGCAGGGATCATCATCGGAGTGTTAAGTGGAGTGCTAGTTAAGAAGATCCCGCCACAACTATTTCGATAAAAGATTTGAAATTTCTACAAAATCGTGGTACTACTATATGTATACACTTTCTAACAGGCAATGATTTTGAAGAAAGGAGTCACAATTGAGAACAAAATTAAATGAGATCATAAAGAATGGGCATCTTGGTATGATTGCAGTATTTTTTATAGTTTATATGATCACATTTTCCTACATTGAAGATCGAGATGTGCATCATTACATCATACATACAACGATAGATGATCAGATACCATTCTGTGAATATTTCATCGTACCATATCTATTATGGTTCTTATTTGTAGCAGTTACAGTTTTTTATTTTATGTTTTTTAATAAGAATCAATGGAAAGAATATTATCAGCTGATCATAACACTTGGAACAGGCATGACACTGTTTTTGATCATCTCATTAGTATTTCCGAATGGACAGGATCTAAGACCAGTTCTTACTGGAGACGGCATTTTTATCAAAGCAGTACAGATGATCTATCACACGGATACTCCGACGAATGTACTTCCAAGTATCCATGTATTTAACTCTCTGGCATGTTGCGTTGCGATTTTGAAGAATCAGAGAAAATATAAGAAAAGCACCGATACAGCATGTGTTGTCTTAACGATATTAATTATCATGTCGACGATGTTCTTAAAACAACACAGTGTGGTGGACGTAGTGCTCGCAGCCCTGATGTATACTGGATGTTACAGGATCATCTATGGGAATGAATTATGGTCACAGAATGCATTTCGCACGTCTATTTTCAGCGATCATTCGTAAACCACGCTTGACACGACCAAGAAAGATTTGCTATAAATACCAGAGAGAAACCGCAGAAATTGGAGTAGAGAAGAATGAGAAAAAAGATTTGGATGATCCTGGTATGCATCATATCCATGAGTTTTTGCATGGCAGGATGTACTGGCAATACAAGCAAGAAGAAATCAAATGGCAAGATAAGAATTACAACAAGTTTTTACACCATGTATGATTTTGCAAAGAAGATCGGTGGAGACAAAGTAGAAGTGATCAATTTAGTACCAGCAGGAACAGAACCTCATGACTGGGAACCATCAACGAAGGATCTGATCGAGATGGAGAAATCAGACATCTTTATTTACAATGGAGCCGGCATGGAACAATGGGTAGATGACGTTTTGGAAAGCCTTGATACGGAAGAACTTACAAGCGTTGAAGCATCCAAAGGGATTAAGTTACTAAAAGATCAGGATGCACATGAACACGATTACGAACACAACAGTGAGAATGATCCCCATGTCTGGTTAGATCCACAGAATGCAAAGTATGAGATGAACAGGATCAAGAAAGCATTGATCAAAGTGGATGCAGAGAATAAAGATTATTACGAAGCGAATTATAAGAGATATGCAAAAGAATGCGACAAATTAGATACATTATATAAGGAAGAAACATCCAAACTTACAAAGAAAGAACTTGTTGTGGCACATGAAGCATTTGGCTATCTATGTCACGCATATGGGTTAGAACAGATGGGAATTGAGGGATTATCCGCAGATGATGAACCAGATCCCAAACAGATGAGCGAAGTGATCCGCTTTGCAAAAGAACATCAGGTAAAAACAATCTTTTTTGAAGAACTGGTGAGTCCGAAAGTAGCGAAAACCATTGCAAAAGAGACCGGAGCCAATGCAAAGATGTTAAACCCCCTGGAAGGACTAAGTAACAAAAAAATCAAAGCAGGAGAAGATTATTTTTCCGTAATGAAACAAAATCTCGCTGCGATCAAAGAGGCATTAAGCGAATGAGTGAATCAAACACAAAACAGATGATACAATTAAATCATGTAAAATTCGGATACAGTGATACGGAAGTCTTAGAAGAGATCAATCTGACGATCCATGAAGGCGAATATGTTGTTCTGACTGGTGAAAATGGAAGCGGAAAAAGTACACTTATGCGTTTGATCTTAGGTGAAATGAAACCAGATGAAGGAGAGATCATCCTGATGAATAATGATCCAAGATTAAAGAAACGGATCGGTTACGTGTCACAGAATGGGATCAGTAAGAACCAGAGCTTCCCAGCAACGGTAGAAGAGATCATGATCACAGGACTTTATCAGGAACTTGGCTTGTTTCATCTGCCACATAAAAAACATAAGAATAAGATCAAAGAGACACTAAGGGATTTTGGAATGGAAGAATTCCTTAAGAGACGGATCGGTGAATTATCTGGTGGACAGCAGCAGCGAGTGATGATCGCAAGAGCAATGATCGGAGATCCGAAACTTCTGATCTTAGATGAACCAACAACGGGAGTAGATGCAAGATCAACAAAGATCTTGTACGATATGCTCTATGAGATCAATACAAAATACAATACGACCATTTTTATGATCACACACGGAAGACTGCAGGAATGTAAAGGATGTGATCGTATTTTAAGAATGGATGAAGGGAGGATCGTGGAAGAATGATCGAGATGTTACAATACGGATTTATGCAGCGTGCATTTATTACAGGAATCTTACTGGCCGTGATCGCACCATTGATCGGAATCACGATCGTCTTAAAGAGAATGTCCATGATCGGAGATGCACTCTCTCATGCATCCCTGGCAGGTGTTGCTCTGGGCTTGTTATTAGGAATCAATCCAATCTTAGGAGCAATGGGAATCTGTCTGTTTGCAGCCCTGGGAGTTGAAGCGATCCGAAGAAAGATCCCAAGATATTCTGAGATGGCGATATCGATCATTATGTCAACAGGGATCGGACTTGCTGGTATTCTATCCGGATTCGTAAAAAACGGAACGAACTTTAACAGTTTCTTATTTGGAAGTATCATATCCATCAGCAAAGACGAACTGAAGATCGTATGTGTGATCAGTGTGTTAGTATTGCTCTGTGTATTGCTTCTATATAAAGAACTATTCTATATCGGATTTGATGAGAATGCAGCAAGGATCAGCGGTGTACCTGTCAAGACGATCAATTTTATCTTTACTTTATTGACCGCATTGACGGTATCAATCGCATCAAGAACGGTTGGAACACTGATCGTCTCATCCATGCTTGTGATCCCGATCGCATGCGGAATGCAGGTAGGACGAAGCTACAAAGCAGTCATGATCATCGGTGTGATCACAGCATTGGTCACAACAGTGATCGGATTAACACTGTCTTATTATGTAGGTCTTAAGCCAGGAGGAACGATCGTACTGCTCGAGGTGGTATGTTTCCTGATTCTTGCACTGATAAGCAGGTATACGAAGTAAATTTTTTGACATTTATCAGAAAATTTTATATAATAAAAAGAAGGCATGCATAACAGAATAAAACTGCATGCCTTCTTTTTTGGAAAAAACAATGAAAGGAAAGGCAAGTCAATGATTGTTCAGCTAATAGAAAATATATATCAGTTTTTATGGGGAGAATGGATTCATGTTCCGTTACCAGGAGGTGGAAGCCTGGGACTTTCGCTGCTCATTATATTGCTGCTTCCAGCAGGTATCGTTTTTACGATCAAAACAAAATTTTTACCAATCCGTCTGTTCCCGGATATGGTCAAAGCACTAACATCAAACAATAAGAATGGAAAAGATGAAAAAAGCAGTCTTTCTTCTTTACAGACCTTGATCGTATCAACAGCAACACGTGTCGGAATGGGGAATCTGACAGGAGTTGTCGCAGCAATATCCGCAGGTGGAGCAGGGGCCGTATTCTGGATGTGGATCACAGCATTGCTTGGATCATCGACAGCCTTTATCGAAGCAACTCTTGCACAGTTACATAAAGAAAAAGACCCCCTGTATGGTGGATATCGAGGAGGACCAGCCTATTATATTCACCACTTTATGGAAGAGAGACAAGGAAAGAAGAAAACACACACACTGATCGCTGTCTTATTTGCGATTTCAGGATTGATCTGCTGGTGTGGGATCAGTCAGGTGGTAAGTAATTCCGTGGCAGAATCATTCCACAATGCCTTCCATATTCCAACACTTTATACAACAATCGTGCTTGTTATTGTGGCAGCAGTGATCGTACTAAGGAAGAATGCAACTGTCAAAGTATTAGATATCGTGGTACCGATCATGGCAGTCATTTACTTCGGGATTACAATTTTTGTGATCCTCACGAATCTGCCAAGCATTCCAGGGGTTTTTGCAAGAATCTTCAAAGAAGCCTTTGGAATCCGTCAGGTCGCAGCCGGAGGGTTTGGAGCAGTTCTTATGAACGGAGTGAAACGAGGATTATTCTCCAACGAAGCAGGATCAGGATCCGCACCATGTGCAGCCGCAGCAGCAGACTGTGAACGCCCAGCACAGATGGGATTGGTACAGGCATTAGGAGTCTTTATCGACACGATCGTGATCTGCAGCTGTACGGCAATGTTGATGTTATTAGCACCACAGAATCTGACCAATGGATTAACCGGTATGAACTTGTTACAGACAGCAATGAACTACCATTTAGGAGGATTCGGAGTTGTATTTATCGCAGTGATCCTCTGGATGTTCAGTTTCTCGACATTCCTTGGAATCTTATTCTATGCAAGATCCAATGTCGCCTACCTGTTCGGTGACAAATGGGGATGGCAGACAGCCTATAAAGTATTAGCACTTGTGATGTTATTTATCGGAGGAATCCAGACCTATACATTCGTATGGGATTTAGGAGATGTCGGAATTGGGTTAATGACGATCTTTAATATCTTCATCCTGTATGCAATGTCAGGACAGGCGATCAAAGAGTTAAAGAACTATGAAGAAACAAAGAAGAAATCGATCGAAGAAAGAGCGTATGCATTGCAGGAAGATGAATAGGAAGTAAATATGTGAAATAAAACCGAACAATTTACGTAAATATGATTTTGATTTACGTAAATTGTTCGGTTTTTTGTGTGTTAAATATTAAAAATAGCAAAGAAAAATGTCTGTTAAATCTATTATGAAACAAATAGGTATAACAGACATTTTAATTACATCATCAAATTATAAAAACAGCTTCTTACGTGTCCTAAAATAAGCCACCAGAACCATCGTTCCAGTCAATACCCAAGAGATCGGATAGATCGCCATCAAAAGCTTATAATCATGGAACCAGTTACAGACCGTTGCAAGCCAGATCAAACGTAATACACAAGATCCAAACACCGTCAGGATCGCAGGAGTCATGGAACGTCCAAATCCACGCAGACATCCACCACTGATTTCATAAGAACTTGTCAGACATTCGAATGTCAGAACGATCAAAAAACGAAGTTGGGCATAATGATAGACAGATGGATCACTTGTAAATAATCCAATAAAGAACGTACGGAATACAACAAAGATCGTACTAAGGATTCCGCAAGAGATCACACTGCACAACATTCCAAGACGAAAAATCTTCTTACAACGCCCCTCATCCTTCGCGCCATAATTCTGTCCGGTAAATGTAACCACCGTCTGAGCAAAGGCATTGACCAGATAATAAGCAAAATACTCATAATTTAATTCCACCGCAGAACCCGCGATCCCGCCAGCTCCAAAACTGTTGATCCCAGATTGGATACAGACATTGGCAAGAGAGAAAACCATTCCCTGAAGTCCCGCAGGAACCCCGATCTTCAGGATCTTGGAAACAGCATCCCGATCGATCGTCAAAGACTTAAAAGACAAGCGAATCGGAAGTTCTTCATGCGTCAGAAAATAAAGAATCTGAACAGCACTTGTTACATTCGCACCAACCGTCGCAAGTCCAGCACCCGCAACACCCATATGAAATACAACGACAAATAGAAGATTCAAGATCACATTCACAACACCAGACACGATCAAAGCATACATCGGACGACGTGTATCTCCGATACTGCGAAGAATGGAAGCACCGAAGTCATATAACATAAAAAATGGCATTCCAAGAAAATAAATTCGCAGATATAACGTTGCAAGATGAATGATATCCTTCGGTGCACCCATCAGCAAAAGGATCGGATGAGCCACAAACTGTCCAAGAATAAGCAAAAACACACCACTAAGCAGTGCAAGAGATACAGCGGTATGTACCACACGAGGAATCCGCTTCGTATCATTCTGTCCGATATAATTGGCGATCACAACATTAGAACCAAGAGAAATCCCAGAAAACAATGTAACCATCAAAGCGATCACAGAACTATTACTACCAACCGCCGCCAAAGCCTCACTGCTCGCAAACCGTCCGACAACGGCGGTACCGACCGAATTAAAAAGCTGCTGTAAGATACTACAGGCAGCAAGCGGCATAGCAAACATTAACATCTTATCGAATAAACTTCCATGAAGCATATCCATCTTCACGGACTGTTTCGAAGAATTCTTCATATACAATACCCTCTTTCAAAAAACTATACAGATTCTAATACTTTTTGGGAAGATTATCAAGATGATTCCAGGAAAAACAACGAAGAAAGATGTATCAAATTCGAAACATTTCTTGTATAAAAAAAGCAGAATGATATACTAGGATGAGATATCAAGAAAACACACGAAAGAAAGAAGGAAAACACCATGCAAATCAGCATTCTGCTGTTAAAACAGATCGTACAACTATTCCTGATGATCCTCATGGGTTACATTATGGTAAAGATCAAATTTTTAAAAGAAGAAGACAGCAAAGTAATCTCAAAGATCATACTCTATCTGATCGTACCATCTGTGATCATCACCGCATTTCAGGTAGACTATACCCCAAGCATTATGAAAGGACTGGCAGTTGCATGTATCGCATCTGTGATCCTGCAGTTTTTATTACTGTTTGTCACATGGATCATGGGAAAAATGTTTCATTTAAACACGGTGGAATACACATCTGCCTACTATTCCAACTCAGGAAACCTGATCGTACCATTAGTCACCTATATCTTAGGAAAAGAATGGGTCATCTACGGCTGCGTATTCATGAGTGTCCAATTATTCTTCATCTGGACCCACTGCAAATGTAAGATTAGTGGAGAAACAGAGATCAGTTTAAAGAAGATTCTGTTAAATATAAACATGATCTCTGTATTCGCAGGAGTCTTCTTATTCTTCACGAAGATCAGATTTCCAGAGATCATAGGAAATACCCTGTCATCCGTTGGAAGTATGATCGGACCATTAAGTATGATCGTCACAGGAATGCTGATCGCAGGAGTCGATCTAAAGAAAGTATTTACAAACAAAAGAATCTACCTGGTCACATTCATCCGATTAGTGATCGAACCGATCATAGCACTTGCAGTCATTATTCTATTAGGAATGAAAAACTGGCACCCACAAGCAGAAAACATCATCCTGATCACATACATGGCAGCGATCACACCATGTGCTTCAACGATCACACAGATGTGTCAGGTGTACGGAAACGATTCGAAATATGCAAGCGCGATCAATGTTATGACGACATTGTTGGCGGTGGTTACTATGCCGGTGTTTGTTTATTTTTATATGAATCTGTAATGTAAAATAATTACAAGTAAAATATTGACAAACATGATAATGATAGTATAATAAGAGATAATAAAAAAGAGAACTTACATACAAGCGGGTAAGTTCTCTTTTTTATTGTACATTCTTCAAAAATTTATAATGGAGTAAGATTTTACTGCCTATAATACTCCAAGAAATCACGAAGCTTCACAGAAGCATCCTCAAGTACCTCCACACGAGGCAGATAAACCACTCTAAAATGATCAGGATCTTTCCAGTTAAATCCACTTCCATGCACGATTAGGATCTTTTTCTCACGAAGCAGATCCAGAGCAAACTGCTCATCATTTGTGATGTTAAACTTCTTCGTATCAATCTTCGGGAAGATGTAAAAAGCAGCTTTCGGCTTCACTGCACTGATACCAGGAATATCACACAATGCGTTATAAATAAACTCTCTCTGTTCATAAATACGTCCGCCAGGAATGATGTAATCATTGACACTCTGATGGCCGCCAAGTGCTGTCTGGACAACTGCCTGTGCAGGAACATTCGAACAAAGTCGCATATTTGATAACATATTTAACCCTTCGATATAATCCCTCGCGATTGCCTTATTACCACTTAAGATCATCCATCCAATACGGAAACCAGCGATCATATGAGACTTGGATAAACCGGAGAATGTCACACAGAACAGATCTGGAGCCAGAGAAGCGATGGATACATGTTCTTCTCCATCCATTACCAGACGGTCATAAATCTCATCAGAGAAGATCATCAGCTGATGTTCTCTCGCAATATCAACGATCTGCTGTAAGACTTCTCTTGGATAAAGAGCCCCCGTTGGATTGTTAGGATTGATCAGAACGATCGCTTTTGTACGGGAATTTACCTTTCGCTTGATATCTTCCATATCAGGATACCACTCAGACTGTTCATCACAGATATAATGAACCGCTTTCCCGCCAGCAAGCGTTGCACAAGCCGTCCATAAAGGATAATCCGGAGAAGGGATCAAGATCTCATCCCCATCATCTAATAAAGCAGACATTGACAGATTGATCAGCTCACTGACACCATTTCCAGTATAAATGTCGTCGATATCAACATTTGGGATCTTCTTAAGCTGCGCATACTGCATGATCGCCTTTCTTGCAGCAAATAATCCCTGAGAAGCGGAATATCCCTGGCAGTCAGCTAACTGATGTCTCATATCATAGATGACTTCATCCGGGGTTCTGAAACCAAATGGAGCAGGATTCCCGATATTTAATTTCAGGATATGAGTTCCGTTACGTTCCATGCGGTTCGCTTCATCTACGACAGGGCCACGTACATCGTAAAGTACATTATCTAATTTGGTAGATTTGCTAAATGTTCTCCTTGGAGAAGTTTCTAGATTCACAGTATTCCCTCCATTTCCAGAAAGCCAGTCAGCATCGACATCAAGAGTTTCAGATAAGAAATGAAGAATCTCCGCGCGAGGAACCGTCTTGCCACTGACATACTGGCTGATATGACTTTTCCCGACCTTGACTCCGGCAGTCTCTGCTGCATGAATAAGATCAACCTGTTTCATATGTTTTTGTTCCATTGCAGACTTTAAGCGATCTGCAAAGGTAAATGTCTGATTCATAACACCCTCCGATAAAAGTTCAAAATAAAATTCAAAGTTCAAATGATTTTGTTTAATATAGCACAAAAACAAGAAAAGTTCAATGAAAAGTTCAAAATAAAAGCCAAAAGTTCAAAGAAACAATATACGAAATAAGAAAAAAATTTAAAGTTCGACAAAAAGTACAAAGATTCGTATTGAAATTTAGAAAATATATGCTATACTTTGGAAAGTATAGATAATTAACACAAAGTGTAAAAATAAATGGGGATGAAATAGAATATGGAAGCAACAAGATTACAGATGCAGAACTTCCTAATCTTTTTATTAGATCTGGTGGGAGTTACTGTTGGTTATTTTGCAGCAGTATGGCTGCGGTTTGGAAATATTGAAACAGGGTATACCGTGATGGGGAACGATACGTATTATCGTTGGCTCATTGCGATCGTAGTACTTATGATGATCTACTTTCTGTTTCGTCCAAATCGTGGTTTTTTTAAGCGCAAATTTATAGAAGAAATGAGAATGAATCTGCAGACGGTCGTCCTGATGGCAGCAGGAATGGCGATGGTCGCATTTCTGATCCAGGATGCAGAAGATTACTCCAGATTTATCTATATCTTTACTTCTGGATTCAGTTTTGTATGGATGCAGATCACACATCGAGTTTATCGGAAGTATTGGCTATCAAGAAGAAAGGATCATTCTTATGCAAGAAAGATGATGATCATAACAACGAGTGATCATGCAGAAGAAGTGATCGGAAACATCATGGAAGAGAAGAACTGGGACCTGTGGATCGCAAGTGTTGCAGTTGTGGACAAAGACATGACAGGATGGCTCATTAACGAGATTCCGGTTGTAGCACATTCGTATCGAAGTATTTTTGAATATGCGATGCGGTCGGTTGTGGATGAAGTATTCTTATATATACCGATGGATGACGAATTTCCAATCGCGATGACAGTACAGAACTTTGAGGACATGGGAATTAAGACGAATCTTAACATTTCTCAGTTCCAGATCAATGAGAATCTGGAACGATCACTGGAGAAGGTTGGACCTTATGAGAGTGTAAGCTTCTCTGGTCATAATGTATCATTTGTCATGCTGATGATGAAGAGAGCAATGGATATTGCTGGGGGATTGGTTGGAATGCTGATCACAGCGATCGCAGTGATCATTGTCGGACCATTGGTGAAGCTAGAATCACCAGGGCCGCTGTTCTTCTCACAGAAGAGAGTTGGGAAGAATGGAAGAATCTTCAAGATCTATAAGATCCGTTCGATGTATCAGGATGCGGAAGAGCGCAAGAAAGAGCTTATGGCACAGAATGAGATGGACGGCTTGATGTTTAAGATGAAAGACGATCCGAGAATTACCAAGGTTGGAAAGTTTATCAGAAAGACTAGTATTGATGAACTTCCACAGTTTTGGAATGTACTGAAGGGGGATATGAGTCTAGTAGGGACAAGACCGCCTACAGTGGATGAGTTTGAACAGTATAGTGCTTACCATAAGAAGAGACTTTGCCAGAAGCCTGGACTGACCGGGGTTTGGCAGGTTAGTGGAAGAAGCACGATCACGGACTTTGAGGAGATTGTTCAGATGGATGTTGATTATATTGATCATTGGTCTATCTGGAGAGATATTGGGATATTGTTTAAGACAGTGTGGCTTGTTGTTTGTGGGGATGATGGGGCACAGTAGAAGTAGAAGAGTTGATGATGAATTAAGAAGGGAAATTCGATGTCAGAAGAGAGAAAGATAAGAATTGTTCATATTGCACAATCTCCCGGAGGTGTGGAACGATATTTAAGGTCCTTACTTAAGTATAGTAATAGGGAAAAATATGAGATTATTCTGATTGTTTCAAATCAATATAAGAGGAAAAACTATGTAAATTTGGTAGATGCTTTTGAAAATGTGGATATGATCAGAAGTATTGATCCCAAAAGTGATTTAAATGCGATTAAGGCAATACGTAAGTTATTGAAGAAATATAAGCCGGATATTGTTTATTGCCATTCTAGTAAGGCAGGAGCATTGGGACGAATTGCCAACATGGGATTAAAAAATAAGTGTGTGTATAATCCACATGGATGGGCATTCAATATGAGGGGAAATAAGTTAAAGAAATTAATATATGTTGGAATTGAAAAGGTGTTGGCACCATTTTGTTCAACGATTATTTGTATTTCGGGGGCTGAGAAAAGATCAGCATTAAAATATAGGATTTGTGGTAAAAAAAAGCTTAAGGTAATTTATAATGGAATTGATTTCGATGAGTATAATATGGATTATCATATGAATACGAGAGAACTTTTAGAAATTCCAGAAGATGCATTTGTTGTTGGTATGGTTGGAAGATTGGCAGAACAGAAGGCACCAGATGTGTTTGTGAAGGCAGCGAAGAGAATAAAAGAAATAATACCAAAAGCTTTTTTTCTTATTGTTGGAGATGGACCGGATTGGGATGAAGTGCAACAGGAAGTTGATGATAATGAGTTGACGGATTCATTTATTCTTGCTGGTTGGACTAGAAGACCGATGGAATATATTAAGATTCTTGATATTGCCGTTTTGATTTCTAGATGGGAAGGTTTTGGATTGGTATTGCCAGAATATATGTTGGCAAATAAGCCGATTGTGGCGACTGATGTGGATGCAATCCCTTTTATCGTACAAGATCATGTAAATGGATTGTTGGCTCCAGTGGATGATGATGAGAAGATTGCTGAGAATGTGATTGAGATTTATCGAGATGTGGAGCTTAGGGATAAACTTGTTGAAGAAGGTCGGAGAGAAGTTGATGAGAGGTTTAATGTTGAGAGAGTTGCTGGTGAACATGAGAGGTTGTTTGGAAGATTGGCAAGATAGAAAGTGCCATAGTAAATAATATGGATGGTGAAAAATATAATGATGATTGAGTTGATTGGCTTACCGGGAAGTGGGAAGTCTACATATTCAAAAAAATACATAGAAGAATATAAGATGATTAATTTAATGGATGAATATTTATATAGCGATTCTAGAGTGAAACAGAATATAAATAAGGTTAAATTAGTAAGCTATCTGTTTAATAAGAAAAAGAAGTATTGTTTTGTGTTATACAAAATTTTTTCGAAAATAGAATTTTCATCTTTAAAAAAGAAGTTGAAGATGCTGCTATACTTGTATTCAGTAGTAGCAATATGTGAAAAAGCAAAATCTGAAATATATGATAATGATATTATCATTGATGAAGGAGTTAACCAGGTTATATGGGGATTACTGTATAATTCAGAAAAATCAGAACGAGCTATTTTAGATTTACAAGGGTATTTGAAAGAATATTTTGGGGATGAAATTATTTTTTTGCAGATTAATAAAAAGATTCTAGAAAAGAGACTTTTGAACAGAAATGGCAAAGGTGGCGCTGAATTGAATCATGATATAAAGAATAATAGAGAAAAATTAAATTATGCTTATACACTTATGGAAAAAGTAAAAAATGGAATAGAAAAAAATGGTGTAACTATTAATGCTTCGGAGAGTGTTTAAAATGAAAAGAAAAATAGTTTTTATAATAAATAGTTTGAAAAATGGTGGTCCAGTGAATATGTTATATACGTTAATAAAACATGTTGATGCTAATAAATTTGACATGTATGTTATAGCATTAAACAAATGTGATCCAAATAATGAAAGAAACTTTAACGAGCTTTCATGTAAAGTAGTGACATTATCAGACAACGAAAATACAATGAAACAAGTTAATAGTTTAATAGAAAAAATTAATCCAGATATAGTACATTCTCATGGTGGACGTGCAGATTTAGTGAATAGTAGATTAAAAGGAAATTTTAAAACCGTTTCAACGGTTCATTGTGATCCAGATGAAGATTTTGCAATGAAAAAGGGAAAAATCAGAGGTTGGATGCAAGCTACTGTATTTATTAATACATTAAAGAAAATTCAATGTCCAATTGCATGTTCAGAAACAGTAGCAAAAAAGATTGAGCATAAGAGACATTTAAATATAGGTTATATAAGAAATGGAATTGACTTAAACCGATTAAATATAAATGAAGAAACAACAAGAAGCGAATTAGGAATAGGAACAGAAGACATAGTTTTAAGCTTTTGTGGTTATTTATCGAAAAGAAAAAATACAAGTTATTTAATAAATGCAATAAAAAAAATATCAAGAAAAGATATTTTTTTACTTTTAATAGGTGATGGAAAAGAATTGGAAGATTTAAAGAAACTAGCGGGAAATGACAGGCGTATTAAATTTATCGGGCGTGTACCATCTCCAATTAAATATTTAAGAATCTCTGATTATTTTGTTTCAGCATCATTGTCGGAAGGTCTTCCATTGGCAGTAATGGAAGGAATGGGATGTGGATTACCTGCAATACTATCCAATATTGATTCACATTTTGAAATGAAAAAATGTTGTGAAGAAGCTGTTCAGATTTTTGACTTAGAAGATTATGAGAAAATGATTGCTATTTTAAATAATTTAGAACGTGATGAAAATAAAAGTAAAGCAGCTCAGAAAGTTGTATTTGATTATTTAAATGCGACACGTATGGCAAAAGAATATGAGAATGTATACAGTGAAGATTAGGGAGATAAAAAGAAAATGATATCATTGGTAATGGCAACATATAATGGAGAAAAATATTTATATGAACAATTAGATTCTATAAGATGTCAAACAATGCCACCAGATGAAGTGATAATTTGTGACGACTGTTCAAAAGATTCTACAGTAAATATGATTCAGGAATATATAGATAAATATCAATTAAAACATTGGAATGTATATGAAAATGAAAAAAATAAAGGATATTCAAAGAATTTTAGTGATGCTTTAAAATTAGCAAAAGGAGATATAATTTTTTTGGCTGATCAAGATGATATATGGATGTTGGATAAAATAGAGAAGATGACAGCCATAATGACGAGCAATGAATCCATTGAATTGTTAGCGTCTAATGTAAAACCTTTTTATATGGGAAGTGATCCTAGAAAAGTAAATTATGAAAAATTAAAGACAAAAAAAGAAGTTGTAAAAATAGAGAATAAGGCAAAATGGATAAAGCCTATGAGACCAGGGTGTTCTATGTGTTTTAGAAATAATTTGCTTGTGAATTATGATAAACTATGGTTTGAAGATTATGCACATGATGCTTTGTTATGGGGAATGGCTGTATTAAAGGGGACGGCATATTTGTACAATAAAGATACGATTAATTTTAGGAGACATGACACTAATGCTTCTAGTAGGGTGGAGCATAAGAATGCTAATAGAGTAAATAAATTGTCAAAAGAATATAGAATTATTGAAAAAGTATCAACATTTAGAAATGACAAAATAATAAAGAAACAAATTAGATTATATAAAGAAAGAATTAAAGCTATAAAAAATAAAAATATATTAGAAATTATAAAATTGATTTTTGAAATAAATTTGTATAGTAGAAAGAGATATTGGTTAACGGACATATATTATTGTCTTAAAAATTAGTATATAGATTGGAGGAAAAATGTTATATCTGTTGTTTATTGTTACTATAATATTATTTCTATCAACATACTATATGTGTAATAGAGATATTTTAGCTCCATCTGTATTATGCTGTATTATGTATATAATTAGTATTATGTTTGCAGTATTGAATATAAAAAATTGGGGAATAAATTATCAAACAAAAACTTTTGGAATAATGGTAACGGCAATTGTAGCATTTATTATTCCGTCATTATTATTTTATATAAGACCTGGCATGGCAAAAGGTAAGATAAATGATAATATAAGCTTAAGTGCAATTATTTGTGATAATAAAATATTAATTATATGTTTAATTATAGATATTATGATTACAGCATATTATTTTAAAGAAGTTAATAGGATTTCAATTTTAGGTGGAAATAATATGGGTGTAGCTGGAATGTTTTCTTATTATAGATTTTATACAGCTAATAATGCAGATGCTGAAAGTTTATCAACATTGGCAAATCAAATGTTAAAATTAGGAAGATCATTTGGTTTTGTTGCATTATTTATATTCATGTATAATAACCAAATAGATAAGAATATTAAAAGAGATAAATTGCTAATACCTTTTATCATTTTGGCAGCTTTGCAAAACATAATAGGTGGTGGTAGGGGATATATTTTATGGCTAGTATGTTTTGGATTTACTACAGCATACATAGTAAACATGAAAAAGTATTCTTGGAAAAAATCTTTGGCGTTTAAGTATATAAAAATAGGGGCTGTTGCGTTAATAGTTGTATTTATTGCTTTCTATTTATTAAAATATCTTGTACGAGTCGGAAATACAGTAAATTCAATTTTGGATTATATTGGGTATTATGCAGGTGGATCGATACAAAATTTTAATTTATATATACAGAATCCTCTAGCTAGTTCAAAAACAATATGGGGACAAGAATCATTTATGGGAATTTATTCAACTTTAGAAAAATTTAAGTTGGTAGATTTATCAGGAGTATATCTTACAAATTCAAATTTAGAATTTAGACAATCTAATGGAATTGCAATAGGAAATGTTTATGGAGCGATAAGAAGATATTATAATGATTTCGGTATAGGTGGTGTAATAGTTTTGCAAATGATTGCATCAACATTTTTTAATGCTTTTTACTATTGTTTAAAAAAGGCATCAAGTAATCATTCAAAGTTTATATACTTATTTTATGCGTATTTGTTTTATCATGTATATGAATTACCAATTGATGATACGTTTTTTAAGAATTTTATATCTTTCAATATGCTAACTACATTTATTATTTTGTATATTGTGTATTATATATTTACAAATGTAAAAATTACAACACGTTTAAGAGTAATTTGTAGAATAAAAAATAGGACTTAAAAGAGGAAATTATATGTTAAATAGAATACTTTTTTTCTTTCAAAAAATAAAAATAAGAAGAGCTTGGAAAAAAAATAATAATAATAATAAAACAACTTTAGGAATAATTACAAATAGAGCGTATATTAATTTTGTAAAAAATGGAGGTATTATTGTAGGAAAAAATACTTATGGTAAATTAAATGTTAATTATACAGGAGCAAAAGAAGAAAAATTGATAATAGGGGCTAATTGTTCAATTGCTGGAAGTAGTAATTTTTTGTTGGGAGGAGAACATGATTATTCTAAAATAACTATGTATCCTTATTCATACCGTGTATTTGGAATGGAAAATGATGTAAAAACAAAAGGTCCAATAATTGTTGAAGATGAAGTATGGATAGGAGATGATTCATGGATTAAATCAGGAGTACATATAGGCAAAGGTGCTATAATTGCAACTGGTGCGATAGTAACAAAAGATGTTCCTCCATATGCTATAGTAGGTGGAGTTCCCGCCCAAATAATAAAATATAGATTTTCAGAAGAAATTATTAATAAAATAATAGATGTCAATTTATCAGAACTTAATATACCTAAAGAAGCAATGGGATTATTAGATACAAATTTAACGGAAAAAAATGTTGATTTAATATTAGAGAGGATAAGACAGTATATATGAAAAAGATATATGGAATTATACCTAAGAAATTAGTAAATAGTTTTCAAATAGGGCATTATTTTGGATTTAAGTTTGGCATTTTAGATTTTTTTGATAGTGTGATTTTTAAACATAGAGGAAGAATAGGAAAGAAATTTGAACATTATAGATACGAAAAAGTAAAACAATATTTAAAGAAAAGATATATGAAAATAGATATTCTTGAAAATCAAATGAAACAATTGAAAAAGGAATCTAAAATTTTAATGCAGAGTTATATTTGGATTTTTTGGTGGCAAGGAATAAGCGAAGATACTCCAGATATTGTAAAACAGGTAATTAAATCTATAGAAAGATATAAAGGGAATCATGAGATAGTTATATTAAATAAAGAAAATATATCAAAATATATACAAATTCCACAATTCGTTTATGAGAAATTAAAAAGTGGAATTATTAGTATTCCACATTTTGCAGATATCATCAGAACAAAATTGTTATATGAATACGGTGGAATTTGGATGGATGCAACATTATATATGACAGATACATTTTCAAATGATATATATAATAATTATTTTTATACAATTAATCATACACAACGAGCAGATTATCATGTATGTAAAGGAAAATGGAGCACTTTCTTTTTAGCGTCAGCAAAGGGAAATCCATTTTTTTTATATTTGACAGATATGCAACTAAAATATTGGAAATATGAGAATAAAGCGATTTGTTATTTGATAATAGATTGTTTTATTGCACTCGCATATGAAAATAATGCGAGTGTCAAAAATATGATTGATAGTGTTCCGATTAATCATGTTAATGTATTTGAAATGCAAAAAGAGAGCAATTCATTATATACAAGAGAAAAATATATTGGTTTATGTAAAAATGGATATTTACATAAATTAACGTATAAAAGAAAAAACGATAATAGTGAACAAACAATATACAATTATATTTTAAATAATTAAAGGAGACAAGCTATGAAAAAGGGACTAATAAATGTCATGATGGCAAATATTATATGTTTAATAATAAATTTATTAACTAATTTTCTGGTTCCTAAATACGTTTCAATAGAATCTTATGGTATGATAAAAACTTATGCATTATATTTAACTTATGCAGGTTTTTTTAGTATGGGATACAATGATGGAATGTATCTTAAATATGGAGGTAAGAAATTAGAAGATATAAATAAAGAAGGATTGGCAAATAATTTTGTTAATTATATTGTGCTGATGTTAATAATGTTTCTGATAGTATTATTAGGTGGAATAATTTTTGATGATTTTATTATTGTGTGTTTTGCATTTGGAATGCTTTCATACAATATTTTGGGATATTTAAAGTCTTTATATCAGGCTACAGGGGAATTTAAAGCATATGGAAATGCTTTAAATATAGAAAAATTTGCAGTATTTGCTATTACAATTTTGTTAATATTTTTGTTCCATTCAGATAATTATAAATTGTATATTGTAACACAAGTTGGTATAGGAATTATAGTTGCTATTTATTTGTTTATAAAACTCGAAAATAAGTTGCATTTTGTACGTATGGGACACATTCGGAAGAGTGAATATAAAGAGAATATTTCTTCAGGAATAATTTTAATGTTAGGGAATTTTTCGAGTGGTATTTTTACAGGATTAGATAGATGGTTTGTAAAATTGTTATTATCCGCTATAAATTTTGCAATGTATTCCTTTGCAGTAAGCGTAGAGAGTATAATCAATGTATTTATCTCCCCGATAACGATATCAATGTATAATTATTTTTGTAAAAATCCTCCACTAAACAGTGTAAAAAGAATAAAAAGATTATCTTTAATGTGGGGATTCGTTGTTATAGCAGCGGCATTTCCCGCGAAGTGGATTTTAGAAAATTATTTGCAAAAGTATATTTTTGCAAATAGTATTATTTTTACATTATTTGCATCTGAAATCTTTTATTTGGTTGTGAAAGGAATCTATGTAAATATTTATAAATCTGAAAAAAAACAAAATTTATATTTAAAGCAAATGATTGCCATGATAGTAATAGGATCAGTTTTAAATGGTATTTTTGTAGCTATATTTAAAAACATGGAAAGTATTGCAGTAGCAACATTAATTACAGCAATTATTTGGATGTATTTATGTGAGATACCATCTAAGGAATTAAGGTTTTCAATAAAAGAAAATTTTGCTATTGGAATTATTATAATATCCTTTTTATTTTGTGGGTATGAAATGGAAGCGATTATAGGATGTATAGTATATTGTATTGTTTTATTTTTTGTATGTTTAATTGCGTTTAACGATGAAGTGAAATATGCTTTTGAGTTTGGAAAAGGTGGAATTCAATTAATAAAAGATAAAATATCGGACAATAAGTGATAAATATTTAAGTGGTAAGAAGATAATGAAAAAAGTACAAAGAGAAGATTGGGCAGATTTTGCTAAAGGAATAGGAATTATTTTGGTTAGATTTGGGCATCAAAAAATATTTGGAAAAAAATTGATTTATTTGATTTATGCATTTCATATGCCCTTATTTTTTATGATATCTGGATATTTTTATAAAAATAACAAGGGAGCAATAAAGCAAATAAAACACAAAGCGTATTCTATTTTAATGCCATATTTTTCATATGAAATGGCAAAGTGGATTATGGTGGTGTTAAAAGGTTTTATAATTAATAAAAAATTAGATTTTCATATGAATTTTTTATTAGGATTATTTTTGAATATTCCAGAGAGTCAATATAGTAATCCCATTTGGTTTTTTTCATGTTTGTTTAGTGCAGAAGTTGTATTTATAATTATTAATAAAATAATATTTAGATATTGTACTGCGGAAAAGCAATCAAGAAATGTTTTAATATGTACATTAATTATATCTGCTGTAGCATATGTATTGTATTTACATATTGGAGTGAGATTGCTATGGAATTTGGATTTAGCGTTAATTATGTTACCTTTTTTAGGAGTTGGTAGTTGGATAAAAATTAATGGGATATTAAAGAAAATATGTGATTTAAAATATATGATAATATATGCAATGTTATTGGTAGCTGTATGTATTGTAAATGCAAGTTTTGGACAAACAAATATTGATTATGCAATGAGAAATTATAATGAGTGGTTTTCATGTATATTAGTAGGGGTTATTGGTACATTGTTTATATTAACAATTTGTATAAAAATCAAAGAAAATAAGTTACTTAGATTTATTGGGAAAAACAGTGGACTATATTATTTAATGATAGGAACAGTAACTAAGGCATGGGGAAAAGTGTATCAATGCATAATAGGAATACCAAAGAATGAATACATATATTTCTTTTTTACACTTACATTAGCGTTGATAACATTAGTACCAATATGTTATATTCTTAATCAATATTTTGCGTTTTTTATAGGTAAAAAGAGGGTACAGAATGTATAAAAGTTTAGGTGAATTAAAAGAAAAATATCAAAATCATATGCTTGAAATAGTATGGAAAATAATGTTAGGAATTTATATAATGATATTATTTTATTTAACATTAGCAGGACGTAAACAAGTTGATCCATTGATAAATGTATTTGGTGGGTGGTTACCATTTAAAAGAAGTAATCAGACATGGAATATCGATGCACTATATAATATTTTCCTTTTAACGCCATTGACTTTTTTTCTAGGTAAGAGTTTTCCGCATATTACTAAAAAAAATTTATTTAAGAAGATGATATTAATATCTTTTGGAATATCATTTTTTATTGAGATAAATCAGTTAATATTTGCAATTGGAACTTTCCAAGTTTCAGATTTAGTATATAATACAATATCGGGAGTAATTGGGGGAGTAATTTATAAAATGAGTTATAAAATAACGAGTGAACAAGAGAAAACAAGTCTTATAATTGAATTGAAAAATTGCGTTTTATATAATAATGATGTGCATGAAATTAATGAAGTTATATTGATAGAAAATCATGGGGGGAGGGCATTGATATATTTTAAAGAATTTGGTCCTCAAATAGAAAATGCTGATCCAATAAAATTTGTCTATGCAATTGAAATAGGATTGATAGACACTGTTGTGAGATTTAGAACAGACAATTTAGTTTATAAAGATTTATTACCAGATAATGTATTGATTAATTATTATGGAGAAACAGACAATTATGATATACAAGAAAAATATACTATAACAGAAGAAGATATAAGCCGTATACGGCATTGGTATAATATTATTATAGAATGGAATAAAAATTGGAAAGCAGGACAAAGAAATCTATATTGGGATATGGCATATAATAGATATTTATTAGATGCAAGAGATGAATACATAGAAAATAGATTTTTGAATATGGGACTTGTGTTGGAATGTTTGTTGAATATTGATGGGAAAAAAATATCAGCAAAGCTAAGAAAATATGCAGCTTCATTATGTGCTAGTAATCAAGAAGAGTTTGAAAATATTTTTTATGCTGTTAAAAGAGGATATGATTATCGGTGCAAGGTTGTGCATGGAAATGCAGAAATTGTGGCTGAAATATTTAATAATGAATTGATATATCAGATATATTTCGAACTTAGGAGAATAGTAAATAAGTTGATGTTGATAATGTATGGAAAAACAAAAGAAGAAGTGATTGAACAAGCAAAAATATTGCTTGAAAATTATGACATCCCGAGTAGTAATTAAAATTATGAGTGAGAATATATAATATTAAAATGAAGGTGTATTGTTGATAGAGATTTACAGATTTTTTGAATAAGAAAATGAAAAGTAATATAAAAAGATGAAAGCGTTATATTTTATAATATACGGAGGATGATGATATAGATAAATTTGAAAATTATGCAGAAATACAAGCAGAAAATTTATCATTTTGTAGGGAAAGAACTTAAGTTTCCAGGGACCTTAAGAAATCAGTCTACAAAGTGAATAAGTATATTGAATAAAAAATACGAGAAAATTTGAAAAATAGGTTCACTTTTTATAAAAAAGGGATTTTTATATTGTAAAGGGGAGAAAATACAAATGAATACAACATTAATTATTATGGCAGCTGGAATTGGCTCCAGATTTGGAGAAGGAATCAAACAGTTAGCCCAGATGGGACCAAATGGAGAAATCATCATGGATTATTCTATTCATGATGCAAAAGAAGCAGGATTTAATAAAGTAGTCTTTATTATCCGCAAAGATATTTTCAAGGAGTTTGAAGAGATCATTGGAAACAGGATCAAAGAACAGATCGATGTAGAATATGTATTTCAGGAAGTTGATGATCTGCCAGAAGGTTTTGAAGTACCAGAAGAAAGAACAAAACCATGGGGAACAGGACAGGCAGTTTTATGCTGCAAGGATGTAGTGAAAGAACCATTTGTGATCATCAATGCAGATGATTATTATGGAAAAGAAGCATTTGTGAAACTGCATGATTTCTTAGTATCCGGAGAAGACCTTGGAAGAGAATTTACCATGGGAATGGGCGGATTCATTTTAAAGAACACATTAAGTGATAATGGAACAGTAACCAGAGGGGTCAGTGTTGTCGATGAGAATTGTTTATTAAGCCAGGTACATGAGACAACAGGCATCGAAATGGGAGAAGACGGACAGATCAAATGCGACAGCGAAGAAGTACAGGAATGGATCAGTCCAGAAGATAAAGTATCCATGAACATGTGGGCAGGATATCCAGAATTTTTGGATTTCTTAGCAGAAGATTTCAAAGATTTCCTTGAGAATGTGGAAGAAGGAGATTTAAAGAGCGAATATCTGTTACCGAATATAGTGGACAAGCTTTTGAAAGAAGAAAGAGCGAACGTGAAGGTGCTGGAGACACGGGATCGTTGGTTTGGAGTTACATATAAGGAAGATAAAGAGACTGTGCAGGAGGCTTTTAGAGAGTTGATTTCTGATGGAGTTTATGCGGAGAAGCTTTGGGAGTAGGTAGAAAATATTTAGCCAATACAAACTGTTTTTTTTAATCGGAGTGTATTGGCTATGTTTGTTGTATTGGAATATGTAATGTTGAAAGATAAAATGATTTAAGTAGAGGAAAGAAAAAATGGTTTTTGGGGTGTTGACAATATTAGCAGTTATTTCAGGTATATACTGTTGTGATTTACCGAGTTTCATAAATAGCTCGTTATTTGTTAATGATCATAATTCAATTTTATATGGAATAGGACAGAGTATTATTGCATCATATATATTCTTTTTGATACAAGTAGTTATTGTTGATAAGATTCGATTACATAAATGCAAAGATGCTGCTTATTATGAGATTAGTGGAATTAAGAGCAATATGGAATCTATTAGTAAATTATTATGTGGTGAAAGAGATATAAAAGAGTATGAAAAGGATAGGATAAAAGATCGTTTAGAAAATATAAATTTTTTTGAATATGGTTCAGGAATGGATTTTAATTTGAAAGAAATGACAATTATTGAAGCGCTGATTTATAATTTAGAAGAAATAGATAAAAAAATAAAGAATTTATTAGTGTACAATTTAATTGATGAGAATAAAAAAAGTGTTTTACGCAATATATCACATTCGAAACTTAAAATGATATTAATTGGGATGAAAGAAAATGAACCAGGAAGTATTGATAGTAAAGAGAGGGGAGCAGAGGGAAAAGTAAAATTGACAGATAGATATAGAAGTATAAATATGAATTATTATGTAGAAGAAATTGTAAAAGCATTTGAACAATATTATAAGTTATTGTTAAAGATAAGAAAATTAATAGATAATATGTATTGATAAAATGGAAATAATATTATTTATACGGAGAAACTTTAATAGTTAGTGGTTGTGATGTTTAAATAGAATATAGGAAATGGGAGAAGAAAAAATTGAAATCAATTGAATATTTTAAAACAAAATTAATGCAGTTGAAAACTAATAAAAATGTAATACGAGTATTCCAAGGAGCAGAAAAAAAGGAATGTAAAAATTATTTAAAGAAGGAATGTAAAACTGTAATATGGGAAGATAAAGAGAATGTAAGAAATTATTATCATATAGCAAAAGGACTTTTAGAGCAATATGAAAAAACAGGAAAATATGCGGTGGATGATAATAAAGAGCTTGGAAATGCGCTGTATAAATATTATTTAGTATTAGAATATATTTGTAGTATATCTGAATTTTGGAATCAAGAGAATGTATATACTGAGCAATATATCGATCGGCTCATTGAAGAATTTGAATTTTTAGCAGATCAAATAAATAAGTATTTGATACGAAAAATGATGAGTGATTAATTTATAAACTATATTACAAATCAGTATAATATGTTTTGACTCAATACTTGTACATTAGCATGATGGATAAACCATCTGAGAGGAAATTAGAAAAATGGGGGAAAAAATGAAAAAACATATTTGGTTATGTGATTATGAAAGATTATGGATTAAACTTTCATTGTTGGCAATTCTATCAGGATATTTTATATTACAGGGTTCTACACTACCAGTATTGGTAGATAATCAAATAATAAAATTCTTATTTGTATCAGATGCTCAGGGAGATAAAACTTTATATAATATTGCTATCAGTTATTTTGCAGCGTATATTTTTTATGTTATTCAAATTTATTATATGGAAAGAAACAAAACTTTAAAATTTTTAAATGCTACAAAATCGAACATGCGTAACTTTATACGCCAAATAGATATATTTTTGTTTGTTTGGTGGCAATTTGTAGATGTAGATTTATCTAGTGAGACAATTAAGAATGTAAACATAAGAAAAATTTATTTTAATGAGATAGAAGATAAGGATAATATATTTACATCAGATAAAAAAGATTTAGGAGAAACAGTTAAAAGAGCAAAAGAAGAATATCAAGAAATGGTAAATAATCTGAATTTTTCAAAGTGTGATGATAAAGTTATACAGTTATTTTTAGATATAGATATTGTAAAAATTATTAATAGACTATATCAATTGATGCTTAGTGCGGAATTAATGATTAACACTGATGCAACAATTAAGGAGACATTTGACAGCAATGAAATAGTAAAAGTAAAATCAGTTATCAATAAGATGCAAAGGATATATGGGTTCAAAGAGGTTAATAGATTTGAAATAACAAAAGATAATAATAAGATTAAGGAACGTGATGAGCTGGATCGACAAATGGAAAAGTTAATTCTTGAAAATATAGATTATTTTCAGAATATATCGGATGAATATACGAAATCATTGTGAGAAAGAAAAACTTAAGGAATCTAAGGTCCCGCATGTGAAAATTCAAGATTCCTGAGTCATTAAGAAATCATTGGGAGGATATAATTGGTATGTGGAGTAGAGATGATATGATATCAGTAGAAAGTTATGGATGGCATAAGGGTTTTTATAATGATAAGAATTTTTCTGATTCATTGAGGAATATAAGATATGATGATTTTTTTGAATATCCAGATGATCTTGAATTTCCGTATGATTCAGCACATGAATTGTTGAGAGGTTCTTGCCATCATTTTGCACTGAGTTTAAACAAAATGTTAGGATATAGTGCATATATAATTGAAGGAAATAATAAAAGAGGTTTTCATGCCTTTTGTCAGATTTACAAAAATAATCAATGTTTTTATGTAGATGCAAGAGGAATAACTTCAAGTTTTGATGAATTTATGTGTGTGGCAAGTGAATTTGTAAAAGATGAATATACTATAAGAGCTATTGAGGATGATGATATCGAAGAGTGGAAAAATAATAGTAATTACCATGCTGAAGCTTTGGTCTTTGCTGAAGCTGTAATCGAAAAGTTTAAAGAATGCTATATTTTGCCAAATAACATCCCCAATAAAATAATTTATCCCAAGGTCCCGTAGACATTAAGAAATCAGTCTACAAAGTAAATTGCAACATTAAACACAATTATTAAAAATATTCCAAATAAAATACGCATTTAACATACAGAACAGGAGAAGGCACAAGAATGAAGACTATCATAGGAAAAATCACAATAGACATTCTAACATCGATCTATCAGCCGTTTTGGTTTGCAATTTTGTTATCAATAATGACAATGTTCTTTTATTTGTATGTAAAATGTCCAGAAGGAGCAGGCAAGGGATGGAAAGCAGCTATCTGGACATGGATCGATCATTTTAAAAGGGATAGAGAATTCCGTAAAAAATATATATTGTTTTTCTATATTACCATGGTATTATTTAAGACATTGATCAACCGAGATATGTGGATGAATCCATTATGTGATGTGTGGGGAGTATGGGGAATATACAGATATAATACAGTGACAGGCCAGCGCATTTTAACATCCGAGTGTATAGAAAATTTTTTCCTGCTCATGCCGTATATAATATTAATGTTTTGGAATTTTGAAGAAAAAATATTTGGTAAGAAAGTGTATATAGGGAAAATCATATTAAAAAGTATCCAAATAGCGTTTCTGTCATCTCTGACAATTGAGCTGTTGCAGTTGTTTTTAAGGTTAGGAACATTTCAAATATCAGATTTATTTTTCAATACAATCGGAGGATTAGCAGGAGGAATTATTTATTTTCTAGTGAATGCCGCAGCAGAACGGATTAGACGAATCAGAAATTAAATACGACCAAACACAAACAGCCCCATTCAGAAATTGGTACTACAAATTGCACAAAAACAATAACAAAGACAGATTTATTACTGAAAATTTTGCTAACACCAGAGGGAAAATGCAAATGAAATGTTGTAATTTCCTAGAAAATAATGCTACATATTGATTCTCCGAAATTAATTTGATAAAATATAAAGCATAAATACAGAATACATAATACAACACAATATAAAGAGGAGAATAACAATGCATTTATTAGGAACAATTGCAATGATCTTAGTGTTAAGCTTAATGATCGCAGGGCTTTTAAAATTAAATTACAAAGATTTATGGGTATCAGAAGATAAGACATCCAGAGAGCCAGAGGCAAGAAGATTAAGAAGTTGTTAAGTATAAGATCAATAAGATAAAAGAGCAGGTACGAAACAGAGTACCTGCTCTTTTTGGTCGTGCGCCCGGCGGCACACGTTTCTAACGGGTTAAAGTCCCGAATCCACCCGGTAGTGGGAAGGATATAG